>Ga0207886_10037_pt1 | contig 459063 bp, 529 predicted proteins | sample LinPmetageLP35_FD_184048 | JGI IMG/M metagenome (GOLD analysis project Ga0207886, IMG submission 184048) | Marine viral communities from the Pacific Ocean - LP-35 (SPAdes) | ecosystem: Environmental > Aquatic > Marine > Oceanic | place: Pacific Ocean | collected 2009-08-31
CCCCCCTTTCTTTCCCTCCCCACAAAGGAGTCCTGACAGATATTGACTTTGGCTACATAGTGTTTAATAAACATGATGAGAATACCTATCTAAAGGGATACGGCATGATGTTGCATGTGATCTCTGTTCTTCTGAAGATATGCCGTGTGGTCTGCCAAATGACAGAGACCGGCCCCGCAACCCGCCCGGCACTGAGGGGCTCGCAGGACTTGGAATCTGGTGGCGGTCCATGCGTAACGAGAAAGATGCAATAGACATCTTGTACCACGCCGCGATTCGGCTTGGTTTCAAAGAGACTATCGAAGACTTCTCAAAAGCTTATCACGCTGGATTCAAGGATGAATACAGCCACAATCGTAATATTCTGGTTGGTACATATGTTGCAAGCTGTCTTGCTGACGCAACTACTGCTCCTTCCTTTGAAGAGTACTACAAGAAACATCTCGAAGATAAAATTGAATGGACATCGCCGCATGAGATCGATGTCGAACAATGGCTGTCAATCAACAGAGACTCGAGGGAGGAGACAATGACCTGGGAAGAATATTTAAACAGTGATCATGCCCTTAGGCCTTTGGTGGAGGATGAGAATGGCCAGGTTTGGGCAGTTGTATAAATAGAGAAGTGATGCCTCTCAATAGTTTTGAAGAGAGTATCGAAGATGACAATAGTTCAAAGAACTTCCTTAGCTTCTAGCTTCATACTGCAATCACATCTAATCACACAGATCCGAGGAGGAATGAGTTCATTGCGTGTTTTCTTCCCGTTCTTTTTCCCATGGGAATGATTGCATTTCAGCAGTTGCAGCGAAAAATCCGCCATGATGTACTGGAAATAATGAAAGATTCGCATTATTCTGCCACACAGCCTAGGCAAATATACAGATATAGCTGCTTTGCGTTCTGGTTGCCAATATCTGCCTCTCCATGTAACGGATCTTGCACGGCTTTCTCCGACTGGACCATTAGACAATATCCAGGCTAGAAACCACTGAGCAATGCTGCTTCTTAAAAAGAAAATTCAACATCAGCTGTATGTTTCGGCAGTAGACCGGAAAGCACTCTCTGATGTTTTCACGACCTCACTTCGGAACTCCGATAGGATCCCCGCTAGGCCCTGCTGTAGTTTTGCTGGAAAGCTTCGAGGAGCAGCCTTGGGGTGTTCGACAGCCTGTATTTGGAGGCGCATTTTCTTGGCAATCATTTGCATCGTACCATGAGGTCATGGAAAGAGCAGGAATTCAAGATCGGGCATCGTCGTCAGCGAGACAAGTTTCCAGCACTGATCGTGCTCGAATACGAGAAAATAGTTCTCCAAGCTAAGGGCCAGAGATCCTCCAAGTCAGTCAGCTTCCCAAAATTAATGGATCACCAGCACTAAATCTATCGCATCCAACCTTTGCATCCTCGAGGTTGGGTCCCGTTAGTGGAGATGCATGTCACTATTGGCTATCCGACAGCATCCGTACAGGAACAGGTCGCTCTGCATACGTTTGTCTTGAAAAATTGGTCAGCTTCTTGTCTCATTGTCCCCAATTTTAACATCCAATTAAGCTCTTTCAAGCTTTTAGCACGTCTATTTTTGAGCCACTGTTCCTGAAGCCGTACCTCAAAGGGATTAGTATTTTGTGGAGAACTCGCGCTACGAGCTTGGCGTCTGACGACGAGGTCCGAATCCACGGTTGAGTCGGATCGGCTAATGACAAAAAAGCCTCAAAGAGTGACTTCATTGCTGTGCCGTTGCGGCTCGGTCAACGGTTCTGTGGGGAAGCCTGTCGATGCTCGCGATCTGAGTTGCTCTTAGGCGAGAGATCTACACTTTGAGAGGAAGATGATTGGAGCAGCGCGGAATGTAAAAAACTAAGGCTCGGGTGGAAGTGCATCGAAACTCTTATTTCAACTTTTGAGGGGTTTCTTGTAGGTGTATTTTGATCGAGACACTATCAAGTAATTGTTATCGATTTGAACGTCATTAAGATCCTGTAAACTAAACACCAAAGTCTTGACCTCCAATTGAAGACATATAAGTAAGGTCCTCCGAGAGCCTGTTCGAGTTGAGTCCTCTTCACCATCGACCTCGCATAATCACAAAACCGCAGCGAATCCAGAATCACTTCGATCATATATTGTCTCAGACTTCTCCAAAAACATTCCCCACTCGCCCATCATGAAGTACGCTTTCACATCACTGGCATTCGGCCTTGGCGTATCGGCCATCTCCCTCCCAAGAGATACCTGCACATTCACCTTGACTGCATCCGGGGGTCAGTCTGGAGTTGTTGGACAGCTCGGCGATGGTCAGAACCGTATCGGTGGAGAAAACCCAACCGGCACCTACACGATCAACAACGGACAGATCACCGACGCCCAAGGTAGAGGATGTATCCTCACTCCACCGACCACCCAGTTCCAGTGTGATGTTGGAGCTACACCAACTGGTGGTTTCTCTATCGGCGGCGATGGTGAAATTGAGTACAACGGATCACCTACTTTCTACGCATGTCCTGCAAGCGATACAATGTACAACATCTACACGACTCCTGTCGAAGGACAAGACAAGTGCGTGAAAATTGGATTAACTGCAAGTGGATGCTATGCTCCATCTTCAAGCTACAAGTCTTCGCCTCCTGAGACCAAGACCGTCGTTCAGACCGCTCAACAATCTTGCCCTGCTCCGGTGACAAAGACCATCACTGAGGTCAAGACCGAGCAAGGCCCAACTGTCACACAAGTCCAGACTACTGAGCAATCCTGCCCAGCACCAGAGACTATCACGAAGACTGAACAAGGCCCAACTGTTATTGTCACACAGCCAGCCAAGGAGACTCCAACAAAGTCAGAGAAGCCCACCACCCAGGAATCCGCTCCCACTCAGACTTCAACTGGCAAGACGTGCCCAACCACCTTGTCGGGAGAGTATCAATACCCGCACTTGATCGTTCCCGTCTCCAAGAGCAACAAGGACACCGCTTATGGTACTTCTTACAACGGCAAGATCACCTCCGATATCAGCACCATCTTCAACTTCGATATCCCAAGCTCCTACACTGGAACTTGCTCCCTTGTCTTCCTCTTCCCAGAGCAATCTCAACTCGAGACATCATCTTTCACATTCTCTGGTAACGGCGAGTTCGACTTCACTCAGCTTAGCAGCGTTGCTACCCAATCCACCACATACGCAACCCAGGGCGGTGTCAAAACCGATTTCGGTGTCAAGACTGCTACACCAGGATCTTCCGTTGTGGTCAGCACCTTTGCATGCCCAGCTGGACAAGCCGTCTCTTATGAGATCAGCTCTGCTTCTGGATCGAGCCTTGAATACTTCCAAGATTACAACCCAAGCCCGATTGGTCTGTACATCACCACCTGCTAAGCATTAGCCTATGCTGGCTTTACGGATCTTCGGCCATAAAGGCGGACGATTCGCTTTTCAACCTTGTACAATACATCTTAGGGAGGGAAGAGAGTTTTTGTACATTACCACATTCCTTACGAGACCCACGAACATATGTAATTTATACATAGAGAGCCTCAGAAAGATCGGCGACAGTCATTCATTATACCCATAATATAATTCCAGGATTACAACATAAAATGTTCAGCTTTTCCCCTTCGTGCTTGTGACCTTCTTTTCAAGCCATTTTGCCTCCTCCAGAAAACTAGCTAACCTTGGTGGTTATTTAGGATTAGCTGGCGCTGCTCGTTGGTGGTCTTATTTTGATTAGCAAAGACCTTACTTGACAAACAAGAGTTATGAGAATTATGGAAGACTGTATCATGAAGCATGATCTAATCTATCTAAACTCATGCGGTCTCGTTTTTTTCGAAGCAGTCAGGCCTCAAGCAGGGTAGTTTTGGATGCTGTACAGTATTTCCCGCACGCGCTTCCCTAATTTTTCACCTTGTTTCAGAAAATTAACCCCTTCTGTCCTTGAAGCCTTTATGATGACTGTACTTCGTCTTCGTATGACATCATAATTCTTCCCGTTATCTATTATCACAACTACATTAGGACCATCTAATTTCTCCAACTACTATACACTCTACATGACTGCTGAGAATTACTACAAACCCTTTTCTCTTGATACTTTGTTCTTCGAAACTTCATCTGTTCACCGCATGCACAGTCCCTCGGTTCGACCTGCCATGCAATATATCTACACTCCACCGTCTTCGCTACGTGAGTTTGATGCATATAATTTCCCCCTTCCAGCACACTTCTCCTGGTCAAGGTGTTTCCCCCCCATTCCTGCCACCAAAACCTTTCGAATGCTGCCCAGGTGACAATTTCTACATCCGGAATCTTCCAATCCTTACCCATCCCACCACTAGAGTTCTCCAGCTCTTTATTCCTGCACTTAACCCACTCCATAGCCGTCCACGCCGCCATCCTAAGCTTGTTCTCGACCTTCATCAGTTCCCATTCGTCAGATACATTATCAATGACAATCCAGATGCACCTCACTCTGGGAAACCACCAAATCCAAATTACCACCCATATGAAGAAACTTTCCACCATATATGACATACTTCTCAATCTCAGCGCCAGGTTCTCGCATGCAAGCATTTACTTCACTGAATCGCACCGTGCAAGGACATTGGCGGTGCAATACCCACCAGACTCGAAATCAAGAAGGCAGTCGAAATACAGGATGTCGAAGCGAGGACTGATATATTGACATTGACGAGGACTGGGATATTCGGTCTTGACCAATTTTGATGTGAATTCGGAGATTGGATTCAAATTCCGAAGGCGAAAGAATCGTTGAGCTTCAGATCGAGATTGCGAGTTGACATACAGTATTGGGGGGGTCTTGTGGTGGTGGTGGGTCCGTGCACAACGGGAAGGTATGACTGTGACCGCCACGGTCGATGATAGGCTGAATGATACGGTAGCGAGGGAGGGCGAGTCGCCATATTGTGAGTTGGAGCTCCACAGGGAGCTGGAGGAGTTGGGGAAATGTTCGGTTGGTATTCTCTGGATTTGGCTCGCGGAACATGGATGTTTGAAGTGGCTGAAGTTGAGACGACGCGCAGGTCTTGATTCGCTTACTTTGACTTTGACGAGAAGTGCTCGTGGGAGGAGATCCGTGCCGTCCGGGGCTGATATACATTCACTCAAGCAATTAGAGGTATGATCCGACTTGAAAATATAAATTCGTAATTGTGATTGAAGTGAGTGAAAGGGTAGGAATTTTGAGGAAATGTTGATCAGTGTGCACCAACATTGGGGTTTCCAGTTTGGTATCCTGCTTAGGACATCTAGGAACTTAGTGCTTGTTGGCACCGTCAGATGAGCCATGTCTGCTGATAAGTCTAGCATATATTGTGGATCGCCATGATGGGCAGGAGCAAGAGCAATTCCTTGATGATATTGTTATACTGAGGACGAAGCACCCTATGCAGGATTGCTCCAAGGTCATTTCGCACGGGAAATGATTCTTTCCAAGTCTTATTATAGAAAAGATGAGTACAGAAGAGTGCGCTGTGTCAATTTATACTTTGACATTGTGTGAAACGAACTGACATCGACGGGCTAGCAACGTTCTAGTTCTAGGCAATTGGATGCTTTGACGGTATGCCATCACATACTGAACCGTATTCCATGGGGTTCTTAGCTATTCTATTTCACATGCTAGAATTATCGGGCCCAGAATTGGATTCCTCGCAACTTTCAGAAAGGTGTTCACACTAGGGAGCAAGCGAGATGCTAAAACCTTAACGAGACGATGTAAACAACGACAACACGTCCACGGCCACGTGCATTGTGCATTTCACACGACCGAAATTTCAAGAGGTGGTACCAAAGGAGTCTTTATTTGCATAACGCAAGTTGAATGAACAATAAATTGCACTAAAGCGTGTCAATCGGTAAGTGTCCTGCGTGGCCTCGGTAATGATGACGTGATCCAAGCCCTCGAAGCTAAGCGGTCTATGAAAACGCACACATGCCATTCCACAGTATTGCAGAACTGTTTAAATTGCACATATGTGTTGGTGAATAAAAAAAAATAGAATTCCAAGTTGCAAAAAGCTTAAAAATTGCGGACAACAATCACATCAACATCGTTTATGCTTTCATTCACATCTCTGTCCTGTCGCACCCCAAGTCTCTAAAACCCAGCCCATCACTGCAGCGTCCCCCAATTCTTATCCCATTCACCTTTGAACCCAGGAGTAACATGATAATCCTCAGGCTCGGCCTCAGGGAACAAGGCCATTCCCAATGCTGAGATCTGAATGATCGACTCTGCAAACCAGAACACCGGTTCAGCGACGATCCATGCACGATCCCGAGGGTATCGCTCCCAATGTGAAGCACGCACGCGATACCTATACGCGAGCACCAACAATCCATAGAGATAGATGAAGCTTTCATCTACTCTCGCAAGCCATAGAAGACATGCCAAGCCCAGGTCAGAGACCATTGGGATGTGGAAGAGTGATAAGAGGAGTGTGTATGCGGTCCAGGGACTCTGGAGCCATAACCCGGATGTGACAGATGCGAAGTTACTGCGATAGGCAGCGCTGTATCTATTTCGAACCATCTTGGCGTACGTGACCAAGCCATCGTTCCTGACAGGGAGAGTACAGTGTACGGGTGCCGTTGGGTGGAAAGCTGTCTTGTAACCCATCTCGCGAACCTTGCGTGTAATAAAGTGAGCAGCGTCGGTACGCATACCACCGAATACTGGGAACAGACCGATGAACCTTTCGTGAGGAAAAGTGAAGCGAAAGTCGGGAGATTGGATGATGCTGGTGCGGACGAGAGCGGACTTGGCGGAGGCGAGTTCGAGGCCGCCATCGATGCCACTGGTGGATGTACTGGTTCGGTTGTAGTGTCTGTAATAGATGCATTCGCGGAAGTTCATGAGACTGTAGATAAGGCCATGATCGCTGAATATGTGATCGACTAGGAAAATGTTGATGATAAGGAGGAAAAGATTTGCGAATGACACGAGCAGCCAGTCCTTGAAATGGAGCATCTTTTGCTTTACATGGTAAATTGTGAAGCCTGGATAGACCGACCTTTCTGGTTTCAACCCGAAGTATGTGATGCGGTAGTCTTTGACATTGAAGTATGAATGGATATTGTAAAGTCGGGCCATGTTAACAGGCACACCGACGAGCCCGACATCTGGATTACTGAAAGGAATGAGAGCCTCTTTCAAGAAATCCGTGCTCCATCGTACATTGGAATGAGCGTAACAGATTAGGTCGGTCTTAACGCCATTAGTAGCTAGAAGAAATTGATGACGGAGATTTCGCTCGCTCTCGTGAATCGAAGTGACCTTGACGCGATGAGTGCCGAAGTGGGCGGCAATTCTATTAAGCTTTTTGTGTGCCTCCAGACCGCTGGTCGCAAGCACCACTTCGGCTGGATTGTTCTCGAGAATGGTACTAAGTGACTGCAAGAATTCATCGCTCTGCTCTGCATCCGGAGTATCCTCTACAAAGTGATCCCCTCGTGTAGGGATGACAACTGTAACATCATCAGGCCCGTACATGGCCGGCCCAGAAGTATAACGCAGCATATCCGAGGCCTCACTCCTGTAATCTACAACGTTCTTTAGTAATCTGAGTAGCAGAAGAACGCCAAAAAGCTTGAGATAGATGCTGTCCTCAACACCGACGCCAAGGACACCAGATCGCGCCAGATACAATGTCAGTTGGTAGACGATGATATTGACCGGAAGAATGAGGAGAGCTAGATAGGTCGCTCCCGGCCAGAAGGAAATCTTTAGGCTATCCACGAAGCCACCGACGACCCAGGTGAAAGTACCAATAATGCCCAGGAGCATAGTATTCATCGTGTGCTTACGTAATCTTCCTTCGAGGAAAGACACCACAGTATACAAGCGATTGGTATAGGCTGTAGAGATAAGTCTGAATGTGTCTGGTACCCAGCTGACAAGACTCCATAGGAACGAAAGGTTCAATGACTTAGAGTAAGATGAAGGTCTAACTGAGGCTCTTGGTCTGCAGGGACTCGATGACTTGAAAGGATCCGATGGCGGAAGAGAAGCTGACGGTCGTGAGTGGACTTGAGATCTGCCATACGGAAAAGACCCTCTCTCATTCTCCAGCGTTGGAAGGAAGGGCGAGAGACCTCTGTTTATCCATCCGATTGTCTCCAGAGTGTGGAATCGAATCGAAAGCACAGCTCGTGACATTGATCCAAAGACCGAGGGAGAAAACCACCCAGTGTTCGTTTTCTTAAGCCCTGTGTGTGAAAGAAGTGCCAAGGATACGAAGACTGGAATGAACATCAAGCCAGCAATCAGAAGACGCCCCTGCACGGTGGAACCGACGGTGCGAAACAAATCGTTGATTATGTCTATAATCTCCCGCATGATGCCCTTTATAATTTCAGAAAATGGTGGAGCCTTGGGTAATGTAGGGTCTTCATCGAAAAAAGTCTTATGTATACCTGTTGGATTGCTGGGTGTTTCTGGTATATGTAGAGCAGGGTCTTCCTCCACAAACGTATCGTACCAAGACGATTTTCTGCTTGTCGTGTCCGGCATGAGCGGGGCCAGACTTTCCTCAATGAAGGTATCGTATCTGGGAGATTTCCTGCTTGTTGTGGATGGCGTGCGCAGAGTAGGGTCTTCATCAACGAAAGAGTCGTATCTAGGCGATCTTCTCGTTGGCGTGTTTGGTGTACTCTCAAAATCTGCCGAGCCCACTATACGATAGGGGTGTGGTGGAAAGTCATCAACCGAGCTTTTCCGTCTCGACAACACCACCGAGCTCTCCATGGGGGTTGAACGATAGCCCAAGTGATATGTGATTTGGTTTGAGGCAGCCATGACAAGGTTTGGGATGACCATGATGAGAGCGAGGATGTTCCCGCTGATCCAACCATGCGGAACAATGAGCCAGGCTTGGTATGCCCTCTCGGCCTGTCGAGACAACAGGTATAGGAATGGGAGAACGATCAAGAACCCGGTGATATATGTGGTGAGACCTTCGTGGTCGGGAATGGCCCATTCAGGCCTCGTGTTTGCCGCTCGATGCCACTCTTCCGAACTGCGATCCATAAATGACATTGCTTGTGCGAGATAGGCAACAAGGAGTGTGAGAAGCGAACCCAGGGCAATTGCAATCGGCTTGAACCCATACTCGTGAACAGCAAAGGTAATGAAAACAGCATTGGCAAGAAAGTCCAAACTCCTCGCACGATAAAGATTGAGGCGGATAGCCCCCGCAAAACTACCCCACTCCTTGTAGTTTGGCTCGACGAGAATTGTCATTGGTGAGCCCATCCAGCAATACGTACGGTACGCAAGTAATAAGCTCGCAGTGATGACCAATACAATTTTCAATCCTTGAGATGTAACAAATGCGACGAATTTACGATTGATGTTGTCAATGAGGCCCAGGAATCCCGTGAGCTTGTCCACCATCCGATCGTACAACGTCTTCCGTTTATCGTTGACTTCTGCAAATATGAGCTTGCTACCAGATCTGATCGGTATTGTCTCCAAGACTTGGTTTGTTGTGTTTGCCGTTCTTCCACTCTGTAAAATGGCAATAATGCGCCAGCAGAATGGCATGTTCAAACTGACCAGGACGTAGAGAATTGCAAGGACCACAAGCAAGAAGACAACAAGTCGGGCATTCCCTAATACTGGTAAGCTCTTCAGCTTCTGGAGGCCTCTTGCAAAGGCAGCTGGCCACTGAACATCCAGTAGTCAGCAGGTTGTAATCACGAGCAGAATCCCGAGAATCACTTACTAGTTCAGCGTCTGGAAGTTGTGCTTCAGGGAAGTAAAATGTGACATTATTCCAAATCCAGATGATTAGCATCAAAATAAGACGAAGTATAAGCCACGCAAGACCCAAAGCAACACTGATAAGATGATGTGAGACTTTGAGAAAGCCGGACTGCCAAGTTGGTTCCGCATTGTAAATCGCAACGAGAGGATTATCGACAAGGTAGTTCAGAGCGATCTCCTCAGGTTGATCCATCGTGTCAGGGTGAGGGTGCAATTCCAGAATTTACAAGTGACGAGCTTTTGAGACGGTGTCGGAGGAAGCATGGAATTTCGCACACGTAGAACAACAAAGACAATCGAAGGACAAAAGAAATGATCAGCGCCCTGCATCTGCGGGGCATAAAAAGCCTTGGCTTATTCTGCCCGGACCATCACGGCATACCGATTTCACGTTAGAGCTGAATGCATTGTGTTTTCCTTTCAATGAACGACACGTGACCATCCGAAAACAGCTGCTCTTCAGCATGGAAGAGGAAAGGGACAAAGACCCAACTTATACAGGCACAAGAAGGAGTGCTATGATCATGAGTTGATGGGAGCGTATGATATTGTATTGTGGCCATGAGCTTACACTTGCAACTGCTCTGGTCCAGTCGAGTCGCTCCACGAAGGCCCGTTGAGGCACAGACTATCAAGTAAAGTTGCGTCCCGAGAGCCAATAGACGCTTCAGAGACGAGTCTGAAGTGTGAGAAAAGTGGTGAAGCTGTCGCGGAGGAGAATTGATGAGTGATGCTAGCACTAAAAGGAAGAAGCAGACAATGATACTGCTCCAGAACACGCTCATCTCGATATAGCCTAGTCATGTATCACGTGTGATAAGGCTTATCGGAGCAAGCTTTCCGTCATCGTCGTCCACAATAATACTTCGTTCACTACTCCCTGAATGGGCTACAAAAGATCACGAAATCTTGTGTCTGTAGGTTCATTTCGCTCTATATCTCTGCGATATCTTTGTCATCTCCAGTCAAGGTACTGTTCTCCTAGCCGGCTCTCGACACCACACAAGAACACGCCAGCTATCCTGCCTGACCTCCAGCACAAGGCACCAGGTCCACGCTGCCATTCGGTTGTAACTAATAATATAATACTAAGCAGTACTCCAGAGAGTCTTCATCGACATATCTGAAATCACGAGTACGAATACCAAATCTGTCCGTCATAACTTTCGCCATGGCGTGCAGCTGCTGCGACCACACGACCCCACGAATCGAGCCATTCATCGACCCTAACTCCCTACAACTATTCTGCCCTCTCGACAACGAGAGGAGAACGTTCAAGTTGGCTATCGGAACCGCAAGGGATGGAAAAGCATTACAAAGTAGGCTTCAGAATCTGCCAATCGAGCTCTACCATAATTGCCTTATGAACCTCGATCTCGGAAGCATAACCACAATACGTCGAGTATCCCAAAGTACGCGGTCAGCTGTCGATTCCTTACTTCAATACAAGGAGCTGTATGAACATGTACCGCATGTGCTAAGGGCTTGTTTGAGGACTGGTATTGCACCGCATATTCCACTTCTACGACTTCATCATGCATTTACAACCATGGAGTGCTACTACTGCAAGACATCGTAACTATTCCTGCAAGTCCTGTTGGTATCTACAGCTAAAACTTTTAGGGAAACGCCTTCTTACAAGTTCAGTTCCTACCTCTCCCTCCATACCGGATATCGAACCTGCCTTTTCTGCATCCGCAACAATCCTCTCCTCAAGACGGCGGAATTTCAGGCCCTTGTACCACTTTGCTGCAATCCTCGAACTTCGATAGTCATGACCTCACTTCCACTACTTCGAACCCTTCAGGGAGCCTACAACACACCACTCGACCCCGGAAACGTCCCACCTCCACCTACGACCTTAGTTCTCTGCTCTGCCATAAAAACGAAAACAGGACGTTCATTCTTGGAACAGGAGCGTAAAGTCATATTTGGGAATGAGGAAGTACCATCTGTTGCACACCATCCATTGGTTAAGGCAGTCAATGAGTCGAATATCGATCCCGCTGTGCACTACGTTGGTCCAGACACTCCCAAACAGATCACGCACAGATACGCCTCGGTCATCAGATTTCCATACGTGCCACCATCTAGGACCGAAACCGACTATGGTGTCTTGTGTAAGGAATGCGTGCTGATGATGCGATATCGCGAAGAGCAGTGGACGAGGAGACAGCATAGGCGAGTGAACCCCCTCGCCAGTCCTCGAACCATTGAAGTGATAACGAAAGCGCGAGAGATGGCTTGCAGGCAATACGTAGTATGTGAAGAGGCACAAGCTGAAGCTGGCAATTTGGATGGAGAGAGAAAGCTGATGAGTCTGGTGGAGCATATGAAGATCCATGCTGCGGATACCACGCTTAGCTTGGAGTGGAAGGCTTGGCGTGCAGAGCAGAAAGGGGCCACTCTGCCTCTGTTCCATCATGATAGTTTTGAATGATACCGCTATTTTATCTCGCAGAAATGTTGACACAAGAGGTGTGATGATATCTCGTAGCTGTCTATGATGCTAGTATCTGTCAGGAGAGGTGTTCACGGCCAGATATTCACATATACCGTCCAAGAGTGAAAGAGCTTGAATAAGGCTGTGTTGCATTCATGAAATTCCTGGAGCCTCAATTCGCCAGATCAATAAAAATAGTCAAATATCCTAAGGGTAGTCTTGACTCAAGATCCCATCATTCTTGATATCAGTTCAGTAACACATCGCCCGTGGCGAGGTTGGGGGCATCTGCTTGAATCTTGTGTAGCCGGTGACGTATCTTCATTGCGCTGCATACTTTCCCCATTTCTCCTTTTTTGCATCAGAGTCTGCGCAGTGGAATATTTTCTCCATTCTCCGGCCTCGCGTAATCCTCGGTATCAACAAAACCAGCGCCACTGTGTGCAAGCAGACGAGCTCTGCCCTAAGTCCTCCTTTCCAGGCATACGGCAAGAATGGATGATTGAGACACCGAGACCTCGAGTGGCTGATAATGTGTGGAACACTTCTGCCTATAAGGCTTATGGTATGAAAAGGCCGTGGTATTATTTTGGCGAGAGATGTGTGAGGACTCTAGTCCACGGGTTTGGGGAGTTGGTGGGACGTGATTTCGCGCGGGAGGTGAGAGCAAACTTTGAGGGAACGCCACATGATGCGCTTGATGACGGTAAACATCAAATTCGATATCTCATGCCGGCAAGGAATGCTGTCGGTGGTTTGGGAAGAATGAGTGATGTTTTTCTGCCCAGTCCGACTCAGTCTTCAACCGACTCCGGTGAAGACAAGCCGGTCATCTCGAAGTCCACTTTTTGGACGAGCGAGCCCGCAAAAAGTCCTGTCAGAAAGTCTGTAGATGTATGGGATCTGTGCTCGTCGAGTGATGCTAGCGAGGATGACGATGAGGGGTTCTTCAGCACGATGCCTCTACCGATGAATGACCTGAAAAGATCTCTCGAGGACTGTCAAAATGCGAGTCCAAGGGCGTACAAGGCAGTAAAACCGCTAAGTGACGATGAGAAGGGGAAGAAAACTCGTGTTTCTTCAGACGTGACGTGGGGCACGAATCCACGTTCAGACTCCGCAGCTAGCGACGACGAGGGACTTCTTCAGCACCATGCCATTGAAATTGGAAAGGCCGCCACAAGCGCAGGAAGCTTCTTCGGATGCTACACTCAGCACGAATCCAAATTCAGACCCCGCTGCGAGCGACGAGGTAAAAGATGAGACAACACTCAAGCCCGTATCTCAACTTGTAAAAGAACATAGCACAACCCTCTGTCCACAAAGTATTGCCGACGATGCTGCACTTCACGATTTCGGGTCCTCGCCATCTCATTGCTTGCCGTCTTCCAGCGCTGTACGAAGAACCATACAAGACATGTTCGAACCTCGTTTACATTCAGCCCAAGATGTATTTCAAGCTGCATCATTCTCAAAATCGCCACAATCGACAAAGAGGAAGGCGGCTGGTAATCTCGATTTCGTGATATGGAAGGATCTGCCAGAGAAACCAAAATCAGAGAGTTCAGCCTCAGATCCAGAAGATCTTGATCGAAAACCAAGAGCAGGTCTCCGAGTAGTGCAGGTTTCCAGGATTGCTCAACCTGTAATCCCGGTTCCATTTGCAAAAGGCTGGGGTGATGAAGAACCCATCAGAGTGAGGGGACGACGCCAAGAAGATTGAGAGCGAGCGAGACCGACATCAGACTAACGCCGCCAGTAATGCAGTCTTCCTTCTCTTTTACTATGATCCGGTCATTACTAGTTATTGCGTATGTCACAAATTCCACCGACCTTACGGAGTCAATGGTTGCCAGGCACCAGGTTCAGGTAGGGTTTTCGGCCGTCCAGTCACGAGACCTCCTCTTACCGCCGTGGCTTGACTGGAGATGGCCTGGTCGTACAACGCATCCAGCCACCGGCTTTCACGTCAGGAACTAACATGAACCTTGAATATCAACATTTTGAGTCCATATACACATGATCATATCTATTCTCATACTTACAGCGCCTCATCATGAAGAGGAATATCCACACCAATATAATGCTCGACCTAGAGTGCACCGGCATCGTCCCCAACCCATGTATTCTCCAAATAGGCGCCGTACACTTCGATCTTGACACTGGAGAGGAATACTCACATTTCTGTACTTCAGTTAGCCTGAAGTCATGCGAAGATGTGGGGTTACAAAGTACTGAGGAAACGATGGAGTGGCTCTCGAAGCATTCGCCACAAGTCCTGGCAGAAAGTAGGAAGAGTGAGGTTACGATTTTCCAGGCGCTTTTTCGGTTCAATAATTTCTTGAGGAAGGCACTCAAGGCGAATAGATATCGATTGGAAGAGATGGGTCGTTTGTACGAGTCTGATATGTCGGAATTGGTGGTGTGGGGAAACGGTGCGGTTGCGGATAATACGTGTAAGTGTGAGATGTCGTTGGAGCCTGAATCATGCACATCCGACAACTCAGGAGAATGATAAGTGAACAACTAACACTCCGAGAAATAGGGATCAACTCAACCTACGCGGCATGCGGTATGGTCGACCGGAAACCCTGGACCTACAAGAACGACATGTGTGTCAGGACATTGGTCCGGACAGCGGGCGACCTTCTCGGCAGGGACTTTGCCAAGGAAGAACGCTTCCAGGGCACGAGGCATGATGCGCTTGATGATTGTAGGCATCAGATTCGGTATACAGTGAAAGCTAGGAATGCCATGAAGGCGATTTCAGCGAAGCTGAGATCCCTGCCATGTCTTTCGATGGCGCTTCCCGTCTGCAAAGCAAAGGCTGCGGGGCCAGACGACGTATTGAAAGCATCTTCAATTTTTGAGTCGGCAATTCCACTTCGACATACTGCAAGCAGCCAAGATATCTCTGATGGTTTGGGAATTGAGAAAGTCGTCAACGAAATGCCCCGCAAGTCTACGTTCACGACAGGCGAGAACAATTCTCCAGAGAGATTTCCAGATCCGCTAGATGTCTTCTTACGAACAGATGTTCAACTTTCGCCGAGTCCAAATATAATCATCAAAGTACAAAAAGAATCATCAGCGTCGATTGAGACTGAGGATGAGGCTGACTTGGACGCGCTGGTCCAAGCAGCATACGAGACTTTCGTGGAAGAACGGACTTCTAGAACCAGCCAAGATACCGCCGTGGTGTTACTCAGCCCGGTTGGAGATAGTCTGGGGGACCGAAGTGAGATCGAAGGCGAGGAACACTGTGAAAAATATCTCGAAGATACGCCAGCACTGGACTTGGCTGCACAGCTGAAGAAACTGAGTGTGGCCTAAGTTATCCTTGACTCAGTCTGGCAGTTCACCTGGAGACTGCTGCTCATGGTGTAACACGACGGTAGTATTGAATACCACAAGCTGCGTCCCGTAACATTCTATACGGTTTTAAATGAGAACAAGAGTCTCTTGAGAGCAATGACAATGGTAATACAGTGAGCCAGCAAACAATTCGAGCCTCTTCCACGGCCATCCGAAACAAACAATCAGAAGAAACATCGAGAATCTCGATGGGAGTCAAGCACCTGACTCTCTAGAACCATTTCATCCATATCACTCACATTTATACGCTGGACTAGGGTGTAAAAGGATTGCTAGATCTTCACCAGATCCATTGCATCAGTCTGACAGCTGAAGGTGGTTCGTAGGGATTGACATGGATTGGCGGGGTAAATAATCTAGCTATATTACCTCGAACTCGAACTTGAGGCTTTTCGTTTCGTATCGGAAGGTCTTGAATGTCAAGATAAAGTTCCAATGACTGTAGTCCAGCAGGCCTTTGACACAATCCTTTCGTATAATGTCTGAAGCAATACGTATCGGAAGTGCTGTTCTGCCGGAGGTCACCGCTTTGGGAGCGCAACGCTAGCCAAATTTGATCAAGAGCGATCAGTCGAAGCTTCAACATTACTTGCTCTTCACTCATCATCAAGGGAAGTTCACATCATGATCGCCTCGGGGCATCTAAATGCTTGCGAATACACTCTTGTGTTGGACCTATTTTCAGTCCACATGAACCCAACGGCCAGTTGCTGAGAACACGAATCAAGATCCTGAGGAGATGGTCTATCAAGGCCCGTCTCGGGGTTGCAACTCTTGCAGACAGCGCCGTAAAAAGGTTTGTAGACATGCGCCTTTTACTCCACTCAACCTTGAACTCATCCAGTACCAGATGAGAGAATGGAAGGGGAATGGGGCCCGCTGACATGATAATTCCTAGTGCGATGAAACACGACCGGTATGTCCGCATTTGTGGTTGAGGATAGCCGACCGGTGGACGAGATTCGAGGAGCTAACAGCTCATTTCAGGCGTGCATGAGATGTTTGAACGCTAAGCGGCAGTGTGGCGGCTACGAGAATGAAGTAGTAGGTCGTCGGCCATACGGACTACCTAGCACAGCCCAGGTTAGTGCATAAACGCGGGGACAACTAATGAATACTACTGTGATGGGAATCCTTAAAATGACCTAAGCATCAAGTGAGTGCTGCTAATAATTGAGGCAGGTATCGTCTTTATCATCATCAGCACGGAAATGTACGTTGCCGAAACGTGTCCCAATTCCAGGGACCGATGTGCTTCCGGAAGATAGCATACCTACAGAAGTGACTCTGGATGAGAGTAATGCTCTAGCGCTGAGAGCGTTCTACTACGATTTCTGTGTCATTTCCACAAATGAGAACCTCTCTCGTGGGTATCTGTCTACTTTAGAAAAGACGATAAATCGTTTTGGACCAAAGTCAGATCTCGCGAAAGTCTCCCAAGGTCAGTGTAACTTGTCATGAAAACTCTTTCAACACATTGCCCATGTTTTCAGTTGTACACTTCTGCTACCTGAACTCTGACATGTGAAAGCTATCGCATGCGCCAGTCATGGCAAGCCTGAACGCAGGCCTCAATTTGTCAACAGAGCAGAGACGTCATATCACCATCTGCTCGGCTCTCTAGCTAAAAAGCTAGAAAGTCCAAGTACGGAGAATACTGCAGAGACAAGGTTTCTGGCTATGTTGCTAGGACTTTATCAGGTATTTTCCAAGCAGTATAGAGACCGTTGATCAGGAAGACTGAATTGGCCAGATCGTCATGGCAAATCAGAAGGATCGGGGCGCGCATGAGATCCATGCTAGCGGGCTAGCATCGCTCATGAAAGTTGAGAACTCACCGATGAGCTTAATGGGACCTGTTCTCAGTGGTCAGAGACCAGGCCTGGATACAGCCCTTCACGTGAGTTTAGATTGCTTTCTCCCAAGGCAATTATTTTTGACAGCATGTCTAGGGCTCCGGCATATTTTCTGTCTCTTCTCTGGATGGGACCAGTCCCACATTATACCAGTTACTTCAAGGGTTGGATCTGATATGGAGAAGATCCGAAACGCCAGCCGATCAACAGGATACGTCGATGATAGAGAATGAATGCGTCAAACTCGAGCGCGACTTTGCGCGATGGCATGAAGATCGGGCTTCAGAATTCAGACCAACAACGATTTTGAGTCTCAGTCACGATCCACCTGAAAGGAGAATAACAGTGGGCTACTGGCCGGGATCCATTGATACATATTTTGATCCCTATGTCGCGGGGGTTTGGAACATATTTCGCACAGCACGAATTCTTCTTCTGGCCCTTTTGGTTGCCATGCCTGGCCGTACAAATAAGTCCGCTCGCTACATTGAGACGGCCAATCATATCGTTGGGGATATTTTTGCATCAATTCCATACCACCTAGCAGAAAATTTGCCTGCGTTCGTGGAACGGGCGACGAGACATAAAGAGGCCATTGATCCTGGAAGGACTCTTTGTGGACTACTCCTCATGCATCCGTTGTATGCGATTTTGAGATGTTCTTTTCTGCCTGATGAGAGCAGGGAATATGCAAGAGACTGTCTTCGATGGATCAGTGACGAGATGGGAATCGGACAAGCGGGTCTGATGGCAAATGTGAGTCAGTATTTGATTTAATCCAGCTAGAAAATCAAACCACACAAAGCAACTACGCTGACTGCAGTTTTCCAAATCAGTGTGAGCTGGACAGAGGATATCTGGAGAGTGGATGCATGATCATATGGTCAGGGTTTCTGTGGTGATCGGATCCGCAGTGAGAAGCTCTCAGTGTGATCGACGACTATTGTCAACGTATGGATGCGCATAGATATTTCCTCTGAGTATTGGCAATGGCCGAAAGCTGTGCAGTCTTGGATGAACAAAACTTAAGAGCATGATCATCTCACGGTTGCGGCGGTAGCCAAGATGGCGAACAAAACTGGCTGTTGGGTGCTGAAAATCATTGTCGGAAACCCAACTAGCGATGAGTACTTTGTATGCCTGAGATGCTGGCAATTGGCAACGCACCCGCCGGAAGGAATTTCGTTGCATGTCTGACTTCATGTGGAATTCGTACGTCCACACGCTGGACTGCTGAAAGCCAAGCACAATTCTTGGAAGCAGCATCCACAGCGGAGATTCATGACTTTCCCTTTGCTCGATCTACGCACGATAGTCCGTAGATACAGTGGCATGAAAGACGCACTTTGAATCTGCTCCGGGATTGATACCATTCCACGATATCTCGAATCTCACTTGCCCAGATTCGGTTAGTGTTGCGCTCGCTCATACATCAACAAGCCGGATTTATCTTCGGGCTCCTGCCTATCTCCAATGTGGAATACTATATAAACGCGGTAAATCCTCTCTAATCCCATGCTCTACACTCCGTTAAATCCCACGAGTCTGATGAAATTCATCTCAAGAAGTTTCAATACACGCCAGCTCCCAAGTTTGCTTCGACGCCTTGCACCAAGTTCATCGGTTGTTGACAAACATATTCCGAACACCCGCCACCGCCCAACTACCACTTGCAGGAGCTTCATCATGCCAACAAACTCCGCAGCCTGGCTCGCAGAAGCCAGATCCGTCCCCTTCACAATCAAGTCCGCGCCCCTCGTCTCCCCAGGTCCTAACCAAATCCTCATCAAAAACCACGCCATAGCGATAAATCCTATCGACGGCAAGCTCCAATACCACGCCATCTATCCCATGAAATACCCTACCATCCTCGGTCAAGACGTCGCTGGTGAAGTCGTCTCCCTCGGACCAGACGTGACGCGCTTCAAAGCTGGCGATAGAGTTCTCGGCATGACTACAGGGTTCACGACCGGCAAAGACGAAGAGAAAGGGTTCCAAGAATACACTATTCTGAATATTGATGCCACGAGCGAGATTCCGGACAATGTGGCGTTTGAAAATGCAGTTGTTCTGCCCCTCGCTTTGGCAACTGCTGCTTCGGGACTCTTCAACAAGGATATTCTCAACCTCAACTTACCGACTGAACCTGCGGAAAAGTCAAATGGAAAGACTCTTCTTGTCTGGGGCGGTGCTTCAAGTGTGGGAAGTAATGCGATTCAACTTGCCATCGCTGCTGGGTACGAGATCATTGCTACGGCATCTCCCAAGAATTTTCAATACGTGAAGAATCTTAGTCCGGCTCAAGTTTTCGATTACAACAGCCCATCAGTCGTCTCTGAACTTGTCGAGGTATTTAAGGACAAGACAACTGCCGGTGTGTTCGATGCTATCGGTGGAGCTGCGTGGGGTCCTGCTCTCGAATTTGCGCAGAAGTCAGGGTCAAAGACGGTGGCTACTGTGCTATCTGGATTTACCGACCCGCCGGAGGGACTTGAGATCAAGAAGGTGTATGCGCCTTCAATTTTGAGCGATGGAATTGCGAAAGCGGTCTTTGAGGACTTTTTACCCAAGGCGCTGAAGTCGGGTAATTATGTGGCGGCTCCTGAGCCAATTGTTGCTGGGAAGGGGTTGGAGAGTATTCAAATTGGTGTTGACCTGCTGAGGAAGGGTGTCTCTGCAAAGAAAGTAGTTGTAGTGCTATAATTTGCTGTTGGGGATATTTTAAACTCTGAACATTGCCTTGGTGGTTGAGAAATGCTCTCAAGCAGAATCTGACTGCATACAAATACTATATCCGGTAGTGCAAACCACCCCGGCACCGAGAGCTCATAGCTGTTGTGCGGTATCGTTTCCTTGCTTTTTGAGAAGTTCATCGGATTTTCGAGGAAGGTGGATTTCAATGCGCTGTGCAGTCTTTAAGTAATGGGTAGAACTACGCCCAAACAGGTAATGATGGAGTCCTTGCGAATCCTCTTAGGGAAATTACGCACATCAGTGTTTAAGTTAAGATCGGGCAATATCGTCGCTGAAAAGGAACATTTAGGAACTGCCAAATATATCTTCCGCTTCTTCTAGCAACTGTATGTGCATCGGTGTATCGCAACTGTATCCAGATGGGAGAAGAACAGTCGGAGCCAGTGGTCAAATGCGATAAGGTTCAAGTCACCGGTGACGAGTTTGCCCGTCTCGTCAGCTGTGAAGAAGATCAACCTCCTCCAAACCTCTCACATGAACCACTGCCTGCTGTAGCTATATTGGGGAATGGAACAGGAACTATAAGTGGTCGTGCTGGTCACGATCCCAGAAGTCTCGATAGGAATGACGACATAGACCTGCACTGGTGAAGCGAGGGATGTCTTGTGCTTTCCAGCTTTAGGAGCGGGCTGGGTGCTTTCTCGAGAAGAAACGTCATTGAGATTTAACCTGAACATATCAGTAGGTTTTTAATCCCCCTTGAAATGTTTCACATGTTGTTGATCCCTGGTGGATTGGTGATTGACTGGGGACGTATCGGAAGGTGAACAAAGCTGCAAATTTATTCTTCGTATCAAAACCTGTTAGAACTTATCGTCCTTGATGTTGTCATATATTACTCAATAGTAGAGCTCGAGAATTCGGACGCGACCTGATACCTGGCGCTTTGGGATCTTGGGGGTTAGGGAGACGGGGCGGGTCAGCTTAGCCCTCAAGATCGTATGGTTCGCGAAGTGGGATTGGTTCGCTTCTGTGGGTGGGACGCACGGAAGAATTTATTTTTTAGATGATATATATTCTAATATGAACTTGTATCAACATAACTACGAGAGGCCTGATAGTTCAGTGGTAGAATTCTTGCTTTGGGTTTCTCTATGAGATTCAATATGTAAGAGGTCTCCGGTTCGATCCGTAAGTGCTTGCTTCATAATTAGAAGTTAAATTGAATCTAACAATTGTGCAGCGGATTAGGCCCCACGAATTAGTTCACTTTTTTATGCTTTTGTCGCGCCCAAAGTTTTGCATCAAATTTCTCGACAATATGGCCTTTTCGCATGGTCACGCGAGGTATTTCTTGCGTGTGGGCTGGCGTCATCGTAAATTTTCTGAGGCCTTTAGTAAAAAAGGTACTGGGTCTCACAGCTTAGGACTACATATATTATTCCAAATTGTAGAAAGGCACAAAGTCTTGATTAGAATGTATAAAGCTTATCAGTGTCATGTTCCTTCGTTTCTTTTGTCTTTTGACTCAACCCCCTCTCTTTGGAAGAGGGGAATTCCTTCTGCATCTACAGGTTCCTAATCCATGATCTATCCAGCCGGTAGGCTTGATTCTGGAACAAAGATGATCCAGCAACCATCGCCCTCGTTGTATTGAAAGTGAGGTTCCATTGCATTGCGTTTCGGCGTCCAACCCAGCCCAGCTCGTTCCCGATGGTCGCCAGCTTCGACAGGTGCCGGTCGGCCTTGCTTATCTTTTCCTAAACCTCGCCCTGGTCTCCATCCACTCTAAAAAACGGTCCTCCAATCGAATTTGCTGTACTTCTGGGATAGTGGTACCCTGGGCGCATTTTCGGTGCGAGTGCCTAAACCCTTGGGATCCTCTTCCTCTTCCTCCTCCGATCTATCTCATCGCCACACTACGAGTTCCCGTGGTTAACTTCCGCACAGATATTGCAGTCTTTCTCATGGCATGGGTCTGGATGGTTGAAGGCATGACGCTGCCCGCCAAGTTCTGCCTCGAACTGGAGGAGTATCTTCCAGCGAGTGACTGTCTCAAAGCCTTTAAATCCATTGATGGGATTCCAACCGCCATTGAAACCATAAAGAGCCCCGCAAAGCTCTTTCATACCCGCCTCCCATGCTTCAACGTTGGTTGTCCATCGAGGGTACCGAGTCTCCTTTGTAGACTCTTCAGAGAGAGCTACACGGTAATGTAGGCGCTTTTCAGCCCGGCACGCGCCATTTGTGCGAGCCAATTTTCTTTCCAGTATGTGAGCTGTCTTGCCGGCCGTCAAGGGAGGGTTCTTCAAGGAGACGGCTTCGAGCTTCGTGTTGCTATCATCCATTGTGATGTATCAGATGGCAGAGGGGTATTCAGGGAAATTAATTGCGGCCAGTTCGAATGCGAGAGGTGTAGGTGGTATGTTGGCATATAATTAGGAGTTCAATTTGAGATGCAGTAGAACTTTCTTTTGTTTGTGGGGCATGAAGCGAAAGTCAACAGCTGAAGGGATGCCGTCGTAAATAGGTAAAAGACCAGGCAATGTTCTTTTGTGCCAACTATCTTTAGTTTGTGTACCGCAACAAATACGCTTGCGCATTGAATATTAGTAAGAATAGGATCACGAATCGCTATAATCACATCTGATGCAATCTTGACCGGGTTTCGACCGGTGGAAATGCTGGCTTCACATGCTATTCAAAACAGCCGGGGTTGCTACGAAGTTTAAGAAATCATTTTCTCTCTATCAAAACATCAACTGCCTGGATGCCCTCTGTTGCCACTGCGTACTATCAGGATGAATGGTACGCAAAACAACCGTAGTGAGGGTATTTGTCAGACGTCAATTGAAACTAATGAAAACGGCGAGGTATTTTACGATCTGGCTGTTTCAGTTTTGGTAATTCCTGCTATCTCAGATTACGTTCCTTGCGGAACAAGGCAAGTCGCCGAGTTAGGTCGGTTATCTATACATACATGGCTGCATGGTTCCTTGCGAAACCTCGCGGGAATCCCGACCCAGAAGATGGCTGAAAATTCCTAGCAGGACTTGTGGAATATGACTTGGCTTGCGCCACTTCCTCTAGAATTCTTCTTGGAAGAAGGTTTCCAACTTCCGCTTCTTTGGTCTTCGCCCGTTGTTGTGGAATTTCTCCAAGCTTTTCTCTCAGCCTTCCTAGCTTTCTTGGCAGATCTTGCGTTCTCAACAACATCTTGCTGCTCTTCAGCTTGTTCGTGAACTGCCTCGGTGGCTTCGCCGACACCTGAAGGAACTTTCTTTCCACGTCGTGCTCCCTTCTCACGGCTCTTCTTACGACGTTTGCCGTCAGTATTCACGGTGCTCTCCTTCTCGTTGCCGGTCAAGTCATCATTTGCGGCCTTCGCAGTTCCGTCTCCAGCGTTTTCAATCTCGTCGCCCCGCGCAGTTATCCCATCAGAGGCGTCGCCTAGTCCCAGATTATCATCCCAGTCCTCCACACCGTCGTCTTCCATGATCCCATCATCAGCCGCTTCGTTGTCGTCGTCTCCCTCTCCCTCTGCCGCCAAAGCCATACGCAAGTTGTGGAAGAATCCTTCGTCGATGTCAAGGTCATTACCGCTCCAGTCGAGATTGTCTCCATCCGGGTGGATGTACAGGTCTAACGCTGCTGAAATCCATTCGAAAGCATCTAGCGACTTACGCCACTGTTGTAAATCATCTCGTTTTGTATGATAGTCGTTACGCATGGCTAGCAGCAGCTCCCGGTTCTCTTCGCATTTTGGCACTTTCTCGTAAAGAGTTTTCAGTCCCTGGATAGTCTTCTGTTGCTTCTGATACAATTGTATGACTTGCATCTCAAACATAACCCTTTGCGAATATATTTGACGGTTTGCAGAGCTCGACTGGGCTTCGTCATTTCCAGCTCTTTCCTCGTCGAGTTCGTTCGCACCAGGTCCTGCTCTAGCATCCCGACGCTCCAAATCGTTTCCCCAGCTCGCCAGATCTTCCGCCATCCTTCGCAATGCCTCAGATCTCTCCTGCTCAGTGTCGTAAGACATGGGGTCGTACTGGAACTTCGCAGCGAGCTCTCTGCACTTATCGAGTGTGGTGCTCGCGCACTCCAGTTCCTCGTTGAGGCGCTTGGTGATCATTGACATTTGCTGCAACATCGCTGTCGCTCTCGGAACTGCCTCCGCGGCTTCTTTTCGAGAAGCTTCAAGGGCTTCAAGATCTGCGGCTTTCTGCATCGTCTGTGGTGTGCTAAGGTGATATGATAGTTCGGTACCCGGCCTGCCACTGACAACTTCAATAAACTTCACAGGATCGCCGTCGTTGTAGTTCTCATCGCCATGGAAAACGTACTTGTGACGCTTTCCAAAGTCTATGCAAATGAAACGGCCATCTGCGACTCGTCCAGTATGCCCACGGTGGACGTGGTCTTTAGGAAGGTCTCCGGATGTGGTAAAATTTCCAGGCCAACGGAAGTGACGATCTTTGTTGGAGATGCCAGATTCCAAGACATTGACAGCGGCCCTATCGTCGAGAATAACGTACATCGGATATCCTGCGATTCCGCATGGATCATGCCAATCGTTTCTCTCAATATGTGGTGGATTCTGGGGACTGTACAGCCGCCATTTCGAGGGTTTCCGAGGATCACCTTGGCAATTTTGACCGATCTTGCATCTTTTCAGTCTTGTCGTTATGTCTTGTTGGCGCTTTACAGCATTTCTGACGATTTCCTTCACCTTGTTCTTCCCGAATCTCCTGTCCAAGCGGATGTACACGAAGCCGGCATGTGCAGGTGACGACGAAACTTTCGTTGGTGTTGAGGGGGCCATGTTTCTTGGTCAAGTCCTTGGAATCGTAGGTGCTTGAACGATGTGTGTGTGGGAAATAACAGGAAGGAGTGTGTTCTAGCTCTGTGGTATAAGGAATTCGTTGACATTGACGGAAGATACAGAAAAAGTCATGTGGGTTGTGCCTGAAAGCAAAAAATGCGCGGTTGCCATCTCAATTGCGTTAGCTTTGTTTACTCGAGCCTTGCCGAGTTTTGCTCCACAAAATTCTTCCACAATCACAATCCCCAACAAAGCGACGGACGCATCACGAGTTCTTGAATCTATAAATTACGCAAAATCAGGTCAATTTTCATGATGGCTTCTTCGAGGAAAAGTCAGCCTCTTCGTAAGCATCACTAGCTAACGGATTTCTCAGCGCGCACGTCCAAGGCTCGCAAAAGCGTCGTGATAGCATGTCATCTATCGAATCCCTCCCACCTATCCTTCCTTCAATACGAGGTTCCACTTCTGTCGAGGTCGCAAGACTGAATGAAAGGAACGCCACATTGCGCATGCAACGAAACTACCTGATCGATTACTGCGCCATGAAGTACAAGGACCCCCGAAACACCTCCGAAATGTTGGCAAATCTTCTCCCGGTATCAAGCAAATTGACAGTGACACCCAGCGGGAAATCACCGAGCAGATCAGCAAGCAGTTCAATAGCAAGAACGGGGTATTGAACGATTCAGGAATATTCTCTGGCGAGTCCATCGATATCTACGAGAAAATCAGTAAAATGCTCGAGGAGGAAAGTAGGTCAATGGAGGATTTGGTATCATTCCCGAATCTTCACGGGCAATCACCGGCAAGTGGTTTGTCACTTCGCAAGGAGTTGATTTCGTGGTGGATCTTGACGACGATGAAGTGTCTCTCCACAGACCTGATATTCAAGCACCAGGAAACGCATCGGCCACCTTAAATTTGGCGAAAATTGGTGTGATTGCCTCAAAGGCTGCTGTAAGTCGTTCACATCTCTACGCATCATTGATGTAATTTGCTAACTGCCTGAGCAGGGGTTCAACTCTGCAGATCCCGCTTCGTTTGACTCCAGCGAGTATGATGCTGAGGAGTCTGCTTCAGGATCTGCACAGATTCCAATAACTCTGATAGCGAGGAATATGCGGGTCTATACGAGGAGGATAAGGCCGAGTGGAGGCGGCACAAACGTGTGGCTTCGAGGATCCTGCGACGGCATGCAGAGGCGATGGAGAATCCTGCGGATGGTGACGAAACATACAAGACACCGTCGAAGAAAGCTAGAAGCTCAACACGCACTACAACCTCCAAGAATTATTAGCTGCTTCCTAAATCCGGTGCGCCCCTACACTCTTCCGTGCTTGACCTCATGTCGACTCTTAGCAGCGACGACTTGTAGCGGGCATCAAGATCACCCACATATCTGGTTGCATACCAGGAAGATACTGGGAAACATTGGGATTTTCATGATGATAAGGCTTTGCAAACTTAAGGCTGTTCTGCTTGGGGTAGCATGATTCTAGGGTAAATATCATGGGGTGGCTTATGTTGATACGGCAGCTCTGCCTTGCCTCGTGGGGTTTGGGAACAATCAATGACAGGCCGGGTAATTTCTTTGCGATCACTCTCGCGGAAGTCTGATGAACCTGCCTTGGGCAATCTTTACATATAGTCCTGAACATATTCCGCAAGGACTAAAGTCTTACCTCTTCATCTCCATCTAACTGGTATCGTCCTCATTGTGATTGGAGTTGAGAACTTCTGCGGTACACCGCATAAGTGGCCCAGAACACTATACCCACGCTTAAAGATAACAGGCACTTATTATGCTTTGTTTTTATTTAAACCAAGTTCCCGTGCCTCGATTTTGTGTGCGTTCTTGTAGCAGTGATGTAAGAAAGTAGTCATCACAAGCCGCGGTAATGCGATGAGCTGATTCCCAGACACAATCCTCTCAAAGCCCATTGGCCTAGATAGGTCTGCAGAAACAATACTCGAGAAGTAGAACCTGCCCGCCATTCTTCAGGCACTGTTTTCACTAACAAACAGCATTGGTGACGCTTATCCTTGGCATTGTTTTATTCTTTTTCACTCTCTACTCATATCGAGCTCTAACCGCAAGATACAGATAATCAGCTTGCAGATATCATGTTTTGTACAAGAACCCGTCCGAACCTCGTCGGTCTCTGCTTTCCTGAACCAAGCCATGCGTCAATCAATGTTGCTGACGGGCAGATACCCCCACGGCAGGCACAATCATTTCTTAGTCCCAGTCCACGCGATATCCTGAGCAGTTACAAGCCCAACTCAAGACTGTTTTCATCACCTCCTCTCAGAGACGCCTCCTCAAACACGTCGTACCCTCTTCTTGGGAGACTTCTGGCCAGATTTAATGATATGAATCGCTTGATCTCTGTCGAGAGTGTCCTTATTCTCCAGCAACAACTGTGATATTCGACCAATGACACTTGTAGCTTTCAAAGGCTTGCTTCCCTTTCGCCACATATTAAATTCTGACGCCCATTCTTCTGCCATTTGGAGAATTGCAGATACAAATCCTTCGTGACTCGCGTGGTCCTTGACAAGGTGGTTCAAGGGCACCACAGATGCCGAGAGCCACGTTCTTTCACAGAGAGGACAGCAGGCCTTTGGTTCAGGCATCTGCTCTCTTTCACCATAATAACGACTCATCAGCCTGTTCAAGGACGGATCCTTCGGGCCAAAGTTAAACCCTCCATCAAAATCCTCAAAACTTCTGACTTTCGAAGGGAAGAAATGCTTCGGATCTTGAATTGGATTTGGCAGTGGGTGACCCAGCTGCAGAGACAACTGTAAATTCATCCGCTCGACGTTTGTCAACACCATCAACTGCATCAGACAGTCAGCCTCTCCTGGCCCGTGGATACCGCATTTCCAAGGGACGGGCGCTCCCTTTTTTCGCATCTCCAGGGCTCTTAGTCTACATCCGTCACGTTGGTAGTTCAGATTGGGATCCTCCATGTTGATGTGTCTTGGGATCAAGCAGTATGGATTGCCACATGCATGAGATGCATGTTTGCTCTTGTCAGTATCCAATACCTTGCCTGCCGAAGCGTTCCCGACAGTGGCGAAGATCCTCGCCTTGGTTGAGTCAGCCGAGACCTGGTTCTCAGTACCATGATCCCGCAGTCTTACTGAATCAACTCGAAACATGGCTCGCTGGTAAGTTCCATTTAGTTGTTCATTTCGAACCTTGGGAATGAATCGTCTCAGAACGTCCGCTGTATTCTTCAACCACATTCTGTACAACCGGTCTGGCGTAGATGAGATCCACTCTCCAGGAACTGTCAAACATGTTGATTCATGATCGATTCCAAGTCCCCAACCATTCAACAACGATACCTGGTGATCTTTAATCATTGATTGAAAGTTCGGAGAGAATGTCAGTGCTCGACCGAACTCGATGTTGCGCATGGAGGACCTTGCGCTTTTGTTTGATGAACCACGCCTGATTTGTGCCTGTTCTTCTGGTGTGAGCGGAAGAACGTTGATGGCATCTAGTGAAGCCTGAAGTGATGGAGTGGCGTTGATTTTAGTCCGGGTTTGACCCATGCTGTACTTGGTCACTTTGAAGTCTTGGTCTCGCGTGTATTCGGATGGATGGTCGGCGACTATGCCAGGTGGATAGATGTAGCTTCCAAGAAGTACCAATTGGCTATCATCGTTGTTTGCTGGGTATGGACTAGTATCGGGAGAGTATTCAGGGCTCGATGTGGCTGCGTCCGACAGGGTTCGCTGGAAAGATTGTACCCAAGGCTCTTGGGGAAGCAGGCACTCGTCATGCTGGTTGTCGGTCTCGGTGGTAATTCGTCGTCTCTTGAACCTCGTTTCAATTTCCGGAGAATCTCTGGTACTCATCAACACGTCCTTAGCACTCTCGCCCGACCCAGCGCTCGACATCGTATCCTCCAATCCGCATCCGCTTGCCATCAAATTCAAAACAGCTTTCCTAGACTTCACCAAATACCTGATCTGATGTCTCGCATCATCAATCGCATCATGCTTTGTTCCCTGGAACACCTCCTCCCGCGCAAAATTCCTCCCCACCAGCTCGCTATAGTTTCTCACCAGCGTTTTCACACACATATCACAAATGTTCTTCCACGGTTTGCGCAGTCCATTGGCTTTGTATGCTGAAGCGATCCAGACGTTATCGACCGTTGCGCCGTTGCCCCATACGCGAATTTCAGAAGCGCTATTCGCGCGACCGATGTCTACAAGACGGTGCTTGGTCGCCTGTTCGCTGGTGTCCAGAAAAGTACTGAGCTGTTCAAGAGCTTGAGAGATGGTTGTGTGAGAATTTTGGCTTGCCTGAAGCTTCTGGGGGATGTATTCTGCCAGCCAATCCATAGTATCCTGGTCGGTGACTAGGCCGGCAGTGGTGCATGATTGAAGGTTTACTGCCGCGCGATAGTGCCCGTACTCGTGGCCAGTGTTGAGGTCGAAGCAGACAGCACCAATCTCGATGATGCATGGATTTGGAGCGGTCACGGATGTACATTCGAGATCCAGCATGATGTGGGTATTGGTGTCCATGATGAGGTATGAGGGGGTTGTTGACTCCAACGGATTGGAATTTGGGATTGGCATAAGTTGGGAGCAGATCGTGTAGTGCGGTCGCTGATGCGAAGTATGGTAAATAATAGAAGTAAGAAGACGCTTTAGAGCTGCAAAGCTCTCCGAGTTAGTCTTCGAAGGAAGATGAGCGGAGGAAAGATTAAAGAATTTAAGGACCCACATTTGTTACCTCGCTTCTGAAATGATATATACTGTTTCTTATCAATTATGAGTTACGACTATGATCAATTTCTATAAGGTGAATCGCACCTCAGAGGAAGATAATGGTGTGCGGAGGCCTGGTGATCAGGAAGACCTGAATACTTTCACTCGCCTACCTAAGGCAAGACAACAAAATAATAGAAGGTGAATCAAGGTCGAGGCTCCGCAAGGCCACTCAATCCCAAAGGAACATTGAATTGACATTGTAGGCTGATGATGAATGCTTATTTGGTTAATTGACACCTACCACGGTTACAGATATCACTTCCAGAGACAATCAATGCCGTGAATGTTACGCCCATAGGAAAAGGAGAAATTCCATCCCTTTGAGTTTTAAGTACAAGAATTTTCACACAAGTATTTTGCTTTCCTGCAAAAGTAATTCGTAAAAGCACTATACAACATAATCTGATCGCATCTGAATACCTGTAAAGGTTCGGTATCCTCATCTGAAGTACTAAGGTAAGAGGTTCTCGCTTCCGTTTAGCTGGTCAACACAGCCGAACTCACTCCCAAGCCCCTAAGCCCCAATCCTTAAAACTCCGATCCCCAAACTCCGAGCGGCATCTCCATCCCGAAAACTCAAAACCTCCACACCGCCCAGCTCGTAAGAATACGACTGCGACCCGCTTACATAACACCCTCTTCTCCCACTCTACCTCCCTTTTCCAAACTTCCAAGAGATGTTACTCTTCTAGGAGAGATCTCATTCCCTGGATAAACGGCAAAGCCGAAGCCGCTCCCGCACCCGTAACCCACATCGGCATAAAGTGCATCATAGGCTAAGCCACAACTCGTTACTGTAAGCTCTTCAAGACCGATTCGTCAGCACCACATCATATGTCAGCAAGACGTACGAACCACCACGCGAGTTTTCTCGCATGAGTGAGTGATGCTCGATGACAGGATGCCGGAATTCGCCCGTTCGTACTTTTTACGAACCAGCGTGAAATGGATAGGCTTTAGAGTTGCGTATTCGGAGATGTGCCTCCAGGTAGGCTGAGTCTTCGTTGCTTTCTTGTTTATATATACATCTCATCATCACCCGATGCGATTTCATCCTCATCGCTCGCAGTCGTCGCGTCGCATCGCATCTCATCTCGTCCTCTGCTACTGAACTCGCGCTTCGTATCTCGTTTTTAACGACACTCTATTTTATTGCTTATATCCATTTCATCTTCAAACAACAACCTTGCGGAAAGACATGGCGTCCTCAGGTCTGAATTATTACCTCGTCTACTGCCCCTTCATCATGCTCGCCTCAGCCTACAAATCGATACACAAGAAATCCCTCCAAGACTCGAACGATGGCGGCGATATAAATACACCATACTCACCTACCACCAACCACTCTTGCAAGCATTCGAAAATTGTGGAGAAGAAGAGGGGGAGGAGGATGGCTGGGCGATGAAGGAACGAAACGAGCGAAAGAGCAGGAAGTAAAGAAGAAGGAACGACGGAATGACGAAGTCAACGACGAGTCAAAGAATTCGGAAAGAAGTAATCCAGAGATCCATCGCTGGATATCTTGGGAAGACATTCCACCCCAAGAGGGCAAATACTTCGTCCATTAATCGACCTGTGCTGGCTGAGAGTCGGTCCAATTGATCGATAAGTGGGATCTACCAACCAGCCAAGGAGGGTGAAGGGTACGGAATGTCCGACAGCAAGCAGCATGGGTCCGAATCCGAGGAGGTGTGAGTTGAGGAAAGGAAGTGGGATAGTAGGAGGGCATTCAGGGGAGGGGAGGTGGTTGGAAGAGGATTAAGGAGGGAAATGAGGACTGGAGGGGAACCCCGAATGGTTCAATCACAGAGAGCTTGATTCAAGTTGAAAGCATGAGTGTCTCGAGCCTGAGATGGGAAGATTACGAATTAGGGACCAGGGTACCGATAGTTTGAATGAACGTGGTAGTTTTTTGTCATCTTACATCTGACATCTTTCTTCCAAATTCGCATCCTGATTATGTATTACCTCCACCATCCCCTCTCCCCTTTCCTTCCAAACCATCTCGTACAAGCACCCACTCCCCTTCATATACTATAACTGACAATCCATATACTCGAATCGAATCTCCATCACTCCGTGCCCCCCTCGTCCCTTTTCCCTCTTCCAAGCTTTGTACAAAAAAGAAAAAGGCGTAGTTAGTAGCATGCTCGCAACTCAGTCAAACACAACACAACGCAACGAAGCAAAGGAAAGATGCATGCATAGTACAGCAACGGATGTTGAAAGAACGCCATGGTTTTGCCCTGCCCTACACGGCCCTATCCTCAATATCCCCTTTCCGACCCCCCCAAAGAAAACCATTCCGGGCCATCTCCAATCCATGCCTTCCATACAAATCAAAAATCGCAAAAGAACTCAAAAGAAAATCGAACTGTCCTGTCTGTCTCTGTTTGTCGCCGTCGTGTCTGTTATCATCTCCCCTCTTCACTACAACAACTCAGGCTGTCGCTGTTCAATCATCCAACCTAAACATCTTCCTTAACTTCCCAAACTTCTTCTTCTTCCTCTGCTGCTCCCCGGCAATCCCACCACCATTGACATTCGCAATATCCACGCCCGCCAATCCAGTAGCCGTGAACCGCCTCGTCCCAAGATCAGGTCTTCCGTCTCCATTCAGGGCAGTCAATTGTCCCTTCTCACCGCCAGCACCACCGACAACACCATTCGCTTCATCAGCTGTGAAAGGACGTCCATCTTCGCCTTCCTTGTCCACGAGTAAAGAGTGTCCTTTTGATGTGTCGCCGGCAGGAAGAGGCCAAGCGCCGCTGTTCTCCCTAGACATTGGATTTCGTTTCTGTAGTCTGGGAGATTGAGCGGGTTCGGTGCGGAGAGCTTGGAGATCAGATTTACTCCTCTCGAGAGGCGTGTCTCGACGAGCAGGTGACTCGGCGTCGGATTTGCGTACTCGAGAGCCGGAATCGGGTTTCTTGCGGCGGAGGATTGACATGAAACTTCCGCGGCGGGAATGGCTGGGTCGGGGAGTGAATTCTGTTGTTGGTGAGCTGATGGTCCCACGGCCTGAACCAGAGCGACGGAGAGAGCCAGAGGCAAGCGTTGCGCCTTCTTTGGTTGGCTGAGCATTCCCATTTTGTCGTTTGGAAAGCTTGAGGCCTGGAGTGGGCTTCTCATCGTCGCTGTCAGGCAGGTCGCTTGAATCTCCATCTTCGATACCGGAACGCTTGGGAATACCTCGAACGGGAGCACTGTTACGCATTGTTCGACCGGCGAGTGCTGGAGGTGGAGCTGGTCCATCGTCATCACTAGAATCATTGAACCGACTTTGGAATGTAGGTCGATCCTCCTCTTCGTCACTCGAATCGGCGAATCGACTTCCCAGTCTGCGCGTAGGCTTTTGCTTCGGCTTTTGTGGTGCGGAACGTCCAAAACCACCAGCCTTCTTTCCTGGTGGTTTATTCCTCATCGAAGGAGTTGTATCGTATGAGCTGCGCATCGAGCTTCGCATATGTGTCTCGGACAGAGCAACTGGTGGTGCACCGCTATTGAACGGACGACGGAATGCTGATCCAGTGGGAGACAAGGAACGAAGGCTGAATCGACTCGACTGTGCTGGCGATTGTGGCCGAGGAGCTGGAGTGTTGTCGACAGATCCACGCATTGAACTTCTGAAGCTTGGTATCTCATTTCCACGTTTGGCCTTCTTGAAACTACTGTCACTACCCGCAGAGCCTTTCCTACGAAGAGCGGATGCTGGTGGTGCCATATCTCTTTTCGCAGCTCCTTGAGCAGCAGCTGCGCTTGCTGCGGAAAGATTGCGAACGTGCTTCTTGACTTCAGCGTGATCTGCTTGGACCTCAGCAGGATACGACATAGGTCGATATTTCTTCTGCAATGATCCTTTAGGCTCAGCCTCAGTACGAAGTGACCCGCGCATTGATCCTGGCCCACGCATCGACTTTCGTATCTGCGGCTCTGGCTCAGTGCTCTGTGGCTGTTCACGCATGGATGATTTCATCGTGGTATGGCCATTGGGGCCAGCTTTTGAACCAGGTTGTATCATATAGGTCCTCTCGTTACTGAGTTTTCGCTGGTGTTGAGGTGCAGCTTCGACTGGCTCTGGCTTGACGGCCACCTTCTTTTTCTTCTTGGGCTTTGGTGTTGGCTTAACCTCAACCTCTGTATCTGAACCCTCTGCCTCTTCGCGAGCTTCTTGCTCCAATTGGCGTTTCTTGTCGGCAGAGAGGGTACTCCAGTATGCTTGCACTTTATCCCACCCCTCGTCCATATCTGGCTCACTTGACTTCCTCGATAGCTGTGACCTTTTGTATGCCTTCTCCTTCGTGATCTTTGTCGTAGGACTATCGGGTGGAGTTGAGATGGCTAGACCAGGTATGTTGGTATTAATTACTGGAGTATCAACAACAGCGTCCAGGGACATGAACCCATCTCCTTCGACATCTGAGAAATCTTCAGCAGCATCACTGTATATGCTAGCATCAGACTCTTCTGGCTCCTCCAAGATGATAGAATTGCGATTTGCGATTTCACCCAATACCGGAGATCCAGCCCGTGGTGTCTCTTCGTCTGGTTCAGAAATACCCTGCTCTGCAAGTGTTGGTTCGGTAGCATGATGTTCGACCACTGGTACTTCAGTATCATCCCGTTCATGACTACCAGAATCTGAGCTTGACTGGGCCCATGCACCTGGCATATCCGGCCATTCTCCTTTCTCTTCTGTACTCTCAAGCGTTGGTGTAGGTTGAGAAACCGCAATTTCGGGAATGTTGGAAGTTGCGCCACCATTCATAGCCTCTCCCTCCCCCTTTTCGGTTGGCGTATCGAGTTCATTTGAGAGTGGCGATGTCAACGCTCTGTACGTGTCCGCATCACCATCTTCGGGACCACGTTTGACGCTGTTAGTCCGCGCGACGCCCATATTTGTCTTGCGGTTTTCAACACTGTACAAGCTGCTGTCGCTATCGGATGTGTAGCCACTGCCCTCAACACTCGTTACCTGCGGAGGTAATGGTTCCCTAGATTTTGATATGTTGGCGGCATTCTTTGATGCAGCATCCTGGGCGATAACACCTCCTACTATATGATCATTAGATTGCCCAAATGGATTCTCAATGACCTCGCCTGTAGGTGACGTGAAGAGTGGCGGAGACGCTGGAGGAAGTTTGGTTTCTGATGGTTCGGCTGGCTTCACTAGAGGACGCTCTTCCACCTCGCGGACAGGTTTCTTCTCACGAACACTTCCAAACGACGGCAAAGCTGGTCTAGGCTTCATCACCTCACTGTCATCCTCGTCTGTCACCGCAGTCTCCTTCTTTTTTCCACGGCCAATGCTAAACCATTTTGATTTGGTCTGGGGACTGAGTACGACAGGCGAGTCTGTGTCTATTGGTGTTGCGGCTTGACCAACAACCACATTCGTTTCGTCGAAGCTGACCCGGTTGGCTTTCTTTCTCGGCGCAAGACCTTCTGAATGTAAGGCCGACCCATTCGAGGCCTCACTGAAGTTCGTTTCGCCTACTCCTGACGATCCCTCGACTGGAGATGGTCCGCGCGGCGAATTTGAATGTTTCATTGCAGACTTTCGAGGAGATATCGATCGAGCAGGGGGCTGATGCTTGACCACCAGACTTTCCGGCGTTGTAGCAAAATGTGTTGTCCGCATTGGACTTACAGAGTGCACTCTGCCCCCTCGAACACTGTCTCTTGTTGCCAAACCAACACCCTCCTTCACAGGAGATTCTGCCGTTGAAGCAGGTTGACTGGCAGATCTTGCTTGTTGTCTCCCCTGAGCAAAAGCTGCAGATGCCGAAGCCTGTCCACGTCCATGTCCTCTACCAGCCATCGATCGAGGTAATGGTGACGGCGAAACATGTCTAGGCTCTGGAGTTGTATCCAATTTCGCCAGATTGTGTACCCGAGTCGGTGTGTCATCTTCATTCTCCTCCCTTTCTTTATCCTCTCGGACGATAGACGGCTTTTTTGCCAAAAGCGCTCCTGCTCGAGTATTGAAAGGTTGTGTGCTAAAGTCGCTATCGTTATCGGATGAATTTGGAACGTAGGAGGCCTGATCGCTCTCAGAGTCGCTGACAACAACCTTCTTCTTTTTCTTCTTCTTTGGCGGGGAAGCAGCCGTAGGTTCAGGTAAAGACGATTGAACAGGCGCTGGAGGTGCTGGAGCTGGCTGTGAAATTGGAGCCTGTTGTTGAACAGCCTTCTGCTCTTCTGCAGCTTCCATCGCATCAACAAATGTGCCTTTCGGCCTTCCCCCAGCAGTGCCATCAGCTAAATGTGTCCCCGCTGCTTGCGGAGGTCGTTTCTTCTTCTTGACTGGTTGTTGAGATGCGCTATGTATCCTCTGTTCAATTGCCAATATTTGCGCTTCTGGTAAGAAACTTCTGGTGTTTGGATCATAGATCAAATTTTGATTAGTAGGAGAAACAATTCTTGCAGTATTTGCCCTTTGAGGTGATGGAGATGTTAGCCTTCTGTGCGCGACAGGTGAGGTCTGCCTGGAACCTGTAGGCAATGAGAAATTAACGGACCCTCTACTTGCTGGTCGATCAAGCTCTTGAACACTCGACAAGTTCGACATCCTCTGCCCGGCTCTCCTGGGAGGTTGTGTCGCTCCACCTAGGCTGGATCCTCGTCCATTGGCCTTGTTTGGAGGGGGAGATGCCACTCTCATTGGAGGCGCTTCCAGACTTGCTGCTCGTCGATGCGACTTTTGTGGTATCACTGGCGCCTGTTGGATATTCTTGGGAATGGCCGGAACCGGTGGCGCATCAGCTGCGCTTGGTACTCCTCGTGAAGGTGAAGGATCCCGGAATGTCCGTTCAGTCATCGAGGAAGAGCTTCCTCTCCTTTCCAGTTGTGGCCTGGGTTGTCCTTTCGTTGATCCCGCGACCGAGCTTCCCACTGACGATGTAGAACCACTTCTCCGGATAGTCCGTTTTGTTTGTACATCCGCGACGCTCGTAGGAGTCGTGGGTCTCGATCGGAGAGCAGCAGCCGCCGCGGCGGATGATAAGGACGCATTCGAAGCCTGGTTCTTCAAGAAAGCCTGTGCTGCAGCGGTCGCCGCGGAAGCATTGGCGGTCGTTCCATTTAGGGGCTATTGATAGACGTGTCAGTAATTGTTTCGCTCGTATATTCGTGACAGTCGTTGTTCAGAGGCATCTTCCTGGGACGCCAATGCGAAGAGCTGGCGCGACGTCGAAACATCGATCGGGAACGAGGGAATCAGCAGCAAGAGCTGCCATGGGATGATCAGACATACCGGATTCGAGGCTGCTCGTCTCCTCCTATTCTTGTTCCCAAACATGGCTGGTCGTCGGCGCACTGCCTGTCTACCTCTGCCAACTGAGGGCTAATGAGGATACTATTGCATCGAAAAGAGAGAAGGACGATTGTTGTGAGAATGCGATTGTTTCCAACGAAGGGAGCTTTCGTGATATGACGATGGGCGCAGCTCCCGGACAACGATGAGTGGAGGCTTACGCGAGTGAAGCTGGGATTGTGACTGGAGGAGAGGATTGTGAGGGCGGCTTGGCTGGGATCCCGGCAGAACGTAGACTTTTTTGCGGATCGACGGTCTGGATCGTAATTGAGCGGGACGGGAAATGTAAATATGGAGCTGGAGATGAAGAGAGGGAGAGGTTTTGTGCGAAATCGAACAAACAAGTAGTCTATGGACGAGGAATGTAGAGTGAGGCTGTTGATGCTGGCCCTGGATCCAGATTTTGTCTGGGAGTGTTTCGTCTCTTCTGCCGGGCCAGCTGGACTTGATATCATGGTGGATGGTCTGGCCTGGCGCCGGTTGTTTGATTTGATGGTCTGGTAGACTACGACTACACCACACCATTTTCTACACTACGACGCTGCTATAAATCAACACTAATCCGTCCTGGATCGCAGCCAATAAATACCGGTTTTGAGGAACAGAAGTCTGGTAGCAGGAGGAATTCTTGCACAAGTGAAAGTCTGTTATGTTCATCATTGCGGTGAGCCATGCGGGGGAAGCTGGTCTGGAATGGTTGGAACTTTCCCAAGTCATGGAAGCCAAAGCATATCATAGCACAGCTTCATAGCAAAAGCAAGCCTTCATACAACTGGCAGCTACGTTGTGCAGCGCGTATTGGTCGAACTAATGTGAAGGAGAGCAATGTCAGGCTCATTCAGCGGTAAGAGCTTAGTGTTTGCCACGTCGAGGGTAGCAGAAGGGAGGCCCTTGCAAAGTGCAAACAGCAAACAGAACAAACAGCTCGCCCAACTCAGCTCAGATCTTTGAAGGTATCCAAGGTCGTGTTGCTATCCCTCGAATGACCCTCAAAGTATCCCCCGATTAGCCAACCAGCTGCTGTCAAACATACCTGGATAAATCTTCAAAGTGACAAGCAAGCCTTTCAGTTTTCGATTCTTACCTAACTGAGTTCATATCCTAGTAGATCATCACCCAAAGCAGAATGGACGTCGAAATAGCCTCGGATGATCTGGCGGCTTTCATCTCGCTTTGGAAGAGAAGAACAAGGAGTTGGCAGGGCCAGAGGACGAGAGAGGAAGAGAAGGTCAAGAGGGTGGGGCGGATCGGTGAGACACAGCCACAGACCATGAAACTGTATGATGACGTACCTACCAAAACATCCCCTGGCTTGGGGTCCAAACTGAGAAAATGCATGAATCAGTTGTTGATGGAGTCGGGAAATGCCAGGACTCGAAGGAAAGGGATGATAAATTTGGGAATGCCCTCAAGACCAGGTGTACTGTATTTGTCAACAGTCATAGAAGAATACAAGGTTCAGGGAAGCCAGCATTTGGGGTCCTTTCACGGTAGAAGTCAATCACGTGCCGCCAATCCCCTTGGATCTGGTCCATCTGCCGCTGGTGACCGAGATTCCGTCGAACCAATCCATTGCTCCCCTTCCCCGGATTTCGCAATTGGGAACGACCCTCGGCCCTAGAGAGGGGATGTACAAAGGATATACTTCATACACAATTGCTATACTTGCCCTTTTTGCTAATCACTAACTTCACAGCATGACAACTGCATACCCACCACTGTCCCTCCCGTCGGGGATAACAGAATCCTACATCCCCTCCCACGATCTTACCTACCATGTCCTCAGTGCCGGTCAACTTACCAAACCCCTCATTCTCTGCCTCCATGGCTTTCCCGAAGTGGCATACTCATGGCGCAAGATCATGCCAGCAATCGCAGACGAAGGCTACCACGTCGTAGCCTACGACCAGCGAGGATATGGACGAACAACCGGCTGGGACACCCGCGAGTTCTCCTCCGTCGACCTCAATACATTCGCGTTCACACGTCTCGTACGAGATGCAGTGATCTTCGTCAACGCTCTGGGATACAAAGAGGTCGCTTGCGTAATTGGTCATGATTTCGGCGCAGTTGGAGCTTCGATGTGTGCGTTGATGCGACCGGATATATTCAAATCGTATGTTCTGCCCTAAACCACGCCAGATATATACTTACTCGACAGCCAGTGTCATAACCATGTCTCATCCCTTTAAAGGCTCCCCGTCTCTCCCATTCAACACGATATCCAACCCTCCCAAGCAGGCCGAGAAAGAAGACATCCATAGAGCATTAGCAGAGCTCCCTCAGCCGCGGAAACATTACAAATGGTATTACTCGACCAAACCCGCTGCACAAGAGATGGATTATCCTAAGGAAGGCTTACATGAATTCTTGCGCGGGTATTTCCATCTCAAGAGCGCGGACTGGAAAGGCAATAGTCCGAAGCCATTGAAAGCCTGGGAAGCAAATGAATTGGCCAAATTACCATATTACTACGTGATGCCTCTTGACGCAGGCATGCGGAAATCCGTACAATTATCCATGGCAGACGAAGACCCTTCTGCAGTCTCCAAATCTAGTTCTCACTGGCTCCCAGACCACGAATTGGCAGTTTATGTTCAAGAATGGGGTCGTAATGGATTTCAAGGTGGCCTGAACTGGTATCGCGTTGCTACAGATCCAGAGAACATGAAAGACGTCGAGTTATTCGCAGGCAAAAAGATTGATGTCCCAGCACTCTTCATTTCAGGCAAGCAGGATTGGGGAACATACCAAGAGCCTGGCGCTGTTGAGAAATTGGATGAGGTGTGCAGTCAGTCGACAGGCATGAAATTGGTAGATGGTGCTGGACATTGGGTTCAGCAGGAACAACCTGAGAAGGTAATTGCAATTGTAGCGAAGTTCTTGAGGGATCTCAAGATCGATGCTATTTCTCATTGAGTCTGCACGTTCGAACGACTCAAACCAAGATATTCAAACAAATGCAAATTCGGAAAGTCAGATTCTCTTCGGATGCGCACTAAGTAAAGATCAGATTAACTCGCATCGCATCCATTGTCCTGAGCTAGATCTCAATCAGTCATCTTTCGTTGGCCCTATCTTATACGTTTCACGCAATTGAAGTACTCCGTAACATCTTGACCTCTTACTTCACCAATTCTTCCAAATAAAATCCTCCGAGTCTCTCAGAACCATGTTCATAGCTCAGGTGGCTCCTCTAAGACAACATCTCACTCGACTCCACTCCGCACGCCCATAACATGGCATGAACACCTGCCAGCCCCAGCCGTCATCGCATTAAGCTTAAAAACATGCATCACTCCAAAACTCCGATCCCCCTTGTCGCAGTCCCCCCCAAAAGACCGTGTGTTCATCCGGCACATAACCTATCCATCCAATCAGACACTCTGAAACCCTCGCTAACACTCATCAACCTCAACTGTCATCCAACACAACCCTGATAGCGAATAATGGGAACATCCGACACCCTTGACGGCAGGGCTTGACAGCCGTTCGATTCCCGTCCGGTAGTTCGATGGCCTGTCATCTTATGCTTCAGATGGCAGGTGTGTGACTGCCGACTGCTGATCCGGAGTTTTGCATTCCAACACCAGACCATAACATCAGTGCAGCGAGGGCTCTGATTCGAGAGCTGTCAAACGCATGGTCTTGGCTTCTTCTGGATGTGGTGATCAGTTATGGCCGTCAGATCATGGGAGTGCCAGGTGCAGACTGTTCTGATTGGAACGCTCAACACATTCTGTTGAAGAAAGCTGGATTTGCGATTTGGATTTGGCTTTACTTTTCAACAGAAGTCTCTCGGCGCTCGCAAGGCAAGCATTATCAAGCAACGCCATGCCGGCGCCTCTTATGCACTCCTTCTCTTCTCTATCCCCTCTCCCCTGTCCATCCCCAGTCTGTCGCCCAAATCAGGACTTTGGGAGCAAGGACATAAGACACAGACGAACGGAATTTGCAATTCATGGAGACGAGGAGCAAGCCCAAACACTCAAATCCTCGGTACCAGAGATCATTCGAAAAGTACAATAACACCCTCTCCGTTCCGTCTCTCTCCCTCCTTCTTATCCCCATCCACTTCATCCATTCTTCTTTCGTTCTATTCTATTCTACAGGACCGGCTTCCTTTCTCTTCTTCACTCTCTACACAACCATTCATTCTTGTTCTTCTAATTCTTAATCTATCTTCTTACACTCCTTCACAAGAACTACTTCTGGAAAGTATAATAAGTCGAAAATGTCATCTCAACTCGCCCTCGAAATCCTCTCCCTCTCTGCGGGGTTGAGCCAGTTCTCGAATTTCCAGATTGTAAATCTGGGTCAGCAGAATAATTTGGTGGCTATTGCTCCGGAGTACGTCTTCTCTCTTCATTCCTTTTCTGATCAGGTGGTTCCCTTGGGCTTGGTGCTTGACTCGTTGAGTCTATTCATGCTCTACTCTATCGTTCCTCCCAGTCTTCGCGTCAAGACCTTTTGTACACATGTTACTTTGACCATTTCTCCTGTCGAGTCACAAAAAGAGCGATTTACTGGCACATAAAGCAAAGACTAACATATCCACCACACAGACTCATCCAATTCATTGGTGGCTGTGGTGCATGCGACAACCAACTCGCCTCCCTCTTCTCCTCCAACCTGAACCTCAATCTCCTAAACCTCAACCTCGGACAATGCAATGACTGTCTCCAACAACGTACGTCCCTTCCTCCCCTCATACCCTATCACACCTCCTCTCAACCTCATTCCCCATCCCGTACACCCATCAGTATAATCCAAAACTTTCAATCCATCCCCCAAACGAAATCAAGTGCTAATTCTCTCGATACAAATAGTGGTTGATCTCCAAGGCCTCTTTGTAAGCGGTCTCGACCTCAGCAACCAGAACAACGGCACCGGTAACGCCAACGAGACCGAAAACGCCAATCAAGACGAGAACCTGAATGAAGAGGAACAAGCTCAAGCCGATGAGGAGGCCAAGAAGGCTGAAGAGGGTATGTCCTATCCTCACTCATTTACACTAGACCACAACCTAGCTAGTCCTTTCAAATCCCTCACTATCTCAACTCTATACAGCCATACAGCAAGAGAATAATACTAACAGAAAAATAGAAGCAGCCAAAGCCGCAGAAGAAGCCGCCGCCGCTGGAAACGAAACCGCTAATGCCAACGAGGGTGAGGGCGAAGCTGAAGGCGAAGGTGCTGGAGCCAACGAGACAGCCATCGACGAAGGCGCCGCGGCCAATGTCACTGAAGGCGAAGACGGAGAAGACGCAAACGCCAACGAGGAGGACGCCGCCGCTGACGAGGAGGACGCCGCTGCTGGCGAGGAAGAGGGAAAGGAGAGCAAGGGCAACGCCAAAGATGAGACACCAAGCAGTGAAGGCCGCAAAGTCAAGAAGAGCGTGGTTGTGCAGAGGAGTGCGGGGGGGAAGAGGGTTCCTGGTGCGGGTAAGATGAAGGTGTTGGGCAGTGTGGGGTTTGCGGGGGTGATGGGGGCTTTGGTTTGGGGGTTGTAAGTTAGAAGTGGGGAGAGGGAGGGGATGTTATTGGAAGCTTGCATGCGGTGAGGAGGAGAAAGAAAGAAGTAGAAGGATGACATGCGTTGATGGATTTGACGAGGGACATAGATTCGTTCGTGGTTTTGGGGTGAAAATGGTCTCTGTATGCGTGACTGGAAGGAGTTTTGCTTGGAACTTGGTATCGAGATAGGTAGACATGTATTGATTACATCTACAATCGAAGCCACATAATTGTTCGAAAAGACTCAACGGCACTTTGTAATGACGCTATTAGCTGCACGATATTTGAAAATATCTCAATGCGAGCAGATCGACCCCGTGACTGATTGAAGAGATGCTCCGGAGATACAAAAGCAAAGGACCCTACTATGGTCCCCCTCCCACCTCCCGGTTCAATCATCTAGTGCTGTCGACGATGCGATTCTTACTTTTATGGGTCTATTAAACTCATAAGGTATAAAGCCAACCACAAAATGGAGTTCTATGAGTCTGATCAATTCATTACGTATACAGTTTAACAAAATAAGGTTCGCAACACAAAAAGAGCAATGTCTTCGAAAACCGCTAGACAATCAAATCGGGAAGGAAACCATATACAGATTGCAATTACCAGATTTCGACCTCTATTTGGATGTAATTGAGTGTCCTGAGTCTCGGTCCGGAAACTCTCAGTGCGACGCTGTGCGCTTGGGACACCCTCACATTCTTCATAATCTGACCTCAACCACAACCTTCCAGTCCCTGATTTCTACCAACCCCATACATCTACCTGTCATCCTACCTCGACGAGAACAATTGCGATGGTGTCTACCATAGAATATTTGCCTCTCACTATCCTAGAGCGCATTTGCGAATACCTGGACGGCGGGTCAACAACACGACCCAGCCTGTCCGCATTCTCCTTGTCAAGTAGAAGTTGCTGTATCGCGGCCACAGCGCAACAATACTCTCAAATCGAAGTCCAGATTTCCGATCCGGAATCGCTGACAAGGAACTTGAGTCGATGTAATGCATCGCTTTCTAATGGACGACACCGCCACGTGCGTCTACTCAAGATCTCCTCATATGCGACAACAGAAATGAGGATGATGAGAGCCGCTACACGGCGGCCCCGAGAAGACCTGCGCGAGGAAGAAAGTGACAAGTGGAACTCCCGACATTATTTCCAGATGCACGATTTCTGCCGCCCATCTGAAGATAGCTTGCAGTACGGGGAACGCAACATCCAGGACCATTACTCAGACTCTTGGGTGCCTTTGAGCGATTTTGTGAGGCGACTATCAGGTCTCCAAGATCTGGTATGGACAGCCGGCTCCTTTATCCCTCCATCGGTACTCTCCGTCGTTTCTCAAATAAGATGTCGTCTCCACATCCACGAATTCGAAATCCCCAGCCTCATTCAAGAGCGAGATAATCCGCAGCCTGTCTCAGCAGAGGACTATGCTCTTTGTACACTTCCGTTTCTCTCCAGCATCGTCGTTCGTGTTGGCTCTTTCGAGTCCTTTGGCAAGCTGAATTACATCGAGGAAGCTATCATGCAGATGGCATCTGGACTGGCTCCAAATCTCACTCACCTGTGTGTAATTTCAGAAGGGGAAGCTGGTGAGCTGGATATCGATAAGGCCATTGCGCTTGGAAAGCCCGACTGGAAAGGCTTCTTCCCCGGTCAAACGACCTCACACAAGAACATTGAGCAAGCAAAGGCCCGCTCATCGACATTGTGTAGATTTCGGTCTTTAATTTTCCCAGACTATGTACCATGCGGTGTGGACCACTGGGCTCGTATAACAGACTTCGCCGTTCTCCAATCCCTCGTTATGCCCTGGAATCTCAGGTATGGTACTTCTCTAGCTGCCATATCTTCTCGGGGCGAGCTCAAATCTCTTCAAAAGATGGAATTGTTGTCTATCGAGGATGAGACCCAGGCATCGCAGGATGCGCTCAATCTGCTTCTTTCGAGCTTGAGTCCCCTCCACCGCCTGGATCTCGGTGGCTACATCAGTCCCTCGACCTTCCAAATTGTCATACATCGACATGGTCCCGGTCTCCGCGCTCTCAGAGTACAACCACAATGCGATGAAGATGAGCGAAACCCTCTCGTCGTATTCTCCGCTGCGAATCTAGCTGAACTGGCATCCAACAGCCCGCACCTCACCCACCTCTCCTTGCCCATCAGTCGCACCAGGGGCGATAAACATGAAGTGGCAATCTACCGCTCCTTGAGTAAACTCCCGCGATTGGAGCATCTTTGTCTGAGACTCGACTACTGCATTGGTCCCGACGACGAGTTCTGGGACGAGGAGAGAGACGGCGAGCATCCCTTGAATTGGGAAGTCACCCAAGGCGACGCAGACAAGATTCCATTCCAATACTTGAAAGAGGCGTTTGTTAACGGTGCTGTAAATGAGACCTTAGCAAGAGGGATCTTCGAGGTCGTATCTAGGGGAACGACTAGCCGCTCCCGTCTGAGATATCTCCGCCTCGAGGTGGCGAGGAAAGCGGAATATAATGCGGTGGGGAATCATTCAGGGCAGTTCGGAGCAACTTTGAGATGGTTCAACCGCTCGTTTGCTTGCACGCGGGATGTACGCCGGACCAGCACTGACGAACTTACTGTGACTGAGCTTGGCCTGAAATATTTGGCGTCGGCGGAAAAGCAGTGGAGGTTTATGATGAGTGATAAGGAGAAGATTCGTGGGGAAGAAGTATTCGTGGAGGTGTTTAGGGATCTTTGGCCGCAGAAGACTAAGGAGTGGTGGAATGATTGGGAGAGTCTTCCTTTGCATCTTAGCGATGAGTGAACTGACGTATGGGAAATTGAGAGAAGACTGTGTTTCAGCTCTGAGAATAGCTTGGGTATGATGATGAGTCGTGAAGAACAGTTCGAAGGGGTTCCTAACAACATAAGAGTCAATATCAGAGTTTGAACCACCGCTTGACAAAGCCATACCTGTTTTTGCTGCACTTTGACCTCATTTCGGGCCAAATATTTCCTCAGACGGGCGGCAAGATGACATGAACGTTGGAGATTTCCGAGGTCTCCCATTCCAAGATTTTCAAATCTTGAGATATTCAGCGGTTGAAAGCTTGCGAAGTATATATCAAACTTTGGGCCGAGAAAAATCTATAGGAAAGCACACGGAGAGAAGTCCAGATGCTAATGTAGGAGAAAAAACCTAGGAAGGGCATATCATCGCGAAGCTGAAATTTCAACAAATAGAGTTCATCTGCTCTAAAGGTCTTAGTCGACAAACATAGTATTTGACCCGGAACTGACAGCAAGAGCTGATTTTCAATATGGAAAGAGTATTTGCACGCAATGCTGAATCATATTCCAAGATCCAAAATTCTGCTATTTCAAAGGTATAGCTCACGCTCTGCAAGCAAAGAGTCTATAGGTTAAAGAACTGCTTCGGAAAAAGTCAAGCAAAGGACACTACTAGAAAGGTTGCAACTTCCCAGACTTTGACCTCTTTTCAGGCGTTTGAGCATCCCTGAGACTCTCTGGCTGCCGGAGCTGGCTGACAGTCGAGTGACCCGAAGCTTCTCTATGTCAAATGAACATCCAGTTTGAAAATGGAGATGTCCTGAACAGCCCGTGTATTTTAAATAGCGTTCGCGCATTCGTTTTGGAAACAAGATTCGCGGGAAGCTTAGTTAAAATCCCAGAGCAGAATTCGTACGAGGTAATGGGGCACAGAAGCAATATAGCAAGATCACCATGGTCAAATTTCAGATATTACTTCATCTCATTTATGCTTGCCGCTTTACGGTTGCTGATTGGTCTGTGGATAGGAGCAAAACTTCATTCCAACCATATCCATCCTGCTGGTACTCCCGTGTCTCATTCTATGATGCCTGATCGGTCTGTGGAAAGAAGTTTTATCCGAAGTAAGCTTCGACTGAACTCAAAACTCGCTCTTGATAAGACGCCAAGCTCTTTCTGATGCGATAGTAGATTTGCGTTATGGCCTCCGATGTCCTCCCGCAAAATAAGGCGCGAAGCGCGACCCGAGCTTCATCGAAAAGGCAAGACTCAATCGTTGAGGTTTAATCGTAAACAAGCTACTCGAGTCAGATATCCTTCTATCGAACTGTGTACGACTGGGTCCGGACGTAGGACTTTGGAAATATTGGCTGAGCATGGAGATCTGGTACTTTTCGGTGGGCACCCTCGGGCAAATCTTCCATCGCCGCGCTTGAGAGTATCGTATCTCGCTATATCGCTGACAACGAGAGATTGACAGTCTTCTCTGTTAGAATTGGGTCATTATCTCGGACTTTCACTCGAATCACTCAAGAGCGGGCGGCTCACTCTTGATATGTATAGAACATATTGTTTTCCCTCTCAACTTTGGTCGTTCCTCATCGACTGACACATCGACCTCATAGCACTCTCTTTTCACCTCAATAACAAAACCAACAAGCGTCTCCAACCTTCAATCATGTTCTTCTCCAAGATTGTTAGCATTTTGGCTCTTGCCATCTCTGCCGAATCAGCAGCCATTGCGACTCGCATGGACAGCTCTCCAGATGTCGCTGCTCCAAGGAAGCTCTTTAAGCGCCCCGAGAGTAGCCTATTTGTCCACGGAAATGGTGGTGATAGATCGGCCACTGGTGGAAGCTCTCTACAAGTCAGCATTAGCTGTGGTACGATCAAGGTCTTCAACATTCAGGGAGCCTCGAATTTCTGTGGTGCGACTCTTGTAAGCTCCCTCTTGCCTGGAACTCCTGCTCTTGTAGTTCGACTAAAGACTTCTAGGCTGGAGGGTTCTCAGGGTGCGATGGCTGCGAGTAAACTGGCCATTTCCCAACTTTCTCGATGACCGTCTCCACTAAATGTGGTAACGCCCATATCTATGCTGGAATCGGTTCTGGAGGCGACAGCCAGGGAGACATGTTAGTCTCTATCCTAGACCTATTCCCTTGAGAACACAGCTTCTATCTCATCGGCTGCTCGTCTAAACGCCATATAATATGATTATATCATGCATATTGTTCCCCATGAGAACTTTATTTGCATAGAGACTGACTCTTGCGTTAGTGGAGAGGCTACCAGAACGGGATTGCAACAACAAGTATGCTGGTGGAACTCACTACATGAATATCTGCGCCGGTAATGGCTGGACACTGTTCCGTTGCTAAATATCTCGTGGTCCCGGCTGGCTGCCCGATCGCATCGATACCGTCTACAGGCATTGTCCTCTCTGCCCAAGCAGGGTAGTCCCAGTAGGCATGGAACCTGGATTTTGAGGTGGCCGCCGTGGAAGATTGTGTTATACATTGGGAGGAACGAATTGTGGTAGCATCTTTTCATTCTTTAAGAAGCAATACCCAACCCGGCGTCACCTTTGTATTCTTGTATATTCATCAATCAAAAGTGGTTCTCAGCGAGCCTGGCCTTCTGCTGAACCTAAACCAGGGCGTCGTGTTGTCATGCTGCTAAACCGATTTTGTGCAAACGAAAGATCAAGACTCCAGCTTCCATGCTCAGAGCTCTTCATACCTTTGAAGAAAGCCATCGATATTGAGCCTTATCTGGCATTGAACAAGAAAGTTACAGTCAGGTGAAGCCTACAAGGTGGGGCCTGCAGTCGGACCTGCCACTTAGTCTTACGAGGTGGACGAGTCGTCGCATACCTGAGAGCTCCTTTCGGACTTTTAGTCTCAATTTGAACAGTCGAAGGAGACTGACATGTCATTTAACATGCTTGTGATGCTTCTGGTCTTAATTACAGTCAAATCCGAGGCAAGTGGTTTGAACCGCCGTTTGGTCTCGCTGAGTCAGTTACAGCTTCGCTTACGAAGTGGGTCTCTGTAAACATGTGTGAGACCAAATTATGTTGATCTCTTGGAGACGATGTTATGCGGGATATGAACCGATAACATGAGAGTATGGATTACAAGTATTCAAGATTCAGTATGGAACGGTCCTCGCTTGTATAGACTAAATTCTAATCGATCAAGTAATTAATACCCAATCAACGGTTACCCGTTATCAAAGAATTGAGATTACATTTGTCGGCAAGCAAGGTTTGTTCTTTTTACTGAGTGAAAGCTTTCTCTCGATAGATATACCAACCAAACGAGGAATTAGCCTTCAAATTGAGAGGCTCCATCTTACTTCTCCACTGATTTAGTTCCATCTGGTGTATAATGGCCGCTTTCCAGTGATTCTTGTCCGTGAGTCGTACCAATGGTAACATTTGGAACCGTTGGGATATCTCTCATTTCTCTGTGCGATTCAGGGACGAAGACATCGAGAGCCTTGGGTACAACGAGACCGCCGACCACGAAGATCATGACCACTGTTCTCAAGTAAGCATTCCGTTCGGAAATCAGACTCGCAATCTGTCCGGGATCTGAGTAGGATTGGATCAGATTTCTACTTACAGTGTGAGATTGCGAAACCAAAGATGTGAGTCGGATCGCCGCGGTTGGGGTAGAAAGCGGGGTATGCGAATGAGAACACGATGGCCAAGATTGGGGCCGAAACGAAGCGTAGGATCGGGGCCCAAAATACAGGAATAGCCCAATTGTTACCAACAGCAACATGCACGTTGAGATCGCGGGTGAGTTGGTTTCCCTGAGTTCGGCAATTAGCAGACGCAAATATCTTAATGGCACAGGCAATACTTACAGAGTAGAACCACAACCACCACATTTTGTTCAGGAACACGTTACCTCCCCAGAATCGTGGTGCGATGGTGTCTGGCGTACGAGAAATGAAAAGCGAGATGGCGAAGCACAGGAAGAATATTCCAAAGGCAAATCCAGCTCCAGCTCCTGGAATATCAGTTGCATGGGCAATCACCAAACCGAAGATTTGAGCTGTCAGATAACCTCCGTTGAAGATTAGGAAAGCCGGTAGTCCAACCTGGCTCACGACGTCCTTGTAGCGATAGATCATGGTGACAGATACAACCTCACACCACACCACGAAGAAAAGAGCAAGGTAGTTGATCCAGGTATCGACAGCATCCAGAAGATAGAATCCGAATTCGGTGCAGTACATCAACGATATCAGGAATGTGACGATGACAATCACGGTGGATATGATTGGGCGTGATATCTTTTTGCCCATTGGGCTGTCGGTTATCATGGTAGTGATGGACTCAAGCAATGCGAAACTCGAGCTGATTCCGAGGAGCATCAAGGTAAAGAAGAATAGAATGGACCAAAAGTTCGCGCCTGGCATGTTGACAACTGCTTCGGGGTAAGTGAGGAAGCCGACTTGGAAACTGCTTAGTGGGTTTTCGGGATCCGGACGTCGACCGATGAACCCAATCACACCAAACACTGCAAAGGCAGCAAAGATCTCGAACAAACTGTTACTGCATCCGATTATGAGAGCGTCCTGTACCGCATTGGCAAATTCGCTGTTGTATGATGCATAGGATGTGAAGTATCCGAACCCGACACCGATTGAGAAGAAGATCTGACCAAGGGCTTCTTGCCAAATTTTTGGTGCTCCAAGTTTCTCGCTGTGCCTGATCATGGTGTCAGCATCTCTCTTGTATCTTACTCGTAGTCGACATTAGGTATTGGGGTAGCTCGAAAAGTGGAACTTGAAGGAGAGAGGACGCACCAAACACCCATGTACAATTTTATGCCATCAATTGCATTCGGAAGAGCTCCTGCTCGGCCGATGAGAATTATGATGGTTACTATTGGTATGCCCATCTGGAAATCAGATGTTAGTATTTCTCATCTTACTAAGGGGACGTTTGCGGTGTCTAAAGATCACGTACTGTAAAGTAGACAACACGTCCAGTAAGTCCAACACCTTTGAACATGCAAAGCCAAACAACGAAAAAGATGAATGCTGCCCATCCAGTAGTTTCAGGAACCATACCGGTACCTGGGTACTCGGTGTAAGTAGCCACGCTACCGTCACTGTTGAAAGTTCCAGGAATAGGATCAACATTGTTGACGACGTCGTCCATGTAAAATTCGCTAGGCCTTCCAGTCCACGGCAAGGGCGAAGTGAAAGAATTGCGGAAGTAGTTCATGACGAAGCAGAGAATAGGAACATAATACGTCGTGACAACATAGCCATTGAAAATGACAGCCAATCCCACACCCTTCGTCCGTTTACTGATATGATCGTAGGCGATGATGCATCCGCCACGGTAGGCTTGGCCGATGGATATCTCAAGCAACAGGACGGGGATACCGAGGAAGAATAGGGCGATGAAATAAGGTATGAACCATTGAAGACCGTTGTTATTGAAGACAATAGAGGGATATCTGAGGATGTTTCCTAATCCAATAGCACCTCCCATTGCAGCGAGCACAAAGGCCGGACGCGAGGACCACTTGTCACGTCCATCTTCCGATTTTTGAGCCGCAGGCGCAAAAATGTTAACGGCTTTCCGTACGGCATTCATGGCCGCAGATCTATCCGTGTTATTGGGTTGAAGATGATGTTTGACCTAGTCGGAGCGATAGGTTGCAAGGGATTGAGATGACAACGTGCATGTATGCGACACTGGCAAGATACGAGAAAGGTGCCATCCCCGGCGGCAGACTCCTGCTCCTTTATCCTAAAACCAGCTCCTGTACTCCATACACATATGGTGACGATGCCAACGTTCCACTCCATCTCGTCCAAGAGTGTTGGCAAATCTGCACTTTCAGCCACATGCTGTCACCTCCCTCTTTTGTCCATTGGCATCAGCATATTACTGGACAATATCTTAGGACCGCGTGAAACACCTCTTAATGGATTTATGGATGTCAGAGCTGATATCGGCAGCCCTGCAGGTGGTCAGATTTCCTGGGGTAGTTGTCATGTGGGCTGCCTCTTCTGGACTTTTCCAAGAGCCTTATCATTTCTTTGTTCCCGGCAGCTGGGCCCTAGACTTGGCACTCCGATGTTCCGAATACCAAGCTTCCAAGCCATAATATTCCCAATGAGATGGAACGCCATGAATTTGATGCCTTCAAATCTATTGACTCGCTTCTGATTCTCGGTCTTATTTCGTAGTAGCTAAGGCCGAGTGAGCCCGATATCACGAGACTGTTATCGTGATTATTGCCCGACTCGAAGGTGAATTCAGAAAGCAAGTTTCAAGTAGCTTCATCTAATAAAACGAAGAGCATGGTGTGTGGGGGGTGGGGTGAATTTAATTTACTGGGCGGGCTTTCTTAAGGTAGTCAAAAATTTACACCAGCCGAGGCAGGTTCGATCGAGCGGACCTGCCTGCGGAGAAGAACATCACCTGGCTAGCGAGGCCTGTCACCTCCAGTTATGAGAAGGTCAATACCTAGGTGCTCAAGAAAAGGTTCTGAATATTTCAAATATCTTTTGATGTAAAATTAGTAAATCTGCCTTCAGATTCCAGACGTCCAGGACCCGTGGTGATGTTCAGATCGAATGCCAAGTATATCGCTTAACTAGAATCGAAAGGGGGGCAAATGTAAACAAAGATGCTACGCGGGACAAGAACAGTTGCCAAAGATAATCATCTGTAGTTGAAAAGGAGCGAACTCGCATAATTTGATGTCTATCATTTGACAGACGTGGTATCAGCTTAGCGCGATCCTTAATAACTACCCAGAGTTTGGGACCGGTGCAAACTAACAATTGTATGGTCTCGCACCGCAAGCACGGAATCACGTGTGGCGTAACCATGGATGGAAGAATATGGTACCTGGACCATCGAGTCTACAACAGTCAGATATAGCACCAGGCACTAATCGAAGCTCGAATGATATAGGTATTTTTTTGTTCTTTTTTCATCTGCCCGTTCTTTCACATTTTTACCTCGTACACACCAAGACTTGGGAATCTCTGCTTTCCACAACGCCCCGAGAATTTACTCTCCACATGAGCTTGTGGATCTCCCCTATATAACAGAAGTGAAAGAATACCAGCGCAATGGAAAGTTGTCGCTGCGGCTCGAAATCTGCCTACGATCCGATTACAGGGACACCTCCCCTGAACGAATCTATTACTGAGGACACAGCGATGCTCTATCTGTTTATAGACCTTCCTCCCGAGCTCCAAGATGCTATCTAGGACAGACAATTTTCTGGTCCCAGAATTGTATTTCTTCAAGCTAAGAGGATGACGAGAGGGAGGACGTGGTTTAATACATTGCGCCAGCGCGACCGAGGTGAAAGAGTAAGACTTATAGGAGACAAGAGGAGTCGAGTCAGGGCTTTGATTGAAGATCTACATGGAGAGTTAAGCAGTGAGTCAAGTTCGATATGGGAAATCTCGCTGTCCAAATTTTCGAAGTCATATTCAGAACCCGTGCCTTGAACAAATGATGTGGAGCTTGCATCACTAGCTAGCTACTCATCAATGAGGGTTTCGCATTTTGCATACTTACCAGGAGAACTTCACTGACACCGAAAATCAACAGACGCCGCCTCCTCGCCTTACTACAAACGCAAAATCAAATTCGGCTTCTACACCCCTTCCAACGAAATCCTCCCCCCCTCATTCACTGCACACGCCAATCCCGCTTTGTCGTCAAACGTCGCTACACCAAAACCTTTTCCAGCCCAACCCATCCCGTAGAGATCTATTTCGACTTTGCGCGCGATACTCTGTATCTGGACTGGGGATGCAGGGGCGGTGGCTTTGCTTGGAACAGGCTATTCTCACGTTCAGAATTCAAACCTGCAGACGCGGCAAGGGCGAAGAAGCTCGCGCTGAACGATGGAGTGTCCGTACAGCGGCATGGAGCGAGCTTCTATGCGGCGGGAAGAAGGTGGTACTCGTACTGGCTCCACAAAAATGTGTTACCTGCCTTCAAGAACCTGGCATGCTCGTATACGGTGGATAGACAGCATTTCGAAAGACGCCAGGACCTTAAAAATCTGGTGATGATGGATGGAGTGTATAATATCGCTGCGGCGCTGTATTGGTATTGGGGGTCGGAGGCGAGGATGAAACATGCTATGTACGATGCTGAAGCTCGGCACCAACACCGGTATTCAGAGTCGATCGTCAAGATCAACGCACCTCTGGAGAAAGGGTTTCTAAAGCGTTTCCTAAGAAATGGTGTTGCGGGCCCCAGAAATCCGTATGGCATCCCGGAAATCTGTGAAGCGAGGACGATAACCGAGCGAGAGACCGCGGAGGAATATGAGACTGCAAAAATATGGTTTGCCAAATTGAAAGAAGGATTTTTCGTCGATTTGAGCATGAAGAGAGAAGGACATCCGACACTGGTGGTCAGGTGCCCTGCTGACGCTACATTTGGACATATTGTGGAATTTCATCGCATACGTATGGGTATTGGTACCGACGCCGTGATACAAAGGTCCTATGGGAAAGGGTATTTTGAGGTATGGAATTGGTTGCAGCATCAAACGCCTTACTCTCCAACGTCTCTCAGGGGAACGAGTGCGAGCTTCTATCTTGCTGTTACTGAGCAGGATGGGAGTAAGGTTACATAGTAGCCACTAAGAATGAAACCGAAATTCCACAAACCAAGATTCGCCACAGTCAGCCAATCCACTGTTCCTAATAATATGTGTTAATTGTTACTAGCTCCATATTGAGGTGTGCTGTCACGTCCTTCGTATAATAAATCTCAGGCCGTGCGAAGTGATAAGGGCCTGACATCACTGTATAAGACGCCGGTTGACTGAATACCGACCAAAGAGATCTTGCTCTAAGATCAGTATAGTCGTAGTCTTGTTCCGCATCAAGGAACATTCTATTACCAAAGGACTTTTAGTGTTTCAGCCCTCTTGGGGCCCCTCCCTGCTTTTATATCTAGAACCGTACGCCAGTAAAGTGCGCAGTGGGTTTCAAAACATGAAATCGCACTGTACATTACCGAGCATTCTAGAACCGGAACACTAGTCAACCCACAAGTCAGATCTCGTACCGCTCACCATCTAGGTCTGGAATAACCATCTAACATCCTCGTCACTCTTCACCTCCCCATCTCCTCCAGTTTCACCAGCCTCCCTCCTCGCAATCTTCGCGATATTCTCCTTCTCAAGCAATACCCACAACGCACCAGCAACGATCAGATTCCCAACCAAATAGCCCAAGGCAAATCCATGTCCAAGATACCACCTTGGACTAGTATTTGGTCTATACAGCTGTGTTCCCAACACCGCGCCTAGATTCCCAATTGTGATGGTCATCGCCGTAGCAGTTGCTCGCTTAGACTGTCCACTAACATTTGCCGCGGGCCAGGAAAGGACGATTGCAGTCGAAGGATAGATTCCCGCAGCTGCGAAAATCGTGCCAGTATATGAGACGCCTGGTGTACTGGTTGGTGCTGTGAGGAGGATGATGTAGCCAATTATTGCGAAGGAAGTGGATGCTAGGATGAAGGGAGCGCGCTTCTTAGTCTTCTCGGAGAGGATGGCCACGATGACTGTGAGGATTGTGGCTACGGCGTACGGAGGCACGGTGAGAAGTTGAGCTTGAGCGGCCGTGTAACCGAGCTGTTTGATAATTGTGGGGAGAAAAAGGGAGAGTGTGTAGAGGGGCAGAGACATAGTGTGGAAACCCATGCCGTAAAGCCAGCATCTGACGAGGAGTTAGTCTGAATTGACATGACCTTGTCTCCAGAGTTTCGGAAAATTGTGACAGGATAAGCAAGAATGCAGGCTACTCACTTATAGTCCGCAAGCGCAGCGTGCACGTTGACCCAAGAGAACTTCTCATCATTCGTAGCATCCGACGAGGACTTCAACCTTGTATTGATAAAGGCTCGTTCGGGCTCCGAAAGAAACTTAGCCGTCGACGGATAGTTGCTAAAGAAGTAGGGAATTAGTAACGCGGGCTGAAGTACTTGGAAACTAGACAGCATTGTATCGTCTTACTGGATGAAGAAATACGCCGATACGGCAACGACCACTGTCAGGAGTCCTTCCTATAGGTACATTAGATCCCGACCAAAGTGCTGTTTACTCTCAAGGACATACCAGAATGAAAATCCATCTCCATCCCTATTCCAAAAATTTAGCATTATAATTCTGGCATTTTATCCCTGAAACCAAAGAAGACCCCGTCTCATCCCTGCCCAAAACATTTAAAGGCAAAAGTCCTCCAAGAACCACACATAAGAAGCAGAACTAACCTGATATCCCCCCACCCCATCCATCTTCGCAATCCCAAACGCCAAAATCCCACCAAACGCCCCGGCCAGACTCGCCGCCGAGAAGAAAAGCGCAACCCTGTAATGCGTCTCCGTCCTCTTATACCACATACTCAAATAGAAAACCACACCCGGAAACAGTCCGCTTTCCGTGACACCAAGGAAGAACCGCGCGACGACGAATCCGGCGAAGTTCTGCGTTACGCCGAGGAGGGTGGCGACGATACCCCAGGCGAGCATGAGGGTTGGGAGCCAGAAGCGCGGGGTGGTGCGTTTGAGGATTATGTTGCAGGGGATTTCGAAGAGGACCTATATTGAGGAAACAGTTAATTTATTTAATTTGAGTGTAACCTGTGGTCATTCATGGAGAGGAACATCTGGAGTTGATATTGAAGTGAGAGAGAGAAGTACTGCAAAGAAGAAGACCTACATAGCCGATGAAGTAGATGGTAAGAGTAAACAAGTACTCATTTCCGGTGAAATGCAAGTCATCGATCAAGCCTTCCAGTTTCGCATTTCCCACTATTGTCAACCGTCAGCACACACTCGGATCACATATCCTCTCTCACCAAGTTCAGCCACCTCCTTTTTTCATCCTCTTTCCCGTGCCTGCCCTCTTCGAGATCCTCGTCTTTTCTCTACACCCCAAATCAAAAGAAACCAGAGAAAAACATACCGTTACTCCTATCCAAGAAACTCAACAGATACAGAAGTGTTAACGGCGGCAATAGTTTCCAATCCATTTTCCTCACCAGCGCTTTCTCATTGATGCCAGAACGGTTCGTGAAAGCTTCTTCTGAAGAAATAGATGGTGCGCTGCTGTCCGTAAGGCCCTTCTCCGTCTTCTGATCTAGACCTAGATTTTGGCCTTGGTTCGAGAGGGTCAGTCTCTCGTTAAGAGAATGTTGGAGAGGCGTAGGTGTCGCCATGACGATTGAATGTCAATTGGCTCAAGATCGATGTCGTCCTGGGAGGTGAATGTGGAAGAGGGCAGAGAGACTCGACTTCAGAGTCCCAACACCAGATCATCAAGATCTAAAATCCAAGCCAAGACGAAGAAATTGCTTGGTCAAGGACAAGTACTTATACTAATACTTATACCCTTCTCCGTTTCCTTTCTTGAGAGTATCCTAGGATACTGTATCTCACCTCACCCAAGAGCTCAATAATAATCGCATCGAAACAGGAAGTTGAAAGTCAAGAACCAAAGAAAGCCCACTTCATAAGCTCCTCAAGCTCCGAAAGATCCAATTAACCCCCTTCGTCCCGCATGACAAGCAACAGCCACAAATAACGACATCTCCTCTCCATCATCTTCAAAGCTCCTGGGCTTTCCCTTTCCCGTACGGCCATGGAGAGCGTGCCAATCACATTCCCTGACTTACTTCCGCGTTCTGAGATATAATGCTTATTTAGGAAGGGATATGCAGGATGATGGAATTTCTACAGATTTTCTTCGAAGGTTTGTGACGTTGTGAGGAGATTTAGCTGTGTGATGAGGATGGTGAGATTGAAGGCGTGGATGTCGTGATTAGATGGTGCCGGGACGAGGGTTTGGATGTGGTGCGGATCGGCAGTTGAGAGTGTGCTTGCTTGGGATTGGTTGGTTGGTGGGCGGGGTTGATGGCGGGAATTGCCCACTGGGGGAAATCGATTATTTTTGGTCCAGAGTAATGTCACGAGAAGAACAGTAGTCTTTGAAAGAAAAATTTGTGGAAATAATTATTGTTCATTCAGTATTATCTATCGACGCAGACTTCAAAGCCCAGTAGGCCATCATGCCTGGGCATGATATGATTTTTTCTCCTAGCGCTCACAAGTGTCTGTTTGGTGGTCGTGTCAAATGTCGGTCGGCCTATCTTCTCAGAATGCCTATAGGCAATGCAAGCAAGCAAGCAAATATTGTCGAACGGGGTATCGTAGCAAAGCCACTGCCGTAAACACCTGTTGGTCCTGTCCGGTCCATGCAACTCCGATTTCCATGCAAGAGAGCAAACCGTTATGCAGACCGCGAAAAGAAAATGAACAAGGAAAGTAGAGTAGTCCAGCTTTTGTCGATTTGGCCAGAACGAGCCGGAATCGGTCAACAAAGAGACTAATGTCGTAGAATTGGGGTATCAAGTCCCACAAGAAAGTCGGGAATGGTGATTTTACAATGTCGGACTGCTTTGTGTAAGTTCTTAGATGGTCGTGCCTTCAAGCGCAGCCAAGACTTTGGACTTGTCGCCGAGGAATTTTGCGCGGTGATCAATAATCTCAGAAGCAATGACCTCGAAGTCTCTTATCTTCCGCACTCGCAGGCCCATAAGAACCCCTCTCAAACCCGTGCAGAAACGGTCTCGTTGCTCGCCTTTGAACTCCTCTGGGGAGCCAAGTGCAGTCAAAATAGCATCGTCTGTAGATCCAGAAGTCAGCCTAACACAAAAAGGGATACTCCGACATGAGCCCGTAGGCTCTAGCTAACAACCCACGCACCAGGGAGATCTATATCTCGGAAATGTTGGAAGTCGCAAGTAGGGTCGTTACAGATGCCGCCTGCGGTCTCGAAGCGACAAAGTTCTTGCATTGGATCGACCTTGTGACTGTAAGTCTTTGACTTCAAGCCACCAGCAACATCCTGTTTGAAGCACGGATGGAATCGATAAGCTCTGAACTGCTTCAGCGGACTCTCGTAAGGAGTAAATAAATCATGCTTATCAGCAACTTCTTGGGGAGCCTAGTCGGTTATTAGCAAAGAAGAGTGTTGAGACATGATAGTAAATATATTTGTACTTCAACCGCTGGTGGGAAACTACCATTGGTGGACGGCAGATTCTCCTTGCTATGACCTTGCTCAACATCATTAGCTGCTGGTGCTGGCTCAAATTCTGGCATATCAATATCTAAATTCTCATCATTGTCGACCTCAGAGGTAAACTTAGGGGGAGCAGGGCTGAAAGGTGGCGAATCAGGGGCGGAAGTCTCCTCGATGGGGGGCGTAGCTTCCGGAGGCTCGTAGTCGTCGGATTCGCCAGGTGCATCAGGGATCGTACGATCGAGAGTTGGCGAGTATTCCGGGCTTCCAATCTGCTCAGGTACGTGATTTGGTGTTTGAGGTTCCAATTGGCTCGGATCTGGGGCATAAAAGTCCTCGATGTCCATGTCATCATCGTCCTCAGCATGTGAGTCTGCTTCCGCACGAACTGCCTCTTGCAGAGCTGCTTCGAGAGCCTGGTCAGTCGATGCAGTTTCCTTCCGGTCGTCGTGCTCCTTTGAGTCGGCTAGAGTCTCGCTGGAAAGTTCTTCAAGGGGACTCGAGACAGCATTCCGATCACTCTGAACAGCAATGTCCCCATTGACTTGGACCGTCTCGATTGTTTCCGAGGCAGGAACGCCAATGTTGACGACTGAACCCTGGTTGTCTCTAAGCAATTCATCGGCAGGCTGAACTGCAGCGTTTGTGCTGGCTGGTTGGGGGTCATCTGGGTGCACAAATTGGCTGGGGTCGGTGACTGGAATTGACGATGTAGGACGAGAAAATTCTGTGTAGCAAGTTAGAATTTGGGATCAGAGAATACAGGTCAAGACAGAAGGTAGAAATGAGGCCAGGGAATTCAAATACCTTCGCTCATCGTAGAATCATGTCTGTTGAGATCGTCCAACTTGTCCTTCTGCGCTTGAAGCTGTTCTTCGGCCTCTTGCCCAAGTTTCTCCATTTCTTCTGCCAATAGACGCTTGTCCTCAAGACTCTTCTGAACATTGGCTTCTATCCTCGCCATTTCGGCTCGCAATTGCTCGAGCTTAGTTTGGTTTTCCTGAACCTCGGCATCAACACGTGGAATGTCGGCGGCAAGTCTCTCTCGACGAAGGCGCTTTTGCTCGTCTTCGCTTTTCTTGAGTTCTGCGGCTTTGTTGACCTCATCAGCCTGGGCATCGGCAAGCCGTTGTTGGTCAAGAGCAACGTTACTGGAGGCGGTCTCAATCATTTCCTGCATCTTGATGGAACTCTCGACCCTACTGGCGATGCTTGCGTTAGGGGGGGTGGCGAGAGTTGTGCTGGAACCATGGCCTTCGGAGACCTGGGGTGTGCGCGAACCACTGGAAGCCTGCTTCGCTCTCTGACGAGCTTCACGCAATGCAATCTGCTTCCTCAGCTTCTCCATTTCACTCTGAACATGCGTTAAGCGACCAGCAGTGTCTGGTACATTTTGCAGAGGTGGAGTATTTGCGGCAGACGAGTTGGGCGGCGAGGTATAGGGCTTACGTTGGGGAAAGTTCGAAAGAGGAGGGAGGCTCTGGATAGCAGCGGACCGTTGATCAGACAGCTTTCTTGCTGACTGCATCGGTGAATCTTGAGTTGCTTGAGACTCGAGTTCCATTGCAACATCTTCGTCATCAGAATCTGCTTCATCATCACTGACAGTGATGACAAGACGTTGATCGGTACGGCTGTGGCCGAAGGGCCGTTTGAAAGGAGTACTCATTGGTGTAGGCTCATCAAAGTCGGCTGCAACTGGCCGTTTCCGTACAGTGTTGATGTTTGAAGTCGACGTATTGACGGAAGAGTTCGTAGCAGGGGCATTGCCTGAACCAGATGCTAAGAAGAGGCCAGGGATCTTGGAAGCCTGCTGTGGAGCATTCACTAGAGCTGCAGGTGAATGCGATGTTAAGGACCTCTTGTCAACTTCAGATGGTGCGACTGCAACGGAAGAAGTAGTAAGAGATGAAGGCGGGGTCGTCGATGTTGAAGGATTAGAGTCAGGTGCCTTGGCTGGTTCTGACTGGGAGATCGGAGCGTCGATACTTGTAGTTGGAGCTTTATTTCCACTTTTCGCCGCTGCTTTCTGTGCGCGCTCCTCCCTTGACTTCCGTAGAGCCTCCATTTTTGACTGCAGTGTCTTTTCTTTCTCTGTCATCGCTGCTGGCTTTGCAGGTATTGATGTATCCTTTGACGTAGACATCGTTTGAACGCCGCCAACATTGGCAGAAGATGTATTTATACCTAAGGAGGTACGTTCCTTACCAATGTTGTTGCTGTCGGTCTTGGTACTTGCAAGGCCACCAGCAGTAGTGCTGTTCGATGATCTAGAAAGGATATTTTCCTTGCCAACTTGTTGTTTCAATCCCGCTGAGCTTGCACCGAGAGTAGAATCCTCGCTGCTAGACTTGACCGAGTTTCGTGTCATCTTAAGCTCATCGAAGAGACTGCCAACCACTTCTTTGCTGAAACCTTCATCAATATATGTCTGATAACGAACCTCATAAGGCCAGAGATTGAGGATCGCTGCTTGAGCTTTCTTGCGCGACTCGGAAACAGATCTACCAGTCGACGTAGATAGGGGGGAAGCAGGCTGACCCACATCTACTTTTGAAGGCGTGTGATATCCATTGGCGTGGGTTTCGGTTCTAAGAGAAGTACCTATGTCATTTTGAGCCCCATGATGACTTGGCGGAATGCCAATTATACCATCTTCTGTTCGGCTCGGTGCATGCGAATTGTACTTCTCGGTTTTGGGTTGCTCTACGGATGAAGGAACGTAAGGTGAGAAGGATCCAGACTGCTGCCGTCTGGTCCGTGAAGAGTCTCTTGGGGAGTAGTTGTGATTGCTTGCTACATTTCGAGTCAGTAAGTAGGCGAATGAGACGAGAACCACCGGAACATACCAGGGTTGGCTGATTGCTGAGGACTGTAGTCTTTCGCCTTTGAATATAGAGCACGTTGTGCCGAATCACTATAGCCTGTACCACCATTTTCTCGGAACTGAGCTGCATTGTAGCTAGCCATAGGAGTATGGATAGCATTTGGGTGGTCCTCATATTCTCCCTCGTCTAGATCACCTGGATTAAACGGTTTGACCCCTGGGATCTGTGGCTGGTAGGTAGCCTGAGTAGGCGGTGGATAGTAAGGTGCAGAGGGTTGCGCAATGTTTGTGTAGCCAGAGTATTGGGTTCCGTTGTTTGGAGTATAGGGCGGCAATGGAACAGAGTCTTGGTTCCAACCTTGAAATATGGGCAGCGGAGGAACTCCAGCTGCGACAGCAGAGGCACTGAAGGAGGGAATAGACCTATTATACGTATACGCCGACATCGAGGTATCATAATGTGCGGCCATATTGCCCTGCTGGCTATCGTCTGTTTGTAGATATTGGTTTGGGTAGGTAGGAGGAAGGTAGGGAGGATTCTGTTGATCGCGAGCACCATACCCGGTAGGATACGACGGTGTTGAAGGATAGTCTGACATGGTTGCACGTGTATGGGACGAGTTGCATTATCGTTCGAAGTGCTGGAGTGTTAGTGAAGGCTGGATTGATAGCTCTTCGAGATGCGCGGAACAGCTGAAGCTATTCGCAGACCATGATGTCGCAACAGAAAGAAAAGATTTACAGTGAAGCGAATAGAGGATGCAGGAGATGTAGAACGAAGCCCAATGGCAAAGCTGAGTGCGCAGAATATAATCTCAAATAGGAGATTGATAGTTGCACGTCTTCAAGGTGGGATGGTGAATCGTTGAGATGATGTGAAAGTGAAGCTTTTTCGATGTCCAACAAGCAAGCAAGCAAGAGCAGCAAACGAGAAGCAGTGCAATGGAATCAAGAACCTAAATGCAGGCCGGCGCTAAAGATCTCGAGCTAGGATGTTTCGAGACAAGCGGCGGTCTTGATCACGGGACTGGCTGGCTGGGACAAGGAAGGCGCGTCCATGGGTCTGTTGCTCTCTGGTGCACGGTTGTTTACTTTGACCGGGCCCACCACTCAGCGCCGCGCCTATCGTCAACAGAGGGACATGACATGAATGTCTTCGAGTGAACCACCTCTGACGGCATTGTTACCTGCTCGTCATCAACACCAGCAAGGCCGGCAACGACGACGACGTTTTCTTTGTGTCTGCAGAATCTGGATTCGCTCACTTAATTGCTTCCTTAACAGTAATTCTTCGCTCACAGGACCCAAACCCTTTTCACGCACGCCCAAATGATGCGCGGCGCTTGAATCTGTTTCTCTTCGAAATACCGTCCATGTTGATCTTTGCATACTGAGCGCATCATCATGTCTTCCTCATCGCCGCAGAAACGCGGCAACCCTTTCTCGAGGACAGGGTCTTCTTCTCCTGCTCCAGCGAAATCAAATGGGCGGCCAAAGTCCATGGTCTCAAATTCGCCATTGTCCAGCTCCCAAAGCTCTGGGCACAGTCGGTCATACTCTTCACTCGCAGGGGTTGCAGCACCTAATTATGCACCGCCAACACGGCATCGCTCGAACTCAAAGGCAATTTTGCCTTCATCGAATACATTTGCGCCTTCGTTCATCAAGACCGAGGAAATGCAGAAGGGAGCAGAGGCTGTGAGAGGAATTGAAGGAGAGAATGACTTTTCCGGCAAGAGATATGTTTGGCTGAAGGACCCGAATACTGCATTTGTAAAAGGGTGGGTAGTGGAGGACTTAGATGGCAACCAGATCTTGGTGCAATGCGATGACGGCAGTGTAAGTAGTCGTTAGGGCTGAGACTTCTACCGACTGACATTTCCTAGCAACGAGAAGTTCACCCAGATAGCGTCGACAAAGTCAATCCGGCGAAATTCGACAAGGCGGACGATATGGCTGAGCTCACGCACCTTAATGAAGCCTCGGTGGTCCACAACCTTCACATGCGATACCAGGCGGATTTGATTTATACATACTCGGGTCTATTTCTGGTCGCGATAAATCCGTACTGTCCGTTGACAATTTACACAAATGAGTATATCAACATGTACAAAGGACAAGGCCGCGAAGAAACCAAACCCCATATATATGCTATGGCCGATGAAGCTTTCCGAAACCTGGTGGACGAGGGAGAGAACCAAAGTATCCTGGTTACGGGAGAATCTGGTGCTGGAAAGACGGAAAACACGAAGAAGGTCATCCAATACTTGGCTGCTGTCGCGCATTCGGACTCGCCCGTCAAGAACAAGGTGCAGCATTCCAATCTCTCTCAGCAAATCCTACGAGCAAATCCGATCCTCGAAGCTTTTGGGAATGCTCAAACTGTACGAAACAACAACTCATCTCGTTTTGGAAAATTCATCAGGATAGAATTCACTCGTGCCGGAACCATCGCCGGAGCTTTCATTGATTGGTATCTTCTCGAAAAGTCTCGTGTGGTGCGACTCAACGCTCATGAGCGTAATTACCACGTGTTTTACCAACTCCTCAAAGGTGCCGATCGGACAATGAAGCAAGACTTTATGCTGGATGGCCTGGACATCGAAGATTTTGCGTATACTCGAGATGGCCATGACACCATCGCCGGTGTTTCTGACGTCGAGGAGTGGAACCTGCTTATTGAAGCTTTCGCTGTCATGGGATTTTCCGATAAGGAGCAGGTCTCAATTCTGCGAACTATTGCTGCTGTCCTTCATTTAGGCAACATCACTGTTGTAAAGGAAAGCAGAGCAGCCGACCAAGCCAGACTTGCCTCAGATGCTCGTTCTCACGCCGACAAGACGTGTAGGCTACTTGGCATACCAGTTGAGCCTTTTCTACAGGCACTTCTGCATCCTCGAGTCAAAGCTGGACGGGAGTGGGTCGAAAAGGTCCAAACGCCAGAACAGGTCAGGTTCGCAATCGATGCCCTCGCCAAAGGTATCTACGAACGTGGGTTTGGCGATCTTGTCAGCCGTATCAACAGGCAGCTGGATCGTACTGGTATGGGATTGGACGATTCTCGTTTCATCGGTGTGCTCGATATTGCTGGTTTCGAAATTTTCGAGGAGAACAGCTTTGAGCAATTGTGCATCAACTACACCAACGAGAAATTGCAGCAGTTTTTCAATCACCACATGTTTGTGCTTGAACAAGAGGAGTATGCTCGGGAACAGATTGAGTGGAAGTTCATCGATTTTGGTCACGACTTGCAACCCACAATTGATCTTATCGAGTTGCCAAATCCGATCGGTATCTTCTCCTGCTTGGACGAAGACTGCGTAATGCCAAAGGCTACCGACAAGTCTTTCACTGAGAAGCTCCATTCTCTCTGGGACAAGAAGTCGACCAAATATCGTCCATCACGGTTGGGGCAGGGTTTCATGCTCACTCATTACGCTGCCGAAGTTGAATATTCGACCGAAGGCTGGCTTGAGAAGAACAAAGATCCTCTGAACGATAACATCACCAGACTTCTTGCTGCATCTACCGATAAACATGTTGCAACGCTTTTCCTGGATTGCGCCGATACCGATGGTGATCCAGGGACTACAAGAAGTCGCGTGAAGAAAGGTCTCTTCCGCACGGCTGCACAGCGACACAAGGAGCAGCTTTCAAGCTTGATGGCACAACTCCATTCAACACATCCGCATTTCGTTAGGTGTATCATTCCGAATCACAAGAAACGTCCCAAGCAGCTGAGCGCCCCACTCGTGCTGGACCAACTACGCTGCAATGGTGTTCTAGAAGGTATCAGAATTGCCAGGACCGGATTCCCCAACCGACTCCCGTTTTCTGAGTTCAGACAGCGATACGAAGTTCTTTGTCGTAACATGCCCAAAGGGTACCTCGACGGCCAAACAATAGCGACCATAATGCTCGAAAAGCTCAATCTCGACAAGTCATTATTCCGAGTCGGTCTCACCAAAGTGTTCTTTAGAGCTGGCGTTCTTGCAGAGCTTGAAGAGCAGCGAGATGCTTTGATCCGTGAGATCATCGCACGATTCCAATCTGTCGCTCGTGGATTTTCTCAGCGACGAATTGCTCATAAGAGACTTTATAGAGCAGAAGCGACTCGCATTATCCAGAAGAACTTCCAGGTGTACCTTGACTTATGTGAAAATCCTTGGTGGAGGCTGTTGGTCAAGATGAAGCCCCTGCTGGGCGCTACTCGTACATCAGGCGAAGTCAAGAAGCGGGATGAGATGATCAAGAAGCTTAGCGAAAAAATGGAGCAGGAAGCAGCTTCCCGTCAACGCCTAGAAGACGAACGTCGTAAAGCACATATGGAGTTGCAAGGGTTGCAGCAGGTACTCGAGGGAGAACGTGCTACAGCATTAGACAAAGAAGAGATATCCCGGAGACTACACGAACAGAAGGGCCAACTAGAAGATCAGCTGCTTGCTGCCGAGGAAGAAATTGCCGAACTTGAGCGACAACAAGATGCCTTACTGCAAACACGACACAAAGCAGAACAAGATAGTGAGATGTACCGAGCGCAATTAGACCAAGCAGGGCAGATGATCGCCAAATTGGAGGCGGAGAAGAAGGAACGGACTCAAGAAAGAGACGATCTACAGGATCGAATCGACGAGATGGAACGAAACCATTCTCAGAAGTCCGCCGAGGAATCACGCCTACAAAAAGACAATAGCATGCTTCAGAGTCAACTTAGCCTGAAAGATAGGAAACTTCAGGACCTTGAGGGTCAGCTTCTCAAGGTAGATCATGAAGCCGACATCAAATTGGCCAATGCCACTCGGGATCTGCAGACGATCCGGAGCAGGGAGCAGGACTTGAACAGTGAAAACCGGAAGTTGAACCAGCAGCTTTCTGAATTGGCTGCCGCATCCACCGGATACGAGGATATCGTTCGCCGTAAAGAGAGTGAGCTCGCTGTTCTTCGATCTGACAATCGGAAGTACGAATCGGAGCAGAAGACGTTCGAAGACGAGAAACGATCTCTAGTCGCTGAGAAGGAGAACGTTGTGAATAGGCTCCGAGAAGTTCAAGCAGAGATGTTTGCCATGAAGTCGCAAAAAGCTCATCTCGAGAAGGAAGCGGCGGAAACCAAGAGGCTCCTTGATGCCCGGCTGACCGAAGATGCTCAGGCAGGTGAAACTCGAAAGCGACTAGAGCAGGACATCGAGTACTATAAGGGCGAGCTGGAGAAGACTCAGAAGGAACTCAGCCGCACGGCACAGTCACGAGACGATGTGCAGATGCTTGCGGAACACAAGTACAAGGAGCTAAACGACAAGTATCAAGAAGTCAACGAGGCGAAGATCATTATCGAAAAGGAGCTATACGTGCAGCAAGACACTTTGAGGCGAGCCATGGAGGCCAGAGTAACAGCCGAAAAGGAGCGCAACGAAGCACGCAATGAGATCAGACGCCTCAGGGAAGCCAAGGCCGCAGCTGAAGAGGCTAGGCTTCAAGCCGAGCTATCGAACGACCGAAGCGCGCTGAGGGTGGCGCGTGAACGCGAGACGAGCTTGCGAAAAGATCTGGACGAGGAACAAGGTCGCGCTAAATACTTTGAGGAGCAATGCACCTTCCTTACCGGCCGAGTCAAAGAGCTGGAGAAGACAATTCTTGATTCTGGGAAATTTGGTCTCCAGGTCGATCAAGAAAAGGATCGTCTGCAGAGAGAGCTTAATGCAGCCAAGAGTCGACTCGTGGCATCGGAGCGAGACAACAAGGCACTTCTGACCAAGATTCAACAGAAAGGTCTCGAGATCTCTAGGTCTAATTCAGTGGTCAACCAACGAAGCCAGCAGGAGCTCATTGCCTCCCAAAGAGAGAAAGCTAAGATTGAAGAGCAGAATCGCAAGGTTACCAAGCAACTGGAAACTGCCCAGAATGAGATCGCTTCTCTTCGAAAGAAGAACGAAAAGCTTCAATTAGACTTGGAGGATCGCGCTCACGAGGTTGCTCGGGAACATAAGAGCACCCGCAATGCCGAGAAATCCTCATCAACTACCACCAGCCAGCTCGCTGAAGCAGTCCGGAATTTGGAAGCTGAAAGACAGCAGCACACGCGATCTCGAGATTCGAACCGTCAACTTCAGACGATGGTGGAGACCCGCGAGCAAGAGTTACTTCAATTGCTGCGCAGAGTCGACCCTGAATGTAACCATCCAATGCCTCAACTAGACGGAGCAAGTGACAGAAGCGCAACAAAGACTCCCAATCTTGTTCCCACCCTTGTTCAAAAAGTCGAGGAACTTTACCAGAATCTTCGAGTTCAGACCGCTGGCAGGACCAATGCAGAATCTCAACTGGCAGAATTGAGAAAAAGATTCGAGGACGAGTTTGGAGAGTCGCCCGAGAGACAATCTCCAAGTCGCCCCAGACTGGAAGAAATCAATCCAAATCAGGCTTCTTTCAACCACTCGCCAAGTCATCTTCGCAATAAGCTCAACGGACGCCCTCGCTCCAATGTTACTACGCCCACTCGCAGATTTCCAAGCAATGCGACCGATGCCCAGGACTCCGGAAGATCTGATCGCACAGCCGATATTCTGAGCTTCAACAATCGGATGGATCTCAAAGCCGACTTTGAAGAATTGCAAAACCAATTGCAAATGTCACAGATGCAGAATCGCCATCTCCAGAGCCAACTCGAGCGCACATCGCCTGCTAGAGAATTGTGGCCTGATGACAGCCCATCCCTTCGCCGCGTACAGAAACTAGAGCAGGTCAATAGCAGACTCCACGACATGCTCGATGATTCAGCTAAGAAGGTTTCCGCTCTGGAAAAGAGCATTCAGACCGGCGAGCTATCCCTGAGAGATATCCAAACTAAGTCGCACGAAGAACTATTTGATCTTATCAACAATCAGGAGGATTCTCGCCGCTCGCTGCTCCATATTCACAATGACACTGTTGCCGATCTCAATGACACCAAGAAGCACTACGAAGACCTGAAGCGCACGCGTGCTACCCTGGAAGTTGAGCTCAGAGATGCTAAATCAGATCTCGAGGACGTCACACAACAAAGGGAGCAAGACGCTGCCAATAGAAGTCAGCTGCTTCAAGAGTTTGCGGATCTTCAAATTCGCCTTGACGCCGAGTCTTCCAAGCTGCTCGACGTCACATCCAGTCTCTCTCTGTACAAGAGCCGCGCCGATGAGTATTTCAGCAAGTTGGAACAAGCCGAGATTGCCGTTATGAAGGCCAGCAGGGCTGAGCAATTTGCCAAGTCACAAGCAAGAGAAGCGGAGGAGACTTGTGCAGAGATCATGTCTGAACGTAAGCAGACAGATGCGACGATCGAGGACCTGCAACGACAGAATCAGAGCTACGAAGAACGACTTGAGGATATCTCCGTCGATCTCGAGGCTGCTCTACAGGCCAGGAAGCGACTCCAACATGAGCTTGAGGACTACCGAAGTCAGCGTGCCATGGATATCGAAGATAAGGAGACGAGTATGGAACAGACTCGGAAGAAGTACCAGGCTGAATTTGCGACACTCACTAACGAGCTGGACATCGCTCGGGAAGAAAAGCTGTTCAAGCAGTCCGAAAACACCCGCCTTCGAGAGGAATTGGAGGATCTCAGATCCAAGTGGGATGATGAAGTGCTCAACAGCTCTACTTGGTCCAAGGAGAAGGCTCGTCTTGAGTCAACACTTTCTGATCTCTCAGCCTCCCGGGATGAAGCTATCAAGGCCCATACTGATGCCCAGGACAAAATCGTCAACATGATGTCTCAGCTTCGCAGCTTAAGAACCACCATGGACGATGTGAGCGCCGAGCGCGACATGCTTCAGCGGGAGAAGAGAGGCCTCGAAGCACGTTTGCTGGAGGCCAAGACTGGCCTCGATGACCTCGCTCGTGGTGACAGTCCTTCATTGCGCAATGCTGCCAGTCTCGACCGTGAGCTTCTGGAACTGAAGTCCAGCCTTGCCCAGCAGGAAGACATTGTTGCTGCCGCAGTTGGCAAGATGCGTCGCGCCGAGGCTCTCACTGCTGAGATGCAGAAGGACATCGTTGCTGAGCGCGAAACAACAGCACAACTTCACACTGAGAAAGCTGCGCTCGAGAAGTCACTAAAAGAGCTTCAAGTCCGACTCATTGATCTTGAAACAAAGGGCTACTCAAGTGCCAGTCAGGATGTCAGGTTCTTGCACGGCCGTGTCCAAGAGGTAAGAATCCCTGTATGAGGCTGGTAAAATGCATGACTAACATCCGACAGCTGGAATCCCAACTCGAAGCCCAAGAGACCGAACGCAACAAATCCCAACGATCCGTCCGCAATGTCGACCGCACCGTCAAAGACCTCCAACTCCAAATCGAGCGTAAGGAGAAAGCCAATGCCTCCCTCCAGGAAGACATCTCCCGATCCCGAGATAAGGTCGAGAAACTCCTCAAGACCATCGATGAATTGCAAAGCAGCGAAAGCGACGGCCAACTTGCTGCTCGTCGAGCAGAGCGCGCCCTGAACGAGGAGCGAGAGAAGGCTCTGCGATTGGAGCGTGAGCTGGAGGGGTGGAAGGGTCTAAAGGGCTCTGGGACGGTTAGGAGAGGCAGCGGTGCTGTGTGGAATATGAATGGCAATGGGACATCAGCGGATGAGAATGGCATTGATGTGCCGAAGCGGAAGAGCAGTGTTTCCAGGCAGGTTAGTCTGAGTAAAGGCTTTCTGTGAGGGGTGAATGAGAGGAGTGGGGAAGCAAAAGGGGACTAGGGGCAAATTAATGTTAATGAACTGGGCGGGTACACGTGTATATGGTGGATAACATAGATAACTGAAATGGCAGGGCGTTGGAGTTCTTGCTTGGGTTTGGGAGTGGACTGGCACGGGCATGGTTGGGGTGAAAGATGGCGCGGCCTTGGAGAGAGGCAGGCAGGATGGTGTATATTGTATATTGATTGCGCGAAAGTGTAGTTTATTGCATTGTTGTGTGTTGTGTCGAATTGAGATGTTGTCTCTATATTATCTGTGTCTGCTTCTGTAAATGTTTCTAAGATATTTTAGCTTTAGATTTACGTTCGTGGCTAGTCTTATCTTGCGGAATACTTCATAGAGCGAGAACCTGGTTTCCCTTTTCACCTTCCAGATTGAGAAACTGTGTACGGTCTCGGTAAGAAGTATTTCGGCCTGAGTATCAAAAATGCGAAAGGCAAAGTCGAGATGAGGGGGAGTGTGGAAGTGCGGACGCACCTTTTCGGGCATTGTGATTCTTATTGGGCATCGTACAAGTCATAAAACTGAATATCATAGATGTGATGATGGCTAGGTTTTTCTAGTGCTTTCCTGGCTTTGCTAGTCTCCTCTGTCCCTTTTCGTGGTTTGGTTGGAACGCGGTAGACTAGCATTAGTTTGAGAATCCTCAAACTGGGTTGTTTTAGTCTTGCTAGCCCTGGACATCTTTCCAAGCCTATCAGTCGGAAAATGAATAGTGCCAATATAGATCTATTCAAATGTACACACTGAAAGTATTTATTCTTCCCCAAAATATCAGAATTCCGTATCCACCTCATCATCCACAGCGAGTTAGTCCCTGGTTCCCAGTCTCCGAAATCCAATATATCAGTATCACTCACATCTCATACTCAACCAGAAGGAAAATTGCAGCACTCACAGACAGCACTCACTCATCCAATATTCGACCACCCAGAAGCCACCTTCCAACGACACCATCGACTTCTCCTCGATCCCGGCCCCGCGAAAGCGGTACAACCCGATCCCACTTATACTCGGCGGTTATGTACTCTTTGGCAGCGGCAAGCCTCCTCCTATACGTCCCAAAGTACTCCACCGCTTTCCGGACATGTCTGCCGAGATAAGACACACGATATGGAAAATGGCATTGCCGAGCGAGGGCAGGATCTCATATCTGACAAGGAAGAATGTACAAACAAAAGCGTGCCTGAGAGTTAGGAGTGATTGTGAAGTGGGTAATAGAGAGGATGAAAAGAAATTCTTTCAGGGGATGAGATTGATTGGCACGTTCTGCATCTTTCCCAGTACACAAGAACTGTACTAATCATGAAATCAGACAAGAGCATTATTCAGCACCCCGATGGCTATGATATCCCAGGGAAACAGATCAGACCAAAAGTATTCGGCTTTCGCTCAAATACAGGGATTCCCATCGCGACAGTCTGTCGGGAAAGCAGAGCCATTGTTGGGCAGAGATTCACCCTTGCTTTTGGAAGCGAGAGTATTCCTCCAACATTATGGTTCGACTTCACTATTGACACGTTGTATCTTGACTGGGGCTTCTCGAGACATGGTCGCGAAGAATGGCGGCTGAAGAAACATCCAAGCTGGAGATTCTCCCGACATGATCTATCGTCGGATGTCCAGAAGGTTCACCGGTTGGCTCTTAACGATGGACATGGAATTAACACCGAACTGGTACCTTATGCAGATTATTCGATGAGGAAGGCTAATTAAGCCGAATGGGTCCATGATGTTCTGGAAACTTTCGGCAACATAAAATGTTTGGTGCACGTCGATGCAGATATGAACTATCGGGCAGGCTCTAGCGACGAGCTTCGCGAGCTCGTGAATCTACCTGATGTCCGGAACATCGTCGAAGTCATTGACCAAGTACAGATGACCGGATCAACATGCCACCCCTCTATAGGTGTCAACATTGGAGATGCGTTCTATGATCGTTTATTGAACCTCGCCTTGCAGATGCCACGCTTGGGCTCCACACTTGGAAACCTTCGGAATCTGGACACCATTGAAAGTCTGGCGGACAAGCCCAAATACGAATTTCCCGGTTCCATCGAGTACTGCACCATCACTACCAAGAAAAGGGCAAGTGAGCATTTTTCAGCTGACTGCAGAAAATTCGAGCTCGAACAGGGTTATTTCGTCAATGCCAGACTCAGAGTTGGAGTTGCTGTCTCCGAGCGATTCAAGGTTCAGCTACTTTGGCAGTTGAGAGGCCTAGTAGATATTGCTAGGGATGATTTGGGCGTCGAGATTGATAGTAATGATGTGCGAGAGCTACGTTTCAAGTGGGAAGATGGATATGAGGAAAATGATGCGATGGACTGGTCTTACGCTTTGGATCCGCACATCGGCGTCATATTCAACTGCGACTTTGCGTATGATTGTTCGGTTGAGTTTGAGATAGCCTTGAGGAGTAGCTGAGAATTGGGGGATCGCTTATGTTATCGCTCCTACTAGGTGCATTGGAGTGTACGGCTGCCTCTTATGAATAGCGAAATCCGACATTTAGAGGCTTTGTGGTGAGTTGCATGAGCTGATGTGAATCATGCTGCAGCAGCGCCCGAACTTCGGGTTTGGAAGCGATGGATGATACATGTGTACGCAATTCATGCTGACCATCTTTCTTGACTGGCCGTTATTTAACACATAGGAGACCTTTGCAGCATCATTTTCTCCACGTTTTGTGCGACTTAAAAGTAAACAATCCTTTTTCGGTTAGGCCCCTTTATTCACCAAGCCAAGCCTGAACCCTCGCTTGCTCCCATGACTCCACCTCGTCATCGACGACATCTCCTATCTCCCCAAACCCAAAACAACTCTGCCTCATCACCAAACTCTTCGAAATAACACAAAATCAAATATGGATACATTCGAACCCTTCCTCACCCTCCCGTCGGAGCTTCGAATCAAAATATGGAAATTCAGCTTCCCAGAACCCCGCGTCGTACCAGTCCGTTTTAACCGCGCCAGCCAGCAATACACCTCTACGTCTGCGCCTCCATCCCTCGTCCACGCCTGCTCGCAATCGCGCTCCATATTCCTTGAAACCTACACGAAACTCATCCTCTCTCCCCGCTACACGTCTGCCGTATTCATCGACTTCGCGCGCGACACCATCTTCTTCGATAACCTAGACTGCAGTCCCGACGGCGACCTCTCCTACGATCTAGCGCTCAGCCCGCACGCGGATCGTATACTGAATTTGGCTGTGGATGCGCAACTTTGGGAAGTGCTGAGGGTTTTCAAATATGATTCTTTGAGTGAGGTTAAATTGATGCGGAATTTAAGGACTGTGGCGCTGGTTATGGCGAAGGATTATGATAGGGGTCTGCAGAGGAGGGATGATGATGGGACGCAGAGTCTGTTCATTGATGTGGATGCGAATACGGTCGGCTCCGAAATCAGACATGTCCATTGGTATGTGGAGAGTTTGCGGTGGGAGATGAAGAATAGGCAGGAGGAATATTGGGACGGTAATACGCCAGTCATTCAGATGTGGCTTTTGTAATGGAGGAGGTTTGAGATGGATACAGTGTTAAATCACACGGTTTCGATGAGGAGGGCCAAGCCCATGGGGAGAAGATTGGAATTCGGCCTTGTGTAACATTATTACTGTGGTCTTGCGGCGGATGCATAGCACACCTCGGCAAGCGAGAACGATTGAACGGCCAATATCGGAAACCCATTATGAAGTACTTGAGCACAGTCCCCCTCTGCTTCTTGACCATATTTTTCGCATGCTTCTTTTTCTTTTTGCTATGCTTTCTCGAATCCTGCAAATATACTGGTTGTCACACGGCGAATACGAGGTCCGTGTCGCATGGTTGTCTGTATCATTGCAGGTCTTCAGATTTCAGGCCTTGTTGGTCGTGGCCGAATTCTTAAGTCCTGTTCTTTGTCTTTCCGTTGCGAAAATCCACGATCTGACTCTTTTGAAGGCTCTAGCAGAATCTTACATTGTATTGCAGTGTAGAATTATGAAAGTATTCCTGCTCTTGCTGCTTGAATGAGGAACGGGGGCTGTCTTCCCAAAGTCAGTGTCAAGGAGTGGGATCAGCAGAAACGTGGGTATGGTCTTGCAATCAAGCGTTATTCGTCCCTTTAATCCTTGTAAATTCAAGTTCTTCTGTGTCTTTTGCTTCGTTGGTTGTCAACTAGCGATGTTGTTTGCTGTGATCCTGCGGTTGGGGAGTTTTTCCTGCCTATTCCTCGCCGCGGCTCGGATGGTCCGACCGGTACCCAAAGAAGTTTCACGCGCATGATGTTTCAACCAGCCTGTGTATTTGCCTATATTTTTCTGGGCCAATTGGCGAGCTGTAAATCTGGTGCTTACTATCTACCAAATCATGTTGCGCATAGCCCACCTAGGTTGCTTGTTGATGATCAGAGGGAGACCGTTCGTCAGTCATCCGAATTGCAGAACGAATTTTGACGGTGCGTCATTCCATTGGACCCATTTTGAGTACCTTTGGGATGCTTAGTCGGCAAGGCTAGAGACTGTCGCACAAATGCTTACTTGAATCTTAGTCTTTCTCTCTGTTCAGTTTTGCTGAGGAACTGTGCCTCACAGTTCTGATTTTGGTCCCCGAATGTGATCAGCCTTGCATATTGCAGGGCTGCGCCGACCAACATCACCAACATCACGACTTTGAAACATCCAACGAGAGCATGCACAATGAGGTTCGATCCTGATATCTCACCCGATCTTGGTTGCGGGCGCAGCCGTGTGGTAGCGTTGTCCGCGAAACTGTGCCTCAATTTCGGAACGAGCGTCCAAATATGGAAGTGGTGTTGGTTCGATACGGCGGTATCGCAACCTTCTAGTCCAGATTCACTCTCACAGTCCTAATTCTGGAAGATACTAAGAACTCCGGACGCCGGCTTCGGTCTGCAACTGAGCGCCTATAAAGTGAAAAATTCTCCCTCGATTCTGAAGCTTTCTTGTATATTTATCCAGTTGCTCAACTTCGGACTCAATCGCACGACTCACCACAACGACAAAGCTATATTAGCCCGATACACCACACACCGTCAGTCTCGCAACAGCTCCTACCGCCGCCATGCGCTTCATATTCCTCACCGTCCTCGCTGTCCTCGCTGCATCAGTCATGAGTGCTCCCATCCCTTCTCCTGTCGAGGCAGCTGGCACGAACATTGCTCGCGATGCTGCTGTGGACGTTCAACTCGGTACTGACGGACGCGGATCTTACAACAAGAGAGCCGATGTACCTGGTACAGATGGCCGTGGTGGATACAACAAGGTCGTCGATGCAGCTAGCACTGATGGACGCGGCGGGTACAACAAATTCTAAAGCTTTGGATGTTTCGACAGCATGGGCATTGGACAGTTGGATGGCGACGATTGTAAGTCTGAAGCTTTTCGAGTCATGCTGTAGCAAATGGTTGATATTGAATTAGTGGGACTGTGCTGTCTACCTCGCTTGGGTTTTTCTCTGGTGTGGTTTTTGCCTGCTACCTGGGAGTTGGTGTTTCACATTGAGGAGAGATATCCGGTCCAATAGCTAATGAAGGGACTATCATGGACGCGGTATCACTTGTGTGTCAATTCAGATCGATTTTCGAATATCAACATTGCAGCATATCTAGTTGTGCTGTCTCAACGAAATCTGGTAACGATCAATATTGACGAGTCAATACCGTTTTCAGTTTCATATTGTTTCATGAAATTTCCGCACCACAAGTGGTTTGGTCAGGTGCATGTTAGGGAAGCTCTACAGCGCATCTCGGCCAAAGGTGTCGCAAGGAACACCCCAACTGACCTCGTCCTCGCTTAGTTTGCTACTGCCATTACTCCAGTAGCCATCTTCAAGACGTTCATGCTCACCACTACTTTCGTAATCTTCGTCTGCTTTCTCCGACTTCTACTTCCTCTGTTGATTCCCAGTTTCCCATTAATTCTGGTTCACACTCGTCATTGTCCTCGTCCTCGCCGAACAGATCCGGGCTGGTGACATCCTGTTTCTCGCATTCGGATTCCAAGCTTTCAGACTCAGAACTGCGAGCTGCGCCGATACATCTTTCTAGCAGATGCTCTGGTATATCACATAGAGGCGATAGATGGCCGCGCGCGGTCTGCATGTAGAGACTCGAACCATCCGTGGCCGTATCTGGCTTCGACACGTCATTGGGCCTCTGCGACTGATGATCTGGTCTAATACACCAGCCTTTATGTGATTTGTCATAGTATTCAGTATGTTCCTTCTTTTCAAGACGGAAGCCTCATTCCCTGGAACGTTCACGATATCAGGCGCTTTCCAGTTGACCCAGACGTTGTTGTGACAATCTGGGACTACGAATAGGCCATGAGCTCTGATGTAGTGGTAACCACAGAAGCAAGCTGCTTTGCTACAGGCAATGTAGCGATCTCCATCAACAAACTCAAACTTCTGGTTCACGAAAACATCATTCAAGACAAGCTCTGCATGAACCCGCGGCTTCCAGGTGGGAGCTGTGCAGCTACGTGCTAGCTCCTTGGAAAGCTGGACCAATCGATCAAACCCATCCTGGGCGTCTCGGATCTTCTCGATTGTATCTTTGTCATTTGCCATACGACCTGCTAATGCCTCCAGGGTTGGATTGCGCTCCTCTAGAGGTGGTGGGGAAGCAAATCCGGACGGTGCTCGGACAACAGAGAAGTTGCTGAGAAGGGGTTGGAGTTTTGCTGCAGCAAACACCACGGACTTGACAGCCTTCATGGTACGACTGAGGCGGTTGATATTGTGTGTGATGTTCTTGAAGCGCCCTACACAATGCTCGCCTGGTCGTGCTCGCTCTGTGAGATTGGCAAACTGGGCTGATTGACGTTCTGCATAGCAGAAGATACACAATTCATTTGGCTTTTCCAATAGACTCTGGATCTGTTCGAGCCATTCAACAAGACCACCATCTGACGTTTTCAGCATATCAAGCATATGTTTTCTCTTGTCCATCGGGGTACTTGCGAAGCTTCTGTGCCCGTCTCCGCAAGAAACGCCAATACATACTTGATCTCGGATTCCAACATCATCCTATAAATCTTGATTCTTCTCTCGCGAAATAGAACTGCGCTGTGAAAAATGTGCTTTTCCATCAGTCGTACCTGGTTGTCATCCAAGGCCTGCAGCTTTTGCACCTTATGTAGCACATCCTGGATAAACGTCTTGGATCGATCGGCCGTCGAACCACTGAAGTGGCAATTTGATGATATCCCAAAAACTACATTCTCAGTAGATACTTGCTGGAGAGCGATTGCTATCGTAGTTCGTCCTCCTTTATCCGAATCATACAATTATGCCAAGCTTCGGAGAAAAATCTTCGAAGTGTTCCTTTTTCATCTCCGAATGCCGATTCGTGTTGCAAAGGTTCCTCGGGAATGCGAACTCAATGACTCCTGCCAAGAACAGAAAGCATAATCAGGGCTTCATAGAAACGCTTGTTCTGCTTGGGGTTGATGGGAATGTACTTCTGTAACGAGCATGTCGGATCAGGCTTCTCAGCTAAGGAAAGCGAGTTGAGTGACAGGAATTTGGAGCGTGTTTTCATCTGTCCGGAATGGCTGGTCATTTCAATCACCTTACCAGCGTTCGTAATAAGATTTACTGCATTTAAAGGCCCTTGCGTTTTCTTGATCGGAGATTTGTGATGAAGATGTTTTAATGATGAACTTCCATTCTTATTTCTCCTTCTCATTGCAGAGGGCTGGACTCCAGACATCGTCTGCGAGTCCATGTTTCCTGATCCAGCTGCTAGCGGTGGTGTGTGTAAAGGTGTCTGTAGTGAAGATTTCGATCGAAGCTTTGCTGCTGTTCCGCCACTTGACTTTATCTTCGCTATGGCGGTGTTCGGAGTCAGACTGGGTACTTTGGGCACAGTCGTAAGCTCGCCAGATCCATCAGCTTTCTCCTTCACGCTTGACTGCGTTTGCTTTGTATCTCGGCTGCTTCTTCCGCAACGTGCCTTGCATCTGCAGTGGCCTGCCTCACGGCTTTCTTGGACCTTGTCATCACGGCGGGCCGAAAGACACGATTGAGGTTTTCGACTTGAGGTTGGATTCCACTTATTAGTACGACATCAATATGAGATGAAAAGGTCTTTAAAAGTCAGATCTCGAGAATCATGTTCTCTGAGATTCGATTTTCGCGGGATGCTGCAGCTTCGGGTTCGGCTGGCACTACTTAACACCCCTATCTGTTATGCAGCGAGACGAATCTAGACAGCTACAACGCCAACCCGCAGCTACTCGGTGTTTCTGATTGACATAGTACAGGGTAAATAATGTGATCTGCCTCGAGGCGATGGGCAATCGAGTCCGGCCGTAGCTTGGCTTAATATGAGACCTTTTGAAATATGAAGCATATGATTACCTTTCTGATAAATGATTAACTTTCTCATTGATCGCACAGCTATCAAAACTTTACGAAATAATAGCCACATTCGGGCGAGCTCTGGTTAATTTTTCCATAGAGCTGCAGGTATCCAATAACAATCATAATCATGATGATGACGAATAATGTCAGATTTCAGTAGCTGCAACTTGATACAAGCTGATAACAATATGAGGGATGCTTTAAAAATGAGGTTTTTGGTTCGAATAAGCACACTCACAGATTGAACAAAGAATGAATGAACATGTACACATAGTGCGGTGAAACTTTTCCTGAAGAGAATATCCGGCATTATTGGAGGTTTTGCATGGGTCGACGATGGCATGGGCGCATTAATACCGAGGCATATGAATATTCTAGGTCCTCCGAATGATCAATCCGGTCGTCATGATTAAAATTCAAAACAATTATTAAGAGTCTTTCACGTTCAGTAAAAATGATCACCCGATCCACTACCTTAGTGTACCGAAATGGTTCTGCCAGTCTAGATTGTTGCTGGGTGAGCTCTTAGCGGAGTATACTGTAGTAGTCGCGTAAGCCCCACGAACTTCGTCGCAGTCAAGAATTTCTCAACCAGCGCCATTCGCCAATTCATAGAACATCAGATCATCAAGATGATTACCGAAGCAGAAATTGAAGAGTTCATGGCGGCGAACAAGGGAAATTGGAGACCGAAGCAGAGACAAGCTGCAGTGCAGAGGAGATGGCCCGATCCGAAAGATCAAGAGTATAGTGTATGGTTAAGGAAGGATACCCGCAAGCACTTCTCCCCTCCTCGGCCTGGTGCTCCTGCACAAGAGATACTCCGGCTCATCTCAAAGTGCAACTTCCGGAACTCTGAAGATTGCGAACAGCTCCGATCAGCCATAAATAGTGGCGACAAATTTTGCTCACATGGCCCTTGGGAAGGATGAGTTGGGCGAGATCTACCGCATCGAACTGAGGACCGATGTTGATCGATGCTTCTTCTGAAGCTTCAACTACGTGCAGTCTTCTACCTTGTTACATCCTTGGAGTCGCCCCTGGCGTACGGATTGTACTCCAAGAGGAACCACCAGACGAGAGTGTCGCTTTAAATGAGACTGATGACAACCAAGATGGTGGTTTCACATTCTACCAGCTAGGAAAAGTACAGCACTTCTGTGGCGAAGACCTCAATGATCCAGAGGACGAGAACACCTGGTACGGTTTTGGTTTTGGAGCAGTCATCAAGTTTACGTTAAGTGGACGTGCGGGGGGGATCTACCTCCTTTTTGACTTCCATCCCGTGGACGAGAGTGCAGGTATGCTTGACTGCACCAAAAGAGTGCCAGAGTCATCATTGGGTAAGCTGCCCAGAAGGACTACTTAATTATCTTGCGCAAAAGTGGTTCCCCTCTCGGATCTTCCACGAATCTCTTTCGATTACGATCTCACACTTACGGAGGTTTGGTACTACCAGATTGGGATAGTCCGAACAGTCGAGGCTGGAGATGGCGGTATTGTTCATGCAAGTGTCACCGGCAATGGAGTCGTCAGCCACCTGGAGGACGTCAAGAATTGAGGATGTGAAGACGAGAGGAAGTCAGGTGATGAAGATACTGGGCCCATCTAAAAGGCTTTCTCTAGCTAGAGGCACGAAATGAGATGCTCAACATAAACGACGCAAAGCTGACTTCCATGTTGTGTATTATACTCATAATATTTGCTTGGCTTCTTTTGCGTCTGCCTCCAGATGAGAGACATTGGAGGTACGGCGTAGGGCAGCTACACATGAGAGCTCTCGATAAACATCCGATAAACATCCGATAGAACTTCCTTCTCACAAACTATCGAGCTTTCCGTTGACCGTATTGCTGTCAAGAGTGTACGGATAACAATAGCATTTTGCCGAACTGAGGTGTTGAAATCGGAGCAAGTCTCCAATAATGATAGCGCAGTCGTGATCAACGACTCATGATTCCGCGCATGGTGAGTCAAGACTAGTTGCAACTTGGTCCAATCCAATATCAGCATGAGGGCTGCTTTGAAGAGGAGATGCCTGGTTTTTGGTGAGCACAAGGACACATTTGACAAGGAATGAACATCTACTGACAGTGCGATGAAACTTCCCTCGAGAGGGCATCCAGAATAATGAACAGTCTTGCACAGGTCAACAATGCCATGTGCGCACTCTACACTGAGGAATGTAAGTATTCAAATTCGAGCAAAATACACTGAATTTGTGTAGGTACCATCGAGAGGAGTATGAATCAGGTTCACTCCCGCGAGAAAATCCGGATTCGGTAGAATCAACGAGGAATGGACAGAGGAGATCCGAGATGATTCCCAAGTAAAGGCAATGAATGTGTAGCTGTAAGATTGTTAGGCCATACCAAGAATATCGAACAACTAACTAGTGTGAAGGACATACAATGCTGTTCTTTTGTCGTGCATTTGCCCCACTAAGAACAGTGGAGGGGTCACTACCATTGAAAAATGGTAAACAAAACAAGAGTGGTAGATCTGCCCGGAATCTATCCAAATGCTGGAGATGAACTGATATCAATGCCATTGATAGCTTTGGCATGCCCACTTTATCTCTGTGGATCTCAAGCATAAATCCTCCCAAAGCAGACAGGTGGATTTGATTGAGACGGCCGTCGGCGTCCTCCTCTGACAATGGAAGTGTTGCGCAATGATTGATGAAGCTCTTGATATCCATGGTCCGTAAGATCTTTCGCGGAGGGTGATATTGTGTTTGAAACCACTTTCTAGTCCGTCAGCTTCGATACGTATTGAATTCAAAAAGAATATAGTGAATACTGACAGTGTGTAGGAATCTAAGAGACTCCCAAAGGCGTAACCACTGTGTGCGCTCTTCATTGTGAAGGCTAGAAAGAGGGAACGCTTCCGTCTCTAGTCCATTCGCTCGTCCTATTTTGAGAGCCAGGGCTGACATGTCAGTAGTTCTATCTGTCCCTTCGGGCTGAAGAACTGAATTCTTACCTAAGAGTCTCAGAGCTGTATCACGACATGTCTCCAAACGATATAAGCTCAATAGCGTTAATATACGCATCAGTGGAAGCTTAGAAATGAACTTTCCCAAGAGGTGGAGCCCATTTAGAGCTTCCCCCAACCAGAATTGCGAAATACGGCGCCTTTCCTCGCGGCAAGCTTCACCTGACGAATTTGCCGATCCAAGAGCAAGAACCAGACAAAACTCAACTACTGAATTCTCTTGGAGTCGCCTGGTCTCCACAAGCTCGCGGAAAGCTTGCCGTAAGTTCCTTTCACAAGATATATAAAGCACATGATTCATCTGTAGATAAATTTCCATATAGCTCTCGATTGTGGCATGAGGGACAGGGAGAAGACCAGGTCCGCTAGAAACGGATCTTGTAACAGTCATGTCACTCAGCAGAAGCGAGCCATGATAAGGATGATTGTTAGGTGCTTCTTCATGCAATTCGTGAAAATCTGGTCTCTTGTGCTACAGATGATCTGTCGAAAACTGTAAAGTGTCAACATATTTTTGTAACATAACCGCAGACCCACTGTTCGACCTTGACTAGCCAATGGTATGCTTACTGCATGTGAAAAAGACGATTCAGAGCTCAATAAGTTCGCAGTAAGCCTCTTAATACCTTTTAAGAGTTCCTCGGCACATGCACTTATACTTGGATGCGCACATTTGTGTTCCGAGACTGGCGTAGTGGAGAAGTGGGAAGGAGTTGTGGCCGTGTACGTGGACCCGAAGCAGTGCTTTTCGGGGCATCCGTAAGCAGCAAGTCGCAAGATCTCAGCAATCAAGCGATCTTCGTGCCTCTGGAGTTCCTCAGTAGAGGGGAGGTGCTCAGAGTCTGGCCAAAGATGCCTCCGAGCAATTTCCCGCTGGAGTTTTCTGCGATGTCCTAGTGGGATACCTAGGAGTGCTAGATCCGATTCCAAGATATTCGATAGAGCTTCCCAGTCGTCGAAACCAGTTTGCAAGAATCGAGGGAGGTAAGATTTGAGCCCGAGACTATCTAAAAGTTCTCGAACCTCTGAAGTCATTATGCTGTAGAGGTTATAATCAAGAACTTAACTGCTCTTTTGACGTGGCTATCGTTGTGTGTGATCCCCTGAAGTTCGTTACCACTGAGGGGCTGGCGGCTGAAACTTCTCGGGGAGTGAGGATAACCGACACCTTATATCCGATGTAATTTTGGGCCGATCGCTGGGCGCGTGCAACGGCCACCAGCGATCGCACGGCACGCACTTGTCTGTTTCCAGTTTGTTCTCCTTCCAGCCTCTGACGTACTGCTCATTTTCAAATTCTTGAACTTGGATCGACTTCTGGTATGGTCATTGAGTCAAGAATTGAAATTACAATTACACAATAAAAGGTGTACAAGCCTGTGCCTGGTATGCAATACTGTATGCTTCACTTGAATCGACGATCTCGCTACCGTAAATTGAGCTCCTAGACATGAAGCTTTGTCAAAATCTGCTACCTAGTGCTAATAGATGTATCAAAAACAAACAACGATACTCCCGGGTTCATTGACACAATCCCCGTCAACTTTCGCCCCGACTACTCTTCGAAACGGCATGGGAGACAGTTCTGAGAAGTAAGAGTGACTTTACACCAAGCTTCGTATGTACACCGAGAGCCTAATGTAATAGACATCAATTATAAGAGAACTTCTCGTAGCGTTAGTTTCCAGGCAACTCGGTACCATGAGCTTGCCTCAGGCTGGTGGCGCTAAATTCTTCAAGCTGTAGAGCTACACGTGTGCCCAATGGTACTGGCCATGGGCAGCCCTGAGCAAACCTAGGATCTGCAGTACCCTGCCTACCATCTGAAAGTCGTACGATTATTCTTTGCCCATGGTAAAGATCCTGGTAAGCGCTCACTTATCTTGCCGGGGAACTGAACTAGATGGGAGATGCGACAGATTCGTCCGCGCCGACGGAGCTATGCAAGATGCAAGTCAGCTACAAACTGTGATGCATGTCTCACGAACTTGGCCAAGAATCTGATTCTGCGGTGGGGATGTACTGTAAAGCGCTTGAGCCGCTGAACATCCGAATAGTTTGAAATTTGCGAGGATTTGGAAGAGGAACAGCAGGAGAGAATGTGGAAGCAAACTTTTTAACAACTCCAAATTCCTGCAAGGACTAAACACACTTCGGGAGAATGCATCACTATTTCCGACAAATTAGACAAACCGAACCATTGGGAGTCAAGTTTATATCTAGTATCGTGTTTTTCTAGAGTATAGCGAGCACGAAGACCGAGATCATAACTTCAAAAATTTACGGCTTCATCCTTCCTCATGATAAACCATCCTCCCTTTTCCCAACTTCCACTGCCATACAGCAAGACTCTTCTCATCTGATCATCTCTGATTGCTGTGAGAATAGCTTCTAGCCTCTGAAAATCAATCGGTTTCAAGATCCAGCCATCAAAGCCAGCTTGAACGTATTCGTGCAAGCGAGCCTCGGCCAGAGATGCAGAGACTGCAACGATTGGAATCCTGCCATAGGCTACCGTATTCTCGGATAAATCGATTGATGTTACCATGTTTGATTCGATATTGCGGATTGCCTTTGTGGCCTCCATTCCATTCAATAAAGGCATCTAAAATCCGACTCATCAGTTTTTGCTTTCTCCAGAGAATGTAACAAAAAGGAAGACTTGAGGACTGCGGGCAGGGGTGATTAGCGTTACCTGAATATCCATAAGAATTATGTCGAACGACCCTGGGGCAGCTTGAAAAGCGTCCAGACATGCCTTGCCATCGACCGCTACATGGACAGTATGACCTCGCTTCTTCAACCGAGTCTCCAAGAGACGGCTGTTCAAGGGGTTGTCTTCTGCTACAAGAATGTTGAAGGTTGATCGGTCATCTTGCGGCGCGAGGGTGGGAAAGGGGTATTGGTTCTGGCTTGACATGCTGTTAGACTGACTTGTCACATCTTCCTTGGAAAGGGGCAGCCTTGATGTTGATGACGAAGGTGTACTACCGGCTTTAGAATGCCTGCGATCGCCTTCAATGTCCTCAACATCCAAGGCCATTCGATCGCCCATACTATCTGTTCTCTGGAACAGCGGCGATTCCTCAGGCGGAGTCACAAGCTGTGATGACAGACGGCGGCGTTTGCCGAGGTCAAATTCAGCTGGAGTCCGAAGAGGGATAGTTAGAGTCACCCTTGTTCCCTTCCCCAGCCCCTCCGACGACATAGAGATCTGACCGTGATTGATTCTAGCAAATCTGGCAGCTGTCGCTAGGCCAAGTCCGATCCCAAATTTCGGTTCATTGGTCACTCCGCTCACAGTCGTAGGTGTAGTGCCGCTCTCATCATCGTCTTCCAAAATCTGTTCAAAGTCTTGAAAAATGGCATCTAGTTGCTGTTCCGACAGCCCTTGACCTTCGTCCTCGACGGAGATCTGTATCGAAAAGGTGTCTTGTGCAACTTCGATACGGCGCAGGGAGACACTGATACATCCACCTTCGGAGCAGTTGGTTGCATTGGCGAGCAGATTAGAAAGAACTTGTCTCAGTCCATTGGGATCACACCGAATGATACGAGGAACAGCAGCCTCGTCTTGGGGCCTGACATTTATACTCCGCTTCTCCAGCTCGCCTTTGAATGCTGCAATAATTTCAGACAACATAGATCTCAAGTCGACGTTGTCCTCGTGGGCTGACGGTCCGCCGCTTTCTGCCTCCGTGAGTCGCAATAAATCGTTGACGACAAAAACAAGAGACTTTGATGCTTCCAACGATATTCGCAGATGATGGCGCGCTCGCTCATCTAGCACTTCCTCGAGGGCCACTTCCAAGTAGTTTATGATGCTGTTGAGCGGTGTTCTGACTTCATGTCCTGCGTTCCGGATCAAGACTCGTGTCATGCGATTTCGTTGGACGATTGCCTCCTTCTGGCGCCAGACTTCGATGAATCGTCCATATAGTGTCGTTAGGACTGCCGCCGATTCAACTCCAGGTAGTTAGCGATCTGCCGGATAGCTGATGGTAGTAGCGAGGATGAGTTACCTTCGTCTTCAGTCCACGGTCGACTAGTTCCACTAACGCTCTCAGTCCATCTCTTAAAGCTGCTCCTGGGCTCGAGGTAGCTAGCAGTTGATGAGGCCATCTTCTGATAAGGGTTACCAGCCCAGTGAATTTCCTTTGTCCTGGCTCTTCTGAAGAATACTAGAAATTCAGACCCGGTAAGCGTTAGGGGGACGACGAGCATCCCCGCCAAAATAGATAATTTCCTGGGATAATGGAAATCGGGGCAATCCTTCTCGATAGCGTGTGAACTAAAGACATTGGTGAAAGAACGTTTTCGAATGTAGTACAAGAGAGCGATACATTCATTGTATTCTGCGAGCTTGCCAATCGTCCTAGCCTCGTCTCTGATCACAAGAAACCCGAAATCAGCTCCAAACATGTTGAGCAGATCCCCAGAAGAGCTAGTGATGTATGCGAATGGTGAAGTCTTCGGCGCCGCATTGGATAAGGGCCGTCGCACTCTGATCCTGGAGCTGAACAAAAGTTTCTCGATGTTGGTGCTAGCGATATCGCCCAAGCCACGGCAAAGCTCTCGCAGGGGCAATGAGATGCGCATACCAACCCCATAGTTGTGGCAGCTGACGAGACCCCAGAGATTCTGGTTGACCACTAGTGAGATCGACATGCTGGCGTGAACACCCATATTGGCCAAGTACCTGATATGGATGGGACTCATAGCCCGCAGATAAGAATGCTCGAGATTCAGGGGTGTTTTTGCATCGTCGTAGGTGCGACAGACCAGCCGAGAAGTATCTTGCTCGCGATCGTACAATACTCGGATCTTGTTGCTTAGGTACATGTCGCGAGCTTGTTTAGGAATATCTGAAGCTGGATAATGAAGACCCCGGTAGATATCTGTCGAAGCCTTTGTGTTGACCATTTCGCTGACAACAGACCCTTTTGGGATATTAGCCCGTGTGCTTTGGATAATAAAACCACACATAAAACCACACTCCAGGTTCTTAGTTTTGGTCTGACTTGACAATCCCGCCGGTAGCTTGGAGTCAGCTCGGTACAAATTTGAAAGAGCACCTTAAGTGCCTAACTACGATACTGAATGCTCAAGGGAAGGCATAGTCCAATGAACCTCACATCCACGCTATGGAGGAGATGCTTGTAAAAGGCTGGGAATCGATGACGAGGATCTTTCAATAAAAATGTCCCCGGCCGCAGTAGACATTAATCTTCGTTGATTCACAAAGATGAACAGCACTACAACCAACGAGAGAATAGGAAAAACTCACCAGCAGCATCGTCATCGAACCGATATACCATTACTCGATGAAAGCTCGTGAGTTCGTAGACCAGCCCGACAATTTTGTCCAAGAGATCTGAAAGTTCTGTACAGCTGCCAAGTTGCACTTGAATCTCGGACAGAACGTGAAACATATCCATTGGGCCTAAAGACCGCGAACTTTTTCGAGCCACATGTAGGACATGAAGAGGTTTGCTTTTGACAGTCGTCGATTGAAGGTACTCTTCCGAAGTTACCTGGTGATCTATGACATGAACTGGTGTCTCTGGACTGAGGACAGGTGCATCAGCAGGATTGAAAACATCTTGCTGCAGCTCGAATTCGCAGATAATCAGTTTTGATTCCGGGCTGATATGTACAGCGCAGAAAAGTAGAATCGGAGCCCCTCGTAATGATGTCAACGAGATTTGGAAAACGTCAGGGTGGCGCGATGGAGGATTAGCCATGAGTGCATGACAGCGGAACACAAATTCTTCTCTGTCGTTGCGTGTCATTACATCAGTAAAGCAGCGAAGGTCAAATAGGTCCTCCGAATCCAGTCCGATCACGCTACGTGAGTTGTCGCTGACAATCCGGACGAGGAAAATGCCAGCCCCCTCCGCAAGAGCAATCAGTGCTCCATATCTTTGTATTGCTCCTGGGATATGGATGGGCTCGTCCTCACAGCGGTAGATCTCTCGACCGATGGCCGATGGGGAAGATGGGGAATGGCCAGGTCCTGGAACATACTCATGCGGATTCGTCAGGTATCGCTGTGTCGCAGATGATTCGCTCGAAGGGCGCCCCCAAAATGGAAGAACAGTAGATACCAATGGAGGTGATTCAAGAGACACATTTATGAGCGACGAGGTGGGAGGGCTAGGGTTCACGTCGGCGACGCTGTGTTCAGTTTCAGCAACAGATGCAGGAACAACTATGACAGGTCGTTAGCATACGGGGTTGTATACGAAAGAGATTGATTTTGCGAACTTGAGACTGGTTTTGATCTGGTGACTGTTACATCAATGCGAATCGGAAAGACCCTTTCTATTTCTGGCGTGAGATTAGAGCTCCCATGCGGGCGATTCTCCTGCGCGATAACATCGCTCCTTGTGAAAGTGCTGGCTTTGCTTTGTTCATCCAGAAGTGAATCCATCTCTTCCTCCGAAGAGCTCGGAATGCTGCAAATTCGTGCCGGATCCAGTCTGAGAGGAACATGCGGGTATCTAAAGAGGGTATGGTACCAAGGTATTGAAGTGCAAGCGAAGAGGGAGATTCAAAAGAGATGAAGAATCGACTTGTCAAGCAGCTGAAGCTCAGTATGGAGCCAGAGGACGTAGCCCCTTCTATGTCGTAGCAAGGCTGAGATACTCCAAGTGAATAGTAGTCGTATAGCAGGCATACACAGGAGCGTAAGCTTCACTGCTGTAGTGCACTAAGCTGGACTTGAATCACTTCTTTCGATTCGATTTTAAGCGACCGACCAGCTCGCGACGATCGTCAATGGTGGATCGTCGATCCAACGGACTCTTCAACTTTGTTCTTTCTATCCAGCCACCCGCCTATCCATGCGGAGGAAAGGTTCCTAACTTGCTGTCTGGTCCCTTGGTCCAATTCGTCCGTCCACTCAACCGGGGTTCGGGCGTACACCCAGTGTCGGCTCCTGGTAGCTGGGATAAGATCACAATTGGTAGGGTATATAGAAAACAGATTCTAGGGGAGCGGACACGATAAGCGCACGATTCAGATAATAGCACAAAACAAACGATAAGCGAGACGACGAGAGGCTGGGGTAGCGTGCAGGGCAGGGTGTGCATGCCGCAGAGCAACAGCACGTCTGTCACTCATGCATGAGAGCGGATCTCTAAACCAGCGGTCTAGGCCCTAATCGCCATCGACACCCTGGCCGGCCTCCTCAATTCTTTTATTCTTTTCAGAACTCCTGCTCTTCATACTAAGAGGAAAACTCCTATAGTTGATGCGCAACGCGGCTTCTGTAGAGACTTCACTCGACGTCTCTATATTCAACTGAAGAACCTTGAAAAGAGGTTCCGCCAGTGTCAAACGTGACCAAAGTCAAGTTGAGGCTGACGGAGAGACTTCTTCAACTGAATATCAAATTAGCACAGTCGTTCAAAGGAAGCAAGCAAGCGAGCTGGACCACGTACCGTAAAGCAACTCCGGACTTGCTTCCGGGAATACCTCAAGCAGAGCGTTGGCGTAGTGGCGGCGAGCAAGCTTCTCCAGTGACCAATAACCGCTTCATTTCCTTGTCTATGAAATGCTCAGGGACTTCGAAATCGAAATCAGCCCACAAAGGGCCAGTTCATCAGGCCACAATCATCCTTGGCACTGTGCCTGGATGTTTCCGACCAACGCGAGTTGTAAAGCAATGAACCTTCTGACCGTAGTCTGACCTGCACGTTTCGGCGATTTCATGGCGCTAGTCCCAAGCCACGAGAGAACGGCGGCTTGCATAATAAGCCTTTATGAGCGGAGTCCAAATCTATTTCAGAGCGTGCTGTATCGTACAGCGCTGCACAGTACCGTTGATACCCTACGTGCTGCTGAGGGACGATTTCGGCGTAAGATCGGAAGTCGGATGTTCTGCGGCTGACTTTTTACAACTCGAAGGAACTGTCAAGAAACGTGACCGTGCTGTGGTAGAATGGATCTCAGGAATTTCTTCCAAGAGAAGTCATTTCCATACCGCATGACTAGCGTCAATGAAAACTGCAATCAATCTGGTTCTTTCAAGTCAAGATATATATTTCCAGAATCCGATCGAGTTGTTCTTCTGCTATTGTTAAGACAAGCTTTTGTTAGGCCTTGGGACATGGATTTATCGACGAAAGCTTAACGAGTAATTCTTTCGACATTTATGGATCGGTTTCGATTTCAGCCAGTTACCGGAGTCACCTTGGGACATCAACATCCAGAAGGCAAAAGTATGGAAGCTCAATAATATGTTCCATGTTACAATTTGCAACAAGCAATGGGAGCTACTTATCCTATTTTCTTCTTCGCTTTCTTGGCACATCAATTCAGCTTTCCATAGTATCCTCGTATCCTCAATTATAAAACGTGCCATCACTGGGTATTTTGCATCGCCGAGAAACATCACCAAGTTTATTTTCCTATTAGCACATACCTACCTTTCAAGAACGACAGTGATTTAAACTCACGTAATATCGAATCAATACCTCATTCGACTTAGTTCTAAAGGAAACATCTCTTGTAGAAACCACCTTATCTATCCACCAACACAGCCATGTCCGCGAGGACCTGACTCAGCTAGATACCGAATAAACGAAAGCTTCGTACAAGTAGATGAAAGATCTCACCGGTACTTGACCCCATAAATTCCATTAGCATGACTGATTTTTGGCGCATCTGCTGGGCATCACCTGGCCGTAACGAAAAGCCTCTTCCTCCTGGGGATCCAGCCGATACGTATCTTGAACTTAAGAACTCGGGGCCATGCTATTTCAACAATAGCATAAGCCGGAAGTGAAGTTGAAAGATTGGAAACAGATCGACGAGCTGCACACGCCCGGATCACTGCATCGAAATACTTGAATGCTCATCTACAAACAATATCCGGTGCACGCCAAGTAAGGAGAACCAAGATGTTGAAGATTTTAAAGACACATTACACTTCAAGGTGACTGATGTTGACCTCATCGCTTTGATGCCTAGTTTAATAGGAATCCTGCTCCAGACTACTTCTCCTTCCCGCCAGGACAAGCTTCATCCCATGCTCGACTCAACCCCTCCAAGTGTTGGTTCCAAGCAAAATATTAAGATAATATCTTGCGACACCTCCTACCGGTGTTCTAGACACATCAGCAACATAGGAAAAAGGGCAAAAAAAACTCTCCAACGACATTGTCCATTTAACCTACTCGTCGACAACATCGCGGCAGACGGTGCAACAGAGCTCGAAAGGTAACCAGGTATTCAGGGGATCCCAAAGGGAATGAAAGGCCTATATGAGCCCAGCAGGTCTGCCATTAGATATGAGCTTCGTGCCCAGCTCAAATAGCATTCTCAACCATACTAGTACCTGCCTTCAATCGTCTACGTGATAGACAGACTTCTCAACCATCAGAGATCAACCACAGCCTTCTGTATTTGTACCGAGTAAATACTGGACCTTGATAGGGAGGCCCTAGCCAGAATCAGGTTTGTTGTAAAGCCCAGGGAGATATGTTTGCGATTAGACGAAGTAATCTGAAGATCGTTTCAAGAGAGATGAGATAAACCTGAGCGAAGGATGTCCAAATTCCAGGATGTGGTCCGTGCACGATCAGGTGATGCGTTTCGCCTGATAATCGGACGGGACGGGACGCGACGGGGCAGGAAATAGAAGTACGCACTAGCTAGCCTTGTTTACCATGTGGGAATCTAAGCTTCTCCACTCGCTCGCTCACTCACTCACTCACTCACTCTGTTCCATTTTAACTCCATCATTTCTTCTCTTCCCCGCACGTTCACAGTCGAGAGTTTAGTCCCGCTTGAGCTAGCAATCCAAGCGTGGCCTCGAAGCTACTTCTATCATCCCATAAGTTTCCTTGCAGATATCGTCTGCTCCATCACCCGACAACAGCGCGGCGACGGTCGAAGGTAAGGTAGCTAGACATGGCTGATCCGAGCCCTGTTCAGATGATCCCGAATGAATACCGTCACTATGGTCCGCTAAACTCCAATGACAAGGAGATCCGACTGCTCCGCATCCTTCCAGCCGCCTCCGACGATGACATCCTTGTGGTTGCGGTATTTCGCACGAACCTCGCAGATTGTCCTGGATACAGAGCGCTTTCATACTGCTGGGGAAGTTTGGAGGAAACGAGAGAAATCGCTGTGACATTCCAGAATGAAGATTATGTGGACTCAACTTGGAAGGAGGATAATATCTGTGCCTTCGATAACGCCTTTCATACAGGTCTCAACAATACCAATGGAACGCCTCTTGTGATGTTTAATATCACCGCCAACTTGCACCTCGCACTCTGCTCGTTTCGTAGGTCCAAGATGATGGGCTTCCTTTGGGCGGATATGCTGTACATCAACCAAGGAGACGTCAATGAGCGTTCAAGCCAAGTTGGAATCATGAAGTCGATATATGCGACGGCTGATTTAGTCGTCGTCTGGCTGGGGAATGACCAGGAGGTTCACTCTGCACTTTTCGCCGTGGACAATTATGAGCTCACTCTTTTCAGCCTTGCATTAGAGGGAGCGGGCTGGAACTCTGCTGTTAAATCCCTGCAGAAGTTTGTACTCAAAGTCTACGTTGAAAGACTGCAACGCGGAGAAAAATCACAACTCTATCCTGCTGAGTCCATCCGTTCTTCTCCATTTATTCGGTTTTTGTGCAGAAACATATCAAAGATACGACTAGTCTCAAGCCAGGAAAGGAAAGCGGGTGGGAGTGAGCGGACGCCTGATGCCGAAATCGACGAACAATTCCGAGAGACTTTTGAAGCTTTCCTTCTGTGGCTTCACCTTCCTTTCCTCGAATTTGTGGAAGGCGATTCTTGGTTGGACAGGCGGTTCCGGACGTACTGGAGAAGCATCGTGGATCACCGGTCTGCTATGTGGCAGTGGCTGGAGTTCTCCATTGCCTCTCAACTCAAAGTCATAACACACGATCGTTTATTGCAACCCCCACAGAACATAATTTGTCAGTGATTTCTTCAAACAAATGGTTCCGCCGAGCGTGGGTCTTGCAAGAAGTTGCAAACAAGTCAAATGTCTCTATCCGCGTTGGGACAGATGAAACCGACTGGGTTGTATTTCGTTCCATTTTCACAGTCTTTTTGGAGGCTGTCACAACCTGCGCAGGGTGGAATCATTGCCTGGTTCCCCCGACCACAGTACTTCCGCCGATATGGAGAGACATATCCAGAACAGGCTCCGGTGTAATGCCCATAATAAGAATCTTGCTTAATTTGACTGATTTCTACTCTACAGACCCACGAGATATGGTGTACGCAACGTACCATCTTGCATCGGACATCCCTGCAGAATCTTTGAACCAGATTATACACACTCGGTCGCCGAGACATATTCGCGATTCACAACTTGGATTATGAGGACAACCGGGTCGTTGGAAGTTCTTTCGAGAATGAACACTGGGTTATCATGGATCCAGTCTAAGGAGATTCCCAGCTGGATACCATGTTATAACAAAAGGCCCCCCCCGGGGGCCTTACGCCTTGGGTATATAGACAGTGTCGGGCTGGCGGAGAAACGAAAACTGTCATCATATCCACTACGCGCTCGTCGGTTTTGCATGTTGGAGGATTTAAAATCGCAACAATAGCTGCCCTCATCGATCCGACGGCCGTTAACGATTTCCGGTATTTCGACTCCGAGAGAGGGAAAGAACTACAATTAATACCATTAAAAGAAATCGATGTTCCCAAAATCTGGCTTTGTGTGAACCGTATACACCGTGCAGAAGATTTTGGAAGATTGCCAGTATCACAGTGTCTTGAGTTTCCTCAAAGCCCGAGCTTTACTTTAGCCAACTTCTTGAGGGTCTTCACGCAAGGATCTAAAGAAGGTTTGAATCGATTTGCAGCGCTTTGGGCCAGAAGCGATCCATATTTTACCTTGTTTGACAATGCTCTGTGGTATCAGCAAAAAATGCTTCGATTGATACAAAAGGGACATGTAGTTCCAAATCCCGCGGTCGATAAAGCGTTTCAAGATATGCTTCTTGGAAACAAATGTTTCTTCTTCAGTCAAAACGGAGAGTTTGGACTCTGTCCCAAGGGAACTCGATGCGGAGATGTCGTCGTGGCCCTTCACGGTAGTAATGTCCCCTTTATACTACGACGCCGGTCTTTCCCTTCAGGGACATCTGCTGCGGAGCAACTAAGGCAAGGTCAGAAGTACGAGCTGGTGGGCGCATGCTACCTGGAAGGGGCTATGGAGGGTGATAAGATGGATAGTCCTCATTGGCACGACCCTCTTCATTCTGAGCCGCTCGACTTCGACCTGTGTCTTGATCCAACCGGGGGGTCCCATCGTAGAGGAGTCTATCGAACGGAGTTCTTCCACATTGAATAGTTCTGAAGTTTGAACTTCTTTGGACTTTAGTTGGAGCAGCACATGTTTCGCCATTCTCAACTCCGAACATTGCAGCCCCGGGCATGTGACCTCTGCCCCTCCAGTCGAGTTGGAACGAATCATGGCAAGCACCTCCACGAAGCTGTCACAGTTGTATGGACTACCAACCTCTCCAACAATACAAAAGGCGCCCCTAAGTAGCTCACCAGCGAGTTCGCCTACATTATCCTCGTATAAAACAATTCTTACCAAGTCCCCTCCTCCTTCCGAAACCTCCAACGTATACTCACAGGTATTGCTTCTTCAGTAGTTCATTCCCCATGTCTCCGACATCTACGAAATACACTGCTATCTCACAACCTATCGAACTTCTCTGAAGCAAAGAAAGGCAGATAGTCTCCCCAACAAACCCCCCTAACAAGCCCGCTAATCATCTCCCTTCCAACCACCAACGAACCCTCTTGTCAGCCGAAATGACCTTTCAAGTTCGCTCCGCATACCCTTTCAACTACACTTTACGCGGAGGTGAAACCTCCTTCTCCTCTCTTATCAAGCCGCCCGATGCAGCTAAGTGACGATGTCAACGGCAACGCATTGCTAAGTATCTCGTTGCTTTCAGATATTTTCGTAGTCGCCAGTACGTGAAATATGCAAGACACAATGAGTCTTTCGACGGCGTTGCCGGAGCGAGTTTGACTGAGACTGTTCTGCTCGAGAAATTGCTGAAGATATTGAGGTAGGTTTAGTTTGGAGGTGGCGCTTTTCAGTATGATGTTACAGATTGAGAGGGTGAAGCAGGCGTTCAGGCAGGTCCTGATGTTGAGGGGATAGTTTAGATGGACTGAAAGGGGGGTGGGGTTGCTGGAGGTATGTGGCGTGGAAGATATTGAGGGAGGATCGGATGACGGCCTGTGAAGTTGAAGAGCACGAAGGTGGCGTTACAGAGGAGGAGGCAAGCGTTAGGGCAGGCTCTTGAGAAGGTCAGGAGGCGCCAGGAAGTAAAGGACATATTAGGAAGTGCATGGGAAAGGTCTCCGCTTGTGATCTGGCTCCGTGTTAGATCGTCTCTTTTCAACTCTAGGGTGTCACAGTGTATGATGGTGGAGGTGTGGGGGCTTGCTGGACGAATTGTTTATTCAGGTGGGGCGCCATATTTATAACATCTCGCTTAAAAGGGGGGGGGGGGCTGCCTGCAGAACTTCGCACAGCCTCTTTACCTGAGCACAATGAACATGCTACAGGTCCGTATCATATTTCAAAGATATGTTGGAAGCCGAATATAAGAAAATAAGTCTTCGCATTTGCGTCGCATTCGTCGTAAAACCTCAGACCTGCCAGCGAATGCGACTCTATAGACTATAAGTATGAGCTCAAGCTCCCCCCGCTTATGCTTCTTTATGCCCTTCAAGTGTCACAGTATTAGCAAGCCGGTCTAGCTAGAGTACAAGTATGCATGAATGAAAAACACTCAGATCAAACCATAATCCCAAACTCCGTTTGCAATAGCTGCCATTCATCGAGCTCATCTCAAGGCGTCGAGCTGACGAGATGTGATGTCAACAGACAGCCATCTTAGTAATGGTATTCATCATCCATCTCAAAGTCATCGCAAACAAGATTTTGACCACCAACGACCCAAGGCATCTCGTCATCCAAGACCTCAGTGCAGGTGAGATGCTCACGGGGACGGTCATTAGGGCCACGAACCAACTGGGATCGATCAACAAGTAGTTCGGCAACAACATTCTTAGCCTCGGCCTTGATCTGCTCGAGTGCAGCAATGAGAAGACCCTTGGCCTTTGGACTCATGTCAAAGCTCTGGTGGAACTTATCGAGAGTCTCGGCTCGGAGGTATGTAGCGTCGGCAGCTCCGATGGTACGGTAGAACGACAAACCTCCATCCTTGGCCTTATGGTGAAAGTTGCTGAAGAACGCCGAGGTGATGAATTGACGGAAGACAACCAGGGCTTGCCAGAGGTAGATATCGGCAGCATAGATGGCACGGCCAGGAATGGTCTCGGGATCTTCCTTGTGAATCATGCGGTCTGGGTAGAATTCCATCAGAACACGTTCAACGCGTAGCTTCTTGTCCTTAAGCTCCTTAGCTTTTTGAACGATGAGTGCCCAGATCTTCGGCGCCACGGGTCCGTGATCTCTCTTGTTCAGGAACGTGCGGTCAACACCATTTTCCAAGTGATATTTACCAACAATGTGAATCAAACACTCTCGAAACATCAATGGCGACTGCAAGCGAGCAGCAACCTGGATCCATCCCTCGGGTCTATCACCGATATGCTTCCATAGGACTTGGTTGAGGCGGAGGAAGTTAGCTTCGATGATCAGACGAACGCAAGGAACGGCTTCAAGCCATACTGCAGCTTGGAGAAGATTCGTAGCATCCATAATCATCGGACGAGCCTGATCATCGTCATCGGCGAAATTTGGCTCCAAATTGTAGACACAACGGAAGAAGTTGTCATAAAGTTTATTGTATTCAGCTGATTCCCCCAGGCCGTTACGGTTGGACATGATGTTGAAACCCTTGTCCTTAGAATTCTATTTCCGATTAGCAAACATCGTGAGGTTTGACATGCACGGATCACGACTCACGATCTTATCGAACTTCATATACTTTAAGCCCTCAGGATCAACACCACGAGCTTTGTGATCGGCAGTCATGATGATGGTCCACTTGATAAAATTACCCTCATCTCTCATACGTCTGGTTACGGTGATACCAGAATTCGCATCCAAGAGGCGAGCAAAGACGGGAGACGCCTTCATGAGAATGATGCTGTGAAGCTTCCAAGTCTTACCAGAGGGTGAGATGATGCGGATATCGGCATCGTTGAACTGAGGATAAGCGTTTGTTCGCTCATCAACAGGCTCGGGAGATGCGTCAGGATAAACTGCACCGGCGCCAGAGAACGAGCGATGGTGTCCACTGCCATTCGAATAATATTCGACGAGTCCTCCATTGATAGTGTGATTGACCCCATTTGACATGCCGTTCATATATCCACCAACAAGGGAGTTCTGATACCTGTAACTATCGTTCCCGAAACCATGACCAGTGGGCGTGGAGTTGTACTGTGGGGTGCCTTGAGCATACGATTGACCACCAAAGATGTTGCTACTGCCACGCTCTTCGCCTGGTACATAAGACGAAGCACGACTGTAACTATTGGTGTCTTCATCATCTGCACCTGGCGTGAGACCTCCTTGACGATCATCATACATTCTGGCAGCTTGTTGGCGAGGTGTTGGGTAGTCACGACCATTGCGAGAGTCCGGATGGCCGAGGCCTGGGATGCGGGAAGCTCGTCGGCTACCAGCCATTTGTGCGATTGGGTGACCGTTCTGAGTAGGGACTGGTGTTGCGGATTCCATACGGTGATGTTCCATACCATTTGGAGTGGCTGGGCGAGAATCAGATCCGTGAGGATGCATTGTCTGAAAGAAAGTCAGCACATGAGGGAGGAAGTTCTGCGGAGTACTTTATTTACCACACCTAACGGGCTGATTTACTTCTACTTAAAGAGAGGTTGGGATCGACTTTCCAACTCCTGAGTGACAATGGTCACAATTAAGACTTGATCCAGAAAAGATAGATCGCAGATTGGTCCCAGTTCTGAAACAATGGAAGACCTGAAAATATATCATGTTAGTGGCTAGATATTATGTTGAGCAGCAAGACAAACGAGGACTTTGAGTAGAAATCGATGAATCGTGATTGAGATGGGGCCAGTAACTGGATCTGTATGAGGACATTGAATGTATCGAGAATAACAGATACGTCCGTCTTCAGGTCCAAGGACATTGATAATTCCGGAGCACAGGTGCTTTCACGAAAGGCCATATGGGAGTAAGCGATTTACACAAGCTCTCAATTGAGCTTTGGTCAACTACCAATTCCTCAGTCCACAATGGCAGAAGACGATTGGTACTGCCTGACACGCGGGAAGTTCGAATATCCCACAGTAGAAATTGTACTCACCAATGTCACAAATCCAACTTCCGACTTTGAGCATCCAAATATTCAAGAGCCAGGATTCCTTCTGCGAGTCGACCTGTATGATGGGATCGAAGCACTCTTCGACAAAACTCTGATTTCGTTCGATGTTGACTTGTATGCTCGAGTAGGAGTGGATGATCAAAGGTCTGGCAATGTCCTAAAAGACGTTATGACTTGAGGGTTGGGATTGTGGATGAAGACAGGAGCGATGTCCTGTTTGGGATCTATCCTGCGGGAGGGTTAGCATGCGCGCCATGTGCTGGGACGGGGTGAGGATTTACGAATGGCAAGAACGCTGCTTGCTTTGATGGGTGGCCTTGGGTCTAGTACCAAAGTCCGAGTGGTGGTATGTAGGAGTTTCGAATACGTATTCGGCGTACGAAAGGAGATTGTGGGTTGAAAGACCTATCCTGGTGGTCAGTTCGATCTCTAGAGTCGAATATGGCTAAGCAGATGATGTCGCGTTCTCAATGTCTGAACATGTTCTGGACATTCAAAGGGAAGTTGCTGGAGGATGATCAAAAATGCCCAAACATCACACCTTGGTTGGGATTCAATCAAGTCAGGCTGCTTGGAGAATTCTCGCAACGACAATTGAACGACTGATCAGTGTTTCGAAATGCGTCGAGGACTTTGAAGGCGATGGGGATGTGAAGAGGAAAGAGGTTGCAGGAAGCTCAAGTTGGAGGATGGGAAATGAGTTGGGTAGCATGTGGCTCTCGATCGCGAGGACGGGTACAACGCTTTTGAGGTGAATTGGGATGGTAATTCCAATGTCGCGAAATGACGTCGAACAATGGGAAAGTTGAGGATGAAGGAGAGATGTGTTGATTGAGAGTTAAGAGAAGATGAGCATCGGGCAATATCCTGCCCAAGATACTCCGTGATTGAAGAAGGTACTCACCATACGCAGAGGGAGCGCGAGAGCTGGCAGGAGTTATTTTGTCGCCAGAAGATTGGAAGCTTAATTCGAAAAGTCTTCTGCGCCAATATATGTCAGTTCTAACCTCAATTCCACGCGTCTCAAAGTCAATATCCAAATCACCCACCTGACTTCCTCAATCCTCACCACAAGGATCGAATCGCCTCTCTCCTGTCAAAATCCAGGCTTACAGTCCTATCAACACATCAGCAATTTCTGCCCCCTCTTTTTAGGATATAAATCTTACTCACCGAGTGTTCAGATAGTAAGTTGTCAGACTAGAAAGCGTTGAAGTCGAGATCGAATCTCTGTTTGTGTTTGGTTTGAAAAGGATCGGGATGGTCGTCAGGGGTGTTTATATGTTTATCTCGCCTTGTGGCTGCTAGCGCGGTTTGAGCAGGCTGGCGCTAGCTAGGGTTTTTGAAATGCGCTCACCGATGACGGTGCCGGCGTGAGAACGACAAGAGAGGTGAGTTTGTTGATTTTTTGGACAGGAGATTCGGAAAAGTTGAGGTGGAGTTTAGATTGATACGACAATGTGATCAACGTGGATTGGTGGGTGGAGAGGCTTTGGTTCTTGAAATTCGGAATCCTTGAGCGCCTCTGTAAAAAGGTTACGAGAGAACTTTGGATGTAAGATCAATCTGTATTTCAATTTTTGTTCTTGGGGGCTTCCTATTGTGATTTTGAGGAAGCTGCTATTTCGAGTCCAGCTGTAGAACGTAGCTTCCTCCAAGTCTTGCAAGCCACTCTCGTGTGTTCACAGGATTGATTCCCCTGAAGGAGAAATGAAAGGAGAGCAGGTGGCAGAAGATGATGAACTCCTTCATGTCAAACGTCCAAACTCGGGAACAATTCAATGGGCCAGACCTTGACATGTCAACATACAATTGAATTATATGTAGACCGCACCAGCGAGGCTGGCTAATTCCAACCATTTCGGACTACAGATCTCACATCGCCAAAGGCATTGTTGTATGTTTGGGATCGTGGAGATACACTATCGTTGATGAAGTTACTGCAGATCGAGAGGCTTATTTATTGTACGACTCAGGGAAGTGGGAAGTTACAATGGGATCCCATGCACAGACAGCACATAAGACCCAGCATGTGCGAATTCAAATTCGGGACATCGCTATTCAGGATCTGCTTATCATCCAGATCTGGCAGCCGCTGGAGTAGCAGTTTCCATGTCTCCAGCATACTCAAGGAGTGTAGCTGTACAAATTTTGCATTGCAGGTTTAACAAGGCAAAGAGCGGCAATGTGATATTGTCAAGTGAAGTACTTCTGATTAAACGTGAATGATTCCCCTACCATTTTCTCCCGTTACGTTGAGCCTTCCGAGTGCTTTTCAATCCTACTCAAGCCCGACACAACAGCACCTCGTCTCCGGCTAAGTATCAAACCAAGTACACCATAATAACCTCCATCCATCATCTCCCATTGCGCCTCGGCGAACTCCCGCTTCAAAAGCACAAACAGAGAAGGAAGAAGCAAAAGTCAAAAAACCACGCGAATCTCGACCTAAGGAAACACCACCACACTAAAACACAAACATATAGGCCCTCAGATTAGCTCTCAAGTTCTCATCGCGAACACTTGCCCACCGTCCACACACACACCTCACCACTCCGTCCTCCCTCCCATCCACCTAAGCAGACAAGAGATCAAGAGTAGCAAGCAGCGATAGCAGAAAGGTGGTAGGTTGGCCTGCAATTTTGGCTTATGACATTTTTTGGTCATCACTGGGCTTTGTTTATGTTTTGTGTATGGATGGAGGACAGTATGAAATGAATCTCGCACGCATGGACGAAAGGAAAACTTGTGTCTGTGCTTGTGTTGTCGAACCGACGAGTGTGTTCCGTTCGTGGGAAATATGCTCGGGTTGAGGGGTGTGAGGGAAAGGGATCTGTTGAAGCAGTCCAAAGTCAGTACAAGACACTCCCTGAAATTTGGCAAGGGAAAGGAGGAGAGAAAAAGACATACCGCACTCCTCCGATTGAAAACTATTTTCCACCCTCACCAACGCATTCACCTCGCCTCGCATCAACTTCCCCACATCAAGAAAGAGAAACCACAACCCCCATCGTAGCCCTCCTCTCTCCGCAAAGCTGTCTCCGCTCGGTATCGGCACAGCGTCTCAGGTAGGTTGCTATTTGTCGTCCTTGTCGCGCTTCACCCTTTCTTACTCACACCTGATCCCATCCCATCCTCACAGATTCTCATGATCGGAAGAACAACCGTGATTTGTCAAGCAATTAACACACCAGCTCAGATCTCTGTTCAAAGACACGCATTTCCAACCATAAAAGATCCAAATCCCCAATCTTTCGACCGGATTCGGGAAACTCGGAGGCTGAATGGTGGGTTAGCTCTTGAATGTTGTGGTTTTCTTCATTGCTGGATTTTCCTTTGTTGAAAGAGGAAGTCTGTCTGGAAGACGCGAAGTGGTTTTGTAAGACGCGAGTACTTTTAGCGCGTCGAGCTAGCGGCCGCTTAATGCGCGATCCAGTTTAGCGCAACTTTATTTCTCAGCCTCATCAGTCGCGAATCTTCAAGCTTCCTAGCAGACATCAATAGCTTCAAGTTCATACCCTCCGCCCGACCACAAGGCCACGACTTCTCACTTTCTCTCGCTTCTCTAGACAAGTCTCTTCGGAGCAAGACCGCAATCATGGTACGCCTGCCAACTCCTTCCCTCCTCAATTCCTTCCCCAATTTCAGCAAACCTCCCCTTCATGTTTCCCTCCTCCTTCGACACTCCCTACAATGACCTACCTACTAATACTCTCCCAGGCGCGCAACTCCGAAAAAGCCCAATCAATGCTCTTCCGCTTCCGCGAATCCCAAGCGGCAGACCTCGGCATCCTCGACGCCGGCCGAACCCGTCGTCCCAAAATGATAACAGAAGTAACATCCATCCCCTCCTGCGAAAAATGGCGCGGTCAAGTCCTCAAAGAGATATCCCGCAAAGTCTCAAAGATCCAAGATCCTAGCTTGAGCGATTTCATGATCCGGGATCTGAACGATGAGATTAATAAGTTGATGCGGGAGAAGCATATGTGGGAGGTGCAGGTGAGGAATCTGGGGGGCCCGAATTATATGAGGGGGGGAGGGGCGGTTTATGATGATGAGGGGGTGGAGATTAAGGGCGCAGGGAAGGGTTATAGGTTAGTTTTGTCCTTCCTCTTGTCGTGAGAAGGGTGTCTATCTATGAGCAAGAACTGATCGTGTTTCTAAACAGGTATTTCGGACGTGCCAAAGACCTCCCCGGCGTAAAAGAGCTCTTCGAATCCGCCAAACCTTCCAAACCCTCCAAAACCAACACGCACCCCGATCTCCGCAAACTCGTAGACGCATCCTACTACGGCTATAACCTCGACGAAGAAGACGGCACTCTGCTCGCTTATGAGACGCAGAAAGAGCAGGAAGCGTTTGAGAATTTGTTGGCGGAAGGTGGGAACGGTGGAAAGCCAAAGGATTGGGAGCCGTTACCGGGTGATGAGGGGGGTGGAGAGGGCTGGAGACTGCCGAGTGCAGAGGAGGTGCAGGAGGAGTTGGTGGATAGGAGGAGGAGGAGATTGTTGGATAAGTTGGGGAGCTGATTCGTTGTAGAGGTTGAGGGACTAGTAGGGGGAGGTTGGTGTGCTGCGTTGCGGTAAAGCAATGATGGTGGCCAGAGCGAGGTACCTGTTTTCAAAGACCTCCAAGCCTGCCTACTTGCAAAAGGTCTTGTTTTGGTGGGAAAGAGGCGCTGAATCATTGTAAGAAGGATTGGGAAGCGCATCTTGATCCGATGAGGCGATTGCTGTATAGTACTGCCTCGAAATAATCAACGACGAACTAGAAGACGGTAGACAGCCAGTAAATTAAACTGGAAGTCCAGCCTGTCACGGCGTCCTTGTTTCGCAGTATGTGATATAGAATCTGCTGATAGTAACCTGGCAGCGTTGCTTGGACTAGCAGAGGGATCTGCCATCCAACAGCTTTGATGATGCGCTGTATGACGGAACGTCTCAGATAAGAAAGTGATACAAAGATTGATCGCGAAAAATTCATTGCTTCATTGAAATGTATGCCTGCCTGCATGCACATAACCTCATAACTACATAATCACACCATTCATTCTCCTGTCATTCCAGACCAATTTATTCCCCTTCTGTCTCCCCCACCCAACCTTCATGCCCCATCATATGTACTTCCCTTCTCCTCTCCTGCTGAACGCAAAGGAAAAGACTTATGCTTCGATCTTAGCCTTGAGGATATCCTTCAAGGTAACGGCATCAGCAGCGAACTTGCTGATACCCTCACGGAGCTTCTCAACACCCATCTGATCCTCGTTGAAGTAGAAGCGGAAGTCAGACTCGTTGTCGATGAATGACTGCTTCTCGATGTCGAGGGACTTGGCGCCGGAGGCGTCAAGCTTCTTTGGGACGGGGTCGGTGGATCCCATCATGTCTTCGAGGAGGTTGGGCTAGAAATCGTTAGTCTTCTTGATCTTCAAAATGCAATATCTCTCGATCATGGATTTGAAGTTCCGACTGAAGTAAGATTTTTTGGAGTGGACTTCGAACATACCGAGATAGTCAAGTAATCACATCCAGCCAACTCAGTAATCTCACCAACACTTCTGAAAGAAGCACCCATAACGATAGTCTTGTATCCGAACTTCTTGTAGTAGTCAAAGATGCTCTTGACGGATGCAACTCCTGGGTCCTCCTCCTTGGTGTAGTTCTTTCCAGTCTTAGCCTTGTACCAATCTAGAATACGGCCGACGAAGGGAGAGATGAGGTAGGCACCGGCCTCGGCAGCGGCAATGGCTTGGACTTTGGAGAAGAGGAGGGTGAGGTTGCAGTTGATGCCGTGCTCCTTTTGGAGGATACGGGCGGCTTGGATACCTTCCCAGGTGGAGGCGATCTTGATCAGGACGCGGGACTTGTCGACACCGACGGACTTGTAAAGCTGCAGGTCTTATCAGCACCGTTCAATTTTCCTCTCAAGAATAGAGGATTTCTGGATGAACTCGAGGAAAATTGCATACCTCAATGATGTGCAGAGCCTTGTTAACGGAACCTTGGGTATCGAACGAGAAACGAGCATCAACCTCAGTTGAAACCTTTCCTGGAACAATGTTCAAGATTTCCTTTCCGAACTCAACCAGAAGACGGTCGAGGGTAGCATCAGTCTTCTCATCGAGATCCTTGCCGTGGCTCTTGCCGTACTCAACAGCGACGTCAATCAGCTTGGCGTATTCGGGCTTCTTGGATGCGGCGAGGATGAGAGATGGGTTGGTGGTGGCATCTTGGGGCTTGTATTTGCCAATGGCTATAGGATATCAGTATGTGCATTCGGAGATAGGATTGGATTCGTCGTGGAGTTGAGGGAAGATGGTTTGGGTGTGGGAGAGCCTTACATGCGAAATCACCTGGAGGGGTAAAAGGTTAGCTGATGTCCCAACGGATTGCATGGCGGGAAGTAGAAGCTTACCAGAATCACTGACAACAGTCTGCACGCAGATAATTCATTAGCAAACCATCATCTGTGAATAGAGAACATAGAAGAGCCCATTGCGACGAAACTCAACAATCCCCAAGGATCTCCGAGTTCTCCGCCACTTTGCAGCCACCGCTTTTGGATGGAGGGGTAAAACTCACGGTGCCAGAGGCCTTAAGCTGTTCTAATGAGTTGCTCATGATTGCGGGTTCTGTATTGTGTGATTTGAAAGTGTCTGCGGGTATTCAATTGTGATGTTTGTTTTGTATGGGAGTGTGGTGTTGTTGATGGAATGGAAAGGAAGGGAAAGAAGAAAAGAATTTCGAGGTTAAAAACAACGCAGCCTTCCGTAACCCCTCCTCGTCTCAACACCCGCAGCGATTGCACCCTGCACCCACTGACCGCACTGACACCCCAACCTAAGCTGTCCCGCCGCCGTCATAAGCTGATTAACCAAACCCCCCACTACGAAACGCGCGAATCAGGAACTCCACTGGCCGCGCCCTCAATAACCCCATTACCTCTAGCTCTACTTTATCTTTGCTAAAGAAAAGTAATTTGCTTCTTCGAGTATCAATTTCTCCGATGTCATATCACCTTTCCGAAGACAGGACAAGACAGCTGTTCTTGCTGTGTCGTGAAAAGTCTCATGTCATGTTCGATGATGTTCCGGTATGCGGATCTTGGTTATGGGCCCTGGACATGGGTAGGTAAGTGGCAAGGGAACATCCCACTCTGCCCCTCTATTATTCCTCAAGCCTCACCTCACTCACGAGGTGGCACTCTGCACTCTCCACGGGAAGTGACATGACTGGCGGACATCTGTCACCCGAAGCCATCGAAAACCCGAACAAAGAGAACACAAGCGATTTCATCACCGGTAAATTACTACAGTATTGTGAAAAGATCTAGATTGAGGAAAAGACCATGAGTTGTCAGCAAGTATCTCAGCTTTATTATTCAGCCGGTTTATTTTCTTTCCATCATCTGCCTGTCGATATTATTCTACCGAGACAGGAGAGATTGAGCACGCAAGCGACTCATCAAGGTCGCTTCTCCGTATTTGAACAATTCCGGGTCTGGCCAATCCTTATTCAATAGCCACGCCTGTTGTCTCCGCTCCACGGATATCCTTTTCACGAATCACGATTCACGTTCCGAGGGGTCGTGTATTTGTTGATTCGCTAGGAAGTCTTCGGAAGTGCTGGCTGGGCTGCATTGGTCGAACAGAAAGGGGGGTTATGTAAGCATTGAACATGGAGCATAACGTTAATGACAGAATTGGATATCAATGGAGCGAATCAGGATGGAGGAGACCTAGGTACGTCTCTGTTACTGTTGATACTGCTACCTTGCGAGCTTCGTCGAACCAGCTTTCGGTGGCTGTATCCGGTATCACGTGAAAGCAGAATTCAAGATTCTTCTGCGTCTACACGAGAGAGACAAGCATAGCTATATATGACGGCCTAGTATAGTCAGTAGACTTTTGTGATCTTTTGAAAGATGATACCGAAGCCTGAGATGACGCAAATCAGCAATGCCTTGTCACTCATTGTAGACACGTGACTGATATGTTGCCTTTCGACAAGATCTCTTCAACCGTTCTAATTATGTCTAATAATCTAGCAAATATACGCAAACACATTATCATACACTATCAAACAGCAGCATCCCCACCCCTCCTCTTTTCGACAGCCCCCATCTCCTCATTAGCCGCTCCCAACACTCCCCTCTGATTTCGCTCCTCTCTCATGCCCCTCCTATCCTCATCCTCCTCCGGCCCACCCTCCCTACAAGCCCACCCATCCACAAACCTCAACGTCTCCCTCCCCCAAATCCTCCCCATAACCAACAACCTAACCGGCACCAACGCAATAATCACAACCGGAAAAGCAGGCGCCGCAACCGTCAACGTAATCCCAAATATTACCCCAGTAGCCACAATCTGCACCACCGTAAAACCATGCACACCCCACCAATTCCCTATCCCCTTCGGTAGCGGCGGTAATTCCGACTGCGGTGTGAGCGTATGGAAGAACCTGAACAGTATCGGGTTCACAGCCAGGGATTGCTCGCCCATAAACAAGAACAGACCAGCGAGAACGGACGTAGGCGTGAGTCCTAGCACATGTTGGAGAGGAGGTGAGATGAACATCAGAATAAACCCAGCTTGCAAGAACGCCGACCACCGCTGCTCATACACCTCCTCCCTCTCCTCCACCTTAACTTCCCTCTCCCCCGTCTCGAGATTCTCAACGAGCGTTTCAGAACGCACGGTATGCATCAAGCTCTCCGAATGCAGCGGCGCTTGAGGCAACAGTCCATTCGCAGGCGGAATGCCCAATATCCCACAGATCGCCGTCGTCGTACCTAATAAAACGATATCCCACGCGAAACCACCGGGTTTCTTCGTACCGTAGCGGTCGAGAGTGCAGATGATACTGCTGATCTCATGATCGAAGTAGAATAGAACAGTAATGATGAAACCGGGTATGATAGATAGGAAGATCCATTGTACAGGCAGCTTCCAGAATTCTACGAAGAAAGTGTTTCGCTCAGGACTGGATGGGCGGAATGAGGTCTGGACGACGAGGGTCTGTTTATCAAGCGTAGCGAGTTCGCCGATATTAGGCATACCAATAAACAAAATAATTGAAATCGCAGCAGCGTATTCCGACAATCCCATGCGGATATACCGATGGAAGAGCGGTTTCCAGGAGTTTGCACTTGAGAGAAAGACGGCGAGGAGGAAGGTGCCGACGGCGCCGATGACGGAGTAGAGGAAGGAGGCGAAGGAGACTTGGGCGTGATTGCGTTGGAGTTCTTGCACTGCTTTGTGGAAGTAGATGATGCTGTTGAGGAGGGAGAATATGTCGGCGGTGAAGTTGGTTACGTATTGCATGGTCCAGTCGTGAGCGTTGAGGATGGCGAGGAGGTAGTGCATCCAGGCGGAGTGGATTAGAGACCAGGCCATGAGGGAGAGGAAGTCGACCTGCACTTATCGTCAGTCCGTCTTCTTCAAATTGTGAGGAGAACAGCTCACATGAAACGAACTCTCACAAAGCTCATAAATGTTCTCGGCCAGGACAGCAAAGGGACCAGTAACACCCAAAATAGTCAAAGGCTGAATCGAGAACCTAGATCTCATCATCAGCAAAGCTTCCCTACTGTCCCACAACACAACTCACAGCGAGAAAATAATCCCACATAAGCCCGTGCTAAACACCACCTCAATCGTCCCCCAATGCATCCCGGTCCTCACATAGAGATCACTCGCAAACGTGATACCGGGAAGAATATTCGTGAAGAACACATAAACAGCACTCGCGAACACCAGTTGATTGAACAATACCCAGTCCGAGATGTATCGTTTCCGGATATTGGCGATATCTTGTTTTAGAAGTCTGAAAGGTCGAAGTTTTCCACCTGGTCCGAAGTGTTTCTTCACTTTCTGCTTGAATGAGGTTTTGGATGGCGGATTCATCGAAGAATAGGTGTCGATGGTGCGGTTCCGGAAATCCTTTTCAAAACTTGTTTTGTCCTGAGGAACAGGCCGAACAGCTTCGATATCAAGATCCGAACTCAAAATATCCCTCTCGACCTCATTTCGGCCCTTCTCCCCAAATCCAGAACTCGACGAGCTTCCAGAGATAGGTGCTCCCTTTGAACTCGAAATGCCGTCCATCTTTATTGGTGGTCGCGTGCCTTCAACCGACACTCATCATAAATTCGAGACCTCCCATGCCATCTTTAAATGTCAACGCAACATTTTGATGATTTTACGCCGTCGTCGTCACTGGATTTGCAGTGCGAGAAAAAGCTTCTTTGTTAGTTTTAGTGACGAGTCAACGTTCATTTGTTCGCCACGTGCAGAGGTTCTAGGTTCCACCCAGAAGCTTGTTGACGCGACGCTAAAGTAGTTTCGGTTGAGATCGTCTGGTTGAAGACAAAGCATGTGGGAATTTTAGTCTTTGAATGGAAAGTTGTTTTGATGACTTCTGATCTGTATTTGAAGATATAAGTTAGATTGTTGTGTCTTCGATGACACCCGGATGCTGGATGTTGAAATTGTCGTTTACTGACTGGAACAGAGGTCTCGTCAATGACGTCGTAATCGGTCTTTGATTGGCAGGGGGCAAACTGGTGGGGAAGCGAGATCTTTCATTCCAACCGCGACCGCAATTTGAAATTCGTGCTTCACAACAAACCTCAACATCTTCGCGAACCATGCTTTGCATTAAAAGAGAAGCTTCTGTCAATGATTTGGCGGCTCAGGTCTTATCAATCAGCTTACCGAATCAAGTTGACAGCTAGCTTTGGCCAGCCCCTCTCGATCATCGAGCTCCGAGATCCCACGTTTGGCAGCACCGAGAGCTCTTTCGGGTCCGAGACATCGGGAGGAGATATTGACCACGGATGGATGAAGTAAGCCGGGTGTCCTGCAATCTCGGTATATCTCAGACGGTAATGCTTTATCGCTGTTATTGGGTGTATCCGTGGTGCGACTGGGGTAGGCGTACTTTCCAACAACTTCTCCCTCGTCCAAGTCTTGTCTTTTGGCAATTATGTAGGACCATGATTATCTTCTCAGCTTCCGATGCCTTTTGTTCATTGCAGTTCCAATTACAAGCTTGATTTTCTCCCTTTTCCATTGAGATTGTAATCCCTGATGAAGCGGAAGCTGTTGAGTCTTCGAAATGTTCCCATTATTCTGTCTGCCGAACAGAGTGGTTTGCAAGCCATTTTGTAGATCATGGCTCGCATCGCCAGTGCTTTCTCGAAGCTACGAATAGCTTTGTTTTCTTTCAGATCTGATCTGGGCCTTTTCAATTTGGGATCGATAAGTGTCACTGGCAATGATTCTGGCCTTCACGATCCACATGACTCGCGTGGTCCTTTGAACAATGATTGATCATACAAGAGATCCAGCCCCGTAAAGCCACAATGCTTTTCAAGCAGGTACGAAGTCTAGTCCTCGCGAATCGTCGTAATCTCACCCGTTTATCCGACTCGGAATATTTGCGGCCGCAGACTCGGCTAGTGAGTAAGCACATCACAGGCCATTCTGTGCACCGTCAGCCAGTTGTCATCAAGAATACAATCTGATAACAAGCTTTTCTATCCTCTTCTCGACAAGCGCTATTTATTCAGGGGTAGATATTTCCGAACTTAGTCATCCACTGGCGGATTGTCGTCGTAATCTCTCGATTTGGAGCCTGTATAGAACATGCAACTGCCAAACTACCCCACTTTCTCGCTTATGCGACTGTGAAGAGTGTTCATAACGGACGTCATTGAAGCTGACATTGTTGATTGATTTGGAAGGTCGAACAATGCTACGCCGCAAGTCCTTTCCATAAGTATTCACTTACTCGCTCTCTTCAATCCCTTTGAACAGTTTCTACATCAAGCTCCCACATCAAGTTCCTCCTCACAGCTCTCACCTCCACTCCCATATAACATCAACAATAATCAACAACATACCAAACTACCAGCAGCGCACTACAGACTTCACAAAATGCCCTTCATCACTACCAAAGACCAGACCTCCATCTTCTACAAGGACTGGGGCAACCCATCCGGACAAGTTGTCACCTTCTCGCATGGTATGTCGAGCCTTCCAGCCAGATCACCCAAGGATTTCCTCGCATTCATTTGCATGAAGCTAACACCATCTCAGGCTGGCCTCTCAACTCCGATAACTTTGAAAGCCAGATGTTCTTCCTTGCCTCCAAAGGTTACCGCTGTATCGCTCACGACCGCCGTGGTCATGGACGCTCATCTCAGCCTTGGGAAGGCAACACCATGGACCAATACGCAGACGATCTCGCTGAACTGTTCGAGTTCCTGGACCTCAAGAACGTAATGATGGTCGGCCATTCAACAGGCGGTGGAGAAGTCATCCGCTACCTAGCCCGTCACGGCTCATCTCGTGTCTCCAAAGCTGTTCTCATCAGTGCCGTCCCTCCCGTGATGGTCAAATCCGAGTCAAACCCCAACGGAACACCCATCGAAGTATTCGACAGTTTCCGTGCAGCCATGATCGCCGATCGCGCGCAATTCTTCCTCGATGTCCCCTCTGGTCCATTCTTCAACTTCAACAAGCCCGGAGTCAAAACCTCTCAGGGTCTCATTCAGAGTTGGTATCAACAGGGTATGATGTGTGGATTCAAGAATGCCTATGATTGTATCAAGGCGTTCAGCGAGACTGATATGACTGAGGATATGAAAAACATCGATGTCCCGGTGTTGCTTCTACACGGTGATGGGGATCAGGTTGTGCCGATCGCAGCTGCGGCGGAAATAGGTGTGAAGTTGTTGAAGAAGGGAACGCTGAAGGTCTACCCTGGTGGTGCGCACGCTTTACCGAACATGGAGGCACAGACTGTCAATGAAGATCTGCTGAACTTCTTGAAGGATTAGGGAATTGCTTTGGGGGGTTAGGGGGATGACGCTTGACTGGCAGCAATGGTCAATGTGCGTGAGAGCTCGCATACTGGATGCGAGAACATGGACAGATCGCGAAGAGCGAAGGATGGCATTTAATCTTCCTATTAATGTTTCACATTTCGAATATTATAATCCATGATTTCACAAGCACGACATGAACGATGCGGCTCGGAAGCAAGGCCATTTGAGTACAAGCGGTTCAGAAACTCGCCTAATCAATCTAACTGATCCACGTCAATATCCACTCTCGCTACCCCTTTCCCATCGTGCGACTCCGCCAAGTTAAAACAATTTCTACCAAACGGGCCGCCCCACGAAGTTTGTTTCGTTTTGGTCCGGTCGTCGTTGTCAGAAAGCTTGATTTCCGAAAGAGGACTTCTAGGCTATGCATGCTGACGCCCTTGAAAATACATAAAATGTAGATTAGGACACTCTTTTCGCCCTTCTTTCTCTTTTCTTCTTACCGTACTCCTCTTTGCGTTTATTCGACTTCTTTCTTCTCAGGTTTTAAAACTCCAACATTCGTTTCTTAGGCACAGGATGTCTTCCATTCTTTTCGTTTCCGGCATTTTTGTCAGTGTAGCCCATGCTTACACACAAGTCAACGTCGCGTCTCCATTCATGACCAAGAACATCGATCCTATCGTCTTTCCTGGCCAATATGACAAATCCCATCTTCATTCTTTCTTCGGCTCAGATGCAGTCACTATAAACACGAACACCAGTGCCGAGCTACAAGCCGGGTGCACCAATGCGGAGAATCCAAATGACTTGTCTGTCTACTGGGTCCCGACACCACTCTATACTACCGACGGAGGAAGTACTTACAGCCCCATGCCAATCTCTCGATTCAGTGCCTAGTAAGTCTCTCCAGCTCAAGTCTTCTTTCACGAAGTCATTCCTGACCTCACGTCCAGCTACAACCTCGGCGAGACCGAAGCCGAAGTCGCCATCCCCCAAAACCTCCAGATGGTCGCAGGAGTCTCAACCGCCACCACAGAAGCCGGCATGGACACCAACGCCCAATCATCCTGGGCCTGCGAAAGCGAGAGCGTCGCCCTCGACGCCAACGGCTTCCCCAGCTCAACCTGCTCCACCCACGTGCAACAACTCCTCTATTTTCCCCAATGCGTCAACATCGACACCCTTGAAACAGGCTACAAAGACAAGCGCGGAGGCACTTGCCCCACAGGCATGAAATCCATGCCTCAACTCCGCTTCTCCATCCGCTGGGATGTCCGAAAGGTTCTTCCAGATGGATGGAGTGGAACTGCGCCGTTCAAGCTCGCGTCTGGACCAGCGTGGAGCTCGCATGGTGATTTCATCAATGGGTGGACGGAGGAGGCTGCTACAAATATGCTGGCGACGACGAAGGAGAAGCAGAAGTTTTCGGCGGTTGATGGGGCGCTTGGGACGTCTAGTTCGGGTCCTACTTGTACGGCTACGGATGCGGATCCTGAAAATGGGACGAGCGATTATGCTGAGAGTGTTGCTGCTATGAGTAAGAGGGATGTGGGGGGTTGGGGGTGGTCTTCCAAGTCGCGCTTCGTACGTGCATGAGTCCGAAAAATTAGACAACGGAGTTGGACCGGGATTTGTACATAGACTATTCGTGTCGATCACTTCTTTGTATCATATTATTTCAGGAAACAATATGCTGGGCTCGATGAGCGGAGATGCGCATAGTAGCTGTCCTAACATCAATTTACGCATTAGAAGATCTGGTCGAGATAGTGTCTCTTCCAAAGACGTGCTGCATAGACGAGTCTCAAGCTTCCTGCCGTTGTCGTCAGAACAATTATCATGAGGTGGGGGCGCAAAGGCGTGGCCGAACACACGAGGATAATATTGAACATTGACTAAACAGATGTCGTGTACTGATTTCGTTACCTCTCTAACTGCACAGTATGGGTTGACACCTTACTTCGCATGCTCTTGAACTCGCCATCGCCCCCGCGCAGTGGATGGTGTCAATGTCTAAGCGAGAAACAACAATCCGGCCGGTAGTCTAAGTAAAGCGCACGCACGACATTCGTTCACAAATGCACTAGCCTCATTCACTCACTGTATCTCACTCAACAATCATAGCGATAAACATATTGCTACTAACTGGTCGAAGCCTGTCTAGACATTTACTCATCTCAGCGAAACCCCTCGTTTCCTAGAAGCACGTAATCGGCCAACACCCTGCAAACTCTTCGACTTGCACATATTTCCAATTACTGAATCTATCGCAGAATAATAAAAGGAACCAAATCATGTAATTTCTGTATAGCTCGGCAAAGACGGGCTTGCGTAAGAGAAGTGACGTTTTTTTCAGAAGGAAAATGGTCTGCCAATGAGAGACTTGGACGGTTCGCCGGAAACATAACTCTTGAACACTGTACTAAAGCAAGTGATTGTCTTGAAGAAGCGAATTTGGAAGAAGCCATTTGTCTGGGCCTTGTTCAAGTCAGTCCTAGATTATATTCAAGCATTGTGTTAGCTTTTCAAATTTTACCAATACTGAGAGATCTACACCATCGGGCAGGCAGATCTGTATTCTCCTCTACATGCGGTCATGTTTCCGCTCAGCCTCATCGCCGACTTCAAAATTACAGTCTGTCGATTTTGAGCTTTTGAGAGACGCATCGTCCTGGGTGTCCACTTACATCGTGATTCGCTCTTCTGTATGCGTATTCGAGACATCGAACTATCTGCTCGTCACTGTAACTCTCGTCATCAGCCTTTTATCACTCCATCATAACCGACGTGGGGCGACACCATCGGTGCCGGATAATTCTTTCCAAGTTAACCATCTTACCAATGCCGTGAAACGCGGGACATGTCCCCACCTGTTCCACACTCATGTTACTGCTTGAGCACAACGAAAGCAGATTGATGATCAAGCAACACTTCAGTAACGTCGCTCATCCTTCTATTGGTGACGAGTTCACTCCTTTGCGTAGTAGATCAGCGACATATGTTTCGGGAAGCGTAGGATCTCGTACTCGATATTATCACGGTGCACAACATGAATACTTCTTCGGGTGAGCAACTTGAAAAGCAAGGGTACAAATCTCGAAGAACTTGCAATTTCATGTTCCCAGAGAGAGATTAATGTTTCATCTGTTGACGATTGTCTAGTTAAGCTGCTTCTCTATCTTCGCGATCAATTGTATCACTGCAGACTCAGAGTCACCAAATCTAGGTATAAAGTCCTGAATCTCCCACCCCAATCTACGAAATCATCATCTGCAGTGCACTTACCGCGCCCAATCTTCCAACACAAACTAAACAATCGTTTCCAACATCAAAAATGCAACTCTCCTCCATCCTCAGCCTCGCCGTCCTGGCTTTAGCCCAAACCCAAGTCATGGCAATCGCTCTCCCAGAGCCTCTTAACGTAGTGATCAACATCGGGGCAAGTCTCCTATCCTCCCCACTCTGCTCAAAGTCATGCCCATCTCCTCCTGTTCTCTCTTTCAGATTCCTCGATTTTGACTCCCAACCAGGATTCCAAGCTCGCCCCCACCCGCGCCCACCGCACCTCTTCTCGTTTTCGGAACCAGCCTGTCCATGCTCAGTGCTTCTCCGCAGGCTGTACGTCCTCTCTTCTTAAATCTTCTCTTTCCCTCCTTCTCTCTTTCCTTCTATCCTTCTGTCATCCTCTCCCTCTGTCCTTCTTCCCTTCTGTCCTTCTCCCCTTCTCCCCTTCTCTCTTCCTCTCCTTCTCGAACCCAACCTCCTCAGAAACTAGTCAAACGACTCCTCCCTCTCAGCATTCCCCACCATAATACCATATATATATATATATATATATATACATATTCGAGAATTGGCGCTGACGGCTCTGAAATATAGCCGATTGTTTCCAAGACAAGGCTTGCTGCTGGAATAATTGCAAGTGGGAATTTGGCAGTTTTCCGGGGAAGTGTCAAGGAAATTTCAAGAAGGGAAGTATTGAGGAGGCGGAGATTTTGATGAGAGGTGGACTTTGATCACTCTCAAAGCGGCTTCGAAGTTGAAAACAGTTGGGGTTTGGAAGTCATGAGAGTGAGTGACTTTGGCTGAGTTCGATTCTTGGAGTAGTGGTACAAGGAGAGATTTTGACTTGGAGTGCTTGAGAGAAGAAGGGAAGGGAGAAACCTGCGTAGTAGTTTATTCATTCTTGCTCTTGCATGTTCGTGAGAAGTATGAGACTTGATCTTGACTTAGAGTTACCGCGTCTTTGCTTGTGGTAGTGATCTTGAATTTCTAATGCCCTGATGCCGTTGCCCATACCCCTTACCCTCTTCTCCTTAACCAAACAAACAACCTTTGATCATGACTTGGTAAGCGAGACCACACGTCCCCAACCACCATCGACGAATAGTGTTAAGTCACTCCTGCTTCTCCTAAGTGTCAGCAAAAGCGGGGTCAAGGATCAACGTATTATACAATCCTTGTTTATCATACGTCAGAAATCCAAACCCTAGGCGTAGACCATGTGTCAAGACGTCTCAGCTCTTGGCACAAGTAGTATGTAATCATCTATTCTCTTTTTGGAGGATGCGCCGAAGATCTGGTGATGTAGCCGAGAGAGCTGAACGCAAATGAGTATTTGTACCTTTAAATTCGTCGATTGTATTTTTCACATGGTGCTGAGTGATTTGCTTCATCCTACTCCAAGATACTTCCGAGTCCGAGTTCTCGGTGTCAGATCGTCGATGTTCTCATCGCCGTACCCGTCCTGCTGACTTCCTCTTTGGCCTTCAGACGCGATAAAGCTTACATAGCTCTTTTTGGTTTGCAAACGACAGCGGGACGTGGCGCGTGGACCAGCTCCCCCGTAAGGAACAAAAGCGAGTAATCATTGAATATACGAATAAAACAGACCGCTGGCATTCCTCTTTTGAATTTGGGGTCCAATTAATACCATCCCACCGGAATGCCTTCCAACCCGACGGGATTCGGGATTCCCAGCACAGCGGCACAGCGGCACAGCTCTCTACGGTGCCTCTGTAGCCGCCCTCGAAAAACAAGCGTGTTGCTTCAGCCCTATGATACGCGTCGAACATGAATATGATTATCGCCGACCGACATATGGCCTTCGCTTCTCCTCAGAATTTAACCTTACACAAAAGGTAAAAGAAAAGCTTTCACGGATAAAAGATCGTCGAGCTCAGGGGTACAGCTTCCACCGCTGGTAAGGCCGTGCTGTCCATGTTTACTGTCTTATACTGAAGGGAAGGAGGGACTGAAAGTGTAGAGGATGTGTTTCAGAAGGGTGTGGAGCTTGGAGACTTCTGCTTTCTTTTTGATGGGTTGCTGACGGCATGCACCAGCCACTTTTGCTGTGGCAAGGCTACGTAGTGGCGCAGCGCAGTTGACTTTGATGAAGAATGGGTTTGTGAGGAGGATTCGTGGCGTGTCTTTGATGATGTGAGGTGATTGATAGACAATATAAGAAAGCCGGATTGAGATATATTGAGGAGCGAAGATTCCACAGCACGTCAAGAGTGCGATAATCGATCGGAAGTATCTTCAGATGGAAATAAGCAGAAGTCTAGCCCATGATATCGTAAAGTCCTCGTAAAACGAAACACCCAATCAAGAAGCTCGAGCTTGCGACACACGGTGCAGTGCTCAGCTCATTCACATTTTATCCAGCCGGCATCATCCTCGACCCGTCAGAGCGGGCTGGTAGCATGCAGAAGATGTGCCTCGTTTGAGCTCGTCCTAAATCTTTAGAAACAAAATACTGTATCCACGTCCTGCTGTCTGACATGACCTGCCCGAAACAGCCTTGCCTTGCGTTGCCTTACTTCCGTAAACATAGCACGGCAGAAACGACACGACACAACAGAAATACTCCGTACTAAAGTCGGCATTCAAGATCGCCCGATTACAACACTCGAACATGGGCGTTGAGATATCACCCGCTGTATTATTGAATTGAGAAAGCCTTCCCAAGCCTCCCAGTGTCTTGTGCTTGTCTTGCATTAACTTGCTGGGCATTGTTCGCTGGCTGCCTGTTGCCGCTGCCCTACCACTACGACTAGAGCTAGAGCTAAATCTTTATCGCCCTTGGAGCCTCTACTCCACCATACAATAGACTCCACCATACTTCGCACTTTACCTAGACTGTCAGACCGGACAGAGGAGGCAGCCAGCCCAGCCAGACTCCCGACCGGAACAGGAACGCGGGATAACTAGCCCAGACCACCACGACCATTTAATCAACATATACCATACCATACCAGACCTGCGGACTTCATCGAAGACAGCCCGACGACAAATCTGCCACGACAGACACGACATCACGCATTATCCAGCCTCGACTGCGCAAGTGCCGCACATCTACGAGCTGCTAGCAGGAAGGAATAATACAATCGCTAAGGCTCTCTCGAGAGCAGACACTGAGACGAGCGGATGGGGTCGCACTCGAAGCTGGCTTTTTGAATTGCCTCAACCCAACTCGTCTCAACCTCCTGCCTGCGCCTGGCGCTCACCAATGCAGCAAGACCTCTTCTCATCTCTCGACGCTTGGCCAAGAGCCATCGATTGCAGGCCATCGTCCTAGATCGTCCACCCCAGCCTCACCATCAATTCGAGCAGCCTGGACGTTCGTTGAGCTTCATTTGCATTTGCGCCGAGTCTTTCAGCCGCGACAATGTCTTTCCGATCGAACGGTCAGCGACGATACGGCCATGTGCCTCCCGCGCAGTATGGACCAGGTGGAGGGCAGGACTCGAATTCTTCTGGCTTGCACAGACAATCAAGTTTCGATAATGGAGACGATGCCGCCTTTCTCGATCACAACGGCAACAGATATCAGGGAGGAGCACCATCGGCGCATGTGAGGACACAGGAAGAGCTGTTTTTGAACAGCCCGAGCTCGCAGACTCCTCACTCGCCAGGAAGAAGCTCATTTGGGAATTCCACTCCCGCGTTGTCGGGATATCAACACCAGTACCAGCCATTTCCATCAGCTCAATCTCCCCCGCAGGTCTCTTACAACCCTCAGCACTTTGCGAGGACACAATCACACTCCCAACCGGCGACACAGTATCGACCACAGCCTGCCTATGCTCCTGCTCCTACACCGACGACTGCTCACCAACCGTACAATCCGGCCTTGTACCAAGCCCCTCAATCTTCTTCGCAACCAATGCGCCAAGGTACGGTCTCGGGATACAACAACTATGCGCCCTCATACAATTCTCCTGCAATGTCCCAACCTCCACAAACACCTACATATTGGCCATCGCCTCAGAACCAGCAGCAATTTGCCCCACCAGTGCCGAGTCGACCAGATCGACAATACGAGCAGCCACTTGCCAGCCCTACCTATACTCCATCTAACTCTGCTCCTCTCCCACCTAGGCAATCGCTCTACAATCCTCCTCCTTCTGCTCCTTATCCGACAAATGGCGGGGATTATACACCAAGTGACTATAGACCTTCCTCTTCGAATGCGGCTACAGCCCACTTCCCAGATTATGGAACCTACGCTCGAGCGCAGACATCTTCTTCTCAAGGCTCTTACGATGACCAATCCTATGCGAATCGCACGAAGCGTTCTTCGAGCCATTCGACTGGGACACAGCCGCCAGCTTTGTCCCAGAGTGGTCAGCCTGCAGCAGGTCTAGGACTACAGAGACATCCTACCTTGAGACCTCTTCCAAGCGCGCCACTCGACGACGATGCAGGCGATGATGATGATTGGGGAATACATGCCACTCCGGACAATGACGTGTCGCAAGAGCAGCTGTTCGCGGATATTGGGGATGCCTTGGGAACCTCGGGATCGAGACATGGAAGACCACAAGGCTTGGATGCGAGGAATGGGGATCTGCTAGACAGCGAATTGCAGGATCTCCATCGATATGATTCGAGGGCTACTACGATTGCGACTTCTGGTGTTGATAGACATGCATCTACGGCTACGACTGCGGTCAATAACTATGACCAGAATTATGAGGATTTCGGAGAGGATGGCTACGAAAGCGATGCTGAAGCTGCTGCTGGATTGGAAGCTATGAAGCAAGCTGACGAAATGGATCGGCTTGCTGGTGCTGTCGGAGGTATGGGATTCGGGCTCTACGACTCTCAGCCACAGCAACAATTGTCTCAGGACGAGAGCAGCGATAGTGATTACAAACATATGGACTTGGGCCTGGTGGGAGGCGGATATGACGCCCATATGTCATACGGCGATGATTTGAATACTGGACATAGTAGTGAGATGGATGATCAGAGTCGACCATTACCAAGTGACCAGGACCTCGGCAGATCCAACAGCTACACTAATGCTAGAGTACCAGCCGCTGGACTTGGAGGAATGACCGACTATTCTATTCCCGGTGTTGGAGATATTCATCCATTCCCCGCGTTTGAGGCTGCAAGAGTCGATACATCTGGAACCGGTGGCTTGCAGCGGCCTACCTCACAATCTCATAGATTGAGTTTTGATGAAGGTGATGAGCAGGTATCTTTACACTCACGTCTGTCCGACTCGAGGCTCAGTGGAAGATCTGGAAGCGAAAGTCCAACTCGTGATGATATGCCAGAGTTGTTCTATCACCCAGGCATGAGCTCTTCTCCCTACAATCGACCTCTGCCAGCAGTACCACCCATGTCCGAAAATAGAACTCCTCAACTGCTACCAGCTGGTTCATACCGCCAAGCTCACCAGTACTCTCACTCATACTCATCTAGTACTGAGAATGCTAGAAGCTTTTACACGCCCGCCGGTCCTGATGCCTATCCTCCAGCGAACATGCTGACTCCTGGTGGTCAGTATGTACCAAGATCTACGTCCTTATCAAGTCACAGCAGTACGCCACAGACAGTTCCTCCTGTAAGATCCAAAACAGATGCAGAGGAGAGGCAAGCAAGACAGAAGGCCGCAAGACTGGGAGCACGACAGCCAAGTGGTCTTGACGGATACGATGTTGGAGCTACTCCTCAATCATCGATGACTCTTGATCTTCCTGCACTACCGGCTGGTGGGCGGAGAAAGAAGTTCTCACCTTCACGACTTTCAACAAGCGAGTATGCCAGGTGCCAGGAACCTTGGGCTTTGAGTGGGATTGCTGCTTGGATACGGGATTTGGCTGGCGGTGATACTGGAGAGGGAGAGTCTGATTTGCGCCAGAAAACCATCGAAGATGGTCTCGTAGCTCTGTTCACCCACAAAGTCCCGACTATGAACACGGCGGATGCTGAGACTCTGAGTCAAAGAGTGGTCAAGTCTATGTTCGATGCCGGGATTCTTGTGCCTGAAGAAGAATGGGTTAAGTTCGGTCAGGGAACGATGTCTGGTGTTTTATGGCAGCTTACTGGTTCCGGATGCTATTCTCCAAAGGTCCATGAGCACGAGATACCCGGCCGCTGTTACTCGCATCATTGTACACGTACGCTGAAGAAGATCAACCTTCAATCACATATTCTGGAGCCATCGAGGAAATCGGAAGACTGGGTCACGTTCTTCAAGCTGACCAAAGAAATGATTGAAGGTTCATCAAAGAAGGAAATCGAACGCCAGAACAATTTACACGAGATTGTTATGTCGGAAGATATATATATGGATCAGATCAATGTTCTTCGAGTTCTGTACAGAGATGATCTCGCGTCATGGCAACCTCCGATCATTGCGAAGAACAAGGTCTCGAAGTTTATCTCGTCGGTGTTCGGCAAGATTGAAGCTATCAAGGAAGTCAATGAGAACTACCTACTGGCTCAACTGAAATACCGCCAGAAGGAACAAGGTCCTTGGATCATCGGCTTCAGTGATATCTTCAGAGAGTGGATCCGAAAGGCCAGAGCAGCGTACGTGGAATATGCTGCTGGATTCCCATATGCAACATACTTGGTAAGGCGAGAAGCGGACAAGAATTTGCTTTTCCGGCAATTCCTTGACCAGGCTCGGGACAACAAGCTTTCCGGTCGTCTTGATTGGAATACCTACCTGAAAGCACCCATCACCCGCCTGCAACGGTACACGCTTCTCCTCGGGACAGTTCTGAAAAACATGACTTCGGACACAGAAGAAAAGGCTACGCTTGCAACCGCAATTGAAGAAATAAAGGCAGTTACTCTTGAGTGTGATGCCAAGGTCGACGAACAGTCCAAGAAGGTTGAGATGATTGAACTGCAGTCGAAGCTTTACCTCAGACCTGGCATGGAACGTGTGGAGCTCAACCTGGATCACCTTGGTCGTGAACTTATCTTCCAAGGGGATCTTCAACGTGCTGGTGCCAATCGCTTTGCATGGTTGGAAACTCATGCCATTCTGTTTGATCATTACTTCGTCCTGGCTAAGACAGTTGCGAAGCCTGATAGTGCTGGAGGTCGGAAGAAGGAGGTTTATGATGTTTCGAAGCTTGTGGGTTTACTGCTTTTGTGAAATTGACTTATGCTAATCAAGTCTAGCCAATCCCCATGCAACTGCTCGTCCTTGAGAGTACGAACGATGATCCAGTCGTCAAGTCTTCAGTCAAAGGTATCGGAGCTGTCACAACTGTAACGAAGACTGCCGGCTCCGAGTCAAGACTCAACTTGAACCGAGCGGGTACCAGCAGCATGGAGCGAGCGAATACGCTAGAGCACACCAACTCGAACCAATCCATCACCACTGTCAATTCTGTCACGAGACTCGCACCGTCTACCACCAATGACGCCGAAAGCAGATCCATGTACCCGTTCCGAGTCAAGCATCTTGGTAAGACCGAGGTGTACACTCTCTACGCACCTACTGCACAAAACCGACAAGACTGGTGTGAAAAGATTCTCGAAGCCAAGACTCGCTATGCAGCATCGCTTTTCGAGCAAAATGCAGAACCCTTCCGGATGCGTGTTATGGCAGATAGTGCATTTGCATATGACATTTCATCTGCTGTATCTCAAAGAAGTGTTGTGTCAGTCAAGGGCACACCACTGGAAAGGGCGATCAGGGAAATGGAAAAGGCATATACTGCGCCTCGACCAGGACCAGTTTGCAGAGCTCAAGTCAACTGTGCAACTGCATTCAATTGTTTCGGCAAGTCAATGGTGGCTATCGGAACAGATTATGGCGTTTATACCTCTGAGGCATCGAATCCTCGAGGTTGGACAAGAGTAAGTCGTACTTCTTCTTGTACATTGAGTTAGTGCTAACTGAACGCAGTCTATCCAAATGAATCGAGTCACGCAAATCGCAGTCCTCGAAGAATTCTCTCTCTGTCTGATCATTGCCGATAAGGCATTGATAGCTTACCATCTCGATGTCATTGTACCGATTTCTAATTTCCCCGCACCCCACCACGATACCGCCCGTCGCGCACCACAGAAGCTTTCTGGTACTAGGGACGTATCATTCTTCGCCACAGCGCGGATGAAGGATCGCACTCTCGTCTTCTACAAGAAGCGCGAAGGTCTTCACTCAACCTTCAAAGTCCTAGAACCCGTGTTCCAGAAATCTTCGGAAAAGAAGAGCCGCCTGTTCGGCAAGAAATTCGGAGGAGGCAACACTGAGTTCTTCCGCGAATTCGACGAGTTCTATATCCCAACCGAATGCTTCACCATCAACCTCTTCCACACCTACATCGCCATCTCCACCCTCAAAGGTTTCGAGCTCATGACACTCGACAAGAAAGTACCCATGAGCATCCCAGACACCAAGAACCCCGCCATTGGCAACATCGCCAACCGTCTGAACGGCCAGAAACCCCTCGGCATGTTCCGCCTCTCGGACGCAGAGTTCCTCCTCTGCTACGAAGAATGCGGCGTCTACGTCGACAAGCACGGCGAAGTCTCTCGCTCCGTCATCATGGAATTCGTAGGCAAAGCACAGAAGGCAGCCATGTATGGCGCGTACCTTGTTCTCTTCGACAGCGATTTCGTCGAGGTGAGAAATGCGGAGAATGGAAGACTTAGACAAGTCATTGCGGGGAGGGATGTGCGCTGTTTGGATTATGGTATCAATCCTCTTGGGGCTGGGGCTGCGACAAGTCACATGAGTCCGCAGGGATTCCCTGGGGGTGCGGAGAGGAGGACGTTGAAATTGGCGATGGCACATCCGGAGATCATGGGGCATCAGATTGTTATGGAGATGGTGCTTAATGAGGGGCATTCGGAGTGAGCGGAGACGAAGGAGTGGTAATATTTGGGATTTATAACTTTCGAAGACGGGCCTGTTAGATGGGGGCTAGCTGAGGCAAATGACCTCGCCGGCACGAAGGAAGAGGATGACGTGATGGTTTTGCAGACGCAAAAGCGGAGGAAAGAAGGCCTGATGAAAGCACGAGCACGATGTCACGATCTTGATACGACCTGTTTACAGCCTTGATTGCGCGACCGCTTCGGCGAGCGGAATCGGAAGAGAGAAGCAAAGCTTCGGATGAAAGTATGCATGTTTGTATGCACGGGATAGTCTTGGGGCACCGGCTTGAAAGAGTCTCGGGCATCGGATGGGGTCGGAGGATTGGATGATATCAAGCGAGCGGGTGGTTTTTGTCATGAGTATATAGACGTCTTCTTCTTTCGAGCCATGTGCTGGCTTGGCTTGGTATACTGTTAGGATATGTGGGATGGGTTTGATGTGCTTCGGGGAGTAAAGTGGAGGGGAAGGGGTAGGATAGTGTGGATAGGATAGGAGAGAGATGCAAAACGATGCAGGGCGTGGTAATGAGAAGGAATGAAACGATTTGAAAGATGAAAGATGAAAGTTGTGCATTTGGTTTTCCTACGGGCTTGAGTGATGGTTTCATGATGACTATGTGGTACGAGGATCGGTGGAGGCATCTCTGGTTTGCATGGCGTTTCCGGCATGGGGGATTGATTGGGGAGCGAGTAGATATGTACGATGGTCATGCTTTTTTTCACGTCGAGAAGGCTTTGAGAACGTTTGCCTAGGAAGTACTCGTAATAAGTAGAATGAAAGACGATTTGATTGATGTTTTAATGGGTCTTCCCCGATGCGTAGTGAATTGAACAGAACGTGGACACGGAATAGCTCAACGGTCTTGTAATTCGCAAACAAATCGATGAATCAAATGCCATAGAATGAACATTACACAGCGTGTGATATCTTTCGGGCGTGATTGACAGACTTGTGTTGAATCGGAGCAGATCTCCGACAACTTGTTTACTTGTGGAGTCGCTCGCTTAGTGTACTCCTCGAATTACGCGGTGACGTCAGAAATATTATCAATTCCAGAGATGCCGAGATATATACACTGAGGTTCCACTCGACCGACGCCTTATATTGACGACATCTCACTTACATCATACAGTATTTCAACCCTTTTTGGAGAATCTGTACCCATTTGAACATTAATAGGGAAATATCTTATACAAATATCGACAACATGGCACAACGTAACCCAGTCGTCGAAGCGGAGAGTCTATCGAGTACGGGGAGGGCGAATGAGCCGATTCATACAGGGTCCACGTATGGAAAGACTACAGCATCTTCTGGGATGCATACCGCGGGAACTACTGTATGTTCTTTTTCTTTTCAAATGTCAACCTATTCATCTGAGACACTCGAAATGTGTTCTCTTCATGCTCAACATTTGGCCATTGTTTGGGCTGTGGCACGATTTCTCGAATCGTCAAATGTCAGGATATGATTATGATTCTTGAGAGCGGGGGAGGAGAGATTTATAGGAATAGGAGAATATGATTGCTGACATAAGTGAGGTCTAGGCAACTGGACATACCAGCTCCGGTAGTGGTGGTGGAGTGAAAGGGGTCCTGGCTGGAATCCATGGCATGGGTGAGAAGGTCAGAGGGGAGTTTAATAAGGGTGTTGATGGTGTTGTTGGGGATGTAGGTTTAACTTCCTCTCACTCCACCTAACTTGCCACATGCACAGTTCTTGGACTTTCGGCCTTCGGTGGTTGACTCTTTACCGTGTCATTCTCGATTTCTGGCTATTAAGGTGTTTGATTGGAAATGCAAAGTACCATACTGACGAATTCGCTGGGAAACAGAAAGAAGGTGTCTTGAAGAATGAAGCTGTTGCGGATGCAGGTGATAGAGAGAGATTGACTGGTACTTTTGCGGGAGAGACGAAGAATAGAGAGGGTGCTGTTCCGGGTGCGGATGGAGGGAGGAGATTCTAGAGAGGAAGAAGAGGGCTTTGGAAACCGAGGGAGGAGGGCTGGGAAGCCAGACGACAGAAGCTAGCAGTAGATATGATATGTTTCTATACCTGATTGTGGAAAATTAGCTGTGATCGATGGGATTTTATCTTGGATGTGAGTTGAACTACGCTTGTCGATGCCTCGCAATTGACAATTGAAGACGTCTTGGGCAAATCGACTTGTAGCTCTTTGCTTTGTGATGTAATTGGCAATAATAATTTGAAATGAACATGATTGACATTAGCTAAGATGATCTGTATCACATCTTCCTATTTCCAAATTTCTCTCCTGGAAGTGGGTGGATATTGTTGAAGTGTTGTAGGCGCATGTAGCTGACCAAGTTCGCTAAATTTACAGGCTTGCAAGCCTGTGTTTTGGTTGAAGACAATGGTTATTCTACTCCGCAGTTAACCGAAAACCCTGAAGTTACAGGCTGGGAAGCTTGCAACGTTGAACATCAGTGTCGGTATTATGTTGCGGATTTTGGCCAAACTTCAAACTCGAAAGTATCGTGTTTTACTCAGGACTTTTCTGAAATGGGTATATGAAGTTCTAACATGAGGTTAAATGGCTATTTTGAGACTAGTTATGAAGATCAAAATTGATTTCTATTGTTATGCGTTATAAAAATGATCATTTCGTTTTATAACTCTACCTATGTTCTGCACATGCGTCAAGTGGCCACATATTACCGACACCGATAGGTTGAGAACGGGATGCCAAAACTCCAGCATTGTGACGTGAAGGGAGGACTTGATAATATCATGTAATCTCTTTGTGAAAGACTCTGCATATTTATCGATAGTGATGGAACTATCTTCATATTCGGCTCAAACTGTGTGTTGGTGAGAAGTAGGTAAGTCGGAGCATACATGTCGAGGTCTGCCTACCCTGTTGGAGATCCTTATTATGCAGAAACGGCACTTTTTAATCTGCCTATTCATTGTCTAAGAACACTTGAGGACTTTTGACTGGAACTTGAGTATCATACAGTGGTATTTTGTAGGCCTCAAGACCTCAGCCCGTGTAGGGCATGATTTGGAGCTCGCTCGACTTGAAGTCACCATGGGAATTGATGACATTACCACCTGTGCTCTCTGAAAGAGAAGTCAATAGGACCCGAGCGACGGAAAGCCTCACATGCACTGGGATTGAGCGATTCCCTTCGATACACATCACCAGAATATCCAGCACTGCCTCTTCCATGCTCTTCTTATCTCTTTGTGGACACTCATTCGTCCGGAGGGCTTAAGCATGTGCATATGCAGAGCAATCAGGCTGAATTAAGCTGCTGTACAAGACCACAGGAGACTCTAATCATCGGCCTATGGGATCTCAACATGCGATGAAGCACGTGTTAAGTCACTGTTAACTGGTGGTGGCGGAGCCTCAGCTGTGTTGGCAAGGCTGGCGCTTAAAGACTCGACAACCTCACGATCTGGACTAAAACTTCAACCTCTCCCTGTTTTGACCGCACATCCTATGATCCGTCTATCAAATTTCTCTTTTGCACATAATCTCTTCGTTCTGGGACTAGTCAGCCCGCTTGGTCTTTCCAAGTGCCAGAATGGCTGAAGCCTTTGCGATCGTTGGCTCGACAGCTGCCATCCTCCAACTCTCAGAGTTCGCGGGCAAAGTCATTTACACGGCTTATAGTCTCTACGGCTCCGTGTCCGGCCATACCATAACTAATGACGGCATCGAGAATGTTACGCTCAAATTCAAAGATCTACTTGGTGACCTTCGAACTGCGTCTGGATCAAATACCTAGGCTGTTCAGGATGAACGGTTCGCCAGCCTTGTTGATCGCTGCCAGTCTCTTGGAGACAACCTCCTTGAGCTCTTGACTAAGACCAAGGCAAAGAAAGCCCATTCGCTGCGTGGAAGTTTGAAAGCTGGCATGAATAGTGTTTGGAAGAATGGAGCCATGGATGACTTGAGGAGGGAACTCGAATCTTGTGTAAACCAGATCGGTTTACACTTGGTAGCCATATTCAGGTAAGTTGTTGTCGAAAGTTCCCAAACAGTCATCTGACTTTCGCAGATCCGAGACTGGCCAGAAGCTAGAAGAGATTCTCAATGCAAACTCGTCACAGAAGTTGGAAACATCCCAGCTCCGTCAAGCCTTGGCCGAGGTCGCACTTGATCAGAAGCTGGCTGTTGAATCTTTGGGGTTTCTGAATGAAATATTCAGTCCCTCGGATCCATTACCGCGGCGGCTGAATCAAAATCGTATTTTGAAGGCCTTGCGTTTCGAGGCCATGGAGTGCCGCTACGAGAATGTCTCCTCGAGCACAACGAATACGTTCGAGTGGTGCCTTGAAGATTTGGAAGTACCGAAGTCGCATCCTGGTCTGAAGATATCTTCCAGAGAATGGCTGATCCGAGGTACGGGCGTGTATCACATCTCTGAAAGGCCAGGAGCTATAAATTCGACTCTCATGAACTTCATTGTTGAGCATGAAAATACCGAAGAATGTTGCCTTCTATCGCAAGCCAACTTCTAGCGACCTGAACAATCAAAGACGCAATAAACAATAACCAGCGCGCTAAGATGCATTCGGCTAGTCAAGCTCTTCACCTAACTAACTAGTCCACTTCCGCATGAACACAGCTATTTATTATTTATTGGTTTGCGTTTCCTTCTTCTCTTCTACATGAAAAAGCATGCGCCAAAGTCACTATCTCCACTCACTTTGCAACGCATACCAAAATACAACGCGCTTTCGAAATCATCTCCAAGATGCCCCCAATGGAGCCTGCACAAGGTTTAACTAGAAGTCTCTCCGGTACGAATCTACCCCGAAAGGTGAGAAGATGAAGCTAACAATTGAGTTTAGGGCGCAATAAAGATCGCGCCAAGGTGACCCATGAGCTCATGGGAGGGAGTCCAGGCGCCATACGCCCTCACCACAAGCCAAAATCCTATCACTTGGTTGTTTTTGGCGCGATAAATGCTGAGTCTGATGGGTTCATCTGGGCAGATTGGTTTGCAGTCTGCTCGTACCTCATCTCAAAGGGCGTAAAGGGGAAATTTTTGGCTGTAGAGAATTTCCTAGATCGGTACTTTGGCGTGCTCAGTCGCAGCGGAAAGCAGGAGATCAAATTTGGGATGATGGGTAAAGACGGGCTCCCCATCCTCAAGTACACTCGCGATGCGTTCGCAGGTCCCGAACAAGACAGATGGTGGGAGGAGATCAGCAGCAATCTCCTGAAGCAAGAAGTTGTGAGGTGGATACGAGATACTGCCAAGATGGCGAAAGCTGGAGACTCGGTATTCATTGCCTTCGAGAGCCACGGACATCCGGTCGAAGGCGTAAGACTCGGCACCGAGTATCTCAAATCATTAGAGTTCTCCAAAGAGCTCGAAGCATTTCCAGAGGGGACGAAGATTAATGCAGTGTCGGGTGCTTGCTATAGCGGAAGATTCATGGAATGTATCAACGCAAACAATCAGCATGAACGATACACTGCGGCTGCTTGTGGTCGTGACCAGGTCGCTCGTGGAATGCCTCGGTCAGTCAGCAATAGATGTCGAGGATCTCGATATGAGCAAGCTTGGCTACAGTCTTTGGCGAGATTGGAGATCTTCGGCGATGCACCACATGACACACTCCATCCCACCGTTTTCGAACACGAGAAATACATACGGGACAACATTCATCGCCAGTTCTCGCAGGCCAAAGCACCGATTCAGGATCCTGAGTATTATGTCTCTAATCCGATAACTCTACAAGAAGCGGTGGAAGATATGATTGTCAGGGACAAAGTTGATGTTCTCTATGATCGAGAGCTGACTGCACGGCGGCGAAGAATCGAATGGCCAAGCGAAAGTGAGAGGCTCCTCAATCTCTTCAAAAAGCCATCTTCAAATACTTCTCGGCCGAGCAATGCGTCCAAAAGCCTGGCTATCAGCTTGATTGAGCAAGAGTTATCAAAATGTGATGCTGATGCTGGCCTTGCATGCGATGTTGGGATCTTCGATCAAGCTTTTTCAACAGATGAGGATGACATTGGAAGGATTATGACTGCACTTTACTACCGAGCTCGAGTACAGTCTGCCATTTGGGATGTGTTCATGATGCTCGAACAACGCGGTTTTCTGACACTTGACAACCTCAGGAAACCAGTGTCACTCTTCACCACAAGTGATACCTGTGTGAGATTGAACCTACTACTCTCCACTTTCAGAGGCATACGCGCTGAATGCGCGTTTGAAAATGACCCCGAGGCACATCCTCATTCTCTTTGGGAGTACCAGTCCACGTATGAAGCGGTTGATTGGTTAGCTACCATGATCGCGCGAGGTTGTGCAGACATAGGGCGGTTATTTCAGACAATTGAATTGTCCCAATTCATGGGTCCTGTTGATGAAGAAGCATTGAAAGGATATTTGGAACAGTATCCCGCGAAGACATTCATGGCGTGCGATGAGAATGAACGGGTCACAGATACAGCGACAAATGGCTACTTTGGTTTTTGGCTGCCACATGGACTCGGGGAAGTGGACACTTTCGAGATGAGCTATCAGATCGCCGCTGGGCTTTCTCGTTTCAATGAGATCGAGCGCGTCTACAAAGCCTACTTCAACATCTCTGACACAGAAATCCTTACGTCTGAACAGCAGGCCACTTTTCTGGATCAATTCCCCGAGAAATGCGAGAGTCAGAACTTGAGACGACATCTTCAAAGTTCGCAGCAGTATCGCAAAGCTTCACAGATAGGTTCACAAGGTTAAACCAAATCACGCTCACTTATAGAATCGGCGCTTCGAGAATTTCAGCCTATGCCCGGAGGCTGGGTCGGATAGATCTTGGAGGCTGCAGCAGGAGTTATCGAACTGATCCACTAGATCCAGGATCAAGAGGTCTCCTTGATTCCGAATTGTGATGCAGTCGGACGAGGCTGAACAGGGTTTGGAGGAAGTCCTGGGATGTATTTGTGACATCTAAACAGGTTACATGTAACTGGCACTGGTAAGTCCTATCCTTTGGGCATAGTTCTCATTGCGATGAACTAAGTGAGATAATTTTATAGGCACTTTGACCTCGCGGCTAAGAGTTGCCTTTTTTACTGCTCAAAGAATACCCCATACCTACTCATTACAGAGGGAGGCTAGACCGACTTCCAGCGAACCCAATCTAGGAATTTGCAGCTCTTAGCGCCCCTTCTAAATCTCTCATCGGATCGCCATTTTCCCTGAGAAGAAAGTCAGCACAAGTCCTAGTCATTCGCAGTCGCATTTACAACGCCAAGCACGTACCACAATCCCAACACAGCCTCTGGCTGCTTATACCCCAACAATGAATGCATCATCGGCGACATCTTCGGTACCATACTTCTGGGGATAGCGAGGAATTGGTTCTCTTCTGTGCGGAGCGTACCACGGCAGAAGAAGAGACCATGGACTACGCGAGTGCTGTTCGGCACGCTGTTGTGGCCGCCACCGTGATAGGACCCAGCAAGGAATATTAGAGCTGAGCCGGGGGACATTTCTGGGTGTTTGTTAGCTGGAATTTGGGTAAAGGAAGAAGATACGGAAAAAAAGACGGGGTTTTTGTTGTGACGGGGTTCTTAGCGAGGGCGACGAGCTGGAAGCCAGGCATCACTTTATGGGAGACGAAATATTTTGGAGATTCATACCAGCAAAAGTAATCTCATCTAGACTCGGCTGCCTCTTCTCATCCCACCGATGACTCCCCGGTACGAACATCGTCGCTCCATTCTCCCTGGTCGTCTCCACTCCCGCCACCAAACACGCAAACTGGCTAACCTTCTCCAATTGATACGGCAAAGAATGATCGATCAAATGAATTCCGTCATCCCTATGCAACCTCTGTCGCGGCGCCCCGTACTTAATCTGAAAACTCACACTGAGAGAAAGCAACGGGTCGATATGCCAATTCTTGCGGATCTCCTCGCTTGGCATAGACCCCTCATCCGTTAAAATGCGAGAACGGAGAGCGACTAGGATGGGGTGTTCGCAGAGAGCAAGCATAGTAGGGGATTTGGCGATGAGACCGCCGATGAGTTGGGTTTCTTGAGGGACGATGGCAATTCCGGAGTGAGGGGTTGCATTGTTCCCGGTGTAAGGTGCGGTGTCGGTTGCTATTTGAGCGATTTCTGAGGGGGTGAGGAGGTCGGTTAGGATGAGGCCGCCGTCGCGGTCGAGGGTTGAGATTATGGTTTCGATGGGAGTGGTGATGGGGAGTTTGGTTATGGAGACGGTGGGCTGGAAGGAGGGGTCGATTGGGGAAGGGGGGATGAAGCCGCCCATTTTGAAGGTATGTGTTGTTGTAGAGAAGTTAAGGAGGAAGATGAAGTGCTAAAGTAAGTCTTACAAAGGCTGAAGTAGATGAAATGAGAACAATCGAAAAAGGTTTGATGAAACCTGCTGCAAGCAAAGATACAGATATATAAGTGAGAGTCTAGAGTAACGCTTGTGATATTTTAGAACGAAGTTGAGTAAGTAGAGTGGGGTAAATGAGGGGTCTTGGAGTGCGGAACAGACTGGATGAAGCTTGAGCATACAACACATATAGACAATTGGTATGGATCATCTCCCAAGCTATAATGATAGTGTAGGGTGAACAGCTCCCGAACAGGATATGAAATCCAGGAGATGTAATTAGGAAGGTTTCCACGACGGGCCAATTAGAGCTAGCAGCTCGTTGATGTCTCTCCCATACTGCTTTATTATTATATTTGAATGTAGAGCGATACACTGGATGACGACGTATACCTGTAGGCACGTACTGGCATCTTTCGCTTGATGCTGTGAAAAGAGTATGTCGCGAAGTCAACAATGTTGAAACCAACAGGGAGTAATGCGAGGACTGGCCCTGGCCGCTCTTGTCTGCCCCTCTTGCCGCTTTCACTGACACGTGATGAGGACCCCTGCTCTCATCCTGCCCCTTTCTGGTTAGGTCATAGTGGGGTAAACATGGGCCGGGCACACGACGGCTCGAGGTTTCCAATATTCGAGGTGCCTGACTTGTGGATATCAACCTAATCTGTTGATCTGGCTTCAGCTCCCAAAAGAACGAATTGCTTCACGAACAACATCTTTGAATTACACGCATACTTACTCTACTAAATCACGGAAAGTCTGGGTGCTTGCATTGACAGATATCTACAATCATTGGACAATTAATGTAAGTGAACAAAAGTTTCCTCACCGTCAAGCAACAGCTCCTGCATCAATCCGCAAGCTGTCCGCCGGCCCCTCCTCTGAATTGGACTGCGACAAAATGGCCAGACATACTCCTTGGACGACAGCAGAACGACCATTACCACCGTGGAAATCACATTCTCTTGGATCTGTCCGATTCATCAATACTACTAGTTCGAAGTTTCTGCTCGTGTGCGAACTGAACAGAGCTATCCGCCGCCTTGCCTACCTGATGCATTCACCAACCTGCTTGACGCCAATCAATATCTACGAAAACACTGCGATAATTCACCCTGCGAGAGCTCTTGCATGCCTTGAAACCCCTCCAGAGCGACCTGGCAGATCTATGCAACGACTTGGAGAATATTTCGATAGCACCGAGCTCCTTCACGGACCGCTACACTACGAACACATTGACTCTCACCATACTCCAGTCTACTTGCCAGCAAGTAACACAAACAAGAATACGAAATCATGTCTGGCCCGTCGATCAAGATTGGCTGGAATGTCGGCGGCAGCTCTTCACGCAAGACCTCCGTCAGATCCAAGCCAAAGTCCAAGGGATCCAAGGATACATCAAAGTCAAAGAATGTTGCTGATATGATTGAACCATTTCCAGCTACGAAGCCTCTCATTGAGCCATTTCCTGCGCCAAAAATCCCTCCTCTTGGAAAGAGACTTCTGCCCAACGTACCACCTGCACGATACGACAACATGGTTCTCAACCAAGCCAAGGTCAAGTCCGTTTTGAGCGGCGACAGCGTCATCCTATGCTCCATTGCACACCCCGATCGCGAGCGAACTCTTTCCCTTGCCTACTGCACTTCACCACATCTGAAGAAGGAAGGAGACGAGCTATGGGCATACGAATCTCGTGACGCTCTGCGAGAGCTGCTGGTTGGGAAGGTCGTACAGTTCTCTGTGCTATACACAATCCCCAACACGAAGCGCGAATACGGTGTCATTTATCTCAACGATGGTCGCAAGCTACCTGAGGAGATGGTCAAGAATGGCTGGCTCAAGTTGAGAGAGGATGCTGGTCGAAAGGAGGACTCCGAGGAAGCTCTACAACAATTGGATCAACTGCGACTTTTGGAAGCCAAGGCTCGATCCGACGATTTGGGCTTATGGTCGCCAACCTCTAATCGTATTGAGGTCCAACACGATATGGGTGATGCTCAAGCTTGGCTAGATAAGTACAAGGGTCAAACACTTGACGGTCTCGTTGAGCGTGTATTGAGCGGCGATCGCATGCTTGTTCGTGTGATTCTGTCACCTACCAAGCACGTCCAAAGTAAGATATCGGTCTCTACCTGATTGCCAAATGCTGACTGCCTATAGTTATGACCTTGGTCGCCGGAATTCGAGCCCCAATTACTGAACGTGTAAACCCTTCGAATGGCCAAACTCAGCCTGCAGAGGAATATGGAAATGAGGCACGAAAGTTCGTGGAGGAGCGATTATTACAGCGAAATGTCAAGCTCGATATTCTTGGTCTGAGCCCTCAAAACCAGCTTATTGCATCGGTAAAGCATCCCAGAAACGGCACGATTGCGAAGTTCCTCCTGGAGGCTGGTCTTGCGAGATGTACCGATTTCCACTCGACACTCCTAGGTGCAGATATGGCTACACTTCGAGAGGCCGAGAAGGTGGCACAACAAGGCAAGCGTGGCGTGTACAAGGACCACGTTGCAAAGGCCACCACCGCTGGAGGAAACTTGGAAGCTCAGGTTACAAGAATTTTCAGCGCCGATGTCATTTTCGTTCGGAATAGAGCTGGCGTTGAAAAGCGCATCAGTCTTTCCAGCGTTCGTGGCCCTCGTCCAACAGATGCTGCAGAGGCACCATTCCGCGACGAAGCCAAGGAGTTCTTGCGAAAGAAGATAATTGGAAAGCACGTACGATTAAGCATTGATGGTACACGCCCAGCCACCGAGGATTATGACGCGAAGGAGGTTGCTTCTATCACCTTCAATGACAAGAATATTGGATTATTGTTGGTTTCCGAAGGATGGTGTTCAGTCATTCGTCATCGTCGTGATGATACTGATCGGGCTCCAAATTATGATGAGCTGTTGGCTGCACAAGAAAAGGCCAAGGAGGAGAAGAAGGGAATGTGGTCTGGAAAGCCTGCCAAGGCAAAGCAATACACAGATGCATCTGAATCATTGCAAAAGGCTAAGATGCAGCTTCCAGGACTTCAGCGACAGAAGAAGGTCCCAGCAATTGTCGATTTCGTAAAGGGCGGATCAAGATTCGTTGTCTTGATTCCTCGCGAAAACATCAAGCTGAATTTTGTTTTGGGAGGTATTCGTGCACCCAAATCTGCGAGAGGTCCAAACGATAAGGCCGAGCCATTTGGTCAAGAGGCACACGATCTTGCGACGAAGCGATTGACTCAACGTGATGTTGAAGTTGATGTGCACAGTATCGATAAGGTCGGTGGGTTCATTGGAGAACTTTACATTAACAAGGAGTCATTTGCCAAGATCCTCGTGGAAGAAGGTTTTGCGACCGTTCACGTTTACTCTGCCGAACAAGCTGGAAATGCTACTGAGCTTCTCGGCGCGGAACAAAGAGCAAAGGATGCTCGCAGAGGACTTTGGGTTGACTGGGATCCATCCCTCGATGTTGCTGAGGATGACTCTGCTCCTACAAACGGATCTAACGGCGATGCCATCATTCCACGCGAGAAGGATTACCGCGATGTAATGGTCACCCACATCGACGAGAATTGCAAGCTGAAGCTGCAAATTGTCGGCACAGGAACATCTGCTCTCGAAACCATGATGACTCAGTTCAAGTCCTTTCACATGAACCCTGCCAACAACGCTGGACTTTCGGGCCCACCAAAGACCGGTGAGTACGTTGCAGCTAAGTTCAGCGAGGATGGCGCCTGGTACCGTGCTCGCATACGCTCGAATGATCGTACTGCAAAGGAAGCAGAGGTCGTCTACGTCGATTACGGTAACAGCGAGAAGATCCCATGGTCTCGTCTCCGCCCTCTTTCGCAACCTCAGTTCTCGACTCAGAAGCTCCGACCACAAGCTGTTGACGCCGTTCTGTCGCTAATGCAATTCCCCACCAACGTCGACTACCTCGCCGATGCCGTGGCATACATCACGGACGTCACAGCTGGTGCCCAGCTCGTTGCCAACGTTGACTACACCGCTCCGGAAGGTACTCTGTACGTCACGCTGTACGATGAGAAGACCAGCACCAACCTCACCGATAGCATCAACTCTGATATCGTCGCTGAGGGCCACGCTATGGTTCCACGTAAGCTTAAGCCTTGGGAGCGTGGTTTCGGCGATGTCTTGAAGGTCCTTCGCGAGAAGGAGGAGCAGGCTATCCAGAACCGTAGAGGTCTTTGGGAGTATGGTGATCTTCGCGAGGATTAGATCAGAGTGGGCGATATGAGATGAGGGTAATTCTGTTGGCCTGGCTTGCTCAATTTTGAGGCTGGTTGAATCTCCGTGTTCCCGCTTCGGGCTTGCCGGCACTGATGAATAGGAGTTGGTAGGATGGGATTTGCAACTTGCGCATTCATCTCTTCCCGCGCTCATTAACGCTCTCACGATCTTGACTCTCTGTTTTTACTTCTTCTTCCCTCAACTTCGTTCTTGCATTCATGCATACATGGCATACAAAAAGTTACGACTGGTTGAATGACTGGATGGGTGGCATTGTTGCATTGTTGGCATGGTTGGCTAATTGGATGGTTCGCTGATTAAGCAAACCGCAATGAAACGAGATCAATGAATGCATTATGGATTTTATGACCTTGACCTGGCCTTTTTTTTTTCAACTTTAGTCATGCGTCAATTGCTTGACTTTGTGAGACTCATATAGCGAGGGGAAGCATATTGCAATGCGAATCATGCTGATGAAACCTTGAATCCAAAGGTCCACGGCGGATGGTAGCGCAGGTAACAGACTATTTGATGAGTCTACCTGAAGTGAGTAGGTTTGGTTATTGACTAACACTGTTTGTTTACAGAAAGTGTAGGCCGCTGATACAAGGAAAGTATTTGCGGCGTCTAATGTTTGATTACATTTTTTGCGTGGTGATATCTATCAATGCGACGCAGGGACAGGCTAGGGACCTGAGGAACAGACCGTGTGTACTGTGAATGACACAGGAGGAGAATAGAGTAGGCAAGCCTTTGGCTTTGCTAGATCAATTGATATCCTCGCTTGGCCACAAGCGCCCTTTACCAGGTACTTTTCCTTGCGCGTTCAAATATTTTGTTAATCTGCAGGACTTCTCGACAATTCTTGGAACCGTGGAATATACCATTCTAGATTCTACGACGTCTTACGACTCGGAACATCACCTAGTACTTGCAATAGCCCTCGGTGCCACTCACATCCTCCACTCTTTGCATTACTCTCTGGCGAAGAGAAAGCGATACTCCTCTACCCACCACTCTCTTCGATCCACTATCATAATCAACAAGTCTCAAGTCCAAGTCAGCCTCCCCTCCACCTCCGTTCGACGGCGGACCTCACTTCCATCCCCGATCAGTCACCTGAACTTCCAAATCCACGTCGACACAATGGCATCCTGCAATTCCGCCGCTCAACCTTCTGGTCCTTCTCAAATGAAACGCCGCCCCTCGATCCACATCCCCACCAACAAAAAAAGCCAGCCCTGAAAACGATCACCAACAACCTCTACCATGACTTTGACTCAGACTCTGAAGATGGAGGAGTAGAGCTTGCGCCTTGGACAGCGGATGAGATTGCTTATTGTGGGTATAACTTACAGGTGGATGAGGCAAAGTCGGCTGAGAACGTAGGTGGTGGAAGTATGAGCAAGGTGGAGAGCGGGAAGGGTGGGAAGGGAAAGGGGAAGGATGAGGCAGGATGTGGAGAGGATGAATGTAGGGAGAAGGATACTGGTCGCGGATGATAGGAGATGTCTGAGGAACCAAAATTGGTGCATTGTTTACAATGAGGATATGGTTCCGGGACTTGAGTTTGAGTGGCTATTCGGCTTGGAGTTATCTTTCTGGGTTGGTTTTGAACTGCTGTCCACGAGGATTTGTATTCGAGGACGACGTAAGAAGCCAGAATGGTGGCCCGGTGTTATTCGAGCTGCGACGGAAGGAAATGACTACAGGTTGCTAATCGACTGGACCTGGCCTTTCATCTGGCTTTTAGATCTGGAAAGATCGACCATGATCTGTCTGAGCTACGAGAATGTCCTTTCAATGGCCGATTTGACAAAGTAAACAAACCTTTTCCACTAGCCAGCCCCCCAAAAAGAAACATGCATCATGTCCCACATTACTAGACAGTGGTGGGACCGAGAATTTAATATCTGTGGTTTCCTAATGCGCAAAACAATGGAGTAGCCCTATGCCATGTCACCCGTGATTTTGGAAGGTGTAAAGTAGGTCGATACAGGCTGGCCTAGGCTAATTTAGGGTTGCTAAGCGAGGCGTGGACCATCTGTAGAGCCAATCCCGCTTCCCTCTACACAGGCAATTTTATGCACAGCATCGTACCCTGCCTATCTTGGAGTGAGCGTGCTTGAAAATCGTCGCGAGTTGCCACCTATCAGCACAATGTCTATCATTCCCTGCCCGGTCATGACCTCCCAAATCACCAGTGGAGAACTCGAGGCAGGTCTGAATGATTTGCTGCGTCGATTGTCTAACAATGAAGCAGGAACGGCAAGAGGAGCTGTGCTGATCAAATCAATACCTTCCTCAAAGTACGAAGCTCCTGGAAATCCCCCCGGTAGTCCACATCCACTAAATTGATACGTATCTTAGACTTCGGAAACCAGCAGATCAGCCTTTCAACTTGACTACGACACTTTCCGTCCGCACACCTCGCCTATCCTTCAAGATGGCGGGACTATTTAGGATGGTTTATGTCTACCGAGATGAGACGAAAGATTGGGTACGCAAGCTGAGCGATGCCGGCGAATCTGTTGAAAACATTACCGTGGAAGACATTAAGGCCAGTAAAGTCCTTGGAGGGATCTTGGGAGCAGCGATGTAAGTTCTACAATATTCCTAAACCGTAAAAGTCTCTGACTCCTAGCCTTCTTCAGCTACACCCGCGGGCTTCAGGCAAGCTTTGCAGATCACTGGCTTCCCAGTCAGTGCCCCAGATCGTCAATTCAGAGAACTGTGTCTGAGAACGAACAATTCCGAGCTTTATGGCTCCTACATCAGCATAATTGCTGCTGGATCTCCAATACCAATCCACACTGCTCCGTTATATCTGACGACGATGTATTATCACCATCGAGGCGGACCATTGAAATGGATACTCATACCACCACAAGTCAAAGAAGCCTTCGAACAGCACGTTGCGAAAGAGTACGTGTTTGATCCAGATGGGAAGTGCTCATAGCACGTTACACATCTGGGATTATATATCACCTCTTCCCTCTTACGATCGTGGGGAATCGACTTCTTCGAATTCTTGCAATAGGCCCAACAACTGCTGCTCGTTTTTCCTGGCAGCTATATCTATGGTTACAGCCAATGGTTTTCATAGAACGGAAATTCCATGCAGGTGAAAGCTGGAGCTACGATGGTTATAAGTCTTGCAATGAGAGGTCTGAGGAGTGCAGAAGATCCGGTATCCCGTCACCTTTTCCCCGATTGGAAAACCTGGAGAGGCGAAGTGACTGAGGCCGAGGAGACAGCCACGAAAGGACACTCAACAAATCCGGGGAAAAGACAAGCATCGACTACAATGCTGTCCTTATTATCTGCTACGAAGAAACATAATGGAACCAATCGAGCTCATGGCGGAGTCTTAGTTCACCAGGACACAGACTCAGGCTGTCAGGAGTGGTGGTACAAGCACGAGGATTCAACGGTGCCGAACCAGAAAACTCGATAGTGTGGTCCTACACAACCCTCCACAACAGTCCCACTCACGATGCCGCACCACCTGCTCAAGCAGATCCCATTGAGTTCTCAGACGATGATGAACCAAGTCAAGACACCGTTATTTCTATCTACCAAAAAGTCGCATTACTGGAGCAAACAAACGCAGACCTTCTGCGAAAGAACTTTACGCTTCGATTGGAGCGGGATAAGTTCAGCACTAGGAAAGAAATCTACCAGACTAGATTGCTAGAGAGGGAGGGACAGATTACACAGCCGACTGGTGATTCATTGGAAAGAGATAATACAATAGCGCGACTGGAAGGAACTGTGGTGGAGAATGATGATCTTCTTCAGAGTTTGGAGGAGGAGAATCGGGCCTTGCGGGTTGAAATGGCTGAGGGGATAAGGAATGCTAGGGCGACGGCATTCAAGGAGATGCTAGATGCTGTTCAGAACAAAGTCAGGGAAGGATGAAGCGGGAATGTTTGGTGGAATGACATACGTCGGGAGAGGCTGTATTGATGTTTTCGATCTTGGGGTGTAGGAGTACCGAAGTGTAAAAAGAATGGGAGGTAATTCTCAAAGTTTTGGTGTCTTCGAACGATCGAGCTTACAGTGACAGCACAGAAAGAATTTCTCATGTACCTGGGCATGTGCCCACTGGTCGGAACCGTTTGTTTGATTCTGTAAGAAGTTCATTTTCAAAGAGAGTTCATCTGTGTGACGAAAGGATAATATTCGCTGATTGGGGCAGCGGTCGGGAAGTCAAAGCAGCTATCAAAACCCGCATGCATTCGTGATATGATCAGTAAAACTCTTACACTTCGGTGATCACTTTCCGGTCACGGCTCCCAACCCACCGTCTCCCAATACAAAGTCTCAAATTACGCCATCTCTAACGCCAAAATCCGCTCTGTGCTAGCTGAATACCCCATCCACGCCACTTCCCCACCCACAGGTATGAAAAGATTCTCATGACTACAGCCATGAAATTTTCGCTCGCAAATGCATGATCCCATCACTGCTCAAACTCCACGACCTTTTGCGTAGCGGTACTTGCGCTTCTCGCCCTCCCGTCGGCGCCCCCGGTCGAAGTCGTCGGATTCAAACTGGATTGCTTGACTTCGCTCACAGCATCCATACCCCGAACGCTGCCTGCTTCTGCATCGGCACCCTCGAGTAGATCCCGATCTTCAGAACGGACACTACGACGCTCTGCATCCCCGCTGTATGCACCCGATGTCCGGGGATCGTAACCTTCATCTTCATCCTCGTCGTCTTCTGCGGGTCGATTGACGGCATTCCTCTCCATTTCCTTTTGTGCCTCGTCCATGCGCCTGCGAACCTCGGCCGCGACGCGCATTCCATCTGTCACGATGTTGTCGAGGACTCCACGGAGACCTTTGCCCGGCGGTACGGCGCCAGCTGAGCTTGTGCCTCCGACTCCGCCGAGAGCGCCTTGCCCAGCTGTAGCGGAGCGGCCGAAACCGATATTGGAGAATGTTGTGAGGCTGGAAGAGGAGGATGTGGGACCTGTGGGAAGTAGTTTGTCCGAGATGCGGAAAGATGCAGGGAAAGAGGATTCGAAGAACTGTTCGAGAAGCTCATCGGCCAGGACAACCATTCGGAAGGTTGGCAGTGTTATGTGCAGAGGCTTGGAGGGGTCGAGAGCGGCATTTGCAGCTTCTGCATGAGCTTTTGACGTGCGGCGTTGGTCGTTGGATGGAGCTCCCGAGGCAGGAGGAATGGTTGATAGACCCGTAGGCTTCTTCTTCTTGGGCGACTTTTCAGTACCAAGATCCAAGAGATCTTCTTCCTCGTCACTGTCATCGCCGATTCCAAATGCATTGTCTTCCGCTCCATTGGTGTTTGAACTTTCATCTTCTTGGTTCTGCGGATGGTCTGGATCGGCATACTCGAAGCAGCGCCTGATGAAGGCACTCACACTGCTGAGGAAGCGTTCGTTGGTTGTTCCTTGGGGAATATCAAGGCTGCCATTGCCAGCTTCATACTCGCTGAGCCCAATCATCGATCTTGAAGGTGTCAGAGAGCCATCCAAACCGCGTCGAGATAGGAATAGCAAGGCTTCGGATATACGTAAGATCCCTTCTCGGTCAACCTTTCCATCACCATCGTCGTCGTAGAGTTCAAAAAAGTAGGTAATGCTCCCCATAATATCTCCTTTCCCTTTGATGTGAGCAATGCCAGTTACCACGTCTTGGAGTGTCAGTGCCGAGTTCATACCAACATCCCATCGTCGGAAAAGTCTTCTCATGAATTCGTGATCAGCTGGCTCTGGGTTCCCAGCACCCCAGGGCGATAAAGAAACTTCCCTTCTGCGCATGCTATTGCCAAAGTACGAGTGTTTCTCCTTTTCGGAAGCGACATCTCTCTCTGGCGGCGACGGAGAATCTGTAATGGCCCATTTCGAGATACCCGCAAGAAATTCTCGGAATCCATCGTAATCCATGAGAGTGGGGCTCGGCCCCAAGCCAACTCGTCCCTTTTCAATACTCTGGGTTTCTGTCAAACCGGTTACCACTTCAGCGGCCCTGGCTTTACTAGCCTTTTCTCTCCTTTCGGTCTCATCTTGTATCATCTGACTTCGCTGTTGACGCTCATATAAAATCCCATAAAACCTGTCGTACAAAGCTCCGAGGTCTTCAACACTTAGCCGCTTGCTATCTGGTCCTAGATTGCGAATCGAGGTCCGTTTGGCGAAGCTCTCGATATTGTTAAGCACCGCATCTTTGTGCTTCATGCGTTGTTCTGAGATGCTGTTTTGTGTAATTCCGGAGAATTCTTTGAAAGCAACAACCATCAACTCCTGAAAGCGAGTGACTGCCCGCAACTTTGCATTTTCGGATTTTGGATGGGCTGATTCGTCCAATTTCGAAAAGTATCCTTTCAGGACTGATATAAATGCCCCATCATCCGTTGCATCCAACAGCTCTTCGCCATTGATTCGCAAAATCGCGAGCCCAACTTGAAAAAGCACTTTTGGCCCTTCTAAGAAGAAAACGTCTAAAACCCGAAATGCAAATACTAGAGGCATGGAATTGATGTACAGCGAAAGGAACCAAGGAAGGGAGACAACAGAAAGCTGGACATCCGATTTGACTAGGTGATCCCACAAGATTGGCATGGTCTTTTCGACTAAGGATTCGAAAACTCGTTGGTCCAGCAGGGTACCGTACATAGTGGTCGAATAGTATCCAGGTAGCAACCGATCGCACAGGGTGCGAAGCAAGAAGAACGCCTGAGTTTCAGACATGTATATGAGAAGAGCAGCTACCACGATGTTCATGGCTTGACAATATCCGACTTCCTCGTCTATCCAACTATACGCCGTCAGAACCCTCCTAAGACGCACAATTCCCCGCTCGTCTTGAAAACCTGGGTATTCCGGAAGACTTCGATTAAGATCTTTTTCGATTTCGTCAATCGCAAGGGAATCTCGTCCTTCGTATTTCGCCAGGGTATCGACAAACAATGTGGGCTCCTCAAGGCGCAAAAACAGTGCCCCTGAAGTCTGTTCCCATATCTCACCACGCAGGCGGTTTGGAAGTCCGACTCGAATGAGCTTATGGAATGTAGGCTGTCGGATCAACGTAACATTTCGGCCATTTTCTCGAAGATATTCTCCCCATAATCGCATCTTGCTTCTGTCCCGCAGTTTCCTTGCATCGCCCGGGTATCGAAATATCATGCCAAGCCCAGCATCTGGAGGGTCGCTCGATTTCTTTTCGCCCGAGAGAAGATGTTCCGAATAGCATTCTGCCACCACTCGCTTCAATTTCCCCACATCTGCCACTGCATTCTTGAGGCCTTTCTTCAGCCCATCGCAGAACCTTTCGCAAGCCTGCCGGCTTCCCGCCAGCTGTATGGTGATTTTCTGTTGACTGATGGGGGCTTTCGAAGCGTCGTTGGAGGAGGTATTGCTTACTCCATTCCATGTTGTGATGGCCAAAGCAAACTATACGCAAGATTAGTTATAGTTTGGATCGTAAGCTGGTAGCGCTTATACTTGGAAGCTTTGGCTATGCAGCCGCTCTACACGTCTGATAGCACAAAGAGGAAGCGTGAATCCATTCCCGCCAGGACCTGCCCCATGAGTTTGTCCCGTAAATCCCGAAGACGTGCTTGTGCTGGCAGTTTGGAGGAAGCTGGTGGGTTGCGTCGAGAAACAGAGGTAGGATTCGCTCAAATGCAGCTTTCCGGCATAGTGATATCCTCTATCTCGGTCTCTATCTTTCTCGCCCTGTGTAGCATTTGGAGAATAGGTGATCGGCGGCGAGATTGTGAGCTCAGCTGTGATCTCTTGTAGTGGTGTTTGGGAGTCGGGCAGTCGGAACTGATGGCGGAATAGAGTGGATTTCGCAGGGTTGCGGTCGGATGCAGAGATATTCAAGGCTTGCGTGGGATCAATGAGCGATTGAGCCTTTTGCACAAGGCTACTGAGGTTGAACATTGTTCATGTTTCTGCTGTGGGCAGCGTCTTCTCATGGAGTTATTCAGCTGCGATTCGATGTCATCCCGCCTCAATGCAAGGCGGCCGCACGGTTGCTTGTGACGCGCTAGAGAGCAACCAATCACATATCTTGAAAAGAGACCCTGATCCTTCAGTTCATACAACACAGCTCGCAATTGTGATGACTGGAGAATCTTTGGAGACTGAAGTTTGATGATATTCAATAAGTATTCAGGGAGGATAATACTTGGTTGGGCACCTTTCCTGAGTCTAGATAGACGGATATCCGTTGACTGGGACAACCGAGCCTTTGTTGACCATCAACAAGCACTTGGAATGCAGAAGACAAATGCCATTAAATATGACGCACAGAAGCTAATATGATAAAACTGGTTATTCTAAAAGGACAGACAGACGTTCCAGTGAGACGAATCTTCAGTACCAATGCTAATCGACCGCTGTCCATCCTAGTCACTGACAACAAAGACGCTCAGACCGAGAGTCTCTGTCAATCTCCCGTCTTCTCACTAAGCGCACTGATCTACACCTAGCTGCTGTAATACTGAGCAGCGTCCGCAAAGAATGCGTCGAAATCCGCTTTATCTTGCTCGCCTTCCGGTTTATTGACAGATGGCGTGATGTTGATGAGAGCAGTCGAGTAGGCGTCTTGCGCCGCGGTGAGCGATACAATCGAATTTCGCACGATCGGAAGAGCCCCAACGTTGGTAAAGTCGGTCTTCTTAGCCTTCATAGCATTGAGTAGCGTCAACGTGTCCGTCTTGAGGGTGTTGATGAGAATGCCCAAGTTATTGGACTGCTCTTCGGTAAGCTGAGGAGACTGCGTCGCATGTGTCGTTGCTGCGCGAGCTGCTGATTCAAGGGCCGTTGACGCTGCGAGGATAGGGGCAGCGCCGATAATGCCAAGACTATTTGCAGATGACCAGTTTTGAATCGTGGTGGTGAGAGATTTGACTTTGTTGTCAATGCTGACAAGGTCGTTGACGATGATACCGAAGTCACGCCTGGAGAAGAGTGCAAGTGTTGCTGGGACGTAAACGATGAGGTACTTGATTGCAAGCATGTTGGGCAGGCTCGAAGGAATTCTGAGTAGTGGCAGAGAAATACTCGGTGATAGCTGATAATATTCAAGGCTCTTGTGCAATTGTCCTAGAGAAGTGCTCAAGTGATGGTCCCTTGTTTTATATCTAATTTGCTATCCCAGATGATCTGCTTTGACTTGTAATCGTACAGAAACCTGACACGAAATGCAGAGAAAGTGATAGATTTGATCATTTCTGACCGAATATCGTCCGATTCATCTTTATCTGGTTGTTTCCCATCAATTTGATGCTTCGTCGCGAGTTCCATGTGGGGAAATAAATCCTGTGAAAACAGCCATTAGCTCGTTTGAAAAGTCCGACGTAGAACCTCAAGTCTGATAGCAATTTCGTGAATCGTGAAAGATGAATTCCGCATGTTGAGGAAAGCTGGGTAACGTCCCACCCCACCATTCCGGCCACCCCCCCATTCCGGCCACCTCGCTTAATCTCAACACTTTCTATTTAAAACTTAATAACTCTATATTGCATCAACTTTTATACATGAAACTGTAGAATCTGAATCTTCTTTTCTTTCTGATTTTACCGATACAATTTGATGATCTTTAGTTGCGATTTGAGCTTCTCAAATAGCATGTGTTATAATAAACTTAAAATTTAAATTAGTCTAGACTTTCCTTCTTTTTTTTGACCTCAACTGCTTTAATCTTTTTTCTAACTTTTTAATCTTTATATTTGTTTTCTCTAATTTGTAATCCTTTTTATCAATTCCTTTTATAATCTTTTTAAAAAGCAAACGTTACGTTGGAAGTTAATCATGTGATATAGTTGTTAAAGTGCATATTTGTAAGTATATATCTTTCTTTGCTTTTGAAATAAAGAATTAAATTGAAGTGCTAAAAACTTCTAAATGATGTTTTGATATATTTTGAGAGCTTTGGAAAAGTGTAGTTGTTAATTGATTGCTATTTTCTAATAGCAATAAGCTTATTAATAGCTTAACTACAAATACCAGCTATAATCTAGTAATTCTTTAGCTAAATTTGATATTTGATGAAGTAATACTGTGGAGGGGCAAATCCCAAGCAACCACACAACAAGAGAAGGAGCACTCAAGGCATAAGGGTAGACTTGATATAAAAGAACGGTTTGATCAAATCAAGAGATAAGATAAATCTGAGTAGCGGGATTTGTTATTTTGAAGGTAAAAAAAAGAATATATTAGATAAAAATTATCATCAATTATAAGATAAGTAATGTTAAAAGAAATAAAAGGAAAGTTAGCTTTTATACCAAAGCAGGCTTGGCAAAGCCGCATCCAATAACGTGACATCCAACCACTAAAATCAAGTGGCCTTACCACATGCGCCCCCCTCTCCAAATAATCAACTTATTCTCAAGTTACAAAATCGCAAATTATAACAACAGAATCAAACAGCTAAGTTACAACGCAATTGTAGAAGATGCAACTATATCAGGTAACAGTCAACAAATCAGAATAACCTTACTTTTAAAAGCAAACATTCACTCGCTTAGCGTCCTTGCTACTAGCAACCATATATATAGGCAGCCTCTCCCCCCGCAACTTGCAACTTCAACTCTTTAACTACACCTCCTTTCTTTTTCCTTTTTAACTTCCAATAGCGCAACTCTTTTGCACTCTTTGACACTTCCTTCATCAATCTTAAGGCTTTCCTTTTACAGCGACGCATCATTTAAGATCTCGCACTATTGATCTTGCGATCTTAGCTTTTTGCAGGGTAAGGTAAAGCTGATCATTTACCTCACCTTAATTTAAGTTAACCAAATTCAATAAACATAAGGTTAAGGCCTCCCTTTTTATTGACAACTTCTTCAAAGCTTCATTACTTCATCTTCTTCTTTTTCAACGACTTTACTATCATCGCTAATTCTTTCAGTCGCAAGACTTGCGATTTACTTAGCTTTTTTCTTAAAGCTTCAAAGCTTCCATCTAGCTAAATTCTTCTCCTCTCTTTACGCTCTTCTTACAACTATAAAGTATCTTCGTAGCGATTAACTTAATACAGCGATTATCTCTTGCAAATCAAGATTTTTTTACCACAACTTGAATTATTGCTTTCCTATTAAGTCTCCTTTCCTTTTCATCTATTGCAATTCTTTAACATCATTATCCAAAACTGAACTTTGCGCGACAACAAGATAAGATTAAGCCGCTTCTTCATCTTCAAATCAATTTATAACATCGTAATTTTAGCCTACCTTAAAATGAAGTTCCTTAATTATCTTAATGCGTCTTGACCACGCTTTCGCTTCTTTACAAATTCCTATTATCGCCACTTCGTCGCTTCATAACTTCTAAAGTTAAGCCATTTCCTTCTTCAGGCTAATCATCTTTTTTTTGCCCTTCTCTCTTCATTTCTTTCTCTTTTTATTGCAAAGTTTTATTAACATCATATTAAGTTCATCTACCTTTTGCTTTTCAAGGAAGTTGGTATTCTACTTTAGTATTTAAAAAGAGGCTTTAAGCAACACGCAACTTTTTACAATGCTCCATGCAATCTCTACCTTTTGGATTTGGAACGTGCTATTGCGCACGATACTAATCCTCCTTTGAAAATGAAGCCTTATGAAATATAAGATCGTTTAAGCTTTAAGCAAGTATAAATAGGAATTCAACGTTTTACCCTTTAATATCCATAGCCCTAACAAAGTCTAAATTAATCTTTTCTTGCGCTAATAATAGGCAGGCTCCTTTCTTATCCCAACTACGAATATTCCGCGAACTTCTTTAACACTTCTCTTTTCTTCTTTATCTTGCAACGGTCTCTTGCCTCAACAAACACATGCACATGCATAAATATACACTTGTACAAAGTTGGCAACGGTAAAGTGGGGTTTTAAAAGTATTAAGCAGCTAGTAACTTCGTAATAATTTTGAAAAAAGCGAAAGTTAATAAACTAGTCTTTGGCAATAGGGGTTGCTGAAGCTCCTATTTGCTAGCACGTAGTTTTCTTTAACCTTGTCGTTATTACTAGATTATAAGACCTATTAAAGTTGACAGAATTTGCAAATTATACTTGAGGTTCAGGACCAGCGGTACGCTTAAGAGGGATGAGGATTTTTCTTAAGTTAAGCTATTCGTTGCGTAACTTTCAAGTTGCTTAACCCAATTTCGATCCAATATAGAAGCAGATTTGACTCTCTTGTTTTCAAAGCATTTAATATGCTAAGGCTTATCGTGTGGGGTTTGATCTTAGTTTAGTGATGATTTTGAAAATGTTTAATAGCTTTAAAAGACGTATAAACTCATCACCAACTTCATTATCTTGAGAACCTCTTGAAGCCATTTAACTTTAGTTGTTTGATGCTGGCTTTGGCCTTGGGCTAATACGTAGGCTTGCGGATTTAGACGCTATTATATCATACCTTTACTTTTTGATTATATCTTTTGCTAGCACTTAAGTTGCGGCATGTTTGTGTTCTTTTCACCTGCTCGCCTTCACGCTTGGAGGGTCGATAATGATGTAGGTTAGGCCCAGATTTAGCAAGCGTGGTTGGGGAGAATAGCGCGGCCTTTTCAGAATAAATGTAAAACTTCTTTTCTGAAGAGGTTCAGTTGAAAGTCGTCGGCTGATGGCATGTTCAAATCTTCAACAAAAGCATAAGCACGTCTTGCTTTAGTAAAGAACAAAATTAAGGAACTTTTACTTATAATAAGACCTGAGCTAATCAGTATTAGTTTCTTTAGAAGCTATAATAAAAGTTTTATTTGATGGGCAACCATTAAAAAGACGGACATAAAGGCAGTTTTAGGTTTGAGGTAATATAAAAGCGCCCTGGTTTTGTTGTTAGCTTTTGAGAGGAAGTTGGTTTTATGGAACTGGTGGAGCCGCCTACTCTGTCGTTTTTCGCCTGCAGATTTCCTTTATTACTTTGCTTCTTACCATAAATCGGAAATCTTTATTACCAAGTCAAACATTGCTATAAAGGGTATTATAGGTATTAGCGGTAAAGTAATTTTAGGAGAATAAACATTTTAAATGCTAGATGTTGCTTTTAAGGGGGTTCTATTGCTAGAAGATTTGACTGTTCATTTCGGGAAAGCGGCGCTTAAATGGGATTTGCTTTTGTAGCGAACTTGGCGTATAAGGGAGGGACCTTTCATTATTTACTTTTAAAGTATGTTGCTTAAAGCTATTGCATTCGTTATAAGATGTGCAAATCAGGCCCTAACCACCTTTCCTTAACGAAATGACTAGTAATTTCCTTCTTGAAAGGTATTACAATGATAAAGAGTCTCACAATTCTTATTGTACACTTAAGGAAGTTATTAGTGTTGGCGTAAGTAGTAGTTAGATGCAGAAATCGTTAAGCTTCGCTTTATTTTTATACCTAGCTAGCTGCTTTGTGAGGCTAATTCTTTTCTTTAAGTTATCAAGGAGGTTTTGGCTTTTTATTCCAGCATTTACTTATCGAAATACAGCGTCTTAAACAATCGCTTTAGTAGGTAGTTCATTGATTAAGAGGCTACTCCTTGGTGCACCTTGTGCTGGCTCTGCTTTTTGCTTCCAATTCCAAGCTCAGCGTTTGCAGTATAATGCTAAAGAGGTTTTCGAAGCCGCTAAGAAATCCATAGCAAAGCATTTTTATAGCAGTAATAAGGTATATGCTAAAGGAGTTGTTATTACTAAATGAGAGGTTTCAATGCTTCGTTATTATCATTTAGCAATACTTTGTCAGCGCTTTGTTAGCACTAATTTTCATTCCCCTCTCCAAATAAGTAGTGCGTTCTCGTATCTACTTGTTCAAATCATTTACAAATGCCTTGTATTAGTTTTTTTATTCAAGCGTTAAGATAGGTATTTTGATCATTATTTCATTTGGCCTTGTATGTTGTTTAGTGATGTGTTCAAGGTTTTCTAAATTTATAAAATTAGTTGGTGAGGTATTTTCCTTGCCTGAAGCGGCGCTTATGTTATTAGAATGCTATTTTGAAACTTTATCCTCAGCACTATAAATAAAGTGTTATTACTTGTGGAAGAGTTTAAGTCGATTTCTAGCGTATGTCTTCCTAAGTTGAAGGCCGTCATTTCCTAATTTCTTTAAGATGTAATAGCCTTTATTGTTAACTTTAGTAATTTCATACGGTTTAAGCCATCGAAAGTCCAGTGTCTTATCAAAGCTCTTATTGATTTTTTTTGAAGCATTGTGCTTTAAGATTAAATCTTTGACTTTCAAAGGCTGATGTCGAATGTTATGATTCAGGTTAAAAGCTTCCTTCTTTTCTTGTCTTCGGCGTGTCTTTTAAAGGTAGGCTTTATTTAAGTGGTTTTGCTTGAGTTAAAACTGGGTAGCTTGAAGCTGAATGAGTTTGCTGCGATTTTTGATTTCTTTAGTGAACAAGCTTTTCCAAGTAGGGTAATAAGTTTCCATAAGGAGAATAAGCTCTTTCTCGTAGATCAAGTAGAAGGGCATATAGCTTGTGGAAGCGTTTGTTGTAGTTTGATTAGCGAATAATACCGTCGGGAAGTTTATTGTTCACTTTTCCTTCATTTTCGAAAGTGCGTTTTTGATCGGTCTGTAGCCTTTCTCAATTATTCCGTTAGCCTTAAGGTTATAAGCTAAGACTTGTATCCTTTGAATTTCCATTTTATTAAGTAGCCGAATGACTTTCTTCATGTTTTTATCCCCTTTGTTAATAACAAGCTTTTAAAAGAGTTCGTAATAACATATAATATCTTGCCAAATGAATTTAGCAACTTGATTCGCTGTTTTTGAAGAAAGTGCTTTAGCTTCAACCTATCCATTTATATTGTTTCAAGTTATTACCAAGTACTTCTTTCCGTTTTGAGTAGGCATGTAAGTGATATTAATAGCCCACTTCTTTATTAAGCCATTTGAGGTAATAAGAAAAAGAGGCTTTTCTTATCTCCTAGCGTCTTAATGTTGGCATTTAGTACAAGTCTTGACGTATTTGATAACATCCTTATAACACCTTTTCCAATAATACCTTATTGAAATTTGGTGGTACGTGTTTTCTTGCCCTTTGTGACCTAAATCGTTGTGATAATTTTTAAGAATTTGGCTTTTGTTTTTATTAGTGTCAATGACGAGCTTTGTAAGCGAATTTCTTGCGGGTAATCTTTAAACTTTCTCGCTATGAACATTGTAATTCAAAGCTTCTCATTTGAATTTCCGAAAGTCTCTCTTATCCATTCTTTTTGGAGTTTTTATCGTTATAACATATTCAGCGATTTTCAAGAAGTCTTCGCCGTAATCCTTAAAGGATACTGGCGAAGTTCGAGGGTTTTCTTTGTTGCTTTCCGTATCTGAGCTCGATATTGAAATCTCTTTGTCCTTTCAAAGTCTTTGAACTCGCTCTTTCATTTCCTTAAGGATACCACTTTGTCTTTCTAGCTTAGAGTTTATAAAGGCTTCATTTTTTTCCTTTTTAATAGCTTTGATAAGGCAAAGTTTATATGCTTCAAGCTTGGCAAAAATCCAATCCTTATCATTATTCTCTTTAGCAGTATTTGGTTTTATGTCTTCGGGATGTCTAGGCCTTTTAGAAAGAAAGTCGGCGGCGGTATGCGTAGCGCCTTTAACGTGCCGAACCTCGAAGTCAAAAAGCCTAATTCAAGTAAGCTAGCGTGTAAGTATAGCGTTAAGGTGGTTGTGAGCAGCTCCGTTTAGTTAGGTCATCAGCATATTAGCATTCATTTTCATAACAAAATGCACTTTAATAAGCCAAATCTTCAGTTTCTTTAAGATATATAGCATTCCTTTGCACTTCCGCTTAATGGCGTCGTAATTGCATTTCATTTTATTCCAAAAGCCACTCTCATAACAAGCAAGGTATAACTTCCTATTATCTTTGTTTCTTTAGGCTAAGAAGCTTTCCTAACTATCACTACTAAAATCCATTGAAATCATTATTTCTTTGGCATCTTTATTATAATTGATCTTATAAAGAATCGGAGCAGAGCACAAAATGTCTTGAAGTTGTTTCTTGGCTTTCCCTTAAACACTCGGATTTTAGTAAAACTTGACTCTTTTCCGGGTAAGCAAGTAGAGGGGCTTTGCAATTAGCTGAAAGTCTTTGATTTAAATGCGAAAGTAAACAACTAGTCCGAGAAATCCCTTCACCTTTTTGACGTTGCTTGGCTCAGTCCAATTTTGCACTTTAAGTAAGTAAGTAGCTGAGGGTTCTTGTTTAGCAAAGTTCATGGCGTAACCGACAATATTTATTCCATTCCGGCAGAATTGAGACTTGGCTTCAATAGTAGCTTTAGAGCGCTTTAGTTGTTCAAGAATCTTGTCGAGGTTAAGAATATACTTCAAAATAAATCGCCAAATCCCAAGGTAAGCTTCTTATTATTTATAATTTATAAATAATCCTTTTACGCCAATATCATCAAGAAAAAGCATTGCAACGTCAAGGATAATGTCTTTTAAGATCTTAGTGATTGTTTGTACGAATTGAGCCACCGAATTGGTACACCCCTGAGGGAGTGTAGTGTTCTTGACTAGGCCGATATTAGGAACCCAAAAGGCAGTCATATCCTGGCTAGCTTGGTGTAAGATTTGTTGATCATATTCGGAATAAAGGTTTACTAAACTTGCAATGTGATATCCAGTAAATTCTTCGGAAAACTCATTTACAGAAGGAGGTAAATTGGCGTTTCTTCAAGTTATTGCATTAAGCATTGTTGCCGAATTAATAAATCGATATTTGCCCGGCTTTTTCTTTTTAATTAGAAATTAAGCATTTTAGTATGGTCCTTTTGAAAGTTTTAGAACTTCTTTATCAAGGCAATCTTGTATTATTTTTATAACTTCTGAGATTAATATTTAAGGTAGCGGGAAATTTGGTGCTTGCTATACTTTATATAAAATCATCTTTAAGATCATTGGAAGAGAGATATCTTTATGGAATTGTTTATATTCAGGCTATTTAAAGGAAATAACACCTTCTTGATTAAGCATCATCTCGTTGAATAACATTTTTTCTTTCGGGAAAAGCATATTTCCCACATCGAGACTAGTAAGTCTTTCCAAAGTAAGTCGGGTCCTACAAGGAATTGCCGAAAATCGAGGTAAAAGTAAGTGTTGATATTTTCTGACTTGCTGTTGCGGGGTATCTTGAGCCTTTAAACATTCATATCAATTGTCTTTTCCCTTTAAAGGGTCATTAATCCCGTTAGCTTTGTTTATTGGTTGCATTTTCTTAGCCTTTGACTTATACATCATTTACACTTGATAGGTTTGCTCGTTGGGTTTGAAAGGGTTACCGAATTTTAAGTTCTTGTAGTTTGTAGTGAAATCGAAAGTTAATTCTGGATTTGTTATTTGGCTACCTTCAAGTAAGGCCTTTGAATTCTCGAAATCGGCCGTCCAAATGTAAAACTCTTGTTATATGTAAGATTGGTGCAAGTATTCCTTTATCGAAATTTCCGTTCTCGATTCGATAAAATCGTCTTCGTCTTTTTCTTCAAAACGCTTAGTCTTAAGCGAGGAGATATGGCCGTCAAAGCATTTAATCATATCAACAGCATAACTTTGAATACTATCGATTATTTGTTTTCCGATAACTTGTCTTTCTTTTTTAAGGTATAATTATCACTTTGGCTTTTGTTATGCCAAATTCGGCCGATTCCGTTCTTGCTTTTTATTGTAGAGATGTCTTTTGCTTCATGAGTAGCAAAATTAGTTTAAATTATAAGATCTTGAATCAATTGGTGATTTCAAAGTTAAGCTAAAACCGGTTCACCTTCTTTATTTGAAGGGTATTAGAAAAAAAGTCTTGCCTTCCGAAAGAATGGAAAGCCTAGAATTATCTTGGTACCTAGAATGTCTATGATATAGAACCAAGTGCGAATAACTAAGTCTTCAACTGTAATAGCAATATTATCTGCATAACTAATGAAGCGAGATTTTATTTTAATGATAATTTTCAAGGCCATACTTTGACTTTTGGTAATTAGTAGGCTTAACCGGATTGCCGTTTCTAGTGTAATACAGCTGACTTTAACTCTACTATTAAGGATAGCTCTCATGTTGCTGATTTTAGTGTTTTTAAAAATCGTAATCATTATTTTTGGTGTTAGTGAGTGGAAAGTTGCTAGTTAGTTTCCTTCCATGTTTAGCAAGCATACTTCGGCGCCTTCGAATAGAGAAGTTAGCGAGTTACTCTTGATAAGCACATCTCTTTATAATTGAGTAAGCCTTAAGTAATAGCACTTAATTATAGCGATAAGAATCATTAAGAAGAGTTTAATAGTAGGTACAATTTCAAGTGCTAGCCAAAGCTAAGAACCTTTTATAAGTTTGTTGTGAGCTGCTAAGACTTCCATTCGCTATAGCTTCTGGCGAATATAAAGCTTCAAAGCAAGATCTGGCCTAAAGATGTTGTGATGAGTACTCGTTTGTTTAATCCAAGTGCAATACTTTTTGCTTTGCCCTAAAAAGATATCTTTCTTGTAATGCCCTTCAGACTTCTTTTCGTTTGAAGTAGAGGTAGGTTCGTTGTCTGAAGGGTAGTCCCTTTGTGCGGCATTTTCGGATTCATAATTGTCGATACTTGAAGGAACCGAAATAATTGGTAAAAGCTATTCTGAAATGAAAACGTTTTCATTGTTAAAGAAACTTACGCAAAGTGATTCCATTGTAACATTCTTTAACTGTCTTTGCATCTTTTGATTAATATTTTAAGTTTGGGAAGTAGTTGACTTTGGCTTGTTTAATAACATATAATATTCTTCTAAAATGAGGTTTCCCGGGAGTTTTGTTTGTGCTAGTAGTTTGTTGATTATTGCGTCCAGTTTGTAGTTTCCCTTATTCAAGGCTTCTTGCATTTTAAGACTTTGTAAGGGAACCTTTTAAATAGAAGTCGGTAACTTCGAGAGTAGGCTTGTTATGCTTACTGAATTTGAGGGCTTTGACATTAAGGGTTTTTTTGCTTTAGGGAGCAAGGCAGTAGCTATTGACTTTTTAGTGATCCTTTTTGTGCTTTAAGCAAGGATTTCTGAAGGGGTCCTTTTAGTAGGTTTGGGGGCGTTGATTTCTATTGGCTTAATTTTTCCCTTAGATACCCTTTCAAATCGAATAAAGCTTTTGATTTTTTCTCAAATCTTTGGCCTTCCGTAAGAAGCCTGAGCTTTGATTTGCTCTTGCAGGCTGTTAGATGCCTTATAAGGTTCGGCCCGTGTTGATATTTTCCATGCTTTTGTTTTCACAGGCTTTACAGATATAGCTTCTAGGTTATTGTTGTTTCCAGTAATAAGGTTTTAAATTTTAGTGATGCTTTCCTTGCTACAATCTCTTTGTTCGAGAATATCTAAATCGCTTTTAAGCTTTTAAAAAGCTTTAATGCTTCTTATATTACTTCCCAAGTTTGGAGCATATGAGCCTTCTTGAGCTAGGGCAACTTCCTTCGATTGCTTTAGCATTTCTTATATTGCTTTCGCTTATCTTTCAGGATTTATACTATTGATAATGTTAAGTATTTGTTGAATAATATGATTTCGGTGACTTTTGCTATCATTTGGAAATAACATAAGGTAAGCCTTCTCGCCTTTTTTAAATGGTTTGATGCAAATATAATTGTTCTTGTTAGACTTGTGAATAATACTAAGGCTAACGAATTTCTTATAATCGTAACATTGATTTATATAATTATGTCACGCTTGCCATCTTATGTCAGGTTCTTGCTTGTTGTTGCATCATTTATACCCTCTTGTAGTTGATTCCTTAAAGCGCTTGTACTTGTTATAAGACGTTTGCCTGTATTGTATAGTCGCCATGTTTTGAGTGGCTTTATAAAGCTTTAGGCTGTTGATCTCAACTATAAGGTTTATATTTTGAGCTTTTTCGGCTATAGCGTGTAAAATACGTAAAGAGTTGAGTCCTTGAGTGATGATTTTCAGTTTGTCTTTAATGGCATTTTGAATCTCATCAACAAAACGCTATAAAGTAGGCATTATCTTTTGGCTCGAAGCTTAAGCTGTAAGGAGCTCCCGCTGCGACCCCTCTCGTCGAAAAGTTTCATTAATAACTTTTCCCAAGAAGTTGTCCTTGTAATTGATAAAGTTGGCTTGGTAACTAGGCTCTTTAAGTAGTAGAATTTTAGTGACTGTAGGGTTATTGAATATGTTCCGGTGAATTCCACTTTTGGGATACCCTCTTGATGTAACTATTCCTTGTTTTTCCAAGAGTTTGTTAAAGTTTCTCTCACTGTTGACGTGAGTCTTTATATTGTCGAAAACCTTACTAAAAGGCATAATGTTATTTTGATTGAATTTCTTTTTAGGCTTTTAAGTTGCTGCAATAGCTTTCTTTTGCAAGTGTTTTGGGAGTATAATAATGAACTTTAGCGTTATCATTTTTTTTGTGAGATTTCCTTTTTACTTGCAGTTGTATATCACTTTTTGAAATAGCCTCAAAAAGTGTTGAAGTTGTGCTTGAATGTAAGTACCGATTCGATTTTGAATTTCTTTGAAGTCTTGAATAATCAAATCAAGGTAAGTTACTGTATAGAAATAATAATAAGAATTTTAGCTTTAATATTCCTTGCGAGCCGCTGAATAAAAATCCAAGTAAGATAGTTGCTGGTAGTGATTAACTTGTTTTAGGTTTTACGCTATTGAAGGGAGTGAGTAGTTTAGAACTTATTGCTTTTTCTCTTAATCTTTAGTAATATCATGCGTTGCAAATATCTTATTAATCGTTTTAAGGAATGCTGTAATTTTAGCTTCGTTAAATGTAAGGGCTTTAGCGGTTTTAAGGGCAGGTATAGGTTAATTTAAGTGTACTTGAAGCCTGTGAATATTGGAAGTGTTAATATAATGTAATCTTTTAAAAGGTTTAGCTTCTCCAAAATCACTATTTGAAGCTAAAGAAGTGATTTTTTCCTTGCTTTTTCCAAAGCCTTCTTTAGCATTATCAGTAGAGCGAGACTTGATTTTAGAGCTAAATTGTTTAGAAAAGTTGTTATTTCCCTTTAAAGGAAGAAAAGCTTTAGAGACTTTAGAAGCTTCAGCTTGAAAGTTAGGCATTTCGTTAGGGAACATGCCAGCTGTGGGAGCTTGATAATTCCCCTTTTTAGGAGATTTACTTTTAGTGTCTCGCGTCGCCATTTCGTAAGGAGATTTAGTGATCTTGAAATGTAAAGATTTGGCAAAAGTTGGTGATTGAAATATAGAAAATTGATTGAAAATATTATGCATATGCAAATAAAGGAAAAATAATAACGAAAAAAAACATTCTCCAAATTCCTAGATACCTTCAGCGCTAAAGGCTCCTGATAGCGCTATAGCTGTTGGAGGCGCCCAGGCCTTTGATACCCGAACTCCCTTCTCCAGATATTCCGCTTACAAAATTGATAAGCTAAAAACAAACATTAAACGAAACTATTAACATAAGAAGTTGGTTCAAATTATTAAGCAACAAAAATCAAACAATATAACACAAATGAAATACCAAGACAAGTACTAAAGGGATGCAAGTATAGCGAACTCGTTGAAAAAAAGAAAATACATAAAACGCGCAAGATAGATACTCTTGTATTAAAAGCATTCACCTCCTTTTAGCTTTATTTCCAAGGGCCTACTCATCCCGGTAGCTAGCGCTTAGTCGCCTTGTGCTTATAAGGTTCGTCAGCTAGCTGGGGATATTATTAAGAAGCCTAAAACCGGAAGGAAGAAGATGCGTTTCAGTGGTATAAAGCGCTGAGTTGGAATCATTAGAAGCGAAGGCTTAGACTTCCCAATACCTTAAAAGTTCTTTTGGTATGAATAGGGGTTACCTCGGTTTATTGATAGACTTGTCTTTTACCTCTCGAACGATTACATCCCGCCGCACCTGTTTTTTTGTATTGAAGGTTACGAGATAATCAAGTAAATAGCTTCCTTAATTCATATAATTATTGTTCCTCAAATCTTATACATATTTTGTTAGCATAAGATTCGTATCATTTAGTTATACTTAGTTTTTCTTTTATAAAGAACTTGTCCTTGCATAGGTCACCATAAATATGTGAAGGGGCAAATTCCAAGCAACCACACAACAAGAGAAGGAGCACTTAAGGTATAAGGGTAGACTTGATATAAAAGAACAATTTGATCAAATCAAGAGATAAGATAAATCTAAGTAGTGGGATTTGTTATTTTGAGGATGAAAAAAAGAATGTATTAGATAGAAATTATCGTCAATTGTAAGATAGGTGGTGTTGAAAGGAATGGAAGGAAAGTTGGCTCTTATATCGAAGCAGGCTTGGCAAAGCTGCATCCGATAACGTGACATCTAACCACCAAAATCAAGTAGCCCTGCCACAATACTTTCTTGACGTGCTTTCTAATAGCAAACAAGAAAGTTGCGCTTGCCAATTGATGTAGAATCAATTAAGAAACTCAATTTTTATAATTCTTTCCGATATAAACGCTTAAGAAATAAGAAAATTATCAAATTTAGAAGTTGTAAGACATGTGATATATGTGCAAGTAAAAACAAAAGATATATATCATGCTTAAAGCACCTTTAAAGAAAATCCGTAATCTTATGACTTTTATGGCTATTTAAAATAAGGAGTCTTGCTAAATAGTCACGTGGTTTTATTTGAGGGATAAATACCTTCTTCAGCCACTCCAAAGTTACCTTATCGTTAGTTCACCCGTTTTTAGTAGCTGTAAACTCCCAATTGTCAAATATGTTTAATTTAAACGGAAACCATTATTGCTAAACATCTTTTCCTTTGTAAATTATCGTTGATAGTGTAAAGGCTCTAGTTGCAAAGATACACTTAATAATTGTTATCCAGATACGTGAATTTAGCTATTTTCCTTAAACCTTACGCTTTTCAGCATGCCTTATAACAAGTCCATTAAGACCGTAACTTTCCATAATACCTATCTTGTTTATATTTCATCGTTAGCTAATTAGAATAGCTTTGATTACTAGAATCTCCAATTTTTGAAATCAAAGCTTAATAACTTCGGAACAAGCATTATTAACACATACAAAATCAATGTATATTTACCTTTTGGTTTTTAAAATAAAATTACAAGTTAAAAATTGTAACATTTAGTGTTTTCCGAATAGTAAATAATCTCCTTAAAAGGCTAAAAGCCTTTAGCTAAAAATCCTAATTTGAGCATGCATAACTCTATAGCCAAAAGCCTTTTAAGTAAGCATCCAATTAATTAATCAATTCTTTATTACCGTAAGTAATCTTTGCAAGTGATTAGTAATCTTTACGTGTGGTAAAGTTGTTTTGTTGCGATCTTGAAATATTGATCTTGGAACATCCTACTCAAGCGCAGCCTTTCGCAAGAACTTGCCATTTGCGATTTCCATTAAAGCACATTGAATGTTAAACTTAATATATTCAAGCTTCATAATAAAAAGAACTCATATTTTGAATTTCAAAAAAAATCGATAAAGAATTAAAGAAGTTAATAATTATTTAAGTTAGTAAGTGTAAGTGACGGTGAGGTTAAGCGAGGTGGCCAGAATGGGGGGGTGGCCGGAATGGTGGGGTGGGACGTTAACCAATAAATAGAAAACTATACCGATTAGTGATTACCAAAGCAGTAAATGAATCAACCGCGAGCAGAGACTGTAAAGGTTCATAAGCCATGAAGGTCGAAAAATATCTTTCAATCTTACTGTTGCACCCGTTTGACGTGAGAGTTTGATTAATTACAAAGAGATACGTTATGCTCAATCGAGTTAGGTACCACGTGACAGATTCTACTTCAACGAATCATCAACAATGTACTGGAATAGCCTTTGCTCCGAAAGCAAATTACATCCGTGTAACAATAGTGCTAATAGCACCCTCTATTTGAATTCTTGAATTCTAATCCGAATTGTGCGGGCGAGAGGTAGCTTGAAGGAATTCAGAACCATTTCACACTGGGACGATCAGTCAGCAAAGCGGATCGGACTGCCGTTCCCGTGTCAGAGAATCATCGACACCTCCAGCTTCTGTATTGTAAGCTCGAAGCCGTTAAGAGATCCCGCGCAAGACGGAATCCCATTCTAAATCCAGGGACGGAAACCTTATCCATTCAGCAATTGTTATTGGAGAAGTGGGAAGAAAATGTCATCGATGGACTTGGACGCGACGGCCCACTCCAGAACGGAATTCATGGGTATCAAGCAAATGGGACTTAGAGCTTGCGGTACCTGTGTAAAGGCAAAGGTTAAATGTGTTCCTAATCTCCAGCAGGGGAAATGCCACCGGTATTATCAAAGTCACTTGCTCAAATGAAGATACTGATCGCAGATAGGTGTCACCGTTTGGACAAAGTCTGTCAGCCATCTTCTACTCCATCGAGGAAGCGTCCAACGTGAGTCACTCATGTGTCTACACTTACTCATGTCCTGATCTTTCCATTCAGTCATGTAGCTCAATTGGAGCAGAAGCTTGATACTCTTGTGGAACTATTGAGCGGGCCGAATCGTGGAGATGGCCGTGAGGAACATCGATCGGGCTCTTCTTCGTCCCCGCCTAAGTCCCCAGCCCCAACTCATCAACTACGGATCATGTCACCTCCCTCCCATGCAACGATAGCTACCGAATCAGCAACATTTTCGCCACATAACTTTTTCGCAGGCTCTTCATCAACGCAGGTCCCGTATGACAGCTACGTTACTCAACCACAAGTGTATAACTTCGAGTTCGAGAATCGGGAAGCATCATTCCTACTACTTGAGTACAGGACACAGCAAGCCGAGCAGCTTCCATTCGTCGTCATCCCTCCAGATGCCACCTCTCAGAGCCTTCATCGAGAGCGACCTATGCTATGGAAGTCTATCATGACAGCTGCATCGTATCAACATCCGCTACGACAAGAAGCCCTCGGATGGAAATTGATGGAAGAGTTTGCTTCGAGAATTATGCTTCGGGCCGAGAAGAGCTTAGACCTACTTCAGGCGTTACTTGTGCACCTTACTTGGTGAGTACATCCAGCTTGGAGTTGTGAACTTGACTACATCTCGAGATCTGTGTTCTGTACGTGCTTCTGTGACTAAATGAAACCAACAGGTATCATTACCACTCAGTTGCGAATCCTCAGGTGCTCAATCTACTATCACTAGCCAGGACCATGGCAGTGAACCTTGGTTACCACAGAACACATTCACCGAAGGGTCGCCCGAAAATATGGATTGATGGACCAGACGGTGTCACAAAGCAGCAGTACGAACCCGAAGACTCTTCGGTGACTTCAAGGACATTAGAGGAATGGAGAGCCCTCGCAGGTTGCTTCTTCCTCTCAACCATGTAAGCAAGCTCCCGCTGCGGCTGGAGTAACCAGTACCCGACTTACTCCAACAGAACAACCTCGAGTTGCAGACGGAATGAACCTGTTCAATATACCCAACATCTGGACCATGTCTGTAGAACACTCACTGAGCTGCAAGAGTATGAGACCGACCATCTTATCTTCCCGTTGATATCGGTTCAGAATGTCGTCTTGAAAATTAGCACGGCTTTCACCGACCCAAATCTCGGCTTGAGTACCGCACCCGTGAAAATGTTCATTCAGTCGTTGCATACCGAGCTGCAGCATATCAAGCAAAACCTGTCTATTAATGCTACTGAAGACTGTAAGATTCTTTCATATCCGTAGCAACACGCGCTAATCATTTTTTAGATACGTTCGTCGTTTGTTTCCAGGTCGGTCCACCCTCTAACGATCAATGCTCTTGGCAATGACTGGCCTGCCGAGGGCCTTGCAACCTGTGGCTAACTGCAATTGCAGATGGCCGAGATTTCGCTGTTCGAAGCCAGCCTGTATCGTTCATTTCATCCAGACTCTGATAAGGCATATCACCTGAATCTTTTGTACTCATGTCTCACGGCCGTCAAAACGTTTTTCGACACCCACTTCTCGAACAAAGCACCATTTGCAACAAGCTTCGCTTACTTTCGATGGATATTTGCTGGATATGTCCTCATTCTTGGAGCAAAGCTTGCAGTCTACAAAACCGAAGGCTGGGATACCCGACACGTTCACGAAGTCCTAGATTGTGCGAATGCACTCGATCGTGTAATTGGAAAGTTCGAAGCTATTCTACAACGTCGTACACCTCACGGCGAGTACGAGATATTTGACCGGTATGTTCAACAGATGCGTCGTGTCAAGGCTCACGGCAGGCCATCGCTGAGATCACAACCTGGTCCACAACCCGGGAATCCCCTCTGTGAGAACCGCATGCAACAGCAAATGCCTGGGGTTGGCAATGAATTTGAACAAGCGAGTCTCTCTTCCGGAACATCTCAATTTGACCCGAACGCCTTTGCAATTGAGCCCGATGATAACTTCTGGCAAACTATGTTCAATGTCGATGATGATTGGTCAGTTTCTTCTTCCCATTTGCCACCAGCAGAGAAGCCTACCTCATAATCAACATATGCGGATACCGAAATGTCATGATACACATTCCAAGGGTCACTACTAATTCAATTTCCAGGCTTTTGACAGCTTTCTGAATTGCTGTCGCTTCACTTGGTCAAGTGTCAACTCTGACCACATCGAAGCCGTTCAATGACAGCAACTTATTGTGAGGAACATTGAACAGCGCTCTCAAGAATAAACTTGAGGCAATGTTCTAACTTCCTCGTCATGGCCCCGCTTGGCAAGAGCCTGCCAAGTGTTCATCCTATTGCATGCCGAAAACACTAGCACTCGGTACGAACCCCTAGGGGAAACGAGACTGGGTTGTTTATTGCCACACAAGATTGGCTAGCATGCAGCATTCACATATTACTTGACATTCGCACCTTGTGAAGGCAGTTCAGCATCATAGCCGCAATTCACAAACTCCTCGAACCACAATTTCTCGATCTGGTACCCCTCACGCTGGCTTGATCCATTTCCCTTTCGGCGTTCTTCGCTATTCGTTCGGCATCGGCTGTCTATACAAAGATACTCTTTCAGGTCGATGCAGGAACCGAATTAGAGAACCTCACAGTACGTGCAATTCGAGATGTTCTTGCCACAGGCGTCAGCCAGCCCCTCCTTTTTCAAATCGATCATACCTCAAATGAGTCAGTCCCAACGTCTGTCAGAATCCCTGGAGCCGCCTCACTGTTAGGCATTGCGGATTATTCTCCAGATGTGTTTGCAGTCGCAGCCGGAAATTGAACTCGAGGCTCAACTCTCGTTCCTGGCCCATTTTCCACCTGGTTGGTGGATCTTCGGTCAGCAGACCCTGCTGTCTCGAAGATTGTCGATAAAAGCGGCCTTGTTCCATGGCATGACAGCACTTCCAAGAGGTCGCAAGAATGCAACTCCTTTGATCACAGATACTGGAGTTGGCAAAATCTATCACCTCGATCCAACCACCTCTACCTTCACCACTGTTCTGGCACACAGCAGCTGGGGTAAATACGACAGCCAATCCCGCAGAAACACAGGCAGGCATCAATGGCATCCGATAAAGCCCGGGGTTCAAGACTCTCTACTAGACCAACACCATCAAAGCCATCTTCTGTAAAGTCAAGCTCTCAATTTGTTCCCTTGAATGACAGCCTACCGTCAATCACTGCAGCCAGCCCGCACACGATTGTTGTCTCAAGAAATACGGGTGACGACGACTTTGCTGTTCAACATGACGTTACCACGTATATTGGAGCCAATCCGGTCATACCGTGTTCAAGGTCTCGCCTAGTGGGATTGTTAGCATCGTTGCTGGCGGCATGAATGAGACAGTTGTGGCAGGAGCTTCGAGTAGAGCGTTTGGTTGAACGCGGGTAAATCGAGCACTACTCTATGTGAGCACAAATGCAATTCCGGCTATGGTTTGAATGCTACTTCTCAAGGTGGAAAGGTGGTTGCGATTGATATTGGGGAAAGCCTATGCTAGGCTACTCAGCACAGTGGGGGATTCGTACGTCGTCATGTGGTCGCGCTTCGATGAACATGATAGTCTCGCCAGGTTTGTTTGTCAATCTTGTCTATATATATTTTCACAGCACTAAATTCTACACACAATTTTCAGGCTCGTCAAGTCGCCGTGTTCACAGGCTTGTACCACCCGCGGAGAGGCCTGTACTTTGAAAACCGAGACCCCTGAACTGAGCACGTGCCAGCGTCTTCAACGCTATAACAGATCCAGTTTTAGTGCAGATCTGCACGTCAACCTCAACGCGTGAATTTCCTTTCTTTGCTGTGGTTTTCAAACTTGCTCGATTGCAACGACCAGTTCTTCCAATGTCCAGAAGGTATTTCAAAATATCTTTGTACCTTCATACCCACTTGTGAAGTAGGCTAAGTTTCCATCCTAAGGTCCTCGACTCGTCACATTTCGGGAGTGGCATCTACACCGTCTTTCGCCCCTTTCGGTGCGCTGCCCCTCGATATCCAAACTAGAATATGGAAACATGCCTGCAAAGAATTTGAAAGTACCCACGCCCGGGTACAAAGAATAGGCAAAGATCCAAGGCCGAAGAGACCCAATGCGAAGCCACCGAATAGACCAGCAAATCTGCGTATTCTGGCACCAGAAAGGTACCCTGTACCAAGCCTTCTACACACCTGTCAGAAGTCCAGGGCTCTTGCACTGAGTCATTGGGTATTATGGCCTTGTGCGAATCCGATTCGTCCCCACAAGAGTGATGGAACATTCATATACGTGAACAAGGCGCATGACACGATATATTTTGCCGATGGTCTTATTGAAGACTTTCTGTTTCTTAGATGCATCTCTATGACCGCTTCACCTGGCGCAGACCTTCCCAGAAATGAATGGAGCAAGATGTACGAAGATTTTGCTAGGTTCTTGGAAGGTATTCGACACTATGCTATAGATTGGTGGTGCTGGCTTATGGGAACGGTGAACGGAGACAATCTGTGGATGTCACGCCTGTGCATCGCCTCAAATGAAGACTTGGCCATCATGATCACCCCCTCGAAGTCTAAGCCAGACTCACGGGCTATGTCTGCGTCGACTCCTTTGATCAAGAGAATCACTCCAGGGACCACGCGTGCAGAAACTGTCGATACCGTGCTCCGGCACATCAAAAGCAACCAAGACTACTCGGGAGACGCCAAGACACCAGATGCATTGGATACGCAGGTCTTCAAGCAAGGATGGAAGGCAAGTGAGGAGCCGTACACGGAATACATGCCAAACCTCAAAGCTCTTGCGGTGATCTGGCCGCCCTTTAATCAGGAAGACGATGAAAATGGGACGACCGACGAGTTTTACCTGGAGAAAGTGCGGAGCCAGTGTCGGTATCATAGGCTCAAATTTACTCTTGAAAGTATGAGCTTTGAACAAGAGGATCTGAGAAAGCAGATGAAGGACGATGGGACGGAATTCCCCGATTTCTCGATTTCTATGTGCGGGGGATATCGCTATGGGTAAGGAAACGGCATTGCCCAGTCCAACGAATTACTCGGAATCCCATCCCTGCTACTGGTGTACATATTTCTTCTTCCGGTATCAAGCTCTGGTGGTCCTGCACCACACGAACTTGGCAAGAAACCAGATAATATTTCCTGCAGCCGACTGAGCTTTCCCTAGTCAACCACCGGTGAGTTCACTTTTCCTAAAGTAGCTATTTCCTTCGGGGTGCACGCAGCTTGAAGAAAGCACAAACAAGAAGCGAACGAGGCTGTTGAGCCTCTACTTCTACGTTTTATTTCGAATGGGGTCTCATTTGACCGACTCGGTAGAACACTTAAGCCGTGCCCGTTCACAATGTTTCTTTTGATTTTCACGAGCTTTGTTCTCTAAGACCTACTCCACCAAGTCTTGCGAGACATTTTGCACTTCCCTCTGTGTTCTCTGCCCCTCCGAAAGAGTGCATAATTGCACAATGTCTTGAGCGATTTGGCTATTCACCAAGCATTTGAGCTGAGCGGGTGAATGACTGCGTCTGCCTTGAGTAGTTCTCTCCTAAAGTCTTGGCAAGCTCAGCCCCTCCACAATTTAAGACCTTTCTGAGGCTCTCCGCGCCATTGTTTGGACGCCTCGCCCAAAGCGTCCGATACAAGCGAGAAACGTGTATCACACAGCCTATCGAAGTATGTCACAGCCCGGTCTTTAGCTTTCAGCTGAGTATCGCAAGAGGTGGTGTCTCGCGATATATATTGACACCAAGACTTGCTGTTCATCCAACATCAATATTGAAACCCCCCTTTATCATGGCCAACTTCATCGCTTTGTCAATTTCCCTTCTTCCATGCTTGAATGCCGATGCAAGATCTCTCGCTCAACCGGCAGTCCAACATTTGTCGCCACGCGCAGAGTATCAAGGTGGCTGGCCTCTCGCCTTGATCGGGACCGCATCCTCCTCATGTCCAGCTTCTGCCTCAGAATCATGCTCTTCTACGGTTCAGAATCCAGCATGTTGTCCTTCTGGACAGACATGCATTTTCAGTCCTTCGATATACGCAAGTTATTGCTGCCCGACCAGTATGTGCATTCCAAGATTCACCGTCACGATAACATTTCTAATGACATCTAGACGCTGACTGCCATACCGCTGTACTCAACTTCCCTCGCTGTTCTAACAGCACATGGATAATGTTCATTCAAGAGCCCTCGGGCTTTTTCTGCTGCGAGCCGGGCATGCTTGGTGTCAATCCTTCAAGTGGAATCACGGGCGGCTTGTGCGAGCCACCAACCCAACAAGTACCAGCCTCACTTCTGGCAACAGTCATGGCCCAAGTTGGAGTTCCAACTCCAACACCAACAGCAGGTGGAATTCAAAACGCGACAGCGACGGGAGGAGGTGGAAGTGGCTCGACTCAAACAAGTCCAAGTCTAGCTCCTACGAACACCAGCGGTGGAAATCACAGCTTGAGTTCGTTCAGCAACTGGGGTTTAGGGACGAAGGTTGGATTTGGAGCGGCCATCATTGCAGCTATTGTATTGCTGGCTATTGTAGGCTGTGGGATCAGGAGGCGACATCGCGAAGTGCGGTATGCCTTACCTTTACTGCCAGGGGAGCGCAACGAGATAGGAGCCTTGATACGCGACGAATCAGGTCTCCCTGCGTATGAGCCATATAGAAGGAGGGATGGGAATGGAAATAACGTGACAGTCAATGTCGTCCACGGTGATCATATGTAGCAAGTGCGGGGTTGAATGGTTCAATCTGAGCTAGGAATTGGTGTTTGAGGACGCGTTTGTTCTTTTTCACATATATGTACTGTTTCAATAGATAGAGTGTACCATTAAAGTGCATGTAAATTGTTTGTTTTATCCTGGAGAAGGCCCAAAATATATGTGATACCCGCATAATTGCAGCACTACCAATTGCGCTGTGGAGGCTCAAGCTCCGTCTGGAGTGAACAGTTTCTTTTCTATTCTTTTTCGTGGCATCTGGAGAGAAGTCTAAGTTGATGTTGGTGATGTTGAAACACACCATGCCAGGTTTATATGCGCTCGTGGGATGTCGGTCTGATGGATTCTGACCAATTTCAGCGAAGTGGGCCGCTCGCTTCGTAGGCAAACAATTAGAGAACGGCCTAAAGGTCAAGACAAATAGGCTCCCGAAGTGCTAGCATGCCAGGTGCTCAGGAAGCTAACAACTCCTTCGAACTCGCAGGCAATGATAACATGCACCAGCTGGTGTGAAGACAGAAGCTCTAACACGGAGGCTCATCATATACGCAAGGACACCCCAAATTCTTGACCATTATTATTAGAACTAGCATTCAGCTCGGCTGAACTCCTTTGTAATCAAATTACCATATGTGGAAAAATTGCCACTTTGAACTTGATCCGCTACCAGCTATCGGTCTCAAGATCAAGTAAGAATTTCTTGTCCGGTAGCTTACTTAACGTTGTTCTAATTACAAGCAAATGAATATGTTTGATAATGTGATATTGACTTTGCTTGCGGAAGCTAAAGCAGCTCAGTGATAAAGACATCGAGATCAACTCGCTCTACTGCGGATTGAAGTGTGAGCAGAAGCGAAGCAAAGTCCGGGCAGTAGTGACTTGTGGTGTCTGAACGTACTTGGCTCTGGCTCTTATAATCACATCATCAATTTTGTGGCTTCTCGTATTCGAACTAGCATTGTTTCGCGAATCGGGTGCGGGTTGATTATGGTCGAAATCATGGATACCAAATTTGTGGCGATCTTGAAAACCAATCGCGCTTCTGGGCGAGGTACTTTTGACCCCTTCCCCCCGCAAACCCTTGCTGCTGAAGGGTTTTGTACAACCAAAAAACGCCATCAACCTCTTAAAATAAACGACTTTCTCCTTGATGATCGCTCTTATATACCAAACCGATCAGGTTTGTTCACCTTTTGAAGATCTGGACGTCGCTTGTGACAATTTTTCTTGTTGACGCTCACACCACTTGATTGTTTCCCAGTGAGAGTCACATTCATTTCGCAATGACTATCGTTTCCCTAAGATTCAGCTCATCCCCAAAATTAAAGTTTGCAGTTGCTGTCGCTCTGCTGGTCTTTATTGGCAGCTTCTCTATCGCTAGCGCCGTGGACACTCACCAGAGCGACACATATATCTTCCCCCGCCAAACCAGTGTTGCAAACAATTCCAGCCCCGGGAAGAACAAAACAGAAACACTGAACATACTTCGCGACAACGTTCATTGTTATGCTCTCCCGTATGGTGGTCTCGGCTTCGGGCTCACGCCTTGCCTTACTACTGCCTGTTCGTGAACGCATATGGTCGACGCCCTCTCGTGCCATGGAAGTGACAGGAATACCAGAAGCTTGAAGTGCTTATTGGATTTCTGCAATTAGGTGGAACGACGGTAGCAGGCACATTGACGATCACTCGATGCAGAGGAGAAAGCCAGTTGCCATTGCTTGGCATTTGGATGGTGTTGACTTCTGGAGCCAGTTCCATCGCTGCAATGTTTGGGCATGGAAGATGGCTGTTTGTCGGTCGATCTAGGGCAGGAGGATTGAGTGGAAATACTAGAGCACCGCCAATTGTAGCTTACGATTCGAATGGCTTCGAAGCTCGAGATCGTGGCTACAACATGCAGTCACCCCCATACGATGATCCACCTAAGCCGTATACATTGACTACATACTCCTCAGCACCTCAATACGAACCCTTCAACATGCGGGGTGGTTTGGTCGGCAAGGATTCTGGTCGAGAGACCGGACAGACTTCCGACAAGAAGGCAACGAGTACGGACAATGGCTATCCTGGGGTCTGATCATCTCCCTCTGGCTGGTGGGCTGCGCAATGGGATTCATCGGCAGCGTCGGCATGCCAAAGAAAGTTTGGGACGAGGTTAGCAAAGTGCGGCAAATCACAATTTGGTTCTTCATGCCGGCTGCTGTTATGATAGCCCTGTCGATTCTGGCGTGCATGTGCACTGGGAGGAAGAAATCAGATGGTTCGTATGAGTTTACTCCTGATGAGGAGAGAATGCGTTTGTTTATGATGAAGTGGACAGCGAAGATCTGTCTGTTGTTGTTAGTATTCATGCTCAATTACATGGACTGGTTACTGGCGGCAGTGACGGGTAATTGGTCGGGAGTCCCGTCTAAGCTTGATAAGGGTGGGAAGGTTCTGTACTGGGCTTACTTTGCATGTAAGAGATTCGCTTCGTTCAGCAGCTAGCGGTAATTCATGGGAACAACTATTATGTATTGGTAATATGCGTTGGTTGAGTGGTATGAGCACTGTGTTTTCCATGCTCGATTACCCCAGTCACCTGTGCTCTATTCCGATGCCTCTCAAGTGCTCCAGGATCCGCGTAGCAGCTTCCTTCGCACTAAGCTCCGTGACATCCAACTCTAATAATTCTGAACAGCGAAATTTGGCTATCGTCATACGGGTGTGGATGCTCTGCAGCACTGTCGTATCAAGCGTCATTCCCTTCCCTCCTGCTATGAAGTCTTTCCTCTCCTGTGATATCATACGCTCCTCGTTACCTTTGTACTCACAGCTCAATAGGATAGGAACGAAAGTGCAGCCTCTAGATTTTGCTGCTTGTGCGTATTCGGCTACGACTTCAGGTCTTCCGTCTGAGTCTGACTGGCAATCTGAGAAATTGTATCTTTGTACCACTTAGACCACTTTCCGTTCAGTTGAGACGAAGGACTCACACATACTCAAAAGTGTCTGGGTCTGTTGTTAAGGACTCGAAAACCACTTCTCGAAACTTACGACGGAGCTTCTGATAGCCTGGAGCTTCACGCGGTATGATCGCTCCTGCGGGGTCAATGAGAAGGTGGTTATGTATCTGCATCTTGGTCAGTGTTCGCTCAGTGGAGGTGGTAAGAGTTGATTTAGGGATGCTGGATTTTACCATGTTAGGACGAGAAAGATCAACTCACCACTCGACCACGGTCACCCATTTGCTTTTGTAGTTCATTCGAAATGGTGTTTACCCACTCCAGGCCAGCCATTAATGTGGATAATTGGCTCGGGCATCTTGGGAAGGAATTTTTTTGGTGGAATATTGTTATTTTGGTTTGATGAAGGACATTCGCCTAGAATTAAACACTTGTGATGAAAATTACTGTTCATCGCTCATCTATTTTGAATTGGATAGGAAAAATTGAGTGTCTGGTTCGGGAGTGGGATGTTCTTCGGTTTAATAGAGTCTGCTTACTTATGACTCAGACACATTCGCTCTTGCCAGTCTATATTGCAATGACGACCACTACATCTCAACATATCAGTACGCATATCGACCATAAATCATGCCGAACATGGGCTGTGAATTCCACCCGGTGTGTATCCATTCTCCGGAACATGTTTGAGCAAGGAGAAACGAGAGCTCATTTTTGACCATAGCTGAATCTGATTATTCCGAGCTACCCGTCATATTTGATCAACTTTCTTTGATTAACGAATACTAACTCAGCAGACTCATCCAGTAAACTCTCGAATGGTAGCGAGCAGTTAGTTTTTGGAGAAGTGGATATCGCTTCGGGTGCTAACCGAAAAGAAAATAGGGGAAGTCGGCTAGATTTTACCTGACTAGCATACTTCAGTCATCTTGTGACACCCCGCTTCTGCTCCAAAACAATTTGGTCCACTATCTTCACCTGCCCCTGGAAATCATTGCAGGAGGTCTCTTCGTCCATGCGATTCTTTGGAAGCTCCGCTGCAGATGCGCTGAGGGCTCAGTACTCACGTGAATGGCCTCGCTTTCAAGCCGGGAAACAAGGAGATCAGACACTAGATTGAAATCCCAAGCGACAATTACTTCCTTTGACATCATGCCAAGATAAATGTTGAATTTCTCAATCTGTATCAAACACCCTGGAAATTGCCCATGAAGTACCCAGGGAGAAGGAACCTACTCGCGCCAAGTGACGCGGGACGTGGGCTGGGTACTCCCAACCAGATTTTCCCACTCCGGCAGCTTGGATGGACCAGTGCTGCCACTCATGAGACGGCCCACACCATCTCACCCCAACCAAAAAGCGCCGAAGCTAAGATCGACAAGGGACACGGCTCGCGATTTTGGGCGCAGCTTTCATCCTCACGCGTGTATTTTGAATTATGGCAGCCCGTTCATTTGTTAGCGCTACGCAGCTGAGCACTGCCCAGCCAAGACATGACATCTGGATTTCTTTGTGGGGTCGGAATTAGACGCGGGGAAATTTCTTCCCCCAAGTATGAAAAGCATTGGGGCTCTTCTTCTCTCCCTGTCTTGTCCTTCCCGATGCTGCTGCTGCTGCTAAGCACCGACGTACAACTCCAGGATAGGAACACATGCTTTGCAGTACCGGTAGTGCATAGCGCGCGTCTGCGTGCTGGCACTCCTTTAGGCCCCACTCGATGACCAGCGGACGAATTTTAGGGGTCATAGTCACGTCCGTGATTTGCCTCATCTGCATCGTCACGAGAACGACGTACCGGATTGTCTATCGCTGCAAGATCCATGTATCTTGTCACAGGAGATGGCATGTCGATGATATCTGGATGGGAATCTCTTTCTTCCCACTTTTGGGGAGAGCTCTCTGTGTTGCTTGGTCCGATACCGCTGCTCGCCATCCGAGCACCTACGAAACTTCCATGAAATTGCTGTTGCCGGCTAGGATATTCTATGCTCTGTTGTGAGTGTCATTTTGGGGCTTTAGTCAAGATCCGTACTGACCTATCAGTCTGTGGTGTATGAAGATGTGTCTCTTGGAACTCTATCTTCGGATCTGCAAGAATCTACCCATGTATCGCAAGATTGGATTATGGATCCGAGCCGGCCTTTATATCACATTCGTTGCGATTGTCCTACTTACTCTCCTAGAATGTCGGCCGATCAAACTGTAAGTTATCTTGGTATCGATAACACTTTGAATAGAAGCTTACCTTCGCTTGCAACAGGATGTGGAACGACGACCCCGCTGGAAGTGAGTTGACTGTCTCGAACCAGGTTGGAGTAGAGCTAACAGATATCTGAGATCAATGCCGAAGAGCTAGAGTCAATCTGATAAGCATGGCTGTTGCGAACGTCGTCACCGATGTGGCTCTCATTATCTTCCCGATATCATTTCTCAGACAGGCCGGCCTTGACTTCTCAAAGTATGTGTCCCTTTCTATCACACATGATCAAATCGCTCAATTGCATCCCTTTAGGTTCATACGCCTGGGTATACTGTTTGCCCTCGGTTCATTGATTATCATCACCACTCTCGTCCGCCTACCTCTCATTCTCCGCGATGATGCCCAAGCCATCCGATCGATGTGGGCCAGCATTGAGATTGCCTGCGCCAGTGTCGTCGCAAACGCACCATTCTTCCAAGCAGTCTTCATCGACTGGCAACTGGGCGGATCCCACAACAAGTCTATCGCCGAAAGAAGACAGTCCCAGTTAACCAACACTTCCAATAGGAGGAAGTCGAATTCAAGCAGGGTGAACAGTGACCGGAGAGTTAGTCTTTGGCACATCGAAGAGAGGCTGGATAGTGAATCGGGAAATCGAGAATCTTTTGGAAATGGAGGGACGAAGGGGAGCGGAGACGAGTTTGTTACTGTCCCGCAGGGCTACTTTGAGTACCAGGCACGACCTGCCGATGAGATTGAGATTGGTACACCTTTTACGGGGTTGGATGTGAAGAAGCCTAATTTATAGCATTCGATCTCATGCAAATAAAAGCGAAGACTTCTATTTTCTATCTCAGCACTCGATCTTATCGCAAATTGCAAGCCCACTGAGCACCTTCTTGATCATCAGCACGAGTGGTGGTGGTGGTGGAGGCTTTGCAAGAGCCCACGAAGTAGAACAGCCAGTAAGCGATGGCCAATCCGAATGATTCCGAAAAGTTTGTTGGCGCAGTCATCCTATGCAACACTTATCCGGGACTTGGCTCCGCACACAAGCTCTGCCATTTTTGCCACTCTCCTTGGTCGGGCTTATCATGTCGTTGCACAGCAGGATGCAGGGTAAGAAACGGTTTGCTCTCAATTCAGAGTCAATCTAATGTATGCTATCGAGCCCTCTATCCCAGAAAACATACGCTGACAGACTGGATCAACAGAAGCAAGGAAATTGTGCGGCAAGCCTGAAATCCTTCTATCTCCAAGCCTCTTCCTCTACTCAGCCACCATCACAGTATCGCAGCAATAATTCTCAGCAATCTTCCAATTGGCCCAAATCAGTACACAAAGAATGTATCCGTCTCATTCTCCGAAGCCCTCAACTTCGCATTGCGTCTCTTCATGATGAATTTCACGATCCAAGCAATGATCGCAGTCCCAGCAGAGAACCCCGCAGAAGAATACATCGCAATTCCATACTGCGGCGCATCGCTCTTTGGCCACAGATATGGAGTCCAAATGAAGCTCGCATTCATGATGGTAGAGACGATGCCGATGGCAGCGGCTTTCTTCTCCTTAGTTTGCCCGCAGGTAGAGCCAACCCAACCAAGGATGAGGGAGTTTACAGCGTAGGTGCCGATGCAGAAGACGACCATTGCGAACTGTGTATCTGTTAGCAGTGGATTTGAGAGAAATTGGGAATGGAAATTCTGAGAGAGAGACTTACGTATCGAACACCAATCGGCTTAGAGGTAGCAGCGATGACAAAGCCAACGATAGCAACGGACTTAGAAGCAGTGATGTGCCAAGTCCGCTCATTGAACCTCCCAGACAACCAAGACACGAGGATCGTGCTTGCTCCGGCAATGAGATATGGTGGGCAAGTGAGGACGAGAGTGATAGTGCGGCCAAAATCAAGAGTCTCGACGACAGTGGGGAACTGTGGAGATCGAAGTTAGCACTGTGGTCTGGTGGAGGCAATTCAACAAGAGACTCACGAAGTTCTTAAATCCGTTGGCTGCCAAATGCATGTGAGCCATAGCTGCGAAAAGCCAGACGACGGGATCGGAGACGGCTTGTCTGAGACCGGCCCAGATACTGGCATCACCTTTGTTGCCTACGGTGTCTTCTTCCATACGGGCATGAGCGAGAAGGCGCTCTTCTTGTGTCAACCTGTCATGGAGTGAGCTGCTGTTCACTTGACTACGAGCAATCCTGGAGAGATGTGGACTTACCATCTTGTGGTCAGTGGGTAGTCAGGAAGGCAGAAGAACCCGATGACGGCGACCAAGAATGTGACAATTCCCTGGAGGATGAACAACCATTGCCATCCAGAGAGACCGGCAGTATGATCCATTCCATGGAAAACGCCCGCAGCAATCAAGCCAGCAAATGCAGTTGCCAAAATATTTCCAGTATATAGGATCGCAATGCGAGTTGCAATCTCCTTTCTCGTGTAGAAGATGCTCAGCATATAGACTGCTCCGGGATAGTATGGTGCTTCTGTGAGACCCAAGAAGAAGCGGACGAGCAGGAGGCCGGTGTAGTTGTGAACGACGGCAGTGAGTGCGCTGACGACGGCCCATGCCATCATTGCGATACCCATGTAGCGACTTGGTCGAGTTCGAGTGAGGAACATGTTGGAGGGAATTTGGCCGAGGAGGTAACCGACGAAGAGGATGCTGAGACAGGTTTGATATTCTGAACAACATTGTCATCAGCAGATGTATTTGGGTTTTGGGGAGATGGACTGGCGCTTACCTGTACCTTTCAGATTCAGTTCCTCCTCGAGTCTGTTTAGACGTGCCAGGGCAATGGCATTGCGGTCAAGATAGTTGAGCCAGTACATGGACCACAGCATGGGCTGAAGATAACATTAGGTGGGTTTGAAGAGAATGCTGGTGGCAAACTGACCATGATCCATCTGTCCAACTTCTTAACAAGGGCAATTTCTCTGGGATCAGTCTTCTCCTGAGCTCCAGAGTAATCGACTTTGCCTTGAGGCTTCTTCAAGTCCTCTTCAGCAAATTCTACTTGTTGAGGGCTCTTGACACCAATGTCATCTTTGGTATCTCTCATCTCGGTAGCCATGTTGACTTTCAAGTACTGCTTGATGTGAAAAACAAAATGTGAGGATGATGAAGGATAAAGAAGTAGGAGTATAAAGTGGACTTGAGAGACGACCAGTTTTCAGTTGCCTGGATATCTCAAGTTTTCTGGGGATGTTGTTTAACATATATACATTTTCTCTCGATGCGCAGTTCTATGAACCCGCCATCGAAGCTGGTAACACTCACGTGCTCCTAGGATCGAAATGGTATTCCGGAGCATATCGTATCATAGTCCTACTCATGTCGATCCTAACGATACCAAGTCCGCCTAGAAGCCATTTTGTTCGAGGATTATCGTGGGCGTTCTTGGACGTGAGGGGAAGTCTTGGATTCTCCAGCTTCTCCTCCACAGACCCAACTTCAGAACAGAAAGGTACGTGAACTACCAGCATGCCAACGTCAACAGCACGGCAGAGTAAGAATGGCCCTGCTTGTCTAAGAGGTGCCAATGTCAGACGGGAAGCATGTCAAGGAGAGCCAAGTATCTTAGCGAAGCTAGTCCCGGTAGTGCCGCTTGAGATGTGGTGAATTCCAGGTCAGCAGCCTATGAGATGATGGTGGAGGTGGCGGAGCAGCTTCTAGCGGTATTCTAGCGGCCTTCTAGTCTTCTGGAAGCCTTCTAGAGGATTTCTAGCTTGACATTGGGAAGGTTGGCATTGCTCGGCGCGCCAGGGCCGTCCTGCGCCGTTATCACAGTTAATGTCGTGGCTCGATATCAGCGATGGCATTGGTTGCGGTTGATCAGCTCGTCATCTTGTGGAAGGGTGTCAGAATCAGATCAAAGAGCTAATTGGATACAGGAAACGCGGGGTGGTTGGTGGAGGTTGCTGTGGGGAGGGCGGGGAGATGTCCGACGATAACTTCCCGGACTTGGCCTCAGTTGTGGTGGCATGGATCAGAGCTAATACATCGACGTAGTAGTATCTTGTTGCAGGTTACTTCGAGTTAGAAAAGTAGAGTTTGTAAACTTCGTTGTAAACTAGAACCTGGGACCACTAGGATGTCACTTGTTGTGTGATGAAATCCAGATTTCCAATTGAACATCCAATGAATTTCGCCGGTGGGTTCAACCCTAGCAACGACTTGGGCTAACGAGTCCAAGTAGCAGTGTACGAATGAGTTCATCCATGCACACATAGGCTAGAACTTGTTTTGTTCCAGCTAATAATGATGGAACCAATGATAGTACTTTGGAAGTAGCCAGCAACTCCCTCGCCTTCAACTAGAAGACTTCTAGCTGAATCAGTAACTCCCCAATCTTGCTGCAATCCCTGACTCTGAGACTACTGGGAACGAAGTCGGAACAGGGTAAAGATAGCATCAGCCGTGAAATGAAAAGTTCAGATACTACGAAGCCCCAAAGAATACGAGGACCTGCATCCTTGCTTATTTGAGAGATGAGTCCAAGAAGAACGCGGCTCACAATAACCCACCGTCAGGGTCGCCCCCAGTCTCATCACATTGCCAGCATTGTGCAGCTGAAGTCTCATTGCATATGCGACCCGAGTCTGCGAGAACCGACTAAGGGATGTTCCCGTATGCTGTCCACGAGTCCGCCGTGTCTCGCTCAGTCTTTGTCCAGGTTCAGGCCCAGGCTTACCGCGGTGTCTAGTGCCAGCACACTTCCTACATTTTCCGAATGTACGCCTGTATCATTGATATTCACCTGTACCAGGAGACTACGCCGAAGCTGTGGAGATGCTGACAGCGAGCAGGGCGATCATTATCAAGCAGACTGTCCCTTTGAGATAGTATCATTGATAGACACAAAGAGCCAATCATGTCAGTTGATGAGTTTGTGCCACCAAAGAAGTTGCTTTCACAGTGGATCCTTCGTGTGAGTCTGGGCAATCATGTGAGTTTCTGCCTCCAGGCAAATCACGCATAGGGCATCGCGGGTAGATATCTTGAGCACCTCATTGGACTTCGAAAACCTCAGCTGTTGCCATGACAGAAACTCTGATCTTCATTCCAAACGCCTTGTATTGCAGCTGAATAACATCTTGCCTCTCCGATTCGTCATAGGATGAATATGAATATGATAATTGGAGTCCTACCTGGCGGCAGGGCATAACTCAGTCATCACACCTGCCATCTCCAAGCTGATCCGGGCCCAACTCACTAACCAAGCTACTGCCCGGCTTATTCTCTAAGGTGAGCAATACCTTGAGAAGATCATGATCAGATCTAGATTCGGAGACTACGGTGGGTATTGTGTAATTGACTTTAAGAGAAAAGAAATTGCATTCAGCTCTTTGACTCTTTCCAAAAGCCATGGTAAGGGCAAGGGGCTAAAGACGGCACCTGTCAGATTAGACCTGATAAAGTATACGCAACGCTTGCGGATAGCAAGTCCAAGAGAATGAATGTTATCTACCACATGTGAGACCTTCTATTGAAGGGTAATGGACGATCGTACGCTCTGGTTGGCTGAGTCCACGGTGGAGACGGCATGAGAAGGATCTGGAGCGGATGGATAGAATGCGTCTAGCATAAATGCTATCCTGCTCTTGATACAGACAGCTATCTCTAAAAGGGTCTAGTTTGCTCGGTTGACTGATAAGTAAGGGCATGGGTGGTCGTTGATTGACCCCCTAAGCATGCTTCTGGCTCGCGAAGGCCTGTGTGTCACTTTATTAAAGCAAAAAGTCGTGCAGGTCCCTGAGCTAAAATAGAGTCTCCAAAAAGAAGTGAGTTGCTAGTAAGAAGACATGTTCGTGATCTCCGTCGATCTGGAATTCTGGTATCAGTTGTTCTGGCATAATCGTCCAGAGACTCCTGAATGTCTACCACCCGTGAATCTCATTTGCCATTCTGGCCTCAATAGCTCATATAACTCGCGCCTCGTTACAGAGACTACCTGAAGCTATAGTCAATTGATCAGAGACTTTCCTGACAACCTGTTATTGCCTCCACTGTCTTCCAAGAAGTTCAATTTCCAGTTGACAATTTCCGTTGTTGACATAAGCGAGATGCCCCGCTTTCCTACCGAATCGAACTTCAACCTGCCAAATTCTGGTCCTGCTATGTAGCCAAATAAGCAGCCGCCGTCACCACTTCACATGACACACGAGTCATTACAAGCGTTTGTGTAAGTTTTCAGGAGTTTCAACGACTCAAGTTGCAATACTAATACCTCACAGGGTTTAGTGGTAAAATCCATCGTTGCCATAATGACAGTTTCGATGGGCCCCGGGGTACGCAGCCATTCGCCTTTTCAAATGAGCTCACAACTAACAAAAAAACAGTTCGATTCCCGGCGAACGCAAAAATACCTTTTGCATTTCTGCTCGTTCGAGCATTTTTCTTGGTGATCAAGCGATTCAACGTTCTGTTCATTTTTGTGTGGTTTCTTAAGCGAGGTCACGCTCCAAAAAGCGAGTTCCGCCTGGCCTCACAATGCTTGTTTTTTTTTCGAAATAAGTTGAGTACTGTCAATTCCTGTATATGGGCCCATCAACCTGTTGTTAATCTCTCTAAGGCTCTGTCGAATTTTGACGATCCTCACTGTGGCAGATTCTGAGCTAAGCTGGAATGCCTGAAAAGCCACCTCCACAGTCCGAAGATCTATTCTGCTGGACATGCCACTATACTTTAGAAAATAGGAATTCCCATAAATCGGGAGTACAATATTGTGTAACCTTTCAGACTACGCATTTTAAAAAAAGATACTAAATATTATACACAATAATATTAACGTTCTCTGGTTTTACCTTTTACATATGTTGCATCCTCTACATGGCCATCAGCCCATTCATCGAAACGCCTCTTCACCTCCTCCTGGGCGGCACCATCTAGAGTCGGATCTTTAACGACGGTCCATTCCAGATATGCGCCTAGCCAGTCGCGTCCTGGTCCTAGATTCTCAATCCGCTCTGTGGCTTCTCGTTCTATGATTGACAGGAGTAGAGCCCAGGCAGCATTATCGCTGTATGTGCAGCGGTAGATCATGAAGCCGAACTTAAGAAAGGAAGAGATTTTCATGGCACGAATTCTGCGTCGAAAGTGGATAGGATGCGAAGTCGTTGCGCATAATTTAGACGAAGGTGATTTCTAGATGATGCCTATCATTGCCCAACAATATCGAATGCTTGTAGATTATGTTGGAAGTAGGCTGGGCTTCGGGCAGGCAAGTAACGAAGGGAAAATCGTTTTTGACAGTGGAAGAATGTGTGGATTTGATGCACTGTATATCCTATTTTCGGATGCGCCGCAATGCCAGATGGAGCGGTGAGTGCCTTCCTCGTGTCATCGGAGGATCAAAAATACGAAGAATTATTATCTGGTATGCTAATAAGACTCGTAAGCTAGGAAGCTAACGAGCTGTCCAGTTGCTCCGCCATCTATGCTTATGAGCAACTCTGAGCATTTATATGTTCCAGGTTCATCATAGCACTGGTCGTCAAGCTATTTCACACCTGGGCAAGTCTTCATAAAGTCGATGGCCTGAGTACGGCTGACTTTGCGGTGTGCTTGGGAACCTTGCTTCAAGTCATGTCTAAAGAGCTCAACCAAGCTTCTGAGGTCGTTCTTATCTGAAGGCACAGGCGTCCGCAAATAGCCATAACATTTTTTCCACTTCATGTAAATAAGAATTCCGCAACGACCTTCATATACTCGACCTTCTTCTCAATATGCGGAGTATGCGTCGTTCCCTCGAGTGTGACCAACATAACATCTTGAATCTCGTCCAAGAAAGGTTTGACCGCATCTCCAGCTGCGAACTCATCGATGCCATTAATCACCAAAGTTGGTACGGTGATGTTCTTCGCTCTCCCAACCATCGACCACTTCGCAAAGAACCCGGTTGCCTCGAAGGGGTTCCCATCCTTGCTGTCACCCCTAGAGCTGTTAGTTTATTTGCTCGAGATTGGTAGACAAATAATCGACTCACATGGCTGTAGCAACGGTAGTATCTTCACCATACAAGCGCTCGCTGACCTTCACATCTTCTGGAAGTGGAGCGATCCTGCAGACATGTCGAATTGTGAATTCCTGCATAACAGCACCCACTTCTTTAGAGTTCCAATCTCCTGTCTTATCAGCATGATCCAGAATATCCTGCATCTCTTGCGGAAGTTGCTTCCTGAACTTCCAACGGTTGGCGATAGATAGCGCCTTGCTCGCCGCAGAATTTGAGAGTATCAACTTCCTCAATCCGGGCGGGTTCGTACTCGCAAACGCCGAGCCTAACATCCCACCCCACGACGAGCCCAAAATGTCGTAATTCTTCTCAATTCCAAGGAATGTAAGCAACTGTCGTAATTGCTCAAAAAAGATTTCTTCATCCCATAGTGACGGCGTGGATGCTGTTCCTGGGAGACGAGTTGACAGTCCGGAGCCGATCTGATCGTAGAAGATCACCGGGATGGAATGCATCTCCGTTATGGTCGAGATGTTCAGGAGGTAGTTGTGAGGGAATCCTGGTCCCCCATGAAGAACGACCAGTGGAGTGACTGAAGACTCCAGATCTCCGAACACACGGTAGTATGTTTGTAGGAGTTTATTCCCGGCGGAGGGGTAGATGAATGGGGCGAGGCCGGAAGAGGACCCCGATGAAGGTGTTGTGACCATGTTTGGTGACGGCGATGCCGAGCTATTAGGTTCTCGAAGATAGGAGGATTTTATCACGGCAATAAAAGTCGGTACGCTGAGTCTTGATCTTTTAATCGGGGAGTTGTAATTATAGATAGCTGTGCTGTGTCGCAGCAATTTGTATGTTGCTGTGCCCCCACTATCAATTCCACATTAAGCACAAAATTGTGCTTACAAAGACAGAATTTTAGCCTTGACCCTTGGCCATTGTCATATGCGCATGTTTCATGGCCTCTTGTCCCTTTTCGATGTTGAGCATAAGCACGATGACGGAAGAAGATATGCTGGAATCTGCGACCTTTCTGACAGAGTAATTTATGTCTGTGCTCCCTTGGCTATAGGTCAAGTTTCCCACGCCCTTCGATGCGGGGTATAATTTTTAAAACAGAGAAACCGTTGTCAGACTAAACATAGGTGTCTAAAGGTGGCATGTTCGCAAGGAGTAGACACAAGAACATGGCTCGCTCCAGACTCTGTTCAAAATGGTGAAATAGGGTAGAAGCGAGCAATGTTGGAGCTTTTGTTTGCTTGCGAACCCAAGTGTTCGGGGAACCATTCGGGCCTTGATTGGAAAACTTTTGTCATCACACCATTACTAGTGAATCAACAACACCTAGATCTCATTCTTTCCCTTGGCTACTGAGATTTACTTACTTCGGAACTGTCTCAACTGCGTACTTTGCGTCTGGTTGTGCAGGTTCGCAACTTCGAAAGATCGGCTGTCGTTTAACTTAGGTGTGGGGGCTTTCAGACACGAAATGTGTCAAATCGTTTGGAAAAATATGCTAGCATTACTTAGTGGTTTTCTTTTTGTATCTTCTGTAGACGCGGTGGCAAATGGCATTTTACTTCTTGTAATGTTTAATTTCGTTCCCGAGAGCTAGCTTACTGGGAGTAAATTGTCTCTGAGCCCAGGTTGAATTTAACTAAAAGTTCTGGACATTCTTCACCAATTCAAGAGAAGCCCGGGAGGCAGTTGCTTCAGCAAATCATGATCACTTGATTCTCGGGCCATTGTTTTGTAAGAATTAAAGAATTGGAGATGAATGGCTCTGGGCGTATTCACTAGACCGGGTGAACATATGTGGCGAGATAGAAAATTGAAAGCTAAGACACAGCCATTCCTTGGTCATCTCTCTTCACTTTCCTGTCTGGTATAATAGTGGAGCGGTATGGCTGGGCTGTCTTCCCTCTGGCATTAGTAAAATTTTCCCAGTCTCCACGAAGATCCTCCCTGGTGCAGGATAGCCAAACCATTCGTATGTCGCTAGAATTCTATATGGATAAAGCAAACAGTGAAGGGCTTTGAACGGCAGAGATGGACTAATTTGCGGGTATCATAAGTCAAAAAGTGAAGGTTTGGGTCTCATCACAGCTGATAGCTGTATACAACCTGCAACAGGTACCCCCCTAGAACAATTCATTGGGAGACGAGCTCATTTCCTCGGCAAATTCTACTCTGCGTTGTGCCAGAAAGTTAAGGAAGAGAAGAAGTCTTGAGAAATGTTGACGCGACTGCGCCTCACCGAAGTGACAGGCGGATCTCATTTCCAGTTTCACCTCATCGTTAATCGCGATAACCTTGGTGTGTTCTCAAACTGCAGCAGTATCTAAAGACCAGACAAAGCACCAGGTCTAGAAGTGTTGATCTTGATCTCCGCTATCAGTCCAGGGAGCTGCGGTACAGTGGTCTCGGTGGAAAGCCGAAGTTGTCAAACGGAAACACTTACTGACTGGTGCTGAGGTACGTTCAAGGGTTACACAGGGAAGTCCATTTATTGTCGTATCCACAGATGTCAGATGTCCCAACCGTTGGTACATTAAGGCCACTGCAGGATTGAGATATCACAGTCCAACACGAGGCTTAGACAGGATGAGGTTTCTCATCATACGATAAATCTATTCCATGCAATGGCCGCGCCTTCATACGGTGCTTCTGGGGCTCCCTTGCTGGCTGACTGGAGTCAGTCATGATGAAAGCGAGATGGTAGTGACTAGCGCAACGGAGTCTTCAAAATGCCCCTTGCAAACCCATCAGCTCAAAGGCGCCAAGTCAGTTTTCTGTCTACATCATCATCCGAATATTTATCTCGGATCATCGGAAAAGAAGCTCATTTCACGATAATGACCTCAGACCACTGGGAAAGACACACTGAATCACCAGTAGTTCGTAATGGTCAGGGATTCATTGGCTGTTCTTATTCATTCCTTCCCTCGTGAAGCCAAGGCACATCAGCCATCAGGAAATGAACCAGTATCAATACTGTAATCGCTATCAGAAACCAAAGTTTTAGCTCTCGCATGCTTCCTCGACGATCTTCAGGCGGCAGAACGACTAGTATAATCTCATCTCGCATCACGAACGAGAATGTTATAAACAGCGCTTCTGAGAACGCCTGCCGCTGAGTCTAATGAAAGCTTAATAGCATCGCGAATATTACTGTGATAATTTGTCAATGAGCTGGCTGTTCCAGCGCGGCCGTGAGAGCCCATGAGCCCTATTCCAAGGCTCCGTCAATCTACAGTGAGCTGCTTGTTGTATGGGAAAGGAGGCGGTAATGAAGCTCGGCACTCTTCCGTCACTTGTGCTGGATATGATCTTTCTTTCAATTAGAGCTAAGGGGAATGTAAATTCTAGCAATTGCAAGCGATGAGCCTTCAGTATCAGAAACTTTAACTTTATCCTTCAGATTCCACGTCACACATCACAGGTTGTCCCCTACCACTACGGATGAAGCCGAGTACCCTTGACAATTGATAGAATCGCGGTCATGATGCTTCGTCCTCGACGCGCAGCCGTCTTGGAATCAAATTTCCTCGTCAGGACAATCGAAACAAAACATGCTCTTGGCTAATTTGTCTTCCTCCTGTCTTCTACTAGTCGTAAGTCTGTAACCACTAGAAGGCCCTCTTAGCCTCACTCGGTGCTTCGCTTCGTTCCGAAACAGACGATTTGGTTGGCTGAGATGAGAAAAACCTCGACCCTCCTTTCTTTGTCTCGGACAGCTACAAAATTTCGAATAGAGATGGCTTACTCAGAGATTTCTAATGTGTGGCCAAGAAAATTCTGAGGCTCGCTGCATGACAAGGAGAAGTCTGTCGTCACTTCTTGCCGCAAATCGATGCTCACGGGAAGCTGAAACAACTTAATTCCCAACGTTGCACTGACAGGGTTATCGCGTCGTCAGACAACGGCTAGCAATTTCGGCTCTTCTTTCCTTTGGAAGTGAGCCTGGAACATTGTCAGCTTGTCTGGCCAGTCAAATCAATTGGAATACCCCTGGTTTGTGGTCTAAAAGACGTACTTTTCAATCGCACCTCTCATTCAGCCCGTTCCTTATATTTCTGCTTACGTCGATATACGTAAATTTGAAGCCGGCACCCAAGAGAGACAATTGGGATTCGTGCGCTTGGAGACACGAACAGTTCAACCGGTTGCTGACCGAATAACCTTAATCTCACGTCCAGTGCTTTGGACGCTCCCCCTATCTTGCGTACGGGCTCCACTATTACCCCACCATGCGTGGTGAGATCGATCTTCAGACGATTAATAGGGTTAGACCCTCTTTTCCGGACTTCTGGAAGACCGAATATCTGTGGCTGGGCCAGGCGGGGAGGATTGTTTTCTTTATATTACTCTTGGCGCCCACTTCCACCATATTGACAACACAATCGGAGAGATTCCGTGTTAGCGATGCGATCAAAAGCTCTTGGCTGTTGATCCTCCTGCACTCTAGACTCGCCGTCGATGTACTGTCCACGAAAAATTCGAGATGCTGAAATTAAGTACTTTTTAGATTGTGGTGGGATGGAACCAGGTAGCAATTGTGAATGTCGTTCTGCCGATAAATAGTGTGGCAACAACCTCCATCTCTGCTCACTCAGCATCAGCTTCCTGTCATTCATTCATTCATTTCTTCATTCGTTCAGCTACTTTCCAGTGTGCTGCCATTCTTTTCTACCTTCTGTCATAGCAACAGTTCAAACAACATTCCAGAAACATATACTTTGCTGTCCCGAGTTTCCGCCACAATGAAGGTCTCCATTATCGTCGCCAGCGTTGCCCAAGTAGCATCAGCGCACTATTTCTTCAACACCAACATCATAAATGGTGTCACCACGTCTGCTAACAAGTATATCATGGCCTCTACTCGCGCCACCGCGTACAATCCCATCAAGTTCTCCTCGAACCCTGCGGCGGATATTCGCGATGGAAGTTACGTTGATGGACCAGATATTCGGTGCAACCAAGGAGCATTCACCAACTCTGGAAAGACCGAGGTGATGACCGTCGCCGCGGGCTCTGAAGTTCGGTTCAAGCTTGGAGTCGGGGCCACCATGGCTCACCCAGGTACGTAGGAAGCAGTCTTGCGTAGAAAGCCATTAGCGATATCCTCATTCAACGTCTGCTGACTACTGTAAATCTCAGGTCCCGGTCTGATGTACATGTCCAAAGCTCCCAATGACGATGTCAAGTCTTACGATGGATCTGGTGACTGGTTCAAGATTTTCCAGGAGGGTGTTTGCAACACAAACGCCGACTTCACAACCGACGCTTGGTGCACATGGGACCGAGATTGGATTGCAGCTACCATCCCCAAGGACACACCCAGCGGTGAATATCTTGTCCGAGTGGAGCACATCGGTAAGGAACCTCACAGAACCCGCTCTGTCATAAGCCATCAACCAGCTGACGTAAACCTGAAGGCATCCATAAATCGTTCCACAACCAACCCGAGCACTACACCTCCTGCGCGCAGGTCAAAGTTACCGATGGCGGCAGTGGCAGTCCAGGTCCTCTGGTGAAGTTTCCCGGCGCGTACAAAGATACCGATGAATATGCGAACTTCAGCATTTACAACGGATACAAGACTTTTCCATTCCCTGGTCCGGCTGTATGGAACGGAACGAGTAGTTCTACTCCCGTTGCCGCCTCAGAGCCTGTCAACTCTAGCACTAGCTCCAAGCCCGTTGCTACTTCGAGCGCCGCGGCGGTGGCTGTCAAACCTAGCACTACCTTCCATGTTGTTACCAAGACGAGCTCGAAGGCTGCTATCCCAACTGCCGAAGCCACCGATGATAGCTGTTCGGACTGAACTCCATTCTAAGGAGGATCCAATGGCAATATATTTGTTGTAACTGAGTTCGAGCAACATTGCATTGCTGGATCGGTCACTGGCTAGCAGCTTGGAAAAATCTGGGGGACGCTGAGGTTGAAGATTAGCAGGATGAACCCTTGTTGCAAGCAACAAAATCGGCGTGGAACGTCTTACTTTGGACTGGTTTCTTCTTTTTGTATATATACATACTTACATTCTTCGCGACTCCATAGAAGTCTCGCTCTTTACGTTCAATACCTCTCTTGGCATGGCATATCGACGTGTATGTGACGATCTGACTGCACAGGCTCGTCTTCTGCTACCGAGAGATTCTGCGAAGCACGAGTGACAGATGAAGCATAAGTGTTCATTTTAAACTTCGAAACGCTGTCAAATACCCGGAGCTGGGTCTAATAAGGAAGTGGGAGTCTAGGAAGGGTTGGTGAGAGTTCTGTGGCTATCTCAAGCAAAATTAGGCGAAGGGGATTTCAACATTATGGAGAGTGGAAGCGAGCGAGGCATGCTAATGAAAAGGGGTTGAGATTTTAAGGTTATTTCGTAGTGCGACGCTAATCCAGCGTCGGAAAGGACCCTCCATGACGTCGGTAGATCCCAGAACCAGTTGAGCTTCAAAGCTCCAAAGTCAACAACATCATCAAAGTTGCGACGAGCGACCAGGTTATGATACTGATATGGCACAAACCATCGCGAAGGCTGCCATCAGCCTCTACATTCTGACTTTCAACTGCGGCAAAGCCCTCATCGATGTCGACGCCGTTGCATCCCAACTCTTCCTAGGGCTCAGTACTCCCAAGCTACCCGATATTCTTGTTCTCTCTCTCCAAGAAATCGCACCGATACCTCACTGCCTAATAGGTGGATCCTTCCTCGTCCCATACTTCAGTCGTTTCCACCAGGCTGTGGAGAAGGCTTCCCGGAATGCCGCTGGTACGACGGGCAACAATGATGGTTTGATTTACCATCCCGTGGCAGCAAGAAATCTGGGCATGACGGGTATAATGGTGTTTGCGAAGAATCCTGAAGCTGTATCGGATGTGGAGACTGGTGGGGTTGGCGTGGGACTCGCAGAAATGGGCAACAAAGGCGCGATTGGAGTACGATTCACATATCACGGCAACGGGACATCAACCGAGCTGGCTTTTGTAGCGGCACATCTTGCAGCGATGGAATCAGATCTCGAGCGTCGAAACGAAGACTGGAAGAATATTGTGCGCGGGTTGGTTTTCTCGTCGAAGTCTGTTGATCGCAAGAATATCGAGACGGCGACATCGGCTGAGGAAAGACCGCTGCTTTCGATTTCACCAAGAGATGCGTCGATATTCAAACCAACTTCTCATCTGTTTTTCGCCGGAGATCTGAATTACAGAACGTCTATCATGTCGCCTTCGCCTACTGATCATCAAAATACCTTCCCTCAGCCACATCACGACGAGTCATCCCCACAGCACTTCTCCAAATTGTTCGAGAACGATCAGCTCAATCAGGAAAGACTTGCTGGTCGAACTTGTCATGGCTTGACTGAAGCCCCAGTCACATTTCCACCGACTTACAAGTACAACCCCAAGGAGCCATTTCTTACTCCAGACGAGGATCTCTCAAGGTGGCATTGGGCTAAGCATCGCTGGCCAAGTTGGTGTGACAGAATTCTATTCCTAGAAGTCCCATCTTGGGTCAAGAGATATCATCCAGAAGCCAACATTGTCATACACAAATATTCTGCGCTTCCCCTGTGGCCCACATCTGATCACCGTGCCGTCGCCCTTGATGCTTCCGTCCCTCTACTACCTATTCCAGCGCCGGAAGAGGACGAGCAAGGAGATGATCCGAGGATACATCCACCATTCGAAGTGAACATCGACTGGAGAGCTAAGAAGGACAGAGCGAGAGTCCTGGAGTTGGTGACTGGGTTTGCGATGTACTTTACGACTACTCTGGAAGGAGGCGGGGTTTCTGTGGCTATGGTGCTTGGTGCTGTTGGAGCGTTCTTTGCTATTAGAGCTATGCTTGAGATGTGAGAGCTGGTGTTGACAATCATCATCGCCACATCTTGTATTATTATACCCAACCTATTGGCTGTTCACATGTTTTGTTTTGCCATCGGTTAGGAGTCAGGCCAACAACACCTGACTGTCAGGGGTTTATGTAAGGTATGGTCTTTGATCACAAACAATCAAGTTGTCGTGGCTCGAAATTGAAGGCAAATAGCTTCATTAGACAATAATCGAGGTTGTCTTTTCGGCTGGATCTCGCGAGTTGCTTTTTGCGAGTCAGTGCTGGTAAGTTTTTGCACTTTGCGAAGGTAGATAGGATAAGGAAGGGATCTTCAGAGACTGAACAGTATCTTTCCAATATGATTTCTCTATCTCAGTATTAATTTCTGAAGTAAAGCAAGATTTCTTCTCTGTTACTCAGTACTTCAAGAAGGTTCCACTCAGTCTTCGTCTTGACTTACTCATCCAGTCATCCCGAATTCCGAGTTTACATGGTGGCGTTTGTTCTGAACTAGAAGCTTACTGCGTGCCAACCAAGCATCGCGTACGGCTGACTGAGGCGGCCCGCCGCATCAGATGAAAAATGCCTCTTCCAAAGAGGTCCCAGTCGTCGATGGATAAATACTCCTCGTCCATCCACAAAACATTTGGGTACAATCACGTGTTTATACGGAGAAAAGGGAGACTTCGACCTGTTTCAAAGAATCCATTGTAGCCAAGACCACTAAGACATACAATTGGAGAGGAGAAGCATTCCTTGGCCGGATCCTTCGAGATATCAAGTTGTCAAGTGGTTAAAATACGGTTCAGCATCCTTGTACATATTTTATTCCCAATCCGATCATCCGCTGTTTCCCCTCCGCTGGGCAAAGTACGTCATATAAAGCCGAGGGCACTTCTCAACTGCACCAAGGCTCGACCTTTTACCCCACTACACCCGCGCTATGCCCTGCGACCTCTGTAGTTGACGTGGGAGCTTTCTGTCCACCACCGCTCCCCTCAACCTTCATTTCTCTTCTCTAAACTTCACTACTCACATGCAATCACAGCAATAATCAACCCATCTCTAGGGAAACTGTGGCTCAATTGACTTTCGCAGAGTATTTATAGCTCCAAACATCAATCATCTCATCGCATCGCATTAACAAACTGCTCTGTGCTCCTCTCCCTCGTCTCGTCTCTCTGTCGCACCAATGCATCCAGCGCCCATCGAATGAACAGCACGTCCTCCCTCAGCAGCAGCAGTCGCCGCCCCACCCTGCCTCTGCGACAGGAACAGGAAAGGAACAGGCCTAGAAATCGGACAAGTCAAACTCAAAGTCAGATCCTTAGCAAGAGCAAAAGCCAAAGTCAAAGTCAACCTTTCCTCCCCACCCCTCTGAGCTCTCGCCGTCGAGCAGCTACAGTCGCAATGTCTTTTGCAAGGTCTGCAACACACAGCATACACGAGATAGCGTCTGGGATCCTGCACCACCATAAATCGAGGAGTGACGAGCCTTGTTCGGAGGAGAAACACCAGGAGGAAAAGGACTTTGTTGCGCATTATGCCGAACAGCACGAGATTCTCGCGCCGGAGGAAGTACAGCAGGATCCGAGGAATAAAGATCTGGGGCGAAGCTCGAGGGGCTTGAATGTCCATGATTTCAATCTGATCAGGACGTTAGGGACAGGTATGCGCAGCTTGCTATACCGCCAATGCGGTGTAAGTGGAGGAGCTATGCTGACTAGGAACAGGGACCTTCGCGAGGGTATGGCTTGTGAGCCTGGCGAAACCAGCAGAGGAGGACAAAGACAAAGTATATGCGCTGAAGGTACTGCGGAAAGTTGACGGTCAGTGGAATCCGTGAATGATATCCAGCATCAGCTGCTAACCAAACGACAGTTATCAAGCTCAAACAGGTTGACCATGTCAACCACGAGCGATCCGTTCTTGCAGATGTTGCTGGCCACCCATTTATAACTACACTAATTACTACATTTTCCGACCACGAATCATTATACATGCTTGTAAGCCAGACTTCCAGTCCTCGAAGATGGGGCACAATCTAATGTGAAGGGCAACAGCTCGATTACTGCCCTGGCGGCGAAGTTTTCTCATACCTACGAAAAGCGAAACGATTCGACGAAAACACATCACGATTCTACGCTGCCGAAATAGTGCTAATTCTGGAATTCTTGCACGAGCGCGAAGGCGTCGCATATAGGGATTTGAAGCCAGAAAACCTGCTACTGGATGCAGAAGGACATATCAAGTTGGTCGATTTCGGATTTGCAAAGAGGTTGGGGAACAGTAAGCTATACTTTACTCGCATTCTAAGGTGCGGCGGGTACTGACTTGGAGAAGGGGAAACATACACACTTTGCGGAACACCAGAGTATCTTGCACCGGAAGTCATTCAATCGAAAGGCCACACAACAGCGGTAGATTGGTGGGCATTGGGCATTCTGATATACGAATTTCTGACGGGATATCCACCATTCTGGGATGCGAATCCCATAGAAATCTACAAAAAGTATTCCTTCCCCACTTTCCTTCTTTCGTCCTATTCGCAATCTAACAACTTCACATAGAATCGTCTCCAAAGAAGTCCGCTTCCCCTCCGAACCCGTCATCTCCCCTGAAGCGCAAGATATAATCCGCGGCTTCTGCGTCGTCGACCGCTCGAAACGACTCGGTAACATCTCCGGACGTGCACAGCGCGTGAAAGACCACCCGTTTTTCAAAGGCGTCAATTGGGAAGATGTGTACTACAGAAAGGAGAAAGGCCCCATTATACCGCCGATTAGGTATCCTGGGGATTCACAGTGCTTTGATATTTACGAGGATGAGAAGCCCGGGAGGGAGCATTATAGCGATGAGATGGAGAAGAAGTGGGATGGTCATTTCAAGGACTTTTGAATAAGCATGAAGGGGGCCGAATCGGCTGCTATACGTCGAGAAGCGAGATAGCGGAGGACAGGGCTGTCTTTGGATAACACAGAACTCAAGTCAAGACAAGAAGAGTAGAGTGGGATATTGCCAGGACTGTACAGATGAAGGAGTAGTTCGGGACTCGTCTATTGGGTTTTTTGCATCGCGTGGAGTCTTGCTGGGTTTGGATGTTTGGCTTGGACCTGGGGATTGTTGGCTTGGCATAAAGTCGGATTTGACGGCCCTGTTACTGCATTTTGGATGAATATGGTCTAGTCATCCGATCCTCTTGTATAAATACGATGAGAGTGAGCATATGGAGTTCAAGGTGCTTCATTTGATGGAAAGAAAGCATGAATCATGAAATCATACTTTTTGCTGCCTGCGGTTGGCTTATTGGAAGAGCGTTAACATTTGTGACTATGGAATGGCAACGTTTTGGTGGCAGGCGCTCAGTCATTGCTGTCATAGTAAGTTACAGATGGGAAACCATGTGTGATAGGTACCTCAGTCCATACTGCAGATTGGGAGTCGTGCTCCTCTTTCTGGTAGGTACGTGAGCTTGAAATCCTTCCTGGATGTATCCTGCTTTTTTTGAAAACTAAAAGGAACTCAAGTGGAGAGAGATGATCAAGGCCGATTTTATTCATTGATATTTCATTATTATTTGGAGTGCTTGAGCAGATGGTCAAGGAGGAAAGACAACTAAACGTACAGAGATATCGATCGAGTCTAGCCAAGTAAAACAATGACAAAAGAGACATACACCACTCGCTCAGTCCCAAGAGAGTCAATCAAAGCTCTGTACTCCCAGAAACCGGACTTTTCAACACCTCGTCCCAGCCCATGCCATGCCACAGCACCCTGCCGTACATCAATCTCAACCCCTCCGATCACCAAACACAAACACCCTCAACCCCCAACATAAATCTCCAATCCTCACTTCTTCCCCTGCAAATGCCACTGCATAACCTTCTCAAAAACACCCTTCCCATCCCCCACAAAACTATCCCCATGACACGGAACCAAATTCTCAAACCCCCAGCCATTAATCCTCTTCATACTAGCATTGAACCCCTCCCTATCACTCTTACTAAACACATACCACAGCATCCTCTTCTGCCACACCGCATCGCCCCTCGTATTCTGCAGCGCCCCAAAGAACTTCGTTGCCCACCCCGTCGTCGGATCAACCCCGCTCTTACTATACTGCTCCGTCGCCGGCAAATTGAACAGCAAATCCGCTTCGATGAGCGTGCCTGTTGGTTTGTGGAAGAATACTATCTCTTTGTTGGGGTGTGCGTCGACGTATTCGTATTCGAATTCGGAATCGAACTCCTCGGAGATCTTGATGCTGGATTTGTTCTTTGCGGTGAAGATCGTGGAGAAGGGGATGATGGTTACGCTCTTGTCTTTGGCGTTTGCTTGGGCGCGCTTTTCGGGGAGGCCTTCGGGGCCGATGACGTGCGAGGTGGGGAAGGCGCTGTACCAGGCAGAGAGGTTCATATGGTGTTCGATGTCGGGGGCGATGAGGTAGGATATTGGGGAGGAGGAGGTGGAGAGGGAGGAGATGGTGGTTTTGAGGGAGGGGGTGAGGGGTGTGGGGGAGAAGACGGCGAGGGTGCCGGTGCGGAGTTTGACTTGAGGCAGAGGTTAGCTGATGATTTGGTAGGGAGGGAGGGGATGAGGGGATAGGTACCAATTGTTGCTCTGCCGCCGAATTTTATACGTCCAAATCGTAGGAAGGGGACTGAGACTGTGGTGACACCAGGGACGATCTCCCGGATCACAGTTGGATCTTCGGGGGAGGTGGTCTTGAACGACATCTTTTCTTCTGTTACTGATATTTTCCTGTCGATCGATAGATATTTAGAAGATCGAAAAGTTGATTGGATGTTTCGGTGTTTCTGTTGTGTAGCGCGAGGTCGTGGAATGCGATATTCGTAGAAAATTCGAAGTTGAGGATGCTTCTGTATTTATCGATGACGGAAGCTTGCAGGGAAGCTTCGACGGTTCTGCAGAGCTGGAGATCCTTAGATAAGCTTTTGCTGGGGTTTTGTTCCAGGGACCGAGGTCTAGAATTGGGGCGGCTTAGTGATTGATGGTGGTCTAGAAGCCCTGTACGGTGCAGATACAGGGACGTGCGAGAGGTGTTTGGAAATCAGAGTCGATATCGTATTTTCGTATCTGGTGTGAGACGATGGATGGTATGAACAGGAGCAAGAATTCCAGAAGAGTAGTGGCAGCCAGAAGCTATATACCAATCTCAACCAAGAGGAGATAGCCTATTCCACCCCTCATCACAACACTAGATCGAAACAAATGTAATTGTCTCATGCAAGCCCACATAGTAAGCAACATCTCATATTGGCAGCTCTCGAAATTCAAATCATAGCCTGTTCATGGCTGCCATGGCTGGAATGGCTTGCTTAGAAAGCGTAGCCGAGATGCGGGAGTGCCCTGAAGCTGCTGGGGATGATTGCTTGGCTGCCGGACAGGGACGTTGAAATGTCCTCGGGAAGCTGGTGTTGGGCAGGGTTCAGACTGGGTAGGGTCAGTGATGCAGGGCTGCATGCAGAGGAACGTATCGCCGAATTGTCACGGCTGCTGGTTTGGGGATAGTGTGCTGGTTTGGTACTGGATGCGGTGTGATGGGTGAGGTGACATGATGTGTTGGAATGTGGCTGATATCTTTACCGAGCATTGAATATTAATCATCATGTTCTCGCTGGGCGTGCATGGAAGATGGAGTTCCGGTTTTGTGTGCCTAATCCCTTGAAGGTCCAGAGGAATGACAATTTACAGTTCAATTCATGAGAAGCTTTCTAGAAGTCACAGAAGGAAGGACTTTCGTCATCTCACTCAATATTTTTAGCACAGCAGGCATGTATTTCAAATGTATTTTATTGCGTGCGTATCGTATCATATCATACCTGACCTATCGTACCGAAATGCTCTGCCATCCACTCAACTAGGTTCCCGAAGGAGCCGAACCCGAAGCAAGAAGAACGGCTCGGGATCGATCGTCAATGATCAGTGCGAGACCATGAACACGATCTACCTAGAGTACAAATATGGATGAAGATGAAACAGGGATGTCCTTTCCATTCCTCCAGTCAAGAAACACACGTGGTCTAGGCGCAAAGAACAAGCAAGATCCTCGTTCGTAGAAAGATCTGAAAATTAAGAAATACAAGCCGTGGTGAAACAAATCTCAAGGGTATCCTTCCTTCCATTCTCCAGTGTAAAGAATCAAACCAGTAAACTCCTCCATGCGTGATTCGTCCCTCGCTCGCCCGTTTAGATCTCAAATTCGCAAACAAGACGAAAAAGTGATCCCCCAGATGCAGGTACAATTTGTGAAAAAGAAAAGCCTGCGTCGATGTCGAAGAAGAAAAGTAGAAGTACAACAGGCAGGGAAATAGGAATCCATCAATAAATCAGTCGAGTAGAGTGGATATCGTCGTCTCAGGAAGAACCATGCAAAAGGCAGCTTGCGGTGCTTGCGGGGGGTTTCCAAGACAACATGAAGCGGTGAAGAACGCAAAGACCCAGTGAAGTCCAACACCTCCTCAAGCATGAGCCCAAACTAAACTCCAGAAGTTCCAGTCCATCTGTCGTTGCTGACAGTGCTGAAGTCGAAGCCGAGATCGAAAGATCGAGCGACTAAATGAAGAGCAAATCGTTAACCAGGCATAGGGAAAGTCTTCAACTCCATAATGCCAGCCTTGGTGACAGCGTAGAGAAGAGATCGATCAATGCGGGTTGCCCAAGCTTCGGAGATGATCTTGCGAAGGATACCATCAGTGTACCGAACGCCCATGATACTGTGAAGCCATTGGCGAGTAGCGTCGTTTGCTGCAAGCCAGAGGTTTCTCTCGAAGTAGGTGTCGATGGTGAGATACACACAATAGTATACCACGAGATGCAGTAACATGCCGACAAGAGTCCATTTGATGCTGGGGAGAGGTCTTGGAGCAAAGATATCCCAGAATCCGGGGGTTGCAGCTGGCAAGTCACCGAATCCGTCACCGTTGGGAGGGCCTGGTGGAGAAGAGCCGCTTCCGTCACCGCTGGGAGGGCCAGGAGGACCGGATCGGTCTCCGTTTCCATTACCAGTGGGAGAAGTTCGACTGTGGGAATTCGTAGCTGCGCCACCATTGTTTGAGGACGATGCTGGTCGACGAGGGGGAGATGCTGGAGGTGCGAGGGCGATACTCTCTCGGCGATCTGGCATGGAGGGTAGAGGAGACAACAAATCATCAATATTAGTGAGGCCCGTCTCGACTTGGGTATCGATAGGATCGGAGCCTGAAGATAGATTGTCCATTGGAGCCGAAGGGCCAGGTGCTGAGCTTGCGATGGTAGAGTTCACCATAGCTTGTGGTACGGACGCAGGTTCTGGATGATCACCAGTCTCAGCTTCACCTCCATCTTCTGAGCCGGGAACTGGTATAGGATGATCGCTGATTGGGGCGGTGCCTCGGATTGCTTGGGTCAATGATGGCCAAAGAGTTCCGGTGAAATAGTTGAAGAAGGCAAGTACAAGGACCAAGAAGTCCCGTTCGATGTGTGACCAGGAATGGACATCTTTGCCATTATACACAACACGATCAATTTTTTGGATGATGAACTCAGGAACTGCTGGTGCACTTGGCACTGGATGTGGTACGTGCTGAGGTGGCTGGGATGCTGTAGGAATTGAGACTGGAGCTGGGCGGGCTGGAACAATGGTGACCTCTTCGACCGGGACCTTGATTTCAATCTCGACAAGTTCAACTTGACGAAGCTTTTGGTCAAGGATGCGGTGATCTTCGGCGATCCCTTCTCGCTCATCTTCGATTCCTGCGTTGGCGTTGGCGGGGTCCTTTACTTCAGCAGTGTGGTCAGAATCACTATCAAAATCGGATTCCTGGAAGGAACTGCTGTCGCCACTGGTAGATAGCATGCCAGAAAGCTGGTCGGAGAGTGTTTGGCTGGTCGGGATATCGGTATCAGGAGCGACGTAGGCTTCAGGATGGGGGTTAAACTTTGGTCCGTCATCGACTGACTTGTTCAATTCTTTGACGGTATCCTCAAGGATCTGCTGGTGCTGGTAGAGGTCATCTTCAAAATGAGCCACGTCGCCGAGTTGTTCGTTTAATTGCTCAATCGCAACTTTCCGAGTCTCAACCTGCTTCTCAATTTGCTCGCCCTTCTTGATGAGTGCAGAGCTCTCCTGGGCGACGGCATTGGCTTCCTCCTTGTAGAATTTGACCAGTCCCTTGGCTGCTTCAAGCTCTTCCTTCAAATTCTTGTTGAATTGGATCTGTTGCTTGAGTTCTGGACCGAGATCTTCGTCGATCTGCTTCTGGGCTTCCTCAAGTTGCCCTCGAAGGCCTTTTTCTCCGTAGATGTCTTCCTCTCGAGCCTTGATCTCCAAATTGGCTTTTTCGAGTTGGGCCTTCCATTCGGCGGACACCTTTCGCTCAGCTTCCAACTTCTCCTCGAACTCGCGGGCTTGATCTTCGATGCGCTTGATATGTTCTTCTGCGCCATTGAGATCGCTTTCTTTACTGTTGAGTTTTCTGTGAAGATCTTCGATTTCAGCCTTAAATTCGGCCTCTTTCTCGGCGTCCATTGGGGGCATGGTGACAGATTCCTCAGCTTCGACGATGGCTGGAACTGAGGTCTCTACGTAGGATGGGGATGGTTCGATCTCTTCTGAAGCTTCAGAAGCGGTTGATGATTCTTCAGACAAAGACTTGTTGTCTTCCGCATCCGGCGCCTCCAGAGCTTTGATCTTTCTTCTCAGCCAGTCGACCTCAACATCGAACTCTTCGAGGTCTGCATCCGCCTCTGCCAGCTGCGGAGTAGGTTAGCGCGGACTTATCAATAGCTGCCAGATCTATCATAAATTGATTTTCATTGTCACACGACAATCGTGTGACTTTGGAACTTGATTTGGGGAGAACTCACATCTTTCTTGACCTTCTTGAGTTCCTCCTTCAGGTCACGTGCTTCAGCCTCTATTGCTTTGGCCGCATCGAGTCTAGCCTGATCCCGCTGGGCTCGGGCGAGGTCCAAAACACTGTTGGCAATGCCAAGCTTCATCTTCAATTCTTGGCCATCTTCAATGGCTTGCTCATACTTCTCCTTCCATCCCCCAAAAGAATCACCGTTGTTGGTGAGGTTGGATGCCATTGCGTTCGCTGTGTGCGGAAATTGTGTGGTGAAAGGAATTGAAAGCAAGAATGAAAGAAAGAAATGATTAGGTTAATGAAGCGTCTACGGTTAGCGACTATCCATTTACTATTGTATCACGATCCTATTGTGCTTTGCAAAGTACTAGAGTGGTGTTGATACTTTGCTATTGTTGGAGGTGGGACAATACCAATCGAAGCCCCATTGGTATGCATGGAATTCGTATTTCGGGCATGGAATCCTAGATACAATTTCCGAATGTGTTAATCGACAATTCTGTTAATTTAAAAGTCATATTCCAAATACAGGACTTTACAAACAGAGACTGGTGACCTGGCCATTATTAAGCTGCGACCCGGATGCTCTTGGGACGGTAATGCGAGGATGCTGAAGCTCAATGTAGTGATTTGCGAAAAGAAAAATGAGAAGACTTGCATGTCATCATTCCATATTATGACATTGAAGAGTTACTGGGCATTGAAAGTTTCTCGTCCGAGTTGGTCTCGGTTGTGCTTGGATGACCAACATATGGTGCGACCTTTAGGTTACCGGCACTGGCTTGAATGTTATGATTCCATTTCGGGACTTTGGAAATATAGTTTGACAGCTTGGACACCACAGATCGACCTAGGCAATCATAAGTCACCTGTCTGCTGTGTCGAAAGTCACAACTCTATTTCGTGACATGTAGATTCATGGATCTGGCAGATGTTGCCCTCTCAGATTCGTGTGGCCCGCATGGAGAGATAGGTAAATATAGGTCTCGACCTATATATTCGTAGCTGCTGTTCTTAAGGTTACGGAATTCCATCATTCATTGGAAGTTACGACTTGCTTTCGTGACTTTGACTTCATTGAGTTAGCAGCCTTGATATTTTCAAACGAGGCCTGTAAACAAATCATTCTTTACTCTGTGCCTTGCACGCATTATAGGTCTAAAAGAATGCCACAGAATCGGTTGATGACCTCAGAGGGAACATTCGATGGACAACGTAAATTCTGAGTCGGGCCTCGTGGCACTGAGGTAGAGGAAACCGAGCTTGATGCCACCAGAAAACCTCGTTGCTTTTGGCTTGATTGAGCAGACTAGAGGTCAGTAACGCCTCTTAGCATGACAGCATATTCACATACCGACACATATCTCACCACCCATCAATTTTTATGGAAGATGACGCGACGATTGAAGCAGCTGTGTCTTATGCATTGGTATTTCTAGAATTTGAGACTCCCCACGCTATGCCGACATATCAATATCTTGAAAACTCCATGGCCATGTCCTTGCCTCCCATATCTACAAGTTCACAAATGGTACCTTGGAGTATAAGTCATCATATGCCTTCCCAATCCAGCCTCCCTCCAGACCACCTCTCCCGACGACGCCCAAGCCGCCCGCCATCCATAGAGCTCCAAGCGCGACAGCAATGCCATTGATGGTCCACCAGCTCCTCTTCGCCTTCTTATCGCTTCCCACAGGAACCCATCCATTCCACCTCGCAACACCCCAGACGAAATGCCCAGCTCCAACAGCGACAAGTGCTGCGTACCCAGTCCCCGCCACGAAAGGATGCTTCGCAAACCCATGGCTCACAAAACCTAGCCCTACGTTTGACGACCCTCCCTCGTAAATCCAAGGTAGTAATCTGTTGACAAACGAGTGTCCCAGGACCAAAGGCGTCAGAACGTATCCTGACAGACTAGACCATGACATATTCGGCCATATTTTCAGTCCTCTCTGGAAGCGATCCGAGACCGAGATGTTGGCAGCGCCATAGCGCGCGAGGTTGGCATTGCGCCTATGGATGCGCAGCCATAGCCCTGACAGTATATGTGTAGCGATTGGGAGAGTGATAAGGAGCGGCTCGAGAGGTATTGATTGGTAGTATGGCCGTGTTAGGAGGAGGTATGAGTCCGATGCTTGGACGGACTGCGTGAGGAGAGGTATGATGGATGTGTTCGTGATGTGGAAAGATGCGAATATCGTGAATGCGTAGGAAGAGTACTTTTGCAGACGCGTTACTAGACTTGTCAGCGCGAACTGCGTAGTTGGGCGGCTGAACATACAGTAATAGACCGAGCTATGCCCACCGCCACTAAGTCCCAGAACGGCGGATCTCTTGGGTGGGGAGGGAGACGACGGCGGATAGTCTTCGAGTTGCTTCTCTAACTCCGGCGGTGTGTCGATAGGTGAGGGATCTAGTTGTTGCAGGGATATGAACGTGTCTTGCGACGCCGTTGAAGCTCTGCGATCCATGATGAGTGAAGCTGTCGCAGTATTTGAGATCCGAGATCTTGGAGGATTGTCAACACGATGCAGATGTTTGGTCGGGTGGATTTAAGCTTAAATTGTGGTGGACCTCGGGATTTTAGGTCGAAACCTTATTTTTGATCAACAACATCGTCAGACCATTCATTCTCAACGCCAATCAACAACAGGACAAAATGCCTCCAGTACGTACACGGTCTTTGTGAATCCATGTTTGATTGAAATGCAGCTGACAATACAGCGCGGCTTCACAAACCCTGCCCCGAAAACAGAAAGCGCCCGCGAAGCGGTGCGATCTTTCTACTGTCAGTCATTACCCCTCCATCTCACGATACAAGCTCACACCTCCAGGCGAACTATGCAGCAAAGGCTATGCGCGCATGAATGAATACGAAGCTCATCTCTCCTCCTACGATCACTCGCACAAGCAACGCCTGAAAGACATGCGACAGCTCACTCGAGATCCCCTTGCATCCTCGAAAGCCAGAAAAGCCGAAGCGAAAGCCAATTCACAATCCGGATTAATTTCGATAAAGCTGGGTGATAGTGGCAGTAGTGGTGGTGGAGGTGGAGGGTTCAAGAAAGCTGGGTTCAAGAAGGCAGGATTCAAGAGTGCTTTCGCGCCAATTGATGGGGAGAGCGTGAAGGATGAAGAGAAGGCGGAGGTGAAGGAGGAGAGAGGGGATGTGCCGGGCAGTCTGAGGATAGTGGACCAAGGAGAGAGTGACACGGAGGACGAAGGATATGAGATGTATGACCCAAGGCATCCAACGGACTGATGGGATAAGATGATGACCAAAATTTTCCCACAACGCTACAGAGGACATATCTCGGCCAAACCAGACAGCAGAGGCCGTGGCATGAGCACTTCTAGAAAGAAGTCGAGGTCGGAGTGGCACTTTGAATATAGGTGTACATGATATCCACGGGCGACGGATAGGATTAGCGAGTATGAACGGTCTTCTGCTTTGCTCTGCGCGGAGAGAACGTCCGGGCAATATCCAGCAGCATGAGAGTCATTCCAATGGCAGAATATTTGCATCGGCTGAGTTGAGAAAATTTGTCTTTGCCACTAGCAATCGATTCAGACGCTACTATTGCGAATGATTTCAGAAGTCTAATGATGTTCTTGTTCTGGATTATTCTATGGAAAGCAGTGCTCTCCACAGTCCAGCGACGTTCCTTGAGTGCATATTTGGCAGGAAATTTTAGACGACATTGAGAAGAGTTGGATTTCAAACGAAGATTGGCGACAATCACAGTCCTCTGTATTTTGCATTACTCTGGGTATGTATATTCCCTGGAGGACGATGTCTCGAGATTTTATGTCGATCCTGCGATTCATCATATTGTCACTGTAGCGGACTTGGTCCGAATGTGGACCTCCGTAGCCAGAGCACATTCCACTGTCTGCGAAATATTTCTTGTGGCATGTAGAGGCACTTATTTGTCAGCTTTTGTTGATTCTTAGTTTCTGTATTTCAATTCGATAAACACAGCTAATGGCGCTCAGAAAGTACACAGATGTTAGAGGGTCGTTCCGATTGGTGTTGGTGCGGTGCTATTGCTTGCTAGATGAACGACTAGTAGCCTTCCCTTCATGGTAAATCCATGTCTGTCCATATCTGGCTTACAAGGTAGCGTTGAAATTCTATGACCCTGCTCTCTACGGTTTCAGTCCCAAGTGGAACCGTAGTAGGTCCAATGATTAAGGCCTTCCAAGGAGAAATATGCATCATCGGCTTCCTCTCTCAGCTCCATCCGGGCATTCATCTCCTCCATGGCACTTCTCCGGCCCAAGTCTGACCTGCTGGCACGAGGCTCCTGTGCCTTCCGCAGCTTCCCAGATATAGACATCCGCGGTACGGATACTTTAACCGATTGCATTGACAAAAGTGCCAAGAACTCCAGTCTTTTTGAAAGCTTGTCGTAGCAGACAGGTGATATTCCGACCTCGGACACGCTCACTAGCCCCCCATGCAACGCGGGGAATCTCGACTGTGAGCTTCTTCAACCTCGACTTGGGATTCCTCGATCAAGCCCCGCGACTGATTTTCAACACTCGACAACAACTCAAACATCAAAATCTGACGCAGGCGAACCTCATTCCCACCATGGAGACTTCATCATCACCATCTTCCTCGCAGCATTACTCTAGAATTATTGCTCAACCTCTTCCTTTCGTATTTCCTTGGGAGGAAATACCATACGAGATCCGCGATAAGATATTTTCAGAGATTCACGATGAGGACAGCGCTTAACCCCACTTTCTACTGGGAGGGCAAGATGCCTGCACTGGTCATTGCTCTTCGCCCTTTGAAGATCTCTGATGGTCACGTACTTGAATGGTTGGCGAATTTTGCAGCAACATACACATGCAACCGTAAATATATGCTTCACTAACAGTACCTCCCTCTTCTCGCCTGCTAGACACTGATTTTCAACCACAGGTGGTATGGGTATGATCTAAGCGATTGGGAGCCCATTGAACTCAGCCTGATCAAGACTTTAGAAGTCGAGTTGAGGTGGGTGATCCCCCCAACTTTGGTTTGTGGTTACTGCTGACTTTGCACAGCGACCTCGCAGGCTATATGAATGATGTCTACAATGAAGAGACTCACTCCTGGGAGTGGGGTTTAAAAAAGCTGAATATATTCACTGACTTCCTCCAAAGTGCTACAAACCTACGTGAAGTACACCTCCGCATTGACCTCGACAATAGTGTCAACCAACTCCACGTGGCTCCATTCATTACACAATGGCCTCTCTGGCTCGAGGGTTGTACTGCCCTTTCGGCCGTCATGGTAGATATTCCCATTGCCTCTTGGATGGTCTTGGTAAGACGCATCGCTCAGAAAGTTGGGGTTAACGGCCAGTATGTCAAGCAAATCGGTGATCGCTTTCATGAAGAACGAGAGCGTTGGGTCTGGGAGGTACCTGCTGGAAAGGTCGTGAATGGGGCACAGATAATTGGACGCGAGTGGCATCACGTACGCAGCAGATACTCAAGTTGGGGATCCCACAATAAAGTCGGCAACATCTTAGATCAAGTCCACAACATCCGACTTGAGGAGCGTAGTGATGGAATCGTGTTGGAGGAAGACGCGGAGGACTAAAGTGACGAAGACTAGTAAAGGAATATGGGACGAGCTAATGTTCAGTATTGGCAGTTTGGCTTTACGGATAATGGTGGACTGAAACCCCAGGCAACAGACTGGATTAGAAAGACTATTCAATCCCACAAAGCTCATATTGGGTTCTTTGGTTTTGTTGACTAGAAAATTCCATTCACCCCTCGCTAATATCTCATTACACTTCAGAATTTTAGTGACATTTTCATAAGTTGAAAAGTATTTCAGCAGTTTGAACAAGAACACCTGTAGGGGTACTAATCGGTGATGTTGACAGCCTAAGCGAGGTCTTTCGATTTATCACAGAGATATTTCCCAAGCCAGCTGACACCTTGAGACCTAACGCCACAATTCACTTGCAAAAGCCACAACGTCCCAAACTTAGAATTTCTCTCTGGCATAGACCCAAAAAGATTGATTCAGTATGTATCACGCCATCACATGTGACGCTCCTGTTCCCGCCTCGCTTCTTGGCCTCTGTTTTCATTCGCTAAAGACGGGCCTCTAGTGCATGACGATATCGCGTGGAGTTTGGCATCATTTTCTTTCGCCTATGATCCACTCTTGGATCTGCATGCATGCAACCCAAGATGTCCGATAGTCTTACTTCAGATAAGATATATTAGTTCGTGTGTTTCCGCACTCTTCCTCCTGCTCGCTACTTTCAGGTCGCTTCAAGAATTTGACAATCTAAATCCACATCTCGAAGGTCGACAAGTAAGCATTATGTCGTATCTTCCGCAGAAGAATGATTACGAGGAGGAGATACAGAGACACCATGCACCTCCCCAAGAAATTGATCCTGAGAGTGGGGTCAAGCGAGGGCTCAAAACTCGCCATCTCAGCATGATGGCTCTGGCAGGAATTATTGGCCCAGGTCTCCTCGTCGGATCAGGAGGTGCACTCGCAAGCGGCGGTCCAGCTTCATTATTAATCGGATTTGGAGTTATCGGGATCATAGCCTTCAGCATCATGCAATCGCTGGGGGAAATAACGACTCTATATCCAAGCGCAGGGGCATTCACGACCCTCGCCGATCGATTTGTCGATAAGGCTTTTGGTGTGGCTGTCGGGTGGAATTACTTCATAATTTGGTACCGCTATCCTCATCAAATGGTATTCTTACTATAAAATTGCTGACTCTCCATTGCGCATAGGGCCGCTGTTCTGGCCAATGAGTATAATACCGTGTCGGCGATCTTCGTCTTTTGGTCCGATAAGGTCCCATTGTGGGGCTACTTCTTGATATTCTGGTTCTTCTTCCTGGCATTTCAGCTTTTGGGTGTCGAGACATTCGGAGAAGCTGAGTTCTGGCTCGCGTAAGTTGTTGTCTTCCCGACATGAATACCAGGCTGACATTCTACAGATTGCTCAAATTGATTGGACTGGTCGCATACTTTTTCTTTTCCATTGTTTACGCTGCAGGTGGACTCAAGGGTCAGGACGGAACATTAGGATTTCGGTACTGGCACAATCCTGGCGCATTTGCAGATGGATTCCGTGGTGTCGCCAAAGTCTTCGTCTTCTGCTCAACGTTCTACGCTGGAGTTGAGTCTGTCGCTGTCGCTGCTACCGAGACCAGAAATCCGAGACGTGCCGTTCCTCTCGCAATCCGCCAGGTATTCTGGCGCATCCTCTTCATCTATATGGGCTCTGCATTCTTCTTCGGACTCACATGCCCTTCAAACGCGGAAGGTCTGATTAAAGGTGATAGCAAAGCCCTGAAGTCACCAATGACCATTGCGATTCAAAATGCTGGCTGGGAGAGTGGCGTACACTTGATCAATGCCTTTATCTTTGCGACTTGTCTCTCGGCCGTCAACAGCTCTATTTACATTGGTTCTCGAACAATTCTTTTTATGGCGCAAGATGGCAAAGCACCAAAATTCCTCGGCTTCACGGACAAGCGAGGTGTGCCGATTTACGCCATCGTCTTCACGAATTTATTCGGCGCTCTTTCCATGATGAACGTCAATACGGGGGCCGGAGCGGCTTACGGATATATTGTCAATCTCAGTGGTGTCTCCACTTTCCTCGTCTGGGGAGCCATTTCATTCATCCACATTCGCTTCCGCCGAGCTTGGGCTCTTCAAGGACGAAGCGTGGACACCCTCCCATTTAAGTCCTTCCTGTATCCTTACAATGCTTACTTCGGCCTCATTGCAAATATTTTCCTGGCGTTCGTGCAGGGATGGACGACATTGGCTCCATTCAATGCTGGGAACTTCGTTGACGCGTACATTCTCCTTCCATTGTTCCCGATCATCTACTTTGGGTACAAATTCGCTTACAAGACAACATACTGGAACTTGAATGATATTGATCTAGACTCTGGCAGAAGAGAGGATTTGGATGCGCAAGTTGAGGTTGAGTACGTTTCCGGTTCCGAAGAGGCGTTGGGGAGTGCGAAGCAGCCCTTTTGGAAGAGGTTGGCGAAGAATTTTTGAAATTGATTTTATGCGTATTTCTGACATCCTCATCTCGGATGAAAGTCCGAGATTGTCCAACATAGTTCGAATAGCAGCTCCTGTCTTCTGTAGCTACCAGATGTGTGGCTCGAGTCAGACTAAAGTTATTATTTCCTTCGGCGAATCTCGATTGTCTTCCAAGAGAGTATTGTCTCTGTTATCTTGCATCCATAATCCGACTCGACGATAAGCTTGACTACCGTTCAGCATAGTGATAGGTTCAACAACGAGGTTTGTTCTGTGATCAATGGCAATGCTCTTGCAGTGTACAGGGAGCACATCCGATTCATCTCGAACCATCATCTTGAGGTTGTCTCCAAGTTCGACGCCATCAACTCGATGCTGGCTCTGAGCATGCTCATCATCGAAGAATGGCAATTCCACGATACGTCCAAGTATCACCAGCCGACCAGATTGCACTTGGCCGAAAGAATTTAGTCCAGCCAACGTCACCCGTGCATCGAGAAGCTCAAGGTCATTTGCGTGCGCAAGTCCGTCCTCTGTGCGCGTGTAGTTTGAGGGGCCGCCGGGAAATGTGACGCCAGCACAATCAAGTGAAGCCCAAGACCACGTTGGAGCTCGGTACGCTGGTCGTATTCCAACTGGAGAACTCGGAACTCGAAACCACGACAAGCCCACCCAGAGGTCAACACGCCAGAGACCTGCGAGGTAGCAGTCGTCCTCGACTATTTCCGGCCACTCAACACATGCAGGAAATGGCGTCTTTTTGTAAACATACAGCTCTGCTACCTGAGCTATCTCTGGAGGGTCCGGAGGTTTGGAGTCGTCATTTTTCGCTGATTTGCGCTTATCAAACATTTCTTTAGTATCGAATGTGATCTCCATCCGTCCCGATGCGTCTGGTTGTGGCAACTCCATATGGTAAGACATCATTGAACTTAGTCTATCGAACACCTCTTGCTCGCTGAAGCTCTGCAGGTGCGGAAAGCTTTCTTTCGGATTCGTACGTAAAACTTCGGCTGCCATTGGGGCTCCAACCATTCTCCTTACAACGTCGCCGAGAGAGTGAATCGTCAATTCAGGTGGCCTTGGGGTTGTACGGGTATCACCATTGGGATTCTGTTCTTTAGATTGAGTCTCAGCTGTAAAAGCCTCTGCGGTACCATAGCCTGCAATTGGAAATCCATTCTCGTGCTCTCGACTGCAGGATGGGTCTCGATGGGTGGCTGGCGTTTGGGAGCTCTCACCGTCCGCAACACTAATGGTCGGATCGATGCCTTCGTGAAGATACTGCTGGCTCATGTGGAAGCAATCTTGAAAAGCAGCATGTGTGGCTGGCTCTGTCATGATCTGGTAGAAAAGGTCATCAGTCAGGTCATCACAGTCCATAGCTTGCATAGCTTTGTAAAACCCGCCTTTCTCTCCAATTCTCCCAACCCTCCTCTGTGACGGTGTGGCTGCAGCTACAGCCATCTCCATAAGGTCCAATTGGAGGTCCGCGAGTGTGCGCAGAGAGAAAGTAGTCCATCCTTAGCGGCGTATCTTCGTACCCAGGCAATGGCGACCCTCTGGAGAACTCGACCTGATCCAGAATTGCTGCTGCAGCTCCATTCGCCATGTCGTTTACCGGCGTCCCGCTGATACGAGCATATATACTGGGTCCGATAGGGTCTTGTACTTCAGGAAACCCTGGTGGAGGAGGAAGGGGCTGTACAAGCTTTAGAGCTTCTTCAGCTGTCGCAAGTCGTCTTTTCGAACGGCTCCGAAGGAATAATGCGAGTTCTGCCGCGAGCCCGGACATTGCTGGAAGTGTGTCGGATTTGTATGTAAGGTCTCTCGCAGTGAATCGCTCAACAAGGTCGCACCACCTCCCGAAAACACTCACTGGCCATTTGGCGTAGGAATCAAACATTCGTCTCGGAACGAGGGGATCGGCAGGGATAATGTACTGCGTTGGGGACAATTCGCGTGACACTCCCTCTCTGCATTGCCAGAACAATTCCTTTTCGCTAAAGTATAGGACACGAACGGCAAGTTGAGTCTCCTGGAAAGTCCATCCCCGCTGCTGCAGAGGATCTGAATTTAAATATTGCCGGATTGAGTAACGAGTTCGGTGAATGTATTGGACACGGGGTACAGCTTCCGAGTCACTTCTTACTTCTATCCGCATGGGTTCACTCCTGATACTGAACCTATCAAGGAACAGCGATTGATATGGTGTGTTTGCTCCACTGGCCGCTATCGTCAAGTAAAAGTCACGATATACTCCAGCCATACGAGCAGCTTCTCGTTCCCAATCTGCTCGCCAGTCCTGTACGATGCAGAAGGAATCGATCCAGATGTATCGAGTGCCAAGACCTCTGGTCACAGAGATGGCATCTTGTAAGACTCGGGGTAACAGGTCCCAGGGTATGTTGCCTTGGAACTCTGGCAAAGTGGCAAGGGTCGTCTTGAGTCTCGGTGTGGAAGGGGTTTCAGGACCCCAACGATAACTCAGCGCAATCCAACGTCCACGAGCTCCTTCTGTCTCAAAGAGCTTTGTGATTGGATCTTGAAGAGTGCCGACGTCTATGACTCGAGTCGGAAAAGGAGGATCTTCTGAGGGAAAGTAGCACGCGTCATGTTGCGTCAAGCAATGTTCAATCCAGCAGCATATCAACTCGGCTGGATATATCCAACCCTTCTGCAATGACAAGCTCCCCATTCTCTTGTTCCTAATATCACGAAGGTCTTCTTTCCAGCTTAGTTTCGGAGTGTGCGGGTCTCTCGACAAAGTCATCTTCGCATGATGGAACTCAGTCGCTTTCCCAGTCAACTCGTCCATTTTGCATGGTATTAGCACCCCAAGCTTGCTGTCCAGATCTGTACCCACTAGAAGCATACCGACATGAGACCTGTCGATGCATTCTCGGCACAATGCTGTTATCGTGATAATTTCGGTTTCTTTGCCTTCCTCTTTCGGTGTAAAAGACGGGACATCGGGGTCATCGTCAATACTGCAAAACAGACTGCTATAGATAAGCCCACATAGTGGACATCCACCTTCGAAACTGGAGCTACCAGTCACGGAATCTCGAAGAGAAGGGATTGGGTGCATCAAAATATGGTTTCGTTTCTCAAAAAGGACGTCATTTCAGTCAATTTGTTGACATTCGCTGCACAGAGCTGAAGCCATTGCCACGGTCTACTGCCACCTGATAAATCCTGTTTATCCTCTTGTTGCAGCTTTCAATCGCCGGGCAGAATCTTAAAATTGTACTTCGAAGAAAGTTAAAGGACCTCTCTGCAGCCGTACGGCACAGCATACAATCCTGTGACGATTTGGGGAGAAGTAGATGTTATGACAAGGCTCGCGACATTGAGTAGATCTTGCTATTACCGAGAAGATCTAAAGCGGTTCTCTGCGTTGATAAGATCTTAGCAAGCAAGGCTCGGAGACTTTGGGGGGCGTGTTCATGCAAGCTGCAGCACAGATCGATGCGTTGTCACTTGGTGGCGCACATCACATGGGATAGACGGACAAGGCTGCGAGCCTGGCTTTGAGCTTTATAAATTACCTCCACGCTACCCCTCAGTCATTTCTGCACGAAAGTGGCACAACTTAATCATCTTGTCGTCGAAACGAGTGTCAATTGCCATCAATTCCAATTAGTCCCGAATGGATCCTCTCGGCTTTGGCCATTTAGGACGACCACAATGGCCGTCACGGGGAGGACCTCCTGGTCCACCGAGACACATAGATCCCAGTGTCGGGTCACCGATGCCAGATTTACCGGTTTCTGGGTCAGTCAATGAATAAGAGGCGGAAATTGCAGAACTAGGGAGCAAGTGCGATGTCAAGCAAGTCTATGGAACGCCAAATCCGCTCTGCCAGTGTTGCACCGTATGGGAAGATGAGCTACCAGGACCTGATAACTCAGCCAAGATACGAAAAGCCGACAGGGAACGAGACACTTACGCAGTTGTCAGACGTCGAATCCGTCACTCGGCTAAAATGGAGTGGAAAACACATTCTGTGGACATCAACAGTCCAATGATCAGATCGAAGCTTGAAGTCATATTTGCCGACTACCTTAGTGTGGATATCAGCGCCACAGATCTATCTTTTCAGCCCCTTTGTTCCCATCATTCACAAATGGGAAGCCTTGAAAAAGTTCGAGGAGAACGAGGCCGATGTTGCTATCAAACTGCTGAGTATCTGCATTTCTTCATTCTTTCAATACTTGAATGATAGTGATTGGTTTTTTCTGACTGTTTCGCTGTACAAGATTCAAGGTGTTAAGTTGTCAACAAGGACTTGGCATAACGATCTTGAAAGAGGTTCTAACATCATCTTGCAATCAGACAGTAATATAACCCGGTTATTATTGAGGGATACGAACACAGTTGGAAGGCATTGCAAATATTCGACTTCAGATAATGAGCTCTTATAGCTACCAAACACCACTACAATCAATCCCTCTCGTCGTAGCCCCAAGATCCATGAACGCCATCACCTCTTTCCTCGTCCCCGAACGCAAAATCACGCCCTAAAATGCTGCACAAACCCATGCAGCCTATCAATAACCACCGGAAAAATCGCATTCGAACTATCCTCAATCAAAGTATCAAAATGCCTAATCGCTTCCTCCTCACTATACTCCAGATGAAACCTTTCCTTAACCTTTAACACCACCTTATCCGGCTCAATCTTGATATCCGGAATATTCGCATCGACCATCAAACTAAACAGATTGAGTATCAAGTTCGATGATTTGCGGAGTGTGGTGTAGGCCGTAAAGCAGTACTGCTTGAATTGGCGGTATTGTTCTGACGAGGCGCCACCCATGCCGTCGACCATCTCTTTGCAGAGTTTCATGGCTGGGGCGAAAGGCTTGGGGTCGCGCCCGAGGATGAAGCCAAAATCGGCGTGGAAAAAGTGCCCGGAGGGCGCGAGGAGCAGGTTGTCGAGGTGGCGGTCGCCGACGCCGAGGAGGTAGGTGATTACGCAGTAGCCGGCGCAGGATTTGATGAAGATATCGAGGGCTTCTTTACGGACGCCGAGCGGGGCTTTGTCATCTGGGTTGTTGTATTTGAGGTAGGCGAGGACGGTGTTGCCTTTGTACTTGTTGACGATGCTTTGTAAGCTCATGGATGGGACGAATTGGACTGCTCCTGCAGTTGCGCCTGTTGCTAGAATTTTGTATGGAGATAGCTTCAGATCTAGGTTCTCTTTCTGCAATAGTTGGTCCATGAGTGTGATGATTTGGATGATCAGTTGGTCCTGTCGTAAGTCATCTCCAGTTTTGAAAATAATCTGGTACTTCTGTTTCGACAAGGTCTTGAAAGTCAACATGACAGGGAAGAGTGACGACTTGAAGACGAGCGTTTCAGCAGGATCGACTCCAGTGATCATGATTGAGGGATCCAAAGGTAATGGAAGAGGTGGGTCAATCGTGATCATTTCGTTCTTTGGATCTGCTAGGAACGCTTTCACCCGTTCTGTTTTCTTCGGTATTGCTTCACGCGAAACTTTGATGTCCATTGAAACCTTCGACAAGACCGTAACAAGCTCGGCTTGCCGTAAAAGTGTCTTTCGTGTCTCTTTACCGCCAGGAAGCTTCACCAACTCCAACATAAAGTCATATTCGACTTTGGCGAAGAGCTTCCGATAAGATGCTGCCTGATCCTCACTCTTGTCATCGCATTCAACCATCAGATACCAATGGAAGTAGTTTCCGAGTACAAAATTGTTAGTAGCGCGAGAAATGAGGAAGCGAGCCAAGGAAGAGTCTTGAGTAGCATCCTTGTTCGAATCGGGTGAAATCCGCTCATACTTTAGAGCTTGAACCAGCTGCAAGAGATATAGCAGAAGCTCGTCATCATCGGCTTTCCGAAGACGATCCACAGCATATGTCCTGACCGCCGAATTATCGAAGGTCGGGCCAAGAAGTTCCAGAGCATCGTCGACATCGACTTCTGTCCATTTGGCCAATATTTGCACAGCCTGCCGTGATTCGCTCTGATCATGCCAATTGACGGATTTAACGAACTTGGTCAAAGCTCTCTTGTCTCGGGTCAGATGATGTCTGAACTTCCATACAAGATCCTTCTCTTCCGGAGAGAGTATGTGTGTTGGCGAATAAGCCATAATTCCATGAAGCTCATCCCGGACCTTTGCGTTCGGCTTTAGGTCTCTGTCCAGAACGCCCGTTCGATGACTTCTAACAAGCCGTCTGTGTTTACTTTCCGCGGGATTGTCTCTAGCTCCAACCTCGGGATCATAGACTCGGACCAGGCGTCCCCCGAACCCATGATCATCATTGTCCCCTAGGCCATTGATACCAGGACCATATTGTACCTCTGGTGGAGGCTTCAACATTATGTTTGACTGCGATGCAGAAAGATGTTGAAGTGATGAAATAGGAGGTGGTGGATATTCATGATCCGCAAAGACAATTGGGAAGTCGAATCGTGGTAACTCAACATAGAGAGTAAATCGCTCGTCCTCGGCTGGGTCCTCGTCTGAATCCTCCTTGTTGCCGTTCGTCGCCTTCTCCCCTGTCCCATCCAGTGTCATGACTGTGCTTCGCTGCCGAGACCTTCTTCTTTGCAGAGCTTTCAAAGATGTACTCGATGCCTGCAGGCCTCTCTTTTCAACACCTCGAAATACTAGTTGGTCAAGCCAGTCCACACGCGGTATCTCGCCCATTTCATGCTTCTTGAACAACTTCTCCAATCGATCCAACTCCTCACTTTCTTTGTCTATCGTGTCTACATGTTCTTTCCCTTTAGATCCATCACGTCGACTCTTCGGAAGAACGGCAGGCGTTGAGGTCGAGTCCAGGCCATCTGCAGCTTTGCGCCGATGGACGTAACATTTCTGCCGTCCCTTCTGAAGCTGATTCTCCTTGTCGAACAGGGGAAGTGTAGTTCCACCAAATGGTATAGAATGCCCTTGCGCACCCTCTCCTCCTGCTGGCGACAAGTCCCATAATGTAATCGCAAGCTGCGAACTTAGAGGTAAGGTTGAATAGTTGATCGGTAACGTTAGCCACTCATTCCACCTTTACAGATGTCAGTATTGGCCCTTGTCCTTCCTAAATTCAAAAGATATATGCGACTCACTTTCTCTCATTCCGGAATGGTTTGTAGGCCGTCTGAACGGGAACTGTTAATGGCTTTGAATCTGCCCATAGCTGGATAGTGACATATAGATCAGAGTGAGGACTGTTGGTATTAGCTTGTTCCTATGGCTCCAAACAAAGCAGCGCACTTTAAGTTTGATCCAATATGTCTCAAGTCTGGTCGTTTGATAAGGGTAGAAAAAGGTATTGGAGTCTGCTCCCCTTCAAGGCTGACACTGCAGTCGCATTAGCACAACACTTCCACTTCCACATAGTTGGCAGAATGACTTGCATTCTGATATTGACTGGTATATCGACCGCTTCGGAACTGGCAAAGGAAAAAGGTTCCATATTCCATCTTCCCCAGACTTCGTTCTGAAGTAAGAGGTGTTACAAGTGAAGTGAGTGAAACTGTTACAATGATCAAGCATCAAGCATCAACATCCAGAAGCTGCAAGGTTCCACTTTAGCGCAAGGCTAGATCATCAGGCTTGGACGTGGGGGTGGGTGGTTCAGGTCCAGGCCTCCTTGATAAAGCAGCACTCAGTTTACAGTGGCCCACCAACGCCAACGCGCCCGGGCGCGGTTCGCCCAAAATATTCCATTGCCTGACGCGACTGGAATACCGGGTTCCTCTCTATCTTTCCAACAAAGCCGCAACAGCCTCGAATGTCTCGCAGACCCCCCACATCCAATACACTCATGATACTTGTGTTCAGCTTCCGCGACTACTTTCACTTCTGACCATATTTGGGCGACACAACTGTGTGACGATAATTCGAAGCGCATCGCCAGGCTGCCTCACGTCACTCGTTCGAGGTTCTTGAGCGACCGCGTCGAAATCCATTCCTCCCCCACACAATATCACAATGGCGCGCGCAACAAAGATGTCGGAATCGCCGGCGCCTTTCGACGACGACAACGACATCTACGGCGCATCTCCACCACCCCCCTCGAATCGGAATCGAAGAAGTAATAATGCCCCCGAAGACGACTCGCCTTCTCCCCCGACTTCAGTGTCCTCAGATAAGGAGAATCGCTCATCTCGACCTGCAGTTGACAAAGGAAAAGGTCGCACGCCCATGGGCCCTCCACCGAGAAGAGCCGCCTCGCCTAGCGAGAGGAATAAGAGGAAGCGCGGGAATGAGGAGCCCTTGTCAGATCGTAGTAATAGCAGGAGACGGACGGTCGAGGCAGATGAGGAGGACGATATTGCGTATGACCCAGAGCAGCCTTTGGAGGTACGGCGCGAGCTGCGCGCGGGCATGAGAGAGTCGACCAAGAACCTGCTGGATAACAGATCCGAATACCTCAAGCCCAACTCGACTGGTCTAAGAGATACCCTACTACAAGCCAATTCTCTTTTCGCAAAAGTCAAGCAGACATCCGATGCTACGATCGACTCGCGGCTTCTTAATACGGTAGCAGACTATGTCGACAAGAAAGCAGTGGCTATGATATCTGGGGATTCGTCGCAAGGGATAGACGTAGATGAATTCGTATCAAGGATCAAACAGTTCATGAGATTCGGGCAAGACACAGAAGACGCACCTACAAGCACACAAAGAGCACGGAGAGACGAAGGAGAAGACGATGGAGAAATCCTGAACTGGGCATACCTCGGCCGCAACGCCTGTATAATGCACAATTCTCGCCCATCCGTACCCGGTTTCCTTCTAGGACCATTATCACTAGAGAAACGAGCCAAAAGAGTGATCGCGCGAAGAGCAGGACTACGACACAATAACGCCGAAGAAACACGTCCAGAAGTCCTAAAGACAGGCGATGTCAAGCGAGATGAGAACCAGAATCTTACCGCGCTGAGCCAGATGATCCTGAAGACCTTCAGACAAGCTTTCGCGGATTCAGCTGCTGCAGTAGATGCTGAAGCTAGCGGAGATATGAATGAGGAAGAGGTACAAGCACTGCTAGACAAGCATAGCATTTCGAATCAGCAAGGCGCGGAGGGTATCTCGTATTTCAAGTTCGTGATCAATCCTTACTCGTTTGGGCAGTCTGTCGAAAATATGTTCTATGTCAGTTTTCTGATTAAAGATGGTGCGGTGGGAATCTCGACTGATGATAGAGGTTTGCCGTATCTGAGTAAGTCCCTCCCCTTATTACTCCTTACTGTTCCTCATTTCTCGCTTAACCCAATGTTTTCCCTCCCCTCTGCGTCTCAGAAATTTAGGAAAGATATCACGTCCTAACACCCACCTAGTCCTCATCGACGAAAACGATAAAGCCGAAGCAGAAAAAGGCGAGCATCCAAAACACCAAGCCGTCCTAGCGCTAGATATGCGGATGTGGCAAGATCTCATCGAAGCATTTGAGATCGAGACGCCAATGATCAAGCATAGACAAGAACCGGATAATAGCAATGTTGGTGCGAAGGGCTGGTATGCTTAATCGCGCCTCGCACTTACAGAGATCTCGAAATCCGGACTTTGAGATCTAGAGATGGGTTTTGCACATTCTTCACGGGCGTTCAGGAGGGTTAAAACGGCGAAGGAGGCAGCAATGCATGCATGTTTACACTTATACTTTTGCTTTTCTTCAACTTCACGAGCATTTTCTTCAACTGTATCATAGCATAGGGGCTTCGAGATGGGTTGTGGATTAGCCCGGGAAATGATTGGTACATATCCTTTGGGGGCTGGCTGGCATGGAGAGGAAATGGAATGGATCGGGAGGAGATATGTGCTATCCATCGCCAGATATTGCTTTTGCGTGGGGAAATACCTTGGGCTCACACTGCATGGCGTTTAATGGGATGGAATGGTTTTGTTTTGGGTGATTAGATGATGGTTGGCAAGGGAATGAAGAAATACTTCCTTCGCAAAGTCAATCATGGTTGTCGTTCCGTGCCTTAAATGCTTAGTCTTGGTTGATGTCTTTTGGCCAAGTTGATTTTTTCCGGGGGAGCAGTTCTAGCTCCTAAGAAGTGAGGAACTAGAGCACTTTCTTCTTTCCTTAGGATTTCAAAGCAGTAGCAGCACACTGCTGCGGGAAAAGGTATCAAAACAGTGTCAGTGCACACTTGCAACTAAAGCACTAATGAAGAGACGAAGCTCTTCAGTACGTAGACTTGCCATTCTCTCCAAGTCTTTCGGTCCCATTCTCGTCGTTCGGTGAGTTTGAGAAGTCCAAGGATGTCCCAGATGAATTCAATAAACACAGCGGAACGCGAAGGGAACAAAGTGGAGGACAATAGACCAAGCTTCGCAGATTAAATTATGCCGCAAGAAATGTCGCTTGCATGCAAAATACGAAAATATAAGAAGCAGGTAAAGCAGGTAATGTTGACATGAGGTCCTTTGCGCGGCGCTAAGCTATTGTATTTCGGCGAAAATAGGGTCCGCGCTTGTCTGCACTTGTCCTATCCCGGCCTAGCATTCCCAGCGTTTTTGAGGCGCGAATGGTCAAGCTCTCCCAACGCCAGAGCCAGCTCGCGGAATAATTTCTTGAAGCTCAACCCTCATCCTCCACAACATCAATTCTCCTCCCTCATCTCCTCACTTCCTCCCTTTCTTTTTTGCTGCGGCCACACACATCAAGATGTCTCGACTCTTGCGCCCAGCCTCGCGACTCGTTTCCTCTTCGTCCGCCGCCAGACCAGTAACTGCCCGAAGTGCCTTCCAGTCGTTTCCCAGAGTCCCAGCGATTGTCCAGAGCAGAGGATATGCAAAGGAGAGCGGCGTGAAGGAATACACAGTCAGAGATGCCCTGAATGAGGCTCTGGCGGAGGAATTGGAGTCCAACCCAAAGGTCTTCATTCTCGGAGAGGAAGTTGCTCAATACAATGGCGCATACAAAGTCACCAAGGGATTACTGGATCGATTTGGAGATAAGAGAGTCATCGACAGTCCTATCACCGAGTCTGGATTTGCTGGTTTGACAATTGGTGCCGCATTAGCTGGTTTACATCCTGTCGTGAGTATCTCTAATCTATCGGCGACTTTTTGGTTTGGCTTGAACATTTTCTAAGAGTGGATACGATACAGTGCGAGTTCATGACTTTCAACTTCGCCATGCAAGCAATTGATCAAATCGTCAATTCCGCCGCGAAAACCCACTACATGTCCGGCGGTATCCAGCCCTGCAATATCACCTTCCGCGGTCCCAACGGCTTCGCGTCCGGTGTCGCTGCACAACATTCACAAGATTACTCGGCCTGGTACGGAAGCATACCCGGTCTCAAGGTCGTCTCCCCATGGAGTGCAGAGGACGCAAAGGGATTACTGAAGGCTGCCATCCGTGACCCCAACCCAGTCTGTGTGCTCGAGAACGAGCTTCTCTACGGCCAATCTTTCCCCATGAGTGAAGCCGCCCAGAAAGATGACTTCGTTATCCCCTTCGGAAAGGCCAAGATCGAGCGCGCCGGAAAGGACCTCACTATCGTCTCCCTCTCCCGCTGTGTCGGTCAATCCCTGATCGCCGCCGAGAACATCAAGAAGAAGTACGGCGTTGAGTGCGAAGTTATCAATCTCCGCTCCATCAAGCCCCTCGACATCGAAACCATCATCAACTCCGTCAAGAAGACCCACCGTCTCCTGTGTGTCGAGTCCGGCTTCCCAGCCTTCGGTGTCGGCGCCGAGATCCTCGCTCTTACAATGGAATACGGCTTCGATTACCTTGATGCTCCTGCCCAGCGTATCACTGGTGCTGAGGTGCCTACCCCATACGCGCAGAAGTTGGAGGATATGTCTTTCCCTAATGAGCCTTTGATTGAGGCCTACATCGCTAAGATGCTGAGGTTGTAAATTGTCTGGGGGCGGGAGGAGATAGATTAGTTAGACGGGTAGGGTGGGATGGATGGGATGGGATCCAGATGTGTATTTCTAGGCGGTCTCAAATGTTCCATAGTCGAAAGGATACCTATTGACACGTGCGTTTGCATTGCATTGCATTGGTTATGTTGTACACTGCTTCTGACTTCAAGACACAATGAACACCTCTCCATTTTTGAAATCATGAACAATACAGACTGCTAGTGCCATCAGAAACGAGACTCGGGAAGCGAATTCGAGTCTTATTCGCCTCAGCATAAGCCAAAGTTCTCGAAACGAGTCCAGACTCATAAGGCAGGAAATCCTAGAACTGTACTAATGATTTAATAGCAAGGTTTGAGTGTTGATCAATTTCCATTTCATCGAGCCTATCTATGGCATATTCGTATGCATTCGTAACCTCAACGCCGAAACACCAAAGCATCCAATCCACCATAGTATCTTATATAAAGTAGAATGCCATCCTGACGCTCTCCCAGCCAAATCCATTCACTCGCTTAGACTCCCATGGTAAAGTCATGCTCGATACCTGGAGTGACACTTGCCATGAACTGCATCTCGTTAGATTGATCGAAACATAAAATATAAGGTGAAACATACCTTTAAGAACACAACAAGATACTGGTCAACACGAATAGCAACCTCCTCATCCGGAGCCTCAGCATCATGTTGCAGGACCTCCCACTCATCGTTTCCATTCCCACCAGCCTTGGCTCCTTCCAAAATAGCCTTCTTCTCCTCAGGTCCCAAGCTGGTCTTCGTGAAATCGTCGACTAAACCTTCCATACCAGCATCCTTGGCTCCAGGCAGGATCTTCCCTTGCTTAAGCTTCTCTCGACGGATCTTGAGTGCTGCATCTGCACGGTCGAGTAGTGTCTTCATTACACTGGCGTGCTTGCAGGGGTGGACGGATGCCATCTTGATATTGTTGCTGAAGTATGGGAAGTCCTCTAGTGTAACGGTCTTGTCTTTGTAATCTCCGACGATATCCTCCATCATCAGTTGCGGGGGTAGAGGTTGCGAGTTGGCAAGGTAGCCGGAAAGGTAGAGTCGTGGAGTACGGTAGTAAGGTGTGTATGCGATGTAAAGCGTGTAAGTTCGTCGTGATCTGTTATCACATCAACATTCGTCCTCCAAGCCTGTGATCAGTGTAACTCACGAATCTGCTCCATCCGCCTTAGGATCCCGAATAATAGCCTCCTCATCGTCCTCCTCATCCTCCATATCCGGAATTTCATCATCGTCCTCCTCTCTCTCCCCCATATTCCCACTCTCATCCACCGTCCTCACATCCCTAGCTCTCGCCTCTTGACTCGCAGCTAGTCCCCCAGTTCTCAACCATCCATCCTCATCATCACCCGGCGAGTGTCCACCCGCTCTCTTGAAGTCCTCCCCATCACCCACCATCGTCTCATCGTGGCCCGCATCGCCCGCGAAGTTATCGTCGAGTCGCCGGTGGCAAGGTACGCCCCGAGTCACAAGGAACTGCTTGCCCGCAGGCAGATACGATGCGCGCTTGGAAGCTGGCGAGGCGTCCGCCCAAGACCACGTTGGGAACTTGTAGACGAGGTAATCGCCTGCGGCAACGAACTCTTCGGGCGTGATTTGGCCGTTCTGGCGAAAGGTGGAGGTGTGCGAGACGGGGGCCCATTCGCGGACTTTGTCGAGGGTGCTGTGGATGAAGTTCATCTTGATAGCGGGGTTGGAGGGGTTCACGACTGTGTCGATGTTCCGATATCAAGTTCTTTTGCTGGAAAGTGGTTGTTTTCAAGGAAGTTCAGATACAGGTTGAGGAGAGTGTCAAGGTAAAGTACTCGATATTGGTTTGACGCAGGGTCTTGGAGGTGATGAAGCCGGTGACAAAGAAGGGAAGATGGCTTGAGGCGATCACAGCCTTGCCCCGCTGCCTCAGTAGCAGGCTACAGAACACTCCACGTGATAGTCATCACAATCACGAGAGCACTTTTAAGTTTAAGTTCTCTAGTCAAATGATATCCATGAATCATATTGGCTTGCCTAGGTATAGACTTGGAGAAATTTTGGATCGTGATGGGAAAAGGATTATCTTTTCATTTCGCCCCTTCTCACAATCAGCTTTGTTAAGATATGAGCACAGGAATCGAGCATGTCAGTATGCTGAGTATAGATATCGATTACATAGCTCATCCATACATGATTACAAAAAGAGCATTTGAATCATCCAATCTAGTGAGTCGTGGAGACTGAACTTTTGTTCACTAAGTATGTTCAGTGTTGTAGCGGAAACGCAGCTTTCGAAAATCCACGAACAACTCTATCTCAAAATATTACAAGAGCGTTATAGCATATCCACAACTTCCTTCCAATCTCGGAAATGTATTCCGAGGCACTGAAGAATCAAATTCCATGGAATAGCACGAACCGGTTTCTTGAAAAGACCTATAACCAATAATCTAGTTTGTTGGCCCAGCCCGTTTTGGATCATCTGGCTCAAGTCTGCAATTTGAAAGTCCAACAGCTGCGCAGATCGTTAATGAAGATCGCCATCTGACAATTAGAATTATGTAAGCTGGCTTCGCGGTCCATTATGCCCCTGGTGCTATCGTTTATACAGATACACTTAATACTTTTGACGGGTGGGTTAAGCAATAAGTAAATGGCTTAGCTGTATTATGAAGTCAGTTTCTCTTATCGAAATCGGAACTAATTGCATAGCTTCAAGCTCTCAAGACACTCAGACGCAAGATCATTAAATTAGAGAAGTATGCAAATCACCTAAATATGCAGAGAGGACATATCGTACACGGTCGCGATCACTGCAGTACGGAATGTACATTTCCCAAATCCGATGTTCCCCTACCATATATATATCGGCTTATTTGTGATTTTCAATCGAGAACTCTACAACTCACAGATATCGGCTTGCGATGGACACAAATTTGGATCCCCTCGACGAACGAATTACCTCGATCCAAGCAATGTTCCACATTTCCGTCAAAGCCAATGACCTTTCGCCTGCTTTGGAAGTACGAGGGTACTACTTTGTAAGCCTATCAGTTCAGAGAGTGTGCTGAATGCTTCTGACATTGGAAGTGCTCGGCTGTGGTCTCCGCCCGCGGTCGCAATTGCCATCAACGCCTCTAGTTCCTGGACTGAAAACCGTTGATGACGAGGTTCCCTTGTCAGTCGATACGCATGTGATACCATCTTGTAACTTCCAGCTGTTATAAGGGCAGTAAACGAATGACGCCTCTGCCCATAATTGATAGATCCATCCGTGAAAGCCTTACCGTCAATAACAAGGGCGTCCAAGAAAGACGTGGCTGCTGTTAGTTGAACGCCCACAAATTTTGAACTAATTACTAGCTCCAGTTTATTGCACCACTATTGGTCGCCCTCTTGATAGTCCTTCCAGTATAATTGGTCGCCCTCTTAATTGGGCCTCCAATTTGATTGGTCGCCCCGGGGCATTTCCTGCATGAAGAGGGCGTACTCGGTGAGTAAAAGCAAGCGGATGTGAATGCCAGCAATTGCATCAATTTTCAATACATATCAACCACGAATCTACCTCGTTTTGTTTTTGCATCTGCCCCTGGTGAAGATTCTTCAGGAAATATACCTGAGCACCCTATATTTCCCGCCACCGTACGGCCCAAAATGGATAAGCAGCACTTCTTGACCAACACAAGCGAGCATTTCTACGATGAGCGCAATTTCCTCTTCACTGACGGAGATGAAGCCATGCACCTCATCCATGGGTCCTTAGGGTGCCAGTATTCGACTACGCAAGATCTCGATAGCAGTCTTAGCAAAGTATCATCGTAAGTTCGTCCTTTTCGATTCCCACGCTAACGGTCATCTGGGTAGCCTTTGTGAGAACCACAAAGTACGAAAGCGACGAACTTATGTTTATATAACAAATCACAACAGATGATAAGTTCCGGGAGCCAACTTGATGCTTTATAGCCTAGTTGAAATGTCCTACTCAGAGATCAACAACTCAAACAAAACGTCGCAGGGACAACGTGGCCAGCGCAAATAGGTGGTGTACCGTATATACGCTACGGATAGGTAAGTGAGCAGTGCTATTATACAATAGCCTGTCTCCTGTGCACTGCAACAATAGAGCATGGTAATGTGATCTCTGAGAAAATCACCACCGCGCGCTTGAGGCCTTCTTAGCAATGAATTGCAAAGTCTCCACCATGCTCTACGACATACGTCGATCAACATTGACATTGTTCAGTGCACATACCCTTGAGGCTTTCTCAAAAGACAAGCTTCCGTGTCTCCTTGCTTTCAGGGGGTGCTAATCTGGGTTGAAGTGTCAGTGATCAAGGATGTGACTGGAGTCCCTTTGGGGACGCATTGAGTATGTGCAGGTCGAGTGCGGATGGAGATGCATACGACGCTTCGATGATGAGCAGAGACGCCCAAGGATTCTTCTGTGAACGCTGTGGGATGTGGGCAGTATCGAAGATATCTCAGGACATGGGCTTGAAAAGTTCTTGGATTTGCGAATCTTGCGAGAAAGCGGCTGGCTCTTTCGCATTCGTGGATTTTGGCCAAGTAAACTACCTATATTCTGGAACTACAGAAGCCAATGGTGATGTCACAGTCGGGCAACAACTAGTCCAATAGTGAGTAATTCAGTCAAATTTGGTGTATCTAACCACATAATTAATCTATGTTATAGCAGCATTCCCTCTATAGACCAATCAGCAATCTTTACGACCGACATGACTGGTCACTTCCCTATGTTCGAAGGCCAATGTGCAGATAATTTGTTTAGGTGATGCTTGCCAAACAAAATATTTCAAAATCAAGCTGACAAATATGATAGCAATGGGGCATATGTTTCGGAGGACTTCCTTTTCTCAAATGACCTTTACGCAAGCACAAACTCGTTGGTCCTACCAGAGAAAAAGGTCCCGCGAGCCGTTTGCTCTCCGCCCATGGCGATGAGCTGCCACGCTAGTCGAGGCTTAAAACGAATTTCAGATGCGGCCATTCGACGTCATAAAAGCGAGCGTGCTGTATGCTATTTTCCTGGTTGCGGAGTTACTTTCAGCAGAGAATCGGACATCCCAAGACACATCAAGACTGCTCATGGCCGCAAAGAGAGGTACTCCTGCGATTTTCCTGGGTGCACGAAGTCTTTCTCGCGAAGGGACAAGGTGACGAATCATAGAAGGATGCATGGACTTGGATGCATGGACTTGGATGACGAAAGATAGCGAACAGGTATCAAGGAGAGTTTGGGATTGGAAGAATTTAACTTTTATGGATACTTTCGTTGGAACAAGGAGTGTGCTTTCTTTTTAGTAAGAAAGTCCTTTGAGAAGGTAAGGGTGGATTTATTTTTTTGATAGGGAGATATGGGTGTTTTGGAAGTTTTATTATGATGATTGAGTTGAAAACGTCGATGGCTGAGATGTGTTGGCTGGAATGTAATCTTTGTATTCAAATTGTTCATGGGTTTCAAATCAGTGGCCAAGAAAAAAAAAATTCACTCATTGCAATGGTCTCTTCGTCTTATATCCCAACAAACTGCCTCCCCATCCCATCTCAACTCAATCATGGGCACACCAGAACTTCCCCGAACCATTTTGGTTGCTCTTTCGTCCTCCCACCATCACCTTCCCCTTTCGACCCCCAAAAAAAGCCCGCTGCTTTTTCTTCCGTCCCAAGTACTGCTTCCGCACCTTCCCAAGTAATTTCACCATCTCCATCTTCCTCTCCCCCTCCTCCCCCGCGATGATCTTTCCCTATATCTTCCCATTAGCATCTAACTGATCCCATACCAAAATATTCGGTTGCCCCGTGATGAAGTTGGTTGAATTAGATGGACTGGATCGGTACAGCCGTTGTGGTAGAGGGATCTTAGTGGATCGCTGCATACTTTAGCAACATAGATGGTAAGGGGGGTAACGGTTGATGTGAGTGGAGCATGTAGTAGACGTCCTCCCCATTTGAGACATTCAGACTTCTTGCGGTCCTTTTATGACCCTTTCAAAGCCTGCATTCCTCACCGCCCGAATGTTTTCTTCTTGGCGCTTGCGTCACTGGTCGTCCTCGTCGCCCTGTGCCATGCAGGATTTTCAGCCACCAAGACGACTCCATAAACCAGATAGACGTTCGAATGCTTGATCCTACCTACCCTAATAACAGGGCGGTTGTGATTAGGTAATCTGTTTTTCTTTCAAGCCTTGCTGACCCAATTAGGCAATATCGCTTCGACTCTTACTTCGACTGTCAAAGGGAGTCAACTTCCGCTTTTAGACAAGATGCGTTTGACGACACCAACTTCTCTGGTGCCGGGTATGATAATTATCCACCAGCCGCGTACCAGTACCAGGACACTGTTTCTGGATTCAACTCCCCCCCCCCCGACGTCGTCACGACAATGTGACGCGAGCTGCTGAACCTTTTGGCACAAATAAGCTGTCCCAGCTCAATGATGGGATCATTTATGCCTCTAGCAATGATATGCTAGGAACCTCAATAAGCACACTGACTTTCAAGATCTCTCTAGGCTCAAAGGTAGTACAGTGCTTGACCCCCATCTTGAGAACTGTGCTCATCATGCTGGCTACCTTGGAAATGAGTTCCAGCGAAACAATGGTGACATGGAAGATCCTGCCATTGGCCGAGATGCCCAGAATGAATTCAACCCAGGATGCTTTGCTGCAATTAAGGGTATCAACGGTGACAACATGATGCAGAATGCCAACCTTGGCTTTTGTGCCCAGATTGCGGCTACGTTCGACAACCCTTTTGACTTCAACGAAAACATGGCGCAGGGTGCCAGTGCTGGAAATAGTGTTGATAACGCCATAACTTCCAATGATATCAACTCATTTGCCAACAAAAATGATCGAGCATTGATATTTCCTGCAACGTCTCTCCTACCATGGTCGATCCTCCAGTGATCCTCCCAATTTACTAGAGGAAACTTCATAGCTCCACATGCACCAGACGTGCCGGGGCTAGTAGTTACCGCTACAAGAACGACATGTAGACACTACGCCCTGGCTGCTGTCTCACCTTCAATTGTGACTGGGAACGCACCCGCCACGAATCTTCCATCCACAGGATGAACCAGGCGTTTCACTTCTGCCATGTATTAGGTTGTGCCAAGCATGCTACTGCTGGAGTGCAGATATACACGCGACGTGATAAGCTGGTGGAACATATGTGGAAGAATCAGGGGGAGTTGAACTTTCTTAAAAGAGTTATTTGAGTTGATCTTGACTTGGTCCCAAGAAACAACACAACGAGAGAGGGAGCACTCAAGGCATACGGAGTAAATTGATACAGAAGAACAGCCTCATCAAATTTAGTAATATCAATACCTGAGTGGCGGGACTTGTCAATTAAAGAACGAAGCAGAGAATGGATTAGAGGGTGATTACGTCAAGAGTGCGAGTCGTAGTGTAGAAAGAAATACAAAAGAATACCGAGACTTGTACCCCCATAGACTCAACCGAGCTGCATCCGACAACGCGACTTCCCTTCATCAAATCAGGTGGCTCTGCCACAGTACATGACATGGCAATCCAAGAGACAAACAGAATTACCAAAGCTTTGTAGATAAAGATTTAAATGGAGCTGTAAACTAAATGCCACATTGTGCGTTTCTCAATTTTCGGGGAGGTTGCGAAGCTGAAAGTTTGCAATCAGATTTCTGTGAATTCTGTCGGCGGAAAACTTCATCGTATCTGGCATAAGTCTAGGTTTGATCGATCCTATCCCTTGGATTGAATCTTCCAAGTCACCGGAGCACCAGCGGGTGCCAGATTTGATGGATTGGTCGAGAAATTCGAGAGAACATGAATCTCAAGTTTGACGCTCTAAATTTGGGTAGAACCACAAAAGTTTTAATTAACGAACGCGACAGCACCAACAAACAATAGGGCAATCAAATGTGGTAGACAATCTCAGTCGCCCTGGAATAGAGCGCTCTTACATTGATGGTTCGTGTGCCTCAACGCTCCAACCATGATGAAGATGTCTTCCAAACAAATGTAAGGGATCACTTTCGCAAACTGCATATATCTATATATAACTTATACATGAGGTTAGTTACGCAACTGCAGTGAGCTGGCGCAAGACTAATGGCTTGACAAGTAACTACAATACTTTCTCGGTTATGTTATGTACTGGCAGCCAAGGGGATAGGTTGGATATGGAAGATGACAGAAAGGGTAGCGCTAGAGATTTGCGTAGTCGTGGTCATTTTAGTTCTGGATTGATTCACAGCTCTGCAATTATTTGATTTCCATCAGCTAAGTGATGCAAGCATACCCATAGTTGATCTCCCAGTGTCGATATATGGGCACTTTGATTATCTTACCCGCTTTTGGGCAGCATGAACCTCCCTCTTATGGCGCGGCAGCTTGTCCTTGCGAGAGAATGTTTGAGAACACTCATCGCACATGACGCTTTGAGAAGGGTATCCACTCTGTTCAGCCCAGACCTTGTGATTACTCCAAACATGTCGATCCTTTTGGCTTTGGTTCTTTGCCTCAGCCCAGCCGCAGTTTTCCTTCGGACACTGGCGGTGGGCGGAGGCATGATATCTAAGGAACGTTAACCGGAATGCCCTTCAGATATTGAAAGATGCTAACTTACTTCGTCTCGTCGGTATCACATCTACGATACTGACAATTTTTCCAAGTGCAAAGGAAGCGAGCCCTGGACATTTTCTTGCGCGGAGATGTCATGGAGTCCAAGGACCCCTCGCTTGCCCCTCCTCTGGGCTGATCGCCTTCATAGACAGGCGACGAGACTTGTCCCGACCCGCCAACGTCAAATACCCCTGTGAGGGGTGGAGACAGCATTCCAACATCTCAGAAATGATGGATGGGCGCGGCGTCATTCGAATAGTTCTCCAAATCTTGACCTTGGGCCAGCAGCAGTGCCGGATCGATCGTAGCGTCAACATCCCAGAAAGGAGTTGGCGCTGATGGCGATACAGCAGATTGAATCACTGTCGAGTTCGTGTTAGAGATAGACCATGCCATGGTATCGTCGCCGTTGGGAGAATCTGAGTAGCTCTCTTGGACATAGGAGATAGCCGGGTTATGCGAGAAATCCATAATATGGATTGGAGGTGTAGCGGGCCACAGGTTGAAAGACGTGTACTGCTACATAACGATAAGATTTCAAGAAAAGTGCCGTTACTTGAAGTATCAGGACAACATACGAGACTACCGGGGGTAAGTTTAGTCTGTTGAGCGATGGAAGGAATCATGACAAGCCAAGCTTGGCAGCATGATTACGTGGTCCAATGAGATGTGTACTGCCCCCCATGAGATGTGTACTGCCCGCCCATGAGATGTGTATTGCCTCCCGTGACATCATTAGGCAACCTCGGCGGCTTACTCCATGGTGCTATGTTAAGTGAGAGCCTTGAGTTTTATTGTGCCCATTGTCGACGCTCTTCGATTATATCGCACTAGACGCTGTATGACAATGGGCTCATCCCAGGATTTCCAGATGGTCAAAGACAAAGTAGCATCGACTCGAGAACGTAGCGAGGCTCGCAAGCACTTGGTGATCAACTCGGCTTTACTGAGCCTGATCGATCCTGTTCGTGGAGAACCAACAAAGTGCCCTCTCGAGGTTCACCCTGATGCCGAGTTTTTGAGAAATAGCCAGCTAAAGGAGAAATTCCTCGACTCATTCGCACTTATCTGCTCAACTTCAAGCTTCGGCAAGGAGACTGCTTCAGCCGTCTGCATGGAGCAGAAAAAGCCGTCTGGAACCATGTTACGCGTGGCTTGCAATCGTGGTCTATTGCAGCAAACCCTTAGTGGGCTTGAAAGGGTGCTACAAATTCTTACCGCTGCTGCAAATGGAGGTATGTGATCTTTTATGGCCACTGGCACGCAGGGTTACTCACAATTCGCCTAATGCAGAGAAGCTATCAATGCAAGCGGAGACTGAACTTCTCGAGGAGGTGGTTCAATTAGACGAAAGCCGCATTTTGTCGCTGGTAAAAAAGCTTGAGAAATGTGGAATACGATGTGTCTTCCAATTGGGAATATCCAAGCTATTCAGCGGCGATTTCAACCAAGAAATCCTTGAGGAACCAGGTTTTGGGCCTTGGTTGAAGACGAGCCCTTTCGTGGTTGCACCCATAGGCTCCTATGGGACTTCTCAATTGATCTCTCTGGTGAGATGGGCATCGCAGGCCCGATGGGATTATCCAAAGCATTTGCGGATTTTGCTCGCCTTAGGCCCATCGCCACATCCGCCCTTTATGGAAACACTTTACAAACTTGCTCGTTATTGGGCAGCAATCAAGTCCATGGTCAAACTTGCGATAAAACAGCCTGAGCTCTTTGCGGATATTCGAATTCAGGAAGTCAAAGCCCCCTCGCAGGAAAAGTTTTCACTTTATCAAGAGAAAACACCCCTCCGGAAAACTCTCAAGCGACTTGTCAAGAACGATTGGGAGATGACGTTAGATAATCTGGCTCAGCGCTGGGAACCAGACGACGTAGAGGGAAAGTTGCGCAAAGCGTGTCACTTGACGCTTACACTCCATGCGGAAATGCAGCTTCTCGATTTCTACGACCACAACCCAGCTATGGTGCCCCAGCTACGTTTCATGGGCACGAGTAAGAAAGCCTGCTATCTTTGTCATGAATTTTTACTTCGACATCCACTTCGCATCCGGGTATCGGCTTGTCATCAAAAGGTCTACCCTACATGGATGCCGCCCTCCCACCGTGATCTTCCTGGAGTGGTCAGGAGCAAGGTCTTTTGGAAGTTCAGTAAAGATATCGAACGGGCGACCGTGAGAGCGCTGAGGACAGGACTGGCGGATTCCCGGCGGCCTATGAACAAGGATTCGACTGCAGGTCCCTCTTTGACAGCAACAGCGACTGTACCTACCAAGGTCCTGGGTATGGCACCTAGTATAACAATATCTGCTGTTCAAGGGCGATAGTATGACGGATGGATGAGCTGAGAGAACAGTGGCAGGGCTATGAGGAGGGTGAGCCGTGTAAGAAAGGGAGCGATGAAGTGCCAGTATGTACATAGTTTCAATTTGGTATGCCAGGTAGAAAGTATACCCAAGAAAATGCATTTCGAGTGCCTACTAAACACGTCCCATATACTACTCTAGGATACAGGACCCAGTCTTGAGATTTACTTACAAGTTGCGACTTAGGGCGCAGCAAATTATAATGACACTTTTCATACATAAGGCTTGGTGCATGGCAATAATTTAATAGATATAACTTAATGCCAGAAAGGATTGGAAATCTTACCGAAAGGAGGACCTTCTGGATGGTGGAATAGCTTCCTAGTTCAGCGTAGGATATGGCAAAAACAAGGGGGTTGGACGAGGCCCACGTTTTACCCCCTTTCATATTAATAGCGGTGAGTTAAGGAAGAATAGGCGGAACGCGGGGGTAGGCAGAATCAAAGGGCGCCGGATTAGGCCTTATGCCTCCAGTGTGTCACCTACACACTTTGAACGGGCGAACACAGCCTACTACTTATCTAACCACTCAGCCGGTCTAGAATCAATCATTTTTTCCTGTTGCCAACAGCTGCGGGGGGCATCCACATACTACTCGTTCTTATCAAGATTTGAGACGCGTTGCAGCTTCTTGCTGCCAACAGCTGTGGGAGGCTATTCACATACTACTCGGTCTTATCAGAATGGAAAGCGTTGCAGGCTTTTATTGCCAACAGCTGTGGGAGGCTATTCACATACTACTCGGTCTTATCAAGATTTGAGACGCGTTGTAGTTTCTTGCTGCCAACAGCTGTGGGAGGCTATTCACATACTACTCGGTCTTATCAAAATGGAAAGCGTTGCAGGTTTTTATTGCCAACAGCTGCGGGGGGGCATCCACATATCCCTCAGCCTTATCAAGATTTGGAACCGCGCAGGGCCTGAGAGGAATATAAAGAGAGAGCTTTGGACATATATCATTCGTATAGTCTTCAAGTGCAATATCGGTGCAACATCAGTGCAACATCACTCAACCATCACTCAACCATCAAACATGACGGCTGCAGACATCCCGATGGGAGACCATCGAAACCTCTTAGACATCATTGACAGCCTGCGTGCGCAAGGGTTCAGCCGGTATGTTGACCTTCCCGAGATTATAGTGTGTGGTGATCAGTCTGCGGGCAAGAGCTCCGTCCTGGAGGCTATCTCTGGTATGCGATTCCCTACAAAAGATGGCCTTTGCACTCGTTTCGTGACAGAGTTGGTCCTGCGCCGAGGCCAGAACACAAGCACAAAGGTATCCATTACACCAGGCGAAACTCGATACGACAAAGAAAAAGATGATCTCGAGCATTGGCAACCCCGGTCCAGTATAGACAGTGACGGTCTCGAAGCAGTGACAGAGGAGGCAATGGAAGCCATGGAGGTTCCGGAGGCTCGAAAGTTCTACGACGATATCCTCCGCATCGAGCTCACCGGCCCAAACCAACCGCATCTGACCATGGTAGATCTCCCTGGTCTCTTCAGGGCTGGCAACAAGGAGCAGTCTGACACCGATGTCGACACAGTACGCAGCATGGTCGAGAAATATATGGCCAGGCCGAGGAGCATCATCCTAGCCGTAGTGTCCGCTAAGAACGAGTATGTCCTCCAGGAAGTGACATCAATGGCCAGACATGCCGACCCAGAGGGGCTACGTACCATGGGGCTTATCACAAAGCCCGATACACTGGATGTCGGCTCCGATTCCGAGGCATACTGGGTACGCCTGGCCCAGAACACTGAGGTGGAGCTCCGTCTCGGGTGGCATATTCTGAGGAATCGCAACTTCGAGCAGCGGGCCTGGACTTCGGCCCAACGTGATGCCACCGAGAAGGAATTCTTTTCGAGGGGCATCTGGACTGACGTCAATCCAGAGCACTGCGGCGTGGAAGCTCTGAGGATCCGACTCAGCTCTGTCCTGAAAGACCAGATCCTCTCTCAGCTACCAAGCCTAGTTCAAGATGTGGAAAATGGCATCCACGAATGTACAGAGACGCTTGACCGACTTGGTCCTGTCCGCACAACTCGAGAGGAGCAGCTGAGATACCTCCTTCGCCTGAGTGAGGATTATACGTCCTTGACGAGGCAGGCGGTTGACGGCACATACACGGACCGATTCTTCGGCATGAGAAAGAAGCATGCAGGGTATCCTAGGAGGCTCAGGGCGGTGGTGCAGAATCGGCTGCTTGAGTTTAGACAAGACATGTTTTTGAATGGACAGAGCCAAAGAATCACCGAGTCGGAGAGTGAAAGCGAAGACAAAGACGAAATCAGCGATTCGCCCCGTATTCCTAGGTCTCAATACGTTGAGCATGTCGCATATCGCTTGAAGTTCAGCAGGGGACGCGAGCTACCAGGCCTTTTCAGCCCTCTTATTGTTGGCGATCTCTTCGTAGAGCAATGCGAACCGTGGCGAAAGATCGCGAAAGCACTGGTCGAGGATATCGTGGATGCTGCCCATCAGATGACGGAGCTCGTGATTCGACACGTTGCTGCCAATGATGTCATCAATCAGGTGCTTAAGTTTGTCCACGAAATGGTAGAAGAGCTCAAGGTCGAACTGGACGTTAAGGTTGACGAGTTACTGGTTTCTGCCACGCAGCACCCCATTACATACAATCGTCAGCTGACGGACAATGCCCAGAAGGCCCAACAGGCACGGCACAAACGTGCGATCAGACAGCTAATTCGCAAGGTATTTGGCTCACAACACTTCGACGATGTGGACAGGAAGATCAGTCTAAATCCGGTACATTTCGTGGACCTTCTGGCACAGGGTCTCGAACCTGACATGGAGCTATTTGGAAGCTCCACGGCGGTCGACTACATGGAGGCATATTACAAGGCAAGTTCTACTGGATCACCAGCCTCTATTATACTGACCATAGTCCCACTGTTCTAGGTTGCGATGAACAGATTTATCGACGACGTCAGCGTGCTGGCAGTTGAAGACTGCCTCATTGGAAAGGTTCCTGGGCTCTTCCTGTCGCACAAGGTCTTGGAAATGAGCTCGGACGATATCTCTCGGCTCGCAGGTGAGACTGCAGAGTCTTCTCTCGAGAGGAAGCGTCTGGCAGAGAAGCGCAAGATCCTTGAAGCTGGATTACGGGGTCTCAAGGGCCTACAAAAGCAAAAGCAATTCACCCGCCCTGCTGACTGGAATCCCGTGTCTTCAGGAGATGTGGAGGAACTGCCGGATAAGACTACACTCGATGCAGAGAGTTCATCAGTCGCCAGTTCCTTTAGATGGCCGCCCTCTGAGATGTAACCTTAAGGCAAAGTACACCTACCCCATGACAGAAGCTGTCGTATGAATGTAATATCTCGCTGGCGCTCTCTCGACTGCGTCCCCTGGGCTCCCGCTTCTCCCCAGGGTTCCCAAACTAGGTTTCTTTGTCACATGGCGTCAGGCTATTTGGACCAGAAGGCTAGCGATCTGAGGTGAATTGTGACGGTGTCGGTTGAATGAAGTCGCTACTTGTTTGACTTTGATCTCGGACTAAGACGGCTTGATGAAAAGGCAGAAAATTATATTCCAAAAACAATGCTTGTATGTTAACAGTTATAAAACTTAGATGTAAGCGCTCCAAATTTTGAGCCCCTTCTGAAGGCCGCGATTGAACAAGAGGGAGCAGCCGAAGCGGTGATCGGTGGGCGTGAGAAGAGATAATTGCTTTGCGCACTTCCTGGATACATGATGCCTCCCCTCCCGTACTATGCCTCTTAATCAATAAGCATAGCCCAAAAGAGAACTTCGTTACGCAGCATCTAACGTGATGTTGTTATCTCAGTTTTAGGTGTTACGATAGTGACGCAATCTGAAAACATCGGGACACATCTGCAGCTCAAAGTCAAATGAACGTGGAACGAGAAGTCCTTCCCCATATGACAACAAGGTAGACATTATGTCTTAGGATATATACACTCTCCACTTTTTCTTGCTCGTACTCGTACTCGGTATGGTGATCACATTACGTTGTGCCTGGATATCAGTGACAATCTCGCCGAAATGATGTGTGCATACTCACTGCGGAGCTCGAAAGGGACAGCTCGCTAGATATTTAATGATTAAAAGTTTAGGCCAAGTCGAATTGGCACGGTCCTCTCTATCCCGGCGGGTCTATAGGAAGATGAAATTCACTGGTTGTAAGGCATAGCCGTGTTAGAGGACAGTTTCTTCCAGTTTTACTCCTCACTTTTCACATTCAACTTTTACGGCATTATGACTCTTAACTGTTAGCACCGCAAAGAAAAGCTACAAGTAGTATTAAAGTCTTGATTTTCCTAATAATAAGAAGGGAGCTCCAGTGATATAGGAGCTCTAAAGCCTCAGTTACATAAGCAGCCTTGGTTGGCTGGAGCGCCAGCCGAGGTTCGCTGCACGACACTTGCACAGTACCTGGCAGCAGATCTCAAGATTCGTAACCTTCGGTCTTCGGACACTTACATTAGTGATACCGGACCCTAAAGGCTTGCGAAAAGCTAGGAAATGCATGTCATTTCCCCTGTCAATCTGTTCAACGTCGTCAGTAGTCCACCCTCCCGTCCACCTCGGCAGGTAGATCGCTTCTACTCGACTGGGGCTCTTTATATTTCGTTCCTACGAAACGAAGATCCAAACAAGGCAGGCCTCCTTTCACTTCCTGACTCTTCGGACATGGGATGAAAACCTTTTTTGTGGGATACTCGTATGCATATCATTTCTTGAATGGAGCACAGCGATGTGGACGGTTCATAATTGCCAATGGATAAGAAACCCTGTTCCCCATCGAGAGGGGATTAGCCGGGGATGTGAGATGCAGTCCACTCCCTTTATGGGTATCAGGGTTACATTCGTGGGCCTGTCTTTACTTCGCAATATGATAAGTATCTCTTCTGTAAGCTTTTTCTGATCTACTTCGATACCAAGGATCTTCAATTCCCTCATTCTCTCTCATTTTCTACGCTCGCTAGAGTGTTTGTCGTTCATCATGCTTTCGCAACTTTGTTTTGCTGGCGCTGCATTTACAAGTCTTGCCTCAGCAGCACAAGCATCCAATATATCCTCGATGTGGGTGGACGAAGTCCCTTCATTAGTTCGTCCTTACGCAATCCAGCATTATTCTGCTCAAGGCTATGTTGTTGGACAACAAATATATCGCTTTCCAGTTACCGGTCCTTCGTCAGACTATGCGTTCACTCTGATCAGTACAAACGCTCCTGGATCTTCCGATCTGGGCGTATTCCCTCACCAGCATCGAACCCATTATGAGAATTTCTTCAACCTTCGTGGTCGATTCCAACTCTGGACTGAGAAAGATGGTGATGAGGAAACTAGGATCCTGATTCCTGGTGATTATGGAGCGGTGCCCGAGAACACAACACACACTTTTCAAATCTTGGATCCAGATACGGAAATGGTTGGTGTTATTTCTCCAGGTGGATTTGAGTAAGTCGTTTTGTCGCAAAAATAAATAAGATGTTGATATGAAGCTGTAGAACATTATTCTACGCTCTTGCTAGCGAGAACTACACATCGCCCTCGTTCTCCCCATATGACCCCACTATCGAGGCATCCCAAACAGCAACTCCAGATGGTGCTTTTCTTCAGGTCCTCGAAGGTTTCGATGTGTATGTCCAAAACTACACAGCTCGCAGCGATGCTGTCGATGGCGCTGCACCAGCCGGTAGTGCCTGGCATACCGGCTCAAATGCCCTCGCTAACGATTCATCCACGCCATTCTTCGTTGCCAAGGACTACGGACCACAGTACCTGAACAACCAGACCGGTTCGTATAAAGTCATCCAGCCATTCGTCACGCCGGTCCAATCAGCGGGCAACTTCACTCTTTCTACGATCACAATGGCTCGTGTTGCTGTCGCTGATGTGACTGAGTCGGTTTACCCTGGACATGCGGCTTTCGAGGTTCTGGATGGCCAGCTTAAGGTTTTGATGGGAGGGGAGACGCTGAGTCTATTGCAGGGTGATGTCGTCTTCATTCCGGGAAACACGTCATACAAGTACTTCAGTGATGTGGCGTATACAAAGGTTCTGCACATCAGTCAGGGAGCCGATGGGTTGGATTCAGCGCTTATTGCTGGCGGTGTGAGTTGGGATAGCCCTGTTTGGCCAATAGCGTAGCTTGGTAAAGAAAGGAGTCGAAGCGAGGTGAAATTGGCATCCTGTCAAACTTAGCTAACATGTTGAGGCCATGGCGGAACCTTCCACATCCGGAACTCACTTCGTGTAAATATTCATGTCAAGGTTGCGGACACCGAAGTAATGATATCCTACGCTGACGGTAGTTTTGCTCCAGATCGCTCGACGCGTGGATATTTCCAGTTTTCAAGGACCCCGGAGTGTTCAGAAACTAGGAAGGGACCATGTGGCTTTGCTCCTAAACCAAGAAGAGTTCGAACAATTTGTGGCTGGCCATATTTCATGGCTCTCATGATCGGAGACGTTCCGGAGTCACGATCGAAATTGATATTCGCGCCTCGGCGGACCAGTAGTCTAACGAGAGTGTCATATCCTTTTTCAGCCGCTGTCACGAGAGCTAGATCTTTGTACCAAAGCTCCATGCCCGAATCAAGGAGCACCTCGGCTGCTCGAACTTGGCCATTGCGGACCGCAGCCATGAGCGGAGAGAACCCTTGGTTGTGTACTGGGATCGAGCCAGCAGCGAGGAGATCCTGAACTATCTCCCAGTGCCCATGGGAAGCGGCACTAGAAAGTGACGAAAATCTCTGGATGTAGTCCGTTACCATTGCTCCATGATCCAACAACAGCTTTACGATATCTCTGTGACCTCCCGCAGACGCTAGTCGAAGGGGTGATTCGTGCTGCCACATTTTGTTGTCAGATGTGGCGTTCGCGTTTACGTTGGCGCCATGTGAAAGACATAGCTTAACGAAATCTATGTGACCATATAAAGCTGCTTCCCTCAAGCATCGAAAATCATCCAGCGCTATTTGAAGCCGATCGCATAGTATATGGAAGATTCCAGGTTGATTGGCACAGGCTGCAAAGCTGGGAAGAGTCATATAACTATGCGTACGGCACCGGTCGAGCAGCAGTTTAACAATGTCCGTAAAGCCCCCGAAGATAGCAGCCCGAAAGGCAAAATTGACCTCGGACGAATCGTTGACCCGAGATGCAGCTTCTCTGGCGTCCAAAATGCGTGCGATCAATCGATATTGACCACCGATTGCAGCGTAAACTAGTGGTCCATTGTCGAATGCTGTTGTCGCACTACGATCGCTCCAGTATCTCTGGTCCTCAGAGCTTGCAGCATCTTTGACAACTGCATCGAATTGATTAGTGACTCCGAGCACGGCAGCGGCACGAACACAGTCGCGTCTAAAGGTAGAGTCCAGAATTGTGGGAGACTTCCTGCTATCCATGAGTTCTACGATATGACGGTCACCGTAACCCTGATGAACAGCAGTAGTCACAAGCGACCTGAGAGCGTCCTGATAACCAGGGCCGAAGCAATCTTCTTCCGGAAGCAATTCTTCAAGCACACGGTGTAGACGAGCAGACAGGTTGTGCCTCCGTTTGCCGTCTGCAAGTGTTCGATAGAGTACATACTCTTCAGCCACTCGAGGGCGGGCGGGTGACCAGTCCGCATTTGAGATTCTGAAGTCAGGGCAACAATAGAGAGCGCCTGGGATTTCGCGGTCGAATAATTCTGGGTCGACGTTATTAGCTGGTACTGAATGAATGTGGGCTAGAGGACACGATACTACAAATCAACCGGAGCTTAGCACCGTCAGCCACCCCAATGATATTGATCACATTGTCGAGAAGAGTCTTGAAGATGTCCAACGGGAGCTCTTTCAATCGGCATCGAACGTTACCAGCCATGGTGCAGATCATGTTGGGATTATACTGTGACTGAAAAATTTCGAAACCAAATTGCGAACCGTGATAATGAAACTTGGATAGGTACGTTGTGACGGCTTTTAAGACTTCATGCCAGTTCTTGGGAGAAAATTAGTTGAAATAAGAGTAGAAATGCTCAATGTGCAGCAGAGGTCTGCCTGCAGGACTTGGCACGTGAGATGTTGGTATTCAGAAGTCTATTCAACATGATCGGGCCTTCTGATTGGACGAAGCCATATGCGTAAGCCGGGGATATTGACACCTGTGATCAGTAACTGTACAGGTGGCATACCGACGAATTATGTGGCGGCCATCTGCCGTTGTCATTGGACTCCTCCTTGACAGATATATCCTGCAAGGCTTGTTAGCTCGGCAAGATACTGTATCGTCACTCAAGAACTAACCTGGATCGGGCAACGTGATGACTGGGAATCTTTTTCATCAGAGTGATAAACGTCTAGAAATCCTGCACGCCCGTCTCTCCACTCTTCGCCGCCTCATCAACCCACTCAGGCTCCTCCCCCTCAAACCAACTCTCCTCCCTCTCCCTCCTCTCCACCTCATCCAACTCATCACTCCCATCCACAGCCCCATAATCAAAATCCTCGTCGTCACCCCTCAGAAACCTAACTGTCATCCCAAACTTCCACCTTTCAAAACCCTCCTCTTTACTCTTCGGCACCTCGTCCTCTTCTTCCGGCAGCACCTCCCCGTGACTTCCTCGCAAGTAGCTTACAAAGGGCACGAATCCTGCTGCCTCTTCATTCGGAGGTTTAGTCCGAGATGATGATGGAGTCTGAGACGGAGATTCTGGGCGTAAGGCGGCAATTTTGGCTTCTGTACGATACATGTCTGCTTCGAGGACGCCGCTGTAGCCTTTTGCTCGACCATCGGCTTCTCGCTCAGAAGCGGATTGGAAGCGTCGGATACAGCGGTCGTAGAGTAACGGATCTGAGTTTTGGTCAGTGAACGGTCTCTCGATTCGATCGCAGTGTGGAAACATATAGGAGACATACCAGCTAATTCCAGATCTGGGGAGGCAAAATAAGAGGGGTGGCGATCGAGATAGAGTTTTCGTCTGTTTTTGATGCGGATCCTCTGAGCTCGTTCCTGGGACGGAGAGCGAGCATGAGGGTCGTTTTGGCTCGAGATTTCTGTGAAGAATGAGCCGGGTTGTGAGACTGGTTCGGGCGATTGAAAATGTGGCATATTTGATGGTTGGCTGATTTGAGCTTGAGGTTGATTTGGTGGCGTTGAGGACGTGTTTTTCGTGGTCATTTAAATGAGACACTCGATCTCAGATGCGACAGGACTTATTGTACTTCGACTGGTGGTGGCTTGTGTGTGTATGTGACTTCAATAACGTTGAGTTTATGGTTGTAGATGGACGCGAGGAGGCTGGGATAGACAGGGTTTGTGATGCTGAGTAAAGCCGTTCCACGGCGTCGCCTCGGCTCGCCAAATCAGACCGGCCCCCGCCTTCTGTCAACAACCATCTACTCCTCTCATTACACCTAGTATTTTTATCATTGCAAATTGCAGCAATGGGCTCAACTTTACCTACCTCAGAGGCTCCGGATCTGCCTTCGCCGCCATTCATTACCGTCCCTGGAATACACAATTTTCGGGATATTGGCGGGTATCCAATCTCGAGCTCCTCAAATCACTCGGTCCGAAACAATATCCTCTATCGTTGCGCTGATCCTTCAAAAATCACAGAAGACGGGGTTACTGTGGCCCAGGAATTAGGAATCACTCACGTCTATGATTTGAGATCAAACAATGAGATTGAAAGGAACAAAGCTGCTGGCAGAGGTGGGGTAGTACAGTGGGAAGGATGCAAGAGAGTCTTTGCTCCTGTATTCGAAGACAGAGATTACAGTCCTGAGGCATTAGCTAGTAGATTCAAGGACTATGCTTCTGGTGGGCCTGAGGTCTGTAGTCTCCGCAAGAAGCTCTATTGTCATCGGAGTTTTGCTAACATTACATGCTTAGGGATTCACACGTGCATATTCCGAGATCCTGAACGGCGCACCAAAGTCCTTCAGAACCATTCTATTGCATCTTGCATACGAGCCAGAGAAGCCTCTGATCGTTCATTGTACAGCAGGAAAGGATAGAACTGGCCTAATCTGCGCTTTGGTCTTGTCACTTTGCGGTGTGGATGATGAGACGATTGCCTACGAGTACTCTTTGACAGAGATTGGACTTACGAAACAGTGGAAAGATGCTGTCATGGTTCATCTAATGCAGAATCCTGCTCTTAGGGAGAATCTACAAGGTGCTAAGAATATGGTTTCGGCGAAGTAAGTCAACCCTGCTTGTTTTTATTTGCTTCGTCTATGTATGCTGATGATTTTTCTAAGAGCTGAGAATATGTTCTCGACGCTGCAGATGATCAAAGTGAAGTTTGGGGGTGCCGAAGGTTATGCTGTTGACAAGTGTGGGTTGACATTGGATGAGGTGGGAAGGATCAGGAAAAATTTGGTAGACGAGAAGACTCCTGTGCATGCGAAACAGAATTTATAGATGCGTTCGACCAGATTTATAGACCCAAATTCAACACTAGAATAGTAGACATTTCGTCTTCCTTGTGTTCGGAACCATGTACTGGTCAGAAACTTGACAAGAGGATAAGATGGACTATCCATAGAGCTTGTCGATAGACTTATAACTTTACCGTCAAAATAGCTCTCCACCTCTGTTCAAGCATAGGGAAGACATTTGCTTGAACATTCTTGAAATCAGTCACAGAAATAAAAATGTTTCCTCTCACCGTCGATAGTGGAGTCCACGTGACTGCACGCTAGTGGAGCTCCTTGAAGCCAAAGTGAAGGTTTCTTCGAACCGACCTTTTGAAATCTCTTCATTCCCCCAACCTTGTGTTCAACCCTCTCTCGGTGCGCAAATTATGACCTGATATCAATCAGGTCCAGTCATTATGCCACCAGTATTACGATGCACAGCTACACTCCCTTCAGTGATCTGTACGAAGCAATTGTGCCGAGTCGGACCTTCATCACGATCCTTTTCCACATCACCACGTCATGAGCAACGGACAACCCGAGCCAGGAGAGGGCTGTTCCGGTGGCTGCAGACCGTAGGACAGAACTTTGCCAACCCTCTGGAGAGCTCGACGAATTATCTGAGTGCATACAATACTCTTGGGCAATTAAAACGTGTCGTCGCTGCTGCCAAAGACAATGAGCGTGCGAAGGGCCAGACAGGATCTAGTATTTCTGCAGATGGTAGCAAGAACTCGAGTCCAGACGGCGGCAAAGCAAGCACAGAGATACCCCCCGAATCAATCAGAGATTTGAAACCATTTCCGCTGAACGGGGCCTTCATCAGTCAGCCGGTGCTAGGTGGTATGGTGAAAGAAGAGATATGGTTCAGGATAATGATCGAGGGCAAGTCAGTCCGAGAAGTCAGTACTGAGCTTGGTGTTGAGATGGCTCGCGTCGGTGCTGTTGTACGATTGAAGGAGATTGAGAAGGAATGGGAGCGAATTGTAAGTTTCCCGACCTCGATACTGTTCTGCTTCCCCCACACACTTTTATGATGATATTATAAAAATTCGATTAGTCTTCAAGACAACTACATGGTTACAAAATTTACGCATGCGAGCCTCTCTGAAACAGTGTTTCATTCCACACGATACTTTGACACATTTGAAGATATCTGCTAATGATTATTCTTTATCAAGGGAAAACCCCTCGCACACCCATACCAGAACGCTATAAATAAGATGCTTCCTAAGACGTTGCTGGCACCTCCTGGAGAAAGACCGAACCTCCATGAAACCATCAACGATCTCCCAGTACACAGAGCAACGGGACAACAGATATGGCATCCTACATCGGAATCGAGGCATTTCACTCGTGAGGACGCTGCGAAGGTCTTCGATGAGAAGCTCCTGCCTGCCGATGCTCGAGTACCACATCCCGAACTCGCAATTTTGCACAAAGAACAAATAGAGAGGCTATCTCCCCAGGAGCGTCAAGAACGTGCTGCTGCAAGAGACGCCATTGCAGAGAAGAAGAGGGCCGCAAAGGCTGCACGCCAGGCGAAGAAAGAGGCCGCCATCAAAAAGGTCGACACGGGAAGATGGGAGTTCCACTTCACGGACGTCAATGTTGATGCTGCCGGAAAGACTGGAAGAGGACACAAGGGAGTTGGATGGAGATATGGGCAACCTCACGATGACAGGACCAGAGGGAAGATCAAGATACCCACCAGTGTTGAATGATCACTGTACAATGTATTATATGTGTAGACGGAGTTTGATGGTATTAGCGATGGGCATATTGGCGTCGCCTGGCTGGATGTATTGTATGTAAATGGTTATACCACTGTACAACGAAGACGAGACGAGGGCGTATACCCTCGATCACACCTAAGTCTTATTCCTGACTGTTGAGTGAGGTGTGCTTGGTGATTGTGGAATGCATGACTACCTCAATCCGTGATTCATTCAGCTCTTCTCGAACCAATCATGACCTCCTTCCTAGAACGGCATTGCGAAGTTCACTTGCTTCCACTTTTTTCTCAGGTGTCAAACTTTATCATCTTTCACTCTTAAGTTCTATACCGTCGATTGTCAACTACTCACTCACCTCGACATAGACCCCATTTCAACCGCCAAGTTCCCCCAAAAACGCTGATATCACGTTCTCACTAGCCCGCGCCCACCATGCACTCGCACTAGCGGCATCCTTGTTCTCTCTGTGCAGCCTCGCATAAATACCCACGCCTCGCCTCGCCTGGCCTGGTTCGTTCCGCCGCTCTCGTCGCGACGCATACAAGGCAAGGCAGACAAGAACCGACTATCAAAACCTTTGACAACTTCAAAACCATCAACAGTACACAACTCATACCCTCACAACTCAATATCCACTAAACCTTCGAATTTTCTGGTTGAGGTTTTGTCATAAGCAGGATGTCGGACAAGGAATTCGGTGGTGAGTTTTTCTTATGCCTTTTTTGTCTAGCTTTTTGCGGCGCGTTTCTTGTTTTTGGTGTGTGGCACGTGGGATGAGATGGGATGCGGCTTTGTTTTTGATAATTCGTTATGTTGTTATTTCGTCCTACGAACGAGGAGAATGAGACAGAGAGGCTCTTGTAGTTCTTGAGACATCTCTTGTGCTCTGGATTTGCCTGAGTATTGAGGCCGTGGCTAGGACTTGGTACCTTTCTCTAGCCCTGTTGCTGTACAACACTCCGGGAAAGTGGATGTCTTCTCCACATGCCTTGAAAGCCAAGTAAATCTCTGGGGTATTCAAATAAGGTGTATAAGGAATGCTTTATGTCAAAGAGCATGGGTAAAGACAACGGCACCAATGTCTCGCCCAATCCGGGGTACACATCGACCAACAAATTTGCATCGCATCTCACTGTCCAGAGTCGTTCATCTGTAGATTTCATGGATCTAAGCTAGTGCTTCTCCACGGTATGGACGGTACTCACGTACCTTTTCACGGCGTGGTAGACTGGTCGACGCTGTCTTGAGCTCTTGGCTCTGTTGCCCGGGTCTCTACTTTCATCAAAGATGACCCTCTGAGGGCTCTAGTAGCATATCGGGGGAGTGATGATACATGTCATCATATTGGTCTCTGAAGAAGCGCGAATTTGTCCAGCCTGTCATCAAATGCTCCGTATGTCGGGTCTCGCGTATTCTCAGACCTGTGCTCAAGACGCGATCACTTGGGAGGGAAGGCAAATTTTGGGACTCGATAAAACTCCACAGCGGACACTGCAATATCCACTGCTGGCTGCGCCCACGAAAAGTATCCTCGTTCCTCGGATCGTTGCAATTCTTAAGCCTGCAGGCTTGAGCTGTCTTCCCCCTAGGAACAAATATCACTAGTCATCATCACTTCTTCCTTTTCCAGACTTTACATGTTATTTTGGTTCTTGTTTTCGGCTCGAGAATTTTGACTGACTTAAAACTATACAGGGAACGATGATCTTTCGCTGCCAAAAGGTAATATTCCCATCTTAATGTTTACCACGCAAGCTCTTCAGGCTGCCGATTGAGAGACTGCAAGTTTAAGGCCTATCTCGAGCCATGATCGTGGATGAATGACGCCTTCTGTCGTTGCGAGCTGAGCCAAAACTGCTATATTGGTCGTGACCATCTGATCTACATGAAGACAATTGTTCAACGAATCATCAAGATTATAATTACTGCATGTCATTTTGCTGACACTTAATACAGCGACTGTCCAGAAAATCGTCGGCGAAATTCTATCCAACTCTCCAGGAATGGGCTTAACGAAAGATGCACGAGACCTTCTAATTGAATGCTGCGTCGAGTTCATTACCCTTATATCATCCGAAGCCAACGAGATCAGTGAAAAAGAGAGCAAGAAGACGATCGCATGCGAGCACATCACAAAAGCCTTGGAGCAATTAGGCTTTGGAGATTACGTGCGTGATATCATGGAGGTGGCGAGTGAACACAAGGAGCAGTTGAAGGTCAGTATTTGCCTATTTTCTTCTCTCCCTGCCTACAAAGTAGCATGTGAGCCGGATCTGACACATTATGTACCAGGGACGCGAGAAGAAGGCAAACAAGCTAGAGCAGAGCGGGTTGTCTACCGAGCAACTTCTAGCGATGCAGGAGGCTGCATTCAAGGATGCTGCTCAACGGCACGGATGAACACTTCGATCGTCGACTTTCTTTGCATTATGGTTTTCAAATCTCCTGTTTCCGGTTTCGCATACCAGCGCAAGTCCTGGATAGGACAGGACTTGTTAGCTGGCTGATTGGGTGGGGTGGCGTTGGGATCAATCATGATAGTTATGCTGGCTGGAACGAAAAGTCCTTCGGCATTGCATGCGAGAGGAGTAGACATATATCAACTGCCGCGGCGTTCTCTTTCCCCAAGTTCCGTTCTCCTCGCTACCATGCTTTACAGATCGAAGCGCGATGATCGTTCATTTTATTGTAGGTCATGATGCAAGTGCATCTCCACTTATACTCCCGCCACCTGCTAAAAGCAAAGAACATGCTCACGGTACAGATATACGTACAGTACCAAGCCGCCGAATCTCGTCTGGGCACTCACTCATATATACCAGGGTTCAGCGATTGACTGATCGCTAACCAATCACATATCCGCCCTCGACTTCGACTTCCCAACGATCTTCAACGATAGCTATATTACCCACCACCAGCACGTGCATCATCATATCGCAGATCAGATCTGCCGTCATGTGGTGGGTGTAGAGATGGCAGCAGCATACAGTAAAGTAAGTAAATGCTGTACCACCTTAACACAAAACAGTATTAATTACATCGGGTAATGGCGCTCGCCAATGGCCCGCGAGGCTGAAATGTGCATGCGGGCTTGTCGGCACTTGGGCATAACTGCCGGATGGAATTTGACCAATACGAGGACGAGCTGAGATTGATGAGGTAGTTTGGTTTTGTAGGTTTGGCGATTTCGTTATTGCTGGGTTGAATGAGGAGGGTTGTTTGTGCTATCGTTGCTTTTGTTTGGCACCTGCCTATGTATTGGGAAGGAGTGGAAGGGTAAGGTAGGGAGGCATATGGTGGGATTTCTGCGCTGAATGAATCTAGGATGGGTGTTCAAGGAGAGGGAGGGAGGGAGAGTATGGATTGGGTAATTCCCTTGGCGGCATGGAGGAGGTAGGTATATATTGAGCTTCTCACTTAATCGTGGTATGCTCTTTTCTGGCTCCTCTTCTTCTGCTTCAGATCGGATCTTGTATCGTCGCATTATTGGTGATTGAAATCCAAGATGATCTCGTCATTCCTCACTACTGCTTCTGCTGCCCTTGCTGTGCTGCAATTGGTTGAGTGCGGAAGTTTCGCACGAGATGGGAAGACGCCAGGAATTGTGAGGCTGGCCGTTGTTTCGAAGGCATGCTTTTTACTCTCTATCCCTTTGCACAATCAGGATTCTGTAGCTCCTCTGAAGCTGCCGGGGAGATGCTTTAAACCCCATTGACTTGCTCCGCTACGAAACGGAGAGAGAAGAAAACATCTAGCTCCTACCAACCCATCAGTATCTCTTTCCTCCCTCAAAGCTGACAGCTCACAGACGCCCGATGCATCTCTCAGAAAACGCCAATTCCCAGACCGTCTCATAAACGACGATCACGGTCTCGAATACCTCATCAATTGTAAGATTACGATCCCCTTCCCCTCCCAAACAGAAAACCTAATCTAAATCTCAACTCCAGTCGAGATCGGCAACCCACCCCAGAACGTCACCGCAGCACTCGACACCGGCTCCTCCGACACATGGGTGAATCCAGTATGTGGAACTGGCAACACGCTAGACAGTAATGCTATCTGTCAGCGGTACGGCAGGTATAGACCTGAGAAATCGCCCACTTCGAAGGGGTTGAAGCAGGAGATGTATTTGAGGTATGGGAGTGGAGCTGTGCTTGGGGAGTATTATGTTGATGATTTGCATTTGGATGGTAGGTTTTAATACTGTATTTCTGTTTGCTTTATGATTTCCTCTTGTCTCGATAAGGCATGTGAAAGATGATGTGCTGAGTGCTGATATGGTTGCTGATATGGTGATGACCAGGAGCATCAATCAAAGCACAACAATTCGGTATTGCCACCCGAAGTCAAGGTCTCGACACCGGTCTCATGGGTCTTTCATTCGGGAATCAGATTGGAACCTCATATCCCAACATTGTGGATCAGCTTGCCGCGCAGAACATCACCCAAAGCCGTGCTTTCAGTTTAGATCTGGGAAGTATTGATACACCCGAAGGTAAGATATATACGCTGCTTCGGTTTATTGCAGCAAGATACAAGAAGATAGTGGATTCATGCTGACCTTATTTCGGATTAAGGATCCATCATCTTCGGCGGTATCGACACAAAGAAGTTCTACGGCAAATTGAGTACACATCCAATCATCCCAGCCGAGCAATCGCCCGATACATACCCAAGGTTCGTCCCTTCTCATATGCTCAACTTTCAATCTCTAGCCATACTCTGACACTGACGTTTCCCATCCAGATACTGGATCAACATGACCTCCCTCGCCCTCCGCCTCCCCCCCTCCACCACCCCCACCGCACCCAAAACTTTCCTCTCCACCCCCCTCGCCGTCTTCCTCGACAGCGGCGGCACCCTCTCCATGCTGCCATCCTCCATCGTGCGACCCCTAGCAGCCGCCTTCCCCGGTGCCCAAAATGTCGGCAGCGGCCAATACACGGTGCCCTGCTCCGCCATGAACCAAACAGGGTTCGTCGATTTCGGGTTCGGCGAGAAAATCATTAGGGTGCCGTGGAAAGAGTTTGTGTGGTTTGTGGAGCCGGGCTTGTGTGCGTTGGGATTGATGGAGGGGGGTGAGGGAACGCATATTTTGGGGGATACTTTTTTGAGGGCGGCGTTTGGTATGTTGTTGTTTCCTCTCTCTCGTACATTACATATCAATTCCCACTTTCACGGTTTCTACTTGTTTCGTTTTCTATCTTTTTGCTGTCTTGGAAAGGAAGAACAAGAGTTTTGGTCCTTTGGAGTATTGGGATGTTACTGATCGAAACAGTCGTCTACGACCAAGACAACCAAAACCTCCACCTCGCCGAGTCCGCCGACTGCGGCTCCAACCTCGTCGCTATCGGTCGTGGTAAAGACGCCGTTCCCAACGTGACGGGCGATTGTAGCGCGCCTTCTTTCCCAGAGACGCCAGCGCCGACTCCAATCCCGGCGATGACGATGACGATGGGGAAGATGATGACGAGTGTGGTGAAGAGTGTTAGTGTTAGTGCTGTGCCTGTAAGTTGAACTTGAATTGTGGATGGTGGGCTGAGAGTTGTGATGATGAGTTTGAGTTTGAGTATGATTGCTGAGAAGGTGCATAGTAGTAAGGTGAAGACGAGTAGAAGCTGGCGAGGACTTCTGGGTGATGAGATAGGATGGGATGGAATAAGGGTTTGTCTCGGTATTGGTTGGACGGAAGCAGTGGTAATGACGGGACTTTGGAAGTGATGGTTTAAGCGAGGCTTGATGAAGGGAAAAACAACAATTGGTTTTATGGCTTCTTGGTGTATGGGTACGAGAGTAGTTGCTAGGGCAAGGTGGAGGAGGGGGAGGGTGCTGCTGAAGGGAAAACAAATCTCTATCGATTTTCATTGCTTTGCAAATAGGACGGAACATACGTGCATTCCAATCCATGAGTATTGACTTTAGTTGCTCAGGTCAAGTCTGCGTGGTGAAGTCCAGGGCTCGTATGTCCCTCACCCAATTGCGTAGTCCAGGCTCCCGGAATATTCCTCGACTATACCTAACGTCTGGACCATCCAAGGATAATTGATGTCGAAAGGTATTTAACAAAGCATCTAGTACTTCATGTTGTTTACAGATGTTTCTTGTTTCTACAACATCCTCTTCTCTACGTATCCCCATACACAAATACCCCCTTCCCAGCCCTAAAGCCCCCCAAAGTCCCACTCACCGCATCCTTCAACAGCCCCTCCTCCGTCCCCCAATCCCACCTAACCTCCTGCACCGGAATATCCCTAAAACTCCCCTCGCGCGTCAAATCCAGAATCTCCTCCACAGTCCTCTTCTTCTCCTCCGGATTCGCATCACTCCACCTACTAACCCAAAACCCACTAAACTTGATATCCTTAAATATCAACGCCCCAGTAGGAAGCATGAGCGGCTGTTTCGACATCGCCCCATAACTCACCAGATGTCCCCCACTCGAAAGACACTTCACCAGCGCCGCAGTCGGTTTACCTCCCACACAGTTAAGTCCTACTTTAACCTTCTCGCGGCCTCCGGACGTCCACTCTTTGACTTGCTCAGCAAATCCTTTGGCCATGAGTTCTGACTCCGTGACGACGTGCGTAGCGCCTAGAGCGAGAAGTTCGTCTTTCATGCTCTGTGTAGCCGCAGCATCAGGACGGTCACGAATGACGTTTATAGATTTCAGGTTCCAGAGAGCGCCGAGTTGGATAGCTGCTCGCCCAACACCGCTATTCGCTCCATTCTGTATGAACCAATCTCCCTCTTCCAAAGTCTCGAAATCCTTCAGCATGCGATACGCCGTGCATGGGTTGACAGACACAGTACCGACTTGAATCGGTGTTAGGTTCTCCTTGTTTTCGATTTTTAGGACGGAGGATTCGGGGGCTAAGGCGTGTGTTCGCCAGGTTCCGAAGCCGGTGGATTTCATTATTACCCAGTCGCCCTTCTGGAGGGTTTTGATGGATGAGCCGACGCCGGAGACTTCGAAGCAGCCTTCGTTGCCGGCGACGGCGGAGGGGGTCGGAGTTCCGAGGAGGGAGGTGAAGGGGGGTTTGGAGGGGTAGACGCCTTGGATTTGGTTTATGTCTGCGGGGTTTATGGGGGTGGCGAGGGTGCGGATGAGGAGGGAGGTGGAGGGGAGGGAGGGGGAGATGGAGTGGTTGTGTAGACTGGAGGTATTCTGCGTTAGCTATAGATCCAGAGCAATATAATTTGATTGACTTCTTTTGAAAGATGTGGAGAAGGACAAGCTGGAGGGAGAACGGAGCTGCTAAGGGACATAAAATACATACGACAAAACATCGGATGGCTCCCCATATTTCGAATATACCAACGCCTTCGCCTGTGTATATCCATAAGGTCCCGATTTCCACCTCCTACAAGTCATACTCCCTCTTCTTTGCGCCAATGCACTCCATAGAGCTGGGGCCGAGCCCTGATATGCTCTAACATTCGTCCGTAAATTCATAACTGGAATGTGGCTTGGTTGGCAGAAATATGAAGGGATTCAGAAATCCGTTTGGGTTCACCAGGTTGGAGCTCCTCGGCAATGACGTTTGTGCTAGCGTACCGCACCCGGAGCTGAGCTCGACGTTGTGGCTGCACTGCTGCAGGGCAGGGGTCATTGCACGTGGCTTGGTACTACTGAGCTCTTTGACATCGGGACGGATGGTCGTGTGCTTTGGCTTTGGCTTTGGCTTCGGCTTTGGCTTTGATGATTTGCATGATCTTAGATAAAGGCCGTTTCGTTTTAGTTTCCGTACTGCAAAGATAAGCAAGTTTGAGTTTGAATTGCCGTGTCGCGCCGGCAGATTATCGATTTGCCTACAAGCTCTTTGTTTGGAATTGAGTTGATACGTTTGTTTGATGCTCGTATGGGAGTGGGTGGATAAACAGAAATGGGACATTGGGCAATGTTTGATGTTCTGGATCAGGGGGACTGGAATGTGGAGTTCGTCGTGTTCTGGAAGCTTTTTAGAAGTCTGGGGAAGGGAGATTATGGTATCAGATCATGCAACTCCGTAGGCGCTTTCTCTTTGGTACAGAACGAGATGAATTGTGAATAATCTGCCATGAAATGAGATCTCGCTCTCGATTATATGTAGACAGTGAAGAACATTTAGATACTCAAGTACAGGCTAAGGGACAAGCAAATTGTAGCCTCTTCTCCATATGCATTTTCGTGCCAATGACCCTACTAATATAATAAACAAATGAATTTTTGTAAACCCCCTAGAATAGAAACGAACCTCTCTCTCCCCTCTCTGAGTCTTTCAAACCCATCTCTCCAATATCGAAAGAATTACAAAAAGGCTGCCGGTTGAGAGGCATTACCATGCCTTAGAAAGAAGACAAATGACCACCTGATAGAGACGTCCATATCGAATACACACTCTCACACCATACCGATACAATAGGTCCAGGCGCCCAACCAAAAATGAAACATTACAAAATAAAGAGCGGTAGTGCTTGCTCGTTCCGAGCCGGGTATCTCGATCTTTTCTCTTCTCGCGCTTCCTTCTCCACTCCTCGAAGTCTTTCTCTCACTTCTCCGCTCCCCCCTCTCCGCATCGATCGTCGTAGTCGTGAGCCATGCCAGCCTTTAGTGACCGTTTCAACATCCAGCCATTGATCGCGTAGCAATATCCAACCAACATCCCATTGGAATCTCCTCCTACTTGATATTCTTGAACATATCATCCGCGCCCAAACTGCCCTCATCATTATCCGCAATCTTCGCCTTCAGCTGATTCAACTCCGGCAATTTCGGTGGCGGCGGTCCCTTCTTAACAGGCGGCGCAGGAGCTGGAGCAGCGGCTTTTTTGTCCTCATATATGATGCTCGTCCTCTTGCCACCGTTCGAGCTCCCCAAGCGCTTGAACCAACTTCCACTCTTCTTCTTTGCTAGACTGGGCCTCTGGCTTGCGAAGCTCATGGCGCTCTCCGGCCGCGCCGCGCCTGTCAGATCCTCCTGCGACGCATTGGTGTTCGTACCGTTGGTGTAGTTCGTGTTGAGTGACTTCCGCGACAAGAATCGACGTATGCTGCCCTGTCTCGTGGACGAAGCTGGGCTCATCGGTGGCTCATCGATGGTATTCGTTCGACCGCGTTGTCCGTCGTGCGCATTGCCATTGCTGCTGTTCGTGGCTGTCGCGGATTGGCTGCCGTTCGTCGCTGCATTCTCCGACGCATCTTTCGCAGCGGATGCAGGTACGTGTTCTTCAATTGGGGAGTCTGGTGGTGGAGGAATGCTGGTGCCGTCGGTGAGGGAGTAGTTTATGGGCGTGAGCTGCGGGAGTTCGAATCGGCCTGGTGAAGGCTTGCCGTTGGTGGCCGGCATGGTTGTGAGAGAGGTATGGGAATCTTTGTCTTAGTGTGACATTCAAGCCGGTGGAATGCCAGCGCGCCGAGGTGAGGGAAGCTCAGGTCCGTAGGTGGGAAGAAGTAAATACTGCTGCGATGTGAACGAACGCCGGCCTGCAAGAACTTTGGGGAGTGTTCGATTTGGGTTTCCAGAAAACTTGGCTCGTGCTCGACGTGATTATTGCCCTTTCGGGGTTATTCGTAAATTGCGGGTGAGGTGAGAGGTGGGAAGGGTACGCAACAGAGGCCCGGATCGCCTGGTGGTAGGTAAGGGTGTGTGTTCGTTTTGGAGGTGTAATGTAAAGATAATTTCTCGCCAGCGGGTTGGAAGGATTGAAAATATTGAAATTGAGTTGAACTTTGTAGCAGAGTATGACAGCACTGTAGCACAGAAAGAAGATCAGAAGGAATTGCCCTGGTCAGGTTCCTACATGTATCAGGAGGAATTGGAAACAAAAGCTCACCTGCCTGTCCTGTCCTGCCTTGTACCGGGGATTTGTTCTTGGTCCAATTCGTTTCGTTTGATCTCTTGCACAATCGAGTATCTGGTCCCCGCTTCCGCCTGGTTTGCCCTTCCACAGCCAATCAAGTGTCTTTCCAACGGTGGGACGAGGCTAGATCAAGCCCCGATGAGCAAACGGAAAGAGGGGCTCAGGGGTCAAAGCGACGGGATGAGAAGGGAAGGATGAGGGATCAGATGTCAGATAAAGTCGTGTTTGATGTTCCCTGGCTTTATTTCAATTACAACGACGTTCTACGAATTGGAATCCTCTACTTGATTTCAAATTGTGCCGGAGAGAACGTACACAAATATACAAGTTATGATGTTGATGTCATGTTCTGAGCCTCGGAAGCCAAGAAAAGGGGTAATGGACGCTCACGTGAATGTTTTCAAATAGGGGTTATCCCGGACGACGCACCTTGAGGGATCTGGGGTTGGACAATATGATATCACGAGCATTATGCATGATAAGAAATCGGAACTGACTTTCGTACCTCAGTATGTTGATTGACCAAGACGGAACAGCGATTCACCGCTGTTACCCAAAGGGAACAAGAAGTTACTTCAAGCTTGCATTGATGAGTCATTCTGCTCCTGCGTAACTATCGTACAAGTCTCAAGTATATTTTCAATGACTGCTCGTACTTTCTATAGATCCAAGACCAGTGTTTTCTAGATCTCAAAATCCCACTTTCAGACATCAAATTTTGATTTCTACCCCAGGAATCTCCTTGTATCACTTTTCCAGAACAGAAAGTACTTCACTCAAAATGGCAGCTCCAGCCCGTCGAATCGAGTCAGTCAGTACCGCTGAGTTGTACGATCGTTGGGCAGAAGTATGGGGAACCCTTAGTACCAATTTTGACATCAATTTTTACTTCGAACTGCTTTCGGTTCCCTGTCATATCATTTATCGCGTTTGGAATTCATGTACTTTTCATCAAGAGAGAAAGGACAGCAAATCTACCCTCAAACACGGTTAAGATATAAAATTGTCCAATCAAGTTCTACTATTTTTACATTTCACCGTACACTTGGAACCTATCATCATTATCTATCCAAAATCTCCTTGCTTAACCGAACTAAAACAACTTCTTCCCTGAACCTCGCTAACACGGTTTCTTAATAGGTCTACGACACAGATAACAACATCCTCTAAGCCATAGACGACCTTCTCATCCCCTCTCTCCTAACCCTCGGTCTCCAAACCGCCCCGTCACAACTCTCCCCTTCATCCACCCCTCAACCCCTCACCATAACCGAGCTCGGCTGCGGCGCAGGAGTAAGTAAACAAACCACATTTCCAACCTGATTCCCCGCTGCCCTTGCTCCTAAAGACGAGAATACATGGAGATAACAACACTAACATCCCCTCCAGCGCAACACATACAAACTCCTCCTCCCACCCTTCACCCCCTCATCTCAAATTCCTCATTATCCACAAATTCCAATCAGCACAATCAACGCCCTAGACCTAAGTCCAGCCATGCTATCCCTAGCTCAAGAAAGCTGCTCTTCAATCCTCTCCTCCCCCTCCTCCTCACCTACAACCCCAATCCCAAGCCTACCACCTCCACCACATCTCAAATTCCACACCTTCAACGCCCTCTCCGCCTCGCTTGATCCTGCTATCCTCCCTCTGTTTGGAAGCGCGGATATGGTGCTGAGTACGCTGTGATAGAGCATTTACCACTCGACGTGTTCTTCCGCATCATCAAAACCCTTCTTAACCCTCAAGGCGGCGTCCTTGTACTAACAAATATGCATGCGGAACTTGGGCGGCGGAGTCAAGCGGGTTTAATGCTTGAGGAGGGTGTTAAGTTACAGGGTGAGAGTTCTGTTTATGAGGTTGAGAAGGTGGTTGGGGAGGGGGAGGTTGCGGAGAGGGAGGTTAGGGAGGGGGATTTGAAGGGTTCGAAGAGGGGTCTAGGAGACAGTGGTGGGGTGGTGGATAGGTGGAGGGGAGAGAAGTGGGTTGGATGTAAGGTTTGGTTTGGGTTTGTGATGAGGTTTGATTAAATGAAGAAGTGAGTGAGTTGGTGGTAACATATGGTGAGGGAAAGTGGAATAAGTGAGGCAGGCGATGAAGAGGGGAAAGGTCAGTTTTCAGATTTCCTTGTAGTGTATGTGGCTTTCGACTCTTCGCAATAGACAGGATTAGCAGGTAATTGAACCGATGATTGCTCGTTGAGTCAAGAACAGTGAAATTTGGAAAGCTGGTATATGTACATATTGTAGTTACATGATTGGGTATCTTTCGTTGGTACAATGTATTGGCGCCAAGTCCTGAACTGTAGACTCTGGTCCAAAAGGCAACGAACCATCTTTTGCTGAGGGGTCTTTTCCGTGGACAAAGTCGTATATGGCACTCTGTGTGCATGACCATGATTTGGTCAACTTGGAAAATATGGCCGCACATGACTGAGCGTTAGTACCGGAGCGAATGGTGACTGGAATAAAAGAGTTCCAAGCACCCTCACACTCAATCGTAGTATCCCCTCGAGATTTCTTTGTCATTCCTAGTCGCAGGCTCCTGTTCTTGCTCCTCGTTCTGCTTCTTTTTCTCCTTCAAATCCCACGACTCGAAGAACGTATCCAGATCTTCTTGAGCTTCTTCGAAAGTGGTGGGTTTCTTGGACGAGATCGAAGTTTGCCAAGCTGTGAAAGCATCATGGAACTCCAAGTCTTGTGACTTGTCTGAATCCGTCTTCATGTCTTGGGTGCCGACCGACGACCTTTTCGTGCCGGTAGTCTGAGGCTTAATAGCATCCCATGTCTTCAAAGCATCCTCGAACTTTTCATCGATTCGTTTCTTCTCCGCCTCAACTGCTTCTGGAAGCATTGCATCCTCAGCCCGCTTCTGTCGTTGCCTTGCTTTCCATGTGTCCATCTTTAACTTCGCAATCCAGGTTTTGGGCAGCGCCACGGACGCCAATTTCCTCGGCTTCGGTTGAACTTCATGCTTTTTGATCCCCCAATCGAAGACCTTGACCAGTGGCTCCTCTGTCGGCGCAGCAGAAGTAGCAACTTGGACAAGCTTCTCAAGTTCTCTAGCAGCGCCAAGAACTCGACTGTCATCAGAATACTGTCCAATTATCTGTATTCCTGCGAAGTCTGGTCGTCCTGATATTCTGTGCTCAACAGCTATGGGGAATGGAATGCTGATGGCGGGAAGGCCGGCTAAACTCGCAGGGACCGTGAAGACATCGTTCATGTAAGTGTCGACAGGACTTTGCTCGGACACTGCTTTTTGTGTTGGTGGAGGTGTTGGCGCTGTTGGACAGACAATAAAGTCTACTTGGGAAGGGCCAAGTTTGTCATCAAGCTCGATAGACTCGTCCATGGTGCTGAGATCGAATTGTTCCGCTGGGCGAAGTGGATTCGAGATCGCGAAAACCCGGTCAAAGTCTCGCTGGACTAGTCTGCGTACTTTCTGAGCTTTGATGAAGTAATTGTCGATCGCTTCCGAGCTTAATGTATAGGAACCAAGCAGGATACGTCTCTTAACCTCATCACCGAAACCTGAGCCCCTTGTATTGGAATACAAAACATCACCTGCTCCGTCGCTTGCATCCAATCGACTTCCGTATCTCACTCCATCGTACTTCGACAAATTTGAAGCTGCTTCGGCTGGCGCTAGGACATAGTATGCTGAGAGTGCATGCTTAGTGTTAGGCAGAGAAACCGGAACGATGGTCGCTCCATGTTCTTGGAAATACTCTAAAGCTTTCTGCCATGCTTCTCGTACACCCTGATCTAATTCCGCGATGTTGTATTCCAACGGCACCCCAATTTTCTTGTTTTTGAAAACAGTCTTAATCTTGCTCGTATCAGCTTCGCCAGCTCTCACCTTCCTCTGGAATTCTTGCAGCAGGTCCTCCTCTCGTTGTGCTTCCATCCGCGCACGAGAAGCTTCAGTAATTGATGTTGGATCTTTCGGGTCAAATCCATTGATCTTATCGAAAGCAACTCTCGTCAGCTTCACATTAGATGCGAGCAAAGCCACGGTATCCAGTGAATTAGCATAGGGTATCACACCCCAGCGCGAGACCATGCCATATGATGGCTTGAATCCCACAATCCCTGTGTACGCTGCTGGAAGCCGAATTGAACCTCCAGTATCTGTCCCTAAAGCGGCTACGCATTTGTCCGTTGCTACCGCTACTGCACTCCCTCCCGAGCTTCCTCCAACAGAATGTCGATGGAAGGGACCACTATTCTGTACAGGACCGAGAAATGAATTCATCGAATGTGATCCCATTCCAAACTCGTCCATGTTGGTCTTTCCCACAATGGTGGCCCGGTGGTTCCCATTTTTTAATCTGGTAATGACCTCGGCCGGAAAGGGACTTGTATGGGTTTGAAGGATGGTAGATGCGCAGGTTGTAGGAGAATTCTCTGTTGATATATTATCTTTTACGGCAACAAGAATAGGCTTGCCTACAACATGGCTATCAGCATCTACTCAGGCACGGAGACGAGCACAACAATGCTTACCATTCCAAGCTTTCGGCGTGGGCACCTGTTTGTATTGACCACATTTTGTGATGAAGACATTGGAAGATGGATGCTCAGCTTTGGAAGCGGGCGGCGGCGCATACACTCTCCGGATATTCTTCATCTGGCCCCATCAGAGGTTGCGTGGGTAAGCCCTCGCTGGTGCGTATTATCGTCAGTTCAAGATCATGCAGCTCGAAATGCAGCTCGAAGTCCGAAAGGCTAATGCTTTGATTGAAGCTCTACGGATCAGCTTTAATCCGTTTTGACAGGGGCGTAAACTGGGACATGGTCCGTGCTATCTTATCGCAGCCCAGCCCATCAAGGTGGCGGGTGATCAAGCCTCAGCCTCACATGCAAGACCGCAGCCACGTCAAATAACATTCAGAGAGTTCATGTGCCTCAATCTCGTCATTGCTTGCTAATCAGATCTTTGGATTTGAAACACAGGATTTCTTCAGAACCATTTCTTCCAGGGTTTAATTGCTCTGCGAGCGACTGCTCCTGCAACAATATCCATTGTCAACAAGATGACGAAACACTTGTTGACATGGACTTCAGTCCTGACAACACTGGCTCTCGCTGAGCAGCCTTCAGCTCCAAAGCCAGTGGCAGCGCCAATGAGAGAATTGCCTTGGGGCCAGCTGAATTTCATGCAAACAACAGATACCCATGGCTGGCATGCAGGGCACCTTCAAGAGTGAGTACTAGGCAACCAACCAAACCCATCTAACATAAATCAGACCACAGTACTCCGCAGACTGGGGCGACTACATATCTTTCGCGGATAGGATGCGCAAGAAGGCGGATGATATGGGGGTGGATGTTCTTCTTATCGATACAGGCGATCGGATAGAAGGAAACGGGCTCTACGATGCTTCAGATCCGAAAGGAGAATACACCTACGACATATTCAAGGAACAGTCTATTGACGTTCTTTCTACGGGCAACCACGAGCTATACCAGTCGGACGCTGCACAAAGAGAATATGAGAAGACCGTGCCAAACTTCAAAGGGAATTACCTGGCTTCGAACCTCGATTACATAAATCCAAAGACAGGGCAGGCAATTCCAATGGCGCAACGATTTCGCAAGTTTACAACTAAGAACCAAGGTATAAGGGTTCTTGCCTTTGGATTTCTGTTCGACTTTACAGGGAATGCCAACAATACAGTTGTTCAGCCAGTGGAGAAAACTATTGAGGAGAAGTGGTTTCAGGATGCGATCAGAGAGGATGTTGACCTCTTCTTGGTTGCAGGCCATGTTACTCCTCGTGGACCAGAATATAAGGCCATATACAAGGCCATTCGAAGTCAAAAATGGGACACGCCTATCCAATTCTTTGGAGGCCACAGTCATATTCGAGACTTCACAAAGTACGATTCCAAGGCATATGCTCTGCAAAGTGGACGATATATGGAGACCATCGGATGGCTTTCGATTGATGGAATCAAAGGTAAGGGGAAGAAGACGGACGCCAAGGAAGTCGGGACCGAGGCCAGCTACACCGTACAACGGAGATACATTGACAATAATCTCTACGGCTATCATTACCACACTGGATTGAACGAATCAACATTCCCGACCGAGCATGGCAAGAATGTATCGACTTTCATTCATCAAGCCAGAAAGTCCTTAAAACTTGACTACAACTATGGCTGCGCACCAAAGGATCTCTGGCTGAACAGAGCGCCATATCCCAGCAACGACAGTCTTCTCACCTGGCTGGAGAACGAAGTCATGCCGGACATCATTTTCAGTAAGGAACGCAAAGACGTTCCAACTCTAGCTATTACCAACAGTGGAGCAATGAGATTCGATATCTTCAAAGGAAGTTTCTCTCGCGACACCACGTATATTATCTCACCATTCGTCAGCAAATTCAACTACATCAAAGATGTCCCTTACAAATCCGCAAAAGGACTCCTCAAACTCCTCAACAACAACGGTCCAATCTTCTCTACGGCCGGTCTCCATACCTCACAACTAGGGCCGCCTGAACAACTCTCAATACTCACCGATATCATCGCTCCGGCCCAACCCGCTAAAGATGTGTACACTTCCGGCGGCGCTCAAGCACCTCTCCTTTCCTCCGATGCACCAGATCTCATCCCCGGCTACACAACCAAAGACGACAGCGGCGATGACGGAGACGACACTCTGCACGCACCGATTTCCTTCTACCAGGTTCCCAACTGCATCCAAAGCCCTATCTCGTTCCCTTCATCAGGTGAACCTGAGAAGGTAGATGTCGTGTTTGTTGATTTCATACAACCATGGGTTCTGCTTGCGTTGCAGTTCTCCGGGGAGGGGTATACGAGTGATGATGTGCTTGTTTATAGTGAGGAGACTCTGACGGATATGATGGCGGCGTGGATTAAGAAGAATTGGGGGCAGGATTGTTAAATCTTGTATATTTGTATTTGTGCTTGTTGCGTGCGTCTGGTTAGAATGGGGTATCAGACTGCTACTAGAATCAGGTGCATGGCGTTGGGAACCGATAACCATTTGGTTGATATTGCTACATAACTAAGATCCGGCTTCGACATTGAGTTCTCACTAATGTCAGAATGAGCTTTTATACATTCAAACTTTCAAATCACTATATTTTGAGTTTCGATTGAAGTTTAAAATCTCGTTTAAACATCACAACAGACGTCACCTCCTATCTCTATGCAATTCAAAAAGCGGGTCTAAATGCATTGTGGTACCACCCATCATCACTCATCACTCACCATATTCCCCTCCCCTCCACTCCCCTCCCCTCATCTCTTACCCCTTCACCTTCCCTTCCATCTCCATCTCCATCTCTCGCCCTGCTCACCTACCCTCTATGCAATAGGCGCAAACCCAAACCTCGGCCCCGTCGAGTCAAAAACCCCCAAATACGCATTGAAAAACACGTCCCCATAAATATTCTGGCTCCCACCCCCGACACTCTGCAAACTCCCAAAACAACTACTTCCGCCCGCAGATCCAAAATTCATCAGACTGCCTGGAATAGTAGCGTAGGCTGTGCTGCCGATTTTGAAACTGTAGGATGGGAGGGTCGTGCTGCAGGGGAAGATGTAGCCGCCTTGGGAGGAGGAGTATTTTGCTCCTGAGACCGAGGCGTACTATTCAAGAGCTTAGTATGTTTTTCTTGTCAATGTCTTAGGATTCTAGGATCAGGGGAAAAGGATACGATCCAGATATCTAGGATTACTGAGGTTTCAAGGGAACAAAGTTACGTACGTATGTGTCGACTGCAGTATCGCCGGCGAGGAGGAGGGTGGTGCCCGTGTCGGCGATGCCGGTGAAGCCAGAGGAGGTGTGGACTGTGGACCCGACTTTGTAGGATGTGCTGGGAAATTCCCAGAAGCCGTTGGAGGAGTCAACGGTTGCGTATTCTGGGGCGGGGTGTTAGTTGTGTCTTGGTGTTGGTCTAGGAATTGATGTGGAGAGGGGGAGAACGGGGAGTAACTTACGGATTGTGCCGCTGTGCTTGGATGCGTCGATGTAGCCAAAATCGTACGAGCCGCTTGCTTGGTAGGGGAGGTAGGCTGCGAAGAGGGGGGCGTCCAGGGAAGCTTTGGCGTTGTCGAAGAATGTCTTTTGTTGGCGAGGAGAGACTGTTGAGGTATGTTAGTGAGATTCATGGAGCTTGGACAATGAGGTTTCGATGATGTCCTTAAGTTGATTGGGACACTCAAGTGTCTACATGGGCTGAGCTTCCTTGGTACACCCAGTCCAATTGCAATTATGTCCTTGAACCTGTTTGAGGCATCCAAGGGTTCATTGCAGCAACAGTTTACCAGAAATTGGAATCGGGCTGAGGAACAGAAGGAAATCAACACTTACCAGTATTGATACTGCTGAAAGCAAGACCAACAAGACCATCAGATGAATCCGAGACAAATGTTGACGAAACCTGCTTGGCCAACTCAACAGCCTGTCCAGTAACGGTAGTGCCTCCGATCTTCACAGTATCGGTGCCCACGTTTCCGCTCGCGCCAGATCCATCAGCGTAGGAAATATCCCACGTATACCCGGACAGAGCCTTGTAAGTGCTGCTCGCTGACGAGCTATAGACGTGATGTCCGCTCTTGGAACTTGCCGATAATTGGGATGAGAAGACCCAGCTAGATGATGTCAGAATCTTGGTTCCGGAGGAAGGGGGAGGACTTACAGATCAGCACTACCAGTATCGAAATCCAAGTCCAAGTTTTGACCACCGACGGAGGTTGTCACGAGATACTCAACACCGTCAGAAGGGAAAGCCGTTGCTGATCCATCCTGACGCTTTTGCAGAATTGCTAGAAACTCTGCTGGCATCTCTTTTGTTGGAGTCAAGTGGTGCTTGGCATAGGCTTTGAGCATGGCAGCTGTGCCATTACGGTGGAAATTGGCATTGTGTACAGCTGGTGCGGAGAAAGCTTTGCTTCCAACGACATTGACGGCTGGTGCTGGTGCTGGAGCTGCTGAGACTCCAATGGCAAGGACCAGAACAGAGAGGGTAGAGTAGAGCATCTTGGAAGTGGGAGCGGACGAGCAGAAGAGGGAGAAGAGAATGAAGAAGCGTGAATGGGATGAGGAGTCGAGGTAACAAAGGGGGAACTTGTGACCCTTATATCCTCACGCTCGTACGGCGGGCCCCGAAAGCACGAGTGATGGTAACATTGTGGTATAACCGAGGAGAGGAGGTTGAGGAGCAAGTGAGCCATCCAGATCTGTCGATCAGGCTGTCATCCATGGATCGACTTGATCGCATGGCAGCTGTGATTGGCAGGGTTCATCTGTTATTGACCAGCTTCGTGGATGAGCTAGTTTGCACCTAGAAGGAGCTTTCCCTTGGCAACTTGAACTGCCTATCCAGAGAAAGTGTGCAGACAGCTGGTGCAGAAACGAGGCAGCAAACATAGTGGAGATCGACATACCAATTGTTCGACAGAAGTGCACCGGATGGCCCCTCCTTGAAACACCGCTTTCAAGCCAAGTAAGATGAGGTTCACTGCCGGCATTCCAGCGAATACCGATATACAGACCAGGCTAGGGAGTGATTAAGCTTCAATCATGTCCTGCATAATCGGAGTGTAGCCTTTGATAGGCAGGTGGAACCTGATGGATCTATTCCGTAGAGAGCCAAGCGACGTTGATGAACGCCCCTTTTTGCTGCCGCCACTGGGCTTCGAGAAGGAACGTCTGAAGTCATGTCTGTCATGACTTAACCTTATGATTGCATTACCGTGTTGCTTATGTTCATATGGAAACTCACCCATAGCCCAAGGTTGCTGATCTACCCGCGGTAAAAGGATCAGTCCAACCTGCGGATCAAAATTCTAGAACACCTGAAGTTCAGAGATGCACTTAAGCTTGTCTGCATTGTATCGCCCTAGGCTTGCCGAGGCAGGATAGGACAACAAGCATCTACCAAGCAGAGATAAGCATCAGCCTTCTCCGCGAAGGCCAATTCAAGCTTTGCAATGCATGTGGGGAAGAATCGTTGCCGCGAATGATACGAGAGGAGAGGCAAGGGAGAGGTTGCACGTTTTGCTGCTTGGCCAGAGAGAGAAGGTGGGCGTTGTTGGCGTTGTGGTGCAAACAGAGTTGCAGTGGCGCAACAGGCGAAGGAGCCCTGTGATAGGGCTCTGTCTACCTTGGCGTTTAATTGTCACTACGGTAAAGGCTGATCTTGATCGACAACGGCTTCGAATCTGACGGAGCGGCGTTCTCTGATTGATTACCCTGCTAATTGAAGGAGCTTGCAAAAGGACCAATGGATACATTTTGTCTGTTAATGAGGCCATATCGTGCGTGAGGGGGCTACAAGATAGTGTGCAGCCAAGCAGACGTCTTCCAGAAGAAATCGATGTTGACAGACAACGGGACATAAGTTGGCTGATGTGTTTTGCAGTCCATCGCTCAGGGTACTTGCAGCAAGGTAGATATGAGAAAATTCGTCAGATTTGTGAAAGATATCGAATTGTCACCTTGAGAGGGAGAGTTTCAGGATCCCGAATTATGCATCGAGCCGATCCCGTATCACTACAGCCTCGGAATCCTCCTAGTCTCTACACCGCAAATCAACCGATTTTAAAGATGAACTTGACTCGCCAATACGGCATGAGAGCCGAATTAGGAAGGCGTCCATAATCTTGAGAAATAGACTTCAGCCCAATGAGACCACTTAGGAAGGCAAGAATAAAGGAGATGAGCAGTCTCTGTCCCAAGATCCTGCACCACCTGGAGTGATTTGTTGAAAGTCCCGTAGAGAACAACCAGGTTTAGATCACTAGTGGCTTTACACGAAAGCTTGACCAATGTACATAACGCTGGCTGGTTCGGTGTACACGTAAACTGACGAGGTGGCTGCATAGAAAGCTTGAGTTGACCTGAAGGTCTTGCATGTGGGAGCAGGACTCTGAGCTGATAGTGAGTGTACATAGCGTTGTGAAAAGGGCAGGAGCCTGAGTGAATGAAGAGGCCAAAGGGGAAGGAGACTTTAAGAAAGTTTCAAATATTGGCAGCTCAAGAAGTAGCTATCTCGACTTCCGAGGCAAGAACTGTAAGATATACATGGAGGTGGTGTAGTCTTGAGTGGAGTGAAACGACGAAAGACGAAAGAGGGATGACCTTTGGCCTGTGACTCTTCGAACAATACAACAGAACCAACAGCCCTTGCAATGGTCGCATTCACAGCCCTCTTCTGCCTTCTGCCGTCAAACCATAGATCGGTCAAGGCGGGATCCGTTTTGTACACATGTTTGAATTCCAAGGATCATGGAATAGTCCTTTCGCCTCTATACACAACCATAACTCCCAGCAATGCCACTGCCACGCCGTACTAATCGAACAATGATCCTCGTCTCCCTCGTACGACATCCCCATGCCGGCTTGTAATTTCCCTATTTCATCCTATCATAGAATCGCCTGGCTGACGAGTGATCTAGCCTCTGCTCTTGGTGTTGAGAATGAGCGCCACAATAAGTCTGCTTTGGTAAGTATTTGCGAATTTCCTGGAATAGGCGTGTACTGACCCATAAAGACCCAAGACTTCTCCAAAAATAAGGATTAACACCATTCCAACGAATATTCTTGACTGCTGCATATATGATCGAACACCCATATCTCCAACAATTCCAATCGCATATCCGGCTGCGAGTCCGGTAAGACCAACCGATAGACCGCAAGCAAGGTGCATGAAGCCACTGCCATTATCGTTAGCCCTAAGTCCTTGAATACTTTGATGATGATATCCTACTTGAACAAGCTGTAGTTCTGGTCCGGTGGTGGACCCATATCTCCTGCAATCAAAACCGCAATAACTAGCGAGTAAACTGCGATGATACCGGACATGACGACGGGGATCAATGACTGCAGAAATAGGAATGTTAGCAGGTGACTCGAAGAAGCAAATAACAGTAGACTATCGCCAGAGAGGTACGTAAGGTAAACAAACCTTCATGATCAAGTCTGGCCGGAAGGTTCCAACACCTGCAATTCCAATTCCTGACTTCGCTGTGCCATATGCTGCTCCAATACCTAGTCACAGTGTTAACAATGTCCCAACGGCAGACGGGCCGTGTCCTCTCTTACATCCGAAAGTCATCGCGAAGCAGATGCCAGCCTGTAGAAGCAGTCAGTACATGGTGTCCTGCATCATTGATTGAGGATGTCTAACCATTCCGAAGAACGGGGCAAACTTGGGGGTGTAATCTGCTTCTTCCATGGTGATGATCAGCTCTCTGCGATGGAGAGTGAGTTTGTTGAGGGGTGATGGCGTTCAGTGACGTTGAAGAGGTCGATGATGAGCTATGCTCAACATCAACTCTCCAAGCTTCACAGCTACGACACTAGGCTATTTTAGTCTACACGTGACCTGCGAATACTAAGGTGATGTGACACCTGCACTCTCATGTTATTTTGAAGTCAAAGGCTGATGGTTACGAATAACTGGTTATACGAATGTTTGATTCACATCCAGCAGTCGGTCGTGTATAGCGCCCGAGCAGTTCGTTGTTGATAAGTATTGATTCCGCCGCGCACCTTGAATTCGTGTTTATCTTGCCGGATTCTGCCAACCCGAAGCCACTAGCGGAAGCACGACCTTTGAACCTTTTGGGATTGCGAGAACACCAGAATCCAAGATCCAGTATTTTTCAGGACTCACCATCGCCCATTGACCTGTTCTGTCTCGCAGAACCTCAATGCGTCTCTCGCCCTTCTGGTCAATACCCCGCGACTAGCATCCAGAGACGTTGAGGTTGCAGAATCTCCTTCCAAGCCTCCTCCCGACCCCGTTCAACAGTCCCACGCCCAGTTCCAATTTAGTGTATTCGACGACCTCACGAACCAAACTTGGTCGACCTGCGACGGGGATCCGTCGGCGTCGACAAAAGGGGATCAGGGCTGTTCTGACTTCGAACTTTGAGGCCGGGGTGGTTGCCCTCGGCGCTGTGGAGTGGTGTTGCTGTTCCTCGAGAGTGACTGAATCAACAAGGACTCCTGATATCGTAGTCAAAGAGGAGAGATGGCAGATTATCCGCAGGGAAGAGGCGGACCTCGCCCGAATCAATATGGACACGCTTCGAATCATGAACGAGAGGCAGCCTTCTCGAACATCTTCGGCGCTGCCCCTCCCCCCGGCCGATCCCAAACCATGACTTCCTCTACATCTCCTCCTCCTTCAGCACCGCCAATCAACCAAGTTCGCACACAGACGATGAGCTCGCAAGCTTCAGGATCGTATGGGGGGATGCAGAGGCCGCCTCCTCCACGCCAGTCGGACGGCGGATACCCTTCACCATCCGGATACATGCCTAATGGCGGAGGTATGCAGAATGGGTATCATTCAGGCCCAAGACAGCCGCCTCCAGGCCAAGTCCAGTCACAGCCACAACCTCAGTATCTCCCCCAACAGGTACGACCAGACCGCAGACCATATCCTTCGCCCAACCGAGTCGATCCTCGTGGTGCCCCCCCGCAGCAAGCCCAGTATGCCCAAAGAAATCCTGCGCCAAGATACTATCCTGGCAATGCTCCAGGTCCAGCAATGAACTCAGATCCGTACCGATCGCAGTCTATGGCGAGCGTATCAAGGCCGCAGATGTACCCACCACAGCCGAATAATTTCCAGCAAGCACCAGCAAATGCGTTCAGACAAGCTCCATATCAATCCCATGCGTCAAGGACAACTGCTCAAGGGCGCATAGTTCCGGAGAGACACGATGAGCGGGCAATGTCCATGACGAGTTATCCACAGGACCGCGATCAACACCAGACCATGAGCGGACGAATTATCCCGAACAGAAGAACTTCTCAGTCTGGCCAAGAAAGTCAACAAGTAAATGGCTACCCGATTCCAGGTCCAAGAAGTCCCGCGACCCAGACCCGAACTACAAGCATGGCATCAACTACAGTTGGGGACATGAGTCGCACAATGTCAATGGCTTCCACTATTGCTCCAACCGAAAGAGGAGACTCACTACAACATCGACCTTCAGTTGCGAAGTCCGTGAGTAGTGCTACCGAGAAGCGTCAAAAGTCCCCACTTGTCTATCCTGCACTGTTGTCCAGAGTTGGAGAGTGCTTCAGAGACAAAATCACTGTTGGAGATCGGACCAAGAACGATCTTACGTACAAGAATGCCTTCAGTGGAGCGGAAGCTGTCGATGTGATCTCCTATATCATCAAGACCACTGATAGGAATCTTGCTTTGCTTCTAGGCAGAGCCCTGGATGCTCAGAAATTCTTTCACGACGTCACTTATGATCATCGGTTACGAGATTCGGCCACAGAGATGTATCAGTTCAGAGAGACTATGATGGATGAACCCCACGAGACCCCGGATGTCAATGGTGTTTTTGTTCTGCTCACTGAGTGCTACTCCCCAACTTGTACCAGAGACCAGCTGTGTTACTCAATAGCTTGTCCAAGAAGACTTGAGCAGCAGTCTAGGCTGAATCTTAAGCCACAACCAGGCCTTCGACGAGAGAAATCTGAAGCCAGTTTGCATGACGACAATGACGCACCCGATGAACAGAAGCTTTGGATTAATACCGTCTCGCAAGAGGTTGCCGACAGTGTTAGCGAACGCGAAAAGAAGCGACAAGAGGTTATTTCCGAAATTATGTATACCGAGAGGGACTTTGTGAAAGACTTGGAATACTTGCGCGACTTCTGGATCATTCCGTTACGGTCTTCGAATCCAGCGGCACCATCGCCAATACCGGAGTCGAGAAAGGATCGCATCGTACGGACGATTTTCACGAATATTGTTGACTCCCCTAGCATCCATGCTGTGAGCTCGAAATTCGCAGAGTCTCTCACTGAAAGACAACGCAAGCAGCCCGTTGTCCAATGTGTCGGAGACATTTTCCTACAATATGTGCCGCAGTTTGAACCATTCATCACTTATGGATCCAATCAACTTGCTGCCAAGTTTGAGTTTGAGAACGAACGATCTCTGAATCCCTACTTCTCCAAATTCGTGGATGAAACCGAACGCCGGAAGGAGTCTAGGAAACTGGAACTTAATGGTTATCTGACCAAGCCCACTACAAGACTTGCTCGTTATCCACTCTTGTTGGACAACGTATTGAAGTACACCGAGCCGGATAGTCAAGACTTACAAGACATTCCAAAGGCCATGAAAATGATCAGGGATCTGTTGACAAGAGTGAACGCGGAATCTGGAAAGGCAGAGAATCGTTTCAATCTGAAAAGACTTCACGAACAACTTCGCTTCCGGCCGAATGAGCGTGTCGATCTCAAGCTCACTGATCCTGGACGAGAACTTGTCTACAAAGGCGCGCTCAAGAAGACTCCCACAGATCCTACCGCTGACATACAAGCTTATCTCTTCGATCACGCGATGCTCCTTGTTCGCATCAAGATGGTCGGGAAGAAGGAGGAAGTGAAAGTTTACCGACGACCAATTCCACTGGAACTTCTGTCCATCCGTGAAATGGAGGATATCAATCCGAAATTTGGCGTGGTAAAGCGCCCGTCATCAAGTTTGATACCCGGGACCAAGACTTCAACGAATGATGCATCGAAGAAGGAAGGATTCCCGATCACATTCAGACATCTGGGTAAAGGTGGATACGAGTTGACGCTATTCGCGGGCACCCAAGGATCTAGAAACAAGTGGATGGAGCACATCGGAGATCAGCAGGCCATCTTGAGGAAACGCGGGGACTTCTACAACAGATCGATACTATCTAATAACTTCTTTTCGGCTATCAACAGGGTTAATTGCGTGGCTCCATTTGGTACGTACTCTAAGGACTTTATTTCACCCTCCCCATCTTCTTCCCACTAACAATCCGCAGATGGTGGTCGCAAACTCATTTATGGAACGGATTCTGGAATCTATGTCTCGGATCGCAGGGCCAAGGATTCTGCTGCGAAACCCGTGAGAGTCATCGAAGCGACCAATGTTACCCAGATTGATGTGCTGGAGGAGTATCAGTTACTTCTGGTACTTTCACAGAAGTCGCTGCTGTCCTACTCGCTTTCTGCCTTGAACCCAACAGAGTCCCCTTTGAACAAGAGGCCGAAGAAAATTCAAAGTCACTGCAATTTCTTCAGGACTGGGATATGTCTTGGTAGACACCTTGTCTGCTGCGTGAAGTCTTCCGCTCTGTCCACTACTATCAAGGTCTTCGAGCCCAATGATGCTATGTCGAAGGGAAAGAAACAGAAGGGCTTCAAAATGTTCAACAGTGGCCAGGACGAACTAAAGGCTTTCAAGGAGTTCTACATTCCCACGGAATCGTCTTCCATCCACTTCCTCAAGTCGAAGTTATGCGTGGCATGTGCACGTGGATTCGAGGTTGTCTCGTTGGAAACTTTGGAGACGCAATCGCTTCTTGACCAAGCCGATACCTCGTTGGATTTCGTCGCCCGCAAGGAGAACGTGCGACCCATTCACATCGAGCGCCTCAATGGCGAGTTTCTGCTCAACTATTCAGAATTCTCGTTCTTCGTCAACCGAAACGGCTGGCGAGCAAGACCTGATTGGAGAATCGATTGGGAAGGTCAGCCACAGAGTTTTGCGCTTTCATATCCTTGGATACTGGCCTTCGAGCCAAATTTCATCGAGATCAGAAACATCGATACAAATGCAGTACACATTGTGCCGCACAAGAACATTCGCATGCTACACACAAGTACGCGAGAGGTGAGTTACCCAATCTCCAAAAAATGAACATCCGCTGACAATATTAGATCATCTATGCGTACGAAGACGAGAGAGGCGAAGACATTGTTGCTGCTATTGATTTCTGGCCTGCAGGTCGCAAACCAGAAGCACAAGCTCTTCCGGCTGCGACGGAGCACCGAGAAGGTACGACATCCTCTCGGCACTGATCGAGACAAACGAATGATGTCTAATGAGACACCACACTTCTTCCTAGCGGTTTCTTGTAGAATTGCATGTAATACCTCAGCGATCTTTGCAGTTCTACAACAGTTCCGATGTTTTTCTCTTTGGTGGTGTGTGCTGGCCACGGTACTTCTTCTCATCGGCTTTCACTGCCGATTGGGTTTCGGGGATCGCTCACTGGGTTTAGATGGGCTCGATTGATCAATTGAGCACTTGTTCAGTTGATTGACTCGTTGACTCGGTGCAGGTATGCATGTGAATGGTATGGAATGGAGTGAGCGACGTCTTACGTGGTGCATGCACAACCCTCTGGGCTTTGTTATGTATTTGGCACGGCACCTTCAGCGATCGATAAGGCATGGCGTATTTGATGGTAGGAAGGGGGCAGCACAGCATACTATTTTTCTGTACATTGCCTGTAGTCTTATGAATAGACCGTGTAACTTCTCATGCCAATGATTATTTCGTTCCAATTACGCAATTTGCTCTTCGATGAGTAAGTATTCCAGGTTTGTTTCATTTCTTGTTGCCTGGATCCATTCTGCCGCTACGACAATCTCGACCTGATCTTCCACTTCTACTCACCAAGAAAGGTTTACCAACGGCCGCAGCCTTGAAGATCCAAGACCCAAGAGACCCAGGATATCGAAAAGTGCAATTGCTTGAAGTCAAGTTGCCATGCAGAAGCCAGTGATTGAGGTCAGACGTTGAGGTTCCTGACAGTGACTGTGCTGCGTTGGCTGGGCATGAAGTCACGATACCTGGCTGTCATCCGGATGGTCCTGTTTCATGTGAAGCTTTTTGAATTACCTCCGTACTCGTCGCATGCCGTATGCCTCGAACAACTCGTTGGCTGCTGCGCGTCGAAATAAAAGATGATCTTGTCGTCAATATCAGCTCGGGACGTTTCCTGACCCTTGTGTAAGTTCAAAGTCTTTGAGCAAAGTTTGAACTTCCATGACGTGTTGACTTATCAACAAATTTTCGGTTGCATTGGGTCTCCGCATGAGAGGAGAATTGAAGATGCCGGTGGCTTCACTTTGAGTATGATTTTCATCAAGTTAAGCTCCACTGTTCTATAGAACGAAGGATCATCAAGCAAGACCAGGAAAATCCTTCGAGCAAAATCACACAAAGCCCACTCCCATTGAATCCACGACCCACTTCCGAATGTTTTGATTCCGAAGTCCCTCTCCCAGCCCAAAACTTCAAAGCGAAACGTCCGATGTCCCTGTTCACAGCGGAAGTTTCAGCCTTGGCATAGACGCATCTTCGAATCTCGACCGTCCCCATACAAAAGACAGTCGCTGCGAAACTTCCACAGCCAGGGATCTTTCATGCTCTCCCGCCGACCAGATCGCCTTCCGCATGATAGTGGGCCGATTCTTGTCTATTCTGGTGGTTGCGGGATCCAGGCGAGTGGGATCGGGATGCGTGAGGATCGGACGCTTCGTGTAACAGTTCGCGCCTGACGCTCGGCCCGTGCTCCAACACCCCTTGACTTTGGGCAAACAACCATCGTCGCGGCTCTCTCTCGAACTTTGATGGTTGTGACAGTTGTATGCGGTGGCACTGGTGTAAAGCAAGTTATGTGTATTTTCGGATTTCCTAGTCGGGAAGTTCGTTGCAGTGGGCGTCGGATGCATTGATGTGGCTAGAGCTGATGCACGACATCGATGGGAGGGACCTCTCATGTTGAGCTGAGAACGTTTGATGGGCAGGTCGTGCAGGTGAGAATGCATGATTTTAGTGATGGATGGATGTGTTGGCGATAGGTACCGGTGCCTGGTCTCTCCATAAATTAGGTTTCTATGGAAGACTCTTTGACGTTTCTGGAGGTACTTATCTGAGTGTGAAGTCCACCCTAAACCTCCCAAGAATTCAAAGATCGACATTTCACTTACAGCTCATCATACAAGCTCATCCGGTCCGAATCGCCACTAAGAAACATTCATCATGACTTGTTATTGTGCAAACTACTATGTATGCAGCTCATGTCTTGATCTGAGACTTGTTTCTGATTGTTGGTCTAGGGCTCGATCAACTGTCATAACACTGTGACGAAGTTCGGAGATAGGTGTGCTCTCTGCCAAGTAAGTGTCCACTCAGACATAAACAAAACAAGCTTAACTAAAGCTTCAAGTACAGTCGAACCATGTCAACACAGCAGGATCCGAAGCCATGCAGAACGGACTACCGCAAGCGAACCAGCAATGGGTCGAGAATGTCCGAAGAGAGCAGCTGCGAAGAGAGGAGGAGAACGCTCGAAGAGAAAGAATGACCATGACAACCTCCGGTAGGATACGATAGTAAGGATAGCTCGGTAGATTGATTATTAGCGGGTGGGAGGCATTGTCAATTTTTTGGGCGTTGGGAATCGGGATGGGAGAGATGGTTACATAGATACCATCAATACTTCTTCTTGGCTGGGCCATGGGGAAACATACAAATCATAATATACAACACATCAGTCGTTAAATCCATAATCCGTCCCTTCCTTGCATTCCGAACGCCAAATCCCATGCCATCGTATATCCTAGACTAGGCCAGCCGTTGCCCATTACAGAGTCGCTACCACATCCTCCTTCGATATCCTTTGAATGTTTCCCCTTGTCCCTCAGCCATAATCTGTTCCTTGATTTTCTTCCTCCTTTCAGCACGACTCATCGGTTTCTCCTCCGCTTTCAATTTACTCTTCGACATGTCATTCTGAGAACCTTCCCTCTGCTTGTCGACTATCGGCTTCTGAGCACTACTCGCTTGTTGTGCTTCCTCAAATTTCTTCCGCCTAGCAGCTTTCTGCCATCTCGTCGCTCCCACCATATCGTCACTTTCTGCTTCAGGTATCGTCTGTCCCTCTCCATTCCCACTATCCTTCGTACTCTCGCTGATTTCGATTACCTGATCCTTCACAACTTGCTCCACCGGCCTCGTTTCTATCTGTACCATATCGACAAGATATCCATCCTCATTAAGTGTCGGCAAGTATAAATCTGGAGCCGTCTTCGATCTTTGTAATTGCGGTTTTATCGCCGCGCGTAAGTCTCGGACAGTCTGTTGTTGTAATACATAGCCGCTTAGGAAGAGCGCCGATGTGAAGAAGAAGACTGATTGTGGTTTAGTAAATGATGCAGTTGTCGAGGAATGGAGGGGAAGAACGAACCGATTACCGACGATATCGCGACTGAGACTTGGGCGGATGTTAGGAGGACCATAGTAAACTCAAGATGGAGGGTGTATAGATTTTCGCATGCGATATATCTTTTAGTTCGTAAGCCTGATATCGAACTTTGTGCGATGCAGATGATATCGTGAATTGCGAGCTTCCACTCGCATGTGCCATTTGGTGATGTCAACAAAGAGCGTTGCGCAGGGCAACAATCGCGATAACCATGCAGAAGATCATCTCACCGCTTTCGGCAGAACGTCAGAAGCTCCATCAAAGGCAAGTCAAAATCTGGCAACGAACAAATCGAATCCAAAATCCCTGACGATTTGCAGCTCACCTCACTGCACAGCGCAATCTACACAGAATACAATCGAAGAAACCCTCACTGGCTCAGCGACAAACATGGCGAACCACCGCGCCGACGAAAAGCGCTTCCTCGACGAGCGCGGCTCCTCAGGGCCCCTCGCCCCAAATGGCCTCAATCCCGCCACGATCATGGAGAAGCCAGTCCGCGAGCGCATTATCGACTGCTATTTCTGGAAAGACCAATGTTTCGCCGTCAACGAAGCCGACATCGTCACCCGCGTAGTCGACCATGTCAATTTCATCGGCGGTACATATGGAGATGCGCAACGACCCTCACCCTTCCTCTGCCTTGCCTTTAAACTCCTACAATTGGGCCCCTCAGATGATATCCTGAAGGAGTATCTGGAATATGGAGGAGAAAAGTTCAAGTACTTGAGGGCGCTGGCGTTATTTTATATTCGGATGACGAGGCAGGCGAAGGATGTGTATGCGCTGCTGGAACCGCATTTGAGTGATTATCGCAAGTTGAGGAGGAAGGGGAGGACGGGCACGAGTCTGACGTTTATGGATGTCTTTGTGGATGATCTATTGGTGAAGGATAGGGTGTGTGGTACGACGCTGTGGAAGATGCCGAAGAGGGAGATACTTGAGGACCTGGATGTATTGGAACCGAGGGTCAGCGCGCTGGGAGATATTGAGGATTTGTTGGAGAGTGATCCTGAGGAGGTTGAGGGCGAGGATAAGAGAAGGAGTGATAGCGAGAGGAGTAGGAGTCGCACTCGGAGCAGGAGTAGGAGGGGAAGTCCTGGGTCTGAGTTTGGTGAAGTCACGCCTGATGCGATGGATGTCGATGGTAGTGAGAAGGACGCTGCGAATGGGAATCGAGAATCGTGATCTTCGAAAGTTGAGAAGGACAGATATGAGACGTAGCGGAACGTGTAGCCCGTCGAAGAATCCACATGTTTTACCGTCGACCGGAATCGCAATGGCCTGATATCCTGCGACAGTGCCTATGGCCATGATTTGGGCTTTGTCCCGGGATGATGAAGTCGGTCGATAGGGAGAGCGGAAGGGAGATTGGAGAAGCGCTGCGGAACATATAAGAGGACAAGTCAAGGGCATAATTGCGAAACAGCAGAATACCAAACAAACTCTATTGTTTTGCTTCTGAGCACGAAATGAGAACATCATTGCTCCTGGCAGGAAAGACTCAGACCCTCCATTAAATCCATCTACCTATAACACTTTCTAAGTCCAACCAATATCAATTCTATAAGTGTAGAAAACAAGAATTAAATGTGAAGGCCTAAGTGTAAATTGAGACAGGCGTCGCATTTTGCCACTTTGTATGTGCGCCGTTTGCAAAAGTGTGGCAACATCTCGCTTCGTTTGTTGACTTTCCCCCCCTTCTGTATGAAGCTGATTATTTCTTCACGTGAATCTTCCCTTCAGTAATAATAGATGTGCATGCTGTGATATTCAGTTGTAATTTGTATGGTCTTCAGTAGAATGATATTGAAGAAATACTTTCACCGCTTCCATCCACTAAAAATATTCACCGGATGAGTCTTCCAAGCGAGGCCAGAATTGTGCGCGCTGGCCGATCATACTTGTATCCAAATAAGAGATTATCCGACATCATATTGTAAGTTGTTCTGCTGCCAGTCTGTGCTCATCGCGAATTGGTAACTAACATCATTTTCAGGTAAGTTCATCTCGCCTACGGCTGACCATGAATGAATCCAAGCCCAGCGACTTGCTGGGCTCGTCCAGAGGCTCTGCAACTAGCACAAAAAGCCTTTACATAGTGGAGAAATTTGAGCTTTACGTGGGGACTGTTGGCTATCGTGGGGAACGTGGGATCAAAACTCTTGAGCGGGGATCGTAGAGAAGGCCAATTCATGAAAAGAGTTTCCAGATGTAAATCTGCCCGGGGATTTACATCTTTCGTAAGTTTGTAATGCTGTGGCAGGAATATTCGTGACCCGTTTGGGCCCGAAAAAAGAGGTGGCTCGTAAATTGTAATGTGTAAACAAAGTGAGTGCTCTCTTCCCCCTTTCTGATTGGCAGCAGAACAACTTGACAAATTTCCCTTTTGCTCATTTAACTTTGCCTGGGTTCTCATGTGCTGTGAGATCAGGACCATTCTAATTTCTTGTTCGATTTACAGCATCTGGCTTTTGTTTCGCAGCCTCGCTTACGTCGTCGAGGCAGGTAAGTAAGCACTTATTGACATGAGCTATATGGCATATAACTCATTTATATTACTAGCACAGCGAAATAATAATTACCATTAATTAAAAATCGTTAGAATCGGCGGTTATGTCAATGATGAGCTGGCACAGCAGGGTATCTCGTCCTGGGCTTCCACCTCCGGGTATTTCGGGCTGCCGTTAAACCCGTACCTGTCGTACACCTCGATCAAGTCAAACAAGTGATAATGCAAGGTCAACGATCATGCATCCAGACAGACCACTAATCTTTACTTCACCACACCACCAATGTCCCAGGACGACGCCATTACGGGTAATAGTACCATCTAAGTGGCCCAACTCCTTGCTCGTCCACTTCCAATACCTCATTCCATTTGCCAAGAGGAAGATATGTCTCGCATATACGTATGCATGAACACGACATGGGCACTCCACTTCAAAAGCAAGCAAGCAAACGTAAAGATGTCATATAAGCTTGTTTCATCCCCCATCTTCACTCACCGAGCTCTTCTCCGCATCTACAGCCAAGCTTCGAATGATTCATAGATAAGATATGTGAAGCTCTCGCAGAAACCACAGTACGAATCGAAGGAGCATATGTGGTATGAGGCTACTCGGCGAACTTCTCCAATGTAAGGCTGCGACAGGGTTGCGGATGAACGCGGCTTATGCCCATCAAATGAGGCTGCTGCAAAACAAGAGAAGCATTGTCATTTGACGTTGTACGAGATGTCACTGACTGATTCAAGCAGATAGAGATGCATATGCCTTCACCGGTTCAAGGGCTAGCTTGGGCCGCACAGGAAGATATACTGAGGGATATTGCGATTTTCTGCAGTCATGGAGGGATGACGACCCACGTGCTGCCTAGGCCACGTCCGCAGTCTCTCGGAACGTGAGAACAGGGCGATAGGGCTTTCGAATACGATGATTTGGATTGTTCGCTAATCCATCGCAGAAGGATGCTCGAAGATTGCGTGGCTAGGTGCATTCCGCTGCTTTTCGGGTTCTGTTGATTCTGGGAAAAGAGGAAGGATGCATTTTGCACTTCTGCGCCTCGGTTGAGCATTTGGCACCAAAACAAGCGAGGAACGTGACTGGCCAACCCCTCGTTCTCGCAAGGCTGTGAGGCTCAACAGTGACTGCAACAATGCCCAACCACATTACACCTCTTCTTACAACCCTCAGAGGACATCAAAGGGGAAATGCACATTACTCGGTGTGTTGGTGGCCGCAAATAAAAGCTTTGCATCACAGATGCCACAGAAATCGACGCTGTGCCCAGGACATTGGCGGGTTGACTTTGAGATGGCAGCCTATGGGGCGTCTAAGGCAAATTCACTAGCCAAATGGTACTCGGCTGGAATGCCCCTGCTGGAAAAAGCTCCGTTCGCCGGGCAGGATGGATGGTTTGTGATGGCTGAGCTCGTAGCGGTGAGTGAGAGCCTGAGAGGAGGTGTTGCTTGTGCCAGGTTGGCATGCGAGATTGGATACTCTCGGTGAGGTTATCCATTAGGCGCTAGACAGTACGCGGGCCTCTGGAAATCAATAATCACGCATCGCCTGCGCCTTGGGAGGGAGAAACAGATGATCCAGAGGCTGAGCGGTAGTGGAGAACCGAATATAGGGCACGCATATCTTGGTATCACCTTCTTTGCCGACTCCCAACCTTTGGGTGAGTATGAGGCTCTCTTCTATGCATGCCTTACTCAGAACCCATCGACACCCTTGGGGTGGCTCAGGCCACTAGTAGTTCTAAGGCAAGGGAGAGCAACAGTGTGCCAGGCTTTACCAAATCGCCTTCCAGCTAGGCCACACTTCACGGGGCATACTCAAGGGCCCCGGCCACATCAGCTTGGTGAGGGTGAGGTGGCAAAGACTGTGAATGGCTTCATACATTGCTAGGGCGTCGATTAATCTCCAGGGTGTATCGATACCGGCCACTCTGTCAAGTTTCATATTCTTCTGGAATGGTTTTGGATCAACAAACGCGGGTTGCATAGCGAGGCAAATCTCTATCCTCAGGATCGAAGGTGAACGTCACGAACCTAAATGGAAATCATCAGAATATAGCTAGATGAACCCGTAAGTAAGGCATCGGTTTTCAGTGCGAACAATCATAAGCAGAGGAGAAAGTCTTGAGCAGGTATACGTGGGTTGTGAAATTGAAGAAACTCCATGAAAACCAATATATCCATTGCAAGGTAATCCGAACAACTGATCCACCCTGTTTGCCCCTGGCATGTAATTGAAAATAATAAAACTCGATATAAAACTAGCAATCGATCCCCGAGGACCCTCTGTGATAAATCTAGACTTAACTCCAGCTCGCTATGCCCTTTCCAAACTGCGACCCAAGTAAAGATCTGACCGCTCCAAAGAAACGAAGAGCGTTCGTCGACAGGCCCAGCTTCTGACTTCACAATGTTTTGCAATGAATCCAAGAGCGATGACCTTTGTGAGGAACTAGGAGTAGGATCAGCTTCGTGATTCGAAAATACTGGGAGGATCATTTACACTCAGGATCTAGCCCTCCGTTTGACTCTTTCCGTTGGGCAATGTTCGCATCGGAAATATCCGCAGCCAGGGCAGGCCGGAGTCGCATCCACAGACATTCCTGCCTGTTTTCCACAGTTGCAGCATCCCCAGGTCCATTCATAGACGTACTTCGGCTTGGATGAGGGACCGCTGGAGGACGAACCTCCTCCATGTTTGCTGGAGCTGTCGCGGGGCATTGTGATTGAAATGGGGAAGGTAATAAGTCCAAGAGGTATGATAGGATATGCGTAAATGCGTAGTTAGACAAGTGTATTGATTAGACGGAGGATTTCGAGCTTGTTGATTCTTGTACAATTATGGCGGAACTCTGATGGATATATATATCCCCAATATGTGGGCAGATCAGTGCCTTGTGCAAAGCCTGGTCAAACAATATCCAAAGAGCAAGCGGCTTCCGTGGCCCTCAATCAAGCAGAATATCCATACAAGTGACGAGAAGACCATTGCGCCGGTGAACGGCAACGCCGCCAACCTGTAAAGTTACTCATAGCCGATCCGCCTCACGAGAGCAAGGCACAGCACAGATCCATATTTCGGAACGAAGCAACTACTGGACATGAATCCTGGATTCAGAGGAGTAGTTCGGGGGCTATGGAGTCATGCTGTCAACGATGTAAGGGCCGGTAACCAAAGAAGAATATCCAGCATGAGGGAGAAGCCGGTGAGCGAGCGTAGTTTCGACGTGTGCCCTCTTGCCCTCCTCGTTTCTCAGCGACATGTAAGGGCGCTTGAAGTGGAGACGTTGACGAGGCGGACATGGCTTTAAAGGAGTAAAGTAGTCAAAGCTGGCTAACAGATTTATATTTTTTCGGTGAAGGCCGAAAGCTTGTAACGTTGTTCGACTTCAGGGCGAATATAAACTGTGAGGGACCTTGAAGCATGACGAATAACTGCTTCGACCTGTATCGGGCAAGCATTCATCGAGATTGCCGAGAGCTTCAGAGTTTCCGGGACCGAGCCTAACATGCAAGTGGCCCACAGTCGACAGCCTTGTTGGAACTTTATTCTCAGCTTCCTGCCCATCATCACCGTAATCATTAGTACCAAACTTTGAAGCACGCATGAAATTAATGTGAAACGCAAAGCCAAGGGCGATGAAATGAATAACAGATACTGCAAGTAGTAAGACGCCCCGAAAACAAGCCGGAAGCGGCGATGTCACAAGTCTGCCAGCCTCGAACAGATGCTCAACAGAAGTACAGCCCGTAGGGCAACAGCTCAGCCACCTTGAGGCTATACAGCACTAATCGAGAGTAGCAAGGCAGTTGATTTGCGAAAAGCGCCCAAGGTGGTTGTAAAAATGCTGGAAGGAAAACCAAACACCAGATCTTGAGAACGCCAAGCCGAAAAACGTGACAGTACGAAAGCAACAAGTTAGAATTGCAAGAAGGGAAAACAACCACAAAAGATGGGGTATCCAATGCCAGGCCACAAATTAGTGCACTCTACGTGACACGAAGGAGTAAGATCAGGTGTTTCGGTAGCAGCATACGACGTTGGACTAAGGTATTGACTGCAGGAAACATTGTAACACAGAGTGTGTCGGTATTCAAACTAGTAAGCTTGAGTCAGCATTCATTCATTTTAAGAAAGCTTCGTGACGTGTTGAGGTGATATGTGTGCTTGCCTTGTATTATACCTTCGAACTCTCAACCCTGCAATCCGAGCAACGCGCGTGATAACAATCCAAGCATTCAATGACATAGTTGAATTCGTAGGGTCCTATGGCGCACTGACAACAGAACCACACTACCCGTCTGTTTCTTGGGCCGTGCAGTTGATGATTTTGAGAAGACGGTTGAAGCACAGCTTGTTCAGCATGACTTTGATTAAGTGCCTCGCGCGATTCACCCTCGTCGTCTTCTATGATCGGCTCGAGTCTGCGAGGTCTGTTCTGAGTGAGCATATTCGTCCGGCTGTGTATTGACTCGATCACCAGGTTCGATTGTGGAACTGGCATCTCGACGACGCTGGCAGTCAACACAATATTCATCAAGGAGTAATGAATGGGGACTGGAGACTGTCAGGCTCTTGTAGAAGCTGAGTAAAAGTGACAGAGCAGAGAGAAGTAATACGTACCCGTGTCTGCACCAACCGCAATACCAATTCTGAGGATCTGGCATACAACTGCGAAGGGCAAGGCTATCACTGAGGAGCGTTCGAGTTGTTGACGAAGATTCGAGGGGGAATGATTTCGAAGTCTTGCATTAGATTGCCGGAGCTTTCGAGTCTTATATCAAGACACGATGCCGCCTTTCAGGGCGTTTGAAGGGGCAGAAAGGCCTCTGAAAGCCTTCAGGAGGCAAAACCACACTGATTTTACCATTCTCAGGGCGTTGAAGAACGGCTGACCGTCGGTGACACGATAGCAAACAAGACTAATCAGTGATTGAAAGTGGCGAGGGGCATGATCGAGTCCGCATGAGGCATTGCCCTTGCGTCGAGATCTGAAGACAATGAATGCAAAGGTAAAGTGACGGTCTTCTGGGGCACCTTTAAGGGACTCTGCGAGTGACTGCCTGGTGGGTTTGGACCCCAAGATCGCCGGATATAGCAATTTCAGCCTTGGTATCTTCTCAAGGAAGCAGCTTCACTGTCTTGCCAAAGGATTAAGATCGGGCGGCTCGTACAGTCAACGAATGTTTGGGTTCCTGCGACTAGAGAGCAAACTTATTGCCACAGAACATGCTCGGCCCTGAGCGAAGCACATCATTTCAGCTGCCTTGCTCAGCAGAAACGCCCCTGAGAGCGGTGGGCGAGGAGGATGAAGACGTTACGAAGCTATCGTAGCTGGATAGTAGGCTTTCAGCCTTCCAAAGCCTTTTGTCGTTAGCACTCGAATAATGATTTGCATACAATCTAGAAAAAGCAATTGTCTCAGAATCAACACCAGGTGGGTGGTAGAAATGTACACTCCTTGGCCCATTTACTCTCCAGAATCTGCTGGAGTAGAGCCGCAAGTCAAAAGGGCATGCGTACGCCAAAGTCCGGTCCTGAGGCGATAGTTCTTGTTACCTCCAGTGCCAATGGAGGTTTTGAGTTGGCGGCACAACGTTTCGAGTAGTTCTATTAGATCGCAAGCACAAGTACAACATTTTCATTTTCATAAATCGAGAATAATGCCGCAAATTGTCCACTGAGCAATCAGATCGTCCGCATAAAAGGCATTCCATTCGTTGCTGTGGTCGGGCGTGGGAATGGGCAAAATCCATTGGAAGCAAAGTTGTAAGCCTCAAGCTGTGATTTGCTCAACAAACCCTCGAGATGAAGGCTACTGGACTCAGCTGAGGTATGTCTACGATTCAGACAAGCCGGAGAACGCAGTGGAGAGTCCGGCTGCCCGGACTCGACAGAGGACTCTTGGACCAATACCTTACTGACCGCACCGAAACGAGAAAAACGAGAAATGCCAAAAGACAGGCCCAAAATGGCCCAGATCAAAGCTGGCGCAAAGCAATGGTGTGATGACGGATTCAATTATCATCGCATGTATGAGATACATTGCTTGTTGGCCATGCCCGGTTTCTGGGCTTTGAATAAGTGTGGAATGCATCAGAATTGCCAATGTTCATGCCGACCAGGTAATCGGCTGTTTCAATAACCATCGGAATAAAGATAGACAAGCCGCGGGCGGACAAGTGATAGCTTTGGAATATTGTAGGATGAATTGTGAAGAAAAATAGGACGTTAAGAGGAAGCGAGGCAGAGAAATGAGCAAGGCTGTGATGACTAACCTCCTATTGTATGCGCTAGGTGAGCTGCCCAGCCTCATGTCTGGATAGCCTCACACTTTCCAACGGCAGCGACCATTATCACAAACCGCAACGAAACTCGAATCCTGACACATGTCCGCGTCGATAAACATTAGATATGCCAGGAATGGTCGCCTCTATCACTAATTGATACCTAATCATCGCTTACTTCACAGAAGCAGGCCTAGATCAGGAATGTCATTGCCACAAGATACTTCGAAGCGCAAACGACCATGGCATTCGAGGTGAAGGATCCTGCAAAAGCGCAGCGAATGAATGTTGCGACCAATCTCTGGGTAGCTCGAATTATACCTCTCATACTCGCAGGAGTGGTTGGATACGCCACATATGTTCTTGTGGTTATTCTGTGCAGTTAGTCCTAGCCCATACCTCCATCCGCGCACTTCTACTGACACTGGTCATAGTTGACTACCTACTCGTCAGACATGACAACAAAGCCGCGGCCATACCAATTCTTGTTGTAAATTTTGTGCTCTTCCTCTTCATGGCATCCTCCTTTCTCCGACTCGTCTACATTACCTTTTTCGATCCTCCACTTGTTCCCCTAGGGCCCGGAGCTATAAACAAACGGAATACGAACAGTAGAGATAGAGGGGAGAAGAACCTCCGTGGCGGAATTGGTGGAAGCGAATATGGTTCTCGGGATAGCTCGGGAGATACTTCGAGGACTGTAGCGAGTCCCCAGGATGATCCAGACTCCCCAGGATTGGAAACATTCTATACGAAAGACGTCTTCGTCTGCGAGTTAGATGGGAAACCGAAGTGGTGTTCGCACTGCGCAAACGTAAGAATTCCAACTCGATAGCTACCCATTGGCGCCAATTCTGCAATCGAGAAGAATATTGACTCGGAGATTCATAGTGGAAACCAGATCGCGCGCATCACTGCAGCACCAGTGGAAGGTGCATCTTAAAGATGGACCACTTCTGCCCGTGGGTGGGGGGACCTGTGGGTGAGAGCAATATGAAATTCTTCATACAGTTTAACGCTTATACGGCCCTCTATTGTCTACACTTATTGGTGGTGATGGCGATTTACGTTGCAAAACAAAAATCGTCAAAGGTGAGAAGCCATTTCTTGATGGACAGTGTTGCGAAATCTCGGACTACCATTCAAGTTGGAAGGCTAACTGGTGGTCCCTTAGACCGAGAGCATTCAGACTGAGATGGCTGTGATACTGGGTTTGTAAGTCAGAAAATCATCGATCTATGGAGAATGTACTCATGCCGCATAGGGCCGCGTTCTTCTTCTCCTTCACAGCTGGTATGGCCGGCTCGTCCATCCACCTTGCTATGTGGAACTTGACACAGGTTGAAGATCTTGGGTCTAAAACTAGAATCCATACTCTAGCCGTTCTCAAGCCTTCCTACGACAGACTCCTCAGGATCAATCCGGGACTTGCGTCCCAGCCACCATATGCTGAGATCACGTACCCCTTGGGTGCCGGTATCCCGCCACCTCCTAATTGTTCTCAGCAGCCTGGAATCCCTAGTATCAAGACGAACTCTCACGCAGGTCAATGGCGTCCTAGCCCAGTTGCTCCAATGCTTCAGCCAGGAATGCAGCCAACAAGCGAATTCGCCTCTTCAAATCCTCCCACAGTCATCAAATCATCTGATGCAACAGCAACTTTTCCTATGGTACCTTCTGCAGAACGACAAACCACTTCCAAGGCGAATGCCGTCCCTGAATCGTCGACAGTTCCGTCTGGTGGTCCATCAGCCATTGGACCCTCGAGCAGGCAGGAGAAATATTCGGCCAGAGACCTCAAGGCTACGCGGACATTCGGCATATTGAGCATGCAAGGCGTCGGCCAGAATCCTTGGGACCTGGGCAGCGCCCTCTTGAATGTTAAAAGCGTCATGGGAAACAGTATTATTGATTGGCTTTTGCCTATTCGGAGGAGTCCATGCTGCAATCATGAAAGCACGGAAAGCTATTATGAAATAGGTCCTTACGTCGAGAATGTTCGACGGATTGCAGGATTTGTCAAGGACCATACAAGTCAGAATGCGAGTCAAGATCCTCCGAGGAGAAGACGCAAACATAGACGACGCAAGTCTCAATCCGGAAGGGATCAGGATTCCACTCCCATCGATGGTGGTGGCCGTCATGGTGATGTGGAGATGAACAAGCTCAAGGAGGGTGAACCACAGGGCAGTACCGAGACCGAGTCTTTTGGTAATGGAGGACGATCATGAGAGTCCGAGGAGTCGCACACGAAGTTCATTTGTACAAATTACTTTTCATGTATATGGTACTTGCATGGCATGCATGGTGGCGCAAATGGACTTGTATACAAATGATGAGCTGGATTTTTACATATCACGACTTGAAGGACCAATAGAGTAACGACAGGGACCTCGGAGTTGTTGGAGTAGTATAGTAATGTAATCTCACGCAGAGGCCGGTTTAGCAGGCACAGCAATGTTATCAAAGTGACGTTGATGCCTGGCGGTGGCTCGTTCGTCCCTTAAAAGGTCCTTTCCCCTTCTCCAACACAATGGGGTCGCATCAGACAAAGCCACATTGTGTCTCAATGTTTGAGCACTTGAGTTTGAATATAGAGATACAGCATCGGCACATTCTCGCTGCAGAATTTTAATAGAGGCCTCACTCTATATTCGGGCTTCAAGGACTTCTCTTCGGAAGTTTCTTGGCAACCACGCCTTCCAAGCCATACTTCTGTGGTGTGCTAAACGTGTACAATTTTTTTCCTGGCTCATCCTAACATAGACGCTATAAGCTTCCAAATGACGTGTGGATAGCGAGAAATAATAGGTCCTTTAATGATAGACCGATAGTGAAGGCTTGTGAAGCGAGGTAGGTGGCCCAAGGCGTCCCTCGGTATCAGATGACATAAACTTTGTTAGACATTTGTGCTTTGACGTCTTACTGTAAACAACTTTAAACCGGCTTCCAGCCCTTCCTCAACGTAAGCAGAGAATCCACCCATGACCAGCAGTCTTTCAGGACATAGCTATCGGTTTATACAAAGCAGAAAACCTAGGTATAAAATCATTGTCAAGCAGCACCCTGCAAAGTTCCTTGGTGTGCTTGCAGGGGAGTCGGTTTGCAGACCGCCCGATCCTGACCGCAACTTGATAGAAGAGTCGGCTTCACATTCTTCCACCTCAAGCCTGATATATGAGGGCAGTCCTTCCTCTCAGTCCTGTGACCATGTTAGTTCCATTATGGAGATAGCCCTGTCACTCGTGTCCTACTCATTCCGCTCAGCGAACCATCTGGTCCGCAATAGGGCTACAAGAACTGGAGGGGACGTATCCCCGGCGATAATGTGAGATGACTAGCAGTTCATGAGCAAGGATGGTCAGATCTTCTGGAAGCGGCCAGGGTATGTTCATTGGCAAACAAATCCTTCCGATTGCTGCTGTGCTACCAGGATGTGACGAACCACTGAGAACCGCATAGACGACATACGAATATCGATGAGGACCTACGACACTTCGCCGAATCACCACAGACCCTGGAAAGCTGTCCAAGTGTGGTTGGCGTCAGTCATACGATATGATGTAAAGTAGTGTTCAGGAATTATGATATACGAAGTGGTTGGATGGCGGGGTCGAGGTCGGTCAGCTACCGTTCGGATGCCAGCAAAGTTGCCACAATCAGACAAGCAGACTATCGCTCATCACTCAGTGGCAAATACCCCTACGATTTCACCCCCATTAAGCACGAATCGCAACTTTCCTCCCGTCGTGGAAAATTACGAGACTTGGTGAGACGAAGCACCTCTACGCCCATCTCTGCAGGCCGGACGTTAAAGGTCAGAAGAAGTTACCTTCAGAGCGGGTAGCACACAAGATAATGCCGACCGTTCGGTATAGACACGAAGGTGGAGGTGAATTTGCTTGGCCATGATGATGGAGACTGGCCACCATACATACAAGAGGCATGAAGGGCAATTGAGGCTTGGGATGAATAATCATGGTCATGCTGGTAATTTGTTGCTGCAACGACAATTTCCCACGGCTTATGCTGACCTTGAGACTTTTAGCCTCTTCTTGGATACAGCCCACCTTCATCTTATTCGCTTGGTCACGTTGTAAGATGGATGGATCGGATGAGCCTGATCAAGCTAAAAGAGTGTAGTAATGCATGGTGTAAGAAGAGAAGAACTAAAAGCAACGAGATCTAATGAACGCCAACCAAGGAAAAGCAATTCTATGCAATCGGAACCGAAGGAACAACGCTCAAAGCAGAAAGGTATCATGACAAGAATCTAAGACAAGTCTAAGTCATGCCACCATACGCCATTTCGCCCAACACCAGTTCCTTAAAACCCTCCGATATCCAGAACAGATGACCCAACCAAAGGAAATCCATCCACCTGCCCAAGCAAGAAGGAAGCTGAAAGAAAGAAAGACAGAACTCCTCCCAAAGAAAAATAAAAAGGGAACCAACTCGAGCACCGAACATTTTTCAACGAGAGCCAGTCTGGAGACTCAAGGCAAATAGCTTGCGAAGCTCGAAGCAAGCATCAAGGCCGAGAATGCTATCGCTATATGGGTAACGATATGGCTGTCTTGAGTTTTCGCGTCCGCTACAAGTGAAAAGCGCTGGGATGATTCGAACGAGGCTAAGAACAAGAGAAATGAAGCGAGAGAGCGTGAGTAGTTGGAAGTCGCAATGCTGGAAGAAGAAACATGAATCAAAAGTGAAAAGAGTGTCGAGACCGAAAAGTTGTTCGGGAATGCCGAAAAGATGATTGCGAATCGAAGAAGGAAAGGGCGAAGAATTTTGACCATCATGCTGGTCAACACGATCTTGGTATGGTTTGGTGCCTCATCAATTGTGAGTTCGACTACGCCAATCGTAGCCCTGTTTATTTCCAACAGTTTACTGGACGGGGCTACAATAAATACACTTGACATGGTTGCAGCCCGTGCACTCGTCGCCATAGAAGTCGGAATTGACTTGCTCGTAGCACTGACAACATTCCCAATATGTTGTCATAGGAGGATACGGTGTATGGGAAGTTTCCGGACCCTGCAGATCGCTTACAGGAAGAGAGTGCATGGGTTGAGAACGATATGTGTCAAAATAGTCGTCGTTGTCATGTTGCTGGTAGGTATACTCGCGATAGCCACTAGCTGCTGCTTGGAACCGAGGCTGGCCATGGCTTGATACTTCGAGGTTGATCTCGAACTGGTTCTTGATCGGTGTGAGCGGAGGCGAGGTCGTTGTGCAGGTGTCGCATCTCGTATGACCGCAATCTGGGCAAGTGCTCTGATGAGCCTCAGGATTCACCTCGCGTCCACAATCGCTACTGCAGCACTTCCACCAGGTTGAGGTATCTGGCGTTGGTGTCATAGTGGATGGAGTGGCGGTACTAGCTCTGGTTAGTCCTCTGGCCGGCAAGTATCATTACGTTCGACTTACTGATCATACAGCTCAGGCTGGTTAAAAGAGTATGAGCCAAAGTTGGTATAAGACTCCATGGTTGAGACTTGCTTGCTCGGGGCTGAGATAGATGCTTGAAAAGATATCTTAGGAAAGCTGTCTTGGGGAAGATGTATGAAAGAAAGTGGGTAGAAGTTGACTGTGTAAGAGAATAGTTCTGTTGCCCTTTCGAGGTTCTGTGTTTCCCGTTGGTACTGTTGTGTTCTGCTGCTTCTCTCTTTGGCCTTTTCACGGTGGCGTCCTGACCTATATATATATACACTCGGATATGAAGTTAAAGATGAGCTTGAGCATTAAGCTCGCCCGCCTACATGAGGCGGCAAACAGGTATGCGCAAAACGTATAGAAGTCTCACGTCGGGCCAGTTGCCCATGTGTTTCTTTTCGAGGTCCTTTCTCCAACGTCTTGTCCAGGATCAAGACCCGAACTCGAGCTGTGCGCCGATCAAGGAGATGACTTGGTCAGCCACAGTACGAGAGAGGAAGCATTGTGTGAGCTTCCAAATGGTTATCTGTGTCGAGCATAGCCTTCGTTGCGGTGAAGGTGTTCATAGTGGGTCCACCTAGACTATCAAAGAAGGCTTCGATACACTTTTGGGCGGTGGGACCTGTGACGAACTCTCTCTGCCATGTGTGAAAGATCAAACCAGCTTCCTGGACCAAGTCTTTCCAGCCTCATCATTTCCACTTCGTCATTGCAATAGCCTGGATCTTTATCGTTGGATCTTTGAATGTCGAAGAGCGCAGGCAGTGTCAGCGCCCCCATGGCCCCGTCCTGAATTCCAAGGTCATGCGATGAAGTATCACAGGATCCCACAGCTCCTATATCGGAAGCGCTCCAACCCAGTCTTCTCTTGTTTCAATTCATCCTGCTTGTTCCAGTCTCGATCGTGGGGGGCGGCGGAGTTGTCTGCAATCTACAGTCAACAAGGCGATGGGCTTAAAAGGCCTGTAAAATAAGCTTCTTCCATACCTAACAAGCACGGCAAGGCCATGCGCTACACCACGTGTAATACAAATTCCATACTGCGCCACTCCGGGGTTATTGACTCTTGTTGTTCATAGTGCGAATGCGTGCCCGATCGATATGGCCTTTCTATGAAAGGCTCGGGTTCGGCTAAGCGGATGCTCTACCGAAGACAGCAGTTGAAGACGGCACGAGTACAGATTAAGTCACCGCATCGTGCTCGCAAGGTACTCATGTATTTAGTGGATGTCGAAGGTGTAAGTGTTTCAGTCGCATAATAAGTGGTATCTCCTCCTTATTGCGACGGCAAGGCGAGAGGAGCCGATGTCGCTGATCAGCAAAACTATCATGTCCACCATTAGCAACCCCAAACAAACGACGGAGACATTGTTCGACTAAGCCACGCTGCAAGCCTCACGTATAGGAGAGGCATATTTGGCTTTGGAACTTTCTTCGGGGACTCTATGTCGGCAGGCAGGGTCCGCTTTGTGCCACAAGGTATTCCACGATCTGATCCTGGTTTGATGCGGCCCATTGACGTACTTGATCGACATTATTCTGCATAGGATTCAAGTCAGATGATAACGAGCCTCTTCTGATACAAGTCTCCGAGCATATTGGGTACTTAGAAGTGACAAGTACCAGCCTTGCTGTTCTAAGTACTACCACCAGATGCCCGCCCGGTGATGACCACGCCGATTTTAGATCTGGTTCCAAGTACTGGAACCTTACCCACTCGACGTTCCTGTACTTCAAAAGCGATCGGACTGGAATCAGGGTAGCTAGGCTTGCGTGCCCATTGACACATCGACGACACTGTTGTTATTGCTCTCCGTTGACTCGTGAGACCTGGGCGTCCATCAATGTCGTCGTTTTTCGTCGCCTCATCGAATGGCTAAGCCCAGCAACGAGGCTTATATGCAGAGAATTTTGGGAGAAGAAATTAAGACCCGGCAGTTGAACGCCACGTCGACATAGTCGGCTCCCTTGCGGCGGCCATGTAATCGGCAAAGATTGTTCACTTTAAAGAGCGTTCGAGAGAGCGCAAAAGTCGCGAATCTAAATCCCGGGGGGTCATGGTCTATAAGTGTTTAGGGCCAATGGCAACATGCCAAACCTGGCCACTCAGTTCCCTCTCTCACAAGAGCCTCAATCTCGCTGAGGGTGTAGTGTGACCCCCGGCAGCTTCCTGATGGGCTCATCTGCATGTAGGGTGATACTGAGCTGCACAACACACGGGACGAAGTTGGGAAAGTTCCAACATTAATAGCCTATCATATAGTACAATTGAATTGGCTACCCTCCACAAAGTACAGAAACGGCCAAACTTGTGGGGTCACTTTGCTTTTTCATCCCTCCCTCTTTTCCCATAGTACTCGTTCCTGTGGGTAATCAACACTTGATCGAATCCCAGGATTTCTTGATACAGGAACATACATCTTCTTTCCACGATCTGCTTCGGTTGCCTTCCCCTCCAGTCGGTCCAAAGCTTCTTCAATGAGACCTATATGCCCCCGAAGCGTTCCCTCGAGTTCGTCCTGTCAAAATATGATCGCCGTCAGGATTGTGTCATGCGGGCGCGCTTCGGATGAGAAATGCGTAACACCTTTGCACGAGGCAAACGCCACCATCTGAATCCGACCAAGATAAGAAGGATCTTCAGCGGGCTCGAGAACAGCCACATGCACTTGCTTGCATTTGATGATATTGGATGCAGAGAAGAGGGGTGATAACAGGAGAGCATGCATTACAAATTCTGACAAGATTGTTGGAATGAATAAAATCAAGGAATAATGTGGACTCGTACCATTCTTGCTTCATGATCCTCTGATAACTCTATCATATGTGATCTGAGGATATATGTCCCCCCTCCTACTCCGAATAGAGTTGTAATATTGATAGCGCCAAGAACAGCAGGGTTACGGAAGAGGGAGAGAAAGGACATCTTGAGAGACAGATATTATGAATTGATAAACAAAGTAACAAATGAGCTTTCACAAAGCAAGACGAGGAAATGCATATAGGACTAACTTTACAGGACTTCATGATATGTAGTCGTGATGGTAGTCGACTTGCATGACATCACTATTATTGGAGGGCTTACACGCTACCCGCTGACTTCAAACGCGCTCGCGTCTCCCAGATCTTCCAGAAAATCCTCGAGTTCCACCATACTGAAATGCGGCTCAACCTCTCGTCCAAGATTCAAAAGGAGCTTTATCATGAATGATATCTCGAGATTTCATGAGCCTGCTGGGCCTTGAGGCTGTGCTGCGAGCCGCGAATTGCTATTGACCAGGACACTTATGCTCGACCTCCCGAAGCTTCTCGACATCAAGCTCTCCTTCCGGCCTCCAATCTCTACCTGCACCGGAAATATCTACCACACATAGCTAAGGCAATGTCTTCCTCGCAGCCTTTTCAAGCTTCCTCTCCGCTGTCTGCGGGCGAACCGCGCAGAAAAAAGTCGAAGTTCACGTACAGGCAACTATCACAACTGGCAATATCGGCTACAAATTGCCCATTGAGAGTAATTGCGCATGTGGATTTGGATGCATTCTACGCACAGTGCGAAATGATCAGGCTTGGAGTTAATGAAGATCAGCCACTTGCCGTGCAACAGTGGTAAGTTCTCGGGCTTCCCATACGACGCCATGTCGAACCCTCAAACAGCGAGTGAACCTTCACTGACTGGAGATGCCTCACAGGCAAGGCCTCATAGCTATCAATTATCCAGCTCGTGCTTTCAAGCTCGCTCGTCATGTGTCTCCTACCGAAGCCAAAAAGCTCTGCCCGGATATTGTCCTCCAACACGTTGCGACCTGGAGAGAGGGGGACGAGAAATGGGCGTACCATGACGATGCGGCCAGCAATATTGCTACACACAAGGTCTCACTGGATCCATATCGGCTGGAATCTCGCAAGATCCTGAAATGCATCAAAGATGCTCTGCCGGAAAACCTCCAGAAGGTGGAGAAGGCCAGTATCGACGAGGTCTTTATGGACCTGTCAGCACAGATCCACGCGGAGCTATTGGAGAGATATGAGGAGCTTCGGGGCCCAGCTCCTTACGATGATCCCATGGAGTTTTTGCCTTTACCGCCCACCACTGTGTAAGTTTGCTTTTTTTTTTTCTTTTCTTCGCCTGAGTCGGGTCAGCTCCCAACATTGCTGTTCCACGCGACGCGGGTAGGTGAGAACCTGATCGGCAGGCTCCATCCTGGTACTTTCCTGTCAAGAACTCTTCTCCGGATTGTCCTCATTCCACATGGTCCTCCTCCAAGGATGACCATGAGATGTCAGGTTCGGTCAGGCACCGTCAAATCCAGCAAGCTTTGTCTAATGGGTATGGACTAGGATGTGCTAACGATGATCATCATTTAGGCTTGACTGGCAAGCCGACGCTCTTGTTGACTTGAATGTCAACGAGACCGAGGAAGACGACCCCGACTGGGATGATGTAGCTATTTTGATAGGCTCTGAAATCGTCCGAAAAGTTCGCGCCGCTATTCGAGACAATCTGAAGTATACCTGTTCGGCCGGGATTGCGCAAAACAAGATGCTGGCGAAGTTAGGCTCAGCTCACAAAAAGCCCAATCAGCAGACTATAATTCGTAATCGCGCTATTCAGCAATTTCTCTCCGACTTTAAGTTTACCAAGATTCGTAAGGATGTCCCACGTTCTGCTTTCTATCGGGTTCATGTTCTGACTGAATCTATTATAGGCGGTCTAGGTGGTAAACTAGGAGACAGTATGACCGAGGCTTTTAACACTGACACAGTGAGCGATCTTCTACCTGTTCCAATAGAACAGCTTAAGCAGAAACTTGGAGACGACACAGGCACATGGGTTCATTCGATTATTCGGGGCAAAGACTTGAGCGAAGTATGATGCGTTTCTTATGATGACTAGGCTATTCCGGTCAGGGCTGAGATTCAATGCAGATACTGACTCGGTGGCTAGGTCAACTCTCGAACTCAAATCAAGTCGATGCTTTCCGCGAAATCCTTCAGACCAAGCATTAACACACCTGAGCAAGCTAATCGGTGGCTTCGGATTTTTGCTGCCGACATATACTCGAGGTTGGTGGAAGAAGGCGTGGTAGAAAATAAGCGAAGGCCGAAGACTATCAATTTGCATCATCGTCAAGGTGGTCAGACGAAAAGCCGACAGGGCCCCATCCCTTCTGGAAAGAAGATAGACGAAGTGGGCCTCTTCGAGCTCGCTAAGAATCTTCTAGGTCAGATCATATTGGAGGGCAGGGTCTGGCCTTGTGCAAATTTGAGCCTCAGTGTTGGTGGTTTCGAGGATGGGATATCAGGAAACATGGGGATTGGAGCATTTTTGGTGAAAGGTGATGAAGCTAAAGCGCTGCAAGCAGATGCCAGAGAATCAAGTGCAGGCGAGAGTGGTTCAGAAAGACCTGACAAAAGGCGGCGTATCGATAAATCGTCGGGTATCAAGAAGTTCTTCGCCAAAACGGAAAGCACTGGAGAACACGATGACGACTTTGGCTCCCAAAACTTAGCCAGTGATACGCCTTTGGCCGATGCAGAGGAGGCATACCAAAGGGCATCAACCTCGCTGCCTGCTTCCCACGAGGCAACTGCAGCGTATAACAGAAGTATTTCTGCCACCGGCACACCGGCCCTTCAACAACGACCTGTCACAGATTACATGTGTAGCCGTTGTGATGAAGCATTTGAGTCTGCTGATGATTTACAAAATCACCAGGACTGGCATTTTGCAAAAGATCTTCATGACGAAGATCGAGGACGGCCTGGTCAGCCTTCGAAGCCTTCGACGTCAGTCGCCAGTAAGAAGCCATCAGTGAATTTGAGTAGAAAGAAGGCGGGTCGCGGAAGACCAGAGAAAGGACAAAGCAAGTTGGCTTTTGGATGATAGGGCTAACAGGTTACCTCGTCTTATACTCACCGCATTTTCGTCCTATCGTGAGGTGCCACAAGTTCGGTCTGGCCATGTCGCCTCTCAAAGACGGGAATCGACCCGGATCAGCAGCTAGGAAGTAACTACGGCGATTTTTATCAACGTGCCAACGCTTGCTTGGGGTGAGTTTGTACCCGGCACCAATTGGCCTGTCAAACCTGGCACTTTCCAGAACAGAACCTCAAGGTTCGGATCCAGTCATGCAGCTATTCAAGTGTTATTAATGCAAAGAATGCGGGTTGAGCACAGGGCATCCATGGATCCGATCTGAAAAGTTCATGGTCTGTACACCGGGGAGATGCACTTTTTACTTGCGAAGATATTGAGTGGTATTTCTTCCCTGGACATGCATATCTGACTCCATACGTTGATGCGTTTTCTGGGTCAGATCGGATGAGAAGCAGGAAGCTAAAGAGTCCACCAGTGCTGATCCAAGTGCCTCATACAGCGACAATCGGCAGCCGAGTACACTGTTATTGCCACCTGGGAACGCTGCTTTGAAAGACGGATACGAGTGAAGAGATGCTGCATATTTCGATCAGCAAGTTTCTTCTTCTCCCGAGCTACTCAATCATCACAAGCTGATAAGAAGGCGCACAAAAGTCTATTTCCATGATTGATGAACAAACGACACCTGACATCCGAGCTTGACACGACACTTCCACGAGGAGTTTTTCGCAGCCGCATCAATTTTGGCGACCAGACGATGTTTTCAGTCAAGCTGCCAGGAATTGTCTTGCCGAATAGATCAGCGAATCAGGATGTGGACCTGTGACGAGTTGGGCATGATTAGGCTGGGATGCGATGCGTGCCTACCCAACCCTCGGCCGCCACATTTTGCGACCTCCCACGTCGTTTCTGGCTGCTTTGCCCTCGCCAAACGCTTTGCGAGACCAGAAAAATGATCCGGGGCAAGCGGCGGCACCAGCTTCGGACGAAGTTTAGAAAATTACGTAGCATGAAATTCTTTGAAATGAAACAAAAGTCTAGTCTGTCTCTTCTTGAGGTCAGGAGAAAGGCAAACTTGCAGTTCGAACATCAGCCCTAGCAACATATTGAGCTCGCTATTCTTCTGGTTCAGAGATTGCCAACGTTGTGCAGGACGCAGGGAGGTAAGAAGGGTTACCGCAGTACAGTAGTGGCGGTCAGAAGCTCAGCACCAAACAATTATTGAAAACAATGCGTCAAGGATCCGCAAGACTGCAGAGTGCAGATTTTAGGAGGTTGGTTCTTTTTGATGAAGCAGATAGTGAGTGACGAGTGACGAGCATGGCGCGTGGGCAATTGACTTGAGAGCTATGGTTGGGATCTGGAACTTGGAGAATTGCCCTCTACGGCCAGGCTGCCTATGGCCTGGCACTGGGACTGTGCCAGGACCTGGATCTGATGTTGGGAGCCCATGGTCCGAAAGTTCGAGTGAAGGTCCAATTTTCATACATCTTCCCCTTCCATAAGTACCGAACAATCTGCCACGGCTTTTGACGTTTCGAATGAGAATTTTCTCTGTTCATCAGCCTCCAAATCCCACCACACATACACGTACACAAAACTGTTTGTACTGTACTGCACTGTGCTCCACTGCTGTACTACTTCTGTCGTACCACCCTCAGCAAAAATACCATCCTCCAAGCAACGCATTGCACCGGCGTCTTTCCACAATCTCGGAATCTGTAGCTGCTGTGCTACTGTCAGTGCCAGCCCAACCACGGAGTCCCTTGCGATATTGATGTTGATAGCTTCATAGCTAGCAGCCCGCACACCCGTTTTTGGAGACGGTGTCTGTTGAAAAGCGTTTAAAGGCTGGAATCTGATCTGAACAGTGGGCGAACCGTGCGTAAAAGCAGCGACCGCTGAGCGCCACGCGTGACTGTGCATCTGTAAAAGCGGCACCACCCAGGCCCCTTTTGGACCAGTGCACTGTGAAGGTTTGCCGCTGCTTCTTGGGATCCTCCACCACCGACCACCTCTCAGATTCTCTGCCTGCACATCTCTACCACTCAGCATCCTCCTCAACCCATCCTCTGACACGGCCACATCACAGCAGAGCGAGCAGACCCCCGCCCTCAGCTGCCAGTCTCTCGTGCATTACCCTTTGGACTCACCGTTCCGGATAATTGGACAGGACCATCAACCCACTCAGGAGCGCCAGGCCAGACCGACCAGACCACAGGAGGCACGCCGCTGGACCTATTTCATTCGAGGCTCCCCCACCCCCTCCATCATTCCGGTTCTTCCACGTTGGATTTTCCATTCCAGGCTCTTCTTCCTTTTCCACCCCCCAGATCGTTGTACTACCACACTGTCCTGTCCCCAAGGCTGCCGTGGTCTACGTGATTTGCATCCGTCCATCTATCCTTCCTGCTTCGTGGTCTTCCTTTCTTTCTCCTTACCACTCTTCCATCGACCTCCTGAATCATGTCGGGCAGAGACAACAGAGAACGCGATAGACGCGCAGCAGCAGCTTCGGCTCGTACGAATGAGTACTTCGTTCCCAAAGATGGCATCGACAGAGAGGTCATCACGGCCGATATCTGCCGTTATCTTGGGAACGATGCTCTCGTACGACCGGGCAACTACGAGGTAGGCCTCTGCAGATGCACCTATCGTTTCGTCGAATCATACTGACGACTCTTTAGAACCCCGTAACTCGACAAGTACAAACGGGCTACTTCATCACCGCCTACCGGAACCTCACAACCGTAATAATACACCCCTAAGTCATACAAGATCTTCACTAATCTTTCAACAACAGGCTATGATCGCAGATCTGAAGGCAGATTCTGATAGATGGGAAGCTGAGCGGAGAGCTACCGCTTCAAGAGGCCAACCTTCAAATGGTATCTCCATGCGAGACTCGGACGGTAATGCTCGAAAATCTAACACACCTATAGTGGGGTACCGTGATTCCACCACACATCAGTCCAGGCAATACTATGGTCCCACGGAGCAAGTGCCAGGAGCAAACCCAGGATATTCTTCTGCTCCAACGCCAGCAGTACAGGGAGTATATGACAGTGGTCCACAGTATCAACAGCAGTCCTATGGCCAGCCGGCCGGTGGAGGATATGCCCAGCCTGTATATGCCGTTCAGGATAACAATTATTACGCTGGAGCAGATTTGGTAGCTGACCAGCGTTCGCGTGTGCCTGTTGTTTCGTCCGGAGCCAATGTCCCAAGGAGCAATCAATATGCACCAGGTCCATCATATCAGCAACAGCCTGATTCTAGGAGTAACTATTATTCTAGCCAGCCTGGACCAGCGGCTGCGCAAGCCCAGCAACAATTCCCCACACAGCCAAACGATCCCTACTATGGTCGTGGGCAGGGTGCGTACACATACCTGCCGATTTCTTAGTGCTCTGTTCGAGAAAGATTGGTGTCTAACTTTTTAGTCCTTCCCGTTTCAGGTGCCTCAGGTTATGATCCTCAGGACGCATATGATAGCCGGCAATACCAGGACTACAGCAGCCAACCTCCTCTGGCTTCATCTTCCAATATTCCGGCCACTTCCAACACGTCATCCAGACGTGAGCGTGAAAGAGACCCAGACGTCCGTGACAGACATCACCGTAGTGGTCGCCGTTAAGGATTTCCATTTCCATTGAATTTGTCTATGCATACCGCATCAGGAGGACCCGCTATCGACTTGCATTGCTGGCGTTTTTCATTAGCTTCTTTTCCTGGGATTCCTTGAGCTTGCCTGGAGTATTGCCGGACGCGTGCCCAGTCATGGAACCCAGACCATTTTAGAGGGCATTTCACAGTGTTTTATGAGACATTCTTGAGTCGCAGGATTGCACTCTTGTGTCGGAATTTCCAGATCTAGGATGGTCTTCGTACCAAATTGGACTCCACGTTCTGTCCTTTGCGAGGATGCTTTAGGACTCGGATCGGTGTTCGGATGACGCTCGACCTTCTTACACGAGGAGACAATTCGGCCATATGGACGCAGTGGTAGCTGCCTTTGATGTCTTTACGAACCAGGACCATGGGAGAACGAAGGTTATGATTTGCACGGTTTCTGTTATCAATTGCATTAGTGATTGCATTGTACAGGCCGTTGGGGCGCTCCATGGCTTTTGATTTTCTGTTTGTTTCCTTGAATACCCTCAAACCTGCTGCCTGAATCGTTTGCTTCACTGGACCTACCGCCTGGATTTGGCTTTTACATTTTCCTACTTTTGTGGTGGGTACTTTGAGTTCGATAGAGCGCGATTGCATCCGACCAGGCAGCAGGACGACGAGGAGTTTGTAAATACTCCACACAGGCGTTGGCCCATATCAACTGGAAGCTTTTCAATCCACAAATCCCCTTCTTTTCAGATGGAATACCAACTGGACATCGATTGACCATGGACAATACTGACTTTCTTGACGCGCTCATAACTCACAGATACAGTGGAGTCTCCTGGAAATACCGTGGATTTCAAGCCGTTGTGGATATCCTCTTGGACAGCCGGATACCATGTCTTTGCACCTTTATGGATTCAATTTTCGGCTTCGATCGTCTATTCCAACATACACTGCTACTCAACATCTCGGCCAAGCTATCTATTTGGCAGCTCTATCGCCGGCACAAAGAGGCTGACCAGCCCCAAAAGAAAATAACAGAAAATATGAAGGTATACCTCCAGCATGTCAAGGAGCTTTCCCAAAGTACAACGTCAATGTCTGCTCATCTATCGCTCAGAGGGCCAAAAGCCATACGGTTTCCTTTACGGCCATTTCAGATGTCTCCCAGGATGTTCAACCGTATCCTATGATCTTAGGATTTATGCCAGCCATGTCGTGAGGCCAACAGGCATGTCGCGATACCTTTTCTCTTTCCTGCTTTCACTGAATGGACTACCTTGTGGACTGTGCGCTCCAGCACTCGCCAGGATTTCCCTCAAAGGATTCATCACACCTGTGTTCGCCAATCCAGACATCGCTCATCCTTGAGCCAACATGCACGTACAGGACTTTTATTATTCACATGACCTCTTTTCTTTCCTATCATGTGCGCTGCTTGAGCTGGGAGCTGACTTCTAAGTAGCGTAGGGGTGTCGTCGTGAAATGAGCAATGTTTTGCCTGCGATACTGGGTGGTTATTGCGTTGGATGTAGGGAAAGCGGTTCCGGACTAGGTCATTGGGAGCAAATTGTCTGCAGCGTCGGTGTTCAAGAGTCGTTCATTAGATGAAGGATTGGAAACAAGCGGGATTTCCTTGCACTTGTATCTGTTACTGGCGCTGGAGGAAGAAGCAGATTGCGATAGGGATAGTGTATATTTGATTAGCTTCGCATGGCGCACCACAAATTTAAAGACAATACAATCAACGCTCTCTTGATATGTTTCACGCAGTAAACTACAACACCGGTATCGCTCCCCTTATCTTGTAATATCTACCATCCCAACCGAGGACTCACTCGGCTTCTCATCTGAATGATATCCGAGACCAAGACCGAGACCGAAGCTTCCCCATCCTGGCCTTCTTCTCCGAAAGACAACTCATCTCAACTTTATGCCACTTCCACTTCCACTTCCACGTGTATGTAGCAATATCCCTACTCGTTGGCCAATGGTAGGTCTTCGACGCATCGTGAGGCTGGTAGTTGGGTCAATTGGGTTCATCGCCAGTTATCTGCTGATTGCGTAGCGGGTTGCTTGGCTGACTTGGCGGGCTTGGTGACTTGGCGGAGGCGGCGGAGGGGATAGCAGGAAGGGAAGGAGGGTGAGGGTTGGGAGAGGTGGAATGGAGAACTCCGAGTGAGAGGGGAGGGGAGGTGATAGGATGTGCCCGGAGTTGGGAGATCGGGGTTGGAAGTGTTGTTGGTTTTCTGGTTTTGGTTCTGGGGAATGAGGGAGAGGGAGAGGAGAGGGAAGACTTGAGATGGAATGCGAGGCGAATAAGTTGAAGAAGCGGGAATATCTATGTAGGATCTATGGTTCTGTCTCAGCAGACTGTGAGTGATGCGGCACTGCTAAAAAAAGTCCAACAATTACCAAGATGTACCTGTACCTGTCCCTGATGTACCAAAACACAGTACCTAGTCTCTCAGCCTTGCATCCAGAGGCAAACCCCAACAGCCATTCACTCTTCTCATGCCAATCTGATTGGCCTCCATCAAAACACACACCCGGCGAAGTGCGGGGAGACCCAGAGGCGAGAAGTTCTGACCGTCAGGGGGATAAAGAGTCAAAGACAGCCCTTGAAGGAGACAAACGACTGAATAGGCAGGTGGCATACACGTGCGATAGTGGCCCTTTCTTGGCTGCGTGTATGCCAAGAGCGGAAGCACCGATTCTGTGAAAGTTCCCTGGAGCGATGGAATTGAGCTGTTGCTTTCTGAGAAGTTGATTGGTTGGTCTGAGAAGACTACCTTTGTCCTGGATTGAGGTGCTGGGGGAAGAGTGATGGGAACGGAGATGATGCTCGGTGGAGCGTGTTGCCAAGAGGGGGGTTGACTGGGATGGGAGAGGAGAGATAGTTGGAAAGCTCGATGGCGAATTGTGGTAGGTGGGATGGGAAGGCTGAGACTGGAGCTTAGAGATGGATATATATTTTGCGAACGCGCTGTTTTTGGGGTGGATCGTGTTTTGCTTTGTTCTTGTTGCAATTGAGAAGTTCAGAAAGTTGCTTGAAGGGATCGCGAAAATGAAGTTCTCGACATCGACTAGATCGGTATTTGTTGCGTCGGCGTTGTTGATTGGTGCTGCGTCTGCTTCTGAGCAGATACAAGAGGATTCGTTGCATAGTAAGAGGAATTTGGGGAAGAGGTTTATTGATGAGCAGGGGAACTACAATATCTGTGAGTCGACGATAGCAGGAAAACAAAAAGAGAAATACTGACTCAATTGACAGCTTTCTACCACATCAACGATGTCCATGCTCATTTAGATGAGTTCCGCGCCTCGGGAACGGATTGCACGAACAAGACATTGGGATGTTTCGGTGGCTATGCTAGAGTCAAGACTGTGATTGAGGAGTCGAGAAAGGGACATAATGACAGCTTGTTCCTGAACGTCGGTGATGAATTCCAGGTCCGTCTTGCCCTCTGAATCTACTCATCCTTCGTTTTCCACGTGATGGTCTCTAACTTCTTCTTCCTGACTTAGGGCACACTCTTCTATTCCTACTACGGCGGCGAGAAAATCGCAGAGACACTCAACCAAATGGGTTTCGACGGCATGACGCTCGGAAACCATGAGTTTGACGGTGGACCAGACAAGCTCGGTGCTTTCCTCGAGAACCTCACCTTCCCCATCATCTCCGCCAACATCCAATCCAACAACAGCATCCTGAATGCTACCATCAAGCCCTTCCATATCTACCCTCAATATGAGCTTGCCGTCATTGGTGTTACCACGGAGGATACGCCTAGTATTTCGAGTTCTGGGCCGGGAACGACGTTCTCGAATGCGATTGAGGCGGTCCAGAATACGATTGATCTGATCAAGAGTACCACAAACATTACGAGGATTGCGGCTATTACGCATATTGGATAGTATGTATACTCCTACACAACCTCGCCTGTCTCGCTTTGCCCCCCTCCCGTTTCTATTTGGAAAGCTGCTCGCTTCGGGCAGTTAAGCGATGGGCAAGGGGTGATATAAACTTTCCACTGGAAATCGTTTGCTGATTTGTAATCTAGTGAAGAGGATCAGAAGCTTGCTGAGGCTACCACTGGTCTCCAGCTGATTATGGGAGGTCACTCTCATACGCCGCTGGGTAACTTCACTGGTGCTGCTGGAGCGTATCCTACGATCAAGACGAACAAGGATGGTGATGAGGTGTTTATTGTGACTGCGTGAGTTGGCAAATACCCCATTTCATGTTGACGCAAATGCTAACATTCTGCACAGTTACAGTTAGTGCTATCCAGATCTCAACTCGTGAATTGTACCGAAAGACTGTAAGCTGACTGAAATACAGGATGGGGAGAATACCTCGGATACATCGACGTAACCTACGACCCATCCGGCAAAATCCTCGCTTACCACGGCGCACCAATCCACCTCACCAACACCACCGAACAAGACCCCGACCTCCAAGCACAGATTGAATCATGGCGTGGACCATTCGAGGCTTTCGCAGCCGAAGAAGTCGGCATGTCGAACGTCGAGCTCGACCAAACAACCTGTCGTCGCAGCGAATGTCTCCTCGGCCAATTCATGGCCGACGCCATGCTCTCCTACCGCCTCAACCAATCCAACACCGCCGACTTCGCACTCATCAACAGCGGCGGCGTGCGGGCCACTATCGACGAAGGACCCATCACGCGTGGCGAAGTTCTCACCTCTTTCCCATTCGGCAACGCGATTGTCGAGATTGAGATTGATGGCGAGGAGTTGTGGAACACGCTCGAGGGAGTCTATACCGGTATCAACCAGTATAATGACAAGACTGTGACGAGTATCATTCAGGTTAGTGATGGGATTGAGATTATGTATAACTCGAATGCGGAGAATGGGAGTAAGTTGGTCAGTGTGAACGTTGGGGGTGAGCCGTTGGATAGGGAGGAGACGTATAATGTTGTTACATTGGACTTTTTGGCTGGTGGTATGTTACTACTCTCTTCATTCAACCCCACTTCGTCCCCTCTGCTGTACTTTCTGTGGCGACCCTAGCCTGTGCTAATTTTGAAAATCACAGGCGGAGACAACATCTTTCAGAAGAAAACCACTTTCAGCATCCTTGATACTCAAGATGAAGTCCTGACCGGCTATATTGAGTCGCAATCGCCCGTCAACATCACCCTCGCCTCGCGTATCATGAATGCCAACGGCACGGTCTCCACCCAGCCTACTGGCACTGGATCGCCAAGTACACCTACTGAATCGGCTGCTCCGACTGAGATGCCATCGAGTGGGCGTTTGAGCAGAGAGGGTGTGTCGAGTGTAGTTGCTATTTCGGCGCTTGTTTTGGGAGCAGTGGGTGCGGGGTTGTTTTAAGAGTCTGATATGAGGGGTGATATGTGTTTTGTGTAGAGATGATGCAATGAGGTGAAGATCACTATTGTTTATAGATACGTGGAAAAGACAATGTAATTCTTTGGATACCCATCCCGCTCAGCTGGCTCGGAAGCTTGTGCTGTAGTAATAGTATTCGCTAGCGACGTTTTGTGACTTGTTGACTTTTTGGCGAGCATTGAATAAATGGCGGCCGACCGCGGGGTATTCAAAGGACAGACAAGTTCGGTCGTTTCAGCCCTTCAAGTCGTCAACTCTTCTTTCTATTTCTATTTCTAGAGCTTGTTCTCAGGGAGGTTGCTGACTGTGTAGTCTTCATCATATATTGTTCTGCGCGGATATATCCTGTCAAGCCATGTCCACACAATCGAGAATAGATTCTTCCTTCCAAAGCTCTGAGGAAGCCGCGAACATCGCCTTCCTCCCATCTTCACCACAAACTTCTCAAACACCGAGAACACAACCTAGTCTTCAACCAGAAACCCAAAGCACCATGGGTCCTTCAATCTCCCTCCCTTCCAAAGTCCGCCCGTATCCTCGAAGAAGAAGAAGGTCGACTTCTTCCGTAAACGCCGGGACCTGGAATCCTCGGAATAAACCAAACCCTTGTCGAGAAATATGTGATCTTACAAGTAACAACAAGTCAAACAATACCTCGGGGACAGCAAGGTTATACCGGAGAAGAGAAGTACGACTCGTACAGACAGTAATGTAGAGTAGATATGAGAAGGGCATTCGCTGTCGGCGGTCGTAGTGGAGAGAGAGGTAGGTAGGTATTGGTCCCGTTGTAGACCTCTCTAATTCTAATCTCGGCCAGATCAGATCAGTATGCCATAAATGTGTTTTCTGGTATCTGTTAATTGCCCTCCTATATTTGAATTCTCTCATGACGAGACAATAGGTTGGGAGTTTGGAATGAGTTTGCTATGAGCTGGGCTGGGATCTGAACTATTATGATGTATGATATTCTGCCGTCATTGGACCTACCTAATGCGTGTGTCTAACCGTTCTTTATAGTATGCTTGCTGATGGAGGGTTCTTCAGTCAGCGGGGAGTTCAGATGAGTATGGGTTTGGTATGGTAAATGTATGTCTTGGGAGTCGGGATCTGCTGAGGGGAGAAGGGAAGAGAAGAAAAGGGCGACCTGGATAAATAGATAAGAGGCGGGTTGAGATTTTCTTTTGTAGATTATCGAAATATGAATTGAGTGAGGTTTGTGCATGCAAATGGTATGAGCGGGGGCGTTACGCATGGGGGTTTGGGGTTGGGGAGGGGAGGGGTGGCTGTTGGCTGGTGAGGGAGAGGGAGAGGGAGAGAGGGTGGAGGATGAAGACTTGTGATTTGAATAGAGTTCAGAGGAGATTGGGGAGGATGAGATATTGCTGTAGGGAATATCTACCCGAAGCCGAAGGTTGCGCAGTCGATACTGCGGCAGTTTCTCGATTGAAAGCAGGAGTGATTTATGGTTGAGGGTATAGATCAGCAGCAGGATAGATGATTCACTTCCAAATTCTGCTCTAAAGCTTGGAGTACTGGGATAAGTGATTGTAGACAGATCTGATTCTGAATATGACTCATCTCAAGTTGCTTTTCTCGGTCTTCTGTTCTTCAGCGATAGACGATGCTGATTGTTGACATCCTACAGTAAGCGAGCTAGCTCCTCTTCACCTCACCTACCATCACAATTAGGCGAGGAGGGAACTTCGGCTCAGCTCATCTTGAGTCTGAAATACTGCATTGTCTGTGACGTGACCAGGACTCGTTATCAACTCTTTGGAACGGCAATGAAAGTGGAATTTATCTAGAAGGCCATCTCCCGAATGAACGGATGGACAAAAGACTGGGTTGACGCTCACGAAAATGATATTACTTGCAAGGCGGTTGTCAATTGTCACGAAACCCAAAGCGAAGACCCCTTTCGGGGTCAAAGTGGAGGAAGACGAGGAAGGGATGGTTGGGAAGGGAAGGGAAGCATGAATGAACGTATGGAGAATTCCCGGCAAAGGGAGAGAGGGACAAGGTTTGAGTCAAAGTTTCTCTCGGCAGTTTGAAAGGGATATAAGATCGGCAGAGATAAGATTTGGAGATTTGAGATTGATGATGGTGATCGGATGTTATATCTCTTAGGGGTTTGTTTGATCGTCGGTCGGTAGTGGGTTGGAGTGTCTTGGACTGACGTCGTGGTGTTATGTGTATTTGATGTCTGTTGTTATTGGTGTTGACTATTTAGGGATATGCGATGAGATGACGTAGGGCTAAGATATGCTTTGTAGAAGTCAAAAGGTAAGAGTGATGAATTCTGGATGTTTATTAACTTGTTTTGAGTATATTTCTGGAGGTCTTGTTTGGGCTTGGGCTTGGATTTAGGAGGAGGGAGGAGATGGTTTCTTGACAGCGAATTCCGAGTTGGAATGATAGTCAGGGACAGTTCGGGGTGTGGATAAGTTCGTTGTACTGACTGTAGATCTGTGGGTTATGTTATGGGGAGTCGAGAGATTCGGATGTCGGAGGGATGATCGGGAGGTTGGAAAGGATTGGTTGGTTGGGATTGATTCGGAGGGGATGCGGCTGTGAGACATGGTGAGATTATTCAGCCGATCATGAGATGGCTGGGTTGGGATTTGAGCGGTGTAGTGAGGTGAGGTGATTAGACAGGAGGTACATTGAACTTGTACAAGTGATGCTGCTTTGATTTATTTTTGCGAAGCTATGTCAATATGAGAGAAAAGAGATTGGTCCAATGGATATCCCGAAATAGTGAGTGAGGCTTTTGCCAGGCCAGGATGGGAGTTCGAAATGCCAAGTGTACTTCCACGTGGAGTGGGGAATGAGGTCATTTTCCGTATGGCATTTCATCGTTATCTATCGATAAGACATCAAAATGCCCACCGATGTGCAAGCGAAGAACACCTCTAGTAAAACCATGAATCTTGAACCTAAATGCTCGTATCGCGCAATTTATTTAAAGCCTCATTCCAGTCCTTGCTTGGCTTTTGTTCGTAGTTCTTTTTAGTCCCTATCTTCGGCCCGATATCAGATTTTCAGTCAATCGCAACACTCCGGTTTTGAAGTCGGTGCCAAAGGTTAGTTTGTGAGGCAAGCTCGAGGCGAGATGGATGGGAATGGGCCGGCGGGCAGCTGTCGTTCCGTCAGAGACATATTGGGGAAAAGCTTCGCTCGTCGCAACATCATGCTTTATCCAGGGAGAGAGCTAGAACCGTTACAGCTCTAGACTTCCGGTTGTCTGTCGTGTCAATTGAAACTTACGTTACCTCCATTACGCAACTTCATGTTTATTTTTGAGTTTACGTAGAGGTGTCGATTTGACGATGACAAGTCTTATTTGTGGTGTTTGTCGGTGGATTACGCGGCGAGGGGATCTAACACATGCAAGAGGCTTTTAGTCTGTTTATGTTATGGTGCAATTCCTAGATTTCAAACGCCGGATCGATGATAGTCAAGAGGGACTGCGATGTCTACTGGTTCCCATAGGTCGGATTTGCATATGCCCATGCATATGATGGTGCTGGTGCTGGTGCTGGTGCACTGCATGCCATTTGTAGCAGGCCAGTAGTGACAAGCCTTCTTGATGTAAATAGACGCATAAATACAGGACCACTGGACTTTCCCCAGATATCCCCGCACCAGACCAACAAGTCAAAGAGCCGCCAAATCTCTTGAGTCTCGAGTCTTGAATCTTGACGTGAAGGAGAGCACGCCAAGCAGAGCTTGCGAATCTCTCGACAGCATATCTCACCCGACACGTGCAGTGCTTGAGGCCAGGGCTATTTTTCGTCTGAACGTTCTGAGTCGTGGAGGCTCATCCCTTCAACTTCAGGCAAGACTGCTCAGACAAGACAAGACAGACAGCATTATTGACAAGCGAGGTGTGTGTATTTTTATTTCTTTGGGGTTTCACTGGTCGCAATGCGGGCTAGGTTACCAGATTCTCGGGGTTGAATAATTGATAGATGGTAGGCCAGGCCAGGCTAATTACCTGCAGACAGTTTCTGTAGCAGGCGAGGGATAAATTCCAGTTCGCTACCTTCAGAGCAAGAGAATGAGAAAATAAGCTGACGGCGTGGGTTGCGTAGAAAGAATTGCGTTCTGACTGCTGCGGCAATACCGACAGCGTAAGACCTGAGAGCTCGAGGCGTAAGGAGGCGAAAAGAAGAGAGGAACGTTGAGGCTAACAGGTCTCGTTGGCCAGTTAGAGCTTATAGGCACCTCAGCTCCAGCGTGCCAGCGTACTCCGAATAGATGCATGGTGGAGCAAGAGACATCCAGCAGACTGCAGTCAGTGGAGTCTCCTGAGTCTTGGGCGAACGACTTTCCCTGGTTTGAAGCTTCGGCACCCCTGGCTGGATCAAAAGCAGAAGCTCCCTTTTCCTCGACGCGATAACCTTACTTGCCTTGCCTTGCCTTGCCTGCTTGCCTCGCCCTGCCTTCCATTTACTTTACCTTACCTTTGGGACGTTGGAACTCAGCTTTTCCTCATCACATTCCGTTCGTCATCTTTAAATCACCAACATTTCCCTCTCCAAAAAAGTACAGCCAGCCAGCCAGCAATCAGCATCGATCATCCATCCCAGGCACCCACGCACAAGCATTTTTTGACGGCGCACGGCATTGAATGCAACTGACACCCCGATTGTCTGTCCCCGTCCGCCCTGCCCGCCCCGTCGACGTAATTGCGCTGGCCCTTGTACGCGATCAGCGCTCTCCTACCCGTTGAATGCGAAACGATCGACTTTTGAAACACACCTGGGCATCCACGCAGAGCCTTCCCTTGGCGTTGAAGAATCCCCGTTTCCCCTGCCTGACTTCTTATCCATTCCTACCAATTCAACAACTTCAATTCTTTCATTCTCAACAATACTACGACTCCGGCTCTCCATCATCATCTGCAGGCGTTCTACGAGGAACTGAGCTTTCTTTTCTCCCTCCTTTCCACCTCAATCCGGCGAACAGCGTTGCTGTCAATTGCAGCACACGATGTTAACATTCCGGAGAGCTCTCGTGGGAGCTGCTTGCTTCATAACAATGCTATTCCTCGTTACTCGATCACACACAACATCACCGACCGATCGATTACCTCCCCAAACCTCTGACTCGCGGTACGCCTCCGAACACACCACCCAGACAGGCTACACACAAAAGACACCCGTATCGAGCTCAGGCGAGAGGTTGCCCAAGAAGCAGGCAGGGGGCCAGCAGCTATTAATGGACATGTCGCGCGCATCATTAAGAGACAAGCTGGCATATCAGTTCCCTTACGACGTGGAGGTCAAGTTTCCAGCCTACATCTGGCAGACGTGGAAATTCACGCCAGCATCTGGGGAGTTCGGGGAGAATTTCAGACCGGCTGAGGCGTCGTGGAGTGAGAAGCACCCGGGGTTCATACACGAGGTCATCACGGATCAGGTTGCGGTGCACTTGTTGAGACATCTATACTCCAGTGTGCCAGAGGTATTGGAGGCGTATACGGCGTTGCCATTGCCTGTGTTGAAGGCTGATTTCTTCCGCTACCTGATTCTGCTGGCCAGAGGAGGGATCTATTCGGATATCGATACCCATGCATTGAAGTCGGCTGCGGAGTGGTTACCTGAAGCTGTGCCTAGAGATGCGGTTGGGCTGGTTATTGGTATTGAGGCGGATCCAGATCGTGAGGATTGGGCGGAGTGGTACTCGAGACGGATCCAGTTCTGCCAGTGGACTATTCAATCGAAGCCTGGACATCCTGTTCTGCGGAACATCGTTGCCAATATTACGGAGGAGACGCTGAAGAAGCAGAAGTTGGGGACGTTGAAGGGTTTCAAGGATAACAAGGTCATTGAGTATACTGGACCTGCTGTTTGGACGGACGTGATCTTTGATTTCATGAACGATCCCAAGTATTACGAAACCTCGAAGAGCGAGAAGAATATCACATGGAGGGATTTCACTGGAATGACTGCTGCGAAGGTAGTAGGAGATGTCGTGGTTCTACCAATCACCAGTTTCAGTCCTGGAGTCCAGCAAATGGGGGCTGAAGACTACGATCACCCAATGGCCTTTGTCAAGCATGAGTTTGAAGGTATAAATTCCCCTTCAACTCGAAGCAAAATTAACATTTGCAGGTACATGGAAACCGGACCATCTTCGACACATTGGCGTAACCAACGATCCAAATGATCCCAACAATAAGAACAAGCCTTTATAAACAACTCGCCAGAACGCGTTCTGAATACTTTCACTGTAAATTTTTTCACTACCCACTACGACAAAACACAAGCATCATTTTCATACTGCATTCCACGGCGTACTATTTCTCGAATTCACTTGCATAGGCGGCGCATAAACAAACACCTTCCCAGTCAAAGCTCGAACTGGTCAAAGGCTGCGGTCCGAGTCCCTTAGTCCACCTAATATGTTCTTGATACTCTCTTTCCTTTTGTCTAGAGCTGGACTTGGAAGGAAGGAAGGAAGGGAGAGGAATTTCGGTCTTTCTTTTCTGTTTGCTGCACGTACAAAAATAGATCTGGGATGGAGTCTTGCATTTTCCTTGTTTTGTTTGGTTCTGTTCAATGGGAGACGGGAAGTGGCATTTTTCTGTCTGGACTATGCTGCGTTTGTTCGGCTACCTCTCCCGTTTTTGCTCTCTACCGTATGGCAGCTTGGGTTAGAAGAGCACAGGGCTGTTTTGTTTGTTGGATCGATACAACAGCACTTCCGCTCTCGCGTTCCTAGTCTTTGCCCTGGTCCTGGTCCTGGTCACCCGCAACCTCGAAATCCAAATTAGAGAGGGGCAACAAACGGCAAGCGAGCATACAGCACAGTTGAGTCCTTGGGAAAGGAGGGAAGGATATGAGTACACAGAAATGAGATGAGAAAGGAGGAGAAGAGAGGAGAGAAAGGAAGAGAGAAAACACGAGTTTTTCAAGAGCTGAAATCTTGTGTGTTTGCGTGTTGTTGGATTTTGAGTTTTGATCGAGTCCTGAAGGATGTCGTGTTGGTTTTCGTTTGTTGGACTAGGTTTTATCCCTCGAACTCTTTGCATGAGAGGCCTGGATTTTGAGATGGAGACTATGACAGGAGAAGAGCCACCGAGACTTCTGGTATCTGATATCCACTCCGACTTATGGGAGGGAACGAGGGGCTTTCATAGATATAGATAGATAGGCTGGAGTGAGTGTAGAGATACAATAGGCAAACAAACGATTGATCAACACCTCTTTCATTCTCCCGATCGACAGAGCCTCTAACAAACGAGAATGATTCAAGCTAAGAGACGAGACTTGCACAATAGTTTCACGGAGAGTGATCTGTCACTTTCTCGTTTGCATTATCGTACCTGATACTGAATACAGTAGCTCATTATATTCGTGTCTCTATCCCTTTTTCCTGCCCACTCTCTCCTGTCTTCCTCACGTCATTGGTGTTCAATATTGTACTCACTTCATCAAACGATGTTACCAAGACCGTCAGACCGTGACCGTGACCGTGTTCCCCGTCCTCGCCTACATAGGTATTGCCGTAAGATAGGACGGATCTGATATTCAGGGGTATCTTTCTCATCTACCTTCGCAACCTTCCTACATACGGTGCTTCTTGCACAGCATGAGATCTACTCTGTAATATATTGAGCATGACGATTAGTATCCTAATGATATCACATTTTCCTTCATAGCATGGGATGCTCCGTACTTATTGAACGTCTTGACATTACTTGAGAATCAGGGGAAAGCGAAGCGGAACACCCCCGCGTCTTCGGCCCAACCCCGCATTCTCGGGATAGCTTGGATTGAGGTTCGAGCTACCCTGGACCGAGCTTCACTTCTCTTCTCTTCTCTTTCTTGTGCTTCCCAATCGTCGCTCATTTCCTGTTCTCCTCGTCCTAGCATGGCCTTCTTTTTTCTTTGCTATATATGAGGTTTGAGGATCGCATTGACACTCTTGCTATGGGATGAAGTCGCTACAATGCGTACCGGAATTGGAACCAGCTTGACCTCGAGTCCGAGCTTGAGGATGAGCGGGGTACGAGGACGTAGATGGGGTACTAGGAGCTCGCGGAGGACAATGAGCTTCTTCTGCTCAAGAACTGCTGGGATGGTTCTGAAATTAAAGAATTCGAGGACGAACGCTGGAGCTACGCGACTCCAGATATCTTCGTCACAGAGAAGGAGTCTCCTAACGAGTTCCTACGCAGTCGGTCCTTCAGAGGTACCTCTCCCTTTCTCCTCCCTTGCCCTCACCTTCTGCCTCCTCCATCCATTACCCTCCCCTTTCTCAAAACTAGCTAAAAAACCCTCCCCAGCCCCCCCTCCTCCCCCAAACCCTCCCCCAACACTTCGCCAGCATAGTATCCACGCACGGCGACCGACCGGCCCTCATCTCCCGCAGCCAAAACACACGCCTTACATATAGAGAGTTGGATGAGAGGAGTACGGCGTTGGCGCATGCGATACGACAAAGAGGGGTGGGCAAGGGGGATAGGGTTGCGGTCATGTTGGGGAATGGGTGGGAGTGTGGGGTTGCTAGTTATGCGTGCTGGAAGGCGGGGGCGGTGTTGGTGAGTTGGAGTTTTCGTTTTCTTGAATTTTCTGGTTTTGTGATTTGTGATTTGGGATTTGAGGAGGAATAGGAGGATGGGAAATGAGGAGGGGATGAGAAATGGGTCATGGGGGATGAGGCGAGGAGAGTCTGCGTCTGATGCTGGAGGCGAGAAGAGATGATATGAGAAAGATAGGACTGAGGGAAGAAGGAGGATGCCTAGGATATAAGGACGAGGTTTGATGTTAAGTGACGTTCTACCGAGGATGTGTTTTGAACCTGGGATCCGATCTTGGACAATTGCGAACCGATATTGAACCCATGGCGGAATCCCGCATGGTCTAGTAAACAAAGCTAACAGCCATTCCAGGTCCCTTTAAACCCAGCTTTCAACTCGCCCCAGGTTATCGCGGCACTCTCACACCTCTCAGCTGCACACCTGATAATCAGCACCGAGACGAACCTCCCATTCAAACAACCGCGAGAGAATATCACGCTTCTTAAACAGATATGTCCAGATTTGCATAAGAGCAAAGTGGCATCTTCGGTTGTGCCTTCACTGAAAAATGTGATCTTGGTGGATAATTCGGAGGGGAGGGTGGATGTTAGTAAGTTGGGATGTACGGCCGGTTATGGGGATTTGTTGGAGGAGCAGAGGGGGAGGAGGGGAAGAGAAGTGGTGCTTGAGGAGGAGGCGAAGGTGGATGATATTATTAATAGTGAGTTTTACTTCATCTTTTTGAGCTTTGCCAGAGGCATTTATTCCATCCAATTTTTATTCTTGATTACTTGAATTCCAGCTTTCAACTCTCCTACAATACTCGAGCGAGAAGTACTAACTCTTTCCAAGTCCAATTCACATCAGGCACAACATCAACACCAAAAGCCGCCTGTCTAACACATACTGGTATCCTCAATAACGGCTACTTCATTGCCACACGCATGGGTCTAACACCCCAAGACATCGTCTGCTGTCCACCTCCCTTATTCCACTGCTTCGGTTCCATCCTAGGCTACATGGCGACCGCCACCACAGGAGCCGCCCTCCTCCTCCCCTCCGAAGCATTCAACCCCACCGCCACGCTCCTCTCCATCCAAGAAGAGCGCGCCACAGCCCTCTACGGCGTCGCCACCATGTTCGTCGCCGAGCTCGAACTCCTCGCCAACAAAGTCGTCGAATACAAAGGCTTCGAGCACTTACGAACCGGCATCGCAGCAGGTAGTTCGGTCCCCAGCAGTCTTATGGAAAAGCTGCATAAGACGCTTAACCTGACGGGCTTGACTATATGCTATGGAATGACGGAGACGAGTCCCGTGTCGTGTATGACTACCCCAGATGACCCGCTTATAAAACGTGTCGACAGCGTAGGACGACTCCTCCCCCACGTCTCAGCAAAAGTCGTTTCCGTCACCGACGGCAAGACTATCCTCCCCATCGGCCAACGTGGCGAATTAGTCGTCAGCGGGTATAACGTTATGAAAGGATACTGGGGCGACGTCGACCGGACGGCTGAAGTCCGAGTTGTTGAAACTGATTCAGATGGGAACGAACAAGTGTGGATGTATACGGGCGATGAGGCGGAGATGGACGAGGAAGGATACGTCAAGATTACGGGGAGAATCAAGGATTTGATTATTAGAGGCGGCGAGAACATCCATCCGTTGGAAATTGAGAATGTGGTTTTCAAGATGGAAAGTGTAAGTGAGGTTAGTGTGGCGGGCGTGCCGGATGAGAGGTATGGGGAGGTGATTGCGGCTTTTGTGGTTGTTCATAAGGGGGTTAGGGTCGGTATTGATGATAGGGGAAAGGGGGAGGTGGAGGTTGATAATTTGGGGTTGGGGGAGAGTGCTGGGAAGAGTGAAGGAGGGGTAGAGGGAGAGAAAATATTGACGAGGAATATGGTGAGGGAGTGGGTTAGGGAGAGGTTGAGCAATCATCTGGTGCCGAGATATGTCTTTTGGGTTGATGAGTATCCGAAGACGGCGAGCGGGAAGATTCAGAAGTTCAAGTTGAGGGAGATGGCTACAGATTGGGTTGCGGAGGATTAGGAGGGTTGAGGTGGTGCTGAATAGCAAAGATATGGGCATGTCTGTATATATTTCGTAGTTCAACATGCTTGCATATATTGCTGGAATGAAGTAAATCAAAATCCAAAGTCAGTTAGGAGGTGAGGGGTGTATTAAATAGGGGATGTGAATTATACACGTGACTATTTCATGTTACAAAACGTGCTTGAGGCATGCTGAAGGCAGTGGCTACGGTTAGATAAGAGGTATACAAACTTCCCTTCCTACCTTCAGTATGAAGCAAGCAAAGTTTACGAGATGGAAAAAGCAAAATATGGTCTCGACCGAGATGTCAGATTGCACACTCGTCAATGGATACATTCGATTTTCTGGCACCCAGCCATGTTCCTATCAACGCCTGACTTGACTAACTGAAGACCTCCAGTCCTGTATTTCTTCTTCGTCGGTTCACGCTGCTTTCTGAAGCTCAGTGTTTTGTTATAGTTGGTTGTCACAGTAGCCCTCTTCTTTCATTCTTCCATCCATTGTCAAACCTTGGATGTGCTCATTCACATACCAGCTTGGGCGATTGAGTGCACGAAGGCCCCGATCTGCTATCAGGATCTGGAAGATATCGTGGCTCGAACTGGACGACATTCAGCATCAATCAGGAAGGTGATGATATTCGAATTTTACCATGAGGTGAAATGCAGTGAGCCAATACAATTCCTTCAAGGATCACATTCGTTGATAGCGTAAGGCAGTTGGTCGAGGTTGGTGTTTCATCAAATCGAGGACTTGTGAGTGATCTATGTGCCCAATTCTGAGATCCAGGCTACTCATATAATCGTCAGAACGTCACTACAGATTTACTTATGGCGCTGACGGGCGAATCATAATGAGAACAAGACCGACAGTATGTATTGCGGGGTAAATGGCGCCAGGCTCTATAACGACATCGACTATGCGGACTGGTCCACAGCTCATTCCGTTCGGATATATAAATATGTCTTAACTCGGATGTTAATCTCCAATATTTCCAAGGGACTTACTTGCAGTCCCGAACGGAGCGGAGAGAACGCTCTCCGTTCGCAAACAATTCTTTGTCCTGTAGTGGTACACGGCTCATCTACAACCAAAGCTGGAGTCAATTGCTTCGACTGCAGAGATCAACGTGATTGCTTTGCTCTGATCGTCTCGACCATTTGAAACCTCGTTAAATCTCTATGTTGCTATCAATGTTTTCACATTGTCGATCGTGCGTCAATTTGATTGGGTAACTATCAAACCCAGTGGGGAAGAGTTGAAGCTCCAACCTCCAAGCTGTCATCGCAATATCGGAGTCTGTGCTTAATACTAACTAGGAGTATGTTTGAGTGTTTAGGTACCGCGAAAAGCTTGAATATTTGCATAAGAAGATCTCCGAATAAGCGGACCGAGGACCAGAGATGATCCGGTATTATAAGTACTGTGTCTTAGGGGTAACTTGAGGTACGGGCGAACATAGAATAAAGTTCACCTTCCAAAATACCGGAGACAAGCACGACTTGATTATCAATGTCTTCTCTATAATGCATTTTCGATCTTGAGTATGAGAAGCAGACGAGTTCCTTTCCTTGCTAATCAAATCAGAGCAATCAAGTGGTGGAAAGGTTCGAGTTGGCTCCCTTGGAAACGGAACTTTTGATATTCGCATTTTGGCATTTGGTTTGCATGTCAGCAATCAGGTATGATAATCACAAGAGCCATAGCTACGGGGGCGATGCTAAGCCGGTAGGGCTATAGCGAATGAAAATCAAGTACCATTGGTCTTGAGTAGCTGCCAATATGAACGTTGTTGCCGACGATGTTTGAACGTCAAGTGCACGAAAACATTCGTCGATCAGGCACTCGTGAAAACCAGTACCGTTTCACTTTCGGGGAGCAAAGCAGGTTCGCCAAGGTATCTTCCTGTTCAGTAAGATATCTAAGACACAAACAAAACATCATCTGATGACTGAGGGTCCTGGAGCATAGCTTAGTGGCATGTTTGGCAAAATGAGAAGCAGTTGGTGAGTAGAGCCTCGCGGCTGACGGGCCCTCGGTATTTCTTAAAGTGCTTGACAAACTGAAAGGCACATTGATATCGAGCGTGTCTGATTTCTGACTAAAAGCAGAGTCGAAAAAGACCGAGAAAGTGAATATCATATATTGATTGATTCCGTACACTGTAGGAATATTGAATGGACGAGGATTGTTCTATAAAGCCTCGGAATTTGCAAGATTGTATCTCCAGCTTAACCCCGGGGTACGAGGAATGTATGAAGAAATCCGAGTGCTCGTAACTAGAGACAAGAACCCCAACAAATTTTTGGAGGACTAAATGCGTGGAGCTGAGCCTTCTTTGGATGCTGCATTTAAATGAGAGGTCCATCGGCGGGTGACGTTGCCAATTGAGTTCTGTTCCAATGGTGACATGGCGCCGCTGCCGATTTTCTTATTGCTGCTGTCCATTCTATGAAAAAGCAGCGATCTTGACCACGAAGTCTTCTGTCTCCTGGTCCCGCAACAGGTCCACATTCAGTCGCCTCAGTCGTACGGAAAAGGCTCATCACGAAGCTTTGTGCCATAAGCGAGACCATTGTTTACTCTCCTCAAACCGAAAATCCTCAAAACGGGAATCAAGAGGGAATAAGTACTTCGAGAAGACACTTCCATGTCACGCATTATGTTCCCAGAGACGAATTGCTCTGTTCCGCACAATGGATACTAGAGAAGTTGGAAGCAGCAGCCAAGCCCTCTCTCCAACGAAGGCACATATACACTTGGCGGCTTTCGCTTCGCCCCGCAACAACGTGATGCCAATACTGAAACCAGATATGGCACGTATGAAAAGTGAAACGCCTGTGGAGCTCAATCAGACAGTGCAACTGCGACTGAAAGTACTTGAGGTCTTTCTGTTTAGGGTGAACGAGGCGATGAAGTTCATCCAAAAACCGACCGCCGGTCGCTCGGTACCCCGCCCCCGATCCAAAAGTGGTTCTAAGTGGGGTCAACTGATGCCATGATTGATCAGCACTTATATAATTCTGTGGGTTTTCGCCAAAAAGTGTTCAAATATTGAGCAGTGGAGGATATGAGGAGGAACACGAACGAATATATCAATGACGCCGACAATTTTCAAAGAGTGGAGGCTCGAAGGTCAAAATGGCATCGAAAGTCTAACCTGCGGAGAGTCTGAATTGCCGACAGAGCTTGAAGATCATGAAGTTCTGGTCAAAATATATGCTGCCTCGTTGAATTACAGGGATCTGGCTATCGCAAAGGTCTGATGCCGTACTTAAAATGCTTTTTTCAGACGCACTCCATTTATCAAGTTCAAGTTTGACAGACATCTAGGGCGCAAAAGGCCTCGTAACGAGCCACAATGTAGTCCCAGGCTCAGACGGCGCTGGAGTGGTCGTGTCCATCGGGAAGTTGGTGAAAGCATTCTCGCCTGGCGAAAAAGTAGTCACGCATATGCTGCCGAACTTCTCAGAAGATGGTTTCCCAACTATGACAGAAATCGGAGCTGGCTTGGGACATTCGATCGACGGCACAATCCGAGAGTTTGGCGTATTTCATGAAAGTGCTTTGGTACATATGCCCAAGAATCTGTCTTTCGAAGAAGCGGCAACACTCACATGCTCGGGACTGACGGCTTGGAATGCATTGTTCGGAGGAGGGAAAACATTAGGAAAGAATGATACGGTCCTCACGCAGGGAACTGGTGGGGTATCTGTAGCTGCCTTACAGGTTTGTCAACTCTCATTGAAAGGAAAATTAATAGAATTTGACATGATTTCATCGCAGTTTGCTCATGCATCCGGAGCAACAGTCATCTCAACCACAAGCTCTGGAGCAAAAGCTGCGCGACTCATCGAACTTGGCGCGTTGCATACAATCAACTATCGAGTCAATCCTAACTGGGGTGAGACCGCTAAATCGCTCACGAAAGACGGAGTGGGCATCTCTAATGTGATCGATGTTGGCGGTCTGTCGACTTTAGCCGAGTCACTGAAGGCAGTCAAAGTCCAAGGCATGGTAACACTCACTGGAGTGCTTGGAGATGGAGAGCCTCCCAATATCATGGATACATTGTGGCGTGTTTGCTCAGTAAGAGGCGTGATTCTTGGCTCGAAGAGACAATTTGAAGAGATGGTGAAGTTTGTGGAGAAGCATGATATCAAGCCCGTGGTTAACGAAAGGGTGTTTGGTTTCGACGAAGCGAAGGAAGCATTTGCTTGGATAGATGAGCAGAAACACTTTTCGAAAGTTGTGATCAAAATAGCGGAGGCATGAGGAGGACCTGTCCTGGACTGATTATAGGATAGTTCAGATTGATCCGTGTGTAGTAAAGCAGTCTCCTCTTCTACATGCCACTTTGCAACCTGAAGGAGAGCAACCATCAAGTAAAGGACAGAGCAGATATTTCATGAAGCTTCGCGGGCTCATCCGTTTGAGCTTATAAGCTTCGGTCCCCAACCCTGCGGAAAAGAGCATCACGTGTCGGGAGTTCTTTCATCTACTTTAATTTACCTCACTCTCCAATCGCTTTGCGAAGTTGAGCTGGAACTCCTTATGTGACGTCTTCTCCGTACCCACAACAAAAGGCATCAGAAATCTCAAACCAGTCAGCGTTGCTTGCTCTCTCAACAACAACCCCGCTTTCCCCTCATTTTCCGTCTTCAACACACTCCATCGACTCCATCCATTCAAGCTCATTGGTGCTTGAAACGCAACAACCATACCATCATCAATGTTGACAAATGCTGAGTGGGTGACGATGGTACTCGTCCCGAAGATGCCTAAGGGCACTTCAATCGTCACAGATCTGTACTCTGGCTCTGTGCCTTGAGGGCAAAATGAAAGAGCTTTGGTCGCAAGGAATGAGTCCTTCGGAGGTGCTGAAATGGGCTCATTACGTGTTGCTAGTGGTTGTTGGCTCTGGAAAGCCGCATGATCGTGAAGTAAGGCAAGTGCTGATGACAGAGTTGCTGATGCGGGTAATGGTGTTTCCGTTATGACTTCGTGCGTTGACCATAAAATTGCTTAATTCGTCAGCTCACTTACTGCTCAGACACAGACTGAGAACACTTGCAGGCCATTGTTTTTGTCCAAAAGGTATCCTTGATTGCTTTGAAAGCTGATGACAGCCGGTATTGACCTGACCGTGCAGGTTAGAGCAGGCAACGAAGCAAACTCAAAACGTGCGTCTTTGAAAGATGTTACCGACCAAGCCTGATAGTTCTAACCCCACGTTGGCCTCGAGAGGTCGCTGCCGGTATGGAAATGGTTGTCAAGTGATGGTTGTGAACGTGAAGAGGCGCAGCGGAGTGGTGAAGGTCAATTGAGCGGCCGCTTGGCTCTATGCCTAATTTGGGCCGGCAATTGCGATGGGGAAGGTGAGACGAGTTCTCGGTCAAACAACTGCTCAATTAGCAATTTTAGCTCACTATCTTTAATCCTCACGAGGGAATGCAGAGCTGTATATACAGCTGTTGAAACAGTCCTTTCTGATTTCTGAACTTTGCTTCAGATTGAACCAAATATGGACTACTTGCAACACATCGATGCTTCTTCAGGGAATTCCCATGTGTAATTTTCTGATCTCATTGAATTAATGTAAAGTTATCATAAAGCGTAGCGACATCTACAATAGCAATTCTACATCTCGATTTGATACTGCTTTGGAGAAGCCCCTTACTCGTGCCTCGCTTAGGATCTCCACTGCTACAAACAAGAACAGCTTGGCGGGCTTCTCCGGGAATGACATGAACATCTTCTTCCTGCCTGTTCACCTCAATGACACTGCTCGACAACATCTACATTTTCTCATCCTTCTTGCTCTGCGCCTCCTTCCTCCTCCTCTCTGCAGTCTCCAGCCTCTCTCTACGCCTCAATGCGGCCACTTCCTGTTCACTCATCTGACTCTCGTCCCTTTGCTGTTTCTCGTCTCTCTTTCGCTTCTTCTCAGCAACTCTTGCGTTATCATAGTCTTCACTAGAACGCTTTCCGCCAGTGCCAATACCAGGAGTTGACTTGAGCTCCAAGTCAGCAACATGCTTTCCGAAGTCTGTCTCGATGTCTTTGATGAGTTTGCGTGCACTTACATGCGTGAGAAGGCTGTGTAATGTTTCGGTAGTGACGGCTAGACCCCATGCTGGGTCTATAGACGCAATCATGCTTGAAGCCACCATCGCTCTGTCTTCACGAAAGTTGACAATTTCTATCTTCTTGCTTGTGGTGTTTTCGCCAGCTTTGAGTACCAGCTCGCCTGCTGAGAACTTGGCTTTGTCCGTTTCATGAAATTTCTTCATGAGGCCGAAAGGCAGAGCATGTTCTGCTCTGTTTAATCGCCTCAAAGATTCTACATGGAGTTTCTGATCGATATTATTGGCAATTACCCATTAATTAGCTTCGTCTAGTGACTGTTGACTGTTCTCAGAATGCTGAACGGGATTGCCGTCTGGCAAGCAAGAGATTTGAACCGGATGAGTAAGACGGATGCGGGACTTCGAAGTAAACAAAGCTTGATACGCGCTCAGATTGCTTTGTTGGTCTCCAATAGTTCGGCATCTTGGACTTGTTACCATTTCATCTGGGTGACCAAGGGACTGGCGAATGTGTGGACTCGGCGTGGCGACATTTGACGCAATTTGGCCATCAATCCTCACCGATCTCTCGGTATCATGCCTTCAGAGCTGTCTTTCGCGCACCCGACTGCTTGGAAATGATACCGCCATAGCGAGCATCCTGAAGTTATGACAGACCACTCTACCACATGACGGTCAGCTCTGAAGTTCAGTTATGTTCAACAAAACGGGACGGATTGTCACGCGACTGCGGCGGAACTGGAAGAGTCGAACCCAGTACTAGTGCCTTTTAGGATTAGCCCGACAGGATGATTATTTGTCATCATTACTTGGTGATTTCGATCCTCCGCTTCAATTGATCTAGTTAGACGGCGCATATCCATATTCTTCCTACCTGAATCTTGATAGTGTCAGAAGTACTATATCGTATTCCAGTCGCAGGCTCCGTGCTTTAGTCCTGCTTCGAACATTTATGGACTATATGTTCGCACACTTGACTTTGGAGCCGATTCATTTCTTCCCAGTTGAGCGCGGGGCGGATTGCCCATCAGATCACTGGATCAGGAACTTTTTAAACAGCCAACGTCTACCATGCTCACAAATACCCCGTTCAAGAGGAAGCGTATAGTGCAAGCATGTGGACCATGCGGAAATAGGAAAGTCAAGGTATGGTTGAATGTAATCAAATTTCAATTTAGGATCCAGACTGATCGCTCTTACTAGTGCGATGGGGCAACGCCTGGCTGTAGCAGGTGCCTGACCGACGGCGCTGCATGCTTTTATCCAATCTCTAAGCGAAACAAGTGGTGAATGAGATGATGGTCTGCTTGCTATGAGCATGTCAGTACTAACTTTCACTTCCGATAGGGCTTCTAATCCAACTGCACGAGCAACGCCTGCAACTCCATCAACACTCCTATCAGAGGCTCCCCTAACAGATCCAGTACAGTCGAGCTTGTCAGAGATGTCAAGCACCTTTAAAAGTCAACTATTCCAAACATACTTCAGGTTCATTCATCCAATATGGCCTATCTTATACAAGCCATTGTACGATACACTTAATCATGCAGAGCTTATGGATGTCCTCCCCACCCCGCTAATCAACGCCATGTTCTCAATCGCAGTTCCACTTTTAGATTCGGTTGATGACATTAGCCACTCAAAGAACGACCAAGCCCATCAGTTCTTTCTGGAAGCATTGAGGTCGCTAAGAGAATATGAGTCCCCACATGGGAATCAGTCTATCCTTGCCATGAAGCCGACTATAGTCCATTGTCAGGTGCTCACAATCTTAGCTCTTCAACAGCACGGAATAGCAGCATTCTCTCAGGCAGGTATGCTTTGTGCAGTTGCTGTATCGATGGCAATTGACCTTCAGCTTCATACAGAGTCAAGTACAGATACATATGTCGAGGCTCAAACGAAATCTCGAGTGTGGTGGACCGTTTATGTACTCGAAAAGATGCTGTCGTGCGAGATGAGTCGCCCAGCTTTACTCAGATCTGAAGAATCAGACACCCCCTTTCCATCTGTGGAAGAGTCCGACGAATACGAATTCTTCTCTGGGGCCTTCCAGGCAAAGACAAACAACGCCACGCCACATCCACTCAAATTGAGGACAATATCCGCCTTTCACACGTCTATACGAATTGCCATGATTATGGAGGAGGTTTCAAGGCACATATACAGCATTAGCGCAAGGAAAAAGATTCGGGAAGACCGGGAATTTGGAGAACAAACAAGATTTCGCATATGGGCGCAGCTGAACGACTACGAACAGGCCCTTGAGTCATCGCCTTTAAGATTAGACAAAAGTGGACAATCGCCAGTTATTCCAGTTATGGTGACCAATTATATAGTAAGTCACAAGCCCACGTCAAGACATAAAAGCCCGCTGAGTCGATGTAGTATTTGTGGCTTACTACTATCTTACTGCACCGCCCCTTCATCGAGCATTGGCAGCAGGATAGGGGTAGTGATGAACTTTCAACTCTGCAGGAAGATCCTTATAGGATATGTCGCGTTGCTGCTGACCAGATTTGCCTTGTAATGGAAAAGCAAAGTGACCTTGTCAGGTGCTTGCTGTGTGATCTTGTTTTCCCGATCTTTGTGGCGGGCAACATGTTGTTGCGTGGCTGGCGACAGTCTGGAAGGCAAGATATCGGCATCCAGCGAAACCTAGAGCTGTGTGTCAGATGGCTTAACGCGCTTGGGCAGAACTGGAAAAGTGCTAAAGCACGGCGTCAGGTCTTAGCGGAATGTAAGAATATTACTTCCTCATTCGGAAGCCGTACTGATGCCATTGCTAGCCATGGACACCATGACTCCCCCCAACGAACAGCACCAGTCATCATCAAACTGGCAATCCACAAATCTTGGAATAGAGGGCTTGATCTCGGAAGAAGATTTTGACCTGGACTACATGCAATGGATATCTGGCGTAGATTTCCCGAGTTATTTAGAATGAATCCCGCCTTCCACATAACAGACTGCGAACCCCCATCAAAGGCAAAAGCATGCCATAGCCACAAAGGCATATTCACGTGAGCGGGGAGAACAGTCTATTCGTGACTCAGACACAGAGGAGAAGAAGAAGGCAAGAGACGAGAAAAGGCATGTCGAGAGAGGTATAGAATGTTGAGAGTGAGCAATGAGAAAGAAGGAGGGCAATAATGGAGGACCCAGCTCTTTATGCTGAAGCTCAGAGTCCATCACAATGAGATGTTTCTAGCACCCGCAAGAGTCGAGGAGCTGCCTGGTAAGAGTGGGAAGTAAGGAAGAATTAATTATGGAAATTGAAGCTATTAAAGACCACGTCACTTGTGGTAGAAGCTGTTGACAAATCTCATTTCAACCAGGGCACATTTCTACTAAGTTTCATAGATGAATGCGAACTTATGATTTTAACGTACAGCACAAAGTATCAAGTAGAAGCCTGCATTTGCATAACAACTCCAGAAAAGCAGAAGCCGAGACAGAAAGCTGGATCATGACAATTTTCAATGCTTCCACTTATCCCTCCAATTTCGATTTCCCAAAGTGACCGATATCCTGTTGTGCAGAATCTCCCGATTGTACGCCTTCCACGATTGAAACATCCTAGGATTGATATTAGTAACTGATACCTTGTGCGTTCAAAGTAGTAAGGAACCTACTGGGCCATCATAACTCTTTCTCGTTATCATCCAAGTAATGGAAATGAAGACCGCGGCAATTCCAATTACTGCGGTAACATAATCTGCCAGGGTTAACATCAAGCCAGGAAGATAAAATGTAAAGCAACTTACTCATATTGTTAGAAGTTGCAGGCAGTCCGGTAGGGAAGCACAAAAACTGTATCCTTGTCAGCACGAATGCCAATTGGCATAGTAGGGGTATGTTATCTTACGACTGAAGTAATTGCTATGAAAAGCACAGATACCAAGTTCAAGACGGGGCCCATGCGGCCTAGGCTGAAATCGACAACTTGGTCGCTTACTGCTCGTCGACCACTCAAGACTAGCATCAGAATAGGGGAACCGTATGAGATGTTCAGGAAGAGTGTTGTGCAAGAAACATAGGCATTGAAAGCTACAGTTGGTCCTACGTTTTCGTGTCAATTAAGAAGCGTTGTTGGGATTGCAGGTCTTACTCACCAAGGTAGAGTAAGCCAAAACACAAATTGAAGATGCAGCATGCAATGATTGTACGAGAAGGAACCTTAGTTGTTGGGTTTATTCTCGCGAAGCTGAGCATGTCAGAAAAGCCTGAGAGTGACATGAGGGGAGACTTACAATTCCCAGCCAACTGTCCCCTTATCTCGAGCCATGGCAAACATGAGGCGGCTCACAGTTGTTACAGCTGCATTCGTCCCATTTATGAAGCAGATTGCAAGCATGAGAGTTAGTATGGTTGCTGCAGCAGCGCTACCTGTGGACTGATAAATCATTTCCGTGATTGGCATTCCGGTTGCAGATGTCAGAATCCCTTCCGCGTCGTTCAAACAGAACAATATGACTAAAATGAACGCTAATCCGCTACACTATTGATCAGTAGATGTCATGAATAGATCAGAACAACATCAGAGAACATACGTGACGCCACCAACCACAATGCTGTATACCATTGCCTTTGGAGTATCTCTGGTGGGGCGAGGCATCTCCTCACTCATATGCGTTGCAGCGTCCGAGCCTATCAATGACAATGCTGACTGTAGCATTCCAAGTATCCATGATATGCCAGATGGCCATCCCGTTGTGTTACTGAAGCCAGTGAAGACGTATGTTGCACTTGTTTTTTTCGAGGTGGCAAGGAGAGTTACGCTTAGAATTCCAAAGCAAAGAAGAGACCAAATCACTGTTGACTAGTTAGCTAGAAGCCATAGAGGAGGGCCAGATGGCAACTTACTCGCGGCATTGTTCCAATGATTGATGATCTTATTTCCGTAAAGGTTGGAGATAGTCGTGAATATGATGATTGCAGCAAAGATGAGGTAGACTTTCCACGGAGCAGGATCGTAGGCTTCATTTGTAGCAACAATGATAGCCGCAGTAATGAAGAAAGCTAGATCATTAGTGTGACAATATCTGAGAATGTAGTTTTACTTACCAGCAAAGTAAGCTGCTGTTGTGACCAGTGTGAGCCACCCAACGATGCTGAGCCACCCCACAGTAAACGACGAGATTCTCTTCCACCTCTCACTGCCTAGCATGTACGCATAATGATACTGGCCTCCAGCTGTCGGCCATATAGATGCAAGCTCACCTAAACTTGCAGTGATGCAGAGGTTGCATAATACGCAAAAGATGAAGCCATAGATAAAGGCAACAGGCCCGCCTGCTCCAAGCACCATGCCCATAACACCAGCCAAAGCTATCCAAGTACTGAGTTGCTGTCAGCACTTGTACTTATTTGTTTGGCAGATGGGTCCATGCTCAGCGTACTTTAGGATTGCGAAGGTCATAGCTACCATGTTGATTTTGCCCAACTTCCTTTCGAGACGAGCACTGCTGCACGAATTATCGTGGTTGGTAAGAGTGTTGGTCATATCGCTAACGGACATGATGACGGTGGCTTGGAGTTCCTGTCGTGGATATATGAATGAGAATCTCCTCAAAAACGGCCTTCTAAGAGAATATTGTTCACTAGATGAACGGCTGAGGTGAAGTGTTTGTGCGATTCGGGTACTTTTTCTTGCAGTTTCGGGAACTTCGTACTATCAGAAGATATGAGCTCTTCATATATAACAGTCACTGGAGGGGATATCTTGCCTCGCTTCGGTTGTTATCGTGAGGGGTCGCAGAACCAGGAGCGTATGTAGTCGGCTATCTCGACTATTTCGGATATCTCGGTTACTCTCACATTCAGACCACTCGGGTATCTCGGTCCATCCTCTACAAGAACTTCAAGAAAAAGTTGAGATAAGGCAAAGCTCTCAGTCACTCTTCAATAAAGATGAATCTTGTCCGAGTATCAGATTGAATTGGATAAACCCGATTATCTCATCGCCTTGCCCTTTCACTTTCAACCTCTTTCAATTGCGTCGAGAGTAGCCGAAAACAAAACAACACGATGACTTCGAATTCCACAGACGGCTTCGAATGGACGAAAGAAGAAGGACTCAGGAAAGGTGTCCCTACTATTGGAAAGATTCAACCTGCTACTAACATCTCGAGCACCAATCACGTATTCGACGTTGTTATTGTTGGCGCTGGGTATGCTGCGTTGACTGCTGCGAGAGATTGTACGGTCTCAGGTATGTGACATAAGAAAGCCCTATATCGCGCTATCTGACGATTTCAAATCTGTCTGTAGGTCTGAAAGTTTTACTTTTGGAAGCACGCGATCGAATTGGCGGACGATCATGGTCATCTAATATCGGCGGTTATCCCTTTGAAATGGGTGGCACCTGGGTCAATTGGGGACAGCCACACGTCTGGCGCGAAATTTCCCGATACAATATGAGGAAAGAGCTCGAGATCTCGCAGGATTACTCCCACGGGATAAACCAGTTCTCGGTCAATGTAGCCGGCAAGACAAGCGACATGAATCACGATGAAGAGGTTAGTCGTTGGGTGTTGATTGAATCCGTTATCACGTTCAAGCAACTCACTACATGGAACAGGACGCTATAATGGAATCAGCACTCAAAAAGTTCGTCAATATTGATGGTCAATACGGTAGATTGATCATGCCATATCCGCATGATGAAAACCACAATCCCGCGGCTCTTCCATTCGACAAACTCACAGCCGCAGACCGATTAGCACAGATCGGGGATACTCTGTCAGCTCAAGAATATGTCTGCCTGAAAGGTTTTATTCTTCTCTGCAGTGGTGCAACTCTAGATACGATGTCATTCTACGAGTTTCTTCACTGGTGGGCTTTGTGCGGCTACACCTACGGTGGGTGTATCGAATACCTCATCAAGTATAAATTCCGGGGCGGGCAGTCGAGTTTTGCAATCAACTTCTGGAACGAAGCGCTATCAACAAACAATCTCTCATACACTTTCAACTGTCCAATTACCACTGTTGAGGATGACGGCAATAAAGTTGTTGTCACTTCGGAAGACGGACGCCAGTTCAAAGCAGCACGAATGATATGCACCATCCCTCTCAATGTACTGAATACAGTCAGGTTCAGCCCTCCACTCAGCATCGGAAAGCAACGGGCTGCAAATATTGGCCATCTGAACCAATGTACAAAGGTTCATGCCGAGGTCAGCAACAGGGATTTGCGGAGTTGGTCTGCTATTGATGCATCCTCAAAATTGCTCTATGCACTCGGAGACGGCACTACTCCAAGTGGAAATACCCACATTGTAGCATTCGGAGCGAACGAGACCCATCTTGAGCCCGAGAAGGATATTGCAGCAACGACACAAGTCCTGAAAGATCTTGTCGACATGGACATTGAGCGATTGGTCAGTAAACCAAGCCCCCTATGAACTCAGCGCCCAAAGTATCTAACATTTTGTTTCTCGCAGGTCTTTCACCACTGGTCTGATGATAAATATGCAAAAGGAGCTTGGTTTTTCCCCGGCAAGGAGTTTGTGACGGTCTTTTCCGAGGAGCTCCGTGCTCGACATGGGAATGTTTTCTTTGCAAGTTCGGACTGGGCTGTCGGCTGGCGCAGCTTCATTGATGGTGCGATTGAGGAAGGAACGAGAGGTGCCCTTGATGTAATGAAAGATCTGTCGAACAGCAGATCCCGAAGAGATCTCACCAAGCTTTAGACTCACCTCCAGCTATGGAGCTGTAACGATTCACTTGGGGAACACCAGATACTTCGGAACCTCGGAAGATCAGGAGATAGGTATATCAGGCTTAGTCAAAACAACTACTAGTATAGTAGAGAATACTAATTTTGGGTTGAGTAATAAATTCTTACCAGATACGGACATGCTAGCCTTACATTAAAAAGGGTTGGAAAGATGCAACGCTTTCCAATACTATATCCTTACTGAAAGTTCAAGTTGTCATGTCCTCAATCCACGTTGGTAGAACTCCAAGTGAGTATTTACAATGGCCTTCCCAACCGAGCCTCTCCAGACAGCCGCCTCATTTTCTGGCTGGAAAACCTCTGACAGCTTACTGTAGACTTCAATACTTCCATTCGCGTCAAATCGCTGCTAAGGGACCTTCTTCTCAAGGGTATGATTATCTAGGTTCAATTTAGTCCGCTGTTCTTACTGCAAAGCACTTTCAATTTCCCGTCCCACAAGCCCTGAATTTCTAAAAAGAAAAACGCCACTCATGCCACACATCCCTTCCAGACGCCTCAAAACAAACCTTCCAATCTTTAGGCAAGCTCTGAATACTCCCGCGTTCAAGCAGCAGGCATAGGATGCTTTTCAAACAGCCCATCAACCCTCCTCAACAAATCCTCCTTCAACCCCCCATCATCTCCGTTCCCCATCCCCTCCTCCTCCTTCCCCCCAATAATAACCTTCAACTCATCCAGCAACTCGCACGTCTCAGCCGGACTCGCAATCCAGGCCGTCGTCCCCACAACCCTCGCCTTAAAATCATTGCTCCCAGCACTCAAGAACTGATCGCCTACATGTAACGTCCTATCTCCTCTGATGGCTCCTCCTCCTCCTCCTTCCCTACCCTCTCCTTTACCCTCAACCTCCGTTTCCGTGGAAGATCCCCGACCAAAATACTCCTGACAAACCAACACCCCCCAACTTTTATCCCCAATATCGACAAAGACATCATTCCCACCATTAAACGCGCAGAAAGGCAACTGTCTACCCACCTCGCTCATCTCCAATTTCTTTTGCACGACTAAGACTGTTTCTTCAAGCGACTCTCGGGGGAATTTGGCGCCGGGAATGGAAGGGATGATGCCGACGGCTCGCTCTTTGCGGAGGATGGTGGCGGAGAGGGAGAGGTTGGTGACGCATTCGCGCAGGGAGGATTCGGCGAGGTCGAGGAGTGAGGTTATGGTGGGTTGGGTCCAGGTGGACATGCTGGGGAGGATCCATTGCCGGCGAGGGAGGTGGGTTAGGAGGAAGGGCGAGGTGGGGGAATAGGTGAAGAGGAAGTTGGATTCTCCGCCTTGAAGGTGTGGGTTAGCTCTGTCTGTCCATTTGCCTATCTCATTCTACTCTGTTGACGAGCTTGCTTCGGATGGGTGGTAAGAGAGACATACCCATTACTATCAAGTTCTGCTTCTGGCCTTCAGTCAAGATTGTAGACGCCTTGACTGCTTCAAGAAGGCCGTGGAGACGGCCGTAGTATCGCTCTGCTTCGGTGTATCCAGCCGCAGTGACGATACCAATCTTGGTGTCATGGCTCATGAGGTCTAGCTCAGATTAGTCCATGAAGTCTGGTTCAATCTCAACATGAAATGAGTAGACTCACATATTATCTTCTCAATAACCGGATTACTCGGCTCCAAACTCTTCCCATCATCATACCTAGACCATCATTAGCTTCTACTCTCTTCACTCCCGCTCGCTCACAACAACTCCCCTCAGGCGCAACTCACAGAGTAACATCACCATCAAAAGTCGCCAAATCCAGCGGTCCCGTAGCCGTAACACCCATAAGCTGCGCCGTATTCAGAATAAGTCTGATATCGTTGAAACTAGGCGGAACAAATCGTCTCGACGAAATGAACCGCTTTCTGTCTTGATACCGGAATGCATCTGCGAGTGGGAGACGCGTGAAGAATGTGCCGATACTGGGGACGAGCAGTTTCAATTTCGATTGGCCTTGTAGCCCGACTTTTTGATGGGCGACTGGGGACCGTTAGAGAGGATCAAAGAGAGGGTATGGCAGGAGGGCGGGGCAGAAAAGAGGAATACGTACTGTGGTCATCTATCATTCTCTCTACATCAAGCATGATTTCAGCGTATCGTCGATGAGCCAATTCGGCCATTTGCTCGACGGTATGGCTGCGTGTTTCGAATACTCCTGTAGGTTGGGAGTGAAGCACGAATGGGACGGCAAGGAGGCCTTTGATCCATTCTGTAAGAGAGTTAGAAGATGTGCGAGAGGGTTTGAAGTTCATAATCTAGAAGGAGATCTTGATCGAATAAGAGTGAAAACGAGAAGCTGAATCCGGGGTCGACATAATACAAGAAAGATAACAGATATATCCAGAAAATGATATAAATCAAGGAGGAGCAGCCAAAACCCCTCCAAATCTTCTTAGACCTTCTTGAGCTCTACTCAATTCGTAGCTAGTCCCGCGATTATAAACGAAACACTGCGCTTCCCTCAAGCAGAGAGCGCCAAGTCCACTCGAACCTGCCCTTTGCCCAAAACAAGGCCCCGAAGAGCCCTCAAACTTGCAAATCACACAGAGAAAAGTAGCAACATACCAATGAATTGATCCCTCCTATGCGTCTTCAACGCATCTATATCTCATCAGCACAGTTCCCAATGTAATCTCATTCAAGCCAAATCCACACCCCGCAACTCCCCAAGGCCCGGCAGGCTTGGAATTCCACGCCCCCTTGCAAGAACACAAGGTGAGGGAAGGAAGACTCACATTCAACACGATATCTCGTCGTCATCTTTCCTATGTTCTCTTGCCTTCTCTGCCTCTCGAATCTTAAGCCCTCTGAGCAATTCCAGTTTCCAGGTTCCAGGTTCCAGGTCCGGCAATTCCTCGACCACGGCCACGAGTTCAGCTTTTCGGACGTTCTGCTTTTTGACGAGAAACCAGACTTCAAACCTTTGGAATAGAAGAGATGAAGATGTCGGAGATATCGAGAGATGAGAAGTTAGGTTCAGAAAGGAAGTTGAAGCTGAAATTGGAGTTTCGAGTTGGAGTTGTGACTGAGCACGAGGTACAAGCTCCAAGCTGAGGTCCCGCCTGCTTGGTCTCACCGCCTGAACCCTGCTCGCACCCTGTTTAGAGGGAAACACCAGGCGAGTTCCGATAGCAAACCAACAAACTACTCAAGGGAATGTCTCACTGTGTAATTATGTAATAAGACAGAGAAGATACCTAGATGATTGTGATGATGATACTAGATTATGTTATTTGTGCTGTATAAGATGCGATGTTATGTCATGTTATGTTATGTTATGTTACGGGTTTTATTGTTCTGTGATTGATGTCAGTCAAGTCTGGCTTCAATTGCTGTTCGGATTTGGCCGCCGATGATGGATGCAGATTCAGATATTGTACTCTTTCTCAAGAGATTGCAGTTTGTGAAATATACCAAACATATTTGGATGCTCAATAATTTTGTGATATGTCAAATATTTCACACGTCATCTCAAAGTAATCTGGTCAAAAACATATTTCATTTCGTTAAGAGTCGAAGTAGGAAGCGTAGCCAGCTAACTAATACACCCAACATCCCACCACCCATGCAACCCATCACCCATCACCCGTCACGAACATCGCCCATCAAATCATATCAACCCTCTCTTCTTATCCTTCGCCTTCCACCCATCAAGCGGGCTCTCCGGCGGCCTAGGAATATCCGGCCTCCCACTCAACACATCAACAACATGCTTAAGATCCAACCAATACTCGTCCTTCGGCCTCCTATTCTTCCAATCCGTCTCATTCTCCTCGACATCCTTCATAGGCGACAGAACGACCTGAGCGCCCTTGATGCCAATCACAGTAACGGCTGTTGGATCTTCCAGGATCTTAGCATCGCGACGATCCTCGTATTTCTCGAGGTGCTCGATACACTTGATCGCCAGTCTGACAGCGCGAGTCCGGTCCATGGGGGAGGGAGTTCCACCCTGTTGGACGTGGCCGGGGATGCTGTCGCGGGATTCGAAGCGGTTGTTCGCTTCTTCGCGGATCATGTCGGCGATTAGTTTGGCCGTGTAGACTTTGGAGGCTTTCTCGTTCACGATGATGAGTCTACCGGCACGGGATTGGCCCGAGTCTTCGCGGAATACTTGCTTTAGGTGGTTGATATCTGCGGCAAGCATGTCGATGGTGATGCCTTCCTCTGGGGTGTAGACTGCTACGGCGCCGACGGCGAGACCAGCGAGAGTTGCGACATAGCCGGAACGACCACCTTGTGACTCGATGACGAAGACACGACGGCGGGATGCAGATGCAGACTGCTTGATGGTATCGCAATAGCGAACCAACTCGTTCAGACAGGTATCGGATCCAAGAGAATATTCGGTACCTGGAACGTTATTCGAGATAGTGGCGGGAAGGAGTGTCATAGGAATGCAGAGAGAAGAGTAATGCTGCTGTGCCTGACGAAGTTGAGAGAGGGCATGGAATCCTTCGAATCCACCAATGATAAACAGACCGTCAATGCTATACTTCTTGAAAAGGCTTGCGATGAGTTCCATTCCAGATTCTGCAGGAAGTTCACGATTCGTGCCAATTTCTGATCCTCCCTTGCTCGCCCAGCCGTCGACCTCAAGCCAGTCGAATTCTCGGACTGCTCCAAGAGGTTTATCATCATGATGGCGCGCAAATCCAGCAAAGCCGTTATGGATGGCAATTGGAGTATGTCCTCGAGTAATACAGTATGCCACTGCTGCTCGAGTGGCGGCATTCATACCACCAGCTGGAGCACCACAATGTATGATGGCAATTCGCATATGCTGTGGGGTATTAGCAATGCATGAATAAGTTTGATGGGAACTTACCTTCTCTTCAGCGAGCTTCATCTTCTCATCCAACCCTGTAGCCGTCGTAGTCATGTAGGAATTGTAGACATCAGAGAATTCGGTGTCCCGCAAACTCATAGCCTTATCGAAGTCTCTAGCCTCAATAGCTTTCGCTACCTCTTTGGTATCCAGGACCGCCTGCACCAGGGGTTTCCGAGTGATCTTATTCTCGGTAATGGCAATGAATGGTGTTGGAGTCTCTGGTGTAGCTTCCAAGACAGCATTCACAGCTTCCACACCCTGAAGGGTCGCGAGATAACGATCATAAGCGCATGCAGTACCTCCTCGTTGTACGTGACCAAGTGTGGTGATACGAGTATCCAATGCCAAACCCTTCTTGTCGGCTAGAAGCTCCTTGATCATTTCAGAGTCAATCTTGTTACCTTCTTGGTCATGGGCTCCTTCTGCAACGATAACAATGGTCTTCCTCTTTCCAATTTCTCTGTGCTGTAATACTGTTAGTAAAGCCCACCGTGATGGAGGTTAGTGACTTATACCCTGGCTACAATCTTGCACATTTCCTCCTTCCAGTTCTCAGCTCTTGGCCTCTCAGGAATGAAGACAAAATCGGCACCCGTCGCAACACCTGCCATAAGTGCTAACCATCCACAATGTCTGCCCATGACCTCGATGACGAATGCTCGAGAATGTGAAGAGGCCGTGGCCTCAATATAATCGACCATCTCGCATATCCTGCTCAAGGCCGAGTAACAACCAATTGTAGCATCTGTGCCAGACATATCATTGTCAATCGAACCCACAAGTCCAACAATGTTGAGGTGCTTGAAAGGCTGAACCTGCTCTGCCGTCAATTCCTTGTTGGCAACAAGTTCTTCCAGCAAGCCTGGCCATTCGGCGCGGAACTTGTCGGCACCAGTCAAGGAGCCATCACCACCGCAGATAATGAGGGCATCGATGCCATTGAGGACCAGGTTCTTGGCAGCTGTCAATCTGCCAGGACGTTCGTAGAATGCCATACATCTGGCCGTCCCAATCAATGTGCCTCCCTCTGATAGCCAGCCTCGCACTTCAGACCATTCGAATTTTTTTATGAAGTTCTTTCCTTGTACCAAGCCCTCGTATCCTTCGTAGATGCAGTATGCCTCGCAGCCTTTCTCAATGGCCATTCGAACCACAGCTCTTATGGCTCCGTTCATTCCGGGCGAATCACCACCACTGGTCATCATCGCAATACGTCGTTTCTTTCCCTCGAGGGGTGGTGGGGGGTGAGCCGGGGCCATGTTGACTCGTGGTGAGGATAGCTGTTGAGGATGAGGTTCCGAGGGAAGCTGGTAGAAATACTCGAGGCACCGAAGAATAGATTTTCACAATAGTAACTGCGGGGGAGAAGAGGTAGAAGTAGGTGAGGTGTTTTTGGATCAATCAATGACGGCACAGGCAGGCTGGATACTCTGGCTGGTTTGGTTTTGTCTTGGGTCTTGGTGGGATGTGGTGGGAGGGCAGTGGAGGGGTGCGGGCAGAAGAAAAGAGGATTTTGGTGGGCCGTGACGAGCAAAGCTCTTTATCGCTCGCTGTTGTGACAGGCCTAAACTCTTATCTTGCAGCTACCTCCCAGCATTCCCAGCAGTCCCAGCTCTTCCAGGGCGGGCTGCACCGCATCGATGCTGTGACTGGCCAGAAATAGCCAGCCTTGTCCTGGGTTTAGGGAATCAAGTGCCCGAGATTGGCTGTAGCTTGCAGTGCGTGTGGGGGATGGCTTCACTAGAGTTGGCCCTGATTCGCCGATCTTACTCGTTAGCAACAGCAATCCAATGCACGCCGAACCACTTGGTGCTTTTTTCGCTGTGCCTGACTTGTCAACACCACGCCCACCGACGCGACCACAGTTCGAATTTCTCTTCACCATTTCGGACCCTTCTCGGACGCTACTAGTGAGCCCGGCTGAATGACGTCGGAAGGGGATACTGAAGAGCCGCAACAATACTGTCCGAGTAGACCGCTTCTCTTGGGTCAGGCTGAGCTGAGCTGAGCTGTGCTGTTCAGACCGTTAGGGCGTCGACGTGGGAGGTAGCCTTCCCAGTCTTAGCAATCGCTGTTCTAGCACTCCACCACCGGATTGTGTATAATTCACGTCTGGGAGGAGTTGAAGTGAATTTGGGACGATCGATCCAATTGCAACACCATTTCGGGAGTTGGCAGAGTGAATGTAGTTTTGTCAAGGGAGCGAGCCGCATTGACTTTCTATCCATTTATCCTCCAGCCTTCGTCTCTTCAACTTAAAATTCCCTCTGATTCGCGAACGAATACCTCGAGCTCCACAAACCCGCAACAATGGACACAATACCGAACGATTTTCCCATCTCTTTAAGGTCATGGCCCTCTGCGAACAGTCATGACGCGCTTCCTTCTATCATTCAGCGAATCAACCTCGAACGAGGTGGCTTCCAAAACATCACAGAGGAGAGTTTGCGTGAGGAAATTGCTCGAGAGGCATTGAGTAATGGAGACAATGGCGAAAGCTCGAGCGAGGACGAGGAGGAGCCAGACAAGGCGAAGGAACTCAACACTGCGCGCGAGGAGCTCATTGGGGAGATCGAGTAAGTCCCCAGGTCATCAGGATGATAATGTGCTAAACCCCTCTCAGACAGGCTCACCAGGCCTCAATGCTTGCTCTGGACTTCATATCCCTTCTCCTTTCGAAAGATTCCCCCATACAAGCCGGTCTATCGCTGTCCCCGGATCTTCAGCAGTTGGTTGGAGTCAAGACACTCGGGGCAGATAAATTGGCAGGTTCAAGAACGACAGAAGCCCAGAAGCAGGATCATCGCAATGTTGCAAAAGGATGGAAAGCACAACATCTCAACAAGACCGTAGATTCGATTCTGGCATCCGCAACTCGATTGGAGAAGGAAATTGAGCACGAAACCAAGTACTGGGAGCAAGTTTTGGCTGTGAGCGAGAAGGGGTGGGCTATCTGCAGATTGCCAAACCAGAAGCATATCTTGGGCGTCAGATTTGGGTTCTCTGAATCATCGCCAGCTTTCAAGAGTCGAAGCCTTGCAGCACTTAATCGAAAGTCAGATGGAACAATATCACTGGACCAAGGTTTGGCGGACGCTGAGCCAAAGACTCTCAGAGTACGAATTGAAGCGGATGGTGTCTATACGGGATCATCTACACTTCCTAAGGCTGCACCACCGGACTCCCCAATCGAAGCTCTTATTCTACAAGCAAGGAACACCATATTCTCCGAAGAACTTTGGCAAGAGCTTAATCGCGAATCTCGGATTTTAGAGCCCGTGAAATCGAAAGATAGTACTCTGACCTATCAACTCTCGGATACCAAAACCATGGTCCTTGATCTCGTGCCTCTCGAGGAGGAGCCCGTACATTCCACAGGCCCCGATGATGCCATTGCAGAGGGCATATTCCTCGCGTTGAATATCCTCCTCAGCTCTGCGCATCGTCAAGCTCACCGTCGCCGAACCCAGCCACCACCGCCAATCACTCTCGAAAAGCGCACTATACCTCCCCTCAATATCCTCCGACCTTTCATCACCCGAGTGAAACACCAAGAAATGACCTGCGCGCTCCGAGACATCCTTCGTCCCCTCCATCGCTTACTCTCCTCCATAAAGCTCGACTCGGCACCAACATACACACAAATCCCCACCATCTGGCCACCTCTCACACACCTCTCCATCGCAGAACGTACCGTTCTCGCCCTCACCGAGCGTCTCGAAGCAACAGCTACACTTGCCATAACCCCTACAACGACCATAATAATCAAGGCACAAACACACTCCCACCCAACCATTTACCCACAATTCTTCCTCTCAATCTCACCCCCCTCCTCGCCCCTCCACATCACATGCCCTCCTCCACCGCGCATGGAATCCCTCCGCTCAGTTCAAGAATACCTCTACTACGCCACATCCTGCACCCTGGCCTCGCTCTTCGTCCCAAATCCAAATCATACCCCAGACCCAAATCTAAACTCGCAATCCTCACACCCTTCATCACCAGCCCCCGAACCTCCAGCTTCACCCCCACAATCCCAACCTCAAACTCAATCCCAAACTCAACCCCACGGCCCCCCTCCTCAAGTATGGAAACAAAGCCCCGTCCCCTCAACCCTCACCAAACCCCTAACCCCCACCTCAAAAACCAAACAACTATCCTTCACCATCCGCACCTCTCCGGCCCCCCTCTCCCTCGGCGGCGCCCGCACCATCCTCCGCGTGCAATGGGAGTGGATGCGTGGAGATCTCTCTGGTACGAGCAGTATGGGTGGGGAGGGAAGGGAGAAGTTCCAGATTGATGGGTTGAGGAGTAGTCTTTGGGGGGAGGGGGAGAGGGTTGGGACGGTGTTTATGAGTGAGAGGGAGAGGGTTTTTGGTGTGCGGCCGGAAACCAAGGGCGGGAATGAGGATGGGGAGGGTGGTGAGGATGGGGAGGTGGGAAAGGAGGGGAAGAGGAAGAGAGGGTTACAGGCTGAAGGGTATTATGAGTGGATTGCTTGGGTAGGAGAAGATGATGACGATAAGGGATTCTTTGAAGTTGTCAGGAGTTTAGCGAGTGTAGTTGAGAGTGCGGGGATGGTAAAGAAGGGAGACGGGGAGGGAGCGAAGGAGAGAGAAAAAGAAAAGGAAAACGAAAAGTAGGTAAATTGGATTATGATTTCGTATAGGTATTAGGTACTGGTAATGACAGGTATATACTACACTTAAACCGGTTTGTCTTTTGGTATCTGATATACTAGATAAGTACCGTAGCACGCAAGAAAAAAAAGTCAGGATATTGGATGTTTTCCGCAATAAACTCACCTGTCAAAGAGTGACAAGCATCATTCGCCAGTGGCCTTTTTGTTCTTAATTCTAATCCTGCTTGCATCTCGCGGCAATTGCAAGCGAAGTCGTGCAAACCGAATCGAATGCGGCGATCTCGCTAGCTGTATTGTGAGAGTATGAGAATGTGAAGAAGCTTGTCGTTGTGTCAAAGCCTTACTTGATCATCATCTCATGTCTGCGATCTTGCATTCATCTCATTGACGAGATTTGTCCCATTTCATCCGAAATTCAAGTGTTCTCGATGAAGAATCGAGTAGCTTGACATCAGTCACATCAAGTAGACATTTGCAACGACCGATTGTGCAAATCTATTTGTATTCCGCTAAAATAGCTAGCTATCTTCCTAGGCAAAGCTCTATGAAATCATTGAATGGTATTACAGAGCGGCCTCAAAGCAAAATCGAAATCTGTACCATGTCCGGATCCGCAACATTGTCTCCTCTCCTCTCCTATCGTATCATCAAATGCTCCGGAACCATCGCAATTCGTATAGCAATCGCCGTACTAAGAGTTTTTTCCATCCTGTGAAGTCCTTGAAGTACTGTAGATGCCTGGAATGGGCGTGCAGTTGGGAGAAGCGGGTAAAAAGAAGGGAGAGTAAATCAGATGCAAATCGCTATCAAGAAGTTGTTGTTGCCAGGTGAAGAGATGTCGAGGCTCAAGACAGAAGACGAAATGCTGAACTCCGCACATATGCGTATTCGTCATGGGGATCGAATTTATTGTACAGAATTGAGCAAGATGGGGTTGTGATAGAGACCAGATGTCGGGCATCGCATCTTAGACCTTGTTGGAAGTAGTGCGACTACGGGTGCGTCGATTCTTCGGTGGGACAAAACTGTAAAGAAGTCTTAGCGTCGTGACAGGACTTCTCCACATTAAGGTTGACTTACAGATCTTTAACCTCATCAGCAGCTTCAGCCTCTGGACCGACCGCAACTGACTCGGCGGGCTCATCCTTCATGCCCTCGGGGATCTCTGGAGCATCGCTGAGAACAGATGATCCTTCAGTAATACCAGGATTCGAGGACTCGGCAGCAGTACCATTATTGATACCCTCCTCCTCAGCATTTTCCTCCTTGACGGCCTTCTTGCGACCCTTCTTGGCGGCTGGCTTTGGCTTAGGCTCAACATCAGCAAGGCCAGCACCCTCCTCAGTAGGTTCGTCCTTGACTGCCTTCTTTCCGCGAGGGGCGCGCTTCTTCGGAGCTGCCTTGACAGAACTCTCACCCTCTTCTTTCTTGACAGCAGATTCAGCATCCTCGTCAACCTCTGCCTTGACTGCTTTCTTCTTGGCAGGAACACGCTTCTTTGGAGCTGGCATGGTAGAATCCTCGCCGTCTTCATTCTTGATAGCTGATTCGCCATCCTCGTCAGCCTCTGCCTTCACGGCTTTCTTCTTAGGAGGTGCACGCTTCTTCGGAGCAGGTTTCGAAGCTTTACCAGCATCCTCATCCTTGATTCCAGTATGGTCATCGACAGTTCCGGACATGTCAGTGTCTTCTTCCTTCTTGACCTTCTTGGCTTTGGATTTCTTGGCTGGGGCTGGCTTGGGCTCCTCGACATCATCTTCGTCATCTTCCTCTTTCTTGACGACTTTCTTGGCCCGTGACTTCTTTGCTGGAGCTTGTTTGACATCTTCGGTATCGTCTCCATTCTGATCTTCCTTCTTGGTATTCTTCGCACGAGATTTGGCAGCTGGTTTGGCTGACTTGACATCCTCATCCTCGTCCTCATCATCTTCGGCCTTCGCCTTCTTCTTTGTGACACGTTTCTTCTTAGCTGGCGTGCCCTCCTCAGCCTCATCCTCATTCTTGGCGCGTTTCTTGCCAGTGGCAGGTGTTTGAGCCGCCAAATGTTTGTCAAGATCAGCTTGGACTTCAGCCATCTTTGCGTCAACATCCGAGCCGCCCCCATCGGCCTTTTCGGCTTGTAAACTGGCGAGCTGAGCCTTCAGATTATCGACTTCCTCGTTTTGGGCCTTCTCTTTCTGTTCATCTCTCATCTTCTTCTTGCTTTCCTTGGTGTGCAAGCCAGCAGCGCCAAGAACATTCATTTCTGGATCCTACACATGGTGTCCGCAATTGGTCTATGCTCAAATGGATAACACAAGGACTCAAAACTTACACCGTTGTAATCTTCGGGATCAATAAATCCTTGCATGATGCAGCGACGGACTTTCTCTTGGAGCTGAGGTTTTTTGTCGAGGCTGTTCTTGTCACCCGACTCAAAGCCGTCAAGCATGTCCCATCGGTACTCTCCTGGTTCATCGGGATCGGCAACGAGATCTCGAAGGCCCTGAAGAACCTTTCCGGTGACGCAGCCCCTGAACCACGATCAGTACCGCTGTCCTCGAGAATCATGCAAGTGGACTCAGACTCACCAGTGACGCCAAGACCATCCTCCACGATCACCATACTCAACCCACTGCGATTTTTCGTTAGTATTTCGGTTTCTACTTCATTGAAATTATGCTCATCTGGGAAGACGGGAGCCGTCCGAACATCATCAAAGCCCTTTTCTAAAGATATATTATACTTACAATGCCCAAACGCAGGTCATCTTTGTCAATCTTGACACCGTTTTTCTTACACTCAGTAGCTTGACAACCGGCGCGCTTTGACAAGGCGGTCTCTGCGAAGAAATCAGTAAAAACGTGTGAAATATGGTACGTACCACAGAACGCGTGATCTGTCGTGGCTGAAAATGCGTCTTTTGCGTTCGAAAAGAATCAAGTACATATGAAGAGAGCATAATATCACTTACCAACTCGATACGACATCTTGATTAATGTAATTCGCGAACCTTGTATGAATTCTTGAGATTGCTCTCCAGCTGTGCCTAGATGCAGCCTTGCGCCACCTACCCAGAATCCCTGGTTCTCGAAGTGTTGTACTCGAAGAAGATGAAAGGACGCGACAAATCAGTCTCGAAGAAGAATATAATTAATCAACAGAGTCAATGGGATCAGATCTGGTGAGATGAAAATGATCGCGTTGTGGTGTTGATGAAAGGTGGAACGATGGAAGAAGGAAGAAAGACGATCGATGCAGGTGGTGAGGTCGACGAGGTTGCAGCCTTGCCAAGTCACGTCCATTGGCGAGACACGCTAAATTTGGCAACTTCACCTCAACCCCTCTCATTCCTTCTCCTTTCTGCAACGACATTCATTCTGATATCGTCCAGACAATCATTGAAAATCACATGATGATTGCTTGATAGTAATTCCCATTTCTCTATACGAATATGGAGTTATTTACAGCCTGCACCGCACGTCGACGCGACTGCTCTGGGAAACTCAACAACGAAACAAGCAACATGGCAGCAGAAGGAAAGGCTAGAAATTGTATAGAACTGGGCTCTCGTTGAACCTCAAAAATAACAGTTGCAGCAAATGGGTATGAACGCGCCGCCTAATAGCAATGCCCCTTCCGCACTGGTCGTCCATTACCGACCATCTCGGACTCCTCATCTTATCTCATACTCCTCTCTGCCAATACAAACCTATGATCTTCGACGAAAAGGAGAGGTACGATCCATCGTCGAGTTCACAGCCGGCTTCAATTTGATCTCGTGACTCAATACGAGAACCTCCTCATCCTGAACCAATTCCGGTACAGCAGTCTCAAGGGCCACTGCTAATACCGGTGTACTTTTCAAACTCGTTGGCAGGGCCGGGAAAGCACTGCTCGTGCTACTGTTCGTCCACTTCGGAACTATGCTAGATATCGACCTTACCAATGTCTCGAAAGTGGTTGGGAGCATTGCCATCGTCGTGTTGGTCAATGGCTGTGTCTTCGTCGGGCTTGGTAGAGCGAGTGAAGGCAATGTTACATTTTGACTTTGTGACATTGGCGTTGGAGTCGGTGAGACGGTGATGTTCTGCCAACTCAAGGTTCCCGAATTTATGTCAGGTACTTGGGATGGCGTCGTCAGGACCAAAGTCGGAGTGGTTGTTGTCATGTTCCCAGCCGAATTCGTCACATTTGCAGTCGGGGATGGGGCCATTATTGACTTGGTGATGTCCTCCATCTTGGATGACGCCAGAGTGTGGACGAAAGTAGAGCTCGACATGTTCAAAGCCAAGGTCGTGACATCTGCGGTCGGATATGGTGCCCGAACAATTGGACGAGTACTGTTAGCTGCCTCAGTTGTTTCCAACGTCACCACAACAGATGGTGTCATGGAGCTTTTGCTCCATGATCCGGACGCGTGTGACGGGTTCATGGACTTCGACATAGTCCCGGTGGAACTTGTGACATTCGCCATAGGATATGGCGGCACCTGCGCCTGTCTGCCAGTTGTGGCCGTAGAAGCCACAGATGTCATGTTTCCAGACAAACTCGTGACATTCACCATCGGATACAGAACCAGGTTTGTTGGTGGCTGGAGTCGACCCTTTGACGCGATTACCGTCATGTTTCCAGCCGACTTCGTAACATTCAGCATGGGATATGGAGAAAACGCAACAGGACGGGTAGTGCTAGCTGACAATCTACCACTTGACTTCGTGACATTTCCCGGGCCCCTGAACCCGGTTATATTGGACGACGGATCTGCACTGGCTGAAATGGTGCCAGCCGGACTCGTGACGTTCTTCGGCATTGGGTATAGAGGCACTGGCACCGGCTTTATTTTTGCACTGGCCTTTAAAAATTTCGACGAAGATGTCCTCGCTATGTCCTTGGTCGAGTTTGTGACATTCGTTGGATAAGGAGGCACTGGGATGGGTACCAGGACTGGCTTCCTGGTCTTGTCCAGCTTCGATGACATCGACGAAGATATCTTGGAAGAGAATGTCTTCCTTGGAGTGCTCCTGGTTGAGTTTGTGACATGTGCTTTATGTGAAGGTATTGGAATCGGCACTGGGATGGGAATGGGGATTGGTTTTATTCCCGCGGTCGACTTGGCCACTGTTGAGAAGGGTACATCTGTTGACGAAGTGCTTTTAGTTTTGATGTTGCTTGATTTGCCCGACTTTTCGGACTTTGGATCTGATTTCTTGGCTGTTGGCTCTGGTGCTCGCGTCTTCTCGACGGTGATGGTCTCTCCCACCAAGATTTCTGTGATATGTTCCATCACAGTTTTGGTCTCAGCTTTGGTATACATCTGCGTCGTAACCAAATTGTAGACAGCATGCTTTGCATCATCCTTGGTATGCTTTCTCGCAAACAAGCCTCCGATAAATCCGCCGACCAGTCCCAATCCTGCACCAAGCGCTCCAGCTCCGGCCGCTAATATCGCATACGAACTTTTAGAAACAGCAGTTGTTCCACTGGTGATGAGGCCGAATGTTTCTTTTCCTGCAACACCAGCGACTTGAGCAGCAACGACACCTTGCTGAAGTGCTTGTTCAGATCCAGTCCCGACGACTGGAAGTGCCGCATTTACGATTTTGGCAATCTCCGGTGCAGCCGTACCGACACCAACTGCTCCGAGTATTTCTGGAGATCCCGCCATTGCAGCGAGTTCCAGAGCTTCAGGAGAAGATGCGAGAACACCAGCAGGCGCGAGGTGTGCCGCCGTTGCGAAGCCGGCAATGGCACCTTTGGCTCGAGCCATGTTGTCCACAGGAATGTTATAATTCTTCAGAACCTGCTCAGCTTCAGGAGTCAGGCCCCAACCTGCCTCGACCAACTTATCAGCAGTCTCTTGAGTCAGCTTTCCCTTAACGCGGATATCATCCAAAGCAAGTCTCATCGGATCATCCGCCTGAATCAGACTGCCAGGTAGTGGTTCCGGCAAAGGCACATTATGTGGAGGAACGTTTGTCTTGAGGTTCGAGATCTTGCCATCGTCGACGTTGAAGCTCTGAATGATAGGAGGGATCTCGAAGGGTTTGATTTTGCTCGGCTTGCCCAACTTTGCCTTCTCGGCAGCTCGCCTAGCCCTATCCTCCATGATCGATATCTCAAGCTCCTTCGCAGCAGCAGCATTCGCCTCGCTAACCTTCGCCATTTCCGCCGTGGCATCGATGAGCCCCTTGATATCATCAATAGTCTCATACATGCGATCGATACCCTTATTGTATTGTCTAAAGAGATCCAAGAAATCCTCCATAGCTTCTTGTGCTATATCTTGCTGATGCTCAGACTTATCAGTTCCCAGTCTTTCCCGTTCCTCAGAGAGACGCTTCCTCTTATTCGCAAGATCCGCTTTCTGCTTCAGCATCTCCTTCTCCTCAGAATCGCGTCTCGCCTGCATCTTCTTAATCTGAGCAATTTGTTGATCCCCAAGCTCTCGAAATGCAGCATTATGCTGCATACTCTTCACAAGATCATTGATCGATTTGTCAATGCTCTTGATTTCAGGATTTCTCGTGCGAATGGCATCCATTCCTCTCTGTACGGCGGCATCCACATCGATACCAGCGTCGATTGGGATCTCTGGACGAGGCGGCTTTGGATGGAGAGCGGGATCTTCGAGCTCGTATTTGGCTTCGGGACGTCGCTTGGCGTCTTTATTGCTTAGCTTTTCCCATTTGTTGATTTTCTCGTGAAGGGGTCGCTTCCCAGGGGCGGGACTGCCACTTTTTGGCGAGACTGGTGGGCTGATGGGATTGCGATTGCTGTGGAAAGATGAGAAATCTCTCAGTTTATCGGCGAACGACGGCTCTGATGCCGGCTGTGACAGAGATTCCACAGGAGGACTAGGATTCGAAGGCAGTTGTGGATTCGGTGGGGGCTCTGACTTGGGCGCTGGGTCCGGGCTTGAAGGCGCTTTGGGAGCGGCATCACTATTGCCAGAATTTTCATACTTGTTCTTCAGATCCTGGACTGTTCCTGGCTTCGGCAGATCGGCTGGATTCATCGGATTGGCAGCCTGAGCCGGTTGAGGCGGCAGCGCTTCAGGAATCGGCTTAGCAGGTGCCGGTGCAGAGTCTGCTCGCTGATTAGGACTTGGTGGCTGCGAATGAGGGGCCGGCATATCAGGTGCGGGATTCGCAGGCTGGACTGGCTTTTGCTGCTGTGCCTGAGGAGCAGAATCTGGAAACGATCCCATGTTCTCAAACTTGTTCCTGAGATCCGAGACACTAGCTGATTGTTCTCCGATGAGATCATTCAGCTCTGCGTCCGGAATCTGCGACCCATCATCCAACTTATGTCTAGAACCAGCTTCTGGAACTTGCGGAGTCGGTGGCTTCGCACCAGGTCTCTGACTACTAGGTACGTTTTCCTCCCATATATCCCTTGCATCTCCCAGATTGTTCACAGGATCTGAACCTCGTCTTGAATCTGTGGCGGAATTTGCATTGCTGGGTATATTGTTCTCCCATTTGTTTCGGAGATCACTGACGGTTCCTTGAGATGGGATGTCATTTGGGGTTCCTCTTGGAGAGGAAGATGAGGGCTCCTTGTTATTGAAGCGTTCGTACTTTCCTTCCCAGTATTCTTTCTTTGCTGCGGTATCGTAGCCCATTGTGTCGACGGGGTTCTCGCCATTCTCGTCAAGTGATGCTTGGCGGTGGCCTCTGGTGAGTCCGGAGTTGGCATCTGGGACGGCACGACGGTGAAGGGTGTAGGACAAGTTGGTGACTGGGAGGAGTGACGGAATGGCCATCTCTGGTATGACAAGTTGCCTTGCCCGTAGAGGAGGGCTATTTTGCAGGGCGGGGTCATTGGGCTGCTGAATTTGGGCTTGAACCTGAGCAGCGACCATCGAGAGAGTCGCCAGTGCTAGCACACCCAGGGCCAGGGTGACTTGGCTGATTCCTACCATTTTGAAGTCTGGTGCAGGAATGGTAGCAATTGTTCTTAGAACTGATATAGGAAAGAAAGGGAGTGAAAGGAGGTAATCGTCTCGCAAAGATCTTGCACCTTGCGAGCGTAGGTGCGTTTCTGACAGTATGGTATTAATGCAGGTGTGTGTGATTTTTAAATTTTAGAAAGGAATGAGATCGCCGCGACTGTGTTTCTGTCTTATCCCATTGTGATTTGAATTTGAACTGATGTTGCATTTTCAATCGTCACTAATTCTGCTGTAGTTGTGCTTGTTTGGAATCCGGACTAATTGGGATTTCTCGCTTAGCTTTAGCAGCGCTAGAACCTACGGGTTTTTGGGACCGTACTAGCCAAGTGGCTACAATTACTGGCGCTGGTCACTCTTGATCTTTGCTTTGCTTTTCTTAGGGAAAATTAGGTCGCGCGATGCTCTTTGTGTAGATCTCTATGATTGATATAGGCTGTATCGTCCCGACATGGAATGGTATGTGGAGTCTGGCTGACCTACCAATGGGGAGGGTAAGCATCTGGGCCACATCACTTGACGAAGAATGGCAAATGGGGCCGGGAACTAAATCAAGTGAACTGCTGCTGTGGTTCTGAGGCTGAAAATCTTGAAGTCGAGTAGCTTTTTAAACAAGTGCGGCGTGCAACACGTAGCGAACGTGATTGATTATAGTATGAATTTACCTTCGAAAACACCCGACTGACTTGTCTACAGGCAAATCTCGCTAGCAAACTCTTCAATTACACGTACAGTCCAATCAGGCTGACTCAAGAAAGGTGAGTGTCCACCCCCAAAGCGAATCTTCTTGAACCCTCCGACTTTGTCCACCATCATCTCTTGGAACTCAACAGGCATCGCTAGATCTTTCTCACAGATCATGTAAGCCTTGGGTATCGTCAGATCGCTTGCGACGTAATTGACCGGAGTGAAAAACGTCGGCATTGCCTGAGGTCGCAGGAGCGAGAAGTAATGATCTGCTTCTGCAGATGGCATGTCATTGTAGAACATCTCTTTTGCTTGCTGGTTGCATGTTCCGAGATTTCCCTAATGGTATCGGGTCAGCGACGGCTTTAATTTGGACGGATGTTCCAACCTCCAGATCTATCCATTCAACACTGCTAGTGCCGTTGGACTGCGACAAGCTTGTTCCTTTTTCCATCACAATCGCCGCGGCGATCATCAAGATTGATTTGATGCCTCCTTTCTCCCCTCGAGAAGCGCGATCTTGAACTGTGTGACCTTCCGTACTTGCAGCGCCGGGTACCCCTCCCCAAGAGCTTGTCTCGTCAGTCTTTCTCCCAAACTCGCTGATCTCAGCCTGCGTTGCAAAACATACTGAGTAACTAGGATGACTTCTTTCCCTTCATCTATGATAGGCAACACTTCCTCATGGATGGCACCGACATCATCAAGATACGTTGCAGTAGGGTTGGCTGTTCCGACACTGGCGAGAGCTACAGCTACAACGGGGTATCCAAGAGCTTCCAGCTTTGGCTTAATCAAATGGAAGGCTTCTGGTCCATGAAAAGCTCCATGGACGAGAACAATTGTAGGTTTGTGTGACATTGTTAATGGTCAGTAAACGGAAGGACAGAATCGTGCTTCACCCCTTTCTCTTATATCTTCTAGTCAACAGGATCACATACACAAGCGTAATGGCGTATGTGATTCCAAGGCTTATGCTGACCAATTGTTGCCATGCCAGTTGTAGTCCATTTATGCGAGAGCGACTCAATGATTGGCTAACTACTCCGAGGATGAGGATAGGTGGATCACCCGCTTTCGGAATTATCTCACACTTCACAGTTTCTATGGGCCGGGCTTCCGATCTCATTACCGCTTCGACGCAAGGTTTTTACTGTGCCATCTGAACAGAGAATTTACCTGTCAGTGCGGCTGTACGTGCGGGTTCATAAGATCTAGTGCTTACCTTTGGCCGTGTTTTCCACATTTGTTTTGACTTGGCACCTATCACAATACATGTCTCGTCTCACCGGACTACCTGCTGTTCACCCGTGGATTGTGGACTTTCAAGTGAAATATTGAGATGGAGTCAGCTTAGCGATGCATGCGAAAGACATGCCAGTGGTCAATGTACTTATCCGAAAATGCTGAAGCATATGGGCTCAATATAAAGCTGTTGTTTATCTTGACTTAGAAATTGAAACTCATTATCATTTCATCTAATCTCAATGTGAGACGTATTGACTCTGACACCAGTCCGTTTCCAACTTTTTTGTCGACCCACGCTCCCGACACAAATCTGCACAAGCCATCGAGAGATGATGTCCATTGAGAGATCAAAACCATGTATTAGTCTAAGGCCCCTTCCTGCCAGGTCAGACCCGACAACAATACGTGCATCTAGCACCCTTGTTTCAACCTGGACGGCGGCGACGGCGTTCTCGATGGCAGGGGTGAGGAGTGCCCTATGTCAGAGGGGTAGAGTTGTCAAGGAAGTAGATAATAAAATAAAATCACAGTGTGAGCAAAGCTAAGAAGGAGAGCCAAAGTGGTGAAGAGGAATGGCGAATGGCCGCATCTTGACTGCCATGACGAGCTTCGGATGTGATGTGGTGATGTGGTAGGCATTAAATTCTACAATGGGCTTGTCTTTGTAGCGAAAAAGAGCTGAATACTTGAAAACAGAAAGCGAACATGCAGGAATCCGCGGATAGAGAGCTAAATATGACGCCGTCATCGTTGGAGCTGGCATGTCTTCAGGGGAATGCATAAATTTTCCTCTACCATTCGCCAAGACAAGGTATTAAACGAGCGAGCATGGACTTTGCCTATCGTGCTCGACAAATTCCCATTCGGTGAATAAGCAATGTCTATTATTTATGTCCGGTAATTCTCTTGTGACTTCTGACAGGATTCTCGAAATCCACCAGGTCTCGAGATGGAAGTGCTGTTCATGGCCTGGGGATCTGGCAAACCCGTGCAACGTTATATCTCATGTAAGGAACAAAACCTCTTCTTTGAACCATGAGCATGCAAGCAAACAACAGTTGAATCTTGAGCTGAAAGTTTGATTCCTCTGATTGTCATAAATCTATACTTGGCACGAAGGCTATAAATCTCCGTTTTGGGACGTTCGGAGCATTTGGTGGGGTCGTTCTATGGGTGTAGTCCAGCTGCAGACTTCCGCGTAAGGAGAATCTGGGGGGCAAATGCGGCTTGACAGGAAACTCGTGCTCGGGAAGACCTCGATGATACTTGAGGTTCCTACCCATCGAGTCGAAGTATGGATTTCGTAAATTCTCTTCCTCTGCATTCAAGATGACTATAGCACCATCGATGACCCTTTTCAGCTCCTGGAGACTTGGTCTGTCAGCTGGATTTAAAGTCAAGCACCTCATTAAGAGGTTCATGAATGTGTTTGAATACATGTTCCTCTCCAACGATAGTAAGCACGCTCCCTGGGTTTCGTAGAACTCAGAATGACCTTTTCCGTTCGTGAAAGAGACTTTTTACTTCATGTCAGGTACCACTTTGTTCATGATTAACGCGTAAAGAGAAGCTGCGATGCTCCATACATTTGCTGGTGATCCAACTTCATGATTATGTATTTGGTACAGTTGTTCCTTGGAAGAAGATGTTAATCATATCTGCTTATCCGGAACCTGAGGACGGAGATGGAACGATGTACTGGCGACTTGTAGCCAGCTGCTCCACAGCAGTATGAGTGCCCTGAAATCCACGATTGAGGGATGTTGGAATGTGACGCGCCATTCCAAAGTCTCCCAGCTGAATTGAGTCAGCCATAAGATCTGGCAATAGATGGACTGAGACCAATTACCTTGTGGACAACACGTTCAGGCTTTCGATGATCATCATTCGGATTGCCGACAAAGACTGTACAGCATCAGAACACGCGGCTACGGAAAGAGCAGGGAATCATACTATTGTTCGGCTTCAAGGAAAGATTAGTTAAAATTACCCAACAAATAAGCTCCGTGCCAAATTTTCACATACCTTTATAACGAAATGTGCTATAGGCTCCCAATTCGTGAATTCTGGTGCAGGTGGAGTATTTGAGACCGTGAGGGGTATTTTGGGAACAGAATTGACCTCAATCTTTGGATCAGAAGTTTCTGCAGCCGAACGACCAATCGCGAGGCAGTCTAGCACAGTAAGAACCAGTATGGGCCTCTGGAACAAAACGCTAACATACTAACACCAGTCACGAGCAAGTCCAAGGACGTTTTTGCAAATTGCTTCAAGCCAGCGAATCTAGCTTTGCCTTTCAGGCGCTTCGAGCGCGGTTTACCGAAGCCGCGAACTTTGGTTCCAGGGTCTTCTTGACCGGTGGCAAGAACAGCTGTAAATGTGAGTAAATCGGAGATCACTGGGTAAATGAAAGACAGCTTACACAGCCCTCGTACCAAACATTCCCAAGTCCTCCACAAAAATTCTTCGTATGGATAATGATCCTTTCATGTAGCACATCAGTCTGCTGCTTCATGCTTGGGGCTGAGGGCACTTACCCATGTACTTTCTGATCATATCGCCAGAGGTCTCCTTGCTCGCAGCGTTCTAGATACATCCTGCAAGCCTGGAGGTTCTGGTAATATGTCTGTGCTTTCTTTCCATCACTCCCATCACGTTCAATGTATGGGATGGGATCCCAGCGAGGATGTACTCCTGTTCCCGCAGTGTAGAAAATGGACTCGAATATCTGAACGATGTGTTTGGATCCTGTGCCTCGGAGCTCCGCCAGCATAAACGACTCTCGCAGAAGCGCAGACCTATCCCTCGGACCAGATTGTTTGACGACGAGACTCTGGGGTATTGTCCTGTTCGGACCTTCATATCGGACCCAACCTGCAATTTCGTAAATCCCCTGACCCAATACTTTTACGCCTTTCCAGGAGCCACCGCCAGGAGTCGTCAGTCCATCCCAAGATACAGAGCGATGCAGCCATCTGTGATATCATACAGTCAGCTGCGAACACAATATTCAAATTGATTTGGAGAAAGTCTCTGCCAAATTGCGCACTATGTAAAGTCCAGGAAGGAGAGAACGAGCGATCCGAGGCATGATCAAAAACTTACTCATATCGGAAAGCCCGCCACGCCTGAGCCGACAAAGCGAGGATCTCATCATTTGTTAGGACAAGTCGCACCTTCTTAGGGGCGTTCGATGCCAATGTTGCACTATTAGGAGGACTCTCAGGTAGGGGAACATTCTTTGGTAATATTGCTCGGGGTGATCTTCGTCTCTTCTGCTCCGGACTTCCAACAGCTGGATGTTCATCACTTGATTCTCTTTTAGGAAGCATTTTGGAAGACATGGAGTTGGAAACTTATGTCAGCAGCCTGCGCTGTATAAGGCCGGTAGATTGAGGTCCGATAATAGCCAGACAGAAACAACAAGCATTGTTCATCGAGCACCGGACTTTTCTAAAGTACTACTTCCGTTTGCGACTCGGAGGAGAAATTTTTCAGGGAGATCAAACCTGAACAAAGGGAAACGTTAGAGATCTACCTTTGGGATTAGCTCTTGCTAGCCAACAATCCTTTGTCCTCTGCCTAGTTGATCCAACATAGGACATACGCTGAGTTGCTTCTGCTACACATGGGTAGACGAGCTAACTTTTATTCTGTACAAGATAATAAGTGTGGACCCGGGATTGTCCGCTGAGAGATCATATGGACTACCTGTGCTGTTCAACAGTACTCAAGCCAAGTATCAATCGTGTCGTTCTACTTTGAACAGCTCTCCGAACACTTCTGCCAATCGCTGAGCTGGCACATTGTAAAGGGAGGGATGAAGGCATCGGCGTCCTCATCCGTTGACGATCTACTGGAGTATTCTGATGACCGTGAGCGAAAGGGCAGGAGTAATGTTGCACGCGAAAAGCAGGAGGTTGGGATGTGCTGGAGGATGGGTATGCTTACGTCAGCTCACGACCCCTCCCAACACTCCCATGAACCCCGAATCTCGAGTCGACCAAGACAACAACAACATATCGTGTCTCAAGCAGTTCAAGATACAGATTGTTGTACTCTTGTCGCCACGTGAATAATTAGAACATCAAGTGCCTTCAGTAATCGATAGCAACATCCAATCACGGTGCAACGAAATATGGCTGATGTCAAAAAGAACCCTCCGGAGGACCTGTCATCAAAGTTATGTGGTCCTTGCTACAAAGTCAGAACACGAATGTTCGGGCCTCATAGCCCAGAGAAAGGACCAAAGCCCGAGAACAAATTCAAGCTTCACGACAACTACCAGCAGCTGACGAAGTGTACATCGTGTCCTCTCTGCCAATTCCTTGCCAGAGAACTTCTCTACGTGAAAGAGCAAGATGGAATATACAGATGGCGTGAGCCAGCATCAATACCAGCTGGTGATGCCATAATTGCCACAGTGTCATGGCCCATGATGATTTTCCAGCATCGTGAGAGATACTCAAGCTTGTGGATCGATGTTGGTGAGGTCCAGGCGCTGAAATACGAGAATCCTGTTGCGACCAGCCAGGAATCAGATTTTCTAATAGGACAGCATAATGTACCTAGAGGCGACCCCTATAAGAAAATGAAGGGTTGGCTCGATAGGTGTCTTCAAAATCATAAGAGCTGCGCGAAAGATACTGGGCAATTTCGACCTTCGCGCTTGCTTGATCTAGCTGCCGATCTAGGCGGGAAAGACATTCGCTTGATCGATTCAGAACTTCATCTACCGAAAAACAGAGGGCGTCAAAATCACTACGCGACCCTGAGTTATTGTTGGGGCCCTCCAGGACTAAATGCTAGAACGACGAAAGAGAACATCGAGGAAAGGCGACGGAGAATCCCTTTCAACAACTTGCCAAGGACCGTCAGGGATGCCGTTCAGGTCACACGAGAATTGGGGATCAGGTACCTCTGGGTCGATGCGTTGTGCATTGTGAGTTGCGAACACTCTGAAGCACACCACGCTAATGACGATGCAGATACAAGAAGATACGGAAGATTGGGCAAAGGAGTCAGCCGTAATGGGCCGAATTTATCGGAAGTCGCTGTGTACATTAGCTGCTGCATTGGGTACTGACTGTAACTCCGGTTTGTTCACACGGCGCGAAGCTGCGGAACTTGTAGCAAGCCGTATGTTGTTCCTCGAAGGAGGCAATTCGGACCGTGGTATGATCTTGCAACCTAATCTGGATCATTGTAGGTGTCCATGATGAGCTCTGATTTCTGCTTGGAAGTGCGACCGGAATTCTAGCTAACTTCTTCGCGGTTAGGGTATAGCAGCGTAGAGCTTGCCACTTTGAGTACCCGGGGGTGGGTGATGCAAGAGAGGATTCTCGCAGCACGCACAATATTCTTCACAGAAGAAGGAATCTTCTGGCAATGTGGTGACAGGTCATCATCGCAGTTTAACGAACAAGTTAGTACTGACTGGGCATTCAAGTCAAACCCAAAGTCTGCGCGGCAGTCCAAACCTCGATTCAATGACTTAGTCAAGGACTGGCGAGCAGAGGCTCAAGAATACAGCTTCAAATCGACAGGAAAAGTCACCACTGGGAAGATATCGCTGCTCGCAGCAAGCTTTGCAAGCAAGAAAAGGCGACACGTTGAAGCTAGGCCATGGCATAATCTTGTTTTCGAGTTCACCCAAAGGGATCTTACTCAACCAAATGACCGCCTGCGTGCTCTGGAAGGTATAGCCAATGAGTTCGCTGAGTCGGCGAACGATGTCTACGTCAACAATGGTGGTATTTGGAAGTCGGATATGATCGGTGGAATGGCATGGTATCGGCACTGGAATCATGATTCGAAACATCTGTGTATTGCCCCGTCCTGGTCCTGGGCTTCGGCTAGCGGTCAAATAGTCAGCATGTATCAGCGGACGGGGCATGTTGTCAATATTGCGGAGGTGAACTGGAAAAAGACGATAATGAAGAAACTGGGGCAACGAAGTATTTATATTCAGGAACTACACATCTCGGGGCATGTTTGCCAAGTCAAACTATATCGACGATTTGACGATGGCCTTTTCTGGGCAGTTGACTCTGGCTCTGAACCCCCACCACCTCCTGTCCAGCCCAAAAAGTTCCTCGGGATCTTCAATCGCCAACTTAATTGGGACCAGTTTAGCGGCATAAAGTCTGCTGATGGAATCAATGGCAACCTGGGATGGAGTGGGTCGTCTTCCAAAGTACTGAAGAATCACTACGAGATAATATTCGACTCGTCAACGGAGGATCCTGCGGTTGGAACTGAGTTCCTCTGCATGCCACTCGTGGGTGCTGGGTTCCAGACTCCTGCTGCGCAGGTGTTTCCCTCTGGACTGATTCTGGTTCCGGTCGACGGTGCAAGGAAAGCTTATCGCAGAATTGGGTGGTGCTTCTTGTGGGCACCAGTCCCAGATGAAAAATTGAGGGAGGTGGAGCTTGTGATTGTCTGACGAAGTTGCTCAACAGGGACCGGAAATGATTCTCGAGCTTGAAAATTAACAGGTTCAACAGGGATACCCTGATTTTGTTTTGCTAGTAAAAGATACTGCCATAAAACAGCTATGATCGATCGCCAATGAGGAAGGTTTCTATGAAAAACCACAGTTCTCAGCAGATACCAAGAAACAAAACACACTACAAGCATAAAGGATTCTACAAAAACTTCTCCTGCAGCAACACATGCAAAATTCAGCCTTGTGTCCTCTCCGGACTGTCACTGGCTACGTTGGTCCACGGGTCAAATCGGTATCTCAAGCAGCCAGCATCTCGGAAGCCACCTGCACCTGCATTGTTGCCTGTGTGCGGAGGTTAGCACTTATCAATATGTTTATGTCACAAGACAAACACAGGATTTCCACTTACAGTTCTTGAAATTCTCCTCCATAAGAGAAAAGCAAGTCACTTTTGGCGTACCGGTGATCGGTTCCCCCTTTTTCTGAGATGATTCTGTAGTCTGACAACCATCTATCCAACTGACCTCAAAACGATATGGCTGCGCTAAACTTGGAGAATCCAGCACATTGGCCTTGACAAGAAGGTCTGGCTTGGACCCACTGTCGAAGACTTTGTCATTTTGGCAGAATTCCTTGGCAAAACTCCTTTGTGAATCCCGGTGAACATCTGGATGCCGGTCGCCGAACTCGTTATTGGCGTGACAGTTGAGGTCGCTCAGTTTTGGCGGCTCTAGTTTAGGAGGCTCTGGGGGTGGGGGCGGCACAATTTCGAATGAGTATGTGCCACAGCGAACATCAAGCTTGCCGTTGTTGAACATGGTATCACCGCGATTCGAATTACCACCTAGCAGATATGATTAGTGTTGCACGCTCAGAGCACTGAAATTTGTGCTTACATGAATTTGCCAGAGTCTTGAACGCATCTGAGCAGCTTTTGGTGCACTCAACTTCGGGAGTATCGCCAGCGATCCAGTTATTTATTCTCCAGCTGTTCCAGGTCTCTGGATTCACTGGAGGGCTCCTCAGATGCAATGAGCTAATTTCACGGAGAAGAAGCGCTTGTATCTTATTTCCAGCCGGGTCGACGTTCCAATTGAGACTTGAGTGCAGCTTCTCCACCTCGGTGCAGAACTGACTAAAAGCAGCGGAGAAGGACTCGGAAGGGAAGGATGATCCACCTCCTGTGCATTCTTCCAAGGGCACCGAGGGTATGATAGGCACTTGGGTCGGAATGAATGCAGCAGCATACCAAGGGACGGTAGCTGTTGTCGTAATCTCTGGCTCTTCGTCGCTTGCTGTTTTAGTGCCACAGCTACTCAGCGGCGTACACATCGTCCCGCATCCCTGGATCACGCCGACAAAGCTACAGCTTGCATAGCATGCGCTGCAGCCAGCAGACGACGAGCTCGAAGAAGAGGATGAAGATGATGATGCAGGTGCACTGGTTATTGTCTGTGAAAGTGTAATTGTCCCTGACAGCGATTCTGCGGGTATCGTGTTCTCCGTTCCAAGTGAAACTCCTTGATGATTGACAAGCTCAGTGATGGCAAAAACGACAACGCCAAAGAGCTCAGATTGTTCTTGCGTCATTTGCAACTGAGGAACCCAATTCCTTGCAAACTCCATGGCAGCATTCATTGCTCGAATCGCGCCTGCAGCCGCAAAAGGCAGTGGCTGAAGGCCATGAGCCGAATGTCAGCAAAAGGCCCACCCGGGACGGCATTCATGATAACACCTTGGGCTCCGCAAAGGGCTGGCCCAAATTCGTCCACTCTTTTGGCTATGCCTTGGTCCAGTCCATTTGTGGCTACACAGTCTGTACTTCTCCGTATAAAACCTTCCATTCGCTTAGCAAAACTGTCCGGGAGCGAGATCAACACGTCTCCTGGATTGTGTCCATTGAATGCGCTCGTAATGCTGGTAGCGAGAGGAGTATATGTCCTATACAAGTATATACCCATTAGCAAGTATTCATCAGCATAAGTCTGTCATATTGACGTGATTGGTCGTGGTACAATTACCCTGTGAGTCCCGTGGGGATCGGCTTTGGGGTTATCGTGAAAGGCGGTACACCATCAACCATGACAACAGTTGCTGTTGCAGTGGCCATAGAAGCTGCTTGACTCAGCTGTGCTGGTGGAACGGACACATGTGCTGTGAGATCGATGTTCTCTGCTGCTACGGCAGCGCCGTAAGCAGCTAGCAGAATTATGGCAACTTTGACCGCGAATTGAAGAACTTCAAAAACCAGGAATGCTGATATCAACAGCTGACGAGCCTGTAGTTCTGTATTTGGACCTGAAATCAGATCCGTCATACTCTGTAAGCACTGTTCGTTGACTTCTTGACAATTTGCTTCAATAGTGGACTGAATGACTGCGTGGAGGTCTGGCGAGAAGAAGATGTCGACACCTTCATCTGGACTTGTGCCTCCAGATACATCGATGACATTCCCACTTAGGGCAGGGGGGGTACTCTTCTTTTACTGTCAGCAGACATATACTGGTGATGGTCAACTGAGGAGAGAACAACGTACCCCAGGTTGATCGTACTGCTGAAGGCTACCAAGTGAAAGTGTCGCTATCTGTGATGTCGCAAATCCTAGTAAGCTGGACACTGAAACAAGGTAAAAGCTCGAGAGCATGATTCATGAATGATATTTCAGGACTTTCGAAGCCACAACATCGAAAAGCTGTGGGAAGTAGTGATTGAAGACTCACGATGTCGTGGGTTCCGGCCTCATCCTATATAAAAATAATACACGTCAGAGCACAAATATCATTCAACACTCAGATGTTGCGACCCCAAGTTCACGTTGGAAGCTGAAAATAGAAGCCCACATATCGTCACGATATCTTACGAAGGAGATTAGCTCTGCAACTGTATCGACGCTACTTCAACCTGGACAGGACATATGTCCGCTTGCAAATGCATACGTGTCGATATCTGAAACGTCTAAGACTCCATGAAGATAGATGCGAGCCTCTTGTTGGTCTTGGGTGTCGTTGTGATCCATTTATGTCTTTGGATGAAAGGATGACATATTTGGTACTTCATGTAGTCCTTCCAAACAGAACTTCGAAGCGAAACGGTGCAGTACACAGCAACGTTCCTATCCGAACCTGGTCGAGGAATATTAGTTGGCCGTTCCTTGTTCTCAGCAACACTGTTTTGACGAGATAATGTGATACTGCGAGCCAATGATTAGGTTGTTCTTGGAGCTGATACAGTAGTCGGAGTCGAAGGTGAAGAGTTGGCTAGCTTGTTAGGGTATAAGATGTTGGTTGCGAGATACAGGTCCCTGAGATGCCCCGGATCATGCGGCCTGGATGCGACCACGCACATTTTCTGAAAACCCCGACGAAGATCTGTCCTCGAGTTCGTGTCCCTCGTGAGATCCAACGTTCCAATGCTGGCTTTTGTGAGACCCGACGCTCCATGCAGAAGTCTGAGGTGGACTGAGTCGGACTTGCAAAAATGATAGGAGCGAAATGTTCATTGACTTGGGCTTTCACTTCTTGTCATGGTCCGTGGCTGGATGAGCCCTTGACGTAGCATCTATATGTTCCTAGAACCAACCGCGGATCCTGAACGATCATGTTGAAGTGCCACCAGTCCTCATCTCGAGAGGATCTCATAAATTTCCTTGAGGCCCTTTTTCTCAGCTAACTCAATAGGAGTTAGCCCATATTCCGCTACCTTTGTGCGATCTGCTCCATGCTTTAACAGAAGTTCAACCTTTTCCAAGCTACCCAGATCTACAGCATAGTGAAGTGCGGACCCCTTTTGTTTCTCTACAGCATTGACGTCGATACCGCGATTGATAAGGTAAGACATGATAGGTAAATCGCCTTCCCCTCGAGGTGACATAGAATTGAATAAAGCATGGGGATCAAGCTCCGCCCCATGTGAGATCAACAAATCGAGTACTCGCGTCGAGGGGATTAGCGAGGCAGTTGCGAGAGGGGAAACACTTTTGTTGCTTCGAATGTTGGGATCAGCGCCATTCTCGAGTAACCATTTTACTTGCACTTCTTTATCGACGACTAGTCTATCAGAACGTAAGCTTGAGAGGTCTCGGGGAGGAGAAATGTTATAGAACGCGGACAGTACCTCAAAAGGGGCTGGCCAAATTCCACCGAGTTGACATCCCAGCCATAATCGCGGAAGGCCTGGAGGACCACGGTATCATTCCGATGGGCAGCCATGTAGAAGGATTGAAGCGTAACCCTAGCACCATTGGACAGAAGGGGCGTTATTGCTCGGTCGTCACCCACTGATGAGATTGCGTCGGTGAGAGCTTCATCGAGGTCGCCCTGCGGCGGAGCAGGATCGGATGTCACGATTTCATTGACTCGGTCGATATTCGAGGACAGAACTGCCTCGCGCAGACTTTCGGCGATAGCCATATCTTCCTGGTTGAGTCCCCGAGGGTGTTGATGGTTCTATGGGATGTGAGGTTGATCCTGTATGGTCATACTTTAGGGACCTTGCGGACGGAAATAAAATATCCGAGTCGGTGGACCACCATATCAGGGACTACGTGTGCTCGCTTAATCTTTCGCCTACTGTGAGAGTGCGGGCAGGCGGGCTGACAAAGTCAACGAGACCAATGCAGGACCGACGATGCGATACTGGTTTTGTGAAATCAAGGCGTATGAATCCAATATAGCAGAGACCTCGCGGGTTGGTCATGGTCGGGCGAATGGAAGAGTAATCCGAATTTATTAGCATGATCTCAGTCCAGACCACCTTGGGTGGTTTAGAACGACCATGCGCTCCTTACGTATTCCAACGCGTGTATGTGTTGGTAGACTAAGAAAAGAACAACAAGAGCTATGGTTACCTCTTACTGGCGTATCAAGTGCTTGCAAATGGTTTCGAAATCCAACATCGGTCTGTTCGGATCCAACGGGTGGGGTTTGCTTGTGGGTGCCTCTTTCTTGAGTATTCCTCCTCTGCCAGGAAGTTGCTGGCTCCGGCCGTATATCTATGTCAGTTGAAGTTCGCTATGCAAAGGTTTTGTTGAACAAACATTCCTCTTCTCCTCAACTGACAAACGATATCCCAGAGCTGGCATGATGATGACCTACCAGGCTTAGAATCTCACATCATCGTCAACATGAAGCTTTCTGTCATCTGTTTTGTCCTCGCTTCGCTCTATGGATATGGAATAAGCAGGAGCAGTAAGTCTTCCGCTGCCTCACCAAGGATTAGATTACGAAGACACGACGATCATTAGCCTCTGACTAGTCAATCGAGATGATTCGCTCATGCACAGAGGAGCAACAAAAGACTATCATTCAAAAGCTCCCCCGATCAGAGACCTCATAAAGCGCGATGAACGACAGATATGTAGCTTGCCAGCATATCTGGCTGCAAGGGCATCTCGGGGAAGCTCTCCAGGAGCTGAAGCGGCAGCTCAATTTACCCCAAGGCACTACGTTCACGTTGATGACGGGATTGTATATCTGAGTGAAAGGGGCCTTGTTGGAAGAATGGTAGTCCCTGAGACTGGAGCTGATCCGGCAAAAGACATGGCCAAATTCTTTGCTATAAGCTTGGTTGAGCCGAAGTTTACGCCTATCGCCTGGGACGACGCTACTGGGACGGACTTTAATACGGCGGTTTTCAAGGACCTTGAAATTTTCCTGGGCGAGAACGGAAAACCTAAAGCACCAGAAGCTCTCAGCTTGGGCACTGACGGCTTGTGCGGCTGCACAGTCCTAATGGTCGCGAGCAGGACAGGAGTCTATATGGCACATTACTTCGAAAGCCTTTCGTTCTCGACTGCCGCAGTCTGGTTGGACCATTTCGCGGGCAAGGATGCTTTCGAAGAGACCGTGATAAAGGGTTTGAACGAGGGCATCACTGGGGATACCGCCTCTAAAGTCATAAATCCACAAGCGGAGCAGGTCTCACTGACAGCTCATGCCGATCGAATCAAAGAAGGAGCCGGCCTTGGGGGAAACAACATCAGGCGCTTTTTGATACACCCGTCCAATTTCCCATCCTATTCCACTTACACAAAGGAACAAACCGCTGCAATGTACAGAGTGAAGTGGGATAAGATCAAGCAAGAAGTTGACCGTATCCTCGGGGCCCTCCCAAGTGCCAACGTCTGGGAAGAATTTGAGTACACTGCTTTGAATAACAATGATCAAAGGCTTGATACGACAGCACGAGGAAAATTAGTATTCAAATTCGACCCACTGACCAGACCCCCTCCGAGTACTGACCCCAATGTACCAACATCGCACAAGCGATTGAAAAGAATGACTTTCTGGTTGGAAGAGAATAGGACAGATCTGCTGGGTGACACGTGGTAGGAAGAGCTCATTGAACCGATGACGAGAGAGCTAAGCCGACCTACCTTGCTATTTGATGACCGAAACCTGCAGCATATGACTGTCTTGCGCGAACCTTTCTCATTGCCTGCTTTTTGATGATTTTTTTATGCTTCATCTCTTTTCCATAGCTCGTTGTAGCTTCATTCATTCTAGTTACTTTCAATTATTTTTATTTTGGGTACAGAGTTGATAAGGGAATGGGGAGCTGTCTTGATGTTGTTTCACCTCGAACTCAGTCCATTACAAATGTCAAATAGAGCTATCTCACTCTTTTAGTGAAGTCTTCTCAAAGTAAAAACATGCTCAGACTGTCTGTTTCCCGTCTTTCACTTCTTCAAATAATATCTCAAAGAAGTCCGTATATCCTTTCTGCCGGGCTAGCTCCGCAGGAGTGAAACCAGCCAAATTGATCACTGTCCGGTCCGCACCCTGCCGCAACAGCAATTCTAGCTTCTCTCTCCCTTTACTTCCCAGACTGACAGCGTAATGTAATGGCGTCCCCAGTTTCGGTGAGATCGTATCAATTTCAATGCCACGATTAATTAGATACTCCATGACAGGAATGCCACCTTTACCACGGGGACTCATAGCCAGAAAGAGAGCCTCCGGGTCGAGTTCTGCGCCACGCGAGATGAGAATATCAAATACTGGGGACAGAGGTTCCAGGGCGGCGGTAGCAAGAGGCGAAGGATATTTTGGTCCCTTGATGTTCGGATCAGCACCATGGTCCAAGAGCCATTTCACGCGTGTCTCGCTATCAATAGAAAGCCTTCCGATTGTTAGGCTCTAGACTGAAAGTGTCATGAATAATACAGAGTACCTCAACGCGGTCCGTCCAAACTCAAGTGAGTTGATATCCCATCCATACTTGACGAATACCTCCCAAAGCTCGACACCCTCTCTAGTGACAGCCTCCAAGAAGACGTTTTCGGTGATGCGGGCACCTTTCTTGAAAAGCGGGGTAGGCCAAGCTCGGGATCGACTGCGAATGCAAGTGCTTTGTTCAGCTCCTTCTGTGACGGACGTGGCTTTGAATTCAACAATTCTAGCACGGCCTCCAAGTCCTGGTCCTCAATAGCAGATTCGAAAGTCGCCATGTTGCAGCGTCGTTGATGCTTCTTGAGTGAGGTATTCTGCGATATGTGCCAACATATATTGGTTGATTTCAGGCTGCAGTGTGGGGTTGCCTCATGCGATGTGTAGACACCGTCTTTTATCGGACGAGCTTGTATGTACATCAGGACAAGTAAGACTATAAAACTGTCTGTCGAAATCTCTGTATGTTCCCACAGCTGATTATCGATAAAGTGTGACAAGGCACAGGAAGATTCAGGTTCACCCTATGAGGCACGTTGACACTTGCGAGAACAAACATATGCAAGCGATTTCGGCAACGTAGGACTACATATGAGATAGCACACATGTCGGTGGCTCATTCAGGTACTTGATCGAAAGACTTACTAAGAAAGCTGTGCACAGGGGTAGAAGCAATAATGTAAACAGTTACCGCACATCGGCTTCATCGCTATGGGCCGGGGCTCGCTAAAGGATAGCACATAGCACGCGAGAGGCCAGGCCTATGCTCAGCTCGTTCAAGAGTGAAGATTTAGCATCTGCATCTATGTATGTACTGAGCGATCTGCACGTTAGCGATGTCATAGGAACTTCAGATTAATTCGAGCGGCCGAAAGCCATTTGGCGAGCTTTACGAGCCGTCCGTCAGCTGTCGATCGCTGGCCCGGTCCGCCAGGAAATGGAACATAAAGCCAAGACCTGCCGCACTTCTTCATCTGCAAGCCTTAGAATGCTATCCGTAAGGCACATGAACCTTTCTTTCAACATCATAATTTGCGGTGCTGGGTTGAGTGGGCTTTTCCCCGGGATTGCTCTTGCGAAAAGGGGACATCGTGTAACAATCGTTGGAGCTACCCTGCAATTGAGTGAAATCGGCGCTGGTATACAAATTCCTCCCAACAGCTCAAGAATTTTGATCGATCACGGACTGCGGAGCAAGCTCGAAGAAAGTCTGTTGTGCCCAAGCGAATGAATATTAGGAGATATGCGAATGGCGAAGTCATCGGAGTGACGGAAATCCATCCTTTTATGGAAGAAGCATGTGGGTTCCCGTGGATTCCCGTGGGTTCCAAAACTCCAATTTCCAAGTGTAAAAGCTAATGATGCACAGAATATGGTAGATTCATCGTGCAGATTTCCAACAGATTCTTCTTGATGCTACAATTGAAGTAGGCGTCGAATTCCTTCTAGGAAGTCCCGTGGAGAGATTGGACGAGAAGAATTGCTCCATATTCTTAAGAGGTGGAAAAGAGCTGAAAGCAGACTTGATCGCCGGAGCAGACGGTATCCATTCTAAGATCAGGACCAGCATATTGAAAAACAATGTCATTGAAATCGCCAATTCTCCGCATTGTGCATATCGAGCCATGATACCAGAAGAAGTCTTACTTTCAGATCCAGACACTGCCGAGATCCTTGAAACGAATGAATCTGAGATATGGACGGGGCCAGAATCTCATATCATGGTATACGCGGTTAAGGATGGATCTAGTGGTATCCTTCACGATTTCCCTTATGTAACAGGGGAGACGGGGTGACTCGGAAGTGGAACGAGCCCGGAAACCTCGAAGAGATGAAAGCCAAGTGTTCCAAATGCGAACCAGGCCTGCAGAAGATTCTTAGCGACATAAGCGAGTGCAAGAAGTGGAAGTTGGCATCTGTTCCTCCTCTGCCGACATGGCTGGGTGATAGTGGCCGAGTCATGATCATCGGAGATGCTGCCTATGGCATGCTACCATATATGGCCCATGGCGCTGCAATCGCAGTCGAAGATGGCGCAGCTTTGGCGGAAGCTGTATCTCGTGCTGAATCGGCTCCCGATCTGCCAAAATTGCTGAGAACCTTCGAATCAGTACGAAAACCGAGATGTGAGGATATTTTGGCGAACTGCTGCACGAATGCAGAGGTCTTCCATCTGCCTGATGGCCCAGCCCAGGAGAAAAGAGATTTGGCCATGAAGGAAACTATCGAAGGGGGAGACGGATATCTAAACGAGGGACGAGACGGTCATAAGTACAATAACGACAACGTGAAGACTGGGCTTTTCGATTACGACGCTGTGAAAGCCGTAAGTCTTCTAAAAGATTTCTTCTGAGAATCCAAAGCTGATCTACCGGAGATGAGAGTTGCTCTGGACGGCCAGGAGTAAGCTTTGGGCATGAACGAGATACCGTCGATTAATTTGTAGATCTTCAAGTTAATGATGTCTCTTAATTTTTCAACACAATGACTGCTGCTCCTCAGAGTCCTCACTTCCCACATCAGGTAGCGACCGATAAGCAATATCCCTCCTGAGATGCATCCCCTCAAACGACACTATGGTCACCCTTATATAGGCCGTTCGGACCGCTTTTTCGAGCGTATCTCTCTTGGCTACAACAGCCATTACCCGTCCCCCATTCGTTACTAATTTCCCATCATGATCAAGTTTCATGCCGGCACCTAGATAGCTCACGTGTGACTGACTGGACAACATACTCCTCCACCAACTGTTCGGTACTCATACACCGTAAATCTGTGGAGTCGGAGTGATATTCCCTAAACTTGATCTTGTATCCCTGTTGATACTCTCCTGGGTAGCCTCCAGAAGCTAAGATCACCGCCACGCGGAATTTTTCCTCTATGACAAGGTCCACTTGGTGCAGATTACCGGTTATGCACGCGAGCATGATTTCGGCCAAGTCCGATTCTAGGAGGGGAACAAGAGTCTGAGCCTTGGGATCACCAAATCTGGCGCTGTATTCGAGGCATTTGGGTCCGGATTTGGTGAGCATGACTCCTGTGAATAGCATGCCAACGAAAGGAGTACCTAAACAATCGTAATCGAGCTGCCAAGGGAAAAATGGGGCGCCCAAAACTCAAAAACATACCTTCTTCCCTCAATCCATCCAAAGTAGGCTTGATGATCAGAGTCTCGATCTCATACATCACAGATGGAGTCGCGAATTTGACTGGAGCATGACATCCCACACCACCTGTGTTTGGCCCTTTGTCACCATCGAAGACTCGCTTGTAGTCTTGGACAGCTGGCATAGACTTGAACGTCTTTCTATCAGAAAAGGTATGAATGCTCAATTCTTCGCCGTTCAGGAATCATTCGATCACAACTTCAGTCCCAGCATCTCCAAACTTATCGCCTAGCATCATTTGATCGAGGGCTTCGAAAGCTTCATCTTTTGTTTCCGGAATGACGACACCCTTCCCCGCGGCGAGACCGGATGTGTTGATCATCATTTTGTAGGATGGATCTTTCATGATGCAGTCATCTATATACTGTTTGGCTTGTTTGATATCTGTGAAGTTCGCATAGGCCGCCGTTGGGATTTTATGGCGTGCCATGAAGTCTTTTGAAAATGCTTTCGAGCCTTCGATTTGCGCTGCTTCTTTGGAGGGTGCAAAACACCATATGTTTGCTACAACAATTTTCAGTAAACGGGAATCTCACAGAAAGTTCGGGAGAAGGAAACTAACCTTTTCGAAAGACCGCCTCGATGCCATTGACGATTGGCGCATCAGGACCCGGCACGACCAGATTCATCTTCCGATCTTGAGCGAGCTTCAGAAGCCGTGGGAAGTCGTTCTCTTCAATTTCCCCAATATTGCAAGTCTTTGGAGTACCGGTATACGTTCCTCCATTTCTGGCACGACGACAATCATGCTGACGTGCTTCGACTGGCTGAGTTTGAGAGTGAGAGCATGTTCTCTTGCACCTCTGCCTATGAGGAGGACTTAAGCTTGAGGACTGTTTCGGTCATTGTGGTAAGGTATCAGCTAGGTATAAGACCGAACTGCTATGCTGAGATTGACAGCTGTTTTGGAGGCTGAGAATGTGCTGTGGAGATGAATGCCCACAAAACCTGCAGCGAAAGAATCGAATTTATTGTGCTTGCAGGAATAAATGGCATTATTCTTACACCAGACTTAGATACCAGAGCTAAACACTAGATGCGATTAAATTTGCTTCTTCTTTGCCGTAGCGGATTTTGCCTGTACAGGATATGGTAGACTAGAGCTCAGTGGCGGGAGCTTAGGGTAGCTTCTGCACACCTCCTGATCTACCTATAATTCCGGCAATAGCTAGTAAACGTTCATATAATCGAACAAATGAATTGTCAGTATCTTGGTTTGAAACTTTAAAGATAGACATAGGATAGAACTGGTAGATTTTGTTTCGCAAATTTCTCGGAGATGAAGGAAGACAAACCGCAATGCCCGAACGAAAAGCAGCACAAACTCTACATGAGTAATTCCTATTGATTTGTATCAGCAAGCCAATATCGTAAGAGCGACAACTTATACGACATATAGAAATGATTCCACAAGTTCTTCTGTGAGGGCAAAATGGAGACTTGAAGTCGAGGAGCTTCTCCTTCCACGTGATGACCACGGTATGCCCCAAACGGTTATCCGGAGGCGAATGCGGGGGTTGAGGGGTAAATCCATAACTGTGCTCCCCCACATCGATCGACATTATCCGGGTCCATTCTGGGCTTATTTTCTTCCACTTCACTCAAGCCTCATGTCCTTTCTTTTTGTTTCGCATACAATGAGTAAACTCTAATCTTGAACATCAGCTCATTTCCCTATCGGCCCAAACGAGAATAGAGGAAATTCTAAGATCATTACTTACGCAACTACGAGCACAAGTAGCAAGACCGAGGGATACTCGGAGCTCTAGCTTGCCAATTTCATCCATCTCAATCAAACTTCGACGAAAGCCAGAATACAAACAGCTTGTTTCTGGACGAGATCCCTTTTTACAATTCAAGAGTTCAGGTCCACAAAGTGTGCAATTATACACCATGTCATCCAAACACTACTTCCCCGAAACAGCAGTCAACACGCTTGTTCCCCGCTTCCTCACCTCTCTCACACGAGCCAACCCATCTCTCACCCTCCTCCCCTCCTACCGCGTCGTCCTCAATAGCACCGCCTCTCGCTCCCACGTAACTCTCATCTCCGGCGGCGGCAGCGGTCACGAACCCGCCTGGTCTGGATATGTCGGCGATGGCCTCCTCACAGCCGTAGCATGTGGCGACATCTTTGCCAGTCCAAGCATGAAGCAAGTGTTGGCTGCTATTGCGGCGTGTCCGAGTAAAAAAGGTTGTATCCTGCTGATCACGAATTACACGGGTGATAAGCTGCACTTTGGGTTGGCGGCCGAGAAGGCGATGGAGAGGGGGTGGGTGGAGAGGGGGAAGTGCGTGGTGTTGCCGGCGACGGATGATGTTAGTATTGGGAGGAGTAAGAGTGAGAAGGTGGGGAGGAGAGGGTTGGCGGGTAATGTTATTAGTGAGTCATTTTGTCTTGGGTATTGTGTTTGGGCTAGTGGCTGATGGAGTTTTTCTAGCGATGAAGATTTTGGGAGCTGCCGCCGCGAAGGAGTATTCTTTTGAGAGGCTGGTTGAGATTGGGAGGGCTGTTAATGAACAGCTTGTTTCGATTGGATCAGCTTTGGATCATTGCCATGTGCCAGGGAGGCAGAACCACGATGAGATTGGAGAGGACGTTTGTGTAGTTGGTGCTGGGATCCACAATGAGCCAGTAAGTGATGTGCAACTCCGTGGCCAAATATGTACTGATATTCCAAAGGCGGTAGAAAAGGTGTCGCCGATTCCTTCAGTTGAAGATCTGGTAAAAAGGCTTTTGAACTTGGTCTGTGACCAAAATGATGCCGAGAGAGCCTTTGCGAGATTTAATAAGGGTGATGACACGGTACTCCTGATCAACAACTACGGCGGGCTGTCGAACCTGGAAGTGGGAGCTCTTACCGAGGAGGTTTTGTCACAACTAGGTAAATACTCTCCCGAAACCCCTACACTTCTACACCCGTTCGAGCCAGTAAAACTAATCGGTCGATAACAGAGAATAATTGGGACATCAAGCCCACGAAGATCTACTCCGGTCCTTTCGAGACGTCTTTGAACGGACCTGGTTTCTCTGTAACGTTGTGCAACCTCACGACAGCCGCAAAAGAAAGTAAAACGTCAGTGGACGAGTTGATGGATCTTCTTGGCGCGGAGACAAAAGCGCCTGCATGGCCTAACGTTCTTGCGAACACCTCGACCAAGGTAGCGAAGAATGACAGTCCGGATGTAGATATCGAGAGACAAGCTCTAGTGTCGGCTGATGAGGATATCAAAGGTACGTGATTGGCAAGCTGTGGCCGGGAGACAAATTTTTAATGCATCGACAGTTGATCCAAAACTCCTCGATTCTGCGATCCGAACAGCATGCAATCGAGCCATAGAAGCAGAACCCAATCTGACGAAATGGGATATGATAATGGGCGATGGCGATTGTGGCGAAGCAGTACGAGATGTTAGCAAAGCAGTACTCAAAATCCTCGACAACGGAACCGCTAAATCCGGATCAGTGCAAACACTCCTGCACGCGGTGACGAATGCCGTAGATGATATGGGCGGCACATTGGGAGCGATTTTCGGAATCCTTCTCGCAGCATTCTCTACGTCTCTGCGAGCCCAGAAGTCCAAGGCAAATGCGGATGGTAAATTAATCGATGTCTTTGCACCAGCTCTGGCAGAAGCGGTAGAGAGTTTGAAACAACATACTGGCGCGCGAGTCGGTGATCGGACGGTGATGGACGTCTTATTATCTTTTGCGGAGACCTTAGATCAATCGAGAGATCTGGAAACTGCCGTGAAGAAGGCGGACAGTGCGGCAGACAGGACCAGAGAGTTGAAAGCAGGGTTTGGGAGAGCGAGTTATGTGGGTGGTGTCGAGGAGAAAGAGAAGGTACCCGATCCTGGCGCTTGGGCTTTGATGGAAATTGTTAAGGGATTGCTCGAGGGCGGGCAGGCATAAAACAACAAGCCCACAGTGGGACAGACCGACAAGATTATGGGAATGTAAGAAAGGTGTGATGGAGAGATCGAAATATGAATGTTGGCCATCTGAGGAGATATGTAATACATGACATGGCCGACATGCTAGATGCAAGAGAACAGAAGTGGTAATGAGTTGGAATATTATAATTGCCCCTTTTGGGCGTGAGCTGAGTAGTGGTGTACTTTCGCTGATCTCAACATGTTGACGAGGCTTGAATTGTTCCGCCAGTCCAGCTAGCCAGCTATTGCTTCGAAGCGAGACAAGACGCCATGCATTTATCTCTTGCGTTTGCCATTCTCCCCCCTGGCATCGAGCGTATTGACTTGCGGAACCACTCTGTGATCATCTGTTTAGACGACCATCTCATCAAGCGATGTTGGCTGCTCTTCTCCTGTCTCCTCTGAAAGCGACTCCGCTATTTCTGGCAGGAGTCGAAGGTGGTCCTCGGCGTATGCTGTGCTTGCCCTTGCTCCTTATATCTGTTATAGCTTTCCATCGTGCTCTCCTGGCAGTCTCTTCACGCGTTTTTGTTCCCAATCGTCCAAGTCCTTAGCTGCCAGTCTCTATAAGAAGTATCAGCACTCCTCATCCATATACTCATAGTTGTCGCAGCATTTCCGCATCGTTCAATGCGGATCCCATTCCTGGTGTGAGAACTCACATAATATTCCTCCTTCATGTCCACCCTTCGCCCTCCCTTTCCAATACCCAGTTCCTCCTCCTTGCTCATCCTCCGGACTTTACGGTCGTGCTTCTCGTATCGAATCGCCGTGGCTGGTGTCAGAAAGAAAGAACCTGCAACCATTGTTGCGATGAAGGGGAGGCCGAAGAGGAGGAAAGGGTGGCGGGCAAGCCCAGATCGGTACCGGGCTGCCATTGTGTTGGCATCCGCGGACGATCGGAACTTCTTGTTCTGAAAGACACCCATTGTTGCGTGGGCTTGTGAGATGCAATAACTCGGAGCTTGACTGTAAGGTGGGAGGGCGAAAGTATCTGGCGGGAAGTGGTCCGATGAATTAAGGACCGGTTAGCTTCATAAGTACGGAACTCGTTGGCTTCAATACGTTGCACTGGACTGCAAGTATTGTCTTCGAATAACAGACTTATTGCCAGAGCATCTGAGCTTCAAGAAGATGCACTGTACAACATGTGGGTAGCTGTTGCTGCAATGGAGGAGCTCCTGGTAACGCGGGCTGCAGTCGCAAAGAGATTCTGGACGTTCCGCTAAGTCACGTGCGACCGCGTTTCTTCTAAACGCGTACCACCTCAGTCTCCTGTTTGTTTTCATCATCAACTCATCGACAATGGCACCCTCATGATGGCCCCCATAGCACGGAATACCGCCTCAAATAGTCGACCAAATGGTCACATCAATGGCGATACGGGCGCCTCCGTCCCGCCTCCTTCTACGATGGCAGCCCAGCTCATCAGCGATCTCTCGACCAAGGGCAACAACCCCTCGAAAGAAAAGGATCCTGATGGGCTACAACAAATGATGAACGAAGTTGCGGCCGAGGAGCAGGAATTCGAATCACGAGTCGAAAAAGATCCTGCTTTCGTTGAGGACTTGGATGTGAAGTTGGAGCGCAAGCACAAACTCCTTTACACTTTCACACGTGCTCTTCTTGAGAAACTCGCCAGCGATGACCCATTCATGGATATCGAGGAGCGAGTCCACCAATGTAGCGAGGCTCTAGACGTTTATGTGGCAACAATGAGAGAATGTCCGCTGCTTTTGGCTTATGTTCTTCCGCCTGGAAAAATTCTCAAGGGTAGAGGCACAGAACCTCTTTGCAGCTGGTTAATTCCGCGAGTATTGGTGCTTCTCGGACGTAAAGGCTGCGAAAGGTTGACGGCAAATATTAAGGCTCTTTTTGGTCTTATTTTTCAGATCATTCCTCAATATCCTAAGCTGTGGTGTTGGGAGTCTGTTCTCTTTTCCTACCTGAAGGGTTGTATCCAGTGTAAGTTTTGTTCTCCAGCCTTCGGCATTCCTGCTCACCTTGAAAGGTACAATTACACAACTTGAGAGCCCCAGAATCATGTCTCAAAATCAACATGCAGAGATTGTTGTGCAGCTTCACCAAGAGGGCCCAGGATCTTCAGAAGGCCCGCTCAACGCTCTTCTCAACTCATCGTATTCTATGCGTAGTGCTGCCGAAGGCCTAGCACATGTGAGCAACCTTCTGTCCATACTAGCGCATGCCTCTGAGGCAACGGCTACATGTTTTGATGCGACAACGGCATTTCAGAACTATCTTTCTTGGTTGATGGACTCATTCCTCGTGGTCCATGATATTCGCAAGAGATGGGCGGCGAATCTTACGCTTCACGAATGTTGTATGAAGACGGGTGAGCTCTTTCTGAGCTCCATCAATTCGCTACTTTCTTCATTACGGCATTTCATTTGGCCATTTGTCTTGCGCAAAGGTTACATGGTCCTCTCCACTATCTGCGCTGCCATGCTCGAGGATCCCAATCAACTGTCCGACCAATCTCAAATCACCCTTTGCAGTGCGTTGCTCAACTTGACAGCAGTGTGCAAAGAGTTCGGATCAATGCGCCAGGTCTTGGCTCTGAACCTTCTTGCAACTTTGCCATCTGGAGAAGATGCGCACTCGAATCTAGGAAGCGATTTCAAGGTGGGGAGACGTTGTGACCTGGAACGAAAACTACTGACTGTGCTTCAGGTTGCCTCCACGACTCTTCGTCAAGCTTGCGGCGATAATGCGCCACTTCAGAAGAATGGCATCGACTCTGCCACCTTTGAAAGTCCGAATTTGCTTGCCGAATTTCAAAGCTTGGGCCTTCACGAAGTGAAGTCGAAAAGCAGCAAGTCGAAAATTGATTTGAAAGCTCAGGTAGAGGATGGCCCACCGACCAAGCGTCGCAAGATCAACGACGATGTCAATGTTTTCCGAGAAATTACAGCAGACCTGTACGAACTACTGGGCGCGCAGAGAGCCACCGACTTAGAAGGACTTCACCAACTTGCAGAGTAAGAGTTCCATTCTGATTGCAAACTTCTCATCTGACTGGCATAAATTAGAAAGTGCTTCACGGCCCTTAAGGTCCCAGAGCAGTGCGAAGCTATCGAATATTTGGGCCGCATTCCCTGTGGACTGTCTGGCAACTTGTCCGTGACTCGCGCAGATGGGAAAATTGTTGAATCGAAATGCTTCGTTTGCGACGGAGTGCAGCTGAATGAAAGTGTTGGCATACCAGTCGAAGAAGCATCCTCCTCTGGAATCGCGAAAGAATCGATGCGAGTCTTCATCAGCCTTCTCAAGTCCAAGGCGTTCGCTGAATCTAGACGCCCTCGTGTCTTGGGTATGTTTACATTGAAGAGGTTCGCAGCGCATTTCCAGGATCCAGAACTTCTGGATCTTGAGGCATCGCCTCTCGCTCAGTGGTGCCTGACGTCACTGAAAAGCTCGATTCGAGAGCTCAGATTAGCAGCGGGGTGAGTTTGATCTTCCTCCTTAACCCAAGAATTCTTGTTGATGCGAAATTCAGCCGTACAATTCCCATGTTCTTACGCGGAGTATCTACTCCAGATTCTTTGACCTGGAGAAATAGGCACAATGTGATAAGACTCATGCGCAGTTTTGCTGAATCCGGAAGCAATTTGCTGCTACAAGAGACAACTGTCCTTGCGTGGGGTCAGATTGCAAGGTAAAGATTGTGACTGCCATCCTGCGATGTCTGCTAACCGACGCAGTGTTGTGAAAGATGATGACTTGAACGTTCTTCTTCTTGCGCTTGTTGAATACTTGGGTCATAGCAATCAAATCGTCTCTGGAACTGCTTTCGCAGAAGTAAGCAGTAAATCCTCAGGATGGATATTGTGCTGACTTGTATCAGATTTTGAGGCTAGCCCAGCATGGCAGCATTACCGTCGAACGGCTATTCAGCCCTTTCTGGGGCAGCATTGCGACCGTGGCTGTCAAAGACCTCCTTGTAAAACCACAGACAACTCAGCTCATGGCCGATCTTCTTGGAATTTCAGTTGCTGACTTCCTGGTTTTGACGCAATCATACACCCTCCCATATCTGGTCTTGAATGGCAAAGTCGATGTTATAAAGAGAATCAGTGAGGCTCGTCAAGACCCCGATAACTGGGCCATTTGTCTAGACCCCTCGAATCTTGCCCCTATCCTAGCACTTCTTCTCGTTCAAGACGTGCCAAATCTCGACTCCTTCGTGATGGGTTTATTCAGACGGGTTTCCAGTGATTTCAAAGATCACGAGCTCGTCGACTTGTTGAAGATAGAGCCAATGTACCAAGCCTTGTATCTTCTCAAGGCTGCTGGTGAAGCCGACGAGAGCAGAAAATCTAGAGTATGTCACATGTGCGATGTTGGGGCCGACTAACAAATTATAGATCCGAATAGCACTCAAATTCCTGGCGACTCGAGGTGGCGAGAACAGCAGCTCCAAGAAATCTAATTCCATGGGCGCTTTCTTGAACCAGCATATTTTGGGGCTGGTGACACGCATCGTCGAAGCTGTTAACGGCACTAGGGACGAGCAAATGCTGATGGAAAGAGAGAGATCTATCAAAGCCATGGAAGAGCTTGTGAAGCTCGCAAAGTCAGAAGCAAGAGTGGCTCGACCTCAGGTACGTCCCAAACATCCATAAACGTCCGTGGATACAGCTCATCAATCTAGCTTTGTGCTTGTCTGCAAACGGCATTTTCACAACCTGAGATGCAATCCTCTGCATTTTCCGCCTGGGAGACGATTTTACGAAACTTAGGTGATGAAGATGTAGAGGCAATGCTCGAAAGTACATTCTCGATCGTCATTCAACATTGGGAAACGTTTGACGGGCCAACTCAGGACCGAGCCGAAGGCGCACTTCAATACCTTCTAAAGTTCAGGACTCGTCTTATCCGCAACATGATTGTTAACCTCCCCTCACTTGCCGCCTTCCCCAAACTAGCCGATGTGGAAAGACAGATCAGCAAATTAAGGGTGCCCACCGACGTTGGAAATGCGTTTCAGATTTTCCGCCGTAGGCTTGGTCATGAAAATCCGGGAGTTGTCACGCAGGCCCTTGTGGAACTCAAAGCATTTCTCAAGCAAAACCAATCCTTCCTTCAAGCCTCGGCTGTCAGCGAACAGCCAGATGTTGTAGTTGGCCAACTTCTACGTTCGATACTCGATACTTGTGTCAAGTACAGTGATTGGCAGAACGATATCGCTGTGCTATCAGCGGAATGCGTTGGCCTTGTTGGCTGTATCGACTCCAACAGGGTGGAATCGGTACGAGATCGCCGCGAGATGGTGGTGGTAAGCAACTTCCACGACCATGGAGAAACTACAGATTTCGTCCTCTACATCATCGAAGAAGTCATTGTGCCAGCATTCTTATCTGCTGAGGATACCTCACTTCAAGGGTTCTTCTCATATGTCATGCAAGAACTTCTTGACCGGTGTAATTTCAGGAAGGTCGTTGGAGATATCTTGAGAAAGGGCGAGAAAAATAGCGCTGACGATCTCTGGCTGAAATGGATCTCACTGTCCCCGGGGATTCAAGATATTTTGACTCCGTTCCTGACTTCGAGATACGGGCTAGCAGATATGGAAATGCCGAAGTTAGAGTATCCGATATTCCGGCCAGATAGGATGCCACCGAAGCTATACAACGCCTGGCTGAGAAGCTTCTCTCTGGACCTCTTACAAAAGCCTTTCCAGTTCTCTACGAATCTCATTTTCCCGCCCCTATGTCGGGCAATCAGAATCAAAGATGTGTCGGTCGCAAGCTTCATCCTGCCTTATCTGGTGCTCCATATTGTTGTCGATGGCCAAGATACCCACCGACAACAAATTGGGAACGAATTGCTTTCCATTCTCAAGTATGAAGCAACAGCAGAATCTGAAGGTCGGAGACAAGATCTGAAATTGTGTATTGAGGTAAGTCAGAGGGCCGATCGTTCAAGCTTGCGAACTGATGTATCATAGGCCGTCTTCCGTATCCTGGACTATTTCGCTCGGTGGATGCAAGAGAAGCAAATCAAGGCAGCATCCTCTAGGGGGCAGATTTCTGCAGACACGGAACGCGATATTCAACATGTGAAATCGGTTCTCGATATCATTCCTCCAGAGCTCATATCTCGTCGAGCTATAGAGTGTAAATCGTATCCTCGAGCGTTGTTCTACTGGGAGCAACATATTAGAGATGTGAGAGAAAAGGAAAAGGGGGCAGCAACCAGTGCCGCAGCTAAAACTGCACAGCTGCAACGGCTGCAGGACATATACACTCAAATTGACGAGCCGGATGGTATCGAGGGCATATCTGCTCATCTTCATGTCCTAGATATTGATCAACAGATTCTCGGACATCGCAAGGCAGGTCGCTGGACAGCAGCCCAAAGTTGGTACGAGATCCAGCTTGCAGAGAGGCCGGAGGATGTCGACGTTCAGTTGAATCTCTTAACCTGTCTGAAAGAATCTGGACAGCATGGCAAGTTTAATTACCTGTTTTACCTGAGCGTCAACTAATCTCTCATAGATATGCTCCTAAATTATGTCGAGGGAATGCATACAGCAGCACAAACTGTCTCCAAACTTCTACCGTTCGCAGCCGAAGCATCCTGGGCAACAGGAAGATGGGGTACACTAGCAAAGTATACGTCTATGGCACCGCCAGGCATTGGCGAAGACTTCAATGTCAATGTTGGGCGCGCCCTCCTTTCATTGCAGGAGGCAGACGAGGACCAATTCAAACACAGTGTCAATTCGATTCGTGATCGCATTGCCCGCTCTTTGTCAACCGCAACGATATCCTCCCTTGGCGCTTGTCATGATACGATGCTTAAGTTGCACGTCCTCACAGAGCTTGAGATGATTGCCGGGACCAACCAATCTACTAGCGATAATCTCCCTGGAATCCTAGAATCTCTCAACCGGAGATTGGAAGTCATTGGAGCTTTCCTCAACGATAAACAGTATTTGCTTGGAATCAGACGAGCTGCAATGCAATTGTCTCGGTATGTTCCTTCCTAGACAGACAATGATTACTGATAAGCTGACAATTTGCAGATTAGACTTTGGGGAGCGTGATATCGCGTCAGCATGGCTAACCAGTGCACGACTAGCACGGAAAGGGAATGCAATTCATCAGTCGTTCAATGCTGTTCTGCATGCATCACAACTAGGCGACGAATCAGCCACCATCGAACACGCTCGACTTCTATGGAAAGAAGGACATCATCGAAAAGCTATTCAAAGTCTGCAAGGGGCTATTGAAAACAATGCTTTCATTTCCCACGACAAAACGTTCCAAGCTACAAGCTTTACTGGTGCCGAGAAACCAGATCAACAAAACCTCTTGACTGCAAGAGCACATTTGCTGTATGCGAAATGGCTAGATAGTGCTGGTCAAACTCACTCCACAGCTCTACGAACTCAGTATCAGCTCGCAGCTAAGACCCATGTTGCCTGGGAGAAGGGTCACTACTATCTGGGCCGCCATTACAACAAATTGCTCGAATCTGAGAAAGCTCTTCCTCCCGAGCAGCAGAATGAAGCCTTACTGACTGGAGAAACGGCGAAACTCGTCATCGAGAACTACTTTCGTGCTTTGTCATACGGGACAAAGTATATCTACCAGACTCTACCTCGAATTCTGACGTTATGGTTGGACCTTGGCACGCAAGTGCAGCATCCCATTGAGGCGAAATATGGCAGTACCAAGGAGTTCGTCGGCAGAATCACCAACCTGCGAAAAGCGAACCTTGACAATGTTCACCTGCGGTTCAAGAAATACACCCAAAAGCTGCCAGCCTACATGTTCTATACAGCATTGCCACAAATTGTTGCGCGCATTGCTCATTCCAATGTCGATGTCTGGAAATATCTACAGCAAATGATCTTTAATGTCATGCAAACATATCCACAGCAGGCATTATGGGGCCTACTTGCAGTGTGTACCTCAAATCAGTCGGATCGCAAGACGCGAGGATCAATGGTCCTCCAGAATCTATCAAGTTCAAAAAATCAAAATGGGCCTTGGGGAGACATTAGACCCATGATCAGGAACGGCCAAAAGATTACGGAACAGCTTCTTTGGGCATGTAATGCTGGCGAATTTCAGGGCAATCGCACAATATGGGCAAGCTTGACGAGGGATCTCAATTTCAATCCGAAAGTGTGTATGCCCAGTCAATTGGCCGTGCCGGCTGAGAGCGTCTTGACGGCAAGCCTGCCAACCCTGACGGACAATTTAAGAACTCACAAAGCTTTCTCTCGGGATATTGTGACGATAACATCCTTCCTGGACGAAGTCATGATTCTCAGCTCACTTCAAAAACCAAGAAAATTAACCGCTCGTGGCTCAGACGGCAGGAATTATGGGCTCATGTGCAAGCCCAAAGATGATCTTCGCAAAGATCAGCGTTTGATGGAATTCAACAGCATGATTAATAGGTCATTGAAGCGCGATGCAGATTCTAGCAGGCGACAACTCTATATCAAGACTTATGCTGTCACTCCTCTCAATGAAGAGTGCGGGATCATTGAATGGGTCGATGGCCTGAAGACTCTAAGAGATATCCTCCTTAGTCTGTATAAAACCATCGGTGTCGCGCCTAATTACAACGAAATAGCGCTCTACTGTGAAGAAGCAGCGAAGTCGGTCGACAAGCTACCGTTCTTCACTGAGAAGGTTCTAGGAAATTTCCCGCCAATGTTTCACCGGTGGTTCGTGGCGCAGTTTCCTGAACCATCTACATGGTTCGCCGCTCGCCTTCGGTACACTCGGTCATGCGCTGTCATGTCAATGGTCGGAACTATCCTTGGACTAGGTGATCGTCACGGTGAGAATATTCTCTTCGAAGAAGGCAACGGCGGTACCTTCCATGTTGACTTCAATTGCCTCTTCGACAAAGGACTCACTTTCGTCAAACCAGAACGTGTGCCATTCCGCCTGACGCACAATATGATTGACGCTATGGGGATGTATGGCTACGAAGGACCATTCCGAAAGTCCTCAGAGCTTACATTGAAGCTCCTCCGTCAGCATGAGGAGACATTGATGACGATTCTCGAGGCTTTCGTGTATGATCCGACACTTGATCTCCTAGCCAGGGATCCAAAGAAGAAGAAGAAAGAGGGTTCCGCTGCGCCACAGACTGCGCAAGGCGTGTTGGATACTATCCAAAGGAAGGTCCGTGGACTGCTGACTGGGGAGAGTGTCCCATTGGGAGTAGAGGGACAGGTGGATGAATTGATCAAGCAGGCGACTAATCAGACATTCTTGGCCAGTATGTATATTGGATGGTGTTCATTCTTTTAATTTTGGGATGCACGATAAGCGGTGCATATACTTGAAGGCATTCTGGGCGAAGCGAGACCTGAATTTGGAAGCAGGTCACATGACCAATGAACATTTTGAGAACCAAACCCACACGTTCTTAATAAACCACATTCAATTGATCACGCTTGTACCGCTATACTACAGATTAAAATTAACAAAAGTCTGGCAGTATCTAGTGATGCTTGTTGTCGTTGCGGCCCACTCCGCCCTGCACTGCCGAAATGGCCTCATTTTCCACACCACTTTCCCCTTCGAACACGCAACCTCGAATTTCGGCTGTACAGATTGTACATAATCCCTCACCCCGCAACGCCACATCCATCTTCTTAGTTCTTTCTCCATATCTTACTTTTCTTCAACCTCACCTACAGCCCAACCTACAACACAAAATTAACTTTTTGTTTGCCAAACCAACGAAGTGCTCGTCGATTCCCTGCCAAGACAAAGGACAACAACTAAGCGAGCCAGCACCACAAAATCCCACCACATCACACCATCACCACTTCACGACAAATAAAACAAACAAAGAAAGCGAAGAAGAATGAACGCTCCCCAACGCAAACTCCTCACCATCCTCACCCTCTCCGGCGCCGCCCTCTGGATCGGCAAAGAGATGATTCCCACGCGCAAAGAGCGCGTGATCTGGGGTGTGAACGGACAACTAGATCATCTGAATGATACGGTGGATAAGAGGCGAGAGAAGGCTTTTGGGTATGTTGTACCCGAATCCCAGTCTGGTGTGTTTCAAAGGAGGAGCATATTGGGGGAGAGAAGAGGATTTCAGAAGAAGGTGTTGGAGGAGAGGGAGGCTTGGAGGAATGATTATTTGGGTCATGAGGATGCGTTTGTGTGCTGGCTGACGAGGGAGTAGGAGGTCGGCTGAGGGGGAGGAGTTGAAAGACGATGCGCAGTGAGGGAGAGACGGAAATATTCTCGCCGAAGAAGGATCTAAGGAGAAGTGATATTATAGGCACGTACGGAATGGTTGAGAAGGAATTCGATGGAGTTTGGCGTTAGGAGCTCTTGGGGGGATAGCAATCTCCGCAGCTAGGATATTTGAGCAACAAATTTTTAACAGAGGGTCGAAACTTTGGGAAGGTCAATCACTAAGCACAAAATCATCAACAGCAATTTTTCCGATTCTTGAGAGTTCCACACCTTCCAGGGTTTCTCAGATCATCATGCGAACATAATCGTTGCCTCCTGTGGTTGACTCATCGTACTTGGAAGTCTTTCGACGCAGTGGATAGCTGCCGATAGGGTGATGTGTATGATTTTCGAGGACAGAATGACGCGCTGCTTGGAGCTGGAGCACATTTCTGTCAAATCGGCGAAAAAAGCAAAGCATGCGGGGCTGGGGCTCAGTTCTTCTGACGATCAGCAAGCGCTCTCAAGTCTGGTAGTGGCGTCGGGCAGTCAGTATGAAAGTGACGATGTCTACAAGTTTAGCGATATCACGGATTGTGCCCCGATCACTGGGACTCCAGACACTAGATAAACCTGAAAAAATGGTGAACAGCATTCACTTTCCCCCAAAAAGGCTTGAAGCTTCTTTTGTCATTTCGATTTATTTCAGTCAGCGACTGTTTGGTCTTGGTCCGTGAATCATGGCTATCCATTGACATCTGGACTGACGGGAAAGCATGAAGGAACCCGAGAACTCACCCACTCGTGCCTTCCGCCACCATCTCTATAGGTGCACAGTCCCAGCAGAGCATCTCCTCTATTATCACAAAATTTCTCCAAGTCGCTATACAATAGTCATCAAGCAAGCATGGAGTCAATCACAGAACTCATCAACGACGTCCTTCCGGCGCTCTCGACGAGCAATACAACCACACCTGGCAGCATACCTGAGCCAACCACACCAAAAGACAGCCCTAAGGTCGAGCCAGTCAAGCTCCCTACCACTGATACCGATTTCAAGTTGGAGAACAGCAAGGAGGAGACAAAGTTTGGCACCAAAACCGAGAATATCCCGACTCCAGCAACAGTCAGCTCCCTTTCCTCCCGACCGATACTTCCCCGCGCCAACACAGACACAGTGTTCGAGGTAGCCAAGGAAGTACAACGGGTCGGGCGAAGATGGAGAGGAATGTATGATCGAAATCGGACTGCTAATCCCGGAGCCACTCAAGAACCGGAGAAGTGATGTGCTGGGATACTCATTGGTTTTGCTGGCGAAGCGTTGGTGGGTAAAAAGCAGATCGATAAATTTGCAAGGGGTTTCTGCCTGGGACTGCTAGGGATTGTTACACCTGAACGAAGCAATGAGATGCAACGTATACTTCAGCGCACTCTTTATTGCGTTGGGTCTAGTGAAGTGATATGCCCGTTCAAGCAAAGGGAAAGCAAACATCAAAATACATTGCTTGCGGACCGCGTATTCAAGCCCTCAGATTCAGCGAGAATGAACCTTATCCTTCATCTTTGAATCAAATCAGGATAAGCTCTGCTCGACAACGAACTCGTGCAGCCTCACGAATGCTGTAAAATTCGTCACGTGAGTTCGATTCCTCTGCCTTGCTCTAAAGGTGTTTTGGAGCTTTCTATTGTAGAGAAAGACGCTTCATAAAGCATTGAGAAGTGTACTGCAAGTCGCAGAAGCCGAAAGAAGATATTTGAGACTACCAAATTCGGTCGCGTAGTGACGTAATTGAAGCCAACAAACGCGTCTCGCAAACTCACCTCAGCCGCGCAGCCTTACCTTCACTCCCTTTCTCCCACACTGACAGCCAAAGCGTGCAGTTACTGCAACTTGAAACATAACGTTCTTCAAACACAATCAAGATGTCAGCAAAAGACTCCAAGATCGTCAAAACAGAGCCACTGGTCCGTATCCCCCGCGCGGCTACAGCCTCGTATTCCCTGGTCTATAATCAGCTAACATCTCCTGATTTCAGGATGCTAACAAGGCCAAATGGATCAATACAGTCTTGTATGTTCCCAATTATCACCTCTGCCTTGCGAATATACCTTCCTGACCCCCTCTCGCGCACAGAACAACCTACACCGACCCTCTAGGCAAGACCCGAACATGGGAGCATGCTGAACGTCCCACGCGGCCAAAAGGCTCCGATATCGATGCCGTAGGCATGGTAGCGATCTTAGAGAAGGAATCCGGTACGACTACCCATCTGCTGCCACCATATCATGACCAGAATACCCGCCGGCGCCCACCACCACAGTCTAGACAAGTTGGAAGTCAAGCAGAATGGATAGGGAGCTAGGAATGCTGAGGAGACAAAACAGGTCCGGAACTCCTCTTGCAGAAACAATACCGCCCTCCAGTCGACAAAGTATGCATCGAGGTACCGGCTGGCTTGGTTGATGCTGGAGAGACGGCGGAACAAGCTGCGGTCAGAGAGTTGAAGGAGGAGACTGGTTATGTGGGGGTTGTCAGCGAGACTAGTCCGATTATGTTCAATGGTAGGTCTGGCATTTGTCACTTTCCGAATTACTCCTTGGAAACATTCTGATCTGGTTCACTGAGTACTGATCGATGTTGTATAGATCCCGGATTCTGCAACACGAATTTGAGGATGGTTCATGTTACGGTCGATATGTCGAAGCCGGAAAACAAGAACCCACGACCTGAGTTGGAAGGAGGGGAATTCATCGAGTGCTTCACGGTGCCATTGACAGACTTGTATGCGGAATGCAAGAATTTGGAGAAGGAAGGGTATGCTATTGATGCCAGGGTTGCTACGCTAGCTGAGGGCATCGAGATTGCTCGCCGGTGGAAGGTCTGAATTTCTAGAATGCAGCCAGTATTTTCAATGATAGAAGATTCTCGGTAGACCGTCTCAGTGCTCAGCCACTACACTCAGTAAGGACTATTCACAATCCTCTGAGTAGCCACAAGACTTTTGTATAAGGCCCAGGCCAGAGTGATGTTGATGTCTCTCACACACGCCCATGGCATGTTCCTCATGTGTATCAATCTTAGATCAGACCCGTTTCTTGGTAATTTCTGGCCAGTCCGTTTTTCCATAAACCCGTATCGCAGCTTCCCTTCCAACGCACCAAATTCCTCTTCTGATATCTGGTACTCGTACAGCATGATCTGAATATGCTCATATGTGCCCCTGTTGCGGACAGCCCCTCGTAATGCACCAATCGGGGATCGAGCGACCGGTCCGTCAATTTGGCCGACACCAAGTCCAAAATTACCTACTTCCCTCAAGCCCGGAGCAGAAGGGGCTGACCCTGATCTTGCTGCTTCGGACACGTTAAGGACTCTCCATGGTGGCCGCCCCAGCATTTCCCCGACTACACTACACGCAGCATAACCACAGTACTGGCCATTCTCGCCAAGCGTGCCTGTTGGCAGCTCGAGAAACTCTAATTGGCAGGCTGAAATTCGGGCCGGGGCTGTAACTACCATATATTTACCCGTGACATTGCCAATGTCCAATACGGCTTGCTTTCCATTGACCTCCTTCGTCTTTTTGCATACAGTGATGGTAATCATCAAACCTATTTTGGTTGTTTGATCCGGACGTAAAAGAATAACACGTCCGTCAAGGTGTTTTCCGGTCGAGTTCCTGACATCTGCCATGATCTCCATAATCCAGTCATTAAAACGTTCGATCGTAATGGCGTGCAGTGTATAAGGGTCCTGATGGTACGTATGGGTTTCTTTGCTCTGTTTTGCGAGTTCCCCGAAGATGCCTTGGAACCATTGCTGCCAGATGTAAGCAATGATAAAAGTAAGAAATGAATTGCCAAACACCGGCCACAGGAGAGTACCTCGAATGCTGTCCAGGCTTTGATGTCCTCTACCACCATACCATCCTGGTAGAAGACTGTTGCTTCGCCGCAGGGTTGCTCGTAGGTGAATGTCCTCCAGCTGCTAGAGTCGATATCGTCCAGCCCATGTTTGCGTCTTTGAGCTTGGATGTCTTCAATGTTTGGAATGGGTGTCGGTTCTGGCTCTTGCATCACATCATCGTCCATGGCTAAGTGCGACCGAGATTTTCTTTTTGAGATCAAAGAGTGGATTCTCCCCATTCACGGTGGTACTATTGTTATGCTGGTGTAGTGCAGATGTGAAACGTGGAGTTAGAGATGTTGTTTGACCAGGAATGGAATGTGAAGAAGAAAGCTATGTGCCAGGAACTCGCGCCCTGGAGCTTTAAAGTCTCGGACATATAAACATGGCAGGAACGATCTAGTTTTCCTTCGAGGTGCCTCCCCAACGCTTTGACTCCATGTTCACCAACGCGTCAACACCTCAAATGTTGCGCTGGAAGCAGACAGACAGTTCTTCACCAGCATACGGCCCGAAATTTGGAATTGACGTGTAGCCTTCCCTGGTATAGAACCGGATAGCATCAGGCTGAAGAGTCCCAGTCTCGAGTAGCAGTGTCCTCCAACCTCGACTCCGAGCACGTTCCTCCAGCGCCTTGAGAATTGCAGGAGCTACACCAAAGCTCCTTCCACGCTTGTCTGGCACGACAAACATACGCTTGACCTCCGCATCTCCGGGATAATCTGAGTGGTCCAACGCGCGCAGCGCACCGCAACCTACGGGCTGGCTGTCGATGTAGGCCACAATGAAGATGGTGATGTCGGCAGAAGTGGGGGCAATGCCAGGTTCTGAATCGTCTGTTCCGTATCTTTGTGCCAATTCTTCTAGTTGAGTTTGTCGAAGGGATACACCGTCTGGATGGTCCCATTCTATGTCTATGATCCGGAGTGCCATCTTTGGGTTCTGGGTGGATGATACGAAGGTCTGTTGTGAAGAACAATCTTCTTTTGAACTATAGCTCGCTAGATTTCGGTCGTTCGAGTCATCGTGAGTGTGGGTCTTGCAAAAGCTAGTACTTGGCATACTGCACAACCTGGAACGAGACCGGACTTGAAGCCTCACGCTTTACCAGATAGATCACTATCAAAATCCCGTATGTAATTCGCTGTTCCCGACTGCAGCCATTCACAACAGGTCCTAGGTCCTTGCTACTGAGGGTGTTGTTGTCTTCGCCTAAGTTATTCCGCCTTACCCAAAGGCTGCCCAATTCTTGGTTAATTATTTCTCCTTCCGCCGACGGATCGATTTTCTCCTTCCGTTGCGTCCCCTGTTCTCGGATCCTCTGAGATATCCATCGACAAGGCAGCAATATCTCTTTCAATAATGACAGATTGCCCATCTCGGAACTTGCATGTCTACCAGCATTCCCATAAACTACAGAAGAGATCAAGATAGGCAAAAATTCATCCTGATATAAGATAAACTTCCATTCATCAATAAGCACTCCATGCCGATAGTATGACGTGCACAATCATCGAAATATCATCGGGGGTTGCGGTCATGTCGTCCAAGACCGGGTGAAATGTAAACGAAGTCAAAGCAAACATCCATGCTACACCAAGCCACGCCACGATATCTTTGATCGCGGGGGGAAATGTGTTCGGTGCTGAGAAGACATCATTGATGGGGCTTTGAGGGCATTAGACCTTTATGTGAAGGATCTGACAACATCCGGTTGTATCGTTGTCAATGCAGGACAGGCTAGAGGTACTCGGTGAACCAGACAGGAGTAAGGGTGAAGGTTGGGTTCGGTGAGAAGAAGGATCGGGAGGCGGAGTTAGGCGAGAAGGCGATGGTAAAGGAGGACAGGAAAGGGAAATCATGTGATTCAAGGACGATGCTTCATCAGGCACGAAAGAAGCGCAGACGTGGCCATCCTAGTGGAATTACCATCAATGTACGGCTATAGAGTTCTAAAGTAACTCATCTTTTCAAGAAGAGCCTCATACGCCATGATTTGCTGTAGTTCTTATGGACACGTGATCGTTCCAATCGGTCGCATTTCTTCTGCCTCTCGCCTTTCGTCTCCGCCTCACTGCCACCACAACTCGCCTTTTCTAGGCCGCCTTACACCAAAACCCGATGATGAAAGCGTCCACAAATATCAGCCGGATCCCCCAGCTGGATCCAGATCCTCCAAGGTTCTCCATTCTCTTTCAGCAAGAGCTGGCACAGTGGTCCAGCCGCAAAGCCCTATCACTTCAAACAACAAGGCTTAATCACGTGTAAACCCTCACCATGGAGATCAATCGAGATCAGTCAATGGGTACGAATTCCTTCCTCTTGTGTCAATCCCTTAATAACGATGAGATACAGATCCCATGGATCTGTGCTATCCTTCCGTAGAGTTCCAAAATCCTGGCGCACAAGTTCACTCAGGTAACATGACCTCATAGCAGCATTTCAGCAGTCAGAAGTGTTGACAGGCTTGCAGATGTACATCCTGATCGATCAACACCAGACTACAGCGGTATGACCGTATCGATTGATCCACCGATGTCATTTCGGGGTCGACACCGTCTCCTCGACGATGCCTACGATCGTCACCTAGATCCTGAGCAGATCTCGGCCAAAGAGCTCGGCTTTTTATCACGACAAGTCGGACTTTGCATGGAAGAAGTTCATGCCTGGTTTGAAGACGAATCAAACAGACGCACGAAGCTTCTAGTCAAGTTCAAAGGCCAGGACAGCATTGATCCACGACCATATTCTCCAGAAAGCATGAGCAGCCATGCACCCAGCCAGAGTATTTGCACCACAAGAGCTGAAATCAATGAGTCTTCTCAGCTAGATACAGAATTCTACCCAAAATTCGAGAGCACATTCTCCGGCCCATCGTCCCCAGGTACGGTTTCAGGAGATTACCTGCAAGTGCCGACCCGGGCACGTCGCGGACGACCAGCGAAACCCGACTCTTCTTCCCCACCACAACCTAAGAGGCAAAAGACATCCTGTCAATATCCATGCTTTGACTGTGGTAAAACGTTTCCAGCCGACCGTTGGTCAGAACATGTCAAGCGAGTTCACTTTCCCGACTCAATCTGGGAATGCCAGAAAACAAACGAAAGGACTGGGAAGCCATGTTCCGCAAATCCATTCTATCGAACCGACAACTTCACAACCCATCTTCGTGGTGAGCATCGATGTGAGGAACCAGAAATATCTCGGCTCAAGATCACATGCAAATTCGCAGTGGTGGAATTCTTTCACAAAGTTTGTGGCGTATGTAGTCGCGACCTGATAACTCGAGATGAGAGCATCGAACATACCAAGGAGCATCTTCGGGAGATCTGTTGTAGAAGCAATGTTCCTGTGGACCTGGGTCTCTCCGAATGGAAAGAAAGGTGCGGTGTGGAGCACAAACTCAAACGCGGCGTACATTACCAAGTGGACAAGGAGAAAGTTAAAGATGCAAATGATCAAGGAAAAGACAGTGATGGAGATCCAGACAACAATAGTAACGATGACCAAACTCGACCGGGCTCTGATGAATCGGGAAACAGTTCCTACCAAGGTAGAGGTGACTATTCATTTGGCGGTTTCGACTACAATCAGCACTTCAACTTTGAGTCTTACAAAGGACCAGATGGCCTACAAGATGTCGAAACACTGTCTTTTGGTGCTCGAGACTCTTCAATTTCCTCTCCAAGTTTTGCGGCTCATCCTTACATTTGCACGCCTTCACCATATTCATATGCATCGAGCTACCCTTATGCACCACCGCGAGCGCCCAACGAGTACAACTATGAGAGAGAAGAAGCCTCGGAGAAAGGGCGTTGCACGTATCCGGAATGTGGCAAAGTCTTCAAAGATCTCAAAGCTCACATGTTGACACATCGAAATGAGCGTCCCGAAAAATGTCCAATCCAGACTTGTGACTACCATATCAAAGGATTCGCACGGAAATACGACAAGAATCGACACACCCTTACACATTACAGAGGGACAATGGTCTGTGGTTTTTGTCCAGGCTGTGGATCGGCAGCCGAGAAATCCTTTAATCGTGCTGATGTCTTTAAACGCCATTTGACATCGGTTCATGGTGTTGAGCAGACACCGCCCAACAGTCGCAAGAAGTCTACATCTGCCGGAATGCTTTCTTCTCAAAAGAAACTCTACGGGTATGCACCAGATGCGACAGGGAAGTGCTCAACTTGTTCAGCAATCTTCAGTAACGCCCAAGAATTCTATGAACATCTGGATGACTGTGTACTGCGCATCATTCAGCAAGAGGAGCCGTCTGAGGCTGTCAATGCTGCAATGCTTGCCCGAATCGAAAAGGACTCGCATGAGACAATTCGAAGCAATCAGTTGCCGGCCACAACGGCACAGCTCGTCCACACTTCTCAAGACGATGTGGACGAGGACGAAGACGAAGAAGACGAAGAAGACGAGGAGGAGGATGGAAATGACGAAGACTTCAGTCCCTCAAAGGGTCGCTCAAGCCGCAAGCGGTCCGTCAACCCTGCCAATAGTGTACAGAAATCTCGCGGCCTCACACATTCGAAAGGAGGCGTGAATCTGGACAGCTCGCGGCGCAAACGCAAAGACTACCCTTCATCCTGGGGCTGTCCCACTTCGCAGATGAAGTTGAAGAAGCGCGTCTTGAACACGTTCGACGGACCTCGGCGGCTGTGGAAGGACGACATGATGCTGGACAGCGATTATGAGGCTCGGATAAAGCTTTCCACTGAGAAGGTATATGTGACGGATTTGGATATTCACACGATGCGGCGTGCAGACGAATTCCATGCCTCAACTGCTGTTGAAAGAGGTCCTTTCATTGCGGACGAGTTGACAGACATGGATTTGGAAAAATTGGTAGAAGTGAGCCAGGAATGAGTTAGCTCAGTGATTTGAGAATATTGAGGACTTGGATTGCCTCTCATCGAGTGTCATGAACTGTGCATGCTTGCAGAGTGTTTCTTTGTTATGGCATCTATGTCGATGGTGAACTTTTCGTCGCTTTTTGTTTACCTGATATTGGCTGTCACTACCCCGCACTTACCCCGCTATTTCGATCTCAGGCGCTCTGACAGCAAAGGACTTGACTCCATTAATTCATCATCACTTGGCCATTCAATGCTGGTTCCCATGGCAGGATAAATGTCAATGATATAGTCAAGATGGCAGATGACAGATAGAACAGTTTCGTCGGACCTCTACTGCAGTTAGAATTTGTTCGTCAGGGACAACGTCGCTGCGATGGTATCGCGACTTATCGAAAGACATCGTTGCAGATTGAAAGCGCAGGATACGTCAACAATTACAGAATCAATCATAGAGCCCGCACGATATAAAACTTCGTCAGAGACAAAGCAGCCGTCCTATTGAAGGCGACTATGGTTCTCAGACTTCAAGCTGAACAGCCGGGAAATGTGTATTCCCAGTCCAAATCGCCAACCAAATGTCATGTCGCTCACTTGAGCTTCAATGCTTAGACGTAAACATAAACCGTTCATGATCGAGATCCGGATCATCTTGTATCTAGTAACGTAGCTCCTCATCATGACCCCTACCCAAGACGTTACTCGCATTTGGGATCGCCACTTGACAGTCCATCATTCCTTTCCCCATCCCCATGACCTTATGATTTCCTAGCGCACTCAACTTGAGATCAAGTCAATCAATACGAGAACTCAGTAGATATCTTGCATTCTGTCACTCCCCAATGACCATGGTACATCCCTCCGGCCCCACCCAAACCTCATGTGCCCTCCCCGCCTCAACATCAAGCCTCTCCCCCACACCAAAGGTTTTTTTCTCCGGCTGTGCGTCGTCAGGGTATTGAATCGTGATTCCGCCTTTGAGGATCAAATGTGTGGTTAGACCTTTGTGCTTGTGAGGTGTATAGTGGTAATTTCTGCGACAAATAGTCAATTAAAAGACTTCAAACTACGGGAGGTGGACGTGGTGGACGTGGGGTAGGAAGAGGGGAGGATGGAAAAGGGATGAAAGAATTACGGGTTATCAGTCCATGTGAAGACGTGGGAGAATCCCCATGACCGGACTTCCTGCTCAGCTTCGCGCTGAGATTTCGCTGCCATTCTTGCGAGTGAGCTGTGCGTGTGTTGTGGGGGAAAAGGGGAAGGAACTCAACAATCGTGTGGTGATGTCAGGCCTAACTGCTTACATAACCTCACGTCGCGAGTCTTGGCCTCCTGAATGGCGGAATTCTTTGTTGACATTGCCTTCTGGGAACAGTATATCTTCACTTGATGATCGATACGAGTGAGCTAACAAATGTTTCTAAATTTCCTAGGGAATAATTGATCAACTAGGGACGAACATCAGGTGGTCTGCCTCTCGAGCGATGTCGAATCTTTGAAGTGGCGGCGACACCTTCGCTCACAAGAGAGCTGGAGAATATAAACGTATGCAGAGTATCATGAGCTGGCGAGAGAGAGAGGCAGGCAGAGGACGCACTCCTTGAAAACATGATGGGATTGAACACGCACTTCGTAGCACCATAACTATCCGTCCTCAACCTCATACCATCTCCCTCTCCAAGCCGCTTGCACAATGTAGTGCCTCAACCGCAAATGGCACACCGCCATCTTCCCGAGGTCCAGGTATCCTATCACAACTCCCCAAGATGAAGTTCATCTCCAATTCTCGTGCGGATTTCCATGAGCACAGGCCCATCGCGCAACGGCCCGCGGCACCTTACGCAACCACAACCGCAACCCTAGCTGCCAGATCCCGTCCGTCAGTCGTGACTTCCGTCCATGATCATCTGACATGTAAATGTTGAAGCCCGAGCTCAGTCTTGACTTCGAGATTCTCTTGCACATGCAAATACGCAGTGTCTGGCAGTCTAGATGCACTTTCCGATGCGCTTGCGGAGCGCAGGGAGAAACTTCTTCTCGTATGTGATGCATCGAGGGTGCCTGCGTTGATCGACTGCAGGAGGGGGCGTGTACCTGCCTCACCTCGGCGATGCAGAAGTTTGCTTGCGAGAACCGAATCCCTATCCTCGAGTGCGATCAAGGAGACGCAATCTATTGATTCTCGCAACGGATATCTCGATCTAGGTCGTTCGCGTGGTCGATCTTTCGATGGTATGCGGATGCAAGATATTGTATCGTCGCTGCTTTACTGAGGCAGGAGCATTGCAGGATCGACTGTACCGATGTTCGAGCAAGACATCAGGAACTGAACTCTGGTAGACTATTGCTGCGGAAGAGTTCCCCGTGCTTGGAAACAGGTGAAGCTGACGACGAAAGTTAGGATCGCACCCGGTCGCCGGAGGAATTGCTCCTGACAACAATTTATATTGATCACAGACATACTCCTGCAAGGGAAAGGGAGGGTAAAGAACTTCTGGAGAAAGATCCGATCCAGTAGGGTGGCTACCCTAGATTAGAGTTTGGATTAGACTATTTCTTCCGGGATCTTAGCTTTATTCTAGATAACGAAGTCAAACCTCGATAGCAAAACCCAGCCATTGGGGCGCATTTGACTAGCTGACAGATACGCTTATAAGACCATACAGACTGAGCTATATCAAGAACCAGAAACAAAATAAACTTTATTTAATTGCACCTGAGATCGACATATCATCTGGTCTATTGAAACAAATATCTCTCCGAGGAGTTATTTCGGAATGTTTAAATTCACAACCACGAGGGATCAGCACTCGTCCTCACAAGGCGAACTCTATTTAATTAACGACTCCGTTCAGATCTAGTAAACTACCCCGGATCACTGGGAACGAATCGAAGCATTGATGTTCTGATCCTTGACCTGGAACATCATGCTATGAACATCGACAATGGCAAGGCTGTGATGCTGGGACCAATGATCTCGCTCGTTTGCGAACCGAGAACCGGGGAGCACTTCCGTCTCAATGTTGACCTCGGAATCGAAACGTCGCGAACAGACTGCGTAAAACAGGTTTATATCGACTCCGATGTCGCAATTCTTCAGCAAGAAACTTTACGTAAAGTTCTCGCGGACGAGAAGCTGTGACCCCGAAAGGCAAGTTGCATCCCCGAGATGCAGGGACCTCGCAGTTAGAAATAACAGCGCACTCGGCTGACACAACATACCCGTATGCAGCAGGTATACACCATGTAGATGGGTTTTCCGGTTGATGTCTCCCGAGAGATTGATGTTTTGATTCCAGCATTTCAGATATTGAGGTGACTTGAAGCAAGTGTATCGCGAAGACAATGGCGACATGTGGAACAATGGCGGGTATTGAACGACATCTGGTCGAAGATGCGTAACTGCAGAGCAAGATCATGACATGATCTCGTCTTCAAGAACCAAAATTGGGGGAAAACAATCGTGCCAGTCTGTGTCTCCATCTTGACATGATTTTGAAACAGCGCATGAAAGCGTTATGTGACACGTACCTGCACAACGGAAGAGAAGAAATCGATAAATCCTCGAGATTTTTCTTTGGCTGTTTAGATTCTAGAATCTCTTCCCCTGCAAGAGGCACGCTAGCATTAAAGCAAATGCTAAGCCGTTCATGCTCGAACGACACAGGATGTCCTTGCATTACACAATCATGAATACAGCAGCTCGAAAGCCACGAGGAAAGCGCCGAGATTCCGATTCCCAGGAGTGTGGCATTCCTTCATCGATATACTTCCGGAGAAGGGCAAAGAAATGGAGTTTCCGAGTCGTCGCTTGGCGTGGAAGGTAATGAAACGACGCCGAATGCTATCGATGTCCCAATCGTCAGTAGCCTCAAGAGTGTCGATGTCACCGTAGATGATAGCCGCTAGAATGTCTTGACAGAAATTCGTCATGGATGGTACACAAGCTTCGGATCTTTGAGTAACACTTCGCTCGAACTGCTTTGTACTACATTAGATTTGGCAGAATGATGCCACAGCGGAGGTATCTCGTGAGATTGTTCCACAAACTTCAGTTGAAATAGTAGTTAGATTGGCTGACTTCATCTATTCCATTCCATATTCTCTTGCTGGCAATCTTGAAATTGCATAGAAGGGTAGAGGAGAATCGATAGATTTTCTCCGATCATCGGGTGGCACAACAACCTCCTACACGATGGAAACGGAGCGCATATACCATTCGCAGCTGCAGTGACGACTCGACACGAGCTGTTCGAACTGAAGAATCTTTGAAATATCAGCGGGAAAGAGAGTCGTTCGCAGGCTTCTGATCTCGTGACTGTCCCACATTTGCCAGGAAGTCGGGGATTTATTGAGATGTGAGAAGCAACAGGACGTATATTGCTCGGAACATGCGGCTTGCAGAATGGGATGATGTCAAATGGGACCATATATCTTGAAGGGGGAAATTCATCCGAAAGCAGTTTGCTTGTTGGAACAATTGAAGCAAATGCGGCACAGCGCCCAAATCTGTGCTGAGGCACTGAATGCCAAGCAGAGTTGGTCCGACGTTGCCATCCAATACTTGCGAAAAAAGAAATAAGCAAAGAAAAAAAAGAATACTAGAGAACTTGCGGGCTACAGGAGCCACCCGCTGATCCTGCAACGTTTCTGCACGGGATATCGCTTGATCGCCTGCTCTTTGACACAGCAATGCTTGTGACCAGGTAGTTGGAAGTTAACAGGTGCCCTATGTAACAATCGTAAACCAAATATGCTACAGGAACCATTGCTTGAGACCTAGACCACTCCAGTTACCGACAACATGGAATCAATTTTTAGTGGTCCGTTTTCGTTGAACAATATCGATGTGTTGGGACGCAGTGTGCCGCAATATGACAGCACCAGCAAGGAATCAAGGCATATCTGTCGAGGTATGATCTGGTTGGAAGATTGCCGGAGTCGCACAGTGGGATGGTCATATGTGATCGTGGAACGCCAGCTCAGTATGGAAGACATCAGCGGTATGTGGCCTTGAGGTCATGTGGAACGAGTCCACTCACATTGCAATTCCGGGAAGCCGTTCCGGTTGACAGCTCCCGCTTCAAGCACAGGTAACGCAAAAAGTGGCTGTAACGTTGATCGAGGAACGGAAGGAAAGGGAATGGAAAAAGAAACTGACAAGCTGAAGATACACATCCAACATAAGAATTGCTTCTCCATCGAGGATTCGGTATAAGTGGGGGCCTTGAACGTATCATCGTGTCATCGTTACACAAGATCGTGGCGCCACAAACAAGGGGCTGCCACTGGTGTTCCAGCCCCGTGGTTCGGCTCGCTGATGCCTGTCTACATGCGTGTATATATTGTCCACATAATGCCGGAAATGCTTCCAAGTGGTTGATTTGCGAATACTTGGTGAGTCGAGAGTAGACGTCGCAATCAAGGTCTTTTCTTTGGTATTTTCAAGAAAAAAGTTGGAATCAAGAGATGGTGTTATATCCAGGAATCTCCGCTGATCACTCAGCCGTATGTTTTCTTCTGATCGGAGGTGTCTTGATCCAGGTAAGCACGGGCCAGGGAAGACCCCTATGACAGCGGCTGGCGGTCCGCTAAATGCGACTGAGGAAATGCGATCATTCGTATCATTGCTTGCGTTTGATAAACTTTCAGTGGGACGGTGCTTCTCGTGTACCAAAAAGTGCAGCATCTTCTCTCGAGCATTCATCAATTGCAGGACAATGCGTAGTTGATCGCCTGGTAACCACAGCAGCGGAAGAGAAGGGGCCGGAAAAAGAAGACCATTGAAGTGCATGAGGCTTCGGAATGCTCAAGCAGTTGCAAGGTCCCGCTGCGAAGGAGCGGGAGCCTGCTTGAACCAGCTGATGCTGTCAAAAAGCAATCCGTTGTCAGTAGAGTGGCGGGACATTCCTGTCACTGAAACTAAGCGACCCGCAATCATCTGGCGGCCAAACGCGCAAACACGACCTGTCTTGAAGTCGTTGGTACCAACATGATTAAGCATGATTCGGTTTGCAGTTTCGCTGATTTCAGGCCTCTGCGCTATACGACTCGGCACGGGGCGGATGGTGTTTGCGTGATTCCTCGGACTGTCACTGTAGGATTTTCAAAAGACTTTCGGAAGGACTCCGAGTCAGCATACCCAAACTCTTTTGATTGTTGTCAAGGCCTGACCCCCGAACTTCAGAAAGGTAGGAGACATGTTGAAACTGCTTCGCTAATGGTATGTTGGAGTACTTGGCCGCGCAATGCGACATATCAGATTCGCAGCAAGGTTCAGGGGTAAGCGATCCAGTACCACAGAACACCGCCGCGGGCTATCTGATTGGAGATCGTAGATCGGCCGTGCATTGCATTGCAGAGTCCCCCACCAAGAACACGCATCAAGTCTGATGGTCGGAATCGATAACATACATGCCTGAAGTTCACGATTCATTCCTTTTGTTGAGTACTGTCCAAATCGGCCATAGAGCTGTACTCATCGAGGAAAACTTCCACACCCCTTGATAAGCGAAGACCACGCTAGGAAATATAGAACAATGTGACACAAAGTCCGAGGGATTCTTCTAGCGGAAGGTGGCGTTTTTGTTATCGAATCGCACGGAGACGGCTTGGGGCTAACAGCCCTGCTGCACTAGTCAGATGTTAATGACGAAGGAATTATAGCTGTTTCGCTTCCATTATCAGACATCCCTTCCAAACGCATTTATTGTTGTTGAAGTCATCTGTATCTGCCATTTTTGGCGGCAATTGTGATAACGCAAAGAAACAGCTGACGAGATGCATTAAGCTGATGGGAAGGTGGGTGGCTCAGATAGAGCCACTTGAGCCCCCTGCTTCGAAATGGCGATGAGATATGTCCAAGCGCAGGGAGGGGTTCCCAGGACCGGGGACTGGGAAGCTGCATTTTTGGAGACCGCAAGCCTCGATGATTGGCCTATAGCGGAGAATAATCCTCGAACAAAGCAAGCTCCTTCCCAAGGCCCATAAGGGATTTCGATATTCGGCATTCCACTTAATTTGTATACAGGACCCTCGAAACCCATCTGTGCCAAGACTAGACCGCTCACTAGTAGGCAAGATCTGTAGCCTCCAAATTAGAAAGTTGGAATACCGAACTCACTAGGGACTGTATAAGACGTGATCAGCGAAGCAAGCCCTGTCCGATTCAAGGGGGAGTCGTCGCCTATCGGTCTTGGCCCCATATTACAGTACACAAATCGACCATGCCGTTGCTGCAGAATGATCATCGCAAAGTGCACTGGGACTACTCGCCGTGTTAGTGTTGGTAATTGTGACGTATCAGAACATCCCGCTGCTTTAGATCCCAAACAGCCCTCCAAGCACAAAAGTGAAATCGCGCCAATGAATGTCACTTTTGGCCCGGCTGTTTGCCTCCGCAGTCCCGCAGCCTATCCAGTGTCATATCCACCTTGCATTTCGGACGGGCAAAGTCAAAGTTCGTCACCTTGTACTCGAGTACTTCGCATGGCCCTCTCCAAATCTACGACAGAGATGATCCCAAGCCGTGAACCCTTCCGATTCAGGGTTCAGTTTCACCACCACAGGTCGAAAGTACTTTTAGCGTTTGGAGAGAACAGCATATGGGTGCTTGCCTGCAGACGGTAGGAACCAAACAGCTGTGTTCAAATCTAAATTGAGTTGAGCGCACAGTGCCGTTAAGAATCAGCTGAGCAATCTCCTTTTGATGGCTTCCGTCCGGTAACCGGCGAGATCTTTGTTGGCGTTCTTCAAGGCTGGTTGCTGTGAACCTTCTCTATAATCGAAGCGCAAAAAGCATAAAAGAGTCGATGCTCCCAGCCAATACCAGCTTGGAATCCACATCTCATCAATCGCGCACCTCTTCGACTCGTATATCTCTGCTACCAACCTCGAATCAAGTCATTCGCTTTTCGAAATTGTCGATCCACTTCATCCAGCTTCACCTCGTTCTCAAACACTTCGTCTCCATTCGTCACCATGGTTTGCAACTCGACTCAATGTGCTGTTGGCGGCCAGGAAAGCGTCAAGGTGATGGTCTGCCACAACACAACCTTGCCAATCCTCAATCCCAGTGTCAGAGTGGTTCCAGTAAGAGTCTCCATCAGAAGTCCCAGTACGAGATTGACATCGAAATTGACAAATGAGCAGATGCCCGGTGTCAGATGCGGAGTTTGTGCGGGTAACGGTCAAGATATTTGGGTCATTCCTGGCAAGGCCTGCCCCGTCTGTGGAACGCCTTGTTGATTTCATTGGTATGACCGTTCCATTTTTTGATTTAAGTGACAGAACTGACACCGGTGCAGCATATCCATTCCGAGGGGCTAGACGATGGAACACACAGCATGTGAAGCAAATGATTGCCTGCATTATGCTTAGACGAGGCAGTGACCATTTGAAAGGACGCCCAAGAAACAATGTTGATTGGGCGTTTTCACATCGTCGTCATAAGATGCTTTGGGTGTTTCTCTGGAGTTGGGAAGATGGAACTACCGGTAGACAAAAGTTTGGGCGGCAACGTTGATCTTTGATAGAATTTAGCAGGTTGTCAATAGACTTTGGGTTTTGGTTTTACTTCTCCTTCAGCGCAGTACCAGTGTCCCTCATTTCGTCACGGAAACTGACAAAGCGAGATACATGGTCTAATTATCAGAAGATACAACGGAGTGCAGACGACAGTGATTCGGATGGCGCCATCTGTCAGCGGTAGCATGGTATCCGTAGGAGAAGAGGGAGAAGCGACATGAGCGCAGATGGTGACGTGTTGTTATATTCTACCACGATCAGTGCGTATCCCGTTCCATGGCTCTTGAGTCTTGTCTGACATGACTGCAGAAATTCATAGTTCTGAGGTGCAACCTAGAATTCCAATATTTGCTCGAAGTAAATATCCAGGCGGCACGAGCTCGATCTTATATGGCCTGTAGTCCCGAGTAATGAATTTTAGTTCAACTGCGCCTGCTCCTTTTGGGTCTATTCGGTGTCTTACCCACGTCGTCCTGGAACGCGATAGCCAGGATTTCCAGATTCAACATCCTGGGATGGCTGAGAGGCGTCCAGTGAGATCTTCTCGCCCACCAAGTCCTGTTCCAATTGAGCGATTGAAAGCAAGAATGCGGTTGCACAGGTTCTTTGCGACAAGGGGATCTGATACATCATACTTGGTTGAGCGGGGATTTCTCCCGTCAAGGACCTTGAGTTACACAAAGGCATGGCCAATAGAACATGGCAATCCGTCTAGCGGGCCGTGTGTGACCCGGGTTATTCAAATGTGTTGTGGCGAGGCCGAGGCGCAGTTGTGGGGTCAAGACATGCCCTGTCCAATGACCCCGAAATGCAACGCAAAAAGTACTTGCTAACCCACAGCAGCGTAGAAAGCACCCAAGATAAGTGAAAATGGGTGTCGTGGAATGTCCCAAAACTTGTAAATAGCATCAGGGGGAGGGGGGGGTCCAAATTGCGTATGCTGGTAACTCGTGCGCAAGGCACGTCCATCAGGGAGTTTTGGCTTTTAGCCGGAGGAAGTTGAGAACTGATAGTTCTGAAAACGCGGGGGCCAATACATATATCCGAATGACATCGGTGTGTTCGTTGTTACAAGGTTCGCGATTGCGATGGGGCTTTCGGGCCAAAGCTCGGGTGGCTCGCCGAGATTGTAATCTGTTGATATCATGCGATTGATGAAGGACACGAAAAAGAAAGAAAAAGAAATTGATAGGATAAGGAGCTGTGATGTAAATACTTATCATAGCCGAGATCACATGGGTGGGCAAAACTTTGTTGATCTCGGGCGTTGTGCTTCGGCTGAAAGTACTTAGAGGGCATAATCCGAACGCATCGGTGAGATATTGGGTCAGTCGACATGAACATGACTTATACTATGTTCTTCACAGTCCTTAGTCATGTTGACGTCACATGGTTCTCAGGAATCCATGCGCTTCGTTGCTTCTGACAACATTACGCGCGATTAGGTGAGGAAATCCCAACTGCACTAAACACGAAAAGCGGGTATCGGAACAGAAAGTAAACAATCACTTCAGTGCTCGCTCGCTAATGATGGAAACCCAAACGCTCAGTACATCGATCTCTCTTATCTCTACATCTACGCAGCCGTTTCATCATTCCCGTAACGTCATTCCTCATAAATCGTAGAAGTAGAAGCCACCCTGTACAAGCAAGGAAATTCGTTGGCAGGTCGTCGTTATCGTCATCATCCTCGCTCCTTCCAGGTTGGTCAATTTTCTTAGTTGCCCTGCCGCTCTCTGGGGACATCTTCGTATCTGAACAGCCTCAAGAGAACCTGGTGGAGAATGTCTTCTTCCCCTTCCTCGTCCTGAAATTCTGCACAGGTGGGATCCAGACATCCTCATCAATCGAGACTTCGCTCTTCTCCTTTTCTTTCTCGTCATGGTCTCCAACAAGCTGGACTTGTTTCAATGGGCTCTCTCTACCCTTGATGATGCCTGCCGTAGGAGGACTTTTCTCTCTACCATCCCTGCCGTCGCGCCCGCGGTTCATGATAGGTACGACTGGCGCTGGAGCAGGTGGTGATGGAGATTTCCTCTCGACTGTCTGGGCTGATGTCGGGCCATTTAACTTGCGATCGTCACGGCTGCTTGCGGCGGTAGAATTGCCGTTCCGTGGTGAGAGCAGCACGCCTTCCATCAATGCATTCTGGTCCATTGATGCGACCCTTGGCTCTTCTGGAGCAGGCGACTTGACGTCTTCTCGGCCCACCGGCATTTGGGGAAACGAAGGTGTTCGTGACAGTTTCTTGTCTGCAGCCATGACCTTCGATACATCTCTCGAAGCGTGTCCTTGGAGCTCTTCTTTAGATGTAGGACTGGTTGGAGTTGGAGGAAGCGAAATCGGCTTCCTGTTCGGCATGGTTCCCGTCACTGCGGATCCCGCAGTTTGTCCATTCTGTCCATAATTGCCATTCTGTACGTTCTGCCCACTGGCCCCATTCTGCCCACTATGCCCGTTTTGTCTCTGCTGAGAGGTAGACATTGCTGTAGGTTTGGAGATCGTTATCTCATGGATACTGTTTCTGGCCGAGGGCTGTGGCTGCCCCTCTTTATGGGCGAAGCCATTTGGATTTTGTCTTTGCTGAGCAGCGGTCACAGACACTGACTTCGCGACTGTAATTTCATGGGTGCCATTTCTCTGTGAAGTATGCGCTTGTGTTACTTGCTGAATGGACTCGCTCGATGTTCGTCTTTCCTGGGCAGGGGCGGAAACTGGCTTTGTGGTGGGGATCTCCTGTACACTGTTTCGTGGCGAGTATTGTGCTTGGCTTTCCTGCCGGACAAACCCACTCGACTGGTGCGACTTGGTGATGGCTTTCACCTCGTGATCCTGATCTTTGAAAGACCTCTCACTTGGCCAGGAGAAGAGGGAGGGTGAAGTGTGCCTTTCAGTTGCTCGAGTCTCGGCTTGCAACTTCTCTTGCTGCGCCTCAGGTCTTGGTGGACTTCGTCCTCTTGTTGGTTGAGTCGCGTTCGAGGGCTCTTGTCGAAGTGGTTCAGGGTTGGTATCTTGTTGCCGCTGCTGATGATATGGATTCGAAGACTGTCGTTGCGGGACCTCCGGTTGCGTCTGCTCTTGCATAGCCTGTCGTCCCTCTCTGGAGTTGTTCGTGATTGGTGGGGGTCGAGTTTGTACGAGGGCCACAGGAGTTCGTGGCTCCTGATGTAATTCTTGGTTCTGCTCAGATCTCACAACTGGCACTTTTTCCCCGTACGCCTGGGAATGCGTTCTGGTTCCATTCGTGTCTTTCTTCAACTGTTCGGCCGATGGTGTCTTGACGACCGGGGGTGGCGGCTGGGTCTGCAGGACGGGAATGTATTCCTCACTGGTTTCATTAGTATCCATCAGTTATCGCCGCATGGGAAAATATACCTTTTCTTCGCGAAATCAAATAATCTCAATCCATCGAGTCCCTTCTCAACTTCCTTTAAATTCTCCTCGATCTCATCCTCCAAACCATGAGAATTTCCTGCTGGGCCATGCGAATTCCATCTACGACTGCTCGTCTTGTTACATACGTCCAGAATCTTGATGCCTCGTATCGCCTTTGCCAATCCTTTGTATTTCCTTCCTGGGAAAGGTGCTTCAGGTTTCGGCCATATTCCAATCTTGCGCGAGCTTTTCAATAGAGAGCCTAAGACCATGGCATCACATGCATAACGGAGCTCATCATCAAGAGCAGCGTCGCAAAGGGCCGAACCATCCATGTATTTGGTGATAAGGGCGTGGATGACAGATAGTGCACTCTCCAGCGCAGAAACTCGTGCTTGCTTGATGGCGTCTAAATGTGGTCAGTATATATCCTTTCACGCCTGAAATTCTGCACGACTTACCAATGATACCGGGGGGTATTTTAACTCCCTCCAATTTTCCAACATCCTCCTCAAATTTATCATCAGCTTCTCTTTGAGCCAATCTCGTCATATCCCTGAATTCAGTCTCCCTATCAAACACCCAGAAAACAAATAGTAACCTCAACACCTCCTTGGTATACGCTTTTGGTAGCCCTTCCCGTTGCAAATGATCAATCCAGGTATCCGAGAAAAACTCCACCGTCTCCAGCATCCCATACTTGCTCACCAACACAGCAAGTTTGCTCAGGACCTCTAAACTAACATTTCTTGGAACCTTCCGACTAGCTCCATGAATGATATTCAATAAAATCACCATGCTATCCAGATCTTCATCCGGCATCGTGATTTCCACATGACCCGTGGCCCGCAGCATCTTCGCCTCCTCAAATTCCCCACTAAGGATTGTCTCAAAGTATCGAGACGCTAGCATCAAATGATGGCTCGAAACTATACACTGCACTTCATGACTCGAGACCAGGATCTTCTCCTTCTTCACCGCTGCTTTTCGGGCACCGTCATTCACAACAGCATCGATATCTATTTTCGCAGCCTGTCGCTTTAACGCAGCCCAAAATGACGCTGGTGGGCTTGCAGAGCGATCTCTCTCATCGGATCCACGTTTCGCTCGCGGCGGGGGCGGATAGAATGGACCATCCTCTGCTCCTGGCGCATCCGGTGCATAGTATAGGACACTCTCGTCTTCCCCTGGAGGCTCCGGCTCGATGCCCAGCGCTGCTTCAATTTCCGCGTCCTCGTCAAGAACCGGCTCCTCCTCCACAGACGCCTTATTTTCCGCTCCCGATGTCTCGACTTCTTGATATACATGTCGGATGAGTGTCAAAGTGACATCGCCATTTGGCGTGAAAGTTATGGTTTCGGGCGCCATCGCCATCCTCGATCAATGAATCGTCGCCGGTCGGCCAAGGTTCTCGATTCGCATTCTGCACGCTGTCAGCACTGTCCACTGCCACATCACCACGCCCTCCAGACTTCTCGACACGTTACTCACCGTTAGGATCTCGAAGACACATAATATGCAGATATTGAAGCAAGATCGCGAAAGAATGGAAAGAAAGAGACAATCCGACAGCAAGGAAATATTTGGACGAAATGATTCATCCGTGCGACCCAGGAATTTTTTAAACGAAAGGCACAGAAAGGAAAAGGAACGCCCGGAATTTGAAGCTGCGCAGCCTGAAATGCGTGCATGCATGCATGAACCGCATAAGAGGCGTCGATGAGCTGGCCAGGCAAGACCAATAGGGCTGCGATGGCAGTGGGTATTCGCTGTGAGTGCAGCTGCCCTAGCCGCTTCAGGCTGCCTTTCGAGGGTGCATTGGGTAGCCTTGCATGAGGAGGAGTCGGCACCAACCTCCCCAGCCGCCGAATCGGTGACGGAGACGCAACAGTCAGGAGGTTGCCGTTCTCATCAGCCTCAAAAGTGACCAGGTTTTAGGATATGTCTTGCGGTGAAGATGTAGATGTTATTTGTTACCAAGTGAGGGGGTTGGGAGCAGTGGGGTTGCGCACGGGTTTTGTCGAATCACTTCACGAAGCAACAAGTATGGTGGAAATTATGGAGAAGTAGAAGTTGTGAGAACTATAATAATTGAGTGATATGATATAACTATTGCAGCAATAATGTATCATTTCACGACAGTATGCACGTTCTGTCACTTCCCCAATTTGACCCCTTTCTCCTCGCTTGAAAAATTCCCTTGGCGGCGTGAGCTAGAGGACTGTAAACACTCAGAAACATGAGCAGCGCAAGACTGAAGAGATTTCCCTACGCCCAGAAAGAGAGTCATCGCCCAGGGAACAAAACATTAATCCACCTTATTTTCCTTTGTCACAATTGATGCCGCTGGAGCTGAAACATTCGTCCTTGTGATATTCGTTGAGCCGAGCAAGGTTTCAAGAACCTTCATTGTCTTCTTCTTACGCGAGTTTTCCTGTTTGTCGAGTAATGTATCTTCCTGAGCACATATGACCGGTGCTATTCTGTCCTCTTCATAGGTATAACTTTGCTTAAGACCATAATTTGGTTTCCCAAACACCACAGCGCCATGGGCAGGTAGCGGGCCAGGGTGGCGAATTGCACCAAGTTTCGTTGACCCTTTCAAGATCTGTTGCACACGGTCGCATTTACAACCGCCGCTTGGCCTTTGATCGCATTCCTCGAAAAGTGTCGGTCCACGATGCCACTGAAGGTGCGTGGATGTTAGATACTTCCGATTCTGCATCGATCCAGCCTGTTCGTAGAGGGTCTCAAGCATTTGAACGGTGGTCGTCAGATAGTCCTTCTCTGTCGGGACTTTACTCCACGAGCGGCATAGCTGTCTCTCGTTGATAGATCGTGGGATTATCAGATCCTGAAAGCCGCTTGCGAACAGAACAATAGCATCGATATCTTGAGCAAATTCAGTCCAATTACCAGCTGACTTGCTCACGACTGTCTCCTTTAATCGCATCGGTGACTTCTGGGAAACGATATCCATGAATTCCCAGCCTCGAAGACGTCGTTTTGGAGGCAGTTGAAACGCCACGCCCGCCGTGTTATCTTTTCTGGCACCTTGGTCTATCAACAGCTCAAGAATCGACCAAATTTCCAACACTAGATCTCGGAAGCAGTAATCTGAACTGCTGGAAGAATCACGACTAAGCACGACTGGAGCATTCTCGAAGAGCATTTTCTCTGTTGCCTCGTTGATGCTTAAATCAGCTTCGGTCAACGCAACTGGTTTTAATTTCGGAACATGCTTAGGTCCTTCTCGAGTTTGCCTTGTCAAAGCAACATGCGCTATAACAGAGGATGCGGGAACAAGCCATCCTCTCCTATCATTACTCGCAGGGTCGAAAAGAACGACTGGAGTGTTTGAGGCGTACTTGACTATCCTTTGGTATGGACCGCTCCTGGATATGCACAACTTGCTCTCTTTAGGCCCGACTGTGAAGTTCAATTCCCCAGTACCAAAAGTTTGGAACCCGATACTGGCTCCGGAGAAAAGTGCCGACTGGCCAGGCTCTTTCAACTCTGTCCAGCTGATTTCATCGTACTTTGGTTCACTTGACCCTAACTGAACAACGGTATTGCCCCACCATCCCAAAAATGCTCGAGTGGTGCCGATAGCCTCTTGGTCTACTTGGGCAAGTAGAGCTCTGTCTGGACAGTGCTCATCTACTTGCCAGTAGGGCAAACGAGAGCCGTCATGAGTTGATATGAAGTGCCATTGCACCGAATTGCCGACGCGTTTCAGTGGCACAAACATTGCCGAGAATCCTTTGATGAGTATTCCTCCAGCGTACTCGACATGATGAGCTGCACCTCCAAGTCTGGCCATCATTTCGACTGATATTTCCAATCCTACTCCGAAATCACGCTTTCGAATTGGGAAATCGTAAACGATAAATGGATTGACAAAGAGGTCGTGCCAGCAAGACGTTTCCTGGGCTGGCAAGTCTTCCACTTTGAAATTGATCTCCACAACTTCGTTATTACATACCGACAAGTGGCCCTGTGAGCGTGCACACCTGGTTGTTGTTGAGGTCGCGAATACACAGCCGAGGAATATAAGTTGCTGAGCAGTATCCAGGATCTCTTGATCCGTACCTTCGGCATGGATCTCATCGTGATAATCATGCTGCTCGTGTTCTGTAGAGAAATATTAGCATTAATGAACTTATACATGAGCCCTAAAAAGGGAGGGGTCATCTACTGAAGACCGAGCTTCCCCAATCCCATAAACGTTTCATGTCTTGAAGAAATGCGTGACCGGTTTTCGGCCATGTTTCTGCAAAATACTTCTCGAGTGTTGTCGCTTGTGCGTGGATCCCCGAACCTACAAGAACAATAACTCGGCCCAAATCAGATCTTCCTGTTCCTAGTTGCTCGACAATATATCTGTTTAGACTCCAATGTAGGCGAAATCGAAGCTCCTTCCGATATAAGCTCTTCAGTCTTGGTAGCTGAAGAACATCATCTAGCTCGCTGATCCCTTGTAAAGCAAGTAGTGGATTCAATATTTCCCGAGTATGGTCGAAAGGATGATTTTGGCACCATGAGGTTGTGCAAGCAAGCAGTCGCTGCTGAGAAGTCGCTGATAAAGCAGCTGAGGAAAGACTCAGGCCACTTCGAGCATTCTTATGCCCTGGATCGAAACCACAGAAGGTCACTTTTCGAGAAACAGAAGGTTCGAGAGATGTAGCGTCCTCCTTGATAAATAATACGTCAGCCTGGTTTGACCAAGCAATCTCGCGGAACAGATTACAGTCTATAATAAGTCATTAAAAATCTAGACCTCATACATTTACTTTTGAACGGGGCATACAATCGCAGACTCAGCCCTCCTTCGAAATTCTTACCTTCGGTTTCGAAAAATTCAATAACAAGGCAGTTTTGAGGTTCTTTTGCACTATGTATGCGAAACTTTGAAGGAGGGCTCGACTTGTAGGACGGCTCCATCGGCGGGGGTCTAACTCGAGGGCCGATCAAGCCTATCATTCGACGTTTGGGGAGCCCAAGTGAAGGGAAGCGCTTGCCGGCCTTTGGTTGAAGCGTCATTTGTCTCGGACGAGGAGTCTTGAATCCATGATACATCTCATAGTTATCAACTGATTGATTGTTAGTTTTCTGTACTGACGACAAAGACTTCAAGGATGGCACCTGGCAATTCATCAAAAGCGTAGGGTTGTCGATTATCGGACCTTTGCCGAAAGCAGTGAATGTAGCGCAAGCGGCTCTGAGGATCTCTCACAATACGAATGACGGAGCTAGAACTTAGCTCATGGGAATCCAAATGTACTCGTTCGATATTTCTGACATATAGGACAGTTTGCTTGAGCAGAATTTCCTGGAATATTAAGAAGTCTAGAGGAGTTCGTCAGCAATTCTACTTGCGTTAAAATAACAGACCCATCTCACCTTGGATATTTCCAAAGACATAGGAACAATGAGGTAATTGCAGAACTTGATCATGCTGAGCGTCTTGATACCGAGTCAGACGAAGCTCGTGTCGACCCGCAAATGTAATTCGATATCGGAAGCGATTGACAGTGGGAGAGAACCCTTCCACAGAAGAGAATTCTGGTATCGGTCGCATGTTACTCCGCGTATCTGATGGGTTGTCTTCAATATGAGCTGAATGCTCGATTTCAGTTCCGTTACTGGCCGTGGAAAAAATGGATGAGACATTGCCATCTTTCGAAATCCTGATCGAATGAACGGTCGTTTCAAACGACCGGTCTTGTGGTAGTCTGAGAAGCTAGATTAGCACATTGAAGTGGCCAGACACTGTTGAGGACCTTACAATATCTGCGCACGAATTGGACTTGTAGTTTTAACTACTTTGCCGATATCGATCGATGGAACTACGAGTCTCGTAGGGTCTGACAATTCGACGTCACTCGACTCGAGGGAGCTCACTAGAGGTGGCATATCTGCACACGGTGGCCGGTCTTCACGAACCGCCTCTTCATTTCTACTGTTTTCAGTGAAAAGCTCTTGTCCAGCATTGGTATCCGGCAAGGCTGTCCCAGAAGCTGTAGCACCTAGGATGGAATGCTGGGGATCTGGAGTGCAGGACATTCCTATACCCTACCAAATGATATACTCGCAACAGAGCGGAAAGAATGATGGATCGAAACTTCTCCTTCGAAAATTGATGGATAGCCAAGTTGAGGTATAGTATGTAGGATGCTGCAAGATAAATTGAGAACGATTATGAGGCTTTCTGGGCGCATGGTGCTCTAGCCTGTTTGGGATTGTCCTCTTTTCAGCACAGCCCGATCGTGGCTTTCCGGCCCGGCCACTGAGAGATCAAGGAATCTGTGAGGCTGATTGATAGGCCCCTTCTCTCGATCTTTGCATGTTACTTCCCGTCTTAATTGTTTGATCTCGGGGACTGCGCCACCCTTGTTGTCCAAAATGTCTGTGTCTCCCTTTCTTGGCGTGTTGACACGTTAGCATTTCAGGGCGGTATCCATTTCGGCCTGATGCCTAGATAGTTTGCACGGACGAACAATTCATAACAAGATATTTACTTCTATTGTGGACGGTCAGCTCTATAGGTCCGGCTCTCATCAAATCATTGCGAAGTTTCTTACAATCCTGAGCACAGAGCGATTGCATGCTGTTTCGAGCTTTGAAAAATAAGACAACCATCATAACGACTTGCAGCAATGCGGACATATTTTTGATCTTCAGGGGCAGGGAAAATTAAATTAAAAGATGTTACACATTTCAAATAGTGATGGTACAGGAAGGAAAAAGAAGCAATAGAATACATTGTAAAAGGAGGGAAATGCAATAGTAGAGGCAGACGCAGACGCGGCAGCTAGGTCATATCACTTCAAACATGAGGATATATGAAGTCATCTTCCTGACGAAACTCATGAACTTCTCACATGCTCTAAGTCCCTAGCTGAGATTGATAGTACGCCATAGCAGGCCTAGCTGAAATCGTGTTCGGGTTCATTATCGAAGACTGGATGGAGCCGCTCTAACTGGACACAGGATCCTCGCCTCTCTCCTCGGAGGTTCGACAATTTCTCTAGATTCCGATCATAGCTGCATAGCACAAAAACAAGTAATACATCGACAACACAACCTACACGAAACAACTCACCACCGCAACTAAATAATCGCTGCGAGCCAGCGGTGGTCAGCGTCGGGATGGGTACCGGAGCGGATCACGGAGCTGAGCCGAGCCGGATCGTTCCAACACGCAGTTGCTCAAAATAATTCTCACTACTCTGAATTAATACAAACGCTACCATCAATTACAAACCCGTTAGGGGTTCTAAGGTACTTATTTCCCAACTCCATTCTTGCTCGGCGTTAACCGACTCCCATCTACGAAGCGCAAGCAATTCTCCCCCGTCGAAGTACAGTCTGTGCATCTTGTTAAGCGAACAAAAGTAAACAAGTCTCAACCCCTTTTCTGCCGATCGCCCGCCCGGGCGATTTTGCGGGCGACATGTTTGGACTTTTGTTGAAATCCAGGGTTTTGATTGCGTGCGGCGGACACGCAGGAGTGGGGTGTTTAGACGGTCTACTTACGTAAAGTGGAGAAGCATACGCCGTAAACTTGATGACTCGCTCGCTTCCCTCACAACTTCAACATCACATCTTAGCTTTCTCATATATAGTTCTAGAGTTATGAAAATTCTTCGGACCAAGTTTCATAACTCAGAATTCACCTCACAGACTACCTGACTACCTGAACATAAAAGAAAGTTGTCACGAGCAAAGAGACGAACCAAAATGTCTCCTCCAAAGCCCCCTCACCAATCCCCCTCATCAACCATCGATCTCACCCCCTACGAGGAACTGTACAAACACTTCCACACCCACCCCGAACTCTCAAACTGCGAGAAACAGACATCGGAAATATGCGCCGCCCACCTCGCCACACTGAGCTCCTCTTTCAAAATCCACACCCGTATAGGCGGCTACGGCCTCGCCGCCACGATCCCCAACGGCCCGGGCCCAACCATCCTCCTCCGCGCTGACATGGACGCCCTCCCTATCCTCGAGACCACCTCTCTCCCCTACGCCAGCAGCATAACAGCCACCGGCCTAGACGGCACCCCAACACCCGTCATGCACGCCTGCGGCCATGACATGCACATGACCTGTCTGCTCGCCGCTTCGGAAGTCTTAATCAAAAATCGCAAGACCTGGAGCGGAACACTAATCATCCTCTTCCAGCCAGCCGAAGAGCGCGGTTCAGGAGCAAGGGCTATGGTTTCCGACGGTCTATACGATAACATCCCCATCCCAGATTTCATATTAGGACAGCACGTGATGGCTATGCGCTCCGGCTCTGTCGGATTACGAACAGGGACGATCATGGCTGGGGCGGATAGTCTAAAGATTACTCTGTATGGGAGTCCCGGGGGCGGACACGGGAGCCAGCCGCATAGGGTGGTGGATCCAGCTGTGCTTGCGGCGCATGTGGTTGTGAGGTTGCAGGGCGTGGTGAGTAGGGAGGTGGGGTATAATGATGTTGCTGTTGTGACTGTGGGGAGTGTGAGGGTGGGAAAGAGCGAGAATGTTATTAGTGAGGAGGCGGTTTTGGGGGTGGATTTTAGGAGTACAAGGCCTGATGTCCGAGGGAAGTTGAGGGGGGCGATTGAGAGGATTGTTAAGGCTGAGTGTAAGGCTTCTGGCTGCTCGAAAGAGCCTCTGATCGAGCAAACGCGTTTCCTTCCTACGACGGTGAATGATGAGGCGATGACGAACAGGCTGAGTACGGCGTTTAGGAATTTCTTCGGAGAGGAGAATTTCGATGCGAATATTCCGGTTACTACTATTGCGGAGGATTTCTCGATTTTGGGAGAGGCGAAGGGGAAGAGGGTACCGTGTGTGTTTTGGCATTGGGGTGGTGTGGATCAGGAGTTGTGGGATAGGAAGGAAAGGGAGGGGAGGTTGAATGAGGTGCCGATGAATCATTCGAGTGGGTTTGCGCCGGTGATTCAACCTACGATGAGAACGGGGATCGATGCGCTTGTTGTGGCTGCGTTGGAGGTTTTCAGGGGACAAGGCTCGGCAAGATTATGAGTTGAGTTACGGAAGAGATGCAGACAATATACATTGGTTGCGGACGTCTGTTGTTGAAATGAGCCAGTCCTGAACTCAGCATGATAGCAGCCGTCGCATTATAGAGTGGCACTTGCTGTTAACTTCATGTGAAGACTTCATAATTCACGTGGAGTGTGCGGTATGAGGAAGAAAAATTTGGGCCTTTCAAAAGTATCAAAATGCGCAGCGAAGACTCATTTCGTTCTTGCTCTCTATCATGGTTCAATCTATCACTTGAGTGTATACCAATTCCCGGCTCGCTAAGCATGATTGATGCCAACCCCTCTCCTACTATTCGTATGTCCTCATCCTATTGTAATCGTATTCTGTGTTAATACCATACTTACTTCCAAATGAATGCCACTGATCGAGTCGAATACCCAATGCACACCTATTCGCTATCCAATACAATACCAAACAGCCCCGGATGGCCCCAATAATACCCATACCATGCCGATCAGAACAAAGCAACGCAACCCAATATCCCCCCTCTTCCCGTTTCGCCAATCCCACCCAACTTCGTCTCCAAATCAGATGAACATCCCACTTTGCTCACTCTCACTGACCATCCTCTTCCTCCTACTCGATAAGAACAAATCAACCATCTTCTTACTCCCCATCGCCTGCGCCTCGATCTCAGTGACACTAACCCTCGGACCAAGCAAACCCGCACCGTCGACACCATATATATCCTCTTCGGCATCTTTGAATCTCTCTGACCCTCCAGTTACTGGACCAGCTGAGGCCGGAGTGCGATAGCGGGAATTCGTCGACGTGCTCCCGAACTGTCGCTCAACAGCTCCGGTAAGTCCACTGACAGGACTGGCGCTGTTACCTGTAGATGGACGGCCGTTGCGCTTGATCAGCTTGGCAGGAGTTTCTACGCTTTTGATACTGGCTTTTGTGCTGTTAAGCGTCATTTGGGAGGGATTGCGCTTGTGCAAGAGGTTTCTGCCACTCATGCTGGATGTCTTGACTGGCGAGTTCGGAGCACTAATTGTGCGAATAGTGTTAGTGGTACCGACAGAGCGAAGTGATGATCTGGACTGCGTTTGGCGAAGTGGAGACCGAGGTGGAATTGGAAGAGGCGGTGGAGGTGGGATTGGGATAGCTGGGACGCTCGTGTTGGTTGGACCAGCATTTTCGACGAGTGAGACCATTGATCTGTTCTTGAGAATAGGTTTCAGTACAGGCATCGTTTGAATGTTTGGATTTTGTTGCTGCACAATCCCAAGTGGTTGCTTGACAGGGACAGCCTTTGCCCGAATGTCATCCACATCGTCGTCATTAATCTGGGCAGCCTCTCGAACATGACCACTTTGGAAGGATTTTGGCATGGTCGGAAGCGCATAGTTGACATATGAGGTATTGGTATTCTCCTTGACTCTTTCGAGCTTTGCCACTTCCGAGGACATCCATTTCTTCCACTCAATAGAGCTTGCGGAACTGGTGACACGATGTCCATTTGCACTAGGCACCGTGGGTCGGTAAGTGGTTCGGTCAAGGATAACAGCATCTCCCGGCCCAGATGCATTATAGAAGGGCATATCTGGAACGTCTCTCTCCATTACAAGAGAGATGGAGCTATTCGCAGCAACAGGCGTCTGTCCACTGGTAGTCCGCGAGTAGACACTCTCTGAATAGGCTTTTCCTGGCGCTTGTTGGAAATGAACCGTCTCCCTTGCGGTCGAGCTTTCTGATGCCTGATATAGTGGGTTTTGGATCGGAGCAATATGTTCTGGCAATGGGACACTGGAAGATAGGACAATAGGATTGTAGTCGCTCTCAGTCATGGCTCGTCGAAATGGACTCGCTGTCTTCGGCACTATGTAGCTGCTACAACCTCCGAAGAAGGTAGATCTAGCCTCTCGAAGGATCTTGGGTGCATGCACGACCTGTTCATTACGCCTCGCAAGTTCTTGCGGCGTGAGACTTGGGACTTCTGGAACTGTACGATAGGATGCTGCCGAGCTGCCTTGGCGAGATACGCCAGCTGGTGAGGAGTGCTTGCCACTGCGATCTGCCTGGCTCATGGGTATGTTCTCTTTATTGCTGGGATGAGACTTCGGCGAGAAAACATCATCTGCATGACGTTGTGTGTCGCGAGAAGGCTCAGCGACTACCCACTGTCGCGTAAAGGGGCCGGTGTAGTGAAAGTCATCGAACTGTGGTTGTTGATCTGATGGAGCGTTACTATCGGTGCCGCTAGTATTCCAAGAGCTTGGAGCGACCTGGCGAATCGTTGCTGGCGAATGGTCAATGTGATGGCTTGGCGAAGCAAAGCTTTCAACACTGAGTTTGTGGCTAGCTTCAGGTCTCGCTTTTGGTCTGTTCTCATCGAGACGTTTCATCAAAGCTGAATACACTCTGGCGCTGTCAACCGTAGGAGCGGGATTGTGTCCTGCACTTTTGCTTGGCTGATGGATAATTGGATATGCAGAGAACTGATTGGCCAATCTCGAGCGAGTAAATGATGACGAAGGAACATGAGAACCGACTTCATTGATGATCGAAAGCCGCTGGTGTTGTTCTCTTTCAAGTTGAGCCTTCGTGGATGGACCCGCAACAGTATTGGCACCAACACTAGTCCAACTGGTAACTCGCGACTTCTCATCACTCTCGAAGCTTCTAATACTTCCAGCATTGGATCTTAACTGTTGGTTTGAAGTCGCAGTATGGATGACAGGGACTCTCGATGCCACACGTGACAGGGAACCTTCATCTGGATGAGGAATATCGTCAAATGCCCCTTCAACTGTCTTGACATCCCCATTGTATTGACGAACATGTGTCTCTCGTGCATTGACTTGCTGATCCGGAATTGTGATGGGCTCATCCTTGCTAGTCCGCCCAAAGACCTTCTTCAACTTATTTCGAATCGTCTTCGAAGCTTTGCGGGCAGCGTCTTTCAACCCGTGTTCTTTTGGTAGCATGGCTTGGTTGCTTGATGCGATAGGGAGGCCATAGCTGTTTGTGCTGCTAGTACGCACGGTTTTACGAAAAGGCTTTTCTTGCTTTTGTGCTTTTGCTCTGAAGAGAAATGAAGGCTGTTCTCGGAGCCGTTGCTGCTCTGCGTCACGAAAAAATCGGTCGCGGGCGAGTTGGACTGCGGTATCGTTCCTATCCGACTGTGTCTGATCTCGTCGACCTCGGAGAAAGCTCATTGATTTCGGAGCTCTAAGAGTAGTATGTTTGGGCTGCGTTGAAGGAGTCTGCGAGTATGAGGTAGCGGTCTGGTTTCTAATGTAGGAATTCTCTGGCCTATCTGGCGTGCCGTTCGTGTAGAAGACACTTGGGGCTTTGAGGGGACTGAACATCGATTTCGACCTCCGTATACGGCGATACGACGATGGAGTAGAAGCAACGTCATCTTCACGGGTGTAGTACTCATCAAATGCATCCCCAGTGACATACTGATCTACTGGTCCTCCACGCATTGAAGCTTTGCCAATAGATGACGAGCGATTTGGAGGACGATATGCAGCAGGGACTGGAGCACTTGTTGTGATCGCTATTGGGCGAAGTGTAGCATTGCTCAGTTTCTTCTGAACAGGATTTTGTGTTGCTCTCGTCCCAAGTGATTGACTTCTCTGAATACCTGTCGGACCAACGAAGCGAACACTGTGTTGTCGTCTGATGGGGGGCCGCTCAACATTGTCCGTGGTATTCGTCTGCGGAGCTGAAACATACCGACCCGCTTGCTTGACATTGCTGTTGTTGCTTCTGGAGACAACCCCACCGCTGTGGCCAATATCAGCGCTCTTCCTCTCTCGAGCTCGTGCGAATGCTAACGTTGCTGCTGTGTGTGCCTGGTGACGAGCAAGATCGGGATCGATGGATTCATGCTTGTTCTGGACTGATGATGTTGATTTGCGCCTATCGAGGCCCTTTGTACTGTTGCGTCGGTGCATCTTCGTGGTGCAAAGGTGTCAAGGATGAATGTATTCAGATACTTGCAGAATGCGATACAGGTGCTTGCGCTGTCGCATACGTGTATTAACCAAAAGTGAGACGAATCTATGGAGAGGAAAGAATCTCGTTTGGATAAATGATGATCCTCTGGAGAAGAAAGCCGCACCAGTTAGCTGGAAAGGCAGAGGAAGGAACGATGGGGCTGCCTAACCAGCAAGCTACCGAGTCAATCGATATTCAAACAATCACGGAGCAAGGATTCAGAAATCAGAAAACGATGCAACTAATGTCTATTGTGTATTACAACAAAGACCCTTATGACCATAACGCAAGGAAACCGTAATCAAAAATGCGTACAATAGGGAACCGCCATCCAGCTCCAGTCCATGCTCAAGAGTGCAATGAAAAGCCGACGACCTGTGTCCTAGCGCAATGATGTATCATCATAAATGGCTCCTATATCATTCCAACGAACTCAATTAAGAGCTCATTTCCTCCAAAAACTCATGAAGCTCAGCATCAATCATCTTCTGGATCTTCTTGGAGATCTTCTCGGTCTTGGAGAGAGCTGCCTTGGTATCCTTAACAACCTCACCAGAGATGACCTCGAAGTCGTTCTCAATGGCCTCCTCCAAAAGCTCAACGGTGGTTGGGAGCTTGGCAGGCTTGGTGTTCTTGACAGTGTAACCGCCAGCCTTGATGATAGAAGAGTAGTTGGAAGATCCACCACCGTTCCATGCGAGGACGTTCTTGGTGTCAGATGGAACATCGGACAAAGCACCCTCGGTGGCAATGCTGATGATGCTCTCCTTCAACTTCTTGGGGGTGATTTCAGCAACGGCGTATTCAGAGTCGGAAGCGGGTTGAAGAGACAAATAGTAGGCCAAAAGACCAGCGATATGTGGGGAAGCCATAGAAGTGCCAGAGATGGTGTTGGTGGCATACTTGCTGCCGATCCAGGTGGAAAGAATGCTGAGACCTGGGGCAAAGATGTCGTTGCACTTTCCGTAGTTGGAGAAGTATGCGCGGGAATCATCAAGAGCAGAAGCTCCGACAGTGATAGCTTGCTCAGCAGCTGCTGGGGAGTAGTTGCAAGAGTCGGCGTTGTCGTTACCGGCAGCAACAGCGAAGTGGATACCAGCATCAACAGCCCCGTTAACAGCGCGGTCAAGAGCTGGTGACTTGCCACCACCGAGAGACATGTTGGCAGCAGATCCCTTGAAACCCTTCTTTCCCTTCTTGGCCTTCTCAGTGTGAGCATTGGCGGCCCACTCAACGCCCTTTACTACATCGGCCATGGTCCCAGATCCGTTAGATCTGAGGACCTTGACGGCGTAAACATTGGCCTTCTTGGCAACACCGTACTTGGTGCCGGCGACAGTACCGGAGCAGTGAGTTCCGTGTCCATTTCCATCCTCATCAGCATCGTTGGCTGGGATGGTCTTACCCCAGTGGGCGCGGCCCTCAAAGTCAACGTGCTCAGTGTTGGTTCCGGTATCAATGACATAGACATCAACACCCTCACCTGCATCAGCGGCATATAGGTACTTGTTGAAGTCACTGAATCCCAAGCTCTTTCGGTGAGAGATACGGGCAAGACCCCAAGGAGCATTCTTCTCAGTCTCTCCCTCGGTATCCCCCAAAGTATGAACAACAGAGTCTTTCTCGACGTACTCGACCTGTTTGAACTCGAGTCAGCAAGCTGCAGCTATGAAGTGTGGATGACGGGGATGGTGCGGGGAGCCGGGGCAACCATCACGTGGAGCGTTGCCACTCTTGGATGAGAGTCTGGTACTTGTGGCTCTTGCAAGAATGGCTCAAGATAAGAAGGGGAGGAGATGCCGTCGTAATTGACAGCATGCCAGAGGGTCGAGGATGAAGGCTGAAACAGATGACAGAGTGTTACTTACATCAGGATGTCTTCGGACCTGCTCAATGACCTCGTCATCGAAGTGTCCCGAGTACCCCAAGAAGCTCCCAGCGATGTTATATGTGTGCTTGAGACCTTCAAAGATATCTGTCGTGAGAGGAAATTGCGAACGCTTTCGAAGCTCTGTTCGTGTGCTCTCGCTGGCTGCGTGGGTGCCCTTCACCCAGCTATGATGACTTGAGGCAGCAGCCTCAGTGACATGCTTCTTGAAGACGACGATGTATGAATCGGGGACTTCGACTGAGTTCGAGGAAGAGATCAGAGGAGCCACGCCCTCGTGGATGGTCTCTGTGCTGAAGGAAGAGGAGGTGGGTGCCGATGACGCCAGCAGCGGCAACAGCGAGAAGCCGATAAGCCCACGCATGATGAATAGAAAGGAAGGAGGGATTGCGAGTCTGCCTGCGGACGATAGAGGAGATAAAGAGACCTGAGAGATGTTGCGAAGACAGATGGAGATACTGTCTTCAGGTGTTGATGGAGATGATTGATGTGGTTGTTGTTGATGGGATGAAGAGGATGATGATGATGGGGGAGAGTTGGGTTGAAGAGGGAAGGTCAACGAAGCTCCCCAGCCGCCTAAATGCGCGCACCGTCACCTCACTGGATCACTGGGGCGAAGCCGGCGTCAAGCGACTGCTAAACCAAACACGGCCATAGCGCCATGTTGTACCCTGGCTTATCGTGACCATGACTCTGCCTCGACATCACTGATAGGGAATGCATCCAAAGCTGCCGCAGTCAGAGAACCAGACAGATATCTGGACGAGGAGAGTTAAGCTGTGTCTGGAATGATAAGAGGTTATTCTAGCATCTATCACAATGATATCTCTCGATTAAGCCATCAGATTCTGAAGTTCGGAGCTTGTTTGGGGACCTCGGACGCTGAATCATCGCCACCACTGTTTGGCCCTGGCCTTGTCAGCTGGGGAGAGCTCAAGCTCTCAAGCTCCATGCCGCATCCCGGCCAACCAACCCCACAGTGATCACATGGCTGCGGGCGGACTGACGAACTGAAGCCTGCTGGACCAAAACAGGTACCATGAAGATTCAGGTACAGTACAGTACGGTCGGGACCAAGATAACAAGAAAAAGAAATCTGGTCGAGGGCTGAAGCCTGGAATAATGAAGACAGCTTACCAATAATCTAGTTAACTTAGATACGAAGTCTTCATAGCCTTAAGAAATGAAGCCGGAATGATTACAAGCTCCGAAGCAGCTGCCTGCTATCTTGCCAAGGCGAGGCTATCCATGTTGCGCAACCATGGATGGGATGGATCACGAGCTTCCAGCTTCACAGCTCGTCGTGCAGCTTGGTTACTTGTGTATTTCCCGGTTACTCAAGAAAGATAAAGGTTAAATTCGAGAAGGGTGAAGTGCTACTCCATCGGATTGGACCAAAGTATGTACGACCGAGGGACTTTATCTGGTCATCCTTCACTGCGTGCTCTCTGCTTTGAGTGATGCTCAACTCAGTCAAGGCGTGAGAGAGAGTAGTCTCGCAGAGACTCTGCTCACTGAACAAGTGATCATCGACAGAAAGCTATAAAAGTACCTACACAAGTTTGAAACTTAGACTGACTGATCTTGTTTTTACTTCGTATGACATCAAATCCACGATCCTTTCAATTACGTGGACTTTGTTTCATCCGCCTCTCTACTGAGGTTGTGCCCTTGTAGAGTAACCTTTTCATAAATCTTCAACAGCTTATTGCTTATCACACCTAGTGGTCTTTGCCCAGATGACAACAAAATAAACAGTAGAACTGTCTTGAGTCTTTGTCCAAAAGTACATAGTCATTGTCAACTTCTTTTGAGACACATGCATCTAGCCGCGTGATGGTAGGAAGATGAGGTGAGGCTTGCTGGCTTGTGATACCTGACTCAGTCAGTCTCTATTCGATGGAAGTTCTAGATGTCTACAATTAAACAATTCACAAACTTAAAGCATGCTTTCTAGTAACTAAAACCACGATAATAATTCTGCATGTATTTATGCAAAATCAAATCCATTCCCAGAAAGCACCTCCTTGCAAGAGTTGTGCACACGACACTGCCTTGCCAAGACTTCTCTTGTCCAGTGGCCTACCTGCCTTACGCGAGACCTCGCATTCGAAACCCGCAAGGCCGTCAATCCACTCAGCGACTCTTGCTCAGCCTCACTGTATGGCTCTTCAACACGCCAATCTATTCGAGATCTATTAATGCACCGAACTCGAACATTTGTGCTGAAACCTTCAACCACACTTCCTGACATCAGACAATATCTTGCGCATCTGCCCGCAGCTTCCATTGCTTTGGATCCTCCACAAGCTTTGATTCCAATGCTCACCAGCAGATCTGGGTGCCTGGACTTTCCACGGGCCTTGAAGGAAGACAAATGAAGGAGCTCTGAAATTACTGAATCAGCTTGGAGATTGGGGCAGTGTCAAAAAATGTCTGCAAGGTCAAGCAGACCGCGTTCGTCCACCGCGGCATCAACCCCACCAGAGAGCTCGAAAGCTACGGCGGAAATACAGCTACTGCTCGACAATCTCTCCCAAACACTTCGAACACGCTCCGACAACACATATCCAGATGTTGCTGCCCTCATAGAGCAGTCCCAGTCCATTCGCCAATACCTCATTGCCTCGCCCGAATCTGGCAGAGCTTGTGATGACTTCCGACACCTTCATGGCTTCCAGATCCTCCTAGACACCCTTCGAGCTTTCTCTGGCTTCTACCATCCTACAAAACGAAGCCAAAAGGACAAGACACAATTGTTTGGACTTTTGGAGAGTATCTTGGGAATACTAGCACAAACATTTCGAGAACATTATGGCAACCAGCGGTACTTCAAGCGGAGGGTAGAAGGAGGCGGCTGGGCAGCCCTCGAACAAGCAATTGCTAGCATTGGAATAGGGGGAAGCGAGTCAGATCCATGGAGCGAAGCACAACTTCTGGGACGTCTGCTGTCTTTTGCGTTGGGCGACAAAAGAGTAGAGGCTCTGTGTCAGACGGCCACTGAGCTGTACCCCTCAGAGACTCAAGACAAAAAAGCTATAGAAATCCATGGCGATGTCACCAATAAAGACGAAAAGATCCTGGAACATGTGGACAGCAAGCTCGAGGAGATTCTTGGAGACCATGCATTGCTGTATAATTCAGACATTGTACCAACGATCATCGACTTTTGGGCCACCGTCCCACGGCAGCCTAACACTTCAGTAAATCCCGCTGCGTTAGTGGTCGTACAGGTATTAAAGAAGATCGGGTCTGTTTCTAACCACAATCTTATGTCTCTACATGCAACTGGGATACTTTCAACACTGCTACCACTGGCCTTTGATTCTGATACACTGGGGGCTACCGAAAGAGCAGCCGTGGAATCTCTTTGTGGATCCTTAATTTCTCTGGGTGTTAATACTTTGAGCGATGCTCAGTATCTTGTCTGTAGCAAATCACCCAAAGCGGCAGACTTCCTGCTCCAAAGTATGAAAGAGTCTCATGGACCCTCATACATCCAGTTCGATCTCTCCTTACATGGGTTTGCTTCCATAGAACTTCCGACGCTTGGACGCACTTTCCCACCACCTTCAACATCGGCAGGATATACGTTCACAGCATGGATCTGTATTGATCAATTTGATGCCAAATCTTTCACCACAATTTTCGGAGCCTTTGATGTTTTGCAAACCTGCTTCCTCCTTGCATATTTCGACGAGGCACGCAACTTTATCTTGCAGACCTCGGTGGTTGGCTCGAGGCCTAGCGTGAGATTCAAGTCCACAATCTTCAGAGAGCGGCGCTGGTATCATATTGCCATCGTACACCGGCGCTCGAGAACATTGACAGCAAGCAAGGCTTCGCTGTACGTTGATGGAGAATTTGCAGAGGAAGTCAAGTGCCAATATCCTGTGCACCCTCCATCAAACGCTAGTACGGACAGCTTCACCTCGTTTACATCGTCGGCAAGCAAACCAAATCCTGTTCAGGGCTTTCTAGGCACACCACGGGATCTGAGCTCGAAGCTTGGGCCTGGAGTCGTCTTCTCTCGCTGGTCATTGGCTTCATTCCACCTATTTGAGGACGTTCTAAGCGACGATCTGATTGCGGTTTACTATCGGCTTGGACCACGATATAAAGGAAATTTCCAAGACTGTCTCGGCTCATTCTCAACATACGAGGCATCAGCCGCTCTGGGCATGCGCCAGGATCTCATGCATCCCGGCAAGGAGGAGAATTCTGATATTCTCAGAGCTATTCGAGATAAAGCTGGCAGCATGGTACCAGAAAGTCATATCATACTTAGCATCCTGCCCAATGCAGTTCTACGGGATGACGACCGACACAAGTCCCATGAATCACAGCTGCTCAGAGGCCTCAATCAAGCTGCGTCGAGCAATCTTTTCCAGTTGACCCACAACAATGGAACCTCGATAGCCATCAATGGTGGGGTTCCTTCTGTCAACGAGGCTCTCATTCGAGCACATGGAACTGCCGTTCTAACCGGTGACCCTGTCGTCGTTGTTCCGCAGTCCCTTGACGATGCGATGTGGCGGCTGGGTGGCTTTACCGGAATCGCTCTGAAGTTGGTGGAGAACGCAAATACCAAAGATGATATCGTGCGGGCAGTGGAAACATTGTTTGAGAGCATCAAAGGCAGTTGGCGAAATAGCGAAGCTATGGAACGAGAGAATGGCTACGCCATCCTTGGTGCCCTCATCCGTGGCAAGATTGGAGCTGGAATTGTGGTTTCTTCAAAGCTAGGCCCTGAGCCCTCGCTTATGGACAGTGATGATCGAGAGAAGCTTGGCTTTCAGCTCCTCAGCCTGGTCCTCGACTTTGTTGGGTACAACCACCAAAGGCCTGAAGAGTCCTTCATCATCAATCCTCTGGCGTATCGGATCCTTCTTGTCGACTTTGATATGTGGCGGAAGACTGCTGCGATTACTCAGAAGTTGTACTACAAGCAGTTTGTTGTGTTTGGCGTGAATAGCAAGTTTCATCAATTCAATTCTCGAAGACTTTTCCGAATGAGTAGGTCTTTCAAACTGCTTTCTGGAGCCAACTAACCCCAGAGTAGGAATCGTCAAGAAGTTCTTGGATGCCCTGAAAGCCGAAACCTTCTCTCAAGAGGTATTCCCCTCATTCATGGAGGCGTTCAAAAGTCTGGTCATTTGCAACCTCACGTCAGAAATATTCAGGTTCCTTGCTCTCTTCATCACATACGCATATCATAAGCCAACAAGCTCAACCTCTCGCACACCCAAGATTGCCACTGGCACTCTCCCGGGTCGGTCAGGGCCCAATTCTCAAGGCCCAAAGAGACCATCCATCAATACTATTCTTGACGTTAAAGACATTGTATCACCGACCACAATGACCAAGCGCCAAATTGGGAATAAAGTTCTGGAAATGTACTCAGATCTATTATGTGACAAGGGTAACACTGCGAACATTAGAAAGTTTGCCAAAACTGTGACAAATAAGGTATGTTCTCCTACGGCTGGGAAACGTGAACCATTGTCTTACGATAATCAGTGGCTTCTCCATCTTTTGACCGAGGACGACCCGGAGGTTGTCGTACATGGCACGAAAATATTAGCACGACTTCTCGTCGTTCACGGGTCTGGCTATGTAACGAAGTTTGCTGGAAAGACTGGTGGTTTTGCCATCATGCGATTCCGTCTGCGGAGATGGTGGGATCTCCCAACATTGTGGCCAATCTGTTTCTGCATACTGTTTGGCCGCGATGTTGCGGAGATTGACATGGAAAGATCTTTCGAACTGTTCAGTCTTTTGGAACCTTTCAGCAATTGTAAGATCGTGTACCCTGGAGTGTTGCCTGTTATCATGTCTATGCTCCAGCATGGCTTGAAAGAGGTCATGCATCACCAGGATGATCCTGATTCACCGTTGACGGATAGAGGCAATGGACAAGATCCGCCAAAGGCAACTTTGAGTGTACCCGCAGGTGCCAATCGTCGGAGATCAATGTCTTTGACAAAGGAGCTTGAGGCGCGCCGTAAGTTTCCATCCCGGAACGACAATAGCAACCTGCTGACAAGTTCCAGAAACGCACCAGCACAAGAAAGAGCGCCTAGGTGGTCAGGCTACTGTCTTGCACACTGTCATTCGCTTCTTTGCAGATCTGCATTCAAAGTCGTCAGACTTTAGAGATTTTGCTATCTCCTCCGATTATATCAGATACTTGCTTGCTGTCTTGTTCCCGGTTGTTGTTAGCACTGATGCTGTCAGTCCTGAGACCGAACTAAATTCTCGCGATTCTGCATTGACGTTCGAGGGCGATGATGTGATCATCCGACCAATTTCTCGTGTTTCAACAACTCCGACACCAATTGTCAGGACGTCAAGCGTCGAGACGATGTTACCTCCCAGTCCAACAGCGCCAAGAGCAAAACCTCTCCGACGAGGCTCATCATTTATTTTATTGACATCTCGACCGTCCGAATTCAGCCCTTCTTCTGCAAGGCTGAATGTTGTAATGTCACCGAAAAAGAAGCTCACCGCACAGAAACTCAGCAATTCGCTTGTAGAAGAATTACTTGAGCTTGTTATCAATGTTTTCATTGATCAGGTCATGGTCAGAAAGGAGTTCCCTGGATTTGGCTTATACCTGAAAGTTCCCCCAGGTTTTCAAGAACATCAGGCATATTTCGAATCCTACCTCCTTCGAAATACAATCTCGCAGCTGAACAATACTATCCAGCTTGACCAGAAGTCATTACGTGAGCCAAAGCTCATCCAGAACATGGCTCGCTGTGTCTCACATATTGGCGAGGCTGTCTTTGAGGGCTGGTTCTTGAGCGGAGCAGAACCTCTGCTTGATTTTGCAGGTACCCAGCTCGATTACCTTCAACGTCCCGAGATATCCAAGATCAAGAGTGTGCGCCTGTGTAGTCAAGCTATATCCTCGATCAAAAGTGTATTCCTGAGAGTTGTGCTATTGCGACTATCAGAATTGGACAATGCTCAGGTGTCGGAAGATGAAGCTGTGGCATTTATGGACAAATTGCTCTACTGGCAGACTGTTCTACTCTCTTCTGATTTCGGCGAAGAAAATTTTCTGAAGCTCATTTGTTACCAGCTGTATTTGAAGCTTGTTGATTCAAGAGACCGCATTCGACTTGCCGCAGCAAATCTTTGGCGAATTATACTTGTTCAAAAGCCAGAAGAGACTTCGACGATGTTTCACAACACCATGACCACCGACCATAGAACGTTGACTTCAGGGTTCAAGAAGTTGATGGAACAAGATAACGAGACTTTCTTCAGCTGGGTGGATGATCAGCGTGTAGAATTGGACTCTCTATTCCTGGGAGCGATGTCCAACACCTGGGAAACCTTCGTCAACAGCGAGAATGAGAAGACTGAGGATGCGGCAAAGAATCGTATCGCAAAGCGTCGCGACAAGCTCAAGCAGTGGCATGCTGAGGATCTCAATGACGAAGACATTAGGCTCAGGCATGAACTTGCATCAACTCTTTGGATGAAGAACATCTATGCCTCCGAACATCTGAAGCACCAAAGAGCTCAGCAAGACCAGCAGGATAACTTCACATTCTTGGCATCAACCTTCTCGAAGATGGATCATGAGCTGCATCGACCGTGTGCAGTCTTCGAGCACGAGCCTACAACGAAATGGAAGCTTGATCGTACAGAAGGACGAAACCGAATGCGGTTACGCATGCTACCTGACAGAGAAGCACCCGCATATGATTACCAGCCCAAACGAAGGGTCACGGATGCAGCCAATACACTGAGATTGAACACCAGAATTTCACCCGCCTCCGGTGCCCAAACCCCAGTTTCAGCACTGCCAGCCGAGGGCGGCCTTGATGGGCCAAGCGATGTGTCCAGCGAGGCACTTGCAAGTGCCCAACAAGAAGCACCCAATGGATCACAAGAGAGCGTTATGCCAGAAGAAGACTTCGAACTGGTTGATGATCCTAATGATCCAGGCGAGGATGACCAGTATGAAGACAAGAATCGAAAGGTCATGCGAAGCCTGCAACAAGGCGACCAGGTGCAGCAGGTCTTCAACATATCTCGAATTATTGGACTTGAAGCCTGTGAAGGTTTACTCATCATCGGCAAGAACTCTTTGTACCTTATCGACAACGTCTTCCAGAGATCCGACGGAGAAATTGTCAATGTTTCTCAGGCACCGAAAGAGGAGCGAGATCCATACCTTCAGATGATTGCTGGGAAGAATACAACAGACAAGCGGGCCCAGCCGGTAAAGGCGGATCAGACTAACAGAGCAGATCAAGAAGCAAGAAGTTGGAAGTGGAGTGATGTTCTTAGTATCTCGAAACGTCGCTTCTTGTTTAGAGATGTGGCCATTGAGGTCTTCTTCACGGATGGCCGGAGCTATCTGCTGACCGCCATATCGCCACCATTCAGAGATGACCTTTACTCTAAGCTAACATCTAAAGCTCCACACACGTCTGGTAACTCCTCGCTCCCGAACCCTGAAGATGGATGGCGACTGGAAGCCTTGAAAGTGTCCGAAGAAGCTCCAGCAAGTTTCGGTTCAAAGTTCGGAAGCATATTCAACTCTTCTGCATGGAATCCAGCTATGCGGAGATGGGCCAAGGGGGAAATCTCCAACTTCCATTACCTGATGCTGGTCAACACCATGGCTGGCCGTACTTTCAATGATCTTACGCAGTATCCAATCTTCCCGTGGGTTCTTGCAGACTACACGAGTGACGAGCTGGATCTTGACAACCCGGCCACTTTCAGAGACCTGTCAAAGCCAATGGGCGCTCAGCACAACTCTCGTGCTGCTGAGTTTATTGAGCGGTACAAGACTTTTGCTGAAATGGGTGATGCTAACACACCTGCTTTCCATTACGGTACACATTACTCATCTGCCATGATTGTTACCTCATACCTCATCAGACTCCAGCCGTTTGTTCAGTCATATCTGCTTCTCCAAGGAGGTAGTTTCGATCATCCTGATCGACTCTTCTACTCCATCGAGAAGGCGTGGCAATCTGCCTCCAAGGACAACATGACTGACGTTCGAGAGCTGATCCCAGAGTTCTTCTACCTTCCAGAGTTTCTGACCAACAACAATGGCTATAATTTTGGGATGAGACAGGGTAATGGTGGGGGTATCGATACTGTCCAGTTGCCACCATGGGCCAAAGGAGATCCCAGAATTTTCATCGCCAAGCACAGAGAAGCTTTGGAGAGTCCTTACGTGAGCAAATACTTGCATCAGTGGATCGATCTTATCTTCGGCTGCAAACAGCGCGGAGAAGCTGCTATCGAAAGCGTCAACGTCTTCCATCATCTTTCCTACCATGGTGCCAAGGACCTTGACAACATTGTTGATCCGATTGAGCGGGTTGCTACAATTGGTATCATTCACAATTTTGGCCAGACTCCACACCAAGTCTTCTCGAAACCTCATCAAGGCCGCGAGGACGCTCGGAATAAGGCCAGACGTCTCGATACATCTGCGGAAGCACTCACTCGTCTACCATTCCCACTTCTAGAATCTCAAGAACGAGTCGCAAACCTCATGTACTCCGCCAAACTTGATCGTCTCCTGTGCGCCACAGCTTTCCGTCTCAATCTCGCACCTCACTATGATAAGTTCCTAGAATGGGGCTTTGCAGACAACAGCATTCGCTTCCAATTTAACGACAATAGCCGCAAATCCGCTGGCCTCTTCGAGAACCTTCATGTAGGCCAGATATCCGCTTGCATCTTCGCCTCCTCCCAACTCCTCATCACCGCCGGCGAAGACTGCGTAATCTCCGCACACATCGTCATAACCTCACCCTCCAAACCCGTCGACTTAACACCACGCTCCTCCCTCTTCGGCCACAAAACACCTATCAACGTCCTCGCAGTCTCCAAATCCTTCTCCACTCTTCTGTCCGCCTCCCACGATGGCACTGTGATCCTCTGGGACCTCAACCGTCTCGAGTTCGTCCGCAAGCTTCCCAACACAAGCAGTCGCGGCCCCGTAGAATGCGCACGCATCAACGACGTCACAGGCGACATCATGCTCTGTCGCGGTCAGAAAGTCACCCTCTACACCCTCAACGGCGACTTCCTCCTCGAGCAAAACGTCTGCGAAGCCCATGACGACTATATCGCGTCCTGCGCCTGGTACGAAGGCACAGGTAACGAGTGGGTCGAGCACTCTCTCTGCTTCACCGGCCAACGAGGTGGTATCGTCAATGTCTGGCGTAAAGGCATCAGCCGTGCTGGCAAATGGCGGCTGGAGCTCGTCAAGAGACTTGAGCATGGCGATAAGCGTGGGGCGAGGGGTGAGACGGCTGTGGGCAGTTTGAGTGTTCCTGGGGGTGGGAAGGGTAGTGCGAGGAGTAGGAGTAGGAGCTCGGTTAGTGGGAATGCGGATGTGGCGATTACGTGTGTGATGCCGATGGCGCAGTGTGTGTATACGGGGGATGAGGAAGGGAGAGTTGTGAGTGTTTTCTTTTCTTACGCTGTTTTGATTCCCCTCTTGTGTCTTTTTCGTCTTGCAGTCGAGCAAAGCTAATTCGTCACTATAGTATGAGTGGGATCTGGTTCAACGAGAGCGCTAGTTGAGCGAGCTGGAAATGGGAGCTGATCCACAGAAGCAGAGATGAGGTATGAGGAGAGCTAGGTGGCGAGAGCCATTGGAGAGGGAATTTGGGACTGTGCATAGAGCCGGCGAAGGAGTTGTACATTTCGCGCGAATTGAATCGATTGAAGATGAAGCAAGCAAGCAGGGTGAGCAGTGGAGGACGGACGGGAGAGACACGATCTTATGAATGATGGAGCGAGCGTGCGTGCGTGCTTGTTAGAATGGTCTTGTAGCATTTGAATTGGCGTTACTGAACCTTCATCTCGATTCTAAGTTTCTTTTTTGCAGCTATCGCGTGGGAGGAGGTGTGTATAGATGGACAGGACGGGAGACGGAGATGCAGGCGGGTGAGTGGGCAGAAGAAGAATAAAAGCGGAATGAATAAAGTCGAGATTTCTGATGTACCAAACTTCAAGAAACAATATTTCGCAGGATTCTGAGTGCTTTTGACGATCCAATACATGTTTCCCTAAGAACGTTCAAACAAACACACAGCGGTCGCCAAGCTCGTCACAACCCAGATTCAAGAGGTACGTACCATATACCATATCCCATGTCGGAGTACCTATGTACCTATCTACAAACATGCATCTCGATCGCCAACTGACACGACACGGCATAATAACTCCGGCAAATCGTCCTCCATCAAACCACCACATGTGAGTACCATGGACCCAAATGATGTGCATACCGCAGGAACGGCAGCATAATTCCGAGAACGTCGGGGAAGACAGCTGACCAATCGAGTCTCGTGTTTCAAGGGGAGCAATGCCGTGCGACCTTGCTTTGATAGCAAACCAACTGCCGGGTGAACAGACAATCTGGGGTGCGGGAGGGGCCTCGCTTAATCAAAGAGAGGGCTGATCTGTGGTATGGGGTAGGCGGGTAAAATATATGGACAGCGGAGCTGTTCAATTCATGTGTGGATAATGGCGCGGGCTATCTTCTCGCACGACACATCTATCCTCTCTCTGCCTTTGATTTATCTTCGCTCGATCAATCTGTTCCGTCACTTCCTTTGTTCATAAACGATATCCCAAGCAAGCTACCATGTCCCTTGGCGTCCTCAACGGTACGGGCGAATCACCACCAGGTACAGTCGTTCTGTATGAACAAGAACAAGATCTGAATACTGCGTTTTCAGCTTATAAACATGGGAGTGGGAAGGTGCGCCTTTCTTCCAAAGAAGTTTTGTAGAGTTTGAGAGGAAACTGGAGCAGAAGCTAACGCTGGAGATTGGGAATAGGACTCCAACATAGTACTCTCCCCTCAACCATCAAATAGTCCCAATGATCCTTTGGTATATTATTCCCTCGCCATCCTTCCTCAACCCCTCATCTCCCTATCTCTTCCTACAAATCCTAACACAACCCCTCCAAAAACCAGAATTGGCCCCTCCACAAGAAAAATCTAACCTACTTCATCGTTTTCGTGAATTCGATCCTGTTAGCATCTATTCCAGCTCCCTCCATCGCACCCGCTACTTTCTTGCTAGCTGGCAAATTGGGGAGATCGCTAGAGGACATTGCGAAGTTGTCGGGGTATCAGTTGTTGCTTTGTGGGTGTTTTGGGTTAGTTCTCGTTCTTCATACCCCTAAACGCGACATACAACTTGATTCAGTTACGGGAATCGAGACTGACTTCTGCGATATACAAAGACCCATCGTCTCAGCACTGGCCCACAAATACGGCAAACGGCCACAATTCCTCCTGGCTTCGCTCATGGGTGTCATCGGCACAGTGATCTGCATCGCGAGCGGAGAGGACTATAATGTTTTGCTGGCGGGGAGGATAGTGCAGGGGTTTGGGTCGACGGCGTATGAGAGTTTGTCGATTGCTGTTATTGGGGATATGTGAGTCTTGCTTTCTCTTCCCCTTTCCCCTTCCTTGTCACTCTTAATATAAAAAACCTGATCAGACACTCGCTCATACCGAGATAATACAATACAGATTCTTCGTCCACCAACGCTCCCTTCGCACCGGCCTCACAATCTTAACATTAACCTGCCTCGTCTCCCTGGTTGCTATTATAGGCGGTCCTATAACTGAGAATCTGGGATGGAGATACCTCTTTATCATCTACCTCCCATTCTCTATCGTCGGTGCTGTCGCGGCGTTTTTGTTTCTGCCCGAGACGCAGTTCCGACGAGAGGTGGGGAGGGAGGATGTCGGGCCCGAGGAGTCTATACATGTACCTAAAGGTACTCGCGACAGGGTTACAGGTGTAGAAGAAGGATCCAGTCCTGAGAAGATGAAACACGCGCATGTTGAGTCAGGGGGAGAGATGAAGCTGGTGGAGGGGTCAACTTCAACGGTGGTATCAACGACTGAGGAAAAGAAGACATTCGTGCATGAACTCGCGTTATTTTCGGGCGTGTATACGGAAACGGGGCTGTTCAAGCTATTCCTCGCGCCTTTCGCGACGCTGTTGAATCTTTCGGTTGTGTGGGTATGTAAACACTGGCCTTGGGCTCTTCATGTTAAGCGAGCGAGCTGCTGATACCGATTCTAGTCGATACTTGTTGGTGGTGTTTGCATCGTAAGTCCCTTCAAAACAGGTATCGGAAACGTAGGAAAGAGATAGGGGACTTGCGAACTGACTTGGAACAACCAGGCATTCTACGTCTCTCTCTCGTATATCTTGGCGCAGATATTCTCTGTCCCGCCGTATAACCTCAATGCTGCACAGAACGGGTATTTCTACGTCGGAGGTAAGCTTGTCACTCTAACCATCCCAATTTCAATCACCTAACGCTTCACCCAACTGACTTCTCACAGCACTCATAGGCGGTCTCCTAAGCGGTGTCCTCGGCTCCATGCTGGGCGATCTTATCACCACCAAACTCACAAAATGGAACAATGGAATCTACGAACCAGAATTTCGCATCCCAGTACTCATTCTCTCGGCTCTGCTTTATGCGATAGGATGGTTCGTGTTTAAGTGGAGGCTTGACAATCCGACGCCGCACGGGTATTATCTCGCGGCGTTCTGTCATGGATGTTTGTGTGCCGCTGTCACAATTGGGAGTACGGCGACGAGTTTGTATATTCTGTAAGTTGAACTCTTATTCCTCTCTCTTGTGTTCAGGCCATCCCCTCTGTCACCCCATCTACATTAAAATTATTTGGCAAGAAGTTTTTCTTGGTGTTGTGTCTCAACTAACAAGGATGACTTTCCAAAGAGATTCATACCGCACTTCCGCCACAGAAGTATTCATCGTATCAATGACGATAAAGAACCTACTTTTCTACGGCTTCTCGAATTTCATGAATGATTGGGCTGCGGATGATGGGCCGAGTCAGGTGTTGAAGACGTATGGGATTGTGACGATGTGTATCATGGGGACTAGTCTACCGATTTGTGAGTTAACTTTTCTTTTCTATTTTCTGCTTTGATTGTTTGGGGGGGCTAGGGAATTAGGTTATTGGGTATCAGGACTGGAAAGGTGCAAAGTGAGGGTGAGAACGAGACTGACAAGGTGAGATAGATGTACTTGGGAAAGTCATTCGGAGGTTCATAATGCGGGTTGGAGTCATGGAAAAGCTAGCTAAGGCTTATGTCTAATGGTGGAGCTTTCTTTATGGCGTTGGGTGAGAACGGCATTTCCTTCAAGCTGGGGAATCACGATTGTTACTATGGCCAAGAAATCGATTTCTTTTCTCTTCCGATGCTGGGTGCCAATTTTTGATACACCCCTGAAGGCTGATTTGACCTCCTCATGCTCCATCCGTAATCACCCATTTCCGGAGTACTTTCCTCGTCTTTTGAGGTCTCCAGCACCGTCCTGTAGACCAAGTGGGATGTAAATAAAGCATGCGAAGCGAAGCTAGACTAGGGCTTCAATTAACGACCTGTTGCCTTCCTCAAAGATGAGTGGGTAGTTTTCGCTCAGACTCAATTACTTGGCTGGGCAGTAATTCCCCACAGTCAGTCAACATGCATGTAGCAATGATGGGATGCATCTTTTTGACCTCTGGCGTCGTCACCTCCCCACCATCCACAGCCACCTTTAATTATTCTGGGCGGTGAAAACCAAAGCAGCAGCTTTTGAGCCACCCGCTACAATTATTCTCATACAAATCTTCTGCCCAAAAAGGCAGAAAGATTGCCCCATTCAGCCACAGCGTGCCGACCCTCTGCCGTTCCGACCGTCCGCTTAGCCTGCATTTAATCAGTCCTGCTCCACCAAATAACCATGCAAAGCATATTTTGAGGAGACGAGCGCTTTCGAGTGCATTTTCGGTCAGTCAGCATGCAGATATGCGTCCGGGGTACCTTAACTTCATATGGCAACGGCCCTTCGAGTGATGGTGGAAATGGGAGCAAACTTGCTCAAGTAGTACAAGGATGGTCTTGGCGGATGCGCGATGTGGTTGGTGTTGTGTCTAAGCGTCGATGTTGATCTTGTCATATGACTTGGAAACTTGCTCAGAGTAGGGAGTGAGGGGGCTCATGTTTTGATTCTGATGTTAGGGGTCTTGATTGCGTGAGCTTGTTTGAGATTATTTGGGGGTGATATGTGAATGCTTTTAATAATTCTTGGGTGTCGGGTCACAGATGGTGCAGATGCCAGCATGGAGGGGTTATGAAGACAGGTGGGTATTTCCCGTATGTACTGCTCGATTGATCTACCGAGATCTTCAGTATACTTAGGAGCAGTTACTGTTGTTTAATATGTTTGCAAGCTTTACCTTGCTGTGGAATATTCCTTCTCATGAATCGTTAACATCATCTGACAGTCTTGGATAGCAAGATCAGCAATCGAAACCTGTTGAATCTCATTAACCAGGCTTCACACAGTCGACATGCAGCTGAAAGTGTGTATCGTGGGAGCAGGGCCTGCTGGATTCGCCCTTGCAGCAGACCTCGAAAGTCGAGGAACCAGTGTCCTGATATACTCACATCCGACACACCCACGACACGCCAGACATGTCCTTTCCAAAGGCCATCTCAAATCCACCGGTGCCATTAAAAGTATCACCAAACTTCGAATCACGTTTGACATGCGAGAAGTCGTCGAGTTCTCCAAAATCATGATCCTCACCGTCCCTTCCACTGGACAAATGACCATATTGAGCGAGCTGAAGAACTTCGATCTACACCAACACACCATCATCGCCGTCCCAGGTAACCTATTCTCCCTCATTGCATCAGCAGAAATTGAAATCGGCCATATCCTCGAAACGAACATATCACCCTACTCATGTCGAATGAATGATGGCGAATTGACAGTCTTCGGCAAAAAAGGATCCATTTCAATCGCCTCCCTCCAACCCAACATCAGCGCATCTTCCAAGTCGAAAATCCAAAGGATATTCCCTCAGCGTCTCCAATGGTGTCACAATGTCGTGGAAGTCTCGCTCTCCAACATCAACGGCGTCTTTCATCCCCTCATGATTTTGATGAACGCTGGCCGCATCGAAAGCAACGGTTCCTTCCTCCTCTACACCGATGGTCTCACCCGGTCCGTCTCCAACGCCATCTTAGCAGTCGATAAAGTCCGTCTAGAAGTCGGTTCCGCATTTGGATTTCAACTAGACAGCGTGCTCGACACTTCGAATAAATGTTATGGGGCGACATTCACGGATCTTGTAGACTTGGCGCAAAATTCGGAACCGCACAGGAAGTTGTTAGCACCTGACGATATTGAAAATAGGAATGTGACTGAGGATGTACCGGATTTGTTGGTTTGTTGGCATGGATTGGCGGAGAAGCTGGGGATTGAGACGGGGTCTGTTGAGGCTGTTGTGGGGTTCGCAAGGATGGCGACGGGTGTGGATTATTTGCGGACAGGGAGGAACCTGAGGAATCTGAATCTGGAGGGGTTATCGAGGAGTGAATTGCTTGAGAGATTTAGTGTTAGTCGGGTGAAGCAGACGAGAGCGGTGTGACGAGTTATGTAGACTCGTTGACAAAGCATTGAAATATCCAATCCGTTTCCTTCACTGTTTGCTTATATAAAAATATAAAAAACAAAATAAATTGCTGATTCATCGAAAGTAAAGAGTGGCGAAAGTACCCAGAAATATTTATTGGACGAGATGTAATTCTTCTGACAGATATCTACGTTTAGTGATCACAGATTGACCTTGATCAATCTTAACGACCGCACTTGCGCCCCATAGACACGGAGTATCCAAGGTAGCGGAGCAAGTACAAGTGCAGCAAACCCCAGTATACTGTTCCCCCAACCCCATCCAAGCCCATCATACATGGCCAACCCAGCAAGTGGTATTAAACCCCCAGCAGTGCCTCTTAGAACCGCATTGGCACCAATCACACTCGCAGCATATTCCTCAAATGCATCAATCAAATAGGTCTGAATACTGATGAAGATCAAGATTGATCCAAACCCAGTGATGGCCGTCCCAATCTGCGGAGCGATCCAATGGAGATGCTTCTCTGCACTCCAACCGTACATGAACAAACCACCTGGGAACGCCAGAGCTCCAGGAATGGTGATGATGAGGTGGAGGCGGTCCTCGGGTGTGTTTGAGTTCCCAGCCGAAGTGTGTTTTTTGAGCGTCCTATCGCTCAATCGGCCGACGTATGCAAGTCCCATGAGCGTACCAAGTCCTCCAGCTAGAAACACAAGACCAGTGGCTGAGGTCGAGAATCCGTACTCTTCTCTGAAGACGAAAGAATATGTTGCGAAGAGGAGGTAAAGCGTTCCGTAGAGAACGGCGACGTAGGTGCACATGATGGTCACGATTGGGAAGCAAGTGAGCAGCTTTAGAGGCCGGAAGATGCTGATTTTGAAATGCTCTTTTGCTGTAAGTTTCGAAGCAAGCTTTGATTTGAAGTTTGGGTTTCCTGTTTCCTTTCTGAGCTTTGCGGCTTTTCGCTCGAGTAAAACTGGAGGATAAGTTTCTCGCAGAACTATGAAGGCGAGAATCGTAATACCGCCGATCTAGCAGATATTAGTTGACGGAATCTCTGTGGGAGAGGTATGTTCCTAGATGACTGACCACGATCGAGATGCTCCAAAATATCCATCTCCATCCAAGCTCCTGGGCCACATACCCACCGATGATGGGTCCAATCATCGGCCCAAGGATCGTACCAACAGACCATATCGAAACTGCCTTCCCTCTCTTCTGTCTCGGCATCATATCTGCAATCGTGCCTGAACCGATCGTGATGGTGGCAACTCCCACAAACCCCGACAGAAAACGAGCAACCAATAGTGTCCCTGGATTCTGAGCAAGTGCACACATGACAGTAAAAACCAGGAACAATACATTTGTTACATGATAGACGATTGTCCGGCCGTAGAGCTCACTCAAGGGTGGTAGCACGAGTGAACCGACTGCGAAACCTAGGACGAAGATCGAGACGACGAAGGTGGCGAAGGTTTTGGAGTCTATGTTGAAGTCTGTCATGATGAGTTCGACGCCTGGTGCTAGCATTGAAGAGACGAGGGGTCTGTCGAGAGTAAGAGCTTGAAAGTTGAGATTGAGGTTGCGCATTTGACTTACACAATAAAGCTGATGACAGAAATTGTGCATATATTTGTCCATTTCTTGGTGGAGGACCAATTCAAAGGATTCGCAGTGTCTTCGTCCACTGGTTCGTCCCACCACACCATGATATCAACGCCACCATCAGGTCCAATGCCGTTCAAGAGCTCGAGCGTCGGACTATTGAAAAGCAATGTGTCTGAAATAACCTTTTCACTGCTTGGTATTCCTATCTCCATATTTTGGACTTTATCAATGCACGTGATGCCGCTGCTGCTTGAGCTTCTCATTATTGGATCTAAAGCTTTCATCAATAGAGTGTAAGCTGTGCAGGGTAGTTGATCCAATGGGGAAAGTCGTTTGGGGGAAACCATCCGGGTATTGGTGCTACAGAAACGACGTGGCAGTAACGATCTTGGTTAAGAAATATTTCCCTTCTTCTGGAACGTTGAGCCGAACAAACCCAAGTTGTTTGAAATGCCCTACTGTAGGTCAAAACATTACGTAATGACAGCAAGTAAGTGTAGGGGTCTTTAGAGATGATCAGATGTCCGAATGTGCTTTTACTGGTGGGGCATGAATCGCGGGTAAATGCATGGTAGGTTTGGGCTAGCTCGATCTTTCGGGAAGGCCCAGTCTCCATGTCTACAGACAGGGATCAATGACCAGAACTCATGACAACTTCGTCTTTTCTCGAAAGACAGTGGTTTCTATAGAATGCTGCAACAACGACATATTTCATGATAAGCACTTGTTCAAAATCTATTGACATGTCCCTACACGGCAAAAGATCCTGATATTCAAGAGAGTATCAACTATCAAGCTTTGACAGCTACAGTAACTAATAAATCCATATCCATCTTGATTCCTTCTTCCGTAGTCACTTTTGCCCACTCGACCAGCATCTCCTCCCTTGCCTTCGGTCTCAAGTCCAGCGGAATCCCGCCATAAGTCGCACCAGAAGAACTGGTATCCAACCACTCAACCATCTCTGCTCCATCCTTTGCCGTCTTGACAATGGTATTCACCACGATTCTTCTCTCTCCAAATCCCGCTTGATCGAGAAGACCTTCAAGATCTCGCTGCTTGATGAAAGTCGGTCCTCCATGCTCCGGATATTGCCTATACGGCTCTCTCGACAAAACATCCTCCTTGATCTTCTCATGAATAGCGACAAAATCCCCCGAACCACCCGATATCCCAAGACGACCTCCAGACTTCAGGACTCTGCCGAACTCCCGGACAGCTTTTGGTTGATCCTGCACCCAATGAAATGTTGAGTTCACAAACACAACATCGAAGCTTTCCGACGGAAAACGTGATAAGTCTTCGGCTCTTCCAACCTCGAACGACAAGTTCGAGCTCTTGAATTCTTGGGCGATAGGGATTCGTTCCGTTGATGGATCTACACCAATTACGCTTCCAGAATCTCCAACAAGTTTCGCCAGATGTGCTGTGAGGTTTCCGGTTCCGCATCCAACATCGAGGATTTTGTTGCCTGTGACACTTCCAAGTTTCTCAAGGAGGAATAGCCCGGCGTTGAATTGAGTATTGTTGACTGCACTGTAGCCTTTCGCTAATTCTTTGGTGTCCGCGATGGCCATATTGAGTCCTTCTCGCTAAGCCGTAAGATGAGGTGTCGTCGGCGTTTTGCTGAGAAGTGAAGCTCTCATATAAAGATGTACAAGATACGATACAGAGAAGGCACCAGGATGGTAGTCCACCACTGTGATTTTTCAAGATCATCGCTCTAGTCCAGGTATGGTAGTTCTTTGATTCAACGCTTGCGTTTAGCTGCATGAGCATTTTTGAGCACGTTTACGATGCTTGTTCCTGCCAAGCCTTAGCCAATCCCATCTGCCGCTGGATAAACACCGTTTCTGAGGGCACGCAACGATTGCGTAAGGCGAGGGGTCCATTGAGCTAATGATGAGCTGTCAGTGTGTCTCTTGGCTCAACTCTGCTCGGAGGTGTGAAACAAGATGGAAGTCAAAATACTGGGTATGATGTAGGAGGACGGATGAAAACGCCAATCGCTTTGAAGTCGGAACCGAGAACTGGCTCGTATCTTGCTCATCAACTGTGTTCAGTACAATTGGCCTTTGAAGATTCGGACTTTCTTTCGACCAAAACAGATGAAGGAAATATCCTATGAATACTAATCCGGCCGGTAGGTCGTGTCTAGAATTATGGCCGGCAATCTGAAATGGCCCATCTCTTGATCTCGCCAAATATCTCCGTAGATGGCGATTGGTTCTATTTACTTTGTTATGTAAATACAGTAGCCGAGTGGACATATAACTGCCATTTCAGTGTTCATATGATCGCAAGTGTGATTTGATCGAGCCTGACTTGGGGCTGCCCTAGAAACCGGTCGGGCCTTTCGCTAACCTAGATCAAGTGATCTCAGCTTGCTAAGCATAACATGATGGACATCCAGGGGATGCAATCTCAAAGCGAAATCTGTAATCAATGTCCATATCATGCACTTCATACATTTGTGTTTTGCTAGCTATATTGTTTTCCTCCCTAGCGAGACAACATAAACGAGTTAACTCTATCTTGTTACTGAGACAGTTCAGATCCGAACAATGGCAGCTTCTTTCCCTTTCCTTTCCCTGAAGCTGCCTTTCCGGAAGATACAGCCCTCCCTCCGTCGCCGAGATCTTTTTCTTTTCTCAAGCTGGAACTTCCCTTGTACGCAGCTGTCGTCAAGCGTTTCTTCGCCGGGACAAAGTTTGTCACGCAAGACAATGGATCACTGTTCTCCTTATCTTCACCCTCCTGTGAAGCAATATCTTTGTCGGCATCTTCCTCCTCCGAGAAAGCCTGGCCATGAACACGCTTTTGGGTAGTGGGCTTCCCCGATCGTGCCACCCTCCACTTTTCCAAGGCTTCGGGTCGAGAAGCCAGTGGCCGCCAAGTAGGGTTTGCCGGAATTGTATCCTTGACAGGATTGAACTTGCGATAATAGTCGGGATTTGTCCATGTAACCTTCGCAATGACAGATCCTCTCTTGGCATTCGAATTTGCGATGAGCTTTTTGAATTCTTCGTTGGGCTTGCCGGACAACTCGAGTGTTTTGCGAGCACATTATTCGGATGGATATCGCGACTCTTCTGTATCTGGATCGATACAAGCAAATAGTCGGCAGTACTCTTTTGCAGAGAGACGCTCAACTTGAGGTACATCACGTTGCTTGGGCAATGTACTTGTCGCGAAGCTTGCCGTTGGCAGCATTTTCTTTGCTGAGCCGTGCAGCCTTCACTTTGGGGTCTTCGTGACGCAGTCCTGCAACTTGAGCATTTTTCTGCGCTTGCACATTACTCTGCTTCATCTTGGTTTTGATTTTGCCGTACCACTCCTTGTTTTGCGCTTTGTTTGTCTCCATCAAGTACTTGGTAGTTCTTGTGAGCAGGTCCGGTCCCTTGCCTTGGTAGGTCTCGCCGGCTCGAGCATATTCGGGGCAGTGCTCGGCAACATGCCTTTCCTCGATCCAATGCATGATCTCAGACTTGTTTGCGATCCAAAGTCACATCATCCATCCTTGGTGTGCTCGAGTTGACGAGAAAATGTCGCGACCTTTTTCACTGTACAGCTCATGGTGGACTTGGCGCCAGGTTGGATTGAGACACCGCTTGTTGGGAAACACGACCACATTGAGGCGCATGAAAGGGGTACGATTTGGAAGTGCTGTCAGGTGGTCGAGAGGTGAAGGTGGTAGACGACGAGGATCGTGTGAGGGGACATCATGCGTGCCAGAGCCGGATGAGCAGTGCATCCATAGCTTCGCTGGGAAAAGGGCTATCTCACAGTTTCCTATCACGGTCGTCAGACCGAGCGGAGTGAGGTTGAAGCAACCTGCGAAGTGGTCGTCATCATAGTGACCCATCATACACAAGCCAGAGTATCCCGTTGGGGTCATCACCACTATCCGTGTGACTGGCAGCAAATTTCCGGATGGAGTCATCGACACTTTTATCGTGTGGAGTGTAGTTGAGTTGGATGCTTGTAACTTCTTGGTTATCCTCCCAATATGGTGTCATGGAAGCAACCGCATGCCATCTCTCGTCCCTACCACCACCTCTGATATTCGAAATCACCATCTTCGTGGCCTTCGAGACGAGCTTCATGAGACGCCCATTGATGATTTTCCCATTCCACTCATCTTGGCGACGCTGAAGGTTTGAAAAGTGTATTGATCCTGGGTTAGAAATCGGATTTCGAGTCAGGCTTGTTTGGAAAGTCATTCCCCTATTCTCCGAATGCCCAGAATCTTCTTCGTGAGAATTTCTTACAAAAAAAAAGAGCTAGAGTTTCTACAAGCAGCTTCACTTGGATTCCATCGACAGAAGAATGAGAAGATAGTCTAGCTGTGAGATCGGAAAATCCATCCCGTCGGTTGTGAGTCCTGGTGTCCTGTCTGCGATGCTCAAGAAGTTGCGAAATGCTTCCAGAAACTATCCCAGTAAGTTAAGTTGCTTAACTTACCAAATCGATTGACTTATTCAAAACCATGCGATAATCTTGGGCCACTTCGTGAAGGAGGTCCTTCATTGTAAGTCGAATCTGGGCCCACTAATAATCTCTCGTCCGAGTGCATTGTCCTCTTCAACCGCTGAGAGTTTGAAGATGGCGGCCGTAAGCAGAGCCAGTATGACCTTCTGCAGTCTACCGTTTTCCCCGAAAATATTCAATACTGCTCACACTCTTTTAATGAGGTTCATAAATCCCGAATCAGCGAACTCGAAAAACCATCCCCAAGGTATAGCATACCGCTTTCAAGAAGGTTTGAAAGCCAGATTTTGAATGTAAATTGCTTGAAAGAGCGTCTGAAGTCATACAATTGGCAAGCTGTTTCCTGCGATACATTCCAAGGCTGCGCCGAAGGTAACACACATACAGGAGACTAAAAGATGAGATCCACCGCACCAGCCACAAACCAACTGGCAATCAGATACATCATATTCAGTCTCACCTCCTGGGTATTCTTTGTTGCCTCGTTATAATCTCCTACACCTGGGAGCGGCACTCTCGCCTTCTGCTTCCAAAAATCGCCCACGTGACTCTCAGCAGCCACCAGAGCAAGCAAGTTCAATCCAGCGATGCTTTGAGATATTAAGGCCTTAGGGGCGCCAAAAGTCAGATAGACGGAGCTGAGGACTGAGACAAGTAGCTATTGGTCTTTGTCAGTCCTGTAGGCAATCACAATGAGGGGTTATGCGGAGCATACAGCGATTGTCCCGCTTGCTTGTGTTGTTCTCGTCTTATGCAATTGTTGTTCGGCGGTATTCGAGTACTTCGCTGCTTTCTTACTCATGTCTTCATATCCCTGAAGATTGCTGATGGAGATGGATGTAAGGTAAAGATTGTAGATGCCAAATGCAGCTTGCGAAGCATGGACGAGTGTGAGGATAGCGGATTGCATGATGTTAAGCTCGTAAATAATTCTTCGGAAAGTATGGAGGCAATATAGTGATGAGGATTGCTGGCATTAATACGTTGAAGGAGAAAAATAGCTGGGTTCAAACTGAATGACGGTTGATTCTTGGAGCGAACGGGTAAAGATGATGACGTAGTTGGCGCCAGCCCAGGGTGCAACTCCGACAAGCGATGTTTCCTCTGATGTTTACGCGCAGAGAACTAGATCTCGAGCCTCGGATCTATGCGAGCCTAGATATGCATCTTTGAAAAGCGATTCTTGAAAACTGGCGAGCCTCTAGATACAAAAACTTCTGTGAAATGGAGGAGAGCCACGTGATTCCGGACCCCGCCCCTTTGCCTTCTCGCTTACACTGTTTTGGTATCTCGACCGGTTGCTTCTCAACCATGAGCAAAGAATCTCGCAGGCCTTCCATAAAGGAACAAGAATGAATGCTGATCATACTATCATATTCATCATATCGATCTTAGCCTCACAATATATTACGTATACTTTGACCCCGATTGTCAGTAGTGAGCTAAACGACCACCTGAGTTCTGCTCCTCAGTTCTTGGCAAATTATGGGAAGCTCTGCGAGGAGGGAGTCGCATGTCGATTGCATTTAATACACATCCAGACGTGTTGCTAAATAATAGCAATGAGGGCTCCAAGGATGTTGCGGAAGACATCGTCCCTGGATAAATTGTATGGAAAGTTCGCGGCTAAATCCATGTTGCTTGGAGCCGCTGCAACGGAGAGCAGAAGAGATGGGAGGGAGGTGGAATATCGAAATGGAGATCACTTTAAAACTTTCTTTGGTTTCTGAGAACAATGCGTCGTAATACCAACCCAAGCTCAATCGAGCTACAAGCCCTTCAATCCAAAGTACCTCAAGACTGAGCGCTGAGCGCCGAATGAGAATGGCAGGACATTGAAGCTCAACCACGGTCCATACCAGAGTCTAGGTACAATTTGAATCACTCCACGTATTCGTGATACCGCAGTTCGTAAGCAGCGAGCCAGACCCAGCCTCACATTACCCCTTTATTTACATCACGTGTTTTGGCAAACCCCGGTTATGCGGCCAATGGACTTAACGCATTGAGTTTCAGGGGCTTCCCTACACCCAATATCCGAGAATTCCACCTTGCTACATAACACACGTACGTTCCAATCACATGCAAGCGGAAATATTGACTATCTCGATCGCCCGCAGACTCCATAAAAGCTTCTTTGCATCCGGCGAAACCGGCACCATCGTCACATCGCGTACAGATGTCTCATTGCGCCGCAGAAGAGGGGTTGACAAAATGGATTCAATCGCAACCGAAGACTGACGCCCATGCAATAGTCTCCACGAACCCCCAATGATTTCAACTTCGTCCGATTTGGAAGCCAAGGACTCGACATGCGTCCGGATTCAGCAAACATCTAGAAAAAGGGGTCTTGGAAAATCCGGATCGTGGTCATGTATCCCAAGCGGATACATCGAGCTAGTCAGGGACATCTTCGGAGAAAGCGAATATTGGAAATCAGATCCTACGGAAGGAGAATATCATTGATATAAAGCTCATGAGGATTCCCTCCCACTGCTCTTCAGCCAGCTACGGTCAACAGTTCATTCATTCCTTTGACTCTCACCTTTCGCAATTTCATAATGATTGGCCAGTTCATCTCTGCCCTCGCCTTCACTGGCGCAGTGGTATCCGCAGCCCCAACTCTGACAGCTCGGAATGAGAGCTCTTCTTCGACGAAGTCGACTACCTCTCCATTGCCGACTGTTGACTTGGGATACGCTCTTCATCAAGCCACCATCAATGTGAGTTTCTCCTGTATTGAAGTAGTGTCAATCTAATAATCTGAAAGGAAACCGGCAATTACTACAACTTCTCCAACATCCGATTTGGTGCCGCTCCCGTTGGTGACCTTCGCTTCAAGGCGTCAATCCCACCCACGACTATCAATCGCACACTCAACGATGGTCAACAAGGGTCCATGTGTGCCCAAGCTGTTCCATACTGGCCAAAAATAGCATCTTACTTCCTTGGCGGTTCCGACGCCGCAACTCTTGCGTATGTCAACTCTCAAGTTGATGCTGTCGCCTCAGCAATGACAATTGATTCGCTTGCTGCGCCTGATCCAAGACAGTCCGAGGACTGTTTGTTTTTGGATGTGATCGTACCCGAATCCATCTACGCCAGCAACAAGTCTGCGCCTGTGCTCGTCTGGGTTTACGGAGGTGGCTACGTTTACGGGGACAAGACCTCGACCGGTAATCCCGCAACACTTATTGCTCAAAGTCAAGTCGATGAGGGCGAGGGAGTCGTCTACGTTGCGATGAACTACAGACTTGGTCTTTTCGGCTGGTTGTCTGGCTCCATTTTCTCTGAGCAAGATGGTGTTCCCAACGCAGCACTGTACGATCAGCGACTCGCTTTCGAATGGGTCCAGCAGAATATTCATCTCTTCGGCGGAGACCCTACTCGAGTCACAGTAATGGGCGAGTCAGCGGGTGCTGGATCCATTATGCATCAAGTCACTGCATACGGTGGTTCTAATGGTTCAGCACCTTTCTCTCAAGCCATCATGCAAAGCCCCGGCTTCCCACCTGTCCCGGGAGATGCTCAACAAGTCGCCACCTACCAGTCTGTCATCAGCCAAGCCCAATCGCTCATCTCTGCCGACGTCACAGACGTTGCGTCTCTTCGTGCCCTTGACTTCGAGACACTCGCTGGTCTGAACAGCATCGTGGTCGCGCGCTCAGCTCCTTACGGTACATTCACATTTGGTCCTGTTGTCGACGGAACATTTGTCCCCAAGCTCCCAGGTGTTCTGCTTTCGGAAGGCAAATTCGACACTGAGCTCAACGTTATGGTCGCCCACAATTCAGACGAAGGCTTGCAGTTCACTTCGCCATTCCTGACTACCGACGCAGCAGTGGCCACGAACCTGAAAGAAGTGTTCCCAACAGCCAATAACGAGACAATCGCCTACATCCTCGACACTCTGTACCCTGCCGTCTACGACGGGACATACCCTTACACTTCTCTCTTCGGTCGTGCATCGCTCATCACCGCAGAGATCTCCTTCACATGCAACACCCGCTTCCTCGACGTCGCATTCCAGAACGAGACATATGCTTACTACTTCACTGTTCCACCCGGACTTCACGGTGAAGACATCGCTTACACTTTCTTCAATGGAGACACCACGACTCTGAATGATGGACTTGCTGTACAACCTGCTATCGCCACTGCCATGCAGAAATACATAACAAACTTCGCTATGAGCACCACTGGCAACCCAAACGGAAGGGGGCTTCCATTCTTCCCGCAGTATCAGAGTAATTCTACGACCATGGTGATTGGACTTGAGGGTATTGGAGGTGTTGTGGTCGATACGACTGCTAATGAGAGGTGTGCGTGGCTGATGGAGGGGCTGTATGTTGACAACGATTTGTCGTAAACAACAGTTAAAATGGTGACAAGGGAATGTGTAAATAATGAGATGCGGCCATGATGAGCTTAGAACTAAAATATATGTAATGTTAATGTCGAATATGAAGTCCAAATCAAGAGTATTCGCTGAGCCTTTCTTGACAATTGAATCTTTCACCAACCTTCACATAGAAGATCAAAAGCAAGAGGAATAACCCCCTCACACATCAAGCTCCATCCTCCATCTGATGTACCATCTCAGCAACACCATTGTCCACATCTGGTCCACGAAGCCGTCCACGCCCTGGGATCCAGGTACAACACACAGACCCCCACCTTGCACCATGTAAACTTTCCGTGGAAGACAAGGATAGCCTTAACGGCCATTTTTGACAAGCCAGCGGACCGATGATGGTTCCATTATGTGGGGACCAGTGGGGAAGACCCTGCGTATACCCGTAGAAGATATAGAAGTAAATCAAGTGCTCCTGAGACAGGTGGGGAAGGCTGTAAGCGGAAGATGCGGATTTTGCGGATTTTGCGGATGTCCGTTTGACTTGTTCGTGATGCTGAGAATTCGAAGGTCTGCTTGATTCTAGCTTCAAAGAGATGCTGAGCTGAAAATAAAAACAACATACAACGAGAATTCATAGATACAAACAAGGGCAGAAGAATGGATGCATTGCAGCTTGGAAGACCATCACAATGATCAGAAGAATTTCGATCGCTCGCCATGCTGATGAAGAAATGAACCTTATTTACACCCGTAACGAAAGAAACGCCGAACCTGTCTAGATCGTATCCCATCTGAAAGTATATACATAAAGGCATTATTAAATAGAAACTCGTCTCGCTTCTCATACAAATCAAATCATACATCCACAATCAAATCCAGTGGTGATTCGTGGCTGCCTTGAGGGACTGATGCGATTTTCTCCTCGCGTGGCTCGATCCAGGACGTGTATCAGGCCATACGTCTCGCCTTCCGTCTGTCTTTGGCCCAGGCTGACTTTGGTATGGTTCCTGTTGTGGTTCGGGAAGTGGTGGGTGTACTTCGCTGTACACTTCCATCCGTACTGTCTTGCGGATCTCCTGCGGCGAGCCTGGCCACTCCTCCATTGGCAGTTGAGCTTGGCGTTCGATGTCCCAGCTTGGTGTCTGCTTCAGTCTCTCCTCGCTGATCCTTGAATCAAGTTTCGATCTGGTATGAGAACTCCCGCGCGTCCCATTGGTGGCTTCAATGGTGACTTCGTGTCCGCTTTTGCTCAAGTTGCTCAAGTTCATTTCTGCAATGTTGCCTCTGCTTCCGCTCCTGACATAGCCTTTGCGACTAGAAAATCCAGAAATATTCTTCGAGTGTCCGTATGTACCGCGGGCCGTAGTCGTACCCCAGAGCTTATTGCGAGACAGACAAGCGCTGAATAACGGCCGAAGAGTCGCCAAATTAGCTGCAGTAATTGCAAGACCCGGTTCGATGGCAGACCAAATAACGACATCTGTCGAGGAAAAGAGAAAGTCCTCGGCGTTGTCGACGAGTATCTTGATGTATGGAATTCGAACGATGACAGCAACACATGCACTTTTGCTCCATTAGTCTGGCATTCCGAGTTGGGAAATTTTGGAGCTTACACAACACCCATGGAGAGAATAATCGACACAGTGAGCTTTGTTCGAGGGTTCATTTGTAGTTGAGAAACAATGACAACAGGAAGTACTGCGAGAACTATATCCGCAAAGGCATTCAAGCCAGAGTGCGCATAAGTCAGGGCGCCAACTATTTCTGGCGCGAGACATGAACCTGGCTTTGCACTGAACTGGTTCCAGAAATAGTCAACGGGCGAGCACTGAAATACGAGGAAGAGAAAGTATCCAATGCTGAAGATCATCACACCCGCCATCGTCATATAGAGGATGATCCGATGTGATTTCTTCACTGCGATTCGCAAGAGGAACACGGCGATGCTCATCTTGAGAGTGCAAGTTGTCAGAACATACGCCAGCTCAGTAGAGAACCAGTACTGCCGAACGTTAGAGCCTGATCAAATATGGTGAGTTTCTTCAGCTTACCATCATTGCAGGAGTGAGATTCTGAGGGCTGCTCATCATGATGTCGACAAGGTGCATTCCCATGGAGTTGGATATTCCCTGTAAAGCGAACACAGCTGTCATCGTGAACAGAATCTTTTTCTGTCAGCGTGTATTTCTGTCACCAGACGCCTTCTTCGACTCACCAAAGACAAAATAGCAAGCCAATCTTCAAGGCCAAATTTCTTGGCGACAACCCCTCGAACATAACATCTCAATAGTGCCGTGAGCCATGTCAAGGCCAGAAATACGGCTGCAACAGCATAAACTTCCGGAGCCCGATTCGTAGTCATTTCAGGGACTTCCAACTAAGTGAGCGACGTAAGTAACCCGGGCGAGAACAATTCCAAGCATAATCAACTAAGAGCGAGACGAAACATTCCAGCAAAACGAGTACTAAAACCGAACAAAGACTCTTATGTACCGAAAAGTGCGCAGCACTTCGACATGTATGAAAACTGCGAGAAGTATCCGCAGTGGCGACTAGCTTTTCTGAGTGTCACGATTGGTGGGAAGGTGGAGCATTTGGTGCCTTCGTGGATTGGTGGGCCCATCACAAATCGCAACTCCGAGCGCTTGTGGGTTTCTCTCGGTAGGCTTTCCAAGACCCAGCAACCGACCAACGATATCTCGAAGAAGCCATTCCGGACTTTGCGCGTCCAGGATTGGAGCATACAGGCTCAATGAGGCGAAATATTTTGTTATCTCTCTCCCGAAGTGGTCAGAGGCCGATCGTAACGGGTAGGATGAGCACACCAGGCCGGATTACATCCTCGAATTGTATGTCGTCCCTATGTATTGTGGTGATTTGGCGCATGAGCCAGCCGCATCAGTGAAGTGTTTCCGGAAGTTCCAATATTTCCACTGAACAGCGCCGATGCTAGGGCAAAATCCAGGGGATGTAGAAATCACCATACCGCGACCCCACCGATTCGACTGCGGTCAATATTTGAGTCAGGCAACTTGTCTCATTTTTAGGGGACTTGTCACGAGTAGTTCATGACGGCGGCGTGATTGAAGTCCCGCGAGGTTGTGAATCTGAGGAGGCAAGTTTGTTGAACGACATTGATTGAACGCTCGAAACAACCAATATTGACTCTGGTGGCAGCGAGCTTTGCTCTTTGCTTGTCGTTGTGAAAGAATTCTCTGCTACTGAATGAGATTTCTGCTACTGATAACCAGGCTCTGCTCTTTCGATACAGCAGCGGCACTCGTATGAAAACCGCAGATAAGCAGTCGAGAGGAATAGGAAGTTCCAAAGAACGATATGTTTTTGCCGAGGGAAGTGGGGATACCTCTGTGGGTTATCAGACTTTACCTGGTCTCATCCTCGGCCGAACACTCAAAATTTCTCTATCCAACAGGCATAGCCATGAAGATGAAGCTTTGAGTCAAGCAGCATCCTAGATACCAGACTTCTCCAGGGGAGCGGTGGACGAGTAGCCTGCACCCTTGCGTGGATGAAGGCTTTTGTAGGTGATAAGTCTCCGCGATATACTACAAGGTTTCCTGGGTCAGGGAGCCAATGTGTGCTGAGACCGGCAATGCCACGAGTGAAAGCTGGGTTGGCACGGGCACGTAACTTTGGCATCGAGACCCACCAGATCTTGTTGGCGCTAGATCGGGAACGCGGTATTCGACGGCAGTGGCTTGCTTCCTAAAAAGGAAGGCTCTCGAGATGTCGTGAAGCGCTGCAGGTCTGATATTCATGCAATTACTGACTGCTGACCAACAAATAGCTGTTGTTCGTTGATGGAAACCGACTCCTCGACGAGAGACATACATCAAAAGACGACCCCTCGAAGGTCGTTGGCTCCGATATTTTCACGTTGCCCACTTCTGTATTCCTGGAAAAAAAAATCGGAAGGCCAGGCGACGGGATCAAGGTCAGCCATTTTGAATTGCAAAAATGGCAACAGGAAAAGATCTCTGCAAGATATGATAGTTTTCTACCATTTCTAACCTCGTTCAATCACTGCGGCTGCGACGGGAGTTTCCTGAGTCGCTGTGCACCATATATGACCCACTATGGTTGCGATCAGAGCCGGCCAAAACGGGAAATGAAGAAGGCAGAGAACGTGTTCTGAGAATCTCGGGATGATTCCGGAATCGAGCTCGAAAGGTGGAGATCTAATGGTATTCTGAACATGCAATACCTCGTTGGTAAAAGTTGGCGATGGGTGGGAAGTATGCATCTCATGTCTCGCGTCGAATTTGGTGATTTGTCGAAGTTGCCCTTCTCACTTGAGCAGCTAAGTCAACTCAAGGATGGTCTAACGACGATACCAGCATACAATGTATGTTTTGGTCTGGTAACCAATCGGGTGGGTATATTCTCTTTGAGATGCAGACACTCACTACATGAAAAGGCAGTGGCTCGAGAAGTTGCGTTTGCGGCACAACGAACTGGGCACTCGCTGTCCAACCCGTGACGCCATTGTCGCAACTCGAGGCAACTGAGTAATCGAGGCTTGAAACTGTACTGATTTTAGGAAACGACAAGGCTAAAGTACGATCGTTGCTTGTGGCCGCCGGCGTACAGGTACGCAAGGAAGCAATGTCGGCATATTGGCGTCTCATCGCGGGAACAAATTCAACGAGTTGCATGGTGTTGATGCAAATTACCTCAGACATCGCGCCAAGTCTTCACACGTGACCACAAGCTTTCCTCAGTCCCGTCAGCCCGTCTGTCCTGAGCGTCTGCCGCTTTCTTCTGCTTTGCAATGGGATCTGGGCACGATACTCAGTAGGAATTACCACACTGTCTTGACGGCATCAGGGCCTCGATTGTGCGTGCGAGCTCTGGGTCGATAAGATCACAATGATCCGCCAATCGATGGAATGTCATCGCATTGCCACCATGGGTCAAGCTCTTCTTCGCAGCCCATGAGAAGTTGTGTGAAGGTCTCAAGATACGTCTGTCAGTCTTGGAATCGCACAAGGGAATTGAAGTGATGGCTTTCGATTACAGAGTACAGATCACCTCTCGGAGTCTAGCCATCTTCATTTTCAGCCCACGACAAGGGGCGGGATCGTTGGCCCCCAAGAGCTGACATGATCTCGGCTTTGCCGTCAGAATTGGGCCTTGCTTTGGGAAGATCAATGGTTGGTTATATATTCTATGTGTTGTCATTGGCTCAATCGTACGATTCTGCAGTGCACTTCTTTTCTTTCGATTTCTTGCATGTCAGCCATGCCCACCATCCCCGCTCAAAGCGGCTCTCCATGGTATGCAACCAATCCCAGTGGCGCGAATCATTCGCTCAATCCAAATCACTGATATGGTGTGGGTAGTGGTACAGCATATTATTGCTTTGCTACAAGATAAGCTCAATCCCCATCTCTGAGCCTCATTAACTTGTTTTCCTCTTGTCTGGTCGCTGGTAAAAATCAAATTTCCCGTTATAAAGATGGCCAATCGAAAACTCTCCGTGATCAATGGCATTCCATTCGAGAACTGTCAGCATCGAGCAAACGAAGATGTCCACATTGACCTGCAATATGCGAAGCACGGATGCACTCGTGAAGCGTTCGTTGCGGAGCCTTGGAATAATTGCAAGGATCACACGAACACGTTTCTGAGTCTGCGATTCAACAAAAGAGAAGACTTCAGAAGCAAACTCGGAGAGAAGGAGTGGAAACGGGTTGAGCATGAAGAGGATCGCATTGAACAGACTAGAGTCAATTTTGTGTTTTACGTCAAGAAGAACCACGAAGAGAAGCGGAAGCGCATTGAACAGACCAGAGGGGAGACGGTATCTGATGCAGAATTGAGGGACATCATCGGTCCAGATATCATGACGCGCTTGAAGCAAGCGAAGCAGGCCTGGAAGGCAGAAGTCATGAAGAAAAGAGAGGAGTACGCCGCAGAGATACAAAAACACCCACCAAGATCACGAAACCCGACACTGGACTTGGAGCTTCTTGAGCGCGTCAAGTTTTGGGCTATTGATGATGACATTGCTAAATCTAAATTGCAGCCCAAGACTGATCTCGAGTATGGGTTCAAAGCTTGTGCTATCTACTTCCAGAATAATGGTTCCGGATACGAGAAATATAAACACGAGAATCCAAATTTTCTTCCCGGAGATTTTCCAAACCAAAAGATGCCGGTCCACAACATACTTGCAGACGAAGCAAGAAATCCACTGGCAGAATTATGTCCGCCTAACAGATTGAGATACTTCCATTTTCCATCCAACAACATGCGCTGGATCGAGGTATGATCACGAGAAAGAATCATTTTGCTGATGCTTGCTGATAAATAACAAGAAAGCAATGGCGAGGTATTACGGGGAGTCTGATGGTGACCATCACGACGATTCGAAACCAACCGCAAAGATGTCTAAGGCAGAGAAACTCCTGTCCCGCGAATTCTGGAGAGGCCAACTTCATGGCGGGGGTGGGGGAAGTGGCCCTGTGCATGCAAGGTATATGCGGTCTCGATGTTCTATTGTCCCTGAGGGTATGAATGCCAGTCGCTGAAATATAAACGCACCCTTCTCAAAGTTTTGAATAGATGCAGGTTCTGGCGCATATGAACAGCCAGCTGTCAGTCAACGAACTTCTTCGACGTCCACGTCGCAGAAGTCTAGGAAGAATTTTGCTCTCTTCGTACGTCTTTCTCTCCTGTTTGGCAATGTTAAGAATTAACATGTCCATCGATGCCCTATCTGCATTGGGAGACGGATAGTAGAAGGGCGAAGATGGCCGAAGTCGTCAAGGAAGTCACAATCGAGCTGGAAAATAAGAAACCTGGTGTCCGGAGACGAACCCCGAAGACGAAGAATCCGGATGAGAAAACCAAATCGCCATTCTTCGACATCTGGCAAGACAAGACGAAGGACAAGACATGGAAAAAGAAACCTCGGTGATCATCGTATACAGTATTCCTGTGGTTTACTTCAACTAATTGGAAGCAGGAAAACAAAGTTGGGAGAATACTTGTTCTGGCTCGCGAGGGTCGCGGACGCCATAGACTACGAAGCAGACGAACGTCTCCTGCGCGATAATTTGCACCAAAATCCTCCGTTGCATATCAGGCGAACGCTGGATCAATCATACTTCTTGACCTTGGATGACACAGGAGTTCGAGACAAGGATCAAGTAGTCTACCGTGGGACCAGACTTGGCAAGAGTTTTCACTCCCACAACACAAGGGTGGTAATGGTCGATCAACTATGGTTATGGATTCTAGACGACAGTATGTTAATTACCATTCAAGTTTCTTCTTAGCTTATAAACTACAGATACCATCTTGACTTCTTTCCCTCGGCGTTGGGGTAGGAATAAGCCCGATCCATCTGGGGTGCACAAAAGCTTGAGAGACCGGCTAAAGAACCTTCCCGAGGGGCAGATACAATCAGTCTATGACCTTGGTCTGTTTCCAATTCGTCCGAAGCCGGCAAAGCTCAAAGCTCACTATCTTTAGCTCTCATCATCATTGACCAGTGCTCTCGGGTGTTCTTCGATCGTACTAAGCCCCTTGATCAAAGACCAGAAGTGATGGATTTGTTCGCTTCGGCCATAGGCAATGTTGTATGCTCACGCCTCCCCTCTTCTGGACGTCGTTACTCACATTGCGAAGGCAGAACAAACCACTATTGCTTACGAGAGCTTCTGGCGGAATTTAGAGATTCGCTCAAGAAATCCGATCCCATATGGCTCGAATGAACACGTGAGCCACAAGTACCTAGACATCAACCCCGAAGGCACGATCCTGCGTGAATCACATGACATTGCAGAAGAGCTTCAGATCATGATTCGCATCTATAATCAGCAGTTGCATGTTGTTCGAGACTTTCGAAAGATACTGGGACATATCAATGGAGAATCCAAGAACGAAACGGACGAGATGAGAAGCATCATGAAGTTGCTGAAATACAAAGAGAATCCAGCTGCTAAGGATGGGGAGAAGAATACCTATGGTCAGCCGGACATTGTTCCAGAACATACTATTCAGGAAGCGAACGACACATTAGAACTTCTCCGCAACAGGCAAGCGGAGATCCAGGACTTGGAGGATGCTGCTGTTCGGACTAGTCACCAGGTTCGTGATTTCAACCGAAGCCGCCCTTCTCATGCAAGAACACCCGCTGATATCCCATAGCTTCAAGGACTGTTATCGCTGAAGCAACAGCAGGCAAGTATCATTGAAGCAAAAGCAGCATTGAAGAGAGCAGATGAAAGCGTCAAGCAAGGCAGAGCTATCATGGCCTTCACGTTGGTGACGATCTTCTTCGTATGCTTATTCTCACACAATCTCCCAAGAAATCTTACTGAGCATGACAGTTGCCGCTCGGCTTCCTCGCTACTTTCTTCGGCATGAACAACAAGGACATAAATGATGCCCCGTGGATGACACTGAATGAACAGCTCAAATACATGTGTAAGAAATCCATTCATGTCTGAGCTTCTGGAGATCTCGTTGACATCCTTGCAGTCGGTCTCTCCACAGCAGTCATCATCTTCGCAGTCTCTACGGCATTCAGTCCCTGGACGCGCGCGACGCTCACAATCTTCGTCAAGGTACCTCTTGCTTTCATCGCTGAGTACACCGGTCTTCGTGCATTGTGGAACGAGTACATTGTTGGTCACTCAGCCTTGGAGAAGAAGGGCCAGATGAAGTTAGATTGGATCTATGGGAGGCAAAACCGGAAAGAGAGAAAAAACGACGAGAGGAAGAAATTGCAGCTAAAGGCTGAAGGGGTTACTGGTACTGTGGGTGCAGAAAGTGCTCGTAGAAGGATGACTGGGCAGTCGATGCATGCCTTTCACAACGGTAGGGAGACGAAGGACCCGAAGGAGACCAGTATAGAGCATATGGTCTAGCTGCATAAGAAAGTAATTGAAACAGGAAGTCCTCAAGGCATCGCGTCGGGCTCCTCGGATGTGATCTCAGGCATCGTTCAACTCTCCTTCCATTTCGCAAGGTCCTGCTCGTAGAAACCTGAAAAGTGATCACCGGTAGGCAGCCTCGTCAGAAGCGAGCCCTCGGGAAATCCCAAAGTCTGAACGCCTTGCTAAAAGGGACGCGACGCACCTCGGCATTGACGCGGTTCCTCATTTTAGCAGTTTAAAATATTTCCTGGCTCTTCAGATGTCCCGACAAACAATTTTGAGACCAAAGATACTTCCGCGCCTTCGAAAATATCACTTCCACAAACGAGATCTTGTCACAGGCAATGCTTTGATAGGTAGGTGCAAATCGATTTCTGGCACATCATGTGAGCGAAGCGTGACTGTGATTCGGAAGGAGCCAGGGAATCAGGCGTGGCGTATCTCAGCATAATTACACATCACTCGCATTTCCGGACTGACTTGAATCGCGACACAAACATCTCATGATGCGAATCGAGGACCTCTTCAATATTCAAGTCCACCCATGTGCATGACTAAAAGACGATATTGCTAGCGAAAATATGGTCAATCACGGAACAAGTGCTGCGTGCCAAACCTGTAAGAAAAGGAAAGTCAAGGTGCGCAACCTCATTCTAACCATTGCGTTCGAGCTAATGAGGAGATATCAGTGCGATGAGAAACGCCCGGGATGCCTGCGTTGTCTGAAAATTGGAAAATATTGCCCCGGATATCCTGACGAGTGGGATCTTGCGTTCCGGAGTCAGAATGAGGCGGTAAAAGAAAAAGTTTCGAGCCAGCAGTTAGCACAAAGTCAACAACGGTCTTCAGACAAGATTTCACGAAGTGATTTGCAAGATGAACGACGCTCGTCGCTTTCCAAGGCTGTAATCCAATCCTCTGACATGCTCCCGGACGATCTTCACCAACATGCGATTTGTCTTTTCTTTCAGGACTACATCATTGAGTCATGCGGTCGATGCCCCGGCTATCTGAACTTCCTTCCCGAGTTGTATGGCCGCGCCGCTGAAAGCTCCCTCCTTACTGTTGCTGTCCTCGCCGCTTCATATGCGAACATCGCTCAGAAGTTGGATCGACACGACATAACAATCAAAGCGATGTCCAATTATCGCAAAGCCCTCAGGCAAGTAAGTACCGTACTCTCAGAGAAGAGAGAGTCGACAAGCGATATGACCATGACGTCGATCATGCTCCTTGGACTTTACGAGGTAAATATGGGCATCCAGCGAGACGATTACAAGAGGCTAATGAAGCTCTTTGAAGTGCATAAATACTACAATATCGGAAGCTGAGGCTATGCAACATACTCAAGGACTTGTTGTACTTCTAGACTTGCGTCTGGCTGTTCTAGGGGAAGGACCTTCTCTTCTACAGACAGTGTGCTGCCAAACGGTATGTTGTTCTGATGATCTTTCTTCGCGGGACTGATTTGAAATGCAGCAACGACGGAATTTTGACTTGAGGGTCCCTCCTCGCTCTATTCATATTAAGCTAGTCAACTTTCTAGACATGTCTCAGCCAGCAAATCAGATGTGTCTCAACATGCAACATGTCAGCCAGTGGGTTGCTGAAGTCAATTCTGTAATACTTGCAGGCCGTGCACATTCATCATACAGAGACTTGCTTCGAGGCTTCACAGTTCTCGAGAAGGACCTTTGCAACTGGAATAAAGCGGCATTGATTTCTATGAGTTATGAACGGTTACGGTCTGAAGATCACGCAACTTCCATCAAGCACGACAATTACTCTGGTTTCTGGACGCTCAGTATCTGGAACAAGCATCGCGCCACACGAATTCTTCTGCATCAACTATTACTGGAGCTTTTCCGGGCCATGGAAGAGGCACAGAAACTTGGAGATAGCGGCTTGTACAGTATCAATCAGCAAGAGCTTGCCTCACAAGCCATCATTCAAGAGATGGCAGGAGACATCCTGTCCAGCGCTCCGTTCGCTCTCGGTGAAATGAGTGTTCCACCGAAAAGTGTTGGGGGTTATTTTCTCGTCTGGTCTCTCCAAACCATCCTTCGATGCCCATTCACATCTCACAAGCAGCATCACGAAGCTCGAGCGGTTCTAGAAAGAGTTGGAAGACAATGCGGCATCAAATGTGCAGTAATGATCGCCAAAAGCTCACAGCAACACGATCTTAACCAGATGGATGGAATAGCAATGCTTACAAATCCGGCAGCTTTTACGTAGTGAGCACAACAACACTGCCAAATTTGGAAGGAGGCATCTCCTGTTATTCCCGGAACACTGTCCTGCGGCACAGCTTGGATAGATGCATGGTCTCAGACTTCAGAGAACGAGAAATTTGTAACCGTCGTATGCGCCTCGATATTCTTCCTAATCGGATCATTTTGAACCGTAGGACTCATCCTTTTCTCGCCGACAAGACTCATTGTCGTGATCACGACCCGGGATTTCCGCCACTCAGATCAGCGGCGGCAACAACAAATCCGTCAACACGGATGGCTGACCAATAGCAAAAGCACCCCACTCTCAACATCAACGAATAGATCGCCTTTTTAAATTTGCCGCATCCATAAGTGACTAGCGTTCCGAGGCACATAGCGTTGCCGGGACCCCTCTTCCTAGCTCAGAGTCCATCTCGAAAGTCGGTACGATGCGTCACTTGTTCATCCTTTGTAAATTCCTTTTGAGTCAAACCATCAGGATGGATCGTCCATCGCCATTCATATCCCATTCTGTTTAGCTTTCCGAAGCTTGGTAATCGGCGAATTTCAAGCCCTGTTTTTGAGCCTCATGACCTCGACGTCGGATCCTCGTTTGAGCTTCCTTACATGGCCTGAAAGTATATAAGCTTAAGTTGCAATACTGCAATCGGCCTCGTGTCTTGCATAGTGAAACTGTTTATATTGCAACAACTTCCAGGATATACTCAATGATTCTCAACAATGGGTTGTTCAGGGAGGACGCGGACTTGACAGTAGCAAACCCGAGGAACCATTCGGATTCTAGTAGCTACACAGATGACCAGGAGAAGATGGAGGTTGATCAAGCACAAGCTGTTAAGACAGATAGCGTGGAACGAAGCGAAAATGTAACCGCTTATCTTCAGGTTGTTGGGGCATTTTTCTTGATGTTCAATTCTTGGCAAGTCCACGGCTTCTATTCGCAGTAAACCGCAGCCACTGAACTAACTGGTTCTTAGGGGCGTTGCAAATACCTTTGGCGCATACCAGAACTACTATGAGACTGCGTTACTCAAAGAAGAAACACCCTCGCGGATATCCTGGATCGGGTCTATCCAGGCGTTCTTGCTGCTTCTCCTTGGCGGCCTGCTCACTGGCCCAATATTCGATGCTGGCCATCTCCGGGGACTTGTCATCGTCGGCACCGTTGCATCCGTCTTTGGAATGATGATGACCAGTATCTGCAAAGAGTACTGGCAGGTAGTCCTGGCACAAGGTCTCGTGGTGGGGGTCGGCTCTGGTTGCATGCTTTTGCCAAGCGTTGCTGTATTCCCGCAATACTTCACGAAACGGAGGGCTCTCGCAACTGGTCTCGCTGCGGCTGGAAGCAGTCTAGGTATTTCCTTGTAACCCTTGTCAAATCTCATTGCTGACTTGACCAGGCGGCGTGGTTTATCCAACTGTCTTTCACGAACTCCAGCCCAAGATTGGATTTGGATGGACGACCAGAGTGATCGCATTCATGATGCTAGGGACACTTACCATACCTATTGCGGTCATGAGAGCCAAAGTCTTCCCGGCTACTCGCAGACCATTGTTTGATTTCAAGGTTCTGAGGAATATGCCCTACGTTCTCTTCTCCTTGGGAGAATTCTTCGGCTTCATGGGAATGTATATCCCTTTCTAGTGAGTCAATGTTTCATCGTACCAGCAGAACATAGAGATCATTGCTTACCTTCATACCTCTAGTTACATCACTAGCTACAGTTTAGCCAAAGACATCGCGAACGCCAACCTAAGCTTCTACCTTCTTGCCATCATAAACGCGGCCTCCATCTTCGGTCGTATCGTTCCCAACTTCGTCGCCGACATCTCCGGACCACTCAACATCTGCGGCCCGTTCGTCCTCTTCTGCGGCATCATAGCTTTCTGCTGGACGTCCATCTCCTCGATTGGCCAAATTATCGTGTTCTGTCTGTTCTACGGATTCTTCTCCGGAACCTTCGTCTCGATCACCGGTCCGTCCATAGCATCACTGTCGACAGATATGTCGCTGATGGGAACACATATGGGTATGAGCTTTGCAGCGGCATCGCTAGGCCTGTTGGTTGGAAACCCTGTCGCTGGGGTGCTGCTCGATAGTTATGGTTGGATTGGGCCGGCGATGTTTTGCGGCGCTACAAATGTTCTGGCAGGTATATGTGTCGTACTTGCGAGATTCAGCAAGACTGGGAAGGTCTGGGTGGTCAAGGCATGAGTAAAGCAACTAAGTACATATCATACTCGAAAGTAGATATTAAAATTTTTAATAAATTGTTGAAGGTCTTTTCTGAAAAGCTGATAGCTTGGCGATAGACTACAATGTTAGGCAAGCTTGTATGGGGAGTGTAAGAGATCCGCGAGGAGGAAGTTTCACATCCTTCTCGAATGATGGGCTAACATGTCTTGAAATCATAAAGAGTGTTCGCTTAGACAGGGTTCGCTTGGACAACAGGACACCGACCATGCCCTGCTTCAAGCATTCTCTGTTACTGTCCTCCCGATCCTACTTTCAAAGTCTCCAACCGAGTCCTGCTCTCCTTCACATCGGGGTGATCTTCCCCAAGTTCCTTGATCTGCTTCGGTAAGAGGATCTCAAACAACGCAGCAGCGTCGCTCACTCGTCCTCCAGCCTGTTGCGCAATTCCAAGCTGCATCGTCGCCCACAAAGTCATGCGGTGGCCACCACCAAACACTTTGGTCCTGTCCTCCACCACAGTATTATAAGTATCTATCGCATCATCAAACTTGTTCTGCTGCATATAAACAGCAGCCAACGTGTTGAGCTGGGAAATCGAATCTTTCGGCAGCTGAACACCAAACTCTCGATGTTCATCGACTTGAGCTTTGAGGTCCTTACATAGTACTTCTGCCTCGTCTGCTCGACCAATCTTGCTCAGAACTTCTGCGAGTGTCACTTTAGAGCGGAGCGTGTACGGTGAAGTGGAGCCGTAATTGGAGATGGCGATCTCCAAGGCCAGATTCAGATACCCTGCGGCATCGTCGAGTTTGCTCTGCCTCATACAGACCCACCCGAGACTGTCGTAAGCGAAGACGTAGCGCTTGTCCGTCGCAATGAAGTGCTCTTTCGCCAAGGTAATGAGATCTTCCAAGTGAGATTGTGCTGTCTCGTATTTACCTTCCCGTTTGTAGTAATCGGCGACTGCCTGAAGAATTTCGGCTCGGTCCGCTGGCACGGAAGCCAGCTCGGAAGCCTCTCGTAGAAGAGGAAATGGATCCAATGTCTTGTCTGGAAGCCATCCATATAGCTCAGCTAGATCCATGAGCCGTCCAAAAAATTGGCTGGCTCCCGCTGGGCTGTGAGATCTCGCTTCTTCTAAGGCTGATAGATAGGACTCTCGCAGAAAACCAGAAACCTGCGTATCGAAATCGGTCCTCTCAGACCCCGTGAAGTAGTTCACTAGCTGAGACTTGAGGGTGAAGAGATGCATGAAATGTGCCGTCCGCGCAGGTCTTGGTGGCGGTTGGATGACAGAGCGCTCCAGGTAGGCTGGAAGGAAAGTGTCACACCAGGCAAAGGCATTTTGAGTGGTAAAGAACTTCTTGATTAGATCGCCAAGGTCCGGGGAGTATTCTGAATTCGAGATATGGTAGACCCAGTACAGGGATGAATATTCCAGGAATGGATAAAACCCATCTCCAAGCTCCGCAATTGACTTGTCTTTGGTATGCTCGTTGAAATCACCGAAGGCGGGATGAGAGAGGTACGAAAGGCATGTCTTCGCTAATGTTGTATGTGCTTCCTCCGGAGTGAAGTCTGGTAAAGCTTGTAGGATTGAATTTTGGCTCTGAAAGAATTCTCGAACGGAGTAATGCATCGGCCGCAAGCCGTTCCGGATGTCTCCATTAATCAACGAGGCGCAAACCTCTTGGATTCTGGAACCAAGCTGGCTACCGAGAAACATATTAGTTTCAATCAAGATCACGCTTGCCAGCTCCATCTGGTCAAGAGGTCTGATTTGTGTCACCAGCCATCTGAGAATCGTGTTCCGAAGATAAAGTTCGGAGGCATCCAGCTGTCTTGTTGACCTTTCCAGGATTTGGGCGTAGATGTCGTCCAACAGACCAGGTAAGCCAGCTAGCTCAGGCCTGACACCATCACCTGCTTTCGCATCGAGATGCTCAATACACAGCTTCGCCCACAGAAAAATTCCCTCGCTGCGAGCCTTGATTGGGTCTACCAGGTCATCCAAATATGGAGCCAAAGTGGGATAACGCTTGATTTCTGATTCAATAAATCGTTCAAGTTCCTCCCCAACGAGTGCTGCCGTGATCGGTATATTTTTGCAGTCTTCGAAGCATCTTATAAGGCGGGAATGTGGACGGCTTGATAGGAGTAACTTGACTTTCGTGGGGTTGTCAACCACTAGAGCTTTTAGTTTGGCAGGAAGGTCGAATTCTTGGCCTTTTTCAGACATCTCGTCCAATCCATCCAGGACAAGGATGAGGCTTCGTCCATTCCCTTGCACACTTTTCACGATCTGGTCCCATGCCACGAAAGGGTCGCGGAGGAGCGGCTGTGCAATGCTTCCGCTTGTACTAGGCTGGAGCTCATGGTGAAGGTGGCCGAGCAGGAAGTTTGCAAACGATTGGGGTGTGGATGATGGCTCGCAGAAGAAACTAATAACATCTCGTGAAGCATCAGGATCTTCAAGCTCAGAGACAATGTACTTTGTCAGATGCGACTTTCCGCATCCTGGTGGTCCATGGATCCATAGCACAGAAGGAACGGTCTTGTCTCTAACCCAATCGTTCCAAGCTTCGTTTTCCTTGATCCATTCGCCAGCTTTCGGAAGCCGTTTTCGCTTTGGGGATTGCAACACTTCTTCTGGTGACGGACTCGGTGAGCGTTTAGTAGATTGAGAAGTCGACATTTCTGCGATTGACTGAAGGTTGCTAATCGGACTGAACTTTGGCGAACAGGAGAATGCGAGCCTGTTGTCCGAGACAGGTACCAACTTGACGAAAATGAATCTTGTTTTGTACCAAACCATCAAGATGTCGTGATGGACATGGATATGAGGCTCGGCCGATAGGAATCCGTGATGCCTGAAAGAAACTCTGGCTGACACTGAGCCTTGCTAGCCCGAGAAGCCACAGCCTGCTCAAGAAGCCTGTGCAACAATCGGAAATCGTCGTATGTTGTCAAAGCGTTCTCCTGGCGGACGTGATAAAGACAAATGCGACGCAGTCGTATCATTTGTCCGAATTCCTACAATGTGGCTTGGAGCTGAAAACATAGGTTGCACACGGCGGAATTATGAGACGTGTGGCGTGTCCCAAAATGTGCCTCGTCCATGCAATGGGGCGGAAAGGCAGCGACGGGCTTGCGGTACTACCCCAGCCAATATTTCAGCCAGTAAATTTCAGTTCAGCTGAACTCCACAACAGCATGATTTATTGGTGAACGTTCCAGAGGACAGATCGTGGTAGCATTTGTTCTCAATGATGAGGCTCTACCAGCTAATGTAGCTGTTGTCTGATTGGAATATACTCTCATGTTGATGTAATTCCGGTGCTGACGTTAAATTTGGCCACAGAGTGGCGGCGGATTCGCGAAATCGCGCCCCTGAGACTTTCCATTCACGATTTCTTGAGCAAGAACGTTGAAAATGTTGCCCAATCTTCTTCCTGCTCTCGCCAATTGGTCTTCAATGACCGGTATTGACTCGGCATAGTAACTCCCGTTTAGCTCCTTGCCCTTAACTTCATCTATTCCATCTTTCAGCACGTATACACAGACCAAGCGGTTCGTCTCTTTCGCCAACCCCAAAACATCCAAGTTAGGCTCCATACTCCTCGCAAGCTCCATTCTAACCTCCCCGTCTTTTTGGTCAAGCGAGTAGTAGCCGGGCATCCGCATGTCTTCACCAAGCGCCTGCACTGCAGTCCTGTCATACAGGTTCTGGGCCCATGACTTTGCTGCCGTGACCTCATTTGTCTCATTGCTGGACGTCATCATCTGGGGAAAGATTACGTCCCACAGAAAGTGTAAGTTGTAAGCTTGTCCTCCAAACAGTACTGGAATGTCGTTGCCGCCTCGTGCTAGAGCTTCAGTGTGAAGCGGCTGGTGCAGATCTCCAACCAGATGAATGAGAAACTTCAATGCTGCGGTCTTCTCCAAGTTCGATATGCTGTTGGTACCCAATTGTTTCGTCTTCGATTGTCAGTCAGTTTTGAGTAGTGTAATCTTGAGGGAAGCGATACCATATTCATGATCGCTGTCACAATGCAACCATTTTGTCCAGGACAGTCTCTAGCAAGGTCGAGATCACATGAAGTTGGCGGGTCGTCGTGTCCGTTTATGAAATGCCATGATCCAGTATATTTTCCTTCCGGGGTGTCTTTGTACCAGTCTGCCCAGATTGCAGCTTCAGATATATCAACATCGCCCAAGATGCTTCTGACGAAAGCGAGGCCAGCATGTGTCAGGTGCTTCTCGGCGAGGTATGCGACAGTTCTGTGTCCTAGATTTCCCCACGCGGCTACTTGAGAGACACCAAGGACTAGAATCATTGTGATGAATAGGCTGGAGAGCCTCAATTTCTTGGTAATTACCATCAGAGCGAGGAATGGCGACAATTTGGTGGAAAAAACACTACAAGTGGTGTTTCGTCAAGGTTTGCGACCGGCAAGAAGTTACTGGGCCGAGCCGCGGTGATCGATACGCTAACTGGGCGGCCCGCCCTATTCCAGGGCCCGCAAAGCTATTTTTGGGCCTGGATTTCAGAGGACCTCGCCTAGCGAAGTGCCCAACTCTCGAATTACTTCAGGCTTTGTGGCATCACGGAGGACAACAACTAGAAATACTTCAGAGGCTAATCATCCCTAGAAGACCTGACGCTTTAAGGAACTCAAATGGAAATACGAGTGTACAGTACAGAAGTAGTAATCGAAATTCGCAAAGCGCCATTTTATCTCATACATTAAAAACTCTGCCGCGAACCACGAAAGCTTCCCAGAACCCCAAACTCCAAACATTGGGTCCTAGTGATCCACTATTATGACTGAAACGAACACCACCAAATGAATCAGCTACATTGTCTTCGCTGGCTTGGCACTTCTCTTCAAGAAGCCCAAGATGGAAGATCTCTTCTTTGATAACACTTTCGCAGGCTGTGGAAAGGTCAGTCCTCGTGGCGAGGTCTCATTGCTTGGACCGACTGCTTTGACGTGAGATCCGTTCGTCTGGGAGGACTCGGCGTTCTTTGATCCGAGAATGTTCTGTGTGGCGATAGTTGGTTCAGAGGTGGATTTCGACTCCAAGAATGGCGCAGAAATTCCAGTTGATCCATTGGGTGCTGTTCCATTCCTGGTGGCTTCAGACTCTTGGGAGATTGTTTCCTCTGACTTGGTCGTCTCGAGCCATTTGATGAAGTCTTCCCATCGACACAGCTCTGCAAGTGCATCTCTGTCATGTACAGGCGAGGAAAAGTACTGTTTCTGCTTCAGGCGTTTCTCGAACAGCGCAACTTGATGGTTCGCATCGGGTGCTTGGGATAAGCTGTTGATTGTTCGCGGAAAATCAATCAGATACCCAGCTTTGTAGTACAAGCTGCGTGAAAAATTGTACTTTTTGATCAGCTATGCATTTGTTCGGGAAGTGGGCTTCGTACACTACCGATATCAATCTCGAGCAGCTTGTACTCTCGCATCACACGACCAATTTGTCCTGCTTCGGCAAAGAACTCTGGATTCATATTCTTAGGCATCACAATCTTCAATCCTCGGACAGTCTGCAAGGGTATCTTTATAAAGTCAGCAAGGAGTACTATTTGCAAGCCACATAGTTTATCTACCTCCTCAAACGAAGTCACCTTCTTCCTTGGTGACAGGCCCATAGAATATGCATCGAGCACATGTCGAACGAAGTTTTCGTAGTACCCAACAGAAATCGCGACACCCTTCTGGTCATCTGTATTTGTCAGTCAGTATCAGAAAGGTCCCATGAGTCTCACCTTCATCCAGTTCCCATTTTACTCCAGGAATCGTATGAATAACCCACTCCCTTAATCCAATCGCTGTGTTCCTCAATGCATCATCATAAGCATCTGGGTCTTTCCCTTTCCCCGCGTCGCCAAAATCAGAGATACCCTTCACGACACCTAGAGAGGAGACGCCAGTGTACGCACACAGCTTAAGGAAGGCACTTGCTTCCATGTCAAGCGCGATTGTGTTTCGTGCCACCTTAAAAAAGATAAGTATAGTTCTTGCTTCTGGACTTGAAACTTACGTTGGCTCTTGCCTGCTTGAACGCAACACTTGCGTCATGGCGAACAGCGGACCCGCTGATGTAGTCTCCATAATGATACTGAGCTCTGCCAGATGATTCTGCAAATGCTTGCATGTCACCTGTTGGCACTCGAATGAGATCAAAATCAGGCTTGAACACAGCTGTTTTTCCGTCGGCTCCCAGGTCCCATTTGCCCTCTTCATAATTGAACGCTGCTTCGCCAAATATCACATCTCTCAAATTACGGCTAGAAGGTGTGAGCCAAAGTGCTCACGTACTATCGATTGTTACTTAGTACTTACACAAGAACCTCCTTCCCATCTTTATGCTTCACTTCGTAGAATGCAGCACATACTCCCACATGGACTGCAAACCTTGGCTTCAGAATATGGAACAAGATACTGGCATGGATGGCAAAGCTCTGTATTCCTTGTCGGAGGCTGCTCGTGATGTAATACTCCAGTTTCTGTCCTTGAACATCGAATGACCCAATGTAGAACCTGTGGCCGTCGTTGATTTTGTCGACTGTCCGGCCAGACACAGGATTCTCTAGAGCACCAAGCTCTGTTGCAATTGCTTCGGCTTCACTTGGCCTGCCACAGATAATACACAGCGGTCGACTCTGAAGCTGTCGCAGTGCTTCCGCTGGAGTAGGGCTTTCTTGTGACATTTTTCAACGATATCCAAAGAGTGTTCACGAAAGGCATACTCAGAGGCTTTTCGAAAAGTCTGACCAGGAGGGCCGCATGATGTATTGAGTCCCCTGGACCCTCATCGTAACCCCGGCTTTCTCCCCTGGTTTTCAGCCGCAGCGTTCACGAAGGCTATGCAACAAGGCTGGCTATTCTGCGCTGCATTATTGGTGGCTGACATACCTGGAATTCCGACCATTTCAAGATGAATCCCGTAGCTCGCTCGAAAGGTACCATGCACTTTTGTGTCGAGTTGCTGAAACCTGTGGTAAATCACACCTCGTTGACTGGTCCTTCAAATGGTGGCTGAAGCCACAAAGCCTGTGTCCCAATGTGTGCACTCGCGTATTATTGATTTCTTCTTGGCCAAAAGCAGCACTCCATGACCTCGCGAGCATCCCCTGTTTGGTTTCACGTGTGTGCAACCACATCAACCTCACACCGAGTGCTACTCTGTCAGAGATCTTGGCTCTCGTGAGGCTACGATGGATGGTCTCAATATGAGAACCAGCCCTTTGCCACCTCCAGGACCCCTACAACGTGAGTGGCGAGTCTTCGAACTCTCAATTCAAACTGATCTCATTTCGAGGAAGACACAATGAATGACCGAAAGTCGCTGGAAGGCAAAAGTTGTCGAAATTGCCAAGTCGAATTGTGGGTCAGTGGTGAGTTTTGTTTACATCTATCCAAAGTGAGGCAGCACGTTGACGATGAGAAGAGAACAATGCTTGGCAGTCAAAATGGATAGAGCTCAAGGACTTGAGAGACGTGAGTGTACCTGAAATTACCGAAGCCATTTGCCAATACTTAGGAAGGGCTGTATAACGACAAAACCCAGCATAATATTCGCAAAGGCGGGGGTGATTCGCAAATGCGCATTCTGCCGAAGCCAACTCGCCTCGTTGTTCAGACTCCCCGATCTATTCTGGTCCGAATACTGCAAAAGGTCGAATGGGTATTTTGGCTGTGAGAATGTATACGGGTCTGGGGGATTGTCAAGTCACAGTACGTTCGATTCCATGATTACTCAGCCATGGCAGAACATTGAGCACTCAATAGACACTTGGTTTCGCTTCCACATGAAGCAAGTACTGCAGCATTATCTCCCTGATGGAAAAGATTATGTTTGGTACAATGTCAATGTCCTGTCAACATGGCAGCCTGGTGGGAAGAACGCAATCATCAGCTTCGACACCCATGATTTCTTGAAGCCGAAGATACTTTCATTCCTGCTCAATACCCAATCTCCGAAAAATGATCCCTATTGGGTCCACTCATCATTCCTCCAGGAAGTTGCCAGTATGCAAGATGAAGCTGTATGGTCAGTTCGGGACTTCGTGAGGAACACAGAAACGGTGAGTGATGATATTGGGCGGTCTCGATGACGTTGGGCTGATGCATAGGATCTGTGCAGAACAGAACTTCGAACGCACGCCCGAATCCGGATTATCTACGGCTGCATGATCTTGCGAGACATGCGATACATGTTCAAGAAACTTTAGAAGTGGCCGTGGTGACAATTGAGAACATGATCCACCAGCATGAACACTTCTTTCTTGAGTGGAGTAAAGGAGATTCTGTCGATGCTCCACAGCAAGCTCAAAAGCGACTGCACTTTTATCTCCATGTCATGAAGAGTTTAAAATATAGAGCTCAAGCAAACAAGGAGAGACTGATCAACGAGATTACTCTGGTGAGCGGAAGTCAGATTTGCGGGGTATTTTTGCTAACATTCTTTAGGCTTACAATACAGTGGCACAATACGACAGCAGAATCTCAGTGCAAATTGGACAGGCGGCACAGAGTGATAGCGCTGCAATGAAAACGATCGCTTTCTTGACATTGGCATTTCTTCCAGCGACATTTGTATCCGTAAGCGTGTACAAGAGACAAACAGATGGCCTCGCTAATTTCTGGCACAAGGCAATCTTCAGCATGACCTTTTTCGACTACACGCCTGCTGTTGACGGGGCAGTGGAAATCTACTCAATCTCAGAGAAATTCTGGATGTATTGGGCAGTTGCAGTACCGCTTAGTGCTTTGACAGTATCTCTGTGGCTGTTTTGGCATAAATTCTTTCCGCCAAAAGTGATTGGATTATGATTCAGGGGTTTGGAGACAGTGACTGGGAGTGAAATATGGAAGTGGTTTGATTTCCTGAGTGCATTTCCTACCTCGGTAATTCAATATTTTATAGCCCAAAAAGATACAAAAGAAGTAGAAAACTTTTGGTGACATCACTTAGAAGGTGCACAATCCCTCTTACTATGCTTGCATAGGGTATGCCTCGTATAGCAAAGCGTTCTGGCCATCTGTCGTGAGTTATATACTTGATGGACTTGCTCAGCCCGAATCAGAAACACTCAGCTCGCTCATCATCGAATACTCACTCGTGCAAGAGTATCCGGACCTGGACTGCACGTGTTCCGATATGGACAACAATTATAATGTCGATACCTCAAATCTAAAAGGGAAAACATTTCAATCATAATGATAGGTAATGGTAATGAAGATTTGGAAGTCATAGGATATGGTCTCGTGAGCTCGCTCTGAACATCAGCATGGGGGTCGTGCCAATATTTCTTGCTGGGATGGAGCTCCTGGCTCGAATCAATGGGATGGAGATGGTATCTGTTGCAATGGCTGGAGTGTCGCTTTGCGCTTCTGAAAAGCTCATAAGTGACTGGAGATAGAAGCTGATCTAATGATTCCGAATATAGAAAGAACGACAGCATAGAGGCTGTGTTGAACAGGAAGGGGACTCGCTTAAGCCGAGCCCCAAACAGCAGAATCGTCAGATGGATCCACTCAACTGCCCGCTCCATAGGAGTTACTGTATCGAATGCCTCTAAAACTTTCCAAGGTGTTATTTCATGATATCACTTCAGCTCAATTGTCATTATCATGGTTCGATCGGCTCGGCTCCAACAGACAATAGCGAGGTCTGCAGGCGTACAGCAACAGCTATCAATTCCGAGAGGCTTGCATAATTTTTGAGATTACTGTTCATACCATCGACTATCTCTGCCTTGTTCGATGTTTCCCCCGTTTGAAACGCTGCTCGAAGGGCATTATTTCTGCTAATCGTAGGAACCGGAGATACTATCAGCATCAGAGGTCTTTCTTCAACACACCTGCAAACCTTGCGAGCTTTGCAACCTAACTTCTGCATATATGAAACTCCCGATGTGATTATTGATGTTCTTCATCCATTGAAAGGCTATGCCGACTATCGCGGCCCAGAACTTTGTGATATTTACTCGCTTGCCTCTTTCGCCGTAGCTTATCGAGGAATTTACAGAAAAGCTTTCATCTTTAGTACCAAGGGATTGATAAAGCTCCATTTTCCGGAATGACTAGTTACACGAATTCTAAATGAAATATAGAGCGGTTTTTTTGGGGGGGGGGGGGGCATCTGTTTGGAATGTACGAAATGGTGCCCAGAATCCATGTGTCACGTGTCAGTGGACTACGGCCTTGGCAGCCAGCCGTAATCAAGCTCCAATTGTCGCAGACAAGCTCCAA